>WBZN01000047.1_pt1 | contig 190897 bp, 168 predicted proteins | sample 5204281 | NCBI WGS metagenome assembly WBZN01 (sample SAMN12344347, study PRJNA552823) | activated sludge metagenome | biome: Activated sludge suspended growth; feature: Nitrification reactor; material: Wastewater; isolation source: activated sludge from nitrification reactor of wastewater...
TCACGTGGCGTGTTGGTATCAGGATAGTACGCAGGATGCGCAACAAGGCCATCCAGCAAGGCCGCAGCGAGTGAAGCGGCGAATCGTACTCGTGTCGTACGTTGAGCCGCTGAACGAGGCGAGAACACCGCTGGTGGACTTTTTCCGCATCCTGCTAAGCAGCCCACCACCGGCAGCAATAGATTCGTCATCTTCCGACTGCCCGCAACCGAATACCTGTATTGTCCCCTGCGCACTCAAGGAACCCCTTGCCTGATCGCTCCGGTTATGGGATAAGCGCGGCGATCAACTTTTGTCTTTCATCAATCGTGAGTCGTCGTTCCTCGGTGAATCGGGATCGATTTACAGGCTACGCGTGAGAACGACGAATCACCGAGCCTTGATCGGGACATCGTCGCACAATCAGGTGCCGGCAGGCGGCACGACATCAGCAGGAGCCCATCATGGCGAAAATGAAATCGGGCACGGTCAGCTGGGAGACATCAGGGGAATGGGACGTTCGCACGGCGGAACCGGCTCGCGGCGGACGACGAAGAGCAACCGAGGCGCCGGATCCGTTTTTGGCAAATCTCACTGCGACAAAACGCTGGCAGATCGAGCAGACTCTCACCGCCACGCCCAAGGCCAGGCGCGGCGACGGAGCGCCGACTCCTCTCACCTTGGATGTCGAAGGTGGCACCGACGATAGTTACGTGGTGATGACGCGGTATGCCTCGGGCGCGATCCGGTTTCACATTCCCAGCGAACCGGCTCGTCGCGGAAAGCGCAGGGGGACACGCACGGTCTATCGGTTTTCGATCCCGGTTCCAGCCGCACCGGTGCCGGAAGCGGGAGGACGCCGTGGCTTCATCAGCGCCGCCATCAAAACCGTGGTGCTCAAAGTGGCCGGCAAGATTGCCGACTATACCCTCGCCAAACTCGCCCTGCTCTGGGAGACCAGCACCTGGAAGATGAAGGGTCGACGGGAAGGATGGCTTGCGGTCACCCCCGAAGGACTCGGCAGCAACAACGTCCTGCCTGCGGCTGATCTGCAGACCCTGAGTAGCACCGGACGCAATCTCCTGTTCATCCACGGGACGTTTTCAAGTACGACCGCCGCTTTCAAGGAATTGGCCAAGACGCGCGGCAGCAACGGCAGGACGTTCTTCGAGGAACTGCAGGAAGCCTACGGCGACCGCATCTATGGGTTCGATCACTTCACCCTTAGCCGCACGCCGGAAGAAAACGTGCGCATGTTGCTCGACGCCCTGCCCGATCGCACCACCACCTTCGACGTGATCACCCATTCACGCGGCGGCTTGGTCCTTCGACATCTGGTTGAACGCCGCGAGCGGTTCGGGACGCTGGCCAGTCGCTTCGCCGTCGGTCGCGCTGTGCTGGTCGCCAGTCCGAACGGGGGAACCCCCCTCGCTTCACCGGACCATGTGACGCAATACACCAATTGGCTCTCCAACGTGATGGAGCTCTTCCCTGAGAATCCCTTCACAACCGGCGTGGAATTCGTGAGCGAGGCGTTGTCCTGGATCGCGCGACGGTTGGTCGGCAGCCTCCCGGGCCTGGCCTCGATGGATAACAATGGCGAGATCATCCGGGCATTACAGGCGGCACCGAGCCCGCCCGGTCAGGCCTATTCCGCCCTCGTCGCGAATTTCGAACCGGATGCCGGGTTGCTTCAACGCATCATCGATACGGGAGCGGATTTGTTTTTTCCGACGGCGAATGACCTCGTCGTCCCGACCGAAGGCGGCTGGCGTGTGGATCCGGGAACCGGAACGGCCGCAATTCCGGGAGCCCGTGTCGGCTGTTTCGGCTTGGGCGGGAATCTTGTGCAGCAAACGCCCGTGAACCATGTGAACTTCTTTCAGGATCCCGGCACAGTAGACTTTCTCGTCCGAGCCTTACGCGGACAGCCACAGCCCTCCACGCCCATCGACATCGAGCATGACCTGCCGTCGGGCAGACGTCGAGGTGTCGCTCGAATGGAATCACCTTCGCCCGCTGTGGCCGCCAAACCACGCCAGGAACCGACCGCAACACAACCGGCGCTCCCCCCTCAACGCGTCGCCGCACCCGTCACTTCGCTTGCGCCCTCGCCGGAGCCGGACGACGTGTTCCACATTGCGCTCATCGCTCCCCAGCAGGGAGCCGACGTCGCACAACTCATTGCCACGTTTCGCAACGCCCGGGTCATGGAACATCTGCACACGGGAGGCGAGCAAAGAAGCGCTGGAACGCCCCGTCGAAACACCACGCATCACGCACCGACCCAGTGGGACCGGATCAAGGCAGGCCAGGCCCATATTCAAGGCTACATCAACGGGGACCCTGCCTACCCGCAGCTTCCGAATGAAGCCGAGCTGCAACAGATGGGCGCTGCACTCTTCGCCGCGCTGTTTCCCGGACAAGTTCGCCGGCTCTATGATGCGGCCCGGTCGGAACAGGTCAGCCAGCGACTGAACCTGATCTTCACCTCGGACATCGGGTGGATCGCCGACCAATCGTGGGAGTTCATTTACGACCCCGATCGCAGAAATTTTCTTGCACTGGAGGAAGTCAATTTTACGCGCAACGTGCTCACGGCCATTCCAGCTGAACGCATACCGGCTCGCCCCACCATGCACATCCTCGTCGTGGTCGCCCAACCATTGGGACTCGGCACCCTCTCGGTGGAGGAAGAAGCCAACGTGATTCGCAGCGGATTCCGCCGTCTCCTCGACGCAGGGCTGGCCGAGGTCGAGTTACTGCTCGACGCCACTCCGGAGCTATTGCATCGCACCCTGGAATCAACGGCCGCCCCGATCGACGTGATCCACTTTATCGGCCATGGGGAATACAATCAGCAGACCGATTGCGGGTATGTGATCTTCGAGAATCAAGACGGCGGCGAGCAGCGTTTGGATTCTTCCACGCTGCGCCAGATCGTCTGCCGCCGGGGCATTCGTCTGGTCTGTCTGAATGCCTGCGAAACCGGCCGTGGCGGCCGACAGGATTTCAGTCGCGGCGTGGCCCAGGCCCTCATTGCCGGCGGCGTGCCGGCCGTGGTCGCCAATCAGTACCCGGTGCTGGATGTCTCCGCCACCGCCTTCTCCCGCCACTTCTACTGGGCCCTGGCGATGGGACACAGCATCGGCGATGCCGCCCGTGAGGCGCGGGTGTCGGTGAATTACTCGATCTCCGGAGAAGCGATCGACTGGGCCGTCCCCGTGGTCTTTGCCCGTAACCCTGCACAGCGTCTCTGCCTGCCAAGGACGGCGGCCGACTACGAGCGGACGAGAAGCGCGGCCGTACGCCAGCGGCGGCGCGCGATGGAAGATCGAACCAAAATCGGAATGTGGAACGCGCATCGCATGATTCCCCACTTGCCGGAAATCTGCGAGCGTCTCACCAGGACCCAGGATCTATACGCCTTCGAAACCGTGTCGTTTCCAGCCCCGATCGGAATCTGGCGCCGGGAGCAGGAGAAGGATCAAGCCTTTGTGGTGGCCGAAACGCTCTACGACCGACTACAGGACAAACCCAAAGAATTGGGCGTGGATGCGCTCATTTGCATGATCAACTTTCCGATGAAGAACGCGCGAACGAGGTACCTGTACTATTGGCGGCGGGACCCGCTGATCGTGACCTCGACTTTCGGGTTGCTGGAACAGCTGAACGAACGGGAATTCACGGTCGAACACATGATGGCTCACTTGGCGACGGCGGTTGTTGCGGGAATCCCGCCGCATCCGCGCCGGGTGGGGCCCGCCGATTGCCCACTGTTTTATAACGAGAAACGGGACATCCGATCGATCGCCGGGCGGCTGAGCTTTTGCGAAAACTGCCGCAAACAATTCACGGGCAACGACGCGAAACAGCGGCTGCAGGCCGCCGAACAGATTCTCTCGGCCTACCCCTGATCAACGGGCGTTACGATTCGGGCAGATGAAATCGAGCCACCGCCTTGGCCAGATTCTCCGGCGTGCCGATGTCGAGATAACGTTCGCTGGGGAATTTCACACTCTGAATCGAGAGGCCGGCCTTCAAGGCAGCGTGGAGGACAACGCCCATGGCCAGATCACCGCCCGGGTCGTTGGCTTTGCTCGCGAGCCGGTCGAGATTACGACTGGTCTCCTCGGATCGAAGAAACGAGTGGAGGAAATCCGTAAACGTCGGAGTCCAGACCGCGCAACACCAACCATGGGTCAGCTTGGTCGAGGCCGGTTTCATCACAAGGTCCAGGACGCGGCCTGCTGCGTCGCTGTCCACCATGTCCCACACACGCGGGTCTTCGATCTCATGCAGACCCAACACCACGTCGGCTCCGGTCTGTTCCTGCCGCGCAATCAAGCGGACATAGGCATCGTCAGGCCCGAAGAGAATATCCGGAAACCCAAAGGCCACGCGGTTCTGTTCGATAAACGGGAAGGCACGATCGAGGGTATCGGGCGGCCCCAGCGATCCGGCGATCACAAGATAGGCCAGCGAGAGGCCGACCAGGTTGCCCTCTCGAAAATAGTTGGGAATATCCCATTTGCCGTCTTTGATTACGAGAAAGGCCTTTGTGATGCCGGCCGCGCTGAACTTCTCTAGTAAGTACTGTGCCGCCACTTTCGGACGAGGCAGCCCGCTCTTCTCATCCCGTGCGAAACCGACCGGATAGACCTCCTTACTGCACGGAAAGGGCTGCAGGCGTGTGGCCATCCCGGCCGCCGGAATGAGCCCGACGACTTCCGGCACCCCCTGCACAGCACGTTCGGAGTGATCGCTCGACGCGCTCATCGCAAGACGTCCCTTCCGCCATCCGGCTGACTGCCGAGAATTTCCCGATAGTAGGTTTCGACCATCGCCGCCCGGGCGGGTTCGACCACAACCAGCTGGCGCTGATCGAACGTATTCGCGCAATAGAGATACACGAACTCACCTGCCCGCCCCCACTCGACGTGGAGCTGCCGTCCATCCGTCTCTGTCCTTGTAACCTGATCCACCACCTGTTTCGCGGGAAGATCCAGCCAGGCCTGCTGCGCCGAGGGCCCATGGTTTTCATACAGCGGCTGATCAGGATTCACTCGCTCGGACCGCAACTGCTCCAGATTGAGTGGAGGAACACCGTCAGGCTCGGGGGATTCATCCCACGGCAGGGCGATCGCTGATGGCGCCAATCCGGTGACATAGAGAGGACCGTCATCCGTCACCTCTTCGATGGATCGATATTGGACCGGTTCGGGCGGCGCGAGCAACTGCAGGCCGCGAGCCGCCAACGCCCGCTGAAAAGGAATCCGCCGCGCAAGTTGTCTGGTTTTTTCAAACACCATCACACAGCCCTGCGATGTCAGCGTGCTGCGGAGCTGATCCAACCGAGGACCTACGCCGGTCCGCTGTTCAAAGGCCTGTTGTGTCTCCGCATCCGTCGCTCGCGTAAACCCCTGCCAGTCGGCACTGGGAATCCCGGGATCCTGCTCGGCTTGGAGTAATATATGTGTGGCGACGATCACGTCAAACCGGCCGGCGAGATGGTGCTGATCCAGATCGAGGCACTCGAAGCTGGGATTGGTCAAACCCAGATCCTGTGCCCGCTGTCGCGCGAGAGCAATTGACGCCGGCGAACGATCGATTCCCACTACCGTGGCAGCGGGACACTGTTTCGCGTAGAAGGTCGTGAGCAGGCCGATGCCGCACCCGGCATCAAGAATGGTCCGTGCGCCCTTGAGGTGAGCGGCGATCCGCGAGCCGACCTCAAGATAGTATTCGTAGCGTTGACTGTAGAGGGCGGGAACAGACCGGGGCTGCGCCGTCAAATCGTAAAAGGCGATTTCGGCGGACGATCCGGCAGTCGCCGCTCGTTTGGCTTCGATAGCCCGGTGCAGCGTGGACAGTTCTTCGGGGGTGAAGACCTCTCGCTGCCATGCAAAATAGGCGGCATCGGATTCGATGTGCCGGAGCCCCCACCAGGTCAAGTGCTCGTGAAGCGACGCCCGGATCTCCTCATTCGTGTCGCCAGGCACAGAATCCTCTTCACGAAAGACGCTTCAGGCCTTACGGCCTTTTCAGCATGATGGCATCTTCATAGGCCAGCGGTACCGGATGCGGATGCCGGAGTTGCCCGCTGCCGAATACGACATATTTTTCACAGGTCAGTTGGTTCAATCCGATCGGACCTCGAGCATGATGCCGCGCGGAGCTCAAGCCGATATCCGCGCCGAAGCCCAGGCTATCGCCGGCGTTTAATCGGGACGAGGCATTGACCAAGACTGACCCGGCATCCACTTCTTTGCTGAACCGCATGGCGGACTCATACGACTTCGTCACGATAACGCAGGTATGGCTGGGACCGTACTGCGCAATATGCGCAAGCGCCTCGTCGAAGTCCGGCACCATTTTGATAGCCATGCCGGGCCCCTGAAATTGCTTGTTCCAATCAGACTCTTGCGCCGGTTTGACCGCCTTGTGGCCCGTCATGAGCATCTGCCCCATCAAGGACACGGTTTTCGGACAGCCGTAAACATCGATCTTGAATTCATCCAGCAATCGAAGGATGAGTGCCGACAACAACGGGCGGGCAATCCCCTGATGGACCAGCAGCGTATCCACCGAGTTAGGCGCCGACGGATTCTGCACCTTGGAATTCACCACAATATTCTGCGCGAGCGGGATCTCCACGTCATCGTCGATGTAGATGTGCGTAATCCCGCCGTCGTGACAGAGAATCGGCATCTTGGCCTGTTCCTGCACCACCTTCCGGAGTCCTGCGCCACCGCGCGGGATGATCGCATCCAACGCCTTGCCGGACTTGATCAGCTCCAGGGCCGCCTCTTTTTCCTGACGATCGATAATCGTACAGGCGCCCTTGGGAATTCCCGCGTCCTGCATGGCCTTCGCAAGACCGGGCGCAATGATCTGCTGCGTATGGGTCCAGTCCGGTGAGCCGCGAAAGACACAGACGTTGCCTGACTTCAAGCAGAGCGCCAGCGCATCGATCGTTTCGAGCGGCGACAGCTCCGAGACGATGCCGATCACCCCGATCGGGACGCGCACCCGGCTGACCTGGAGTCCGTTCGGCTCCTCGTGACGCCCCAGCACCTCTCCGAGCGGATCCGGCAGATCGGCAATGTGATGCAATCGATCCGCGAGAGCCTTGACGTCGTCGGCCGTCATACGAATTCGGGCCACGGCGTCGCGTACACGCTCCCGGTTTTCGTATCCCGTCATCGACTTCCCGACCGCATCCACATCCTTTTCGTTCGCAGCCAGAATGGACTCTTCCGCCTCAGCAATAGATGCGGCCATTCCGCGCAGCGCCTTATCCCGTATGGGACCGGAAAGAAGCGAAGTCGGTCGCACCGCGGCACGGGCCGTCTTCAATACTTTATCGAGGTATAGCTTGACTGGAACTTCAACCATTGTTTCCCCAATTGGTGATCTGGTGAGTGGTCGTCTTGGGCATTGCCATAGAGCGCAGGGAATCGTCAGGGCAACAGCATCAACGGTCCTGAACGATCCGCGCCGGACTATACCATGCGATTTTTTTGCGAGTCAAAGCGAGGTCTGCCTGTAACAGGCGCGTACCGGGGGCATGATTCCCTCACCACCTTTATAGCCCTTGTTGGGCTTAGATCGCCGGCATGGGGTTGCACTATCTCGGCGAAGGACTGGCCATCGGGGCAAGTTTTTCGAGCGGAGCCTGGGAACCCAGCTGGTTGCTCATTCTTGGGTTTGCCCTCCATAACGGCACCGAGGGATTCGGAAAGATCGGCGCAGCTGGCAACGCCTCCTTATCCCTTCGAGACGCGCTGCTTTTTGGCGTAGTAGGCGGAGTACCGACCTGTCTCGGCACGCTGCTCAGCGGCCTCGCCTTATCGTCCTCCTTTTCCTTGTCATGGAATGCCTTGGCTGCTGGTTCACTTCTCTACGTGGTCTTCACCCTTGTGACTCTGGCCGGGAGCAGCCCTCAGAAAGTCCCGTTCGTCTGAAGCCTATGGACTGGTATCACAGTGATGTTCACCACCGCCCTGTTGCTGACGCTTGTTACTGGTCATCACTCCTGATTTCCTCTCCGATCTTCCTTTCTTCCTTCAATTCGCCATGAGCGCAACCCGATGGCACCCGGAATTCCCCCGGTGAACACAGGCTCCTAGGGAGCACTTGACAAAGATCGCGAAGCAATGATACTGAGAACCATATTCAACATATATCTCTACGCATATGCAGTAGAGGCCCGAGGAATTCGATTCCCTGAGCCCACGGTCCCTTTTGATCGTGGGCTTTTTCTTTTTTTGAGGTGAGCATGGTTCAAACAATCCACATATACGTCGAAGCCATATATCCCGATCCAGCACGCAATTCATCTGTTCCTGACGCCTGTCAATCCCTAGCCAACGCGACATGTGAGCAGACCAGACCAGTGGAGCACACTCCGATATCAGGGCCCTCTACACAACAGAACGCATGTTCTCATCCGCATGGCTCCGACATAGTATCGGAGCGTCTCCGCACATTTCTCTCCGTTCGCGTCCGTGAACGGGTCACATTAAAAGAACTGTCTCGTTTTCTGGGCTATTCCGAAAAATACGCCTCCCATGTCTTCCAACGTTGTATGGGTCGTCCGTTCTCCACGCACCTGAAGCAGCTTCGTCTCGACAGAGCCATCTCCATGCTGCGGGAAAAAGGGCATACCATCAGCAAGATCGCCGAATCCATTTGCTTCAGTGACGCGTTTGCTTTCAGTCACTTCGTTAAACGAGCCGTCGGCTGCTCACCCATGGAATATCGCAGACAGCAACTCCGGCAGGCGGATAGGGCATGACTCCTTGCGTTCCACTAACCTCACTGGGCGCGTGGATCTTCTCCATGATCGTGCATGCGTCGGGTCTCTGTGTCGCAATTCTCCTCGCGGCGGAATTTTCTGTAGTGCCTCAGATCGCTCCGTTTCGCTGGGATGTCACTTTGGTTGCCGCCTCGCGGCCAGAACCGTTGATTTCGGATACCCCTAGCCCTGCATTGGTCTCACCAGCTCCTGAGAAGCCTGTCCGCGATGATCTGCCCTTGCCCCCTGCTATACAGGCTGTGCATCGGCCCCCTTCTTCGTCTCGCTCCGTCCCAAAACAGGCGGTTCCTGAGACCATCGGGCGCCTGCCCCCAGGCAGCCACCTCCATGCCCCTGCCGAGGCAACTCCGTTTGTTGAGAATTCCAGGGATGTGGCCGAACCCTCGCCCCAGAAACCTAGTGCTGAAAGCCCCACGCCGACCAAGATGGTCTGGCCGGTGACGAGTTCTACACCAGCCGAGATGCCACCACCCGCCGTGGAAGCGTCCGATCAATCAAACATGGCGATGAAACCCACGGTGCAGGAGGCGCCTCGCTTGGAAAACCTTCCAGCACCGCAGTTCAGGCCGACACCGGCTTCGCGTCGCACGCAGCCCGATTATGGCTGGCTGGCCAGTGCAGTCGCCACGGAAGTCCAACGAATCAAACGGTATCCGGCTCAAGCGAAATGGCACCGGTGGCAAGGCAAGGTTGTTGTTCAGGCGATCATCCATGAGGATGGCCGCATCAGCGATGTTGAGGTGATGGATTCCTCAGGACATGACACGCTCGACCTTGATGCGGTCGCCTTACTAGAGCGCATTTCTCCGGTGCAGTTGCAGTATCCACTTGATCAGTCATCCATTGTCATCCGCATCCCAATTGGTTACCGCCTGGAATAGGACTTTGACTATGCAACATGAGCACACCATCCCCTGCCTCTCCGCGTTTGAACAGCATCATAACGATCTCCTGAGGTTTTTTACCCATAAACTCGGTTGTCGCGACCTCGCAGCGGACTGTGCGCAAGAGACCTATGTCCATTTGGTCCGCATGCGCTCGACTATCGACGTGCAAAACCCCCGTGCATTTCTCTTTCGCGTTGCCGCCAATTTAGCCGTAGACAGTCTCCGGAAGATCCGCATTCGCCGGGAAGCATTGAGTATCGACCCACCCCCAGACAATGCCGCCAGCATGGCGCCCTCGGCGGAAGATGCATTGGAGGCCAAGCAGCGGCTAGTCCGGGTGGAACGCGCCATTGGGGAACTGTCACCCAAGTGCCGCAGCGCCTTGTTGATGAATCGCTTAGAGGGAAAAACGCATCGGGAGATCGCGGAAAAACTCGGGGTATCGGAAAGCATGGTTGCCAAGTATGTCATCCAGGCACTGAAGCACTGCCGTGCGCGCCTAGATGCGGAAGAGTTGCCATCTGGTTCGTGACTGTTGCAAGCTCGCCTCCATCCGTCTTATACAGTAGCTGTTCGCCTCAGGCTTGGCCGAAGAACCGCCTGGTATGCATGCGACGGATGGATGGATGTCCGACGCGAATCCCCCACAATCCCCTTCAGCGCTCGAAGACGAGGCCCTTGCGTGGGTCGTGCGCCTTCACTCCGGCCATGCTTCCGACCAAGAGGTTCGTGCCTGCGAAGCATGGCAACGCGTCAGTCCCGCTCATCAACGCGCGTTCCGGGAAGCCTCGACCTTGTGGGAAGAGATCGGTTCTATAGGCCCCACTCGGCGTTCACCTCCCCGAACCGTGCGGCCTGCTGATTCTTATAGTCGTCAAGGGTGGCCACGGCTCCGAAGCTGGAGCCTGGTCGCCTGTGTCTTCCTTCTGACGATCGGTTGGGTCTCCTGGGAACCCCTCTTCACTCAATTTCGTCTTCGGACGGCCCAGCATCGGACTGCGGTTGGACAGCAAGCGCAGATCGTGCTCCAAGACGGCAGCCAACTCATGCTGAATACTGACACCGCACTCAACGTGGTGTTCTCGCCGCAAAGGCGCGAGGTCTACCTGCTCAAGGGAGAAGCAGCTTTCACCGTAGCACCCGACTCAACGCGGTCTTTCACCGTCAGGACCCAGGGCGCCGCCACTACCGCATTAGGCACGAAGTTCGTGGTACAGACGCGGAGTGATTCAGTGACGGTCACCGTGTCGGAACATGCCGTACAGGTTTCCTCTCCAAACAGCCCTACTGCGTCACCTAGAATGGCTCGAGAGGGACAACAGGTCTCCTATTCGACCGATGGAGGCTGGAGCGCGGCCCGGTCAGTGGATGCCAACGAGGTGTCCGCATGGCAACGAGGCAAAATGATCTTCCACGCCCAACCACTCGGAACGGTAGTGGCAGATCTTAATCGATATCGCCACGGCCATATCTTTATCCTGAATCCATCCCTCCGTTCGCTACCGGTCACCGGCGTATTCGAGACCCACGATCCCGATGCCGCCTTGCGCGTCATCGAACAGACGCTCGGTATCCGCGACACCACTCTCAGTCCATATTTTGTATTCTTGCACTAAAAGCCCAACAACTCTCTCCCCGTCTCGAGCTGTTTCCTCGCAAGATTTTTTACCCGACCGATGAATTTCACTGCAGTCTCAACGGCTCCGTCCGTCTTTACCTATGGAACGACGGTCCGAAATCGTCCGGTCTTCCTCGATATTTTTTCAGCTTCATGGGGACAAGAACAGGGGGAATCATGCAGCTCTCATGGCAGGTCATCATACTCACACTTCTCTCGGCCGTATCGTTTCACACGGCCGACGCCCGGGCCGGGGCGGCACACGAAGCGAACACGGCCGGCCAGCCAGGCATCTTCTCATTGGCACAGGCGACTTCGGGCGACGAATTGTCGGAGCGCACGGAGTTCGACATTCCGCCACAGCCGCTGGGTTCAGCCATCACCTCATTCGCCGATCAGGCGAACTATCGTCTGCTGGTTCCCTCAGAAATGACAGAGGGGAAGACCAGCACCGGCGTGACCGGTCAGCACTCACCGGAAGAGGCTTTGGCGCTTATGCTTGCTGGGACAGGACTCACCTACCGGTTAACCGAACCCCGCACCATGACTCTCGAGCCAGCCGCCGCATTGCCACCGCCACCGGCACCCCTTGCACAATCGACCCCACCGGAACCCCGAAATCCCAATACGGAGGTCCCCCGATCAGCGAAACCCGTGAAAGTGCCTGAAATTGTAGTGAAGGACGTCGAAGATCGAGGATACGCAGTAGACGACTCCTCAACGGCCACGCGCATTCCGGCGCCGATCCACGACACACCGCGCTCGGTCGAAGTGGTCACCAGGCAAGTCCTGGACGATCAAAAAGTGATTCGTTTCAGCGAAGCCCTCCGGAACGTCAGCGGCGTTTCACAGTCCAGCACACAGGGCGGTCAAGCCGGCACCTTCATGATTCGCGGCTTCGCATCGGAACTCAACGTCTTCAAGAACGGGTTCCGCGACGACAGTACCTTTAGCTCCCGTGCACAACGCGACATCATCAACATCGAGAGCGTGGAAGTCGTCAAAGGTCCACCATCGTATCTCTATGGCCGTTCCGATCCGGGCGGCGTCATTAACCAAGTCACCAAAGCCCCGTTAAAGAACTCCTATTATGCCGCTGAGATGATCATCGGAAGCTACGGTCTCTACCGTCCTCAGATCGACATGGGCGGTGCGCTTAACGAAAGCAAGACCGTCACCTATCGCTTCAACGGCATGTATGAATCGGCCGGGAGTTATCGAGACGGTGTCAATTCTGAACGTATCTTCCTCGCGCCGACCTTCGGATGGGAGATGAGTTCACGCACGAACCTACGTTTTGAGGCCGAATATATGTACGATAGAGCCCCGATTGATCGAGGCCTCGTCGCTTTCGGCAACGGGGTCGCCCCGATTCCAATCTCCAGCTACCTGGGCGATCCGTCCCGCAAACTGGAGACCCACCAAGGAAAGGCGACCATCACTCTGTGGCACGACATCAGCAACCTATTTCGGTGGCGAACCGCCTTCCGAAGCGCCGTCGCCAGCGGCCGCTACTCAAGCCTGGAATCCAATTTCCTAGTCGGAGCCGAAAGCGACGGCATCTTGAATCTGGCTCGCTACGAACTTCCAACGACGGTCCAGAGTCACTACTTACAAAACGAACTCCACGGCAACTTCACGACCGGCTCGATCAAACACAAGACGATCATCGGTATTGAACTTGGCCGGGAAAACTCGACCGCCACAGCCTCGGGTGATTTCGGCGGTGACACGAGCACGCCTGGAGCCTTCAGCTACATCAACCTCTTCAATACCAGGGACCGGCTGTTTCTGAATCCGGCCCTCACAAAATTCAGCGATTCCAGCACGCAAAACAACATTCTCGGTGCGTACGTCGGTGACCAGGTCGACTTGCTGGACAACTTGCACATGCACTTCGGCGGCCGGTTCGATCTCTTTGATCAAACCATCACGAATCGTCCGGACGATTTCACCTCGACCAGTAGTCAGAACAACAAAACTGACACGGCCTTCAGCCCATCAGTCGGCATCGCCTATCAACCAATGAAGCCGATCACGCTGTTTGCCAACTACACGGAATCGTTCGCTCCGCAGAGCGCCGGGTCGCGAAGCATCAATGGCACTCTCTTCACCCCCGAACGTGGAAAATCCTATGAAGGCGGTATCAAGTACCAAGCCTTTGGAGGCAGGTTACGGTCCACGGTCGCCCTGTTCGACATCAAGAAGAAGAATGTTTTGACGGCCGATCCGCTCAACGGCTTCTTCTTTTCCGTCGCGACTGGCGAACAACGCAGCAAGGGCGTCGAATTCGACATTGCGGGGCAAATCCTGCCCGGATGGGACATCATTGCAAACTATGCCTACATCGACACGCGCGTGACGAAGGATGTGCTCTTCGCCGAAGGCAGCCGAGCGCCAAACAGCGCTCTGCACCAAGGAAGCCTCTGGACTACCTACTTCTTCCAGGAAGGCATCGCGCAGGGATTCGGCGCCGGTATCGGCATGTATGCGCAAGGTAAACGGAACGGCATTTTCCAATGTCAGGATCCGGCCAATTGCCAGGCGCCCTTCGAGATGGCCGGGTATGTCCGGATGGACGCCGCGCTCTACTATCGGAAACAGGAAGTGTTCAACAAGACAAACTTACTCGCGGCCATTAACTTTACCAACGTGCTCGACCACCGCTACTTCACCGGCGCACAGAATTTCCGGGAAATCGTATATACCGGTGCACCGTTCACCGCTATCGGGTCACTGAAGTTCGAGTTCCACTAATTTTCATAGGGATGACCTGGCGAGACAGTTCCTTCCTGAGAGGGCTGTCTCGCCAGACGGCACTGCGGCCGAAAGCACTGTACCCAAGCCTGACCGTTTTCGAAAAGAAGCCAGCCGGATCTGTCTTAAGATGAGGCACTAGTCCGCGGGAGGTCTTTTTGAGGGGTGTGAGTGATCTTCGGGAAGATCGGCAAGAGAAAGAACCACAAGTTCACCGCAACGATGGCACTTAACCACCACACCACGCTTCTCGAGCCGAGCTGTTAGTCGACCACAGACACAACGCACATCCGTGGCGCCCTGAGCATCGGTAGGTTTGTCCATGCTGTGGCCTATGACAGACTGGCAGCCAACAGTAGTTCCATACGGTATAGGACGCACGAACGTCGTAAAACATCACCCTGGACACGCATCATTCCTGAATCCGTGGCTTTTTCAGTAGACCCCGGTGCGGTTTCTTCTCCGTCAAACGTCAACAAGAGAGAGGGAACCAAGACGCATGCCCGTCACCCATCCGAAATCACACGTGTCCGCGTCGAAGGCCGCGAGACCTCGTCCCGCGTCGTCGCCAGCGGGTACAGCATCTCCACCATCTGGCCATCGTCTAAAAAGGTTGTGGCTACAGGTCCACTTGTACGTGGGCCTCCTGGGCGGCGCGCTGTTCGTCCTGACGAGCCTTACGGGCAGCTTTCTGGTCTTCTACAAGGCCATCGATGAATGGCTGAATCCCGCTCAGTTGATCCGAACCTCCGGAAACGAACAGCCTCTGAGCGAGATCCTGGCCGGAGCCCAGTCGGCACATCCGGATTGGTCCCCTCCCGATACTCTTATCTTTCCGCTTCACAACCGCGACTCATTCCATGCCTGGTTCAAGGACCAGACGCCCCCTCTCGCCGAAGACCGTTGGCATGTCGTCGCCATCGATCCCTCGACGGCCCGCCCCTTGAGCGATCGCCGTTGGGGGTCGTTTCTGGTATCCATCATCTATGAGTTGCATCAGGAGCTGCTGTTGGGAAAGCCGGGAGAGGTCATCGTCGGTATCATGGCCCTGTTTCTCCTCCTGTCGATCGGAACGGGACTCTATCTCTGGTGGCCGAAGCCGGGAAAACTCCGTCGAGCCCTCACGTTTCAGACTAGCGGTAGCCCTATCAGAAACCACTACGACCTGCACAAACTCACCGGTCTGGCCGGAGCCGTCTTGCTCACGCTTCTTGCCCTGACAGGGTTTTACTTAGAATTTCCCCGTGTGGTCTCCCCCGTCGTCAGCTGGTTTTCGCCCGTTCGGGATCTGTCGCCCGAACAGCCGCTGTCGGAATTCCAGTCGGGGATGAAAAAGATTCCTGTCGAACAGGCGGTCGCAATCGCCCGGACCACCTTTCCCGATGCTCAACCGATGTGGATCGGCCTCCCTCAGCATGAGCGGGACAGTTATTCCGTGGGCCTTCGGCAACCTGGGGAAGTTCGGCGGGCGGGGGGAGAAACCGAGGTGTGGATCGATCAATACAGCGGTCTCGTTCGACGGATCACGGATTGGCGTCAATTTACCGGAGGAGAAACATTCTTGTCTTGGCTCTTCCCCTTGCACAACGGTGAGGCCTTCGGCCTCACGGGTCGATGGTTGATCTTCGTCACGGGCTTCACGCCGCTTCTGTTATATGGCACGGCGCTGCGGATGTGGTGGCTGAAACGAGACGCGCACAGGCGCCGTCGGGAAGGTTAACGCCGGGGTATCAGGCGTGCGCTGGACGCGCGACCGCCGGCACAGAGTCCATACAGTTCGAGATTCTGCGCGGTCAGATGAAATCCATTCGCTTCTGCAACCTGCTTCCGCAGCCGTTCGATGGTCGGATCTTCAAACTCCACGATGTGCCCACACCCGGTGCAGATCAGATGATCGTGATCGCCTTTCGCAAACACATTATCGTACTGTGTTTCTTCCCCGAACCGCCTTGCCTGCGCAAAGCCCTTTTCGCACAAGATCCGCATCGTTCGATAGATCGTGTTCAAGGGCGCACGATGGCCGCGGCGATTGAGCACGCGATACAACTCTCGGATTGTCATGTGCTCCCCTTGCAAAAACGCTTGGACGATTCGTTCCCGCTGGAGACTCCAATTCAGCCGCGTGCGACCCAAACTCCTCCGGATGTGGTCAATTCCCTGTACCGACTGCCGATCGTTTCGATCGGCGCGCAATTGCGTCATACCGTTCATCCAGCCGAGTCTCCCCTCTGACGTCGATTCCGGCTCTTGTTCAGTAAGACGCGCGAGGCGACGGTCTCCGCACCTCCAAAAATGATCAGGGCCGAATGGATCGGGAAGATGAGCATTCCCATTCACCAGTTCTCACCCCTACTATCCGCCGCGTGAGCGTGACGATTCTCGACCGACAGCACAGGAGCCTATGTCGGAATTAACTCAACACGACGTATCGACACTAGTTCGTGATCATGCCTCGGAACTGCAACAGTTCCTGACGCGCCGCTTGGGTTGCATCGACACGGCCAAGGACCTCGTGCAGGACACGTTCCTTCGGGTGCTTCAAAACAGGCCTGGTGAAGTGCTGGGCAATCCACGCGCATTTCTTTTCAGGGTGGCCACGAATTTACTGATCGATCATCACCGTCGGCAGCAACACCGGGCCACGGAGACACTGGACGACCCTGAGCGCCCGCTCGATCACTCGGACCAGGCGCCGTCTCTCGAAACGGTCGTCTGGTCGAAGCAACAGGTCGCGCGCCTGACCCGTGCGATCGAAGAACTGCCCCCAAAGTGCCGCCAGGTCTTCCTGCTCATCAAATTTCACCACTGCACTCACGCGGAGGTGGCCACGAAACTCGGCATTGCCCAAAGCACGGTCGTCAAGCACATGATCAAGGCCATCGACTTTTGTCGCAGCCGGCTCGATGAGCCGTACTAGCGATCGCCGTTACCTCATGGAGGTTCACTCAACATGACGCCTTTCCTCTCTTGAGAGACGGTTGAGTCAACCACGTGACAAGGCCTCCACCAGGCGTTACCATGACCCACTCGATGGGCACACCTGAATCCAAGACTGTCGATTCAACCGCCTCTGCGTGGCTTGTCCGGATAGAGACCGGACCCGTCACAGCCGAGGAGCGCCAACGATTTTCCGAGTGGCTTTCCGCCGATCCGGCTCATCTCGCCGCCTATCGTAAGGCCAAACAATTCTGGCACGCTTTGGATGACGTGAGCGCGGAGCATGTTCGCGAGTGGGATCGATTTCTGCCTCAGGAGCCGCTCCACGCAACATCGACGCACGCGATCCTGCCATGGCGGCGGATGGCACTGGCCGCATCTGTTCTCCTCGTCGTCGCAATCGTCACCTGGATCGCAGTCGCGGGGCTTCCAGTCGGCGACTACCGCACGGCGGTGGGAGAGCAGCGCACCGTGCCGCTTTCCGATGGCTCAACGGTACACCTCAACACGAATACCGCGTTGTCCATTAGCATGACAGAAGGAGCACGTCGGTTGACACTCCATCGAGGAGAGGCCTTCTTCACAGTGGCGCCCGATTCCAGCCGCCCCTTTGAAGTCACGGCCGATCACGGTGTGATTCGCGCCTTGGGAACCGCTTTCAATGTTCGCACGGAACGTGATCACACCACCGTCACCGTGGCGGAACATACCGTGAAGGTCATGTTAGAGTCCGATGCGTCCATGGATATACACGCGGGGGAACGGATTCAGTACCACCACAACCGATGGCTAGGATCGGTGGAACGAACGGACATGCCCCGCGCGTTGGCATGGCAGCGGCACCGCCTGGTTTTCAACAATGACCCATTGCCTGTCGTCCTGGCCGAATTGGCACGGTATCGCTCCGGTCATCTCGTGTTTCTGCGAGATCACTCCCTGAACGAGCTGCTGGTCACCGGGTCGTTTGATACCGATCGTTTGGATCGCTTCCTGCCTGCCTTGGAGGAAAGTCTTCCGGTTCGTATCGTCACCCTCGCCGATCGCATCTCCCTTCTCTACCGATCCCGCTCCACAAAATCTTAAACCGCAGGGTTCTGCAGTAGACCTTTGCCTTCCTTCGTCCGTCGTAGTGAATGGCCCCTCATGAGCCCCATGACATTTCGCACGACGACGGAAAGGATGACCCATGTTTGCGTTCCGTTTTTCCGGATACCCACCACACTTCGTTCACAGGCATCAGCGACGCCGTCAAGGCTGCACGCTATTACTCCTCAGTCTATTGATGATTCACCAGGCTCCGCTGGTTGCAGCCCAGGGGCAGGAAATGTCCGCAGCCTCTCCGCAAAGGTTCGACATCGCACCTCAGGCGCTCTCATCCGCCTTGCTGGAGTTTTCCTCCACGGCACAGATTGAACTGTTGTTCGATGCCGCCATGACGCACGACCTCCGGACACAGGGAGTCTCGGGCGACCACGTTCCTGCAGAGGCCCTGCACATTCTCTTGCAGGAGACGGGCCTCAGCGCCCGCACCACATCCTCGGACAGCATCACGCTCGAACGAACTTCCGCCCCTCAATCCCTGTCCGCGGCCAGCGCCCGCGGTGTCACATCAGTCGCGGCGTCCGAGGCCTCGCCTCGACCCGCCGCACAGAAGTCGGTGAAAGTTCCGGAAATCGTCGTCAAGGACGTCCACGAACGAGAGGACGATCTCCAGACCTACGTGGCGGAAGAAGCCATTTCGGCGACGAGAACCGACACTCCGATTCGCGACGTGCCGCAATCCATTCACGTCATCACCCGCAAGGTCATCGAAGAGCAGCGCACCTTCCGCTTGCAAAACACCTTGGAAAATATTTCCGGCATCAATGCGACGGAGTCCGCCGCTTCTCTCTACGATTCGTTGATCATCCGGGGCTTCACCGCCACGGATCGCAGCTATTTCCGAAACGGCCTGCTCGACCCCTTCGCGCAGTTTACGGCCTCCGACACCTACAACATTCGCCGGCTGGAAGTGCTGAAGGGCCCGGCATCCGTCCTGTACGGACAGGGAGATCCGGGCGGTGTGATCAATATCGTGACGAACAAACCCCTGCCGAACGCCGCCTACTCGGCGAATGTCACGTTGGGGAATTTTCACTTCTATCGATCGGAACTCGACGCCACCGGCCCGCTCAATGCCAGCAAGACAATCCTCTATCGCTTAAACGTGGCAGGGCAGAAAGCCGGCAGTTTCATGGACTATGCCAACCGCAATGTGGCGGCCATCGCTCCGAGCATCACGTGGTTGATGAGTTCACGCACCACTTTGACTGTCGAAGCGGACTACTTGCGGCGCTGGAGCAACGATCCGTACGGCCTGCCAGCACAGGGAACGCTTCTCCCGAATATAAATGGCCCCATTGCACGAAATCGCTCGGTCACCCTGGGAGAGTTCAGCACCTTCAACCGCACCTCCTATCGGGTCGGGTATGACCTAACCCATCAGTTCAACGACACGTGGTCCATCCGCAACGCCTTTCGGCACACGATTGTGGAAGACGACAAAAATAACCTCTATGCCTCCCCAGTTTCCTTGGACCCCGACGAACGCACCCTCCAACGCTTTCAGGTGCTTCAACCCCAGATCGCGCGTCGCCATGCCAACTCGATGATCACGAACGTCGTGGGACACATTCGATTCCTGGACATGGACCATACGCTGCTGACCGGTGTCGAACTCAGGCAAGAAAAGACGGATCGCTTCGCGTTTACCTTCGCCGGGGCGCCACCGATCGATTTGTTTGCGCCCGATTATTCGCTCACTCCCCTTCCGTTCACCGGTGACCTGATCAGCTCTCAGTCCGAGAACAAGACCGCGGCGTTCTACGTCCAAGATCAAGTCACCATTCTCCCAAACCTGAAATTTATGGGTGGCCTGCGATTCGACTATGTTCATCAATCCACCCAAGCCGTGGGAGCGGATGAACGGAGGTCGGACGATCATGCCGTCAGTCCTCGTTTGGGTCTGGTGTATCAGCCGATCGAGCCCCTCTCCCTGTATACGTCCTGGACCAAAGGGTTCCAGCCCAGCTCCTTACTCAACGTGAATCCCAATGGACAATTGTTCAAACCGGAACGGTCGACTCAGTATGAGGTCGGCATGAAAACGTTCTTTCTGGATAACCGCGTGTCGGCTACTCTGGCCTGGTTTCACCTGACACGCGAGAATCTTCTGACGCCCAATCCTGATCCCGGACTTGCCGCCCTGGGCTACTCTGTCCAGACTGGTGAACAGCGAAGCCAGGGTATTGAATTGGATATCACGGCACAGCTGACGCCCGGATGGAACCTCCTCACCGGTTACGCCTACACCGATGCAGAGGTGACGAAAGACACCGATACAACGCTGGTTGCCAAACGGCTCGCCAACGTGCCCTACAACAAATTCACGCTCTGGTCGACCTACCATATTCAGGAAGGTCTCCTGCAGGGATTCGGCGTCGGTGGAGGCCTCTTTGCCTACACGAGCCGGAACGCCTCCATCTTCGGGGATCAAACCGAGATGCCCGGGTACATCCGCGCCGACGCGGCCCTCTACTACAACCATGACCTGCAGAAGGGAAACTGGGTGGGAGCGAAGAGCATGCACATCGCGCTCAACGTCAGAAATCTGCTTGACCAGCGGTACGTGGCCACTTCCTACAACGGTTCGAGCTTCTTCTTTTTCGGCGAGCCTCGGACCGTGTTGGCCACCGTTGGGTTGAAGTTCTAAGGCCATGCCGTTGATCTGGATCGCAACAGGCCTTCTCTTCACGCTCCTGTCCGCTTGTGCCGAGGGGCGATGGGGGCAAACCGGAAAGTCCGACCTCCACACGCAGGAAGATTGGGAGCAATGCAAAGCGGAGGTGCTCTCCGGAGCCGAACATGGAAAAGAAACCATGGCCGGCGGCATCAATCTGAGCGGCTGCATGCACAGCAAAGGTTATGCCTACACAGAAGAACCGTCACGGCCCCCGGTCCCTTCCCAGCGATAAAAAATATCTTCGCAGGGGGTGCAGAACTCGCTCGCTTGAACGTCGATATAGTGAGGGGGAGCGGATTCGAACGGAAAGGGAGCGAATCGAGTGGAACATCTCAAAGGGTTGGTGGATTACGGGATCATCGGGCTGCTGTTGGCCCTCAGTCTCTGGGCCATTGCGGTAGCCGCGGAACGCTGGATCTTTTACCATCGTATCGACCTCCGGCGATACGGTTCCCAAGAAGAATTCGAAGTGGCCCTGACAAAGCGGTTGGTGGTCATTGGAACCGTAGCCGCGAATGCTCCCTATATCGGCCTGCTCGGGACGGTGCTCGGCATTATGCTGACCTTCCACACCATGGGATCCTCGGGCACCATGGCGGTTCAGACCATCATGGTCGGCCTGAGTCTGGCGCTCAAGGCCACGGCGGTCGGCCTACTCGTGGCGATTCCCTGTGTCGTGCTCAACAATGTGCTCCGGCGGCGGGTCACGGAGTTAATGACGCAATTCAAGATTCAGCATGGGACGTGATCTGGACCAGATCAATGTGATCCCCTTGGTCGACGTCATGCTCGTCCTCCTGGTCATTGTCCTGACCACGGCCACGTTCATTACGACGGGACAAATCCCGGTTCAGTTGGCGAAGGCGCACGCTGCCTCGGAGCGAAAGGATGTCCCTCTCGTCATCACCATAACGGCGGAAGGGACAATCTTCATGAACGATACGCCGGTTCCTGAAAATGGCTTAAGCAGCCTGCTCACTGCCCACCCACGGGAATCATCCGTGCTCGTGCGCGCTGATCGAGTGACAGTGCTCGACCGATTCGTGTCCGTCGTCGATGAGATCCGCAGCTTGGGCTTTCAGCAGGTCAGTCTTGAGGTGGTTCGCTCATGAGTCTGGCACTGCCAGTGGACTCGTCGCAACGCCAACGGGCTTCGCTCTGCTGGGCCTTCTCCATGTCGATCCACGGCCTGCTCATCGGGCTAGCCGTCGCGTTGCTCACGGAAATACCAACGCCGCCCCCCCCCACCTTCAAGTGGGACGTGGCGGTCGTGCAACCTCCGCCTCCTGCGACAGAACCAGCGCCGTCGCCGCCCGTTGAGTCGCAGCCTCCGCCCACACCTCAACCGGTGACACAGACACACCCTCGGCCTCAGCCGGTTCAGCAGGTCAAGAGTCAACCCGTCGTCCAACAGGTCCAACGCGTGACGGAGCCGCGGCCGGTTCAACAGACCCAGCCCATCCGGGACAGCCTGCCGGTACAGACTGCTCAACCAATTCAACAGGTCACCACGCAACAGATCGCAACTGTTACCCCGACCATCCAGGAACCGGTGAGTTCCACCACGGAAGTCGCGAAAACCGTTGTGGAACACACTGCCGTCGTCCAAGAATCGACTCCAGTCGTCCAACAATACTCCGTGCCTCAAGCGGTCGCTTCAACCGAACCGGTCATCAAACAGGCGGAGCCTCTCACTCAGATCGCCGCCATTGAGAGCGACGCCGCGCCAATCGAAACGGCGCCCGTGCCGGTCGAGGCTCCACAACAAGTCGAACAGGCGATCGTTCAACGGCCGGTAGAACCCGTCCAGCATCGGGTCGTGCAACAGCGAACCGTGCGGGCGCGACCTGGAGAACGTCCTGACTACGGGTGGCTTTCGCAGGCTCTCTGGTCTTCCGTCGATCAACGCAAACGCTACCCGGCAGAGGCAAAACGGAATCGTTGGGAAGGCCGCGTCATACTGCGCTTGACGATCGAACAACGGGGCGCCGCCGTCCATTTGCTCGATCTCGTGCTCGAAGAAAGCTCAGGGCATTCTGTTCTGGACCGTCACACGCTGGACATGGTGCGAAACGCCTTTCCCTTGCAGGTCAAACATCAATTGGCCCTGGCAAAAATACAATTGGATTTGCCCTTTTCATATCGAATGGAATAACCGCCTGTCTTTTATCAAGTACGGAGGACTTCATGGCACACCGTCGTCAATTGCTATATTTTCCATTTACTGTCCTGGCCATGGCTGTCACGACACTCTGCGCTGGCACATGGCCCGCTGTCGCGCAGCAGAACGGCGACAAAGCGTTTCATGCGCTGGTCACCGATGCGAAAGACGTGCAGACCGATTTGAAAAACGTGCTGTTTTATTGGGAAGAAAAAGTCAACGAAACGTCCTTTATCCCGCACGAGTTAAAGCACTTGCCGGTCAAACGTGGCACCGCGACGGTCAACATCAAGTTCGACGGCGTGAAACAATTGGAGGTGACACCCGGCGCCGACAAGGCCCTGCCGACACTCCACATCACGCTGGCGAACGGCAAGACGGGAGATTTTCCACTCGCGATTGAGGGAAGTTTCAAGGGCGACTCCGATTTCGGACAGGTTGAACTCCCTGTCCAGGGACTGAAGAAACTCGAGTTCAAATAGCGATCGCAGAATTTCTTCCCGTGTGCGCCTCTCAGGCTGCGTGTCCGGGGGATCTTGAGTACCGGTACCATTTCATGACTCCTCGCCGCACCATATACCTACTGCTCTTCTCTCTGAGCGCGATCCTGGGGCTATTGGCTGTCCGATGGATTGGCTTAACCCCCGTCCCAGCTTCAGACATACCAAACCCACCGCCGTCACCGACGGCGGTGGTGCTCGCTCCGGTGACGCTCGACCGGATCCGGCATACCATCAGAGCGGTCGGCACGCTACGCGCCAACGAAAGCATCATGATTCGCCCCGAGATCGCAGGGCGCATCCGTCAGATCTGGTTCGAGGAAGGCCAGGCCGTGGAGAAAGATCAACTGCTGGTCGAACTCGACGATTCCGAACTCCAAGCCGAAATGGCTCAAGCCGCGGCGCAACTCAAAGTGTCCCGTCTCACGTATGAACGACTGAAACAGTTAGATTTGGACGGCAAGCGATATGTGACAAAGCAGCAGCTTGATGAGGTGGCAGGAGCGCTCCAAGTTTCCCGCGCCAACCAGAGTCTCTCTGCCACGCGATTGGCAAAAACGAAAATACGCGCGCCATTTTCAGGGATCACCGGGATCCGTCGTGTCTCACCGGGCGACTTTGTCGGCGCCGGCCTGGATCTGGTGAATCTCGAAGACCTCACCCAGATCAAGATCGACTTCAAAGTGCCGGAGACACTTCTTCGCCATTTGGCGCCGGGCCAACCAATCGAGTTGACCACCGATGCATACACAGGCAAGACGTTTAACGGCACCGTCTACGTGATCGATCCACAGGTCGAATTGACCACCAGATCCGTCCAGTTACGGGCCCGCATTCCCAACCCGCAACAGCTCCTTCGCCCCGGCATGTTTGCCCAAGTGCTCCTCACGTACGGCGAGGACGAGCGGGCCCTGATGATTCCCGAAGAAGCCGTCATGCCGAAACAGGACAAGATCTATGTCTACCTGGCCAATGACGGGACCGCGCGGCTGCGTGAGATTACGTTGGGCACGCGCATCAGAGGCTTTGCGCAAGTGCTAAGCGGACTCACGGAACAGGACGCGGTAATCCGCGTCGGCCACCATAAAGTGCAAGAGAACGATCCGATCGTTGCCGTGACGGATACGGTCCGCTGACCCTTCATCCCATACCACTATGAGACTGTCCGCACTCTCCATCGAGCGTCCGGTCCTGGCCACCGTTGCCACGCTCTTGCTGATGCTCTTTGGGATCTTGTCGTTCTCTCGGCTCCCCGTTCGCGAGTACCCCGATATTACCTTCCCTGTGGTGTCCGTACTGACGGTGTACAAGAGCGCCGATGCCCAGCTGGTGGAAACGAACATTACTTCCGTGCTTGAAGATGCCCTGAGCGGCGTCGAGGGCCTGCGAACCTTGCGTTCAACCAGCAGAGAAGGGCTCTCCGCCATCAGCCTCGAATTCGCCCTGACTCGCAACCTGGATGCGGCGGCGAACGATGTGCGCGATCGCGTCACCAGAGTGCAATCCCTGTTGCCTCAAGGCATTGAAGCGCCACTCGTCATGAAAGAGGACAGCGAAGCCGACGGCATCATGTGGCTGGCGTTGATCAGCGACCGGCACAGCGAATTGGACATGACTGACTTCGCCCAACGGCAATTGAAGGATCGTCTAGCCCCACTGCCGGGCGTGTCGAGTGTGGTGCTCGACGGCGAGCGACGTTATGCCATGCGGATCTGGTTGGACCCGGATCGGCTCGCTTCGCGACTCCTGACGGTGCAGGACGTGGAGAATGCCCTCCTCACGCAGAACGTGTCCATACCCACAGGCCGAATTGAAAGCACCCACCGTGAGTTCAGTGTGCGGATGGGAGGAGGACTGGAGCAACCAGCACAATTCAATCGATTGATCCTGGCCTACCGTGACGGATACCCGGTCCGCCTGCAGGATATCGGAATCGCGGGAATCGCCCCGGAAGACGAGAGGAAACTGGTCCGGGTCAACGGGAAACCGGCAATTGGCCTGGGCATTATGAAGCAGTCAAAGGCCAACACGCTCGAAACCGCGCGCGCCGTCAAGCGCACCCTTCCCTCTCTGGAATCGTTGTTGCCTGAGGGCATGCAACTCGTTACCGCTTTCGACAGTTCCATTTACATCGAACGGTCGCTGAAGGAGGTCTACGAGGCCGTGGGCATCTCCGTACTCTTGGTCGTCATGGTGGTGTTCCTGTTCCTACGCAGCGCCAAAGCGACACTGATCCCGACTGTGGCCATCCCGGGGTCGATCCTGGGCACCTTCGTATTGATGCACGTGACCGGGAGTTCGATCAACACCATCACCTTGCTAGGATTCGTGCTGGCGATCGGCCTGGTCGTGGACGATGCGATCGTCGTGGTGGAAAATGTCTACCGGCGCATCGAACAAGGCATGAGTCCGACGCAGGCCGCGCTCACAGGGAGCCGAGAAATCGGGTTCGCTGTCATTTCGACGACGTTGACACTCGCCGCCGTCTTCCTCCCGATCATATTCCTTCCCGGCATCGTGGGCCGCCTCTTCTCTGAATTAGGAATCGCCGTCGCGGGTTCGGTGCTCCTCTCTGGGTTCATCGCCTTAACTCTCACGCCGGCAATGTGTGCCCGCCTCTTAGGTTCGACGGTCACCGCCGGATCGTCCACGCAGGGCTCAGCACTGGATGCCTCCGCCTGGTTGCAATGGCTTACTCGGCGTTATCGGGCGACCTTGGAGATGACGCTGCGACGACCGTCGCTGACCATGCTCGCGGCTTTGGTCTCCCTTGCCGTCAGCGGCCTGCTGTTCTGGACGCTGTCCAGCGAACTGGCTCCCCTTGAAGATACCGGCTGGTTCGCGATTCACGTGAACGCGCCCGAAGGGGCGACCCTCGACTACACGGACCGGTATGCCAAGGACAGCGAGCAGCAGGCCGCGAACATTCCTGAAATGGATTCCTATTACACGGTCGTTGCGCGAGGGTTCCGCCCCACATTAGTCAATCGTGCCGTCACGTGGGTGACATTGAAGGATTGGTCCGACCGCGACCGTGCTCAACGGGAAATCGTCAACGACGTCGAACCGGCGCTCTCAGCTATTCCGGGCGCCACGGTCTTCGCACTCAACCCGCCGCCCTTCAACCAGGAGGATAGTAAAACCCCGGTGCAGATCGTCGTGCGAGGCCCGACCTACGACGTCTTGGACGAGATCGTGGCGAAAGTCCGCCATGACGCAACGGGACACCCTTCATTGGTCAACGTTGACAGCGACCTGGACATGAACAAACCCGGGCTGCGTGTGGAGATCAACCGCGACAAGGCTGCCGACCTCGGGATTCCAATCGAAACGATCGGCCGTACCTTGGAGGTATTTTTGGGTGGGCGGAAATCGTCCACATTCATGCGCGAGGGGAAGGAGTATCCGGTCATTATGCAAACGCGGCCCCTGCACCGCGGCACGAAATCGGATATCGACCATCTTCACGTTCGCGGAAGCCGGGGCGATCTCATCCCGCTCAGCAATCTGGTCACGCTGAGCGAGACGGTCGCGCCGAAACAACTGAATCATTATGAAAAACTGAGAGCCGTCACGATCAGCGCGGGAGTCGGGTCCGGATCCACGCTGAGTCAATCGATTGACGCACTCGAGACTATGATCCGGAAACACCTGCCGGCAGGGGCCAGTGTCAGTTATGCGGGAGAAACCAAAGAGTTCAAGGAATCATCCGGGAATCTTCACTTCATCGTCGTCCTGGCCCTGCTGGTGGTCTATCTCATTTTGGCGGCACAGTTCGAAAGCTTCCGCCATCCGGTCACGGTGTTGTTGTCGGTTCCACCGGCCATCGCCGGCGCCTTGTTGGCGCTCTCGCTGTTTCGTGGCACCCTGAACATCTACAGCGAAATTGGATTGATGATCCTGATCGGACTCGTCACGAAGAATGCCATTCTCATCGTCGAGTTTGCCAATCAGCTTCGGCACGACGGCCGCTCTCTCCAGCTGGCCATCGTCGAAGCGTCGGTCCTGCGTCTGCGCCCCATCATTATGACCACCATGGCCACGGTTCTGGCTGCGCTTCCCCTGGCCTTGGCTTCCGGTGCCGGCGCGGCGGGCCGTTGGCACATCGGCCTTGTCGTCATCACCGGTCTCGCTCTATCGACATTCCTCACCCTGTTTTTGGTTCCTGTGATGTATGCGATGTTTGCGGAGGTGCGTCATCGAGAGCGTGCGCAGCAGGAGACGCAATCAGGCCGTTCGCCCGTCGTGGCGCTTAAGCCGACGCAGTCCTAATCGTTGGAAGGACTCCACGATCCGTGTCTCTATCTATGTGCGATCGAGTGTTCGCCTGCTTGCCATGGTCTTGTCGCGTCCTCGTAAAACACCAACTCGTTTGATGTAATCCACGATCTCTGCTGCCAACTCAGATGGATCTTTGGTGCTGGAATCAACTTCCACATCATAGATGATGCCCTGATGAACCCGATTGAACTGAGCGGCCGCTTCCCCGATCGTTCGATCCTGCCGTTGACGTTCCCTCCGATTCAGCTCATCCAACGAACAGTGAACCCCCACCAAGAGCAGGCTACATGCCTGGACCCTCTCTAGCAAATCGATCGCGTGTTCGGCTCGATCCATCGCATTGTCGATCACCAGAAAATTGCCCATCTCGACCAAGCGAGCGACGCAGGCATGAAAGGACCGCACCAACTGAGGATAGTTGAGGTCAGCGATATCCTCTCCATGCGTCATGCGGTAAAGGGCACTGGGAGGCACCGTGTACAAAATGCTGTCGATTGAGAAGTTCAAATAGACTGTCGGGAGCAATTGTTCCTGAAGTTGTTTGGCGATGGCAGTTTTCCCGGCGCTTGATGTGCCGTTCAGGCAAATGATTTGTGGGGTTATCATGTCATGCCTTTCGCGCGAATGCCGATCCATATCACCTTCTCGAAGAGACACGATGGCTGGAGAAAGACAGGGGCGTTCTCTGCCCTCCACATCCGGTTGCTTCGTCGATTGACCGACTATATCATGGGTCACGCGGGCAGGAAGGCTGAAACCTACACGCGTGCGCGATCATTGCATTCGTCGTTCGGCAACGTGTTGAGGCTATGACCCAGGATCGCAACAAAGATCTCATTCGCCGGTGGATTGCCTTCGCGAACTCTGGCTTTGTAGGAATTTTGACAAGTTTATCGCTCCTGACTATGTCGGTCATGTGGGTGGGAGCACAATGGATCGACTGGAATTGGAACGATCAGAACGAGAGTTTCGTCGTGCCTTTCCGGACACTCACCACTCCATCGATGACCTGATTGCAGAAGATGACCAAGTAGTCCTGCGGTCGACCGCACGAGCCACACATCACGGAGAGTTCCAAGGTCCGGCGCCCGCAGATCGGAAAGTAGAATTTACCGCGATAGTCGTTTACCGAATTGAGTGCGCGACCATTGCAGAATCATGGGGAGAAATAGATTTCCCCAGGCTTATGAGACAACTCCGATCCGCCCCATCGACCGGGAGGTGAACGAGTGACCAAGCGACCACTCGTCCAGCTTCGCATGCCATGGCGTATCCCAGTTTCAGCGAACCGAAGGCAGCCTGCCCGCTTCAGGTAACGGACCTCGGTCCTGTGCCCACTGCATTGGAGTCTCCACTCGGGCCTCTTCACCTCGTTGTTCGAGAGGAGGCTTCACGTCCTCGTGCTTGGATTCACCCGTCGCATCCCAGGCGTCCTGCAAGTCTCGCCAAATGTACACCATCAGTTTTTCCATGGGCGTCGGTCCCTTCGGTGCATCCACGGCGTAGCGTGTTGGGCATCTAGCAGGCCAACGAAGCCCACCGATTCTCCTCCTGGTTCCAGCACCTGCGCCGTCGCCAGGGCCAGCACTCCGCCGTTCGACTAGCCCACCATGTGATAGGGATCTCGCGCTTGAGCTAAGCGCTCAGGGGGATGCCCCCGTTGATGAAGATGGGAGCCAAACGGAAGGAGCCGTTGGCAGCTTCTGGCGCTCACTTCGAGGACGAGGATCGATCGATGCAGCCTCGCCCCGTCAAGCGCCGGCCTACCCTGAGTCGGCCTGTTTGCGCTGTTGCGCGGCCAGCCATCGGCCCAGCCAGGCCCACAGAACCATGAGAGGGACCAGGACCCAGGCGATCTGTACCGTCGTCACGCTGAGCGCCTTGAGGCCAGAGATTACCCAACCGGTCGAGGCATCACCGGCGCGAGAAATCGCCGTATCGATAAAATTTTTCGCCTTATATTTCTCCTCGCGGCTGACCACCGTGAACAGCACCTCACGCGCCGGTTTCGAAAGCGCATATTCCCCTACTCGACGCAGCACGGAAAAGCTGACGTACACGACCAATCCCGGCCAGAGCGCAATGCCCAGAAACCCGAGGAGACTCACCGCCGGCAGAAACAGTAAGGCCGCCGCCAGCCCGAACCTGGCCACCACGCGGTTGGTGAGCAGTAGCTGCGTCAGCCAGGTGAGGATGTTGGTGGCAAAGTCCAGCATGGAGAACAGGCGCGTGCGGGCTTCCGGCGTGTCGAACTGTTGAGCCACCAGACGCACCTGTTCGAAATATAAGAAGGTGGCCGTCATGGTCAAAAAGGTCAGGTAGCCACAGATACCGAGTAGATACGGCGACGACCACACGAGGCGAACGCCGGCCAGAAAGCCTCCACCCAATGGTTCCCCGCTGTTCTCGTGATGGGACCGTGACCGGCTGCGGCTCCACATCTCCAGTTGGTAGATGCAGCCGATGCAGGCCACAAGGAAGGCAGCCGATACCAGCATCAACACCGGAACCGGGAACACATAGGTCAGTCCGGTCGTGATAAGCGGTCCGAACAAGGCGCCGGTGCTGCCGCCTGCCGCAATCATTCCAAAGAGGCGCGCCCCCTGCGCCGGCGTAAACAGATCGGCCATGAAACTCCAGAACACCGAGACGACGAACAGGTTGAATACCGAGAGCCAGACAAAAAACCCGCGCGCGACCCATTCGATGTACACACCGCTCGTCATCAAAAAATACAGGCCGATCAGATTGGCAATAAAGAACAGATAGACGGCGAGCAGCAACCGATAGCGGGAATACCTCGCCGATAACCAGCCGAACAGCGGCGTGACAGCCAGCAAGGTGACAAACGTGCCCGTCATCATCCAGGGAAGATTGTGGACCCCGCCCTGGATCGCCATTTCATCGCGCACGGGGCGAAGAATGTAGTAGCCGCAGAGGAGACAGAAAAAATATCCGAACGACCAGGCCAACGGCCGCACTTCTTGCGGCTCAGCCTGCACAAAGCGGAGCACTGACCAATGCGATCTCTCCATGAGACTCCAACTGTGTGTCAGTGTACCAGGCCGATGACCACCGGCACGAAGAAAATTTGTTAGAATGGGGCCCGCGGCTGGTCGTGAATCATTCGGCCCTTCTTGTTGAACACAGGCCCATCCATGATCGATCTCCGGAGCGATACGGTCACCAAACCCTCCCCCGCCATGCGCGAAGCCATGGCCCGCGCCGAAGTGGGTGATGACATCTATGGGGAAGACCCCACGGTCAACCGTCTCCAGGAGGTCGGCGCCGCCCTCGTGGGAAAACGCGCCGCACTCTTTGTGCCCTCGGGCACCCTTGGCAACCAATTGTCTCTGCGCGCGCAGGCTCAACCAGGACATGAAGTGATTGTTGAAGGTCAGTCGCATATCATTCGGTATGAGCAGGGCGCAGCGGCCGCATTGGCCGGAGTGCAACTCCATTGGGTGACCGGCAAGCAGGGGCTCATGACAGCGGAACAGGTGCAAGCCGCTATTCGTCCGAAGGATCCCTACAGTATCCAGAGTGCGCTGATTTGTATTGAGAACACGCACAATGCCGGAGGTGGCAGGGTCTACCCGCTCTCAACCATTCACGCCATTCGCGCCGTCGCCACCGCGCATGGCTTGCCCATGCACCTCGACGGCGCCCGCCTCTTCAACGCAGTCGTGGCATCGGGAGTGTCAGCCGCGGAATACGCGCGGCATTTCGACACGGTCACCTTCTGCCTCTCCAAGGGACTGGGAGCGCCGGCGGGCTCGTTGATTGCGACCGATGATCCCGGCTTGCTGGAGCGACTCCGCCGTTTTCGCCGCATGTACGGAGGCGCCATGCGCCAGTCCGGCATTCTCGCGGCGGCGGGCCTCTACGCCTTGGAACATCACATTCAACGCCTCAGTGACGACCATGCACACGCCAAGCGTCTCGCTGCCCGACTCCAACAGATTCCGGCCGTCACCATCGATCCAACCCTGGTCGAGACGAACATTCTGTTCTTCGACGTACACAGCCCGAAATTTTCCACACCGGCTTTCGTGGCCGCTCTCAAGCAGGAAGGCGTGCTGATCAACGCCGTCGGCGGATTCACGTGTCGCGCAGTGACCCATCTCGACGTATCGTCCGAGGCCATCGAGCAGGCCGCCGACCATATCGCGCGCGTGCTCAACCCATAGGCCCGGCGCCTCACATTGACAGGCTGTGTTCCCCCTCCTACAATGCCCACCAGCCGATTCGAGCAGAGAGGAATGCGTGTCGTTTCAGGCAGTGTCGTTTCAACAGATCAGTCGCATTCTTGACGTGACGGATGCCCTAGGACTCAATCGCGAGTGGGTGGAAATTCCCCTCTCGCCGGAACATCCCGGCATCGTCCGCAAACTCCCTAATGGAAAGCTTGAGATTGTCGTCGATGCCGACCAGCCGTTCGACACCTGGCTCGGCACGCTTGAGCAACAGATACGCCGTGTGCAGGCCGCCTGACCACGTTCAAGGATAGATATGGAATCACCCCTTGCAGCCTCTTCACCGCAGTCTTCCTCGGCACTCCCTTCGTCAGAGGAACTGAAGGCCGAGTTACTGGATATTCCCGAACCGCCTGAGATGCCTCCGGCAGTGACGCCGCCCGGTTACGACGAAGCCCTCGCTGGCGCCGTCAAGTACGTGCGGGCCAAACGCGGCGGCGATCTGGTCGGCATCATCCTCGTCGGGACCGGCGCACGGCGCGCCGTGACCGCGCACAGCGATATCGATCTCATTGTTTTGGTCAAAGGCCCGACCGATGGACAGGAAATGATTCGCGTGGGAGACCGGCTTGTCGATCTCCGCTACGGGGAATACAAGACCGTCTCCGAGGATCTGGCCTATTCTCCTCGTCTCGCGCCCCTGCTTCGCAAAGGACGGGTTCTCTATGACCATGAAGACATCGCCGCGCAACTCATCGCTAAAGCTGCGCAACGTTTTCGCCAGGGTCCGCCTGCGGCCACGATGCACGAACGCATCCGCCTGAAGGCGGAGTGCCTGCATTGGCTCGGAAAAGTCGAGGACTTGCGCGACAAGCCCAACACCGCGCAATACCTGCTGCACCTCTTTTTCGAGGAGTGCGTAGCCGCATTCTTTCGAACCCGTGGACTCTGGTTCACCGCGCCGGTAGACACCCTCCGGTTCCTGGCTTCCCGTGACCCGGCACTCGGGGAATTAGCCGGCCAGTTCCTGAGCGCGGCTACCCTTCACGACCGGCTGATGGCCGGCCGACGGTTTGCCGAGACCCTGTTCCGCGATATCCCCCTTCCGCCCCGGGTGGATTAACAGGGCTCCGTCATCCCGTTCAAAGGTGGCATTCGTGTGCACGGAGCCCCGACCGTAATCGCATCGGGACTTCACCGAACCAATGGAGCGGCGCGTTGTCCAGAACCTGCGCCGCGCAAGTCATCGTTTACCGGTCTTCATCAGAGAGGTGATCTATGGAACTTGGATTCGTCGGACTCGGCAAGATGGGCATGAATATGGTGACGCGCCTGCAGCAGGGCCGGCACCGCGTCGTGGTCTACGATCGTTCACCAGATGTCGTCAAGCAGGCCGAGAGCAAGGGTTGTATGGGCGCCGCCTCCTTGAGCGACCTTGTCTCGAAACTCGCCGCCCCTCGCGCGGTGTGGGTCATGGTTCCCTCGGGAGCGCCGACTGAAGAAACGATTCAAGCCATCAGCGCGCTGCTGCAGCCAGGCGACACGATTATCGACGGCGGCAACACCCGCTTCCACGACGATACTCGCCGCGCCGCCGAATTACAGAAGAAAGGCATCCACTATATCGACGTCGGCACCAGCGGCGGCATTTGGGGGCTGACGGTTGGGTACTGCCTGATGGTCGGCGGCGAGACCGAACCGGTTCAGCGCCTGACCCCCGTCTTCACGACGCTGGCTCCCGAACAGGGGTGGGCTCATATGGGCGGGCACGGCGCCGGCCACTACGTCAAGATGGTTCACAACGGCATTGAATACAGCATGATGCAAGGGTACGCCGAGGGGTTTGAGCTCATGGCGAAAAGCGAGTATCGCCTCGATCTGGGGAAGATCGCCGATGTGTGGATGCATGGCAGCGTGATCCGCTCCTGGCTGCTGGAATTGGCGGTCGGCGCGTTGAAGCAGGATCCCAAGCTCGAAAAACTCAAAGGGTATGTGCAGGATTCCGGCGAGGGCCGCTGGATGATACAAGATGCGATCGATAAGGATGTGCCCGTGCCGACTCTTACGGCGGCGCTGTTCACCCGCTTCCGGTCGCGGCAGGAAGAATCGTTTGCGGAAAAAATGCTGGCCGCATTGCGCAACGCCTTCGGCGGACATAGCGTCCGGCGCTGAGCTTCAACCCAACGGACACCAACACCATGCCTTCGCCAACAACGCCAGTCGATATCAAGCCTGTTCCTGAAACCGTCACCCCGGTCGAGGCCTGTACCCTCGTCATTTTCGGCGGCTCCGGCGATCTCGCGCGCCGCCGCCTCATCCCGGCAGTCTATAACCTCCTGCTGGACGGGCTCCTGCCGGCCAAATACGCCGTGATCGGCCTGGGACGCAAGCCGATGACTGATGACGAATTTCGCAATCTGGTCAAAGAAGGGATCGTCAAACACTCGCGACAGGCCCTGGTGGAGGACACCTGGTCCACCTTCCAGTCTCATCTCTTTTATATCCAGGGAGAGAATGAGGATGCACAGACCTACGCCACGCTCCGCGCCAAAGCGGAGGCCGTGGAGCAAGCGATGCAGTTGCCCGGCAACCGCATTTTTTATCTGAGTATTCCACCCAGCTCCTTCGCCTCGGTGTGTGAAGGATTGGCCCAGGCCGGCCTGGCCGCCTCAGCGGCCTCCGCCTCGCCCTACTCGCGGATTATCGTCGAAAAGCCGGTCGGGCGTGACCTGGCCTCCGCGCGACAAATCAATGAAGTGACGGGAAAAGTGTTCGATGAATCTCAGATTTTCAGGATCGACCACTATCTGGGGAAGGAGACGGTCCAGAATCTCATGGTGGTCCGGTTCGCGAATAGCATTTTCGAACCGATTTGGAACCACAAATATATCGATCACGTCCAAATCACCGTCAGCGAATCGGAAGGCGTGGGGACCAGAGCCAGCTACTACGAAGAGGCCGGCGCGCTGCGGGACATGATTCAGAATCACTTACTGCAGCTGCTCTGTCTTGTGGCCATGGAGCCGCCCTATTCGCTCGACCCGAACGTGGTGCGCAACGCCAAGATGGAGGTGCTGCGCTGTCTCCGGCCCATCGTCGGCAAGGATGTGGAGCAGTATACGGTGCGGGCGCAATACGCCGAGGGTGTCGCGCATGACCAGCCGATTCCAGGATATCGACGGGAGAAAGGCGTCAGCTCGACCTCCACCACGGAAACATTTGTCGCGGTCAAAGCGTTCGTCGAAAACTGGCGTTGGGCCGGCGTGCCGTTTTATCTTCGCACCGGGAAAGCCCTTCCGAAGCGGGCGAGTGAAATCGCCGTGCAATTCAAAGACATTCCGCAGATTCTTTTCAATGCCAACCCCGCCAATCCTCAACCGGCCAACGTCTTGACCTTGCGCATTCAGCCGGACGAAGGCCTCTCCCTGCGCATCATCTCGCGAGTCCCCGGCACACGGGCGCAGACGCATCCCGTGGAGATGGATTTTCAGTATAGCGACGTGTTCGGATGCCCCTCCCCGGAAGCCTATGAACGGTTGCTGCTGGACGTGATGGCGGGTGACGCCTCGCGTTTCATGCGGCGAGACGCGGTGGAGGCTTCATGGGACTGGGTGACCAAGATTCTCGAAGGCTGGACGCAGCAGAAGCTGCGCTGGTTGCCCGAGTACCAGGCCGGAACCTGGGGGCCGGTGGAGGCCGAACGGATGATTCAACACGACGGGCGGACCTGGAGGATCCTGTAGCCTGAGACAACAATACGGCCACCGGCGACATTCGCCGTGGCGAAATCCAGCACGATCACTGCTGAGCGCTGACTGATGCATGCAATTGTTTTCGGATTTCCTCCTTCTTCCCGATCCCGCCGATAAACCGCACGAATGCTCCGTGCTCAAATAGCGCCAGGGCCGGTAAGGACCTGATTTCGAGTTCGGCAGGAATCTGGAAGTTTTCTTGGACGTTCATTTTCACAATCTTCACCGCTGTTCCCATCTCATCCTGTAGCTGCTCGAGTTGCGTAAGAAGCGCCACACAATGTCCGCATCCAGGCTGCCAGAACTCCACGAGCACCGGGATGGAGACCTGCTCCACTGTGCGCGCGAAATCGTGATCCGTCACCTCCTCGATCATGAACCCGCCGCATCCGAAGGCGCCCCATCTGAGATGGCGTGACCCGCGGCGAAGATCTGCTCATACACCAGCCGGCCGAATACGCGGTAGCCGCTGCTGGTCAAATGCAGCCCGTCATTCGAGTACGGCTGCGCCAGCATCAGAGACGCCGGTTCAGCTGTCGCCATGAACAAGTCGACCCACTGAAGGCCCTTTCTTTCCGCGTAGTCTGCGATCATGGCATTCAATTGCTGCCGCCGCTGAATATGCTGCGCCACCCACGAGGCGGCATCGGCATTCTCCCCGCCCAGCTCAACCCGGATGGATGGGACAGTCACGGGAACCGGTACGATCGACGAGGCTCTCGCCAATTCATACAGCTTGGTGAGATTGCGCATGATCTCCGCGGGATCGGCGTTCCATCCCAGATCATTCGTGCCTCCCAGAATGATCACCATCTGAGGACGGCGTTCGAGGACCGCCGTGCGGAAACGCAGCACCATTTCGCCGGTCACTTCACCGCAGATTCCGCTGACCTCGACCCGGCCTTGCTTGCCGAGATATTCCTGCAAGATGTGACCATATGGCGTGTCTTCACCGGAGGGATGCGCCGGACCGGGCGTTTGATACCCGGCCGTGAGGCTATCACCGAAACAAAGAATGAGCGGGGATGGAGCCGGACTAGTCACGGAGGAATTCTACTGTCTCGTCCTGGCCGGCGCAATGGCGGCGGACCGGCCTTGTCCGGGAATCGCGACGGGCTCCTGCGCAGGAAGTCGTGCGCAGACCGGCTATTTTCTTGACGAATAGTGAGCCTCACGGTACGACTGACCGTATGGAACCTACGGTACCGCCCGGAGACGGCATTCCGCTGACTCCCTTCGTGAAAGCAGGCGCCGACCCGCAAGTCGCTGCCATCAAGCAGTTGTTGAAGCTGCTCGATAAGGCGGCCAAATCGGCTCGTACGTATGGCACGAACAACCCGGTGGCGCAGCGATTCTTCCAACAATTTTATGATGACCTGACCAACCATCTGGCGCAGCACACCCGCCTCACCCTGCTGGTGCAGCGCAACCAGCTGTTCTTCCAAGACGAAGTGGTCTACGAACCGGAGCGCGATGCCACCGGAGATAGCTTCGCCTTCAAAATGTATTCGGACGGGATCCGTGAGCTGAGCTTCCACCAGGGACTCTCCCGCGAAGACCTCGCCTTTTTTCTAGAGGCGCTTTGGGGCATGCCGGCCGACGAGAGCACATCGGCCGACGGCGCCGTCGAGCATGAAGAAGACGACGATATCGTGACGCGATTGTGGGCGAAAAACCTTGAGACCATTACCCTGGTGACCGCGGAAGAACTTGTCCGGGCATCCGGGTTCGGACTCGACGAACTCGAACTTCAGACCCAGGGCTACATGAGTATGCCCGTCGGCTCATTGCGCGAACTACTCGATCGCGAGCGCGCAACGAAGGCCGCTGAAAAGGAAGGCGCCGGCGGCACCGCCGAACCGGCGAGTGGGAATGCCACCAGCGGCACCGCCAACCGCAACCGTCGCTTCCAGACCAATGTCGTCGGTTATGATGTCTCGGACGAAGAGCACGAGGCGTTGACTCAAGAAATCCAGCGCGAAACCGCTCGCGATGCCACGGCGTACATCCTCGATATCCTCTCGGCTGTGCTGGCTTCCGAACCGTCCCCTGTGCTCCTGACCAAACTCTTCGACGTCTGGGATCACGTGTTGGAGGCGCTGATTCGGGCAGGACAATGGACGTTGATCGAAACCGTGCTGACGATGTTGCAGGAAGCGGAGACGGTCCGGCCTGATCTTTCGGAAAGCCACAAACAACAGGTCGCCGCATTATTCGATGGCTTGGGTCGCCCTGAGCGATTGAAAGCCATTGGTGTCTACCTGAACCGCAACCCCCAGGCCAACACGGAAGGGCTGATCACCCTCCTGCTCATGATGAAACCCGCTGTGATCCCGGGACTCTGCTCAGTGCTGGCAACCCTTGATACGCCGGCACATCAGGCCGTCGTCATGGAGACCCTGCAATCGCTCGCGCGGGATCATGCCGAACCGATCATCCGCGGCCTGACCGATAAACGGCCGACCTTCGTAAGGAATCTCCTGACCCTCATCTCCCGATGGAATGATGCCCGTTTTGCCGACAGCGTGGAGAAAGCGCTGCGCCATCCCGAAGCCACCGTGCGTCGCGACGCCTTGCGAATTCTGTCGGCCCTTCGCCCCTCCGGCAGCGGTGTGAAGCTGGTCGGGGTCTTAAGCGACAGCGATGAAACCGTTCGCCTCACGGCGATGAAAGTACTCACCGGCGGCCAATATACGGCCGCCTTTTCAGCGTGGGCCCCCTTCGTTACGGCCGATGACTTCTACGACCGTTCGCCGGCGGAAAAACGCGCGATCTATCAGGCCATCAAACACACGACCGCGGATGAAGCCGTGCCCTACTGGCAAGGACTGTTGACGGAATGGTCCTGGACCAATCGAAAAAAGAAAGAGGAGCTTGCGTTATTGGCGGCAGAAATCCTCGGCAAATTGGCCACCCCTGCGGCAATGGCCGCCCTTGAGCTCGGACAAAAAAAGGGTGGCACCGCCATCCGGCAAGCCTGCAGCGCGGCCCTCTCCTTCGCAAACCGCCAACAGCGGCATACCATTCCCAGCGCAGCCAACTCCTAATTGCGAGGAACCCTGTGACCGACTCTCCTTCTCCTGCGAATCCGGCCCCGAGCACGGACGCGGCGCATCCGATCCTCACCCATGAACGGTCGCTCGCCAACAAGATCGCCAAAGGTTCCGAGGCCGGGGATATTCTCGACCAACAACTGGCCATGCTGGGCATCCAGCTGGTGACTCAGCTGAACGTCCTGATCAAAACCTCGCGCATTCACGGTCGCACCAATGCGGCGCTCGACAAGCCCGTGGATTCCATATTGACCCTGGTGAAAACGCTGGCGGCGGACCATCCCGTTGCGCTTCGCTTGCAGAATGACTTTCTCTTTCTCGGAGACAGCCATCTGAAAATGAGCTCACAGCAGATGGCCGTCTTTGCGAGCATCATCGAAGCGTTGAACAAGTGGCATATCGGCGGGATCACGTTTGCCTCGGCGGCCGAGTCCAAAGACTTTCGTGAGTTCGCCTATCTTTTTGTCAGCCTGGATCCGGAAAAGCAGACGCTCGCCGATCTGCAGGAAGCCCTTCAAACGGCGGGCGTCAAAGGGATCGCACTGGAGGAACCTCGAGCACTTCAGCTTCAACCGTCGAACGACGCCGGCACGTCTGGAACGCGGCTCGGGACGTTAGCGGGTGGCCCGGAAGATGTGAGGGAGAAGCGGAAGGCCATCGCGAAAGGCCGCTATGCGAAAGCGGCGTCGGCTCTCGGCGACCTCACAAAGAATACGCGTGCCGGCGGGACCGTCAGCTTCAAGCAGGCAAAACGCGCGATTCAGAATATCGTCGAATTGTTGATGCAAGACGAATCCACGCTCCTGGGGCTGACCAACCTCCGCTGTCATGATCAATATACCCATAACCATTCCGTGAACGTGTCGCTGTTGGCGATGGCCCTCGGCAATCGAGCCGGATACCCGAAGGTCGAACTGGCCGATCTTGGGCTGTCGGCGCTGTTTCACGACGTGGGCAAGTGCGCCATTTCCCTGGATGTCTTGAACAAGCCCGGCGAGTTTACGCAGGACGAGTGGGCCATCATGCGCTCACACCCGATTGAAGGAGTGTTCACCCTTGTCAAGGCGCGCGGCATCAACAATGTGCCCGCACGCATGGCCTCGGCCTCCTTCGAACATCATATGAACTATGATTTTTCGGGGTATCCCAAACTCCGGGTACCCTGGAGTCAAACCGTGGCCAGCCGTATCATCACGATCGCCGACTGTTACGATGCGATGACCTCCTCACGCGTGTATCGCCGGGAGCCGATGTCCCCCGCGAACGTGCTCAAATTCATGTTTGGGAAAAGCGGGCAATCCTTCGATCCCGTGCTGCTCAAACTGTTCGTGAACTGCGTGGGCATCATTCCCATCGGCAGCCTCGTACGTCTCGACTCCGGCCCGCTGGCGGTCGTCATCAAGCCCGCTCAGGACAAGAGCAATGCCGAACGTCCAATGGTACGAGTGATTACGGATGCGGAGGGAACTCCGATCGAGGATGGCCCCGAGCTCGACCTGGCCGCGCAGGACGGAACTGGAACGTATACCCACAACATTCTGCAGCTTGTCGACAACGCCGAATACCACTTCGACACGGGCCGCTACTTCGTCTAACCTCCCGGCGCCTCATGTCAGATCCCGTCGCTATCGCCTGCTCTCAGGCGGCGGCCAATCCATTTCGGTTTGTCTGCCGCAATAAAAACAGGCCACACGGTACTTCGCCTTCCGGCGCGGATTCGGCAGGGAGATGAACACGACCGGCGTGTCATCGTAGGGGCAGACCGGCTGTTGATGCATCAAATGTTCATCTGCCATCAATTCCAAGGAAGCATTGTCCCAGAGCGGGGTAGGCTGTTCACGCCCCGTCACGCTGGTGTGCCACCCGCAACGCTCGCAATGCATCTCAAAGGTCTTGACCCGGTCTCGTGTTTGCGACTGATCGACCGCCTCGACCGGCCCCGGACATCCGGCGTTTCCGCAACCGATAACGTCATGTTGCAGCGCACGGATAAAGAGGCGGTGCGCCTGCTCTTGCTCGGAAGACATTATGGATTCCTTTCTCACCCGCCTCTGGCGCCGGCCGGATGTTCTGACGATACATGCCTGTGTCTGGCTTATAGCCACCAGTCCAACGCCTGTCAAATCAGCCTCCCTCCTCAATACCTCCCTTCTTGACACGATACCGGCAGGCAGCTATTCTCCCAAGGTTTGAAGTACGACATTTTTCCCGCGAAAGGAGTCCCGAGATGGGTGTGAAGTGGCATGGAGCAGGCCGGCTCGCGGTCGTGGTCGGAGCGCTTGTCGCAGCGACCCTCGGCTTGTTTTCAACAAGTCCAGCGGCGGAGTTCAAGATGGGGGTCGTCGATCCTCAAGTGATCCTCGAAAAGAGCAAGGCCGGCAAACGAGCGCTGGACGGGCTGCGGGAGTATGTGGCAACACGCCAGAAGCTGCTGTCCCGGGATGAGGAAGAGTTGCGCAATACGGAGAAGCAGCTCAAAGAGCCGACCTCCAAATTGACCGACGCGGAAAAGAAAGACAAGGAAACCTCGTTTCGTAGCAAGATCCAGGATTACCAGAAGCGCGCGCAGGAGTTTAACCAAGAACTGCAGGGCAAGCAGAAGGAACTCGTCGATGAGTATATGAAGAAGATTGCCGTGGCCACACAGGCGGTCGCCGACAAGGGCGGGTATCAACTGGTGTTGGATAAGGGGAGCGAGCAAACGGTAAAAATCGTGATTTTCAACAAAGACACGATCGATTTGACCGAACAGGTCATCAAGGAGTTTGACCGCACCAACAAATAGCCGTCATGGCTCCAGCAGTTCCTGCCGAATATGCTCCACCAGCTGGAAAAAAGCTGGTGGAGCCGGACCCACCGCCCCAGTGACGAGTTCAATCCCTCGCCCAGATTCGACTCCTAATCCAAGTGCCGCCGCGCGTCGGATCTGCCGTTGATCGCCGATCCGCCTGCCCTGCAGTTTCGACAACGCGCCGAACGACCGCAGCAGCGCGATGGCCGTGAGGTCCACCGCAACTCGGTCACCGCTGCAAATGAGTAGATCCGTCTTCGAGGGGGTGCCTGATGTCGGCCCGCCCTCGATCATGATGGTGGTGCCGTCGGCCACGGTCAGCGCGGGATGAACCGCGAGATTGATTTCAGCAATGCGCTCGTGCCAATCCCCGCTCCAAAAAGTCACTGAAGGACGATAGCGCGGATGGACCGCCCCCACGAAATTTTTCAGGCTGCAGGAAAACTCTGCAAAGCGATGGGTCTTGATGACCGGCATGTTGATCACTACATCAGCTTCATGCACCGGCCTCGAGAAATAGAAATGGCCGATCGCCTTGGCTTCAGGCGGTTCAAGCCGCACCCAGGGCTCATCTTCAAGCGCCAGCACCTTGGCCCCGGCTGATTCCGCTGCCGCTCGGATCCCTGTGCTGGTCAGGTTGGCGGATGTCGGAAGGCGGATGATCCCCGACCCGTCGGCCACCACCACCTCTGCCGCGCCATTGGCCCTGACCATGTCGGCCATGGCCTTCACCACCAGAGGATTGGTCGTCGACGGCGGCGGCTGATCGTTCAGCACATTGGGTTTCAGCAGGACACGGGTCCCGCCGAGGCCCAACCGGTCAATCCCGCCAAGCAGCTCAAGGGCGCGCGCAAGCATACGCCCGGGGTCTGTGCCGTAGACTATAACCACAAGGGAGCGGCCTTCCCGCATGAATGGATTGACCGGAATGGGCTTAGGCGAAACCAGCGGCCCCTCGGGATCGAACAGGAGATGACGTAAAATGGTCTGTGGCGAGCGCAGCAGTGCCGGCAGCAGGAGGACACCAAATCCGGCATTGTGGAAGAATTCGCGCCTTGAAAACGGCATGCGTTAGGGACGCCGCCCTTTCTCAATCGGGTATCCGGCGGCGCGCCATGCCTTGATGCCACCGTCCATCGAAATCACATTTGTATAACCCATTTGGCGGAGGCTGTCGGCAGCCAATACCGACCGATACCCGCCACCGCAATACAACACGATCGGCTCCTGCCTGTTGGGAATCGCCGTTTCAATATCACGCTCGATCACACCCTTGCCGATGTGGATGGCCCCTGCCGCATGGTCCTGACAGAATTCGTCATCCTCCCGGACGTCAACAAAGTAGAACCGTTCGCCGCGATCCAGTCGGAGTTTCACATCAGATGCGGTACATTCGCACACGCGGGCCCGCGCTTCATCCACGACTTTTAAGAATCCCGGGTTATGCTTCACAGCGACTCCTCCTCGCAAAACAGCGATTGTTGCCCCGTCGGGCGCCGAAACGTCTGCGGAACGGGCAACTCATCCGACATGAAGCCGGCACGCCTGCGTCCCAACTCGAATAACTGCTCGATACAGCGCCAATAGGTCCCCCTGCCATGATGCCGGCTGAAAAATTCCGCGTCGCTCAAGGCTCCCCCGCGAACCTCCCGAATGCGATGCATGATTTTCGAAACCCGATCGGGAAAGGCCTCGCACAGACGCTCAATAAAGACCTGCTCGACATGTCCCGGTAACCGAAGCAGACTCCAGGTCGCAGAGGTCGCTCCCGCCTGCTTGGCACGGGACAGTATTTCAGGAATGGCCTGTTCGTTCAAACCCGGGATGATCGGCGCCACGGAAATTCCAGTAGGAATGCCGGCCTCGGAAAGCATACGCATCGCCTCAAAGCGCGCACTGATGCCGGGAGCCTGCGGCTCCACCGCACGCGCGGTTTCATCATCGGCAAAGGCGATACTGAAGTAGACGCGAATCCAGGCCTGCTCGTGCAATTGAGTGAACACATCCAAATCACGTGTTAACATTGCGCCTTTCGTGATGAGGCTCACGGGATTTCGGTACTCCGCACAGACGTCGAGACAGGCTCGGGTCAAACCGAGCGTCGCCTCGATGGGTTGATAACAGTCGGTGTTGCCCGAAAACACCACTAACTCGCCTTTCCAGGTTGGCTTCTCGAATGCCCGACGCAAGAGAGTTGCCGCCCGACGCTTCAGCACGATCTTCGACTCAAAATCGCTTCCGGCGCCGAACCCCCAATACTCATGGGATGGGCGCGCGTAACAGTAGGCGCAGGCGTGAAAACAGCCCCGGTAGGGATTCACGCTCCATTGAAACGGGAGATCAGGGCTGTCGTTCCGGCTGAGAATCTGCTGCGTCTTATCTTCAAACAGCTGAATGCGGGCGCGCATGGCTGGCTCAAGCGCTTCACGCTGCACTGTTTCAAATCGATTGGGAGGATTGGAGACGGGCTTCACGCGGGCTATGGTGCCGCCCCGCCCGCGCGTTGTCAATGACGCCGGGCTTGATGAGGCGTCATCGCGGGGTGAGACCCGTTTCATTGACTACGCTGGCATCGGGTGTTAAATTTCTGGCCGCTTCAACGGGAGAGGATATGTACGATCTTCGAGTATTGCGGGAGAGCCTGGACGAACTTCGTGACCGGTTAGGGGCACGCGGGAAGGACGTCGCCTGGGAGGATCTGAGGAAATTGACGGAGGATCGTCGTACCCAGACGATTCAGGTTGAAGAACTTCGGCACCAGCTCAAAAAGGGTTCCGAGGAAGTCGCCCGCCTCAAACGAGAGAAGCAACCTGCCGAAGAGGCCATGGCGGCCATGAAGGCCGTGGGAGACACCATCAAGAGTTTTGAGGACCGGCTTCGTGTGATCGAGGAACAGTTGGCCCACATCGCGCTCCGCATTCCCAATCTCCCGCACGCCTCCGTGCCGGCTGGTCATAACGAGGCGGATAATGTGGAAGTTCGTCGATGGGGATCGCCGCCGCAACTCTCTGCGCCGGCGCAATCGCATTGGGATCTTGGCGAAGCGTTAGGCATTCTGGATTTTGACCGCGCGGTGCGCATGGCCAAAGCCCGCTTTGCCGTCCTGACCGGGCTAGGCGCCCGTCTCGAGCGGGCGCTCATCAACTATATGCTGGATATGCATACCACCCAACACGGCTATCGCGAGGTGATGCCGCCGCTCATGGTGAATCGCGCCGCCATGACCGGGACCGGACAATTGCCGAAGTTCGAAGAAGACCTGTTCCAGATGCGAGACGAGGAGCTGTTCTTGATCCCTACCGCAGAAGTGCCGGTCACCAATCTGCACCGCGAAGAGGTCTTGCCGGAAGATACTTTGCCAATTCGCTATACGGCCTATACCCCCTGCTTCAGACGCGAAGCCGGTTCCTACGGCAAAGACACGCGCGGCCTCATTCGTCTTCACCAATTCAACAAGGTGGAGCTCGTCGTCTTCGCGAAACCCGAACAGTCCTATGATGAACTGGAGCGGCTCACTTCTCATGCCGAAGCCGTGCTTCAAGGACTGGGATTGCACTATCGCGTGGTGACGCTTTCCGCGGGCGACATGGGATTTTCTGCGGCAAAGACCTATGACATTGAGGTATGGTTGCCATCGCAGCAGACGTTTCGCGAAATCTCCTCCTGCAGTAATTTCGAAGCGTTTCAAGCCAGGCGAGCGAACATTCGGTGCCGTGCTAAGGCTGGGAAAAAAGATTCCAAACCGGAATTCGTTCATACGTTAAACGGCTCGGGCCTGGCAGTCGGCAGAACCCTGGTTGCCATTCTCGAGAATTACCAGCAGCCGGATGGTACCGTGGCTATTCCAGCAGTGTTACAACCGTATATGGGTGGGATTCAGACGATCGCACGATCCTCATAGTCAACGTGTCCTGGCCTGGTGTGGAGGGGTGACGGAGTGGCCGAACGTGCCGGTCTTGAAAACCGGAGATGGGGTAACCTATCCGCGAGTTCAAATCTCGCCCCCTCCGCCATATTTTCCGGCGAAAAATGCAAATTTCTTCCTGAAATTGTGGCTAAGCTGTGGCTAAACTCAGCGGGCGTCCCGCATGGCTGCATCTTCTCGCGTAGCGTTTCCTGCAATCTCGCCAGCTTCTTCAATCCTTCGGTCAGGTCTGACTCAGACACAATGGCATAACGCCGATAGACGGCCTCAGTCTTGTGGCCGGTCAGCTTCATGGCGACAGATCGCGGCACGCCTGCCCGCTCAAAGTTGCGGACGGCGGTTCGTCGAAAATCGTGGGGAATCCGTTCCGGTACTCCTGCCCGCTTGCAGGCGGCTTGCCAGCGCCGATAGAACGCCTTCACATGGATCGGCTTCATCGTGCCGCGATCATTCCAGAAGAAGACCCACGGCACTTGCTGCCCCGTTTGCAGTTCCGTGGCTAGGGCCTCGTTCCAGTGCGACCGGAGGAGCTGGGCCAGTTCTGGGAGCACCGCAAACGGAAGGGTTCGCCCCTCGTCATTCTTCGTGGTACCCGGTTCTAAGCGGACGATGCCCGCCTGGAAGTCTACTTGCGACCACTGCAGCGTCAAGACTTCACTCGGCACGCGCCAGCCGCTCAAAAACGCGAAGGTCGCCACGCCTCGATAGGTTCCCGGCAAGTGGGAGCGAACAGCTTCAAAATCGGCCCGCTCGAAAAATCCCTTGCGGGCATTCTGTACGGAAATCACTGGGAACGGCGGACAGATGGCCTTTCCGGCCCGCTCAGCCAGACGAAACGCCTTGTGGAGATGGGTGAGCTCAAGCTTAGCCGTGGCGGGAGCAATTCCGACTGCCAATCGATCGACAACATAGCGATTGAGGCGATCCAGGGTGATGTCACAAGCCCGCAAGTGTCCAAAGGCCGGTTCCAATGCCTTCAAGCTCGTATTGAGGCGTTTGACCGAACGTCGTTGATTGGCTGCATATTCATCACGCATCATTTGTATGAGATCGGCGAAGGTCGTCTTTTCGAGTTCTGGGCCTCGAAGCCGTCCCTGCCCCATCTCGGCCTGTCGAGCACGTAAGAGCCGCAAGGCGTCCTTCTGCGCGGTCGATCCTGAGGTCTCCCGGTATCGCTTGCCGCGCCAGAAGTACTGAACCCACCAAATTTGGCCACGCTGAAAAATCATGCCAAGCCCGCGCTGTTTCATGATGGCTTCCTTTTGGTTGACCGTTTGGGCACTAACTCTCCCGTGTGCACTTGAACCAGCATCCTCACTAACCGGGCCAGCGGCTCGCTGATGCCCCGCTCGCCTCGCTCGGCTAAGGCGATGGCGTTCGCTGTCACACCGACCGCCTGAGCTAATCCGGCCTGCGTCAATCCCAACACCTTTCGCAGCTTGTGCAGTTCTTTAGCCGTCATGCTTAATATATAACTCAGTTATAGTTCCTGTCAAGCAGCTTGTCGGCTCGCAAACCACCTTGTAACTGCCTTCTCAGGAAAGATCAACCGCTTCCGGCTCGGCTGAGAGTGTGGCATCTTTGATTTGTGCCGATAGAGCCAGCGAGCCGTTACCTTAAATTGCGCACAGACTTCCTCAATGCTCAGATACCGTTCCGCCGGAAGTGGATCAACCCGCGTGGGCTCTGGTGTCGAACCTTGCGCAAGTCGGCCCATCATTAGGGCATCGAGTTGGCGCAGGGTCGTCACGCAGGCGGCATAGTTTTCCGGCCTGGCCTGGTGAACCACGCGGCGCAGCAACGCCAGGGCGCTGGCAGTATCGTGGAGAGAAATCGTCACGGTTTCCTGTGGTGTGGCGAGTTTCATAGAGCGTCCTTTCAATGCAGTGTCGGCTGTGGAATTGCCCGTCGAACTTGCGAGGCGATTGCTAAGACTGTTTTGACCAGCTCGATAGGCGGCGGGCCCTGCTGCGCCTCACGATTGCGAGCATACCTGACCACCTCTTGATGCACGCCCACTATCGCCTGCATGGCCGCCGCGACCCGCTCATCTGCATGCTTGGCGTTAGGATGATGCCCGATATACGCAAATAGCTCGTTGAGGGCTTCGGCATGCTGCGCAAACAACTCTTTCCATGTGATGCCGTGAAGGAATTCCTGCCAGAGCGTTGAATCTTCGTCCATAGATCCTCCTCGATAGAGAACGGGCGAGGCTCAAAACCTCGCCCGCCCTCTCCCTTGTTATGCTGTTTTTGCGTCAGAGCAAATCACGATGCTCTCCTGATGCCGTGCGCCAACATCCATGTTGGCAACAAGGCGGGCCTCAATACTGTTCGTAATCCACGCGTCACCACCAATATTGGTGGCAAGGATCTCCAATCCGCCCCACATGCCGAGTACGATCTCTGACCAGTCGGCGGCATACACTCGGCTCAAGTTGGTACCGGAGCCTTTGGTCAGATTGGTCGCAATCTGCGTCGTTGAGGCAAAGTTGACCCCCAGAATTTCGCGCAGCTTTTCATCTGACACGGACGGAGCGACCGTATACGCTCCCTTCGTGTCGCCGGAAAATTGTGCCACCTTAGCTTTCTTCAAGAGACGCTTGACCTTTGGATGGAACGCCAGGCCCAATTTCTTGCTGGGCACATTTGCGTCTTCGAGGCGTCCTAACAGGTCAGTAACCTCATCCCATCCGAGCACGCCGCCATCCGTCCCCAAGGCGAACGTCTGCGCGTTTGGCATCTGGGCAATGCCCATCGGCTGATTGCTCGTGCCTGTGCCTTCGAGAATCACCCGATCAACTTCAAGGGCAAGAACCCGAGCAAAATCCCGCCGTATCAGATCTTCGATACGGGGATTGCTCAAGATGTTCAGGAGATTGCTAAACCCGCAGCGCATGGCCGCAATTTTCGGCGTCAACTGCACGCCTCCAAATGAAGGGTCAGATTTAGGAATGATCTGATTTTGCCCAATCCACTGAATCGACCCCGCCGACAATTGCTTCGAGAACTCAACCGGCGAACCTTTCAGCCCGTCCAGTACCGTCACGCCGAGCTGCACCAACTGCGCCTCGGCTCGCATCATCTCGATGATCTCAGGCATGAGTTCCCGAGGGATAAGATAGCCCCCTCCAGAACCCGCCGTGCCGCTGTCCATCGCTTTCTTGGTGGCCTGAGTCATCACATCCAGCTCGTGGCCGACGTTCCACTCTTTGACGAGATGGGCTTGGCCTCGATTCATCGCCGAAATTGCTAAGAGTGCCTTTCCGAAGCTGAACTTGTAATGATCGACACCTGGCAGACTGGCTTTCAATCCAGCCTTCACATGACCATGTACGTACTTTTCTAATTCACCCTGCCGATGGTCGAGATCCTCATGCTTCCTCACCATGTTCGTGATGCCGCCCTTGATTTCTCCAAGCGACTTTTCGAGCGCTACCATTCCGCTATCCATGTTTCACCTTTACTCATCTCTCACTTTTTCGACTGACCCGGACTCACTCTCCCAGGTCTCAAGAGTCGGCCTATTCACAACCTTGGCTTGCATTGCATCCAACTTTGGCATCTTGGCCGGTCGGACACTGCTTCGCCAGTCACGCTTTGGCCCGCGCTCTTCTTGGTGGTGCCGTCCCTCAATACAGCCTATTGGCGCAGTGGCCTAGGCGCGTGTGAGACGTGGAAATTCTCTCTTCAATCGAATACGTATATTCCAGGACCCGTATGGACCTGACTCGCCATGACCAATGCTCCGGCTGCTGCATTACAAAAATCGTCGTGCGAATTCGGTTCGTGGTCTACCTTCTCTCCACGCCGTACAAGTCCAAGGAACTGCTCCAGCATCTTCGGATGGTCCAGCAATTCCGCCTGCCCGCTGTTCAATGCGGGTTCAATCTGGCTGTAGAGCTGAGAGCGGTTCCACTCGCATAGCCGGTAAATAATGCCCCGATCTTCGAAATCGCATTTGAACGTCCGGCCTGCATAAGCGTCGCCGTGAATGCTGCTGACCCCGTATTGTTTCAGGGTATCCACGAATGCACTGACAGCCACACGGGGATTGAAGGGCGGGCGCGATCCCTGATTCAGCAACAGGTCTAGGACTGCCCGCTCGTTCTCCCAATGCGCGATAGCCAGTACCGCATCATCGGAAGAGCCGCCCGACATATCGACGAATGCGGAATAGTTTCGTTCTGGATGGGGAGCGAGATGCTTGCGGCCTTCGATAACGCAGGCCATCACTCGCTCCGCATTGAGTGCGGCCCCATCGGGCATGCCAGGAAGGTTGAGATGCAATCGGCGAAATTTATGAGTGGGAAGGCGTCGGCGCTGTTGCCCGAGATAGTCTGCATTTGCCCACGAGGCCATTGAAGGATTGGCGCGTGCTTCCGGCTCGCATTCCTCAAATTCTGGATCAGTTGTGAAATCCCCTGCGTACCACGAAAACAACATGCGCGGATCGTCACCGCGCTTACCACTTTGGAAAAGATCATGCAGCGGGAAGCCTGGACTGCTGTAGATCCCGGCATATGAAGTGATCCACTCCAGCACGTCCGGTCGCGTCGGATCAGGGGCCAGGGCTTCAAACAAGTCATAGGTGCGATAGTTCCAAATCTCATCGTACCCAATGAAGCAGGCCGTCTTGCCGTGTGCCCCTGCCACGTCACGCGCTGGGAGCACTCGAAAGGTTCCACGCCCGTCCTTGCGCACAATGGCCTTTTGGAGCACGTCAACTTCATTCGCCAGAATGGGATTCACCGCAATCAACTTTTTGAGCAATCCGAGATCATCACCGGCCTGGTCCTCGTCATTCGCCAAGACGTACGCATCATTTCCTTGAGGACTTGTCCGGCAGAGGAAGCAATACAGACCTGCAAGGCACAAATCAGATGATTTGTAGTTTTTTTTACTTCGCCCGCTCAGCACACGGTTTATTCGGGGTCGTCCATCGGCATCAAACGTAAAAAGGGCCTGCGTGAAGAGTTGCCTCCGGTAAGCCTCTATCGTTTCGATGAGGGGCCGCCCATCGATCCAACGGAGCGCGGCAAAAAATTTCAGTGGGTCAATCTGGTTCATCGCATTTCTTTTTTGGGGGGCCGCCGGTCCAGTGGAGATGGACGCTGCACCGAACCGGCGAGTACGTGCGAGGAAACGCGCACGCGGCCCCTTTCAGTTTTCTTGACGGCGGCGTTTGCGCGGCCTCAATGCTGCTAATACTTCTTCGGCTGAGTAACGAAAATTTCGGCCGATACGCACTGATGGGATAGTGCCTAACACTGTGTGCCGATGAACGCTTTGTCTGGAGATACGTAAAAGTTCCGCGATCTCCTGGGAGCACTTCAAATTTGTCATATCCGCGACCTCCATACTCTGAATTGTTGCATGGCCTCCACGATAGTCAAACGGGAAGTTAGTGCAAAGGGCCAAGAAAATCGGCGCTACAATTTTTCTGTCTCCGCTCATCACGCAATCGGGTATCATGTCCGTATCCGTCACATCGTGTTCATCTGGGCCGCTGGGTCGAGAGGTCGATAACCTCTCAACCCAGCGGGGGAGTTGTGCTCCCACCAGTCGAGGGCTGTCATAGTTGCCCCCGAAACTTTGCCAAAGTCATTCCTTTCGAAACTGCATATTCCCGCTCTGGAAGCGCCAAAACTGCCCCTCTTTCACTATCTGGGGGATGGTTTAGGTGCTCCTCCACGTTCTGGTAACGGTGTCTCTATTCCTTCTGGTTCTGGTTCGAGTTTGGGTTTGCCGGTCATGCGCCCGCCGTCCGTTCAAGCAACGTGCGGATGATTGAGTACCGAGCCTCTGTCGGCAACTTGTGTTTGCGGGGGTCCATTGTCACGGTCTCTACCGTCGCCCGAAAGGCTTTCCCTTTGAACACTGCGGTCGTCAATCGGTCTCGGCGCGATGGGGAATACCCCATGGCTACGGCACAGGCCCGAACCAGTTTTGAGGACGCGGCCAACGCCTTATGGTCTTTCTTCGGGGAAATCCGACAGGCCATGAAAATTTCCGCGCCACAGTGCGCACCCCCATCTAGCACCTTGAAGTACAGCAGGATGCGCGTCTGCCCAAACGACCAAAAGGGTTTGCTGGCTCGAACGTATCCAACCTCGTAGGTCCCTTCAGGAATCAATGGCGGACGTTCCTCGGCGCAGCCGAGGTCAACGTCCTCATCCTCAGACGCCGTCTCTTTTGGGACCGCTCGCAGCTTACCCATTACCCGTTTACCCCCTGCGAAGGATTGCGCCGGAACCACTCTCGAAGCTCGTTGGCATCAAACCGAAGCTCACCTGCCACGCGATAGTACGGCCATCGTTCTTCGCCCACTTGTCGATAGATCATCGTTTTGGAGACCTGAAATTCCTGAGCAATTTCGTTGACGGTCATGAGTGGCATACGCTTCCCTCCTGGTAGTGTTAGTGAGCGCCGCTAGGCGCTCGTATGCTGTGAGCATCGCACGTCTAAGAAAGTTGTCAAACAGAAAGATTGGCAGACTACGTACAATGACCTAAAATGACCTCAAATGACATTGAACGTCATATGCGGAAGAGGCGGAATGGGCCTCACGTCGCAAAGCCGCCCACGGGTCGGCGAACGGGTGGCCGATAGACGGCGGATGGTTGGCGAACAGGTGGGAAGGGTGCTAACTACGTAAAATGATTCAGCTCACCGGAACCAGACCGGCCCCCAGTGAGGGCGCAGAACTGCGTCCGAAAACGCAGCCCTGCGCCGCATTCGTTACTGGCCCGCCTCGACCTCCCTCGCGATCATCTGCCCAAGACACTTGTCCAGCATCACGAAGCCGGACGACATCCGTTCCAGTCCGTCGATGATGCCAGGGTCAATGTTGGGGAATTCGCGCAAACTCAGTGCGTGCGCATCCAACAATTGGATGATGTCTCTGACGTGGATCAGGCCCACGGAATTTTCTGCACCTTCCATCTTGCACCTCCTGTTGTGGCGTCTGATTGTGTGTCCATTCCACGGTGACGCCTTGCCCGTAGAATCGCGTGTTCGTGTCCATCCAGGGCAACCCTTCAGACTGATGGCTGATCGCCCCTCCCAGGACCGCTCAGCACGTCTGGTCTCTGCTTCTTTTTCCGGAACCAAGCTCGCAACTCGGTCAGATCCAGTCGGACATCCGACCCGAGACGGTAATGGGGAAAGTCTGCCTGCCCCATCTGTTTGCGTAAGAACGACTCGCTACAGTTCAGCTCCTGCGCGGCCTGCTTCACACTCACGAGCGGCATGATTCCCCCCTTTTCAGGCAATAAAAAAGGCCGACCATGGGATGAATCCCACAGTCGGCCTTTGCGTTCGATGAGCCGAATTATGTCACAACATCAGGCACGCTATACGGTCTTGCGCTGAACACGGTCAGTGCCTCGGCACTGTTTCAGCTCGCAGCGGACCTAGGCTTTCGCCCATAGCTGCCCACGCGGAAACTACGTAATACCTTCTTGTCGCAATTGGTCACACTCTAGCATAATTCAGAACAGCCTGCACAAAATAAGTTCATGGTCCATCCAACGGGTAGCGGCTCTCACCAGCTCAAGGCCCGAAGCTTCTCCAGTTTCTCTTCGGCCACCTCCAAGACGGTCAGCGATTGGCCCACGGCTTCTAGTTCGCCGACCTCTCGCAGCCGATGCTGTACGACGGCTAACAGGTCCAACACATCCGTTACCTCATTGCCCGTGTGCGCTGCTCGAAATGCCATCTGCTGTTTCACAGTCATGATTGCTCCTTGTTCTGGCGTCAATGTGTATGCCGATCCTCTTCGGTGACGCCTACCGTTGAGGACCGATAGTATCCTGGCGAGAATGGCCCCTGGTGCTTCGCATTCATTCCAACCCAGGCCAACCTTCAGGCTGAGGGCTGATCGCCCTTCCTGGCCGAACCTGACAAGACTTCCGCCAAGCTCTTTGCAGGCCTTGCCTTGCGCTCAAGCCCAAGTTGGGACAGATACCGGGCTAAACCATCGGCGAGTTGTTGCCGCTGAAGGACAACCGGGTAGACCGTCCGCTTTCTCGCATTCACAAGGCTGCCTTGCTGGAGTAGCCAAGCGTCTATCGAATCCAGGAGCAACTTGGTTCTCACGGCTAGGTCAATCAAGGTCTGTTGTTGCGCCGAGATCGTATCCTGCCCTCCGAGATCGGCAATCAATTCACCCCGCCAAGCTTCTAACGCCTTACCAACCTTGGATCTACGGTCAATCGTGCGGTTACCTAGGGTCTTTATGGCCCGTTTCATGATGGTAAGACCGTGGGTTCGAACGCTTACCTTCACTTCATTGCTCGTTTGCGTATCGTTCATGTCAGCCACACTTTCGCCACAGATGGATTAATTGCTATTTAGAATCAGTGCCTTACACGGAGTCCGCGAATCTCCAATTCGCTGATCGAACACGACCGTGATAATATCCGCCACGCCCTATGAACGTTCTCTATAATCAGACGCTCCGCCAGTTGGACAAATCCTTCAGACGACTTGAAGGCATGGTTCCTCCGCCTCAAAGAATGCGGCATGGAGACTCGTTCGTCTTCAGATATACAGAAAAGACGATTCACCAAGCACTGATTCAAAAACTCGCCCGAATGGTTTCTGGCCTTCATGCCGCTCGGATGCTTTGTGGTAAAGGATTCTTCCAAGAACAGGGAGCAATGCAACGCATAATTGACGAGCTTCACGAAGACATTTGGTTTTTGGCCTTCGGAATAATCCATAACGACATAACGCAGCTTCATCGAGACTACCTCGATGCCTTTTACAAAGAAGAATTCGATCCCGAAACAGGTAACGCCTTGCTTGATCGCCCAATGGTGCCAAGACGAAAAATCCGAGCTTACCTATCACGTCTTAAGGAACAGCCAAATGACCCAAGCTCTGCCGTGACGCTGTACCATACGCTTCACAGTGGTTACTCGGGATATATTCACGGCGCCTCATCGCATATCATGGACATGTGGGGCGGGGACCCGCCTCGATTTCATATCCACGGTATGGCTGGAACCCCAAGGGAAGACATCCATCGTTACGACCTCTACAATCCATTTTTCCGCGCAATCCTTTCCTTTGCCCTCGCAGCTAAGGCATTTGGCGATGAAAAGTTATGCGCGACTCTCAGTGCCTTCCATTGGGAATTCGACCGACTTTCAGGACGGAACGAGGCCTATCCGAATGCATCTTCTGTCCGTCACTGAAACATTCGTGATTGTGGCTGAATTGTGGCAGAACTATCCTGCTCGATCGGTTTTGATCGGTTCCTCCGCTACCTCTGACTCTTCTGTAAGTGATTGAGAACGAAACGATGAGATCAGATTGGTACTTATAGTCTCTGGTACTGTAGGGGTTTCAAATCTCGCCCCCTCCGCCAAATTTCAATGAATTATCCACACACATAGATCCAACCAACTCGCTTGTCCCGATAATTGTAACCGTGACGGTAACTCCGCTATCCTCTCCTTCGATTCAACCCTTCTGCTGCCTGATTTAGGTCTTCGCCAGTCGTCACGTTGCCTCAGGCGAACACGCTGCTCGTTTTGTGCCCGGTGATCTTCATGGCGACCGTCTTAGGCCCCCCGCGCGGATGAGGTAAGGACTCCTGTACGCCTCAGGTCGTGAAAGGTCTTACCACGGATTCCAACTCGTTGACACACGAGGAACTACAGTTGAGGAAGGAGTATCGAAAGACCTGCAAGGGACATCACACCAGCTTGTCAGTCTTGGTTTGCTGGGCGGGAAGCGAACACAGCCACTCTCATTTCGCGAGCGTGGTATGTTCCCATTTCGAGCCGTTGGCGCGGCGGCTAGATTTTGAGAGAGATTGGCTCGGGCGCTGATTGCGGGTTTGCCCCTATTCAGTCGTGGAAGGAGTTTTGAGGCGGCCGCTTAATTGGACGTAGCAGACAGCCATTTTTCGATCACCACGGCTAGCTCCTCTTTCCTCACGGGCTTACTGAGGTAGTCGTTCATACCCGCAGCCAAACAACGTTGAGCATCTTCACGCATGGCATTCGCCGTCAGGGCGATGATTGGAGTCTGACGACTCGCGTGACAACGTTCATTCATCCGAATCTTTTCCGTCGCTTGGAGTCCATCGAGTTCGGGCATTTGCCAATCCATTAACACCGCCGCGTAAGGAATACGAGCCACTGCTTCAACCGCTTCGAGACCGTTTGCCGCCACATCGGCGCGGTAGCCCAATTTTTCCAACATTCGAACAATCACCTTTTGGTTAAAGATGTTGTCCTCCGCGACCAAGATGCGCGGACGCCTGGCGGAAGCCGCTTCCCCTATCACATGCCGCGTGATCAACACACGAGCAGGCTCCTCCGAGCGCCTCGCAGCGGAGGTATTCGTCTCTCCCAAAATCATACACAGGCAATCATGCAATTGAGCACGACGCACGGGCTTGGTCAGATAGGCTGCGATTCCCGCGGCTCGAGCCTGCTCGGCCTGCCCGCGTATGCCAACTGATGTCAACAGCAATAGCCGCGTGTCGCTCAAGAGGGGATCCGTGCTTATAACTCGCCCTAACTCAAATCCATCCATGTCGGGCATCTGCAAGTCGAGAATGGCCGCATCAAATGGCGTTCCGTGGGCATGCGCCGCTCTCAAGAGTTCGAGCGCCTGAGGTCCGCCAGACGCAGAGGTACTCGGCATCTCCCACTGTGCGGCATATTGCTCCAGAATACATCGGTTGGTGGCGTTGTCATCCACGATGCAGAGACGCTTTCCCTTGAGAACGCCTCCGGGTATAGTCGGAATGGGCACGGGGTTGGTTTGCTTGGTCAACGCTATGGTAAATCGAAATGTCGTGCCCTGACCGACTTCACTCTCCAGGACGATTTGGCCACCCATCTGTTCCACCAACTGCCTGCAGATGGCGAGGCCGAGCCCGGTCCCTCCAAACTTTCTGGTCGTGGAACTATCGGCCTGGGAAAAGGGTTGGAATAGCCCGGCTTGAGCTTCTTTCGGAATACCTATGCCCGTATCCTTCACCGCGAACTGGAGTTGGACCTGGTCGCCTTGTTCCGCTACCCGCGTCACATGGATCATGACTTCGCCGCAGGACGTAAATTTCACCGCATTGGCTGTCAAATTGACGAGAATTTGCCGCAATCGGCCAGGATCACCCCGTAAGGATTCCGGCACGTCCGCATGCAACAGACAGCCCAATTCCAATCCCTTCCGTTGCGCCTCTTCAATGGACAGGTCTAAGGCTTCCTCAACTGTCGTCCGAAGATCAAAATCGATCTGCTCAAGCTTGAGCGCACCGGCCTCAAACTTCGAAAAATCCAGAATATCGTTGATGATATTGAGCAGGCTTTCGCTGGAACGCCGGACGATCTCGACATACTCGCGCTGTTCAGATGTCAAGGACGTGTCAATCAACAGGCCTGTCATTCCGATGATCCCATTCATTGGCGTTCGAATCTCATGACTCATGGTCGCCAGGAAGGCGGATTTTGCTACAGTTGCCGCTTGAGCCTCGACTACGGCCTGATCCAATTCGCGATTCTTCTCCTCGAGTGTTTGCGCATACGCATTCACACTGGCTTGGCTCTCACGGAGGGATGCTTCTGCTGCTTTGGCAGTCCGACTTTCGTGCTGGGCGGAACGATGTTCTTTTTGCACCCGTTTCATCGTCCACAGCAAGATGCCGAAGGTGGGAAACACCACGACACTCCCCGCGAGACTCAGATTCCAGAGAATGGAATGGACTCGTCTCAAGACGTCGTCCCGATCCACATGCATGAGGACCGTCCAGCGCATCCCTTCGAACGTACCGAGAGCGTGCGTTTTGCTGTACCCACTGATAATCGGAACGTGACGATGGGGATGCGCTTCCTCCACAAATCCGGAGGCGAACTGCTCCGCCAGGAGAGCAGAGGACAGGCCTAACTGCTTGAGATTGACATTCCCTTTAAACTGTAATTCGGACTCAATAAAGGCCATGCCTGGCTCCGTCAGAAATTCATATGCCAAGCCACCCTGCAATCCATCACGCTGTTGATACGCCACCAGGCTTTGAATCAGCACATTCTCCAGGCTGGTTGTGGAGACACGTGTCGTCATGGATCCAAGAAATTCTCCCCGGGGTCCTTTCAGCGGGGCGGTGAAGGCGATTGCGTCGACGCCTCCCATGATGGCGAATGGTTCCACATCGCCGGCATAAATCGATTCCCCACGCAACATTGCCTGAAACCACGGCTCAGCACCGTAGTCACGGCCAACGGTTGTCGGGTCGGTTGCGACGACAACCTGTCCCCGCTCATTCGTAATCCCCAGCCACAGGTATTCCGGATACAAGTCCTTCATGCGATGTATATACTCATGCTGGTATGTCCGATCGCCAGGCCGAGCGCTGATAAGACTGGCCGCCATTAGGACATTGCTATAGCGTTCGAACAAAAAGCGGTCCAGTTTGTCGGCCACATCCGTTGCGGCCAGGGCCACCGTTTCACCGGATGAGGCCACGAGGCGCGCTTCAACATAATGTAATGCCAACGCACTCATTGCGACGGTGACAAGCAGAAGAATCAGCACCAGCGGGGGAAGCCACGCATAAAGACGAGAGGGGCTTTGCTGAGGGGTAATCCTATCCGAAGCCCGGGGCGCCTGTGCACCGGAGTTCACAACCATGGGACTTGCAGATCCCCCCGTCGCCTGTGGCTCTTCCATAGTCCGTCCTTCCGCAGCTTTCACTCAACCAGACACAGCAAGTGAAGTGCGCCTGCTGCCGCGTTCAGCATAGGGGCCAAATAGCGATTCCCCAATGACCATGGACCGGCTTCACGTGTCTGGTGCCCCCGGACACTCTGTCTAGCAAACGCATACATTCAACTGCAGGACTGTTCCTTCACGACCTGACCGCCATGCCATCGAGATCGCGATTGATTGAATACTCCGAACCTGAATTAATTATGGCAATAACTTAGGTATCTACACGCGTTACTAACGCGCCTGTCCGATGCCGCCGGACGCGGCTCAGTCCCAACACGTGACAACTCCGCCGTTCCGAGACACCCCACACGCAGGCCCTCACGCGTCGGACGTCTTCCAGTCTCAAGAGGAGGGTTTCAACGCCTCCCGCAACATATCGCTGCCCAGAACCAGATCGCCGATCTTCTGTTTCACCTTCTTTGTCTGCTCGTCCTTCATGGCTTCTTCATCTCGAGAACGACTGCGGAATGCATTCTCCGCGCTCAGCACAGGCTTCTCTCGCCAGCCCTCCACCTCGGCCACGATCAGGCTATGCTGATAAGCCGCTTCAGCCACGAGGTTTCGTCTTTCACGATACCGACCACCAACGTCACCCGGGTTTGGCTGTCCACCATTCAATCAGGTTGATAGCTTCTGCTGACATCTCGCCATCCTTGGTCCCCCAGGACCACGTCTTGAAGTCGGGCTCAATTTCAAAGGGAGCATAATCAATGGACCCAACCGGCTGCCAAGAGAGTTCAAGCTGTATGAACGAGGACGGACTGCGGGCATATATCCGGCCTCTAAGCGAACTGCAGATGGCAGTTTAGGCCGTGATGGAATGTGCGCTCTTGCGCCTTCTCAGAATAGCGGCCTTCGATGACCGGCTCCTCTTCCAGGGCGAGAAAGAGCGGGTCCGACCATGTCGCCATCAACCGGGTTCACCTTTTTTTGATCGCCGGTGTCGTGCGCTGGCAAGGCCCAGATGATCCGTGCGTTCTTATTGGGTACCGCCACGCAAGCCCTCTGTGCCACTCGCTCGCCGAGCACCTCCTGCTCCACATCCACGATACCGAGTGGGTAGTTAAGTGATATCGCAATGACTTTATCGGTGTTATTTATGCCTGCCTTAATCATAAAGTGCGCTGTAGGAACGCTCCGTCTCGAAGTACGGTGACGCCCAGCCGCCCCAAATACTCATGCGCGGGCTGTCCCGAGGCAGGACATCTAGTGGGTAATGGACCACGCTTCCAACATGGTCAAAAGCTTGCTCGATCAGGCACACGCGAAGGGGTACAATATTCCCCAGGTTTCGACGACTGATAACTGATCAGGGTTGATGCCGTTGGGCCGGTTGTGAGGTGTCTTCATCAGAGGGGATGACGTCCTCAACGATGTGCTGACCTTGACGTTGACCGGGACACTCATTCGAAGCCAAGTCCCCGAGTGAGCCGTGGGAAGGACGATGCGTGTAGTCGCACCGCCTATTCCTTAATGGCCCACTCGGTAGCCAACGATGCGAACGAGTAACACGTTCAGGCAATGGTCGCGGAGACGCCCGTTGAATGATTCAATCCAGGCACTTTCCACTGGCTTGCCGGGACGAATGAAGTCGAGTTGGATCCCGCGCCGATAGTCCCAATTTCCCAGGATCGCGATAAAACCCCATCCCATGATTCACTGCGATTGAGCAGGACACTGCTGGTCTGTCCAATACACGCCGACCTTCGTCCAGACAGACTATCCATCCTGACAACTACGCACTTGCGTGAACAGCCGACCGCGTGGTTGACTGAAAAAGGGTGAAGGTCTCTGCCTTGGTAGTGCCCACCCAGGGCGGGAAGAGGTCTCGGCATCCTCCTGGCGGGATCTGCCTTCACCCCCAAAACCTCAACAATCAGATCACTTCTTCTTGCCCCACGATGACAGGCTCCACCAGCCGAGGCTGTTCCAACCTCTCACAAACCAAAATAATACGCTGAACAATTCATCTCAAGTCATTGATACAGAATACTTTTCATAAACATATCCACCCCGCATAATCTGCAGAACATTTCCATTCCATCCCCCCTCTTTTGCTCCCTCGCCATCCCCTCCTCCACGGTATTCTCACCCTCCTACTTGCTCGGTATTGTTGAGCATGCACGCATCACCCCCCACAGAAAAGTCCGTCGGCCTGAAGCGCGACGCAATTCCGTTTCAATTCACCGGAGGTCGTATGCACAAACAAGTAGGAAGAATCGGTTCCGTGCGCCGAGAACTTCACGGGAAGGCCTGCCCTTTTTGCGGAGGACAGAAGTATCAACTTGTGCTTCGTGCTGCCACGCTTCCATCTACCGACGGCCTCCTCGCTCGCTGCAGCCAATGTCAACGAACCAAAGAAGTTGATGAAGATCTTGGCCGCATCCTCTGGATGTAGCAACCGGGCCCTTCAATTTCTCCACGAATAACGGTCGAAGCACGAGGATCCATGGCGAACGCTCACAGATCGATCAAATCTCGAACCCATCAGAAGTCACATGCCCTGCGGATGCTCCTGACGAGCGGGGTGATCCGGGCGGCCGACGTGGATCCTCCAGAGATATCCGACGCACGATTCCAAACGAGCCCTACCCGCACACTCTTCCCAAGCAAATCAGTGCATACCAAACTGATTCACACGACAGGGCACAAACGGCACTTGGGCCTACTTGCCCACTGGCATACCACCTTCGTCGATATCCTCAGGGAATTCGGAAAACGGTAACGCTGACATGCCCTCCCCGCCGTCTCACTGCATAGAGAGAAGCGCAAAATCCTTCGCGAGAATCACTTGAGTGCGATCCATGCTCTAGGGTATGATCCCCCTTCTTTGAGTGGAACAGGATCCTAGTCGACGGCGTCCAGGCGCGAGAGATCCACACACAGTCTGTGGCTTGCGGAGAGGTGGCCGAGTGGCCGAAGGCACCGGTTTGCTAAACCGGCACAGGTCAAAAGCCTGTCGCGGGTTCAAATCCCGCCCTCTCCGCCACACCCACGATGAAGAGTTGATTTTTGGACGGTGATACTGTAGACAGAAACCCCTCTCAAATTCTTCCGGAATGCCGAGGTAGCTCAGTTGGTAGAGCACAGCCCTGAAAAGGCTGGTGTCGACAGTTCGATTCTGTCCCTCGGCACCATATTTCCTTCAAATTCTTTCAGGTCCCTCAGCAACGCAGTCCTTAGTGTTTCGCGCAGTCGGTTCTCAAGACTAAACCGGCAAAGGTTAAGCTAGATAATTGGAGGACGGTCAAGAGCAGACTAGAACCTATCTCAAAATAGTTGACGGCACGAAGTTCCATCCTTATAAGTGCCATCATGCTGCGGTTGCGCGATGACCACTGGGATCGGATACGCGAACATTTTCCCGAAGAGCACATTTCGGACAGTCGGCCGGGGCGCAAACCAATCCCGACGCGGGCTGTTCTGGAAGCGGTACTCTGGATTCTGAATACGGGAGCCCAGTGGCACCTGTTGCCACAGTGCTACCCCAACTACAAAACGGTTCATCGTCGATTCCAACAGTGGTGCCAACAAGAGGTTCTGCGCGAGGTGCTGACCCAGTTGGCCAACACGCTGCGCGACGAAGGAACCATCGATGAACGCGAGAGCTTCATCGATGCCACCTTCGCTGCGGCCAAGGGCGGCGGCGAGGCGGTCGGGCTCACCAAACGCGGCAAAGGCGTGAAAATCCTGGCGATTGTGGATCGGCATGGCTTGCCGCTTTCTGTGAGCACCCATGCGGCGAATCATCATGAAGTCACCTTGGTCCAACTCAGTTTCGACTTCTACATGCTCGAAGCCAAGCCCGAACATCTCATTGGGGATCGTGCCTATGACAGTGACGGCCTCGATGACGACTTGAAACAGAACGGCGTCAACATGATTGCGCCCCATCGCTCCACGCGCAAACTCAAGACCCAAGATGGCCGCCACTTACGTCGGTACGAACGCCGTTGGCTTGTCGAACGGTTCTTTGCCTGGCTCCAGTGGAAACGACGGCTCCTGATACGCTGGGAATACTACGCCACCAATTTCCTCGGCTTTGTGCAGCTCGCCTGCATCACCATGCTCCTGAAACAATTTTGAGATAGGTTCTAGGGTTCGTTACAGGGCTAATCCCCCATCGATATACTGCATGCTGAGCGAGAAAACGCCGTTCGGGTGACATTGAAGTTACCGAAGACACGAGCAGGGAGCGGTTCCAGGTTGCTCACTACCAGTCAGACTCGGCGCTCCGCGCAATCCCCCCACACGCAAAGCTCATTGAGACAAAGTGAAAGAACATCTCCAGATCCAAATTGCACACGTAAATCTGCGAGGCCATCATTTTCTATTATCTCCAACCTCCCCAACCTGGTAGGCTGCTCTACAGGGTGAACGCATCCAACTGCCGGCTCACATCATTGGCCGACCTCGATTCGTCCCTACCCACCTGCCGGTTTCGCTGACCCGCTAAAAATGGATGCCTCTCTAGGAAAGAGCGAATCAGTTGTGCCTGTGACTTCCCCTCTTCTTTCTGTCATCATTCCTACCTTCAATGAGATCTCTACGTTACCGCTGGTATTGGAGAGAGTCTTGTCGCTCCCAGTGGACAAGGAAGTTTTAATTGTCAATGACGGCTCAATAGATGGAACACATGAGTACTTAAAGACAGTCGCTCACAAGAGTGTCCACGTTCTTGAGCATCATAAGAATCATGGTAAAGGGATGGCAATCCGTACGGCCATCGGCCATGTCCGCGGTAAATTTGTGTCTATCCAGGATGCAGATCTAGAATATGCCCCTGCTGATCTATTGAGCCTTCTGAGGGCTGCGCAGGAGCGCGATTGTGTAGTCTATGGCTCTCGAAACCTCAACAAAACAAACAGGATCTCTTATATTTGGTATTGGATGGGAGCAGCTCTACTTACCTATCTAGCCAATACGCTATATGGTCTAGCACTGACGGACTTGTGGACTTGCCAGAAACTGTTCAGAACCGACGTCTTAAAATCCATTCAATTGAACACTGCAGGGTTCGAGTTCGAAGCGGAAGTGACGGCCCAAGTGGCGAAGCGGAGAATTCCCATTCACGAAATACCCATTCGCTATACACCGAGGCGCTTTTTGGATGGGAAGAAAATTCGAGCGATAGATGGCCTCAAGGCGAGCTGGGTTCTATTCAAGCTTCGTTTTCTCGATTAATCAGGTTTCAACATAGCCTTCGGCTGATTCAATGGGATTACCGCCAATAACTGGTCGACCTTGGAAGGGAGCAGAGGCAGGCGTTCCCTGGTTGACTCTTGTTGGCGGATCCATGCTCTTGGCGCTGACTGTGCGGAGCCTGGCCCTCTATTCCATGTCCCAAACAGAATATTTCGAGACCCTCATCATCGATGAACAAATCTACCATGCATGGGCGGCGGAGCTTGCTGCGGGGACATACACATCGACCTGGGCCTACAAAACGTCTCCACTGCCTGCCTACGTCGTCGGAATCCTGTACATGGTCTTCCACCCGGACCCAGTGTACTTTCGGTTGCTCAACATTGGCCTGGGAACTGTCACGTGCGGGGTTCTCTACTTGTTGGGCAAAGAAATGGCCAACCGCCAGGCTGGCCTCTGTTCTGCCTTTCTAGCAGCACTCTACCAACCCTTCATTCTTTACAGCATTGTCCCACTCAAAACTGCCTTGGAAGTATTTCTGTTCTCCCTCACTGCCCTCTTGCTGGCGAGAGCACTGACGAGAAATGGTTCGTGGGGCTTCCTGCTGTTGGGACTAGCAACCGGATTACTGAACGCTACACGTGAAAACACCATTGTGTTCTCCGCCATTATCTTGTCGTTACTACTCTGGACTAACCTCCCTCGAAGCCGCGAGCCACTCAAACGCGTTGCCTCACAGGGCGGCACGTTCATGCTCGGGCTGCTCCTAGCCCTCACCCCTTTTATGGTTCGCAATTATGTTATCGCTGGAGAGCCGGTTCTCACTACACATCAAGGAGGCTTCAATTTCTACCTTGGCAACCAACTCGACACCATGAATCCATTTTATCGCCCTGTGTCTTGGGCTTCATCCAATGCCGACGAACTTGAGATTCACTTCCGAATTGAAGCGAGCCGGCGGTTAGGGCATCTCGTTTCGCCTGGAGAATCCGAACGCTATTGGATTCACCAAGCGATTGATTCGGCACTCGCAAACCCTGCTACGTTTGCGGCAAAACAAACCTATAAACTGCTTGCACTCCTCAATCCCGCGGAGGCCGGTGATCACTATGACATCGGGTTCCTAAGCCAATTCGCAAAGTTCTTCGCATTTCCGTTTCCGAGCTTCGGTATCATTATGCCGTTGGGAGTGGCGGGCTTGATCCTAAACTCCACATCTTCACGGGCGAAACTCGGCGTTGCTCTCCTCCTTGTAGGCTATGCCCTCGCGCTACTGCCATTTCACATCAACGGCAGGTACCGGCTCCCGTTCGCCGTCATACTGCTACCCTTCGTCTTCATTTGCCTTGAGCACCTCGCATACTGTTTTCGCAAACGACATCTTGGCAGGAGTGCCGCTTGCGTACTTCTTGTCGGCCTTCTCGGGGCAACTGAATTTATCCCGATTCCCGGCGCAAATGATCGGACAGCCTATCTCAATATTCACGCCTGGGTACTCTCACAAGCAGGCAAGGACAAGGACGCATTAGCGTATTGGGAGCGATCATCTTCAATGGACGGTACATTTTCAGCATTTGCGAATCTCTCACTCGCCCGTCACGCCTTGCTCCACCAGACCACAGATACGGCACTGCGGTATTTATCCAAGATCTCCGATGATTCATACGCTGCAGCGACCAAGCACGAATTATTAGGCGACATATGGCACAGGCAAGGGAGGGCAATCGAAGCGCTGTTGGAATATGACCGCTCCCTTGAGATCAACTACGGCAAACTTCAGGTGAGACAAAAACGTGTAGCGGTTTTGGAGGGAGTCGATAAAGAAAGAGCGATCAGTGAATCGCGAGTACTTGAGGCCATGAGGTCACTGTATGGTGTCCGGCAATCCAAACTTTAGATGTGTCATGTGTAAAATCAACTTGCGGTTCTGATCCTACACCTGCCAGAGCCGCCGGATTCCATCGCCATCCACTCCTGGCGTTTGGCAGACATACAGGTCACTCACTTGGTGGATCCCGAGCAGGCGGGTTAACCGAGGAATGGGTTACCCCGCCGTCTTCCAATACGTGAGGAACAAGCATTTTCTGGCCCCTTGACTGGAGAGAGCCCCGGAACCGCCTTGGCTATCAGCTTTCTTGCGTTACTGACGTGAGACGCCCTGATTCAGGGCGTCACCATTACAGGCACTCAGAAGCGACAGGAACGATTGACCCCACTTCGAGGAAGGCTACAAAACATGACGGGAACAAGGCTCTAAACTCCCATTTCCGGCCATCCAACCCCCACTAACTCAGGCTTTTCTCCATACCGACCCTCGCCAACTGGCGCACGCCTTAGCTTTTCTGGCTACTGTGTGGGGAGCACACAGCCGCGACAACAAGACTGCTTATCGACCGTTGATCTCTACCATCGCCTTGAGTCACATCCAATTATTGATCAGGAGAAACGGCGCCCAGAAACTCGGATGCTCATGGCCAGGCTGCGCGAGAATTTTTTGTTGCGCCCGCTGCAATGCCACGGCCTTGGTCACCGCAGGATCCTGAAGCCGTCGATAGAATTCTGTCACAAGGTCCGATGTGGCCTGATCATCGATGAACCAAAGGCTCGCCAGCGCGCTCCGTGCCCCCGCCTTTACTGCCACGCCGGCTAACCCCAATGCGGCCCGATCATCCCCCACGGCAGTCTCGCATGCGCTGAGGGTCAGCAATTCGAGAGGGGCTTGCCTGTACTGGAGTAACCCCACCAGCTGCGAGAGGCGGTCCATCGTAATCTTGTCATCGTAGGCCAGCAAAAATGAGTTATTGACATCACTCTCCACAACCCCGTGGGAAGCAATATGAACGATCCCGATTCCCTGCTCTTTCATTTCGCGTTCCATCGACGGCACAAGGAACTGGTTGTCCATCAACAGTTGCCCTCCGTAGATGGCTTTGATCGCTTGGACCTCCGTGCCAACATTGGGCAGCGCTGGAAAACCCTGCACGGATTCGGTCAAGCCCATGGAAAGCAGGTTAATTTTTCCTCGATCCAATGGGCGTGGATCGGTCAAATCCATGCTCGGAGTCACCGCAACCGCATATTTATCGACTACGAATTGGCGACCGTCGTGGAGCGCCGCCATGGGAATCGTACGCAGCGGCCCATCCGGCACCATCACCACCGTCGTAATGCCCATGGCCAGGAAATCCTGCTGCAGCGGAGCCATGAGCCAGCTGTAGAGAACCTGAGCTGATGAGAGGTAGTTCTGGGACCGCCGATCCTGCACGAGCCGTCGAAAAGTTCTGACCTCTTGAGTCAACGTGTCAGCATTCACCGGGACGCCGTAACGCCTGAGGCCACCGGTGGTGTTTACCAGCAGTTCGAGCCGGTCCTGCAACATAATGGGGTATACCACCGCGGTGTTGGCAGGCAGCAGTCCCCCGCCTCCCCTGGCATGGGCCGTCGCGACGCAGTCGTCGCGAAAATAGTCCTGGAGTTCAGCTGCACGAGAAGCCTCCACCGTGTCTCGAACCTGCACCAGCCATTGTTGGCTCTGCTCCGGAGAACCGGCTGCGGCTGCACGACGTAGCAGGGTGTCTTCCACTTCGGTAAAGAGTGGAGCGACCGAATCACGGAAAGAATAATGGCGCCCCTGATACCCGACCGAATACTCATAACGAATCGGCTTTAATACAGAGACCGCCCGCTGATACGCGCTCATCGCCTCGTCGTCTTTGCCGCTGGCCTTGAGCAGGCGAGCGGTCTGCCACTGCCAGCGGTACAGTGATTCCGGTGCGTTGACTTTTTGCGCGGCAAAGCTGGCCTTGCGGGTAAAATCCAGAGCCTCACCGTATCGCCGCTCCTTCTCCAACAAGGAGCCGAGATATCCCCAGGCATAGGACTGGGCCCTGGCGTCCCCCAGGCGTGTGGCAACCTGGGCCGCCGCAACGAATGAGTCGGAGGCCTGTCGCAGAAGATTGCCGGCCGCCGGCTTGTACGCACCGGGTGCCTGAATCTTGCCGGACGCTTTCTCCTTCGGCTTAGTCGTAGCGGGAGGAGCCAGGCCGGCGCCCTGTCCAGCCCCTACACTCAGCCCGCGGCTTTTATCGGCGACCTGACGCTCTCCCTGGGCCATGAGCTTTGGCGTGGCGACAGCCGAGCGCAGATCATCATAGCCGAGACCGACATTCAACAGCCCATAGGACTTGGCATAACTGTCTTGAAGAGTTTGCAGGTCCGCCGATGCCACGGCCAACGCCCGCTCCGATTCGGCGAACTGTTGGTTTTCCAGTAAGGCCATGGCCGCATTCGTTTGCGCAGTGGCTGCCAGAGCTGATTGATTCGTCTGAGTCGCAAGATTCTTGCTCTCGGCAAACACGTCAAGAGCCTCTGCAAACTCGCTGCGCGACGCAAGAACATTCCCCAGGTCGTTCAAGAGGCCGGCCACTAGCGCCGGTTTGTGTTCCTCCCGCGCAAGTTCAAGGGCTTTGGTCAAATGCTCGGCCGCTTGGGCACCTTTGCCGAGCGCATACGCGGCGCTGCCCAAACGCCCTAAGATCGTCGCCGTGAGGGCTCGGTTGCCGGTCTGTTCAGAAAGCTTCAGCGCTGTTTGCAATGTGACTTGCGCCCGTTTGATCTGGCCGCTCTGCTCTAATGCATGTGCGAGGTTAATAAGCGCCTGGCACTGCTGTTGTGGTTGTTGCTGCTGCTCATACAACCGGGCGGCCTCCATCCAATGCACGGCCGCCTGGGCGAAGGCGCCTTGCTGGAATTGAGCCTTTGCCTGCTGCATCTCTTGATCTGGAGACGTGGGAGCCGCGCTGCCAGAAAGTTCGACGGCGAGAGTTTGGCCTGAGATGGTCAAACACAGGCCGAATGTCAAATATAACAGTCGTGCAAATCGCATGACGTCCTCCTAGCTGGAGACGGTCCCTTCAAGGTCATCGAATGCTGCTCACTTGACCTCAAGCCGACAATCCTGTGCAAGCGCGATGAAGCTCATCACATCGGGACGCACGGTCAACACCTTCGGCGGACCGACCATGATACTGATCTCCGGCACAGTGTCGCGTGCGCCCGTTATCGGATCACCCTCCAACAACGTCGGAGCCGACAAGTAGCGCCCGGGCTGCGAGGGAGCACTATCCCGATTCAGCTGCGCAAAGCTGCTGAACTGGCCATCTTTCACTGCCGCGCATTTGTCGGCCAGCAATCGCGGGACGGCAACGGACCCCTGGGGAGCAGCCACAGCCCTCGGATACTGGACGGCGGACGAAAGACCGATAGTTCCATTCGCACCAGGTGGAAGGACCACGCCAGGTGACGTGACATCAACAAGGGCCTGCACACTTGAATTAAGTAACGACGCCACGATAGTTGTGCTTCCAACACGGTTGGCGGTCACCACGATCGGACTACTGGTCGTACTATTCGCCGGGATTGTGACCAAGTCGTTGACGCTCGCGATCGAAGGATCAGAGCTTCTAAGCAGGACTGTCAGATCCCGTTTGAACGACTCCTTCAAAACAACTGAGATTGAACCAGAGCTTCCGGTTTTGAGTGAGAGATTCGGCGCAAGTGCGGTGAGCGGAGGCGGAGGCAACGCATTGACCACCACAGCGGCTGTTTGAGTCGAATTACCGGACTGGGCGCGTACTTGCACAGAACCTTCCGCCACACCGCGAACTGTGAACGAGGCACTGTTTGTGTTGGCGGGAATATCTACGAACGCGCGCTCCACCGTGGCAATGGTTGAATCGGAGGTCGCCAATGTAACTCGCACCGTAGACGGCGCATTCCGGGGAAGAGTCACGATGACTGTTCCGGACTGTCCTTCCAAAATAGAAACGCCGCTCAACGAGCCAAGCGACATGGGTGTAACCTGCATAGACCTGTCCACAGTGACTCCGTTGAGCGATGCCCGAATGGTAGCTAAGCCCACGTTAACGCTTGTCACTTCAATCGGGGCCGACGATGTCTCCCCAGCAGGGATAGTGACTCTTGACCTATTCAGAGTAGCTACCCCCGGAGTGAGACTGCTCAAAGTCACGTCAGTAGGGGTTGAAGACGTTCGATTTAGAGTAATCGTGAGAGTCCCGTTGAGCCCGAGCTCGACTGTCGAGGTAAGCGTTCCGGAGAATGCCAAGCGGGGTATGACAGCTATCGCCGCACTCCTCGCGAGATTGCGGAGTGTCGCCGTGATTTGTGTAGAACCTTCTTTAACACCGGTCACCTGGATCGTTTTTGTTTGTTCTCCGGGATTAAAGGTAATGGTTGGGCCAGACGGTGCAGTGGTTGCCGCGCCAGCATTTGAATTACTGAGCGTCACTGTTTCAGTTATTTCGGCTGGTTTATTTAAAGAGATGGTTACCGTGGTGGTTTGGCCCTCTTCAATCGTCAGATTCGGTGATATCGTACTGAGGACTGGTTCTGTTACAACCTTAACGAGGCTGGATTGGACAATTTTCTGCGAGCCTGATGGCGTTTGAATACTTGCAGGCGCCGGGATGGTTTGTACCGTGCCATTGGGACCTGCATCGAGCGCGGCGAAAGAGTTCCCGGGGTTCATGGTGATACTCCCCTCCCTGAGCTCGGTCAGCCCAAGAGACTTGACATTAACTTCACCGCCATAGCCCAAAAAATCACGAACTATATCTTTAGAGTCTCCAGATCCTACTTCGCGCCTTGAAAATACGATTGTGTCGCTGTCAACCCCACCCACACTAGCTACTTGCACGGTACCGTTTGGTGCGATTAGCTGCGCTTCGTCTATCGTAATGGGGCCACCAATAACTGAGAGCGTTTGCCCTGATCCAACCTTTAACTGGCTTCCAGAAATAGTGAGGGGAGCTTGATGAGCGCCTTGCAGAAAACCGAATGACGAGACTGGAAAACTTGAGAGTATTTCTCCACCGCTGACAGATCGCGTATTAAATACCCCTGCATCACTAAAGACCAAATAGTGGGCCGTGCTGAAATACGCAGATCCGCCGATATTCAGTTTAGCCGTAGGTGCAAACACGATTCCATTTGGATTGACGAAATAAAAATTCGTCCAGCCGGTTGCCTGCAAAGTTCCGTCTATGAATGACTGAGATCCTGTGACGCGGCTGATTACATTACTCGCTCCTTCAGGTCTGACAAAATTTGCCGTGTCCTTCGCTGCGAGATTAAATTGGCTGAAGCTATGAAACAGATTTTGTCCACTTCGCGTACCCCCTCCAATATCAATCCGGTTTCCCGAAAGCTCTGCTACCTTAGTTCCAAGTCCATTGGCTGAAATGGCTGTAGTAGTTTGGGCCTGGACGTATGGCGAGAGAGAAGCCACAAGCACTAGGCCGACCAGCCAACTGACACTATAGGATCTGTAAAGAACTAGCATGGCCGATCCTCCTTAACCACTTCCTTGGGCTCGCATCGGCAAAGCAGTTACACCTGACCGATGAGCAGACTTCCCATGATCAAAACGCCTCAACCACCAGCTGCAGATGCACGCCATGATCTTGCAAATTATCGCGGCCTGTATCAAATTTTCTAAGTTGTTTACCCCAGTAGATTTCAAATCGGCTGCCCCGCCAGAAGTTCCAGATGGCGCCGATGCCGGCACTGGAGAGCGTCTTTGGAGGACTCGTGGGAGTGGACACATTCGTTTCCCACCCATGGCCGATATCGAAAAACGGTGCGAGAAAGACCGTATCCACGCCGGCCTTCGTTGTATAGACCGGGACTCGGAGTTCGATCGACCCGATCGCCGCGTTATCGCGGATCAAGGTGTACTCCCGATAGCCGCGGACACTGTACCGGCCTCCAACCGCCACCTGTTCGAGCGGAAACAGATGGTCATTTGACAATTGAACGAGACCGCGACCCACCAACTGTGTCCGCCAGAAGGGTAATTGCCGGATCAACTGGGCCTGCCCGAGCCAGGAAAAGAACCGGGCATCGGGTAGATTCGGATCTGCATTCGCTGTGGCGCCCATGGCGCCGATGCCGACTGAAAATCGCGATGAAGCGGAAATCACCTGATCAACCGACCGGCGCGTGTACTCCTGACCAAACCGCAACGCCGTCACACGAAACTTCCCATCGGGAGACCCGGCAATGAATTCAAAGGGTTGTCCCAACAGGAAACTCTTGTTTCGCTCATGTTCACCGGTCAAGGTGAGGGCAAATTCCTGATCGACTTTGCGATAGACCGGATGGCGCAGGGAGATGCCAAAAATCTCCGCCTTGTTCCGAATATCCAGCTCTTCAAACGGGTCTTCCTTGACGGTAAAATCAAACCGTCGATATTGAAGGGCGACTGTCGTGTCATACCGATTCACAGGAATCGCATAACTGAAATTGAGAATGGGGTCGACTCCGGCCGATCTTCCGTACTGCAGACTCAACTGGTCGCCGAATCCGAAAAGATTTTGGTGCGCGAGGGTGATAAACCCCTGCTCGGCCCCGACCGTGGGCGATTGAAAGTTATTGAATTCCAGCCAGGCTTTCAGGGGATTAGCCTCCGCCACCCGAACATTCAATGCGCTTTCGCCCCGCGAGAGACCGGGACGCAACTCCGCATTGATGCGTTGAATGCGGGGATCACCTTGCAATAACTGTAACCGCTCCTGCAACGTTCCGACATTGAGCGGGGGGCCGGCTGCCGCATCGATTCGACTTTGAAAATACGACGGGCGAAACCAGCGCGCATCTTCCACCTTGATCTCTGCCAGTTTCCCTTCGACAACCTGCACGGTCAGAATGCCATCCGTCACTGTTTGCTCAGGGATAAGGGCGCCGGAGGTCACATATCCGCGATTGACATAGTAGTACGTGAGGGCCAACCGTAGACTTTCGAGTTCCTCCGCCGTGACGTCGCGATTGGTATAGGGCCCCGTGACCTCACTCAGTTGTTGCGAGGTGAATGCCGTGTTCCCAATCAAGCGTACTTCCTTGACAAAGATCTTGGGGCCAGTAATCGGCTCACCGGCAACGGGTGGCGCCGGTGGCGGCACTTCAAGCACAGGGGGCTGAGCTGGCGGAGGCTCAATCGGTAACTGTGGAGGTTTCGGCGGCAGTGGCACCCCGACCTGCGCATGCAGAGGCATCGCACACAACAGAACGTGGAACCCGAGCAAGATTCCTACGCCCCATGCGATCGGGATAGGCCTCATCCGTTTCTGCCGGTATGCCAGCTTCATAGCTTTCTCTACTCGATTCTCAATGGAACTGGCACCTCTGCAGAACACATGCCGTCGAATCGCGTGCAAATGGTTGCATTACTTACACCCCAATTACTCCCCGAGGAGCGCGCAAAATCCGCCAAACTCCAGGGATGTGACACTGACGGTAGTATCCCCGGTGAATCACTTTGGATACAGTATACGTATCTCTTTTGATACTTATCGTTGCGGGATATGGCGTGGCGGGAAGAGAAACGATGTGACGCTGAGATCAGTCCATCACGATGAAAATTATCAAACAGGTCGGGGGTGTGTGAACACTCGAGGGCCTGAATTCATTGCAGGCGCGATACTACCGTCAGCTACCGATGGATCGACTCACTACTTGCGGAATGTCTCGCGACACTACGGGCTCAGCCCTGGACGACGATCCTTCCGATACCCATCAACTGTCCGACTCAGCGTGGTGAGGGAGATCGCCTTTTCCACTCCGCTCACCTTCAGACCGCGCAGCCCTTGCTGTAAGCCCTGCACGTACGCGCGGCCATCGTCACACTCAGTGGATTTCCCCTGAAGAGAAGGATCGAACGGTTTTACGCCGACAATGGCCTTAATGGTCTCTGCCCCAAAAGGACCCGTGACGGTGAATTGCTCCGGAGACGTCGCACTACCAAACGAGTAGGTCTGCCCGCCTTTAATGAAGGCCTCTCCTCGATAAAGATTGGGAACCAGGTGGACCACACAGCCGTCGGCCTGAAAATAGTCCAGCTTTAGATACCCGTCGCGGTCGGACTGCACGTGGATGATCAACTCGTCCCCCTCACTGAAACGGCCATCCTCCCGATTGGTCCAGACGCGTAACCCAAACCCGGCGGATGCCGCAACCATAGGGGCTTGTGCTTGCTGCGAGATCTCTTTTGCGTTAATTCGTTGCTTGATGAGTTCGTCGATCGACACGGGACTCATCCTCGCTGCAATTGTGATGCAGATCTCTTGGCCCTGCTTCTCCTCTTTCTCCACGTGAACCTGCTCGAGCATCGCTGCGCTGGCCGTCTGCACGATATCTTCTTCCAGCTGAAGATTCTTCACTTTTGAAGAAGACTGCACAAAAACCCTATGAAGACGAACGGCGTCCTCTTGAGCTAAGGCAATGGCAACGCGTTTCGCCTGAACAGGGGTTTCATTGTCACCATACTTATAGCAAGCAAACCCTCGAATTGATTCTGTTGGCCCGGTTTCTCCTGGTGGCTGACTCGCGCGGGCAAACCCCATCCAGAGCACCGGCATCAATACGGCTACACACCCGGCACTGATCAAGCAATTCAGTCGTACACCGTTACTCATACTTCCCCGCCACAGGCCAACGCCTTGCCATGACAATTCCCTGTTTGCGTCACCGGACTCTTCATCTCGTTTCTCACCATCATGAGGAACCGGCCCGATCGACAACCACAATCACCTGTCCCTTCTCTAAGAATTCAAAGTGATCTTTCACCCCGTGAATCGTCTGTGCGGCGGCATTGCTGATGACGAGATCGGTATGGCTGTTTCCCGCCCGTCGAAGCGCTTTGACATACAGCGGATTGGCCGTGACCTTCGGGTGAGTCTTGGCCGCCAGAGGATCAGACACATAGGCGGCGATTCCTTCCTTCTCCCGATACTTCGCGAGCACGTAGCTCTGCGAATAGGCTTCTTGACCATCCTCCGTGAGAATTCTCGGCACCAGGGCCGGGCGAACCTCCATACCGCGCGCGTCGACGACAAGTCCGGTATAGGCCATGCCTGGTTTGGGTGACGGAGTCGGAAGTGTTTCTGCGACGAGCCTTTTAGCCGGCGGTGCATTCTTCGGCGCAAACGTCTCCGAGATGCGTCCAGTTAGTTTCATTTTCAGCGTGACTTCATACCCGCCCTTTTCCAACTGCCGCTCGTGAATAATTTTCGCATCCTCAACCATCCCCTGAACCTTCACCTGAATTTCATCGCTGGTGGTGACGTAATTTTTTACCGTCGTGGTGGAATCGACACGGATTGCTGTGAAGGCCTCCAGAAGGTTTCGATAGGCAACGGACTGGGCCGCGCGTTTTGCCAACAATCGAGCCTGTGTGCTGTTGAGGGCATCCGCCGGTGGAAAGCCGATTCCTGAGGCCGTCACAATGCCCGCCGTCCAATCTACGACACCCTCTTGCCCGACGACTTCCGTATAGGAACTCGAATCGGATGTAGTCCCCTGACCATCGTGCGCGGTTGAAATTGCAGTGGAGGCGGCCGAGCTCTGGGGCGGGGTCGAGGCGACAGCTGACGAGCCTGGCGGATTGGTCGAACTAGCAGCCCGCGCATCTGAAGCGCCCTTCTCCCGCACTTCCATGTCGCTCTGACATCCCATGGCCGACACGACAATCAGTGCGACCAGATAGGTTTTCGTACGATTCATCGTCTGCCTCCCTTCGATCCTCATAGGGAATCGTATCTGGCGATTCCATCACCGGAAACAATCAATAATCATGCCGCGAGCGTCGTTTTCCGGGATGGCATCGGAATACTCGCCTTCAGCTACTCTCCTTCGAAGCCCTCACACAGATCCAGCCCCACCGCTGTCAGCCCCAACAGGCATTTCATGTGCAAACAGCCCCAGACGCAGGCTTCTACTGAGCGAGGAACGTCGGAAATTTCTTTCACCAGAGAAGCATCGGCTTGCGGCAGCTTCCAATCACACGGTCTTGTTCTCCCGTAAGACTTTCGTATACCCTACTTGGCCATCGCCCCCTCCCCGATTCCGCCCGATGAGAGGCTCCTTATGCCGGACCGGATCTTTTCCGGGAAATACGTCGTCCAGGAAGAAATCGCCAAGGGCGGCATGGGCGTTATTTATAAAGCCTTAGACCGGACTCTCAATCGCTTCGTCGCGATCAAGGTCATCCACGAACATTTTTCCGGCGATGCCTCCTTCACCGAGCGGTTCCTCCGTGAAGCCCGTGCGATGGCTCGCCTCCACCACGAAAACATCGTCACCATTTTTTCCGTTGAAGAAGAGCGGGGCGCCCACTTCATTGTGATGGAATATTTTCCCGGCATGGATCTCCGCGCCAGGATTAAGGCCAGGAAAACGCTTCCCCTCCATGAAAGTGTCGACATCGCCCTGCAAATCGCCAATGCGCTGACCTTTGCGCATTCACAAGGCATTGTTCATCGTGACATCAAACCGGCCAACATTCTGGTTGATAACCGGGGACGTGTCAAATTGACCGACTTCGGCATCGCAGCGGCACTGGACGAAGCCTCCATTACCAGTACGGGGCAAATCATAGGAACGCCGGAATATATGTCTCCGGAACAAGCCGCAGGCAAAGAGGTAGACGGCCGCACCGACCTCTATTCTTTAGGCATCGTGCTCCACGAGATGGTTGTCGGGCAGACTCCATTCAGGAACATTCCGAAAACCAGTATTCTGAGCAAGCTGCTTGATCCGCAATTTGAGATCCCACTGATATTCTCAGCTGAGGCACCATCGACGGTAAAAGCCATCGTCGAAGACCTGGTCCGCCGGGATCCCGAACATCGAACGCCGAGGGCCGCGATTCTTGCAAACCAACTTAAGGAATGCTTGGCGTCCTTGCCCGAACAGGAGGCTGAAGACGCCCCCACTATCATTACACCGCCGCCGCCGACTCGTATCACGCGCGCGACAACGGTGAGTGCCTCCTCTCCGCCTCACGAATCATGGACCATCCCATCCTCACAGCCTGTGCGGCCTGATAGCGAGTCAGATCCACAACCTCAGGTCAGTCTCCCTCAACCCCCCTCTCCGACAGAGGATGAAGCGACCGATATCCTGCCGAGGCCTAAAACTGTCTTACAACCACCGCCGTCGCCACAGGGCACATCCCTATGGAAGACTCATAATTTTGCACCGGTCGCGGTTGGAGTAGTGACCCTCATTCTCATCCTTGGCGGCCTCACATTCTTCTTGTCAAAAGGAGGGTGGTCACCGACTTCCTCAGCAGACAAGGCCGGACCGGCCTTTCCTGCCGGCCCCAATTCTACTACTAGCGAAACACAGACCGCCTCCGATGCAAGTCGCGATCAACCACCAATGGACAACGCTCGACGAGACACCACCGTGCAGTCTGAAAGCGGTGCCACTGCTCACCTACAGGCCCAAATAGAAAAGGAACAACAACAGCTCATCGTCGATGAGGCTAGGGTGGCAGCCAAACGTCGCGAAGCCGAAGCGATTCAGAAAAAAGAAAAGGACCAGGCGGCCAAACAAGCGAAGGCCGCCGAAGAACAACGGCACAAAACGGAAGAGGCGGCTCGTGCCGCCCGCGAACGGCAGGAATCCGAACAGCGCAAGTTTGCCGATGCACAAAAGCGTCTCGAGAGAGAACAGGAGATCGCCGCCAGACAGGCTCAGGCGGCCGAAGAACAACGTCGCAAGGCGCAGGAAGACGCGCGCGTGGCCCGTGAACGAGAAGAACTCGCAGCCCAACGAACCAAGGAAGAGACGGAGATGAAGCATTTGCAGGCCGAGCGCCAGCGGCTAGAGAAAGAACGGGAAGTGGCCGAAGAGCAGGCTCGCCTGGCAGAGGCTCAGCGAAAGAAGACGGAAGAGGAGGCCCGGCTGGCCAGAGAGCGTCATGAAGCAGAGCAACAGCGACTCCAGGCCGAACAACGACACATGCAAAAGGAGAATGAACTCGCCGTCCAGCGAGCAAAACTACAAGAAGAGGAGCGTCGCAAGGCCGCCGAAGAGGCCCGTTTGTCCCGTGAACGCCTAGATGCGGAGCAGAAGCGGGTGCAAGCCGAACGCGATCGTCTGGAGAAGGAGAAAGAGGTAGCCGCGCAGAAGGCTCGTATTGAAGCAGAGGAACGCCGGAAAGCGGAAGAAGAAACACGGACTGCTCGCGAGCGCAATGAGGCGGAACAAAAGCGACTCCAGGCCGAACTGGAACGGGCTGAAAGAGAGAAGGAGATGACGGCGCAGCGGGCCAAAATCGAAGCCGAGGAACGGCGGAAAGCTCAGGAGGAAGCCCGTGCCGCTCGTGAGCGCTACGATGCGGAACAGAAACAGCTACAAGCTGAACGCGAACGACTAGAAAAGGAAAAGCGCGAGGCGGCGGCTCAGCAAGCAAAGAGTGAAGAAGAAGCTCGAAAGAAGCAGGCGGCCCAGGAGGAAGAACAGCAGAAGAAGGACCAATTGGTAGCCAAACTCACTCCCGGTGGTCAGATGAGCGCCATCGCATCGCAGCGGCAATTACGGGACTTGCTTGAAGAATTCAAGCGGGCTTACGAAGGGCAAGACTTTGAGAGTTTGGAACGGCTGTCCGAGATGGGGAATGACCGCTTGAGTTTTCTCCACACCATGTTCAGTAACTACCGGACCATTAAAATCTCCATCCAGAATCTTGCGGTCAAAGACCAAGAAGCCTCGGCGATCATCATTCATGATGTGCTCGTCAACAAGAACGGCGACATGGTGATGCCAAGCCCGATTCTTAGATCGGCGCGAATCAAGATCCGAAAAAACGGGGATCAATGGACAAAGGTCGTCTGGTAGGCACTCACTTAGCAGCCTGAGTCTGCTCGGCAAAGGGGTTCTGAAAATCGAACCCAAACAGCTGCGGGTTCTCCGCAATGACAGCAGCGGAAAAAATGTAAAATACATAATCATACGTTTCTTGCGGAATCTTGTGCTGCTTCAACAACTGCCAAAAGTTTCGCTCTCTCGGATTGTTCGGCATCTTTCGAATAATGTTGATGATGTTCCCCTCCCCCCAATTGTATGAGGCAATGACAAGCAGCCCCGATGCCTGGGCATCGGTATTGTAGATTCGCCTAATATACTTCGCAGCCGCCTTCGTAGCTTTTTGAAAATGAAAGCGCTCATCTTGCGGATCATATGCCGCACTATGTTTTAGTGGTCCGGGCTTCAATCCATACTGTTCAGCCGTTTGGGGAATAAATTGCCAAATTCCCTTAGCATAACCCATTCGAGTCGGAGGACCCACTGCCTTCGAGTCGAACCCACTCTCCTGGAGTGCCAAATAGAAAAATTGAGGAGGCAGGTTTTTCGTCCACATTTCATTGGCAACCGTCGGAATAAGCCCATGCTCCCGAGCACGTTTGATCGCGTTCTGCAGCCGTTCCGTGGATTTCCAACGACGGATGTATTTCTTCACCTCGGAGAGGAAATCCCGCGGCATGGCCACTTCACACTCGCCGAATAACCGTGCCATCCGAAACACCAGACGATCCTGTTCACCCATGCCTTCATAAATATCCAGCTCCGTGAGAAAGCGATCGTATTGCGTCTCCAACTCGCGGAGCTTCTGGCGTTTCGTCAGAATTCTCTCCATAAGGTCTTTACGCTTGGTTTCGGCCACGACCTCTTCGAGTTCGGAAACCTGAATTTCCACCTGCTTCATGGTGTAGAACATCTCTCCGGCGGTTCGTGTCATCTGATCGACCCTGGCCCTCTGGTACCATGCGTATCCCACGGCGCAGACCAGTAAGATAACAACCACTCCGACGGCCACACGATATCGACGTCTCTGCTGTCGCTCACGGCGCTTGGCGGCCGCACGGTAACGACGAGCCTCTTCGCTCTCTTCCGCCGTGTCTCCCCGTTTCCAGCGGTCAACAATTTCCGTCACCGACTCCATTTTCTTGCCGAGCTGAGCCACCTCCGTGGGCTGGTCGGAAAAGGCGATTTCGTCGCCGACCGTGAGCCATACGGCCGGCCCACCCAACCCAAGCTCTACGGTCACGGCTTCTTGCAGTGGCACACGAGTGACCGGCTGGCCGTCAATATACAAACCATGTGTGCTTTGCAGATCGAGAAGCCACCACCGTCCCGCCTCAAAACGCACCTCAGCGTGGACGCGGCTAACCACCCGTTCCGGCACTACGACTTGGCACTCGGCCGATCGCCCGATCCGGAAGGCATGAGTAAAGCGTTGCTCGCCGCTCCACATCGTACCTATGCGGACCCGTATGCGAACCGACTGTGGCGTATTGAGAGCGGTTGTTAAATCGTCTGACATGTGGGGTGGGTAAGGAGTATGTGATCCACGGACAGGCTACTCATCACCACATAGGTTGCGCAAGCTTGAGAAGGCTAGGCAAGCGCTTGCTGAAGTTGCGTGCGCAATGGATCGTCGAAGTGCTCGATTGACTCGGGCGAAATCAGCTCCACAAAAGCAGGGACACCGGAAAAGCGTGTCGCCATGAGCAGCAGCTCGTCGGCAGGACGGAACGATGCGAGAGGGGCGGTGATGGTGACAAAGGATAAGGCCCCTAAACCGGGCAACGGTTTCATGTCGACTTGGTAACGCAACGCCGCTAAAAGCTGAACCAAGTTTGGCTGGTTTTTTATGAAAAGCTGCATCACCAGCGCATTGATGACGAATTGCCGCAAGGCCTCAGTCTTCCGCTCCATCCGGCTCTCCAGCATCGAATGCACCTGGGAAAGCGTTAGGCCCGACTCGTAACTCAACACCCATTGCACGGGCGAAGTAATGGTCAGAGCCCTGGAGTCTCGTTCCGATTTGGCCGTATAGGTATATTCCCATCGGTAGATCACCGGCTGGCTATCGAGTTGAGCGAGGGTGGTATCGGGAAATTCGAGTGGCAACCCGAATGGAGTGTGGCTCCCTTCGCGATAGAGATCTTTCAACCGCGTCAGGGCAAGATCGGAACCGTTTACATCCTCACGTGATCCGACATGTCGTCCCAACAGCCGTCGCGGCGCCAATAACGGCTTGAGAGTGTCGATGTAGGTGCGGAGATGGCCCCCTAAGATCTGAGAGACGGCCTCCGTCTTTTCACGAAGGGCTGCCACATCCCCTATCGTCAGCGCCTGCCCTGTCTTGGACTCGCCCATCGGCATCACCTCACGATCGCGGCGCCATTATCTTGTGCCCCCGGAGAAAAATCAAGGGAAGGCTTATGAATACTGATGAAGAACCCCGTTTCTACCACAAGTTCTCGCCTCACAATGTCGTGGTTTCACGATACCAACAGGACACTTCTTGTTCTTCTTGAAGCGTTTCAGATAGGCTAATGCAACACCGCTCCACGCACCACTCTCCCAGGAGACGTTGGATGTCCGACCAGGTCTTCTCCGGCAAATATATCGTCCTAGAAGTGCTGGCGAAGGGTGGGATGGGGGTGATCTACAAAGCGTTAGATCAGACACTCAATCGAGTCGTCGCCATTAAGGCCGTTCACGAACATTTGTCAGGAGATCCCTCCTTCACCGCACGGTTCCTGCGTGAAGCACGGGCCATGGCACGGCTGGACCACCACAATATCGTGACTATCCATGCAGTCGAGGAAGAACACGGCACGCCTTTCATCGTCATGGAATATTGTCCGGGCAGCAATCTCCGTTCCTTCATGCAAGCCCGTAAACCCGTCTCTCTTCGAACAAGCCTCGACATCGCGCTCCAAGTGGCTGAGGCGCTGGCCTATGCCCACGATCAAGGGATCGTTCACCGCGACATCAAGCCGGCCAATATTCTCGTCGACAGCCGCGGCCGGGTCAAACTCACAGACTTTGGAATTGCGGCGGCCCTCGATGAAGTCTCGATTACGACGGTCGGCCAAGTACTCGGCACACCCGAATATATGTCTCCCGAACAAGCACGAGGGGGCAAGGTTGACGGTCGCGCCGATCTCTATTCGCTCGGCATCGTCCTGTACGAAATGATCGTCGGGCATCATCCGTTTCGGAGCATTCCGAAGAGCGTCATCCAAAGTAAGCTCCTCGATACTGAGGAAGAGATCCCGCTGGACTTTTCCGACAATATTCCTTCACTCGTCAAAGCGATCATCGAGGATCTGGTCCGACGCGATCCGGAATATCGCATGCCGACAGCCAGGTTCCTCGTGACTCAACTGAAGGAATGCCTCCAAACGCTTCCCTCCCCGCCTGAATCAGCCACAGAGGAACCCACCATTGTCGTGACTCCCGATACCGCGAGACATACGAAGACGCGCATGACGCCACTTGCCTCTTCAAGGCCACTCTATCAAGCATCTCCGCCACCCTATCCATCCCCGTCCCAGCCGGATGTTCTGCCTCGGAAAGGCGTTGACCGATCAGGCCATGCTCCGGCCGTGACAGAAGGAAAGACAGACGTCACCTCAAGGCCGAAAACACAAAACAAGCCGGAAACTCGTCATCTGCCAGAGTCCTTCTGGCAAAGATATAACGTGCTTCCCCTTGTAACCGTGACATTGGCGACAACTATGGTGTTAGGGGGCCTCGCTTTTTTTCTGAGCCGCGGCGAATGGTCGAGATCGCCGGAGCCAAGCACACCTCCTCAAGAAGATCGAACTATTGACATCCCCCCTAGATCCGATCGCGACGAAGGGATACAAGGTCCGGATACGTCATCTGAACGCCGAAGATCAGAAGATTCAGGCAGACAACCTGCCATGCCTAAACCGGAGCCACAGCCGCCCATCCACAAAAAGCCAATCGCTCCGTCACGGCAGCAGCTGGACCGGCTCCTCAGCGAATTTCAAACAGCCTATGAGAGGCAGGATGTATCCTCCTTGCATCGACTGTCCGACATCAGCCATGACCGTCAGATGTTCTTGGACATAATGGCCAACAATTATTCTGTCATTAGAACCTCTATTCAGGATGTCGAAATCAAGAACGACCGGGCAACGGCGACATTGATCCATGAGGAACTCGTCGATAAAAACGGCGAACCGGTCGCTCCCGATCAAATCATGCGGAGTATTCGGATCACAGTTCGCAAAGAGGGCGATCGCTGGAGCAAGGTGCTCTGGTAAAGAAGGATCATCCTTTGTGGAGGCCTTCGCAGGGCTCTAGCCAGGATTATTCGTAAATCGTGCGCGAGGCGTTCGAGACCGAAGCCCGCCTGGGCTTCTCGCACGTAAGGCCGATATAGGCGTACTGGCAGTCCGTCGAGGAGGCCGAACGAGAAAAGCTCCGCCGGGCGAGAGGATCGGAAGCCGCGGCAAATATTCTTGAAGAATCCGGGCTAGGGCTGCACGATCGGCAATTGAATATGAAATGTTGTCCCGTTCCCTAGGACGCTTTCCACGGAGATCCGACCATGGTGCACATCAATCACATCCTTGACGATCTTCGTCCCGAGGCCGGTGCCGCCAACTTTTCGGCTCACGACCCGAACCGAAAATAGACTGTCCTTGACCTCATCCGGCATTCCATGGCCTGTATCGGCCACATGGAGAAGGATCCGTGCCCCTGAGGGATCCTCTTCTCCATTTACCGTGACAGTCCCGCCTGCGGACATTTCCGGAATAGCATTGTTCACGAGGTTATAGAAGGCGCTAAACAAGCGGCGCTCGTCCGCGATGATGGTCGGAAGACCCTCCAGCCCTGCACGGCACAACATCACACCTTGTTCCTGAGCCTGCCATCGTAGGGTGTCATAGACCGATCCGACGACATCGGCAATTCGACAGGGGGCAAACTTCGGTGGAGAGCTCAATCCCTTCACGCAATCCGCAATCTCCGCTACATGATCCTGAATCCGTCTGGACGAGCCTCTCACCATATGAATCACTTCGGCACATAGCTGAAACGTGCCTTTGGCGGTCGCGCTGGATGGATCTGCGGAACTAGCCACGAGATCTTTCATTTCGCCCTCCAACAACCCAGCCCCGCACACGAGCGGCATGAGCAAGTTCTTGATGTCGTGCCCGATATCACCGACGATTCTCGCTACCTCAGCCAGCTTGGCCTCTTGAAACAGACGAGCCTGCTCAATCGAGGCGGCCGTAATTGCCGACACGATCGTCAAAATAGCCAGGTCGTCATCGTCCAGTCGCCCCCCACGCTTATTGAGAACTTCAAAGACCCCGATCGGGTTTCCTTCCCAACGCTTCAGCGGCAACGCAATCATGTCGCGCGTCACATGCCCCAACATTTCATCGATAGAGGCATTGTGCCGTGGATCGGCATGGGCATCACGAATCACAATCGGGACGCCGGTACGGAACACCTCGCCGGCAATACCCTTATCCCACGGGATGGCGGTTCCTGCTTTGACTCGGCTATCCCCGATGGAGTGTCGAAAAACGAGTTGCTCTGTCGCTTGATCGGCAAGAAGAATTGAGCCACTTTCGGCATCGACCGCTTCTAACGCAATTTCGACGGCACGGATCGACACGTCATCAGGCGTCAGATGCTGAAAGAGGGCTTCACTCACCCGTCTGGCTGCATCGAGTTCTCGATCGCGATGGAGCAAGCGCAGATCTGCTTCCCGTCGTGGTGTTCCCCGCGGCGTGAAGTGCGGTGCGAGATTTTCTGCCGGCTGTGATTCTGGCAACATCGAACATGCCTCACATTCAGCCCGGAGTGTAGGCCTCTCCAATGGAGTAGGCAACTCCCATGCCCCTGAGCCCAGCCCTTTCACTGAAGTAGAAAACGGGGTCAGCAATCAAATCGTGCGGGGAAATTACCAGCAATATCTACCAGAAGTCTGCCAGTGGCGTTCTCGACATCCGTGAATCGTGAAGCGTGTCTCGTTAGAATCCGCAACCGGGGTGTTACAAGAGGCGAACGACGTTTCACGAACGAGGGGTTATGAAGACGGCATTTATGCGCATCCTGCGGTTTGTTTTGACGCGAGACGGCACGCGGAGCTCAACGTGAGCTATGACGCACCAGGCGAATCTTTCGGCAACTTGCTAAACCTCTTCCGAAATGTGGCAGAACCATATCCTCACGAATACACCGATTCAGCGGCCAGGATACAGATCCGTAGCATCAGCTTGTCCCGTTCATTTGTCACCCCGCTTATTATCACCCTCCAGGCGCTCCAGGTGGTGATTTGATTCGCTAACTTTTATACAATGGTGTCCGACGCCAGACCGCTGCGATTGCCCTATTGGGACGTGAATGAAGGAAGATACAACATGAAACCGATTGTGTTGGTTGCTGATGATGACCCGTCGATTCTCGAGATTCTGAAGCTTGGCTTTCGAACAAAGGGCTACGAGGTCATCACAGCTTCCGATGGTAAGTCCGCCATTCAAGCTATCGAGCAGAATCGCCCGGACCTCTTGGTGTTAGACATTGAAATGCCTCACCTAACGGGGATTGAAGTGTTGCGGCATCTCCGCAAGGACTGGCCGGCCTTGCCGGTTGTGATCATGACTGCACACGGCACGATCTGCCTAGCCGTGGAAGCCATGAAAGAGGGCGCCACGGAGTTCATCACGAAACCCTTTGAGATGGAGCAGCTACTCCTCGTCATTCAAAAGGCATTGGAACGTGAAGGACTGCGGCGAGAAGTTGAGGTCCTACGGAATGAAGTCGACAGTCGCTACGAAACCATCTCGAGCGTCAATACGGAAATGCTGCGGGTTCTCACCACGGCTCAGAAGGCCGCCCAAAGCGATGCCACGATCCTACTGCTGGGTGAAAGCGGCGTCGGCAAGGACCTGTTCGCACGCTGCATCCATGCCTGGAGCCCCCGACGAAACAAAATCTTCACCCCCGTAAACTGTGTGGCATTGACCGAGGAATTGCTGGAATCGGAACTGTTTGGTCATGAAAAAGGAGCCTTCACGGGCGCACACGCACAGAAATTGGGCAAGCTCGAAGTGGCGGCAGGGGGAACAGTGTTCCTGGACGAAATCGGCGATATGAAACCGGCTCTACAAGCCAAGCTCCTGCGGTTCTTGCAGAACCGTGAATTTGACCGGGTGGGAGGAACCAGATCCATCAAGGTCGATGTCCGTATCGTCGCGGCGACAAATCGGAACCTCCAACAGGCTGTCAAGGACGGAGCCTTCCGGGCTGATCTCTTTTTCCGCCTGAATGTTGTCAGCCTGACCATCCCGCCACTGAGAAATCGTCAGGAAGATATCCCTCAATTGATCGAACGGTCCCTCGCCAGGCTTTGCCGGGACATGAAACGGTCCATGTTGCATGTGTCCCCCTCAGCTATGAAGAAATTAGTGGGTTATGCCTGGCCGGGCAACGTGCGGGAGCTTGAAAATGCCATTGAGCGGGCAGTGGTGCTGAAAACTGGGGACCTGCTGGAGCCGGAGGACTTTGCATTGCACAGCCTTGAATTGCAACAGCAGGAGAGCCCGGCCAACCACCTTCCCTTCCATGATTCAGTCGAACAGCACAAGGTGCTCATCATTCGAGACGCCCTCGTCAAAACAGGCGGAAGTAGGGCGCAGGCAGCAAAATTACTCAGCCTTCAACCCACCTATCTTTCGAGGCTGATTAAGCAAATGAATATTTCCTAATTGCCAGGAAGAACCAATTGTTTCTTGATCTCCCACAAAGATTTCATTTCCTCTACGGGAAATTCACTTCGTTTTGATCGGCGTGTAGAATTAATCAGAGGTGCCCCACAGCGATCCCTCATCACTTCGTGAACTCAAACAACGAGATCCCTTTCCGGAGGACATCAGGGTTCCCGAGCAGCTGGGGTGCCTGATCGTTGTTAAATTCACGTCTCGCCGTTCCTTGTACCTGTGGCTTGAGATACGCGTACAGCTCGGTCAGGTCGATCTTGCTGTCCTGATTCATGTCGGCAGCACCTTGCAGGCCTTTGAGAAGAAAATAGGTAAACAACCCATGGCTTTTCTGATGGTAGGTACTCGATGTTTGCGCCCCTGTTCCCGCCGTGAGCACCACAATTTTTTCGCCAGCGAGGAGAGGATTCTCCACATTGATCACAACTGGCCGCGTTCCCTTGGCGATGACCGACCGCTCACCCGTTCCAGCGAAACAGGAATCGAGCATCACGACGACATCTCTCGCCGGCAACTTCCCGAGTTGATCATAGAGACGCTTGAGTGAGTACCCGGTGATCTCCAGAAAAGTCGGATCCCCATCATAGGGAACCAAGAAGCCTTCCTGCGTGATCGGGTTGGGTGCGCCATGACCTGAATAATAGATGAGGACACTGCTATTCGCATCCACTCGGTTTGGAAGCCAGCGTTCAACATATTTCTCCACGTCACTCTTCGCCGCCTGATCGTTCACCAACATCGCGACATTTTCCTCGGGGAATCCCAAGGTCTTCGTCAAATAGTCTCTCATAACACGGGCATCGTGAGATGCAAACTCCACGGAAGCTAACCCTTGCCGGTATTGTTCTATGCCGATGACAAGGGCAAACCGATTTGGATGCGGCTTGCCCACCGAGGGTGGGGGCACATCGACGTCACTCGGGGGCACTATCTGAGCCACAGGTCGCTGCCCTTTTTCGCCAGCCGGTTTCATAACTTTACGCGCATACGCCACCATCTGGGGCGAGCCGACGACTCCCCGGGTCATTTGCATGACCGTATCAACCAAGGAATCACGCAGAACGGCCGCCGCTGCGTTGGTCCGATCTGAACTTGTCGCGAACATGGAATCTTTGGTAATTCGCTGTGACTTAAACGCTTCCTCGTGAAGAATTTGGCCATTGCGATCCGTCACCGTCGCACGGAGCAGACCCTGCCCTTCAAATCGATCTGTCGGATCAAAGAAGAGGTAGAAAGGACCCGTCAGGTAAAGAAAGCGTCTCGTCAGGCAGTGGCCATCAATCTCAAGCTCGGGCTCAGTCACTTCTATTACTACATCGTAATTGCCAGCCGCATGCTTCTTGTCGGTGATGGTCTCCACAGAGTCAAATACTTGCGAAAACGCACCTATCAGTGCGTTTTCGAGCTCTAGCCCAGTGGGAACCGAATAGTTCCCCGCACAGGGAACTTCATGAACACGGTGAGCCTGTTTGAGTGAGTCCGGAATCACCAGCGCAGCAGATAATGGCATTTTTTTGAGCTTCATGGGACCAGCGGAGGCTTGCAACGATAGGTTTGTCGGTGAACAGCCCGACAATTCCGCACATACAAGAATAAGAGTCATAATGCCGGCAAGCCTTTGAGTGATGCGAGTTGTCATATCAAGATTCCTCAGTTACCGGTTCACTTCATAGGCGATGGTTGATTCCGCCCACTCGGAATCATCCAATGCCGACAATGCTTTCAATAAGTCTGTGATGAGCCCTGTGTCTTTGCCGTCATACACCTGGAAGATTCCCTCCTTAAAGCGATCTTTGATGAAATCGGTCTTATGCGTCACTGCGATCAGTTTAATGCGTTCAGTGGCCTTTGCCGCACCGGGAGGTGGCACAACGCGGAGTACAATTCCGACGGCCCGGAGCTTGTCATCAGGAAATACCAACTCTTTCCCGGCACTGATGAAACCGTCTTGCGCAAACCGATTGGGATACAGAACGGTCACTGAGTTGTCTTGACCGATATTGAAAATATAGAGATAGGCGTCCCGCGAAGAGGTCACGCGAACTTGCATCTCGTCCTTGGAATGGAACACCGTCTTATTTAAGATTCCTTGGACCCTAAAATGCTCTTTGTGTTCCGCGTGGACCCGCTGCACTTTCGCCCTGAGCTTCGTCACATAGAAGAGCGCCTTCGTCCCGGATTCATGCACGCTTTCCCGCACACCCTCTTCGAGAATCTGTTCCTCAACCACGAGGCCGCGTGCGACCGATTGAACCAAGTCCTCGGCCAGCACATAGTTGTAGACCACCGTGCTCCCTCGGACAAAGTGCCCCACGGCCTTCTCAACCGCCAATCTGCGTGCCTCATTTCGGGATCGAGCTTTGACCTCACTGATCGTGTACTCATCAGTAAACAGTACAACTCCTTCAACAGTCACCCAGACCCCTTCTTGCTGGGCATCATCTGCCGCAGGGGGGTCCCTGCGAGCGGGATCCAGCCCGTACGCTGGGGGTGATAGTAAAACGAACAAGAGCACGAGTAATTTGGCAATCATCACAGGCTGCTCCAGACAGAAAATTCGCGCGCATATGTCTAGAGCAAAGGGGAATCAAAAGCAATACCTAGATGTATCCGGCCATGAGAAATGCAGCCTCTTTCCAGACTTGGGATTTCCGATTCATTGAAGCCCTCGCGGATAGGTCAAGTGGCGTGTGATAGAGCAAGCAACCCAGCTCATCCACCCGACCTTCCACAAAGACGAGTCTGGCCCGCGTCCGATTCTGAATTTGATAGAGCCGTCCACCATCTCTCGCAATCCGATCGCGTCATTGCACCCACGGATGTTCCATCGGCACGACCCTTCTTTGTATCCATCTCAATAGATATATGTATCGTATTGGATAACGTTCACTCCCTTCCCTTCGTGACATCCTCACTATTCGTCGATTGAGAACAAAAATATACGCATTCTACGTTGCTCTTCCCGCACAAGTTTTTCTTCACCCCGCACAGTGCCTCATTCATGACTTGCTCCATGCCGGTCACGCATGCATCTTGCACACTGAACTTTCAGTGCCTTCTAGATTTTTGGCAAATACCTCGACGGGGGTGCACCTGTGTTGGCTATTGGGAGGACAACATTGAATGACCATTGAGAGCTTACTAACCGTAGCAATGCACACCAATCTCCAGAACCCAAGGAGGAGCCATGACCTTTTCACAATCCATCTCAACGTGCATTAAAAAGTACGCGGATTTCAAAGGACGGGCGACTTGATCAGAATATTGGTGGTTGTCTCTTTTTCAAATTCTCGCAAGTGCGTGCTTCTCCCTCTTTGCGGGGGTATTGGCTGCAATGTTGGGGCTTTCAGAGGATGGAGTCACTGCCTTTGTTGTCATGTTATATCTGGCCATCGTGTTGCCCAGGATAGCGGTTACCGCTCGCCGGTTGCATGACGTGAGCCGGAGCGGATGGTGGATGCCGATCCCCATGACTGTCGTGGGAATCATCCTCTTCTATTACTGGGTCTGCAAAGCAGGAGACCCCGAAAACAATCGATACGGAGCTGGGGCGTAATTGACAAAATCCGCTTGGCGGCTGGCTCGACAACCTCATGTCATCAAGAGCGACGTGCCTTCACTGAAAAGCATGAAGGCTTGATGACATGTACTCATCATCGCCAGTAACTCGGAAAAAGGATCGAGCATGAACATTCGACTGATAGTCGTGGGGATATTGGTAGCCCTGATCTCGTTGTCTACCGCAGTCGGTGCGGCGGATGTGAAGGACAGCAAGGATCATCCCTTGCTAAAACGATACATGGGTGCCTCAATTCTTCAGTACGATCACAAGGTATTCGACGAGTATGTTGTGCCTTTGGACAAAGAAATGTCGGATGCCACATATAGAGGAGAGCAATTTACAAAGTCAGCGCACCTTGAAGGCGATATCACGCGCATTATGTATTCAATTCCGCAAGGACGCTCCACCCTGGAGGTAATGCGGAACTACCAAGAAGATTTGAAGAAGCAGGGGTACGTGAGCCTTTATGCCTCGACGGGAACAGAGGCGGAAAGGATTTTCTACATCAGTAAACAGTTCGATCGTGCATATGGGAGTGACTTTCGCTTCAATGTTTGGAAGCGACCTCGTCCCGAAGGGAACATATATGTTGTCTTGTATTCCTTCGCTTCTCTCGGCGATCCACATGTTGGTTCCGAACAAGGACAGACGCTTCTATACGCGCATGTGATTATTGAGAAGCCTATGGAAACTAACAGGTTAATACCGGCACAAGAAATGGCAGAGGAAATTGCTGCGAACGGACGCGTCGCACTCTATGGTATCTACTTCGATACCAAGAAAACGGACTTGATGCCAGAGTCGGATCCGACTTTGCAAGAGACAGCAAGATTGCTCAAGACTCACCCTGCCCTAAAATTGCTTGTCGTCGGTCATACCGACAACGTGGGCACCTATTCTTTCAACTTGGATCTCTCCCAGCGCCGCGCACAGGCCGTGGTGAATACTCTGGTGGCGAAGTATGGGGTGGAGAAGAACCGGCTTATTCCAGTAGGAGTGTCATCTGCTGCGCCGGTGGCCCCGAACAAGACTGAAGAGGAAAGGGCCAAGAATCGGCGCGTGGAATTGGTTGAAGAATAGACGGGAGAGCCGGGGAAGGATCAATTCTTCCTCAGGCTCCGCATTCGACGTCCAGCCCATGCTTGCCCTCAGTTTGGGTATCTGCGCATCTAGGAGTTGATTCGATAACAAAGAGTTTTTGAAGCGATTCTCCAATCTGCGATCATTTCGCCGGACTTAGAGAATCAGAAGAGAGACTGGGAGAAAACCAAATTGATACACCACGTATCCGATTAGATACGCGCAATTGTAGTGCTCCTCTGAAATCAGATGTGTGATTCGCACACATCGTTTCACGTCAACTGCCCGGATGAATGCTGATCTGCGCAAGCGACTACGGTGGGTACAGCTCTATCAGGAAACGGGAGATGCAGGTCTTGTATGCCGTGGATGCGGGATCTCTTATCCGACACTTCGCAAGTGGATCCGCCGATACCAAGAAACCGGTGAGGCCGGCCTGGTCAGTCGCAGCCGCCGTCCCACCCAATCTCCAAACCGACGTATTTTTGACCGCGAGCGCGCCTTGATTCTCAGCCTGCGGAGGGAGCGGAAGTTAGGAGCTCGCCGGATCCAACACGAGCTGCGGCGCCAACATGAGATCAACCTCTCGCTCGACTCCATTCACAAAGTCCTGGTCACCAATCACATGCCCCCACTGGTGCGCCCTGCTCGGCAGAAGACACGACACCGGTATGCCCGACCGATTCCGGGGGACCGCGTGCAGCTGGATACGTGCAAGATTGCGCCGGGATGTTATCAATACACGGCCATCGATGACTGCACTCGTTATCGCGTGCTGGGCGTGTTCCCTCGATGCACCGCGGCCAATACGCTGCTCTTCTTGGAGCGGGTCATCGAAGAAATGCCGTTTCCGGTGCAGCGGGTCCAAACTGACCGTGGCCGAGAATTCTTCGCGGTGGCGGTGCAGCAGTGCTCATGGACCACTGCATTAAATTCCGCCCCAATCGACCGGCCTCTCCGCATGTGATTGGCAAAGTTGAACGCTCGCAGAAAACCGACCGCGAGGAATTCTGGGCAGTGACTGATCCGCGAACGCCTGACGTGGAGTTGCGGTTGGCCGAGTGGCAACACGATGACAACTGGGCTCGGCCTCATGGCTCCTTGAACGGCCAGACACCCCTCGAAGCGTTCTGTGCCAAGCAGGAAGCCACGCCAGTTTGGGATGAGGTCGAAGCCAAGTATGACGCGACTGGTGAGCGATTTCAGGTTGCTCACTATCAAACAGATTTAGTTCTCAGGCGGCATATGGAAGCGAGGTTTCAGGCTCAGGAAAAGTGAAACGCTGTCTCCGAATCACACAGATTTGCCGTGTTAAAGACGGAGCGACGTCCCTCCGTCTTGAGTAGCAGCTACGTTTGGAGTCCGGATGCGACTGTACCCGATTTTCTAGCCAATTGCCTAGCATAGGCGGCAAGTGTCAGGCCGCCCAATGCTGCTTTCGGTGGCTCATCGTTGTACTCGCGCCGCCTGGCCATAAACTTGATCAAGGCCACCCACGAGAACCGTTTCTGAAACCCGGCTTTCTCAGCGGCATCACCCCCGTATACATGAAAGACGTTCTTTGCGATGTCGATCAGCAGCGTCGTCAGGCTCATGGTTCCCTCCTCGGTGAAGTGGTGGACTCGCAGGATCACCATCATGACAAACTTAGAGGGATGGGTCCATTCCATTAGGATACGTGATTCCGAATGTCCTGAGAAGGAAAGGAGTGCAGATCTGCAGAGACATAGCAAATTCTTACAGCATTTCTGGGGCTACTTCGGAAGGAACACCACCGTACGCTCACAGGTCTCTTGCCCTCTACCCCTGGGTGAGCTATCACCCAGGGGCACAAGTACCAGACCGATCACTCAATAGACCGCCATCACTAGAACATCGCCATGGGATGCCTCAGATATTGTCAAGTCGTTAGATCTTAGGCAGTCTATTCCGTTTGTAGATGCGAGGACTTATTTCATTACCCGAACAACATCTCCCACTTCGAACCCTGCTGTCGCGGCCCCTTTCGCTTCCGAGACGCGTTCATTTTGGTGATTCACGAGGACAATTTCTCCGATCTGCTTTTCCTTTCTCCCAAGAGAGCGTCCCGTCTCCGGATCAATCAAGTCTTTTCCCGCCCGATAGACGGCCAACTTGGTCCCTTCGGACAGCTTCGATTTTTCTCCCGCACGGATCAGTACTTCGGAGCCCTCCACAGACATGATTCGGCTCTGAAAAGGTTGAGAGCTAAGTTTCGCAATCATCTTTTCCATCGCCTTTGAGAACGCGTCTCTGAGGGCACCATCACGGAGGCCAGCGTCAGCGGATGATCGAGACCCCAAACCTAATGCCCCCGATGTTTCCTTGCGGTATTCGCCCATTCCAGATTCTGCGACCAGACTCCGCCCTGTGGCCACATCGATGAGAGAATAATCAACTTGCACCCGCGCGACCTGAGCTTTCTTCTGATATACAAGCAAATCGGTTCCTTCTTGAGCTTCCGAATAGCCGGTAATGGCCCCTTGTATTCTATAGTCGATGGAATCAAAACCTTCGGCTGCATCTTTCTTTCCGGTTTTGACAGCCCCAGTCTGCTGAAGCTTGATCAGTTCTTCCTGCTGCTGCATGGCAGAGGTGCTAATGTCGATGGGTTCCAACCCCGAGCTTTTGAGCATCGTCCGCAGAATGTCAGTTGCAGCCTCGCCCACGCCCAAGACCTTCGACGGGGTCTTGTTCGCAAAACTCACGAGACCGATCGTGTATTGTGGCCCAGTATAGTTTTTTCCGGCAGCTTCGAGCTTCTGAGGCTGTCCAGTCACACTGGCATCATCCTTGACCTGGCCGGTCATCTGGGCTTGGCATCCGATGACCGAAGCGAGCAGTCCAATCGCGAGCGGGGATAACATTAGACGTTTCACAGTGCATCTCCTTTGGCGAAAATTATTTGCATCGATCCTACTCTACAATCGCTTGGTGGCTTGACCTCAAGGCGCAGAGACTGGTTTAGGGAGTACTTCCCGAATAGGAGCCGGCCGGAATCCCCTGAAGAATGCCCCTCACGGCGGTGGTCGTTTCAAAAAACATGGGTGCGCTAGCGGCTTTCGTAGCAATCTTTTCCGTCAAGCCCGCCACGGCTCCTACCAAAAGGCCTCCACCGCTGAGTCCTGTATTCACACCCGCTTGCCGTTCCCATCGTGTGTTGATTGGAGTGCCGAATAGCGGCGGAAGATCATCCCCGTTTCCACTGCCTTCATTGGAGAACCCACCGGCAACCCCCGAGGTATTTTTTACGCCGATGCCATCCGACCAGATGACTGCGCCGCTTTTGCATTCAACAAGTTTGGCTCGAATGCGCACCGTCTTGTTGTTCGTCACCCCATATACGTTGTGACTAAAATCTTCCAACGATGCATACATGACTCCATCCACACCCAAAGCTTCACCGAATTGCTGAGGTGTAGCCATGTCCAACTGCGTACCGATGGTTATTCCCATTTGGTCACGCAACAACACATCAGTCTCTCCTAGTGGTTTGACCGCATAGGCGTGCCGAACCAGCTCTTCCGCGAGCTTCGTCCGAACATAGTCCGGGCCGGCAACGTCGTTCGTATTATTAACAAAGGGTAAGATCGCCACTTCCCTGATCGGATTCGAGGCATTGGGGGTGACATTTGAAGGAAGATTTAGACACGCGGTCAAAGAAAGACCCAGTCCTATCATCAGGATCGTCCTGAGATATCTGCATGGCAACTCATTGCGCATAGGTTACCTCTCTATTGCGTCGTGAATTAACGAACGTTCGTCGTTCTATCGGGTAGGCCGTGATCGCCCCTACCGGAAATCTTGTCACTAGGACTCGCCTCGGAAGGCTTCCTGGATCCCGAAGCTGGCCTCGAAGACCATTTCGACGTAATTTGAGACATGAACCTGTCGGTCACGCCCTGGGTGGCACGAGCGAGGGCTTCATTCCCTCCACTATGTTGCGCCACATGACGCGCAACTCCATGCCCACGAGCGGAACTCAGGACTTGGCCGGTATCCACTCGGATGGCCGATAAGGTGATATCGGCGAGGTAGGACCCCACACTGCTTCCTGGCGTACGCGGACCTTCTTTCGCCAAGGCCTTCCCAGTAACCACAATGTCGGCATCAAACTTATTGCCATAGGACCTGACAGCCGCATTCGTCAGGTCAGCCACACGATAGGCATTGGAAATTTCTATCGTCCCGGTCTTAGTAGAAATATCGATGACGTCGAACCCCTGTCCCAAGAATGCCTCCTTCAAGACTGATTCACTGACGGCCATATCGACCGTTTGCCCCACGAACTGGGAACCACCCTGGCCAAACCAACTCCACCAAAAGATGGCCAATTCCTGTCCAATATTCTGTTCCGCGATCATAAATAGGACACGGGGAAGGGCCTGGATTTCTGGCTCAGAAGGAGAACTGTCCTTCGCGGGAAGATCAATAGCCTGGGCTGGTGCCGCGAGACAGCATACAGCGATGACAAGAATGGTGAACGCGTTTACCCGTCTAAGCATAGTCTTGACCTTTCTCCAACGTGTAATGCGAATGGAGTGCTTTCTGTCAGTGCGTCGTACACGCGCTGCCCTGGGAGCAAGCAAAATACATGCTTACGCCCCTCTCATATTGAGAAAGAGGCTCTGCAACAAATCTCTTAGCCATTCAGTACTTCATCGTAGTTCGGCAATAAGGAGAACCGTCGGAAGAAACCTAAAATGATACAGCGCGTATCCAATCAGATACGCGAGCTCAACTATTGAGATCGAGTCACAGGAATACTTCCCGACAACTTCGAACCCGAACGTTATCGGGATGGTGCCGTGGGCGAGATGTTCATCGATCACCTCATTAAAGGTAGAATCATTGAGGGTTGGATTGGCAGTACGCATGAGGTTCGCCAGGTTGTCCTCCTTCGTTCAGTACGGTGCGATTTTGGTGTGCATTCAGGACGGTATTGTCGAACTCGCGCCACAACTCCTACGGAAGAGCAGCAAAGATCGGGCCGTCTTTCTAGCCAGCCAACGGAAGCGACGCGAACACAGCAGAGTAACGGTGCATCGCACAGTTACGAAGACTACTCGTTTATCGGCGAGATCAGCAGCGGAACAACCGGATGAATGCTGGTATATCGATTCGGATACGAGATGTATCCTCAGGTGAGAAATAGTAAGCCGTTGGAGTCTGAGGAAGGATGGTTGGAGTGTTCGGAGCGGCAATCGAATAGTTGCCCAACTGTACGGTGTTCGGACTACAACGAGAGGAGAGCCAGAGCTCAGGGCAATCACTGCATTGCGATATCAGGGCGGTTAACGGGGAAACAAACTAATCCCTCGTTCATCAGCCTGGGGGAGTCCCGAGACTGGTCCCTTGCTGCATACAGGTCCGGATGCGAGTTTCCCACTCGGCCTGAATTTTGACATTCCGCCCGTGATTGGTCTCATCGTCATACTGCTTAGAGAGCGATTTCGCCCAGGTATCATAGGCCTCATAGAGCCGTGACACGTCCCGCTGCAACTCATCCGTCGTCCCCACCCGTAACGCACCCAACGCCTTGACCAAGTCACGCGCGACCAACCCGGTGATGTCGAAGTGCTCCTGCTCGTGAGCTAAAAGCGTATCGTTCTTTTGACTCACCACAACCCAGGAGTTATCGCGAACGACTTTGAGCCGGACTTCAAAATCCCCCAACCGGAAGCGGCCCTGCTCGCGCGCGACTCCCACTCGCTCCGGTTGCGCGGTCTGGGTCTCAATTTGCGCATCCTCGGTCTCGCCGGATGGACGGGTGGCTACATCCTTAAACTCATTCCAGGAAATCTGTCTAGGCCAACCGGTCAGTCGAGGCCCCGTGGTCGCGCCTTCATTCAGGCCGAGCGGACCGGGAGTTCCGAACCCGCCAATCGGGAGATGCGGATCAAAGGACCCGTGCAATGGCCTGGTATCTGACCCAATTGGTCCTGGTGTGCGTCCGCCGCCCATTGACGAACCTCCTATGCAATTGCGGAAGCCGGTGGCCGTGGGATTAAAGATCGGCTAGTCCGGTTGGCGAAGCCCGATAAGGACAAAGCCATGAGAATGTCGCGCCTGCAAAATACGACTCCATCTGCAGGTTACATTTCACAGGGAAACCTGCCGGAGACGATGTATTTAGCCTGTCCCCGGCCAGTGATTCGAGATCGGCAAGGGGATGAATTCGAGAAACTTGAGTGCGGATCTAAATAGCGAGCCGTCACGAACAATGCCCGGCACATAAAGTTGATAGATTTCATGAATGCTTTGCATGGGCGTCATGGTGGGAAGATCCCGCGAATCCTTGCCAGCACTCCGAACCTGCTTACCTCTGCCTTTCCAACAGCCCAGTGGTTGAATGACCTCAGCCCGTACGAATCCATTGACCTCGTTGTATTCATAGAGGATGGCTACAAAGAGCCGAGCCGCATAGCTCAAGGAATACCCGTGCTGTAGGGCGAATTGTTTGATCTTCATGAAATATTCATACTCCAGCCACCAGGGACCACTGGCGCCACTCTCGGGGCTACCGGCTGACGTATCGATGAATCGGTAGAGCACCTGGCCGAGGCGTAGTTCCTGTTGCCGAACCATGCTCATCCCTTCCAAAGCTTTGTGGTAGCCCTGGCTCATCACTTCTTGATTAGCCCACTTCGCTTGAGAAAAACTCACGCCTTTCTCCCCCCACCCACCTTTGCAGATTCAAACCCAGCAAGGACTAATCGTCGCAATGCGACAGTTGACCTACTTCTTTGTGGGAACAAAGCTTCGTTCCGGCATCGGCCTATTCCACAAGACTGTTGGAATTTCGGCGACATTCCCTGAAATCGTTTCCAATACATCGAGTGCAGCGTTTTGGGGACGATAGAAGGCTTTCAAATAAATTGTCTTATCCTGGGCGCCTATCTCCTCATAGACATACGGACTTTTCGAAAAATATGCCTTTCCGGTTTGCCCGATGGTAGTGACGCGTTGATGGTCGGCAAAGAGCTTCGCGACAGGCGCTGAGCCAGTTCCACTTAAACAGCCATAAATATATAGTTTTGCGGCCGAGGACCAAGGAAGACACGTGAGCTGGTTCATAAGAGAGGGTGTCAGCGTATGATTGTCCAGTCCCTGTGGAGTCAGCACGTCCTCGCGATAATGCAGTTCAGCCAAGGTTTTCGGCTTAAACGACGCCATATGAACACCTCGGGAGGTGTCATTGGTGCGCTTCGGAGGAGAGCTGTGAGCAAACAGCGCCCCTTGATCGTAAGTTTGTTTTGAATCACGTGCGACATTCGCCAGATGGCGAAATGCAGCGACTAATTCGTACACATAGGTGACGGAAACCATCTCGCACAACCCTTCGCGCGTACGTGCCCATGTTTCTGCCGCGCGACGAAACGCCTCGTCTTTGTCGGTCGCTATGTTCCTATAGTAAATCGCGAAATAGATTCCCATCTCGGAGCTCCAGGATTGCCGCACCCATTAAACATCGAAGCTCGCCACACTTTCGGAAAACATTGGCCCCTCAGTGTGATTCATTGATCGCAACTTGTTCAGTTCACCGCCGGACTGAGGCACCATATAGTCATATGTCTCTGTTCTCTCCAAGCACCACAATGCTGGCGGAAGCGGGGATGCTGGTGTTGGAGAGCGGCTTGCCGATCGTGTCTGATGCCAACCAGGCTCGTGGAACCATCACTGAGCCTATGATATGCCCGTGCGCCACCTTGACAATTCGTCACCTGTCACTTACCTTCTCCGATAAGCCCCACCTATCATGAGGAGAGCCGTATGACCACCGTCCGAGCCGCACAGGCCAAGTCCAAATTACGTCAGCTTATGGATCAAACCGCGCGCTCTCACGAACCCATCATCATTACCGATCAACGAACGAATGCCGTGCTGATGTCCGAAGATGATTGGCACGCTATTCAAGAAACAGTGTATCTTCTCTCCATACCTGGCATGCGGGAATCCATTCGGAAAGGTCTGAAAACGCCCGTTTCTAAATGCGCGAAGGACCTTCGCTGGTGAAATGGCAGCTGGTCTATACCAAGCAAGCCCAACGCGATGCCAAGAAGTTAACCGCCAGCGGACTCCGAAGTAAGGCGGAATCGCTCCTCGCCACAGTGACCGTCAATCCCTTCAAAAATCCACCTCCCTATGAGAAGCTGGTCGGCGATCTCCAAGGAGCCTATTCTCGCCGCATCAACATCCAACATCGACTCGTCTATCAAGTGATTGAAAAGGAGCACACAGTGAAAATCCTTCGAATGTGGACGCATTACGAATAGTGTCCCCTCAAACTTCCTTTCAAGTAAGACCGTGCACCGCTCCTAACAAGACCTGCCCCCCTATTTCAGCAGCGCCTGCTGCCGAACCCGTGAGCGCTGCGGTTGAAGCGCGAACAATGATTCCAAACCGGCACCCTTGGCCATGTCCGTCCCCGTCAATCTGGCACCCGATCTTCCCGGTATGGTATGCTCGGCGCGGTGGAATTCGAATGGGACCTCGAAAAAGAAGTCCAGAACATTCGGAAGCACAGAGTAAGTTTTACGGAGGCCGTCGAATCGTTCTTGGACCCTTACGGCGTTCAATTGACCGATATCAAACATTCGGTGCAGGAAAAGCGATTGTACTGGGTTGGACGCGTCTCCACGGGCCGCATTCTCACAACTCGGTGTACCAAGCGCGGTAATAAAATCCGTATCATCGGCTCCGCCGAATGGAGAAAGTTTCGGAGGTTTTACCATGAAACAACCCAATCTCAGCCACCTGAAGATTGACCAAGGTGCCACGAAAAAGATCCGCACTGCGCTCTCAAAGAAGAACCGGGTGACCATCACAGTCAATCTCGACACGGAAAGCCTCAAGGCGCTGCAGACACTATCGAAAAAAAGTGGAATCCCCTACCAGCGCCTCTTAAACACTGTGCTCACAAGCAACCTCACACAACAGGAATCGGTCCAGTCCCGTCTAGATCGACTCGAACAGGAACTCCGCAAAATCAAGCGCCGCTTCGCGGCCTAGCTCCTCATTCCCCTCTCAACCCTTGAGTCCTAATAGGGCCTGCTGGCGGAAGCCCGGGGCGCTAGTGTTGAAGAGTGGCTGGCCTGGTTGGCGCATGGCGAGTTCGATAGCTGCGGCGGTGCGTTGGCGCTGCTTGCCGGTTCGGAGGACTTGGTTGAGCGATTCAACTGTCATCGGCTGGCCACAGAGATAACGCGTCCCGTTCGTGAACTGGACCCGATGGGTGAACCACCACTTTTCGATCAACTGCGGATTGGGCCAAGGCAAGTCTTCGTCCGGATCCATGTCGACGTTTTCATCTTCTGGATTCTCCGTCGGCCCGGCTTCGAAACCCTCCGGCTTATCGGTATCCAAGTCGTCATAAGCAAGATCGATTCCGGTGATGTAGGTGAACGATTCACCTGCCACCCGAGCGATAGCAGCATTCTCCATCTGTTGAATGAGCCAGGAACTTTGTGCCGGATCGCCAATGACTCCGGCTGCCTGGACAGCGAGACGGAGTGTCTCTAGACGGCTCGCTAAGACCTTGAGCCATGCCTGCCCCTCTTCCACCGACATTCGTCGAAGCGCCATCGCACAGGCAATCTCACGCTTGGCATGCCCGCTTTCGGCAAGCCGCTGTAACACAGGAATCGCCGTCGGCTCCCCTAACAATGCCCCGGACCAAGCCGCCCAATAGCGGCAGTTGATGTCCTCAATGGACAGATTCGATTTGACCAAGGGAAGGAGATTCGCCTTGCCGAGTTCGCCCACGGCTTTGAGCGCACGCCCTCTCAGTGAGAGGTCTGCCGAGACAAGACTATCCTTCAGCGAAGGACCTGGATCCTGACGATGGACCGCATAGGCAGCGAGTCCGACCAGCCGTTGAAGAGGCGAGTCAGCCGCCAGCAATCGCTGCGCATGAGGGGCTGCTTGTTCGAACGGCATCCATCCGAGGGCAGAGATCGAGCCAATGCTCAACTCCGGGGTCTTCTGAACAGCTTCAAAGACGGCCTGGATACGCGGCTCGATGCCGGACTCGAACGCCATGACCGAGGCAGCAAAGACCTCACCGTTCTCCTCGTTGCCCAGCGCAGCCTTGCACAACTCCCACCCAGCCTCCCCTGCCACCCGCAATCCATCGAGATGCGCCTCGATACGGTCATCGAGCTTGGCTAGATCCTTCAACGCATAATGCGGCTGCCGGGTGGCGTTCACTCGGAGCAGCCATAGGAACGCCGCTCCCTCGGCATGTTGAGAGACGATGGACGAGATCACGCCGGAGAATTTCAAACTGCGCCCTCCCCATCAACTCTTAGCGAACCGAGCAGCCATACCCGAGCCTACCAAAATGACTTCAGACTCACTGCCTTGTGAAACAACTCCCCGCGCGCATTGTCGCGAATAAAGTCAGGCCTTGAGGCTCAGCCGAGCCCCTCGATCTGCGGCCTAACAGATTGCAAACGCGTTACTAGCGCCTGCGTCTCTTCCAGCCACTCCTCAGCGCCCGACTCGTCTTCGTCGTACACTTGGCGCATTTCCGAGTGCTCTGCATCGTGCATCACACGCTGTACCGCTACCAGTGCTTGATCGACGAGTCGCTTCACGACCAGCGGCTCTACGTCTTCTACGAGATCCACGAGGGGTAACACCTCGTCTGGCTTTAGGGTCGGATCCTCTGCATGTGCGCCAAGGATTTGAGCCAGTACCTCTGCAGCCACGATGGCGATGCCTCCTTCTGGAATCTCGATGTACCCGACATGCGCTGGATTCGCAACCTCCAACAAGGCCTCTTCTAAGAGATCAAGACTCGGGGCTTCGAGAAACTCGTTCAACCAGTCACTCGCATCATCGTTTTGGCTCGGTTTATGTCCCCAGATACTCATAACCGCACGCGATACTCGGAGTGATCGCCCTTAATTAATCGATCAACTAGGACATCTATGAACAAATCAGGCTCCGGACAAGCTGAGAATATATCAAGACCAATGAGATCTTCGATCTTGGCCGATTTCATCTTGCCTTTGTAATACAGCATTGGACTTGGAGTACCGAGATTGTCCTGTGGCAAGTTCCCCGCGGCCTGAGGGGGCGCCCAAGCAGACTCTTCGTTAGGAAAGGGGTCCTCTCCAACAATAGGCCATTCCCCCAAGATAACTGCGGAGTGCGTCGCGGACTGAAAGAACGTAATGTCATGCTTGATGATCTTCTCCAATGGCTCAATCTTCTTGGAAACAAGAGAGTACACACCAAAAAAGTTGTCGTTAAAAACTTTTGCAAACGCAAATCTTCCGTCGGGAAGCGGAATCGCCACAATGAGGCCAACCTTGCATTTGTATCTATTCTTCTTTGCCATAACTTGGCTCCTTATGCCCCGCAAGTCTTGCAACTACCGGGGGGATCTCCACACATTGCCTTTGCACATTTCTTATATGACCCGTCTCTGCTTCTCTTGTGTTTGGGGCTAAGGGCCCTAATCTGCGGCTTCCCTGCCCGTTTACTTGGTGGCTTTTCCAAGATCTTGTTCGCAGCTGGGAGATCATCCATATGAGCTTGCTCAGCCGCTCGAACGGCAGCATATCTTGTAGTTACGCAGATAACTGTCGGACGCCCTATATCCGTGCGATGGTGGCCGCGCCTCCGTTTGTTTGCGATCTGTGATGGGGTCATTGTACTTGGCCCCATGGAGCGCCCTATATAATAGCTTGGGGGCGTAGTCTTCGGTTTACTTTCTGCTCTATAGACAACATAGGTGTACCCCTTCTTCTTTTTATCGTTGGGATGCTTGCAAGCGTCCTCTATGGCTTTCGCTTGAGCAGCTGCATCTTGATGGGGCATCGGTGCTGCACCAGTGGCCATGGGACTCCCATGATTGTGTGTGGTCATGTCGAGGTGTCGGACGACATTCTTCCCCTCAAACTTCACATCCATCGACCAGCTGATGAAATAGACTTTCCCTTTGTTCGTACTCGAAATTATTCCCTTCTTTGCTGCACAGCCGGCTTCATCGCCCGTTGAGGTCTTAAAATACGACTCGTTCTTGAGCATGACCTCCTGCCCTGAAATCTTGACTGTTTTGCTTCCAGATGTGGTGTCTTTGCTAAAAGCCGTATTCGGATAGGGAATGGGCACACCAGGAGGAGTGGCGGGACTCTCAGGCGGAGTAAAACAGACATCAGGGAACTCACAAATCGATTTCCCATCTGCCTTTTTACAGGACACTTCTCGCCCATTGGCGAACACATTGTTCGACACAAGAACCTCTAACCTATTTCCAGGAGAGGATCATTGAAGCTCTGTTGCCGTCATCGTTCCCCAAATGCGCCAATATTACACTCCCCTTGCTGTACCCTTTTTCGCAAGCCGCCTTCACGACACCGATCATAATAAGGCCAATCGCGGCACCCACTTCGCCAATACACTCTGCTGGATGCCAGAGGTCAAACTCTTCTCGCTTCGTTCGATCTATGCGACTAAAGGCCAGACTCGCTTCTTTGAAGTAATATTGTTCGCCCGAAAGGTCGGTAACCTTAAATCCAAGAACACTTTCCCCGTGCCCCGCCTCTGCCAAAGACGCCTTAATCGCAGCCACCAATCCATTCGCCCGTAACGGTTCATCAGAGGACACATGGGCCTTTTCCACCCCGAAACCTAACCCACAACAAAACAACTGATTGTCCCTTTTAGCATTACCCGACTCCACCACCAACGCTGCACCCGCCTCACCCGGAATAAACCCATTCGAATTCGTACTAGTCTTCAAGCGATCATGCTCTTCATAATGTTCCAGCATTGGCCCAACCAGTAAACTATCCGTTGCCGCAATGAGTACATGGTGAACACCTAATTCCTGAATCATAAACCGCGCCCGTTCCAACGCTACGGCAACTCCCACATGTCCCCTAGCAATCACGCGAGTTTGTTTATGAAACTTCATTCCTAGCTCATTCTGTAAATCCCCTAAGAATTGAAAGTCGTCGCCAATGACACGGCCTTTTCGTTCATGCTCAGACAGACACAGCAATAAGGGAGTGCGCTCAGGATTAATCTGTTTTTTCACTTTTACGCATTCACGAATACTTAGCGCAGCCATCTTGAGTAATTTATCCCTGCTTCTCCAGGGTTGCTCTAACGGTACTGCACAGCCCATCAGCCATTCCCCGCTACTATCCATAAAACGAGTTTCCTGAACGTTGTCGATGGCACAACGGATGGCAGCACAGGATGCTGGTGCATTCAACCCAACCCCCGTCACCATACCAACTCCCGTGATCGCTAAAGGAAATCTGTTCATGCGTCTATCCAGACATTGTCCACGGATATAAGAAAGAATTAGAACAAATGTTCTCTGAACTACTATTCGTCTTCGGCGTCGTTATACCCTGCACTTCTGGCTGCCACCAGAGCACCCAGCGAAGGATAATAGGTCTTCCCCAATTCTCGAGCCCGATACCAGCCCCTCGGCATCACTCCGACCACCACCTGCACGACGTCAAACATGTTTCGTCTCAGCGGATAGGACTGCCGCCAGGTCAGCATGAGCTGCCGCTTGTCTGGCTCGATAATGAGCGTATCGATTGCACCCTGCGTTTCTTGCTTCTCGCCTTTTCTCGGGAAAAAGACGACCGGCATGTCAATCATCGGAATGGCGAATCGTGTTGTGCCTTCCGGCGTGAGATTCGTGAGTGTCACCGGTTCTCCCCCACGCAGATAGGGAAGCTGTTGATCTATCGGTGCCGCCTGATAGTAGGCCTCTTGGAAATCTGGCGGCAGGAAGGGAAACGTATTGTCGATCCAGTTCTGATCATAGGTGCCGGCGAGTTTGTACCGTGGGTCCCAATTGCGTCCCACCGGCCCAAAGGCCATCGGGCGATAGGCTCCGCCAGGCTTCTTCACTGGACGGCCTTCTTCTTCGGTATTCGGCAGCGGCATGCCCTTGACCAGCTTCGAGCTTAGACGATGATGGAACCCGCGCCCAACAGGATTGGCAAGAACAAATTTGTGCTTCTCAGGCTTCTCATGCGACGTATCAGTCCCCCCGAATGCGTTTCCATACGAAATCGGCATGACGGTAAAGGGCTCCGGCTTCGTGGCTGAAACGCCGAACAAGCCCTTCTTCCAAACCCTATTTCCCACCACCGCAAAGGACTTGCGCCAATTCCCTATCTGCAGCGAGACCAACACACGCTTTGTTGGCCGACCACCAGGGGCATAGGCACTCCCGTTCAAGAGGATGTCACACTTAGGTTTTCTTGGAGGAAATTCGCTCTCGTAAATCGGTGCAGAAAACCCAGGGTCTCCGGCGAAGGTGTCGGCCATGACGAGGGGAACTTGTTCGTCAGCGAGGACCGGTTCCTGACTGCCCTTTTCTGGAAGCCGGAATGTCCCCTTCACCACGATCACCAGAGACTCTCGCCCATCTGGCCCCATCCCCATGGTATACCCGGCCTGCATCTTAGTGGCGTTGAGCAGTTCCATGGCGATAGGCCCTAGTTAATTTGGACCGACCCGCCTTTGACACGGTTGACTCCGGAAGACCGACTGAGCAGGTAGGCGCCGCGGATCAACACTTTTCCTGCCCGTGTGAGCGTGATGCTCGCCTTGCCGCACTTCAAGACGATTTCTTTCTTGCCTTCGATCACAACCTGTTCGCCGTCCACCTTCGCTTCGATCGGAGCAGCCTGAATCTCCGGAGCCTGCTTTTGCTCCCAGAGGAGACCGACGATAAAAGGTACCCGTGTCTCGCCTGATTCAAATGCGACAAGGACTTCTCGTCCAACGTCTGCTTGGGTGACCGGCACAGTGGATCGTGTCACCATCGGCTCCAACATGGACAGGTGAGGCACCACAATATAGATGCGTCCCGTTGCCTGGTCGAACTCGGAAATCACCCCTCGCATGAGTCCAGTTGGGGAGAGGCCTTGGTTAAGTCGAGATTCCTTTGCCTCAAGAGATCTGGAAGCCAATAGTTCAAACACATCCTCCGTTCTCGCTTGTTCCATCTCCCGCTCCCTCCTAGTTCTGCAGGATCTTTTGGCCCTTCATGACGATGTCGCCGGAGGCCGTCACTGAAATCTTCTTGCCCTCAATCACGATGTCGCCATTCTTCTTCATCTGGATTCTGGCACTCCCCGTCTGAATCGTGATTTCATCTCCCGCATCAAGCAGCATTTTCTTGCCGGCCTTGATGGTGACGTCTTTGCCCGCAGTCTCGGACATGTTGTCCCCAGCACTAGCCGAAAAGTTCTTTCCGGCGCTCATCGAAATATCTTTCCCCGCCTTCTCCGAGATATTGCTCGCTGCATCGACAGACTTGTTGGCTCCCACATTCTCGCTGCTGTTGCCACCGACGTTGACGGATTTGACTGCCCCGATCTCTTCCGCCTTGGCTGCGCCGATGGTCTCGTTCATGGCCGCGCCGACCGTCACCTGATAGGCGCCCCCGATGGACAAGGCACGAGCCAATGCAATGGTATGGGCCGAGGCCATCCCAATGGTAATGGCTTCGGCACCGCTGATCGTTTCGGTATGGTTGCCTCCCACGGTCATCGTCTTGTTCGCACCAATCGCCTCCGTGTGGTTCGTGCCAACCTGGATGGTCTTATTGGAGCCGATGGTTTCGCTTTGATCCACACCGACTGTCTTCGTGCGGTTGTTGCCAACGCTCAATGTTTCGTCATGACCAACTGTCTGGTTCTTATCGTTCTCGATGGCAATGGTCCAATCCTTCTGCCCATGTAGATAGATCTCTTCGCCACCCTTTTTATCTTCAAAGCGCAGTTCATTGGAACCACCGCCGCCTTTGGAACTGTTCGACTTAATCGTGCTTTTGGTCTGTTCGCCCGGCAGCGGATAGGGCGGCATTTGCTCCGCGTTGTAGACTCGTCCCGTGATGATCGGCCGGTCGGGATCGCCTTCGATAAATTCCACGATGACTTCCTGGCCGATACGCGGAAGGAACATGGTCCCCCATTGCTTGCCTGCCCAGTTCTGGGACACGCGAGTCCAGCAGGAGCTGTTCTCGTCGTACTTCCCTTCCCGATCCCAGTGGAATTGGACTTTCACTCGTCCGTAGTTATCCGTCCAGATCTCCTCGCCCGCCTTTCCCACGACGACCGCCGTTTGCACTCCCTGGATAATCGGCTTGGGTGTGGCCTGCGGCGGTCGGAAAGGGACCTTGTGGGGAATGCAGGTGAAGGAATTGGTATAGGCCGATTCGTCTTTGCCCACCGTGGTGGTCGTATAGGTACTACCAACCGTGGCGACATGGTGAACATTGGTTAACAGGTAGGCCCGATTCATGTCTTTGCGCACATAGTCTTTCAAGTCGAAGCGATAGCCGGACGTAAACGCCCGGCAGGAGCTGGTGCCGCTCACCACGAAGTACTGCGTCTCCTCCTCTTCCATACGGAGCTTGGCGATCGTATCCCCTTCTTTTTTCTTCGTGTATTCTCCGGGGTAGTCATAGATCTCGAATTTGCTGTTCCCCCCTACTTCGATCGTCGTTTTCATTTCCGCATCGAGGCTGGTGCTCGGAGTCTCGAAATTATAGTCGGTGACGGCGTACTTGCCCGGCCGGAGCGTCTGTTCCCATTGCCAACTCGTAATGACATCTTCCGCCAGCGCACCGCTGCCCTGCGCTTCCCATTTGGCTTCCTTCTGCTCGGGGCAGGACTGGTGCGCTGACGGGTCGTTGGCAATGACCAATGTGTGTTTACCCTTTTCGTGCTCAAAGAAATACAACAGGCCGTACTGTTCCATCAGACGCGACACGAAATTGAAATCGGTTTCGCGATACTGGACACAGTAGTCGCGCGGTTCGAAGCTGCCTTGCAACTGCAGCTTATAATCCGTGAACCCTAGGTCTTTAAAAATTTGCTCGATGATATCCGGAATGGTTTTCTTCTGAAAGATTCGACAGTCCGAGGTCCGCGTGAGGAACCAGAGCCAGGGCACCATGGTCGCCCGATAGTTGGCCAGCCCCCGGTCACTCCCGGTCTGCATGAAGCGGCTGATGAACCCGTTGAAGTATCGCTTCTTGTCCGAGCCGAGGGTGACCCGGAGCGTGACACGCTTGCCGATGATATCCTCGAACTTGATATCGGGATCGTGCGAGAGCAGGTCCAGATCGAAATTCGAGAGACGCGAGATGCCCTCCTGCCCGGAAAACCCTCTGAGGAGCAGGATGTCCTTCCCAAGCGGTGTCTCGATTCCAATCAGCCTGGTCTCTTGCGTGTGCGGCATACCTTCAGCCCCTCACTTTGCAGGATGCGGAAAAAGTCCGCCAGCGGCGTTCTCGCATCGCTCAGCGGCTCACCGTACGGCACGAGTACGCTTCACCCCTAAGACACTGCCGGCTCACCGTCTCGCCGGCGTCCACAGACGTGGCACTCATTCTTCTTCGCGCCGTGGACCTCGCTGCGGCCTTGCTGGACGGCCTTTTTGCGCATCCTGCACGCTCTTCTGATCCCAGCAGGCCACATGCGTTGCCCACGGCACGCTGCGCAACAATCGAATTTTTCCGCAATCTGCAAGTTCATCCGCGATGCGTACACCTTGGATATTCTAATTCTATGGCTGAGCAACGTTCGTGCCTCGTCAGAGTCGCGTCCTGCACCGCTTCTCAGACTCCTTTTCCCGACAAATCGGCGCTTCCCCTCAGTTGCTATTTTCACCCGTCCATCGCCGTCGTATCCAAACAGATAAGACCTGATACCCCATTGGATAGTCCAACGACTCTTCAATGGTGCTGGGGCCAGCGGGTCCACATCATTCGCTCCGGCGGCACGAAGGTAAACTTATCGAACGCCATTCCACTGATGAGAATCTGGGAGGCTCCGCCTGGATACGTACGATGTGCCGTCTGATCCCCTTGCCCGCGATACCGCTTACCGGTCGAGAGATCGAAGGCCATCGGACCGGCCACGCCGAAATAGACCGGCACATCTTCCAAGGCAATCAAGGTCGCTCGCCAAGCCGCGCTGTTCCAGATGGACGCCGGCTTGTTTCCCGCCGTCTGATATTCAGGACCGGGATTCCGCCACAGGTCAGTATTCTTGACCGCCGCAGACCTGCCATTCATGCGCATGGCTGCTTCCCGCTTGGCTTTTTCCCGTTGGGCTGTTTCCTGTTCCGTTTCCATGGTCCAGAATGTCGCGTCGAGCAACGCGCACTTTTCCAACGCCTCGTCCGTGAAATGAAACAGGTCCTCTGTAACGTTGACCCATTGGCCTCGGCTCCATCTCGCTTGGGTCTCCTCGGACCCATAGCGATACACGCGACTGCCTTTTGGCAGCCATCCGACCTGGCAGTGCCGGTCTCGAAACGTGTCCGTTGCCTCGCCACTCAACGGAAGAAGCGGGACATCGGCGCGCAGAGCTTTACGTATGACCATACTGAACCTCGGCAACATCTATCCACGGAGCATTGACCGAACAGCACAACTCCACTCGCAGGCTTCACGCCACCTCGTAGCGGAAGTTCCCGCCAGACTCGACCGAGATATGGACCTTGTTGACCAATTCCCCTGCGGCCATCCGCGAAAGAAATTCCGTCGAAAGTTCCGGCAACAACGTGCGCGTCAGAATGTGATCCACGTTCCGCGCGCCGCTCTCCACTTCGGTGCAGCGGTCTGCAATCGCCGTGATCAGGGCTTCATCGTAGGACATCACCGCACGATGGTTCTCCTTGATGCGACTGCGGACCCGGCTGAGCTGCAATTCGATGATGCGCCGCATGATATCGGGAGAAATCGGATAATATGGCACCACAATGAGTCGTCCCAGAAAGGCCGGCTTGAAGTATTTCAAGAGATCCGGTCGAATGGCATCGGCTAACGCCTCTGGATCAGGCCTGGTCTCCGGATCGGCGCAGAGCTTCATAAACGTATCCGTCCCGGCGTTGGAGGTCATGATGATGACGGTGTTCTTGAAATCGATATCCCGCCCCTCGCCGTCTTTCATCATGCCCTTGTCAAATACCTGATAGAAAATGTCCTGCACACCGGGATGGGCTTTTTCCATCTCATCCAACAGGATCACGCTGTACGGTTTTCGGCGTACCGCTTCCGTCAAGACCCCTCCCTCGCCATAACCCACGTAGCCAGGAGGCGACCCCATCAACAGCGAGACCTTGTGCTCTTCCTTGAACTCAGACATATTCAGAGTCGTGATGTTTTGGTCGCTGCCGAACAGCAACTCGGCGAGGGCCAGCCCCGTTTCGGTCTTTCCCACTCCGCTTGGTCCGACAAACATGAACACTCCGATCGGACGGCGAGGATCTTCCAGTTTGGCACGCGCCGTTCGCAGGCGTTGGCTCAGCGCATCCAGGGCATGAGATTGTCCGACCACGCGTTTTTCTAAATGCTCCTTGAGCGTCAACACGGTATTAATCTCATCTTTGACCATACGTCCGATGGGAATGCCGGTCCAGGCCGAAATCACCTGGGCGATGGCCTGCCCGTCCACACAGGGCTGGAGGAGCGGGATCTCTCCCTGGAGTACGGTCAGTTCTTTATTCAGCCTCGCCAAGTCCGTTTGCAGCGTCTCGATTTCCTGAGCGGTCAGCTTGGCGGGCAGCATTTCAATCGCCTTGGCGGGCGGCGTTTCGGTTGCCTTGTCAGGAGCCTTCTCGGTTGGCTTGTCCAGCGTTTTTGGTGGCACGGCATGCTGTTCCAACTTTTTCCGGATCCCTGCGATCTCTCCGACCAGCTTCTTTTCCTGCTCCCACCTGGTCCGGAGCTCGGCCAGACGCTGTTCTTCTGCGGCTTTCTCTCTGCTCAATTCGGCCAGGCGTTCCTGATGGCTTCCACCCGTGATGGCCTCCCGCTCCAGAATGTCGACCTCGGTATTAATGAGTGAGATTCGCCGGCGCGCGTCTTCCAGCGCCGGTGGCTCCGCAACCTGTCCCAGGGCCACACGGGCGCAGGCGGTGTCCAGCACGCTGACCGCTTTGTCCGGCAGTTGTCGGCCGGAAATATACCGATGAGAGAGCCTGACCGCAGCCTCGATCGCCTCATCCAACAACCGCACTTTGTGATGTTCTTCCAGTGTCCCGGCTAATCCTCGCATCATGTTGATCGCGACGGATTCGGTCGGCTCTTCCACCTTCACCACCTGAAACCGTCTGGTGAGCGCCGGATCTTTCTCGAAATATTTCTTGTATTCGGCCCAGGTCGTGGCAGCAATCGTCCGCAGCTCTCCCCGGGCCAACGCCGGCTTGAGAATGTTGGCGGCATCGCCCTGACCCGCTGCTCCACCCGCCCCGATCAAGGTGTGCGCCTCATCGATAAAGGTAATAATGGGTTTCGGTGAGGCTTTGACTTCGTTGATGACCGACTTGAGCCGATTTTCGAATTCTCCCTTGACTCCCGCTCCGGCCTGGAGCAACGCAAGGTCGAGCACCCGCAGGGTGACGTTTTGTAACGGCGGGGGGACATCGCCCGTGACGATTCTGAGCGCCAATCCTTCCACGACGGCGGTCTTTCCCACTCCGGCCTCCCCGGTCAGAATGGGATTGTTCTGCCGTCGGCGCGTCAAGATATCCACGACCTGCCTGATCTCGGCATCCCGCCCCAGCACCGGATCGATCTGCCCTTGTTTGGCCCTCGCTGTCAGATCGATGGTGAATTGATCAAGGGCCGGGGTCCTGGAAGCATGAGGAGCCCCCTGTGTCGTCGGCTGCTCGCTCCCTCCCGTCTGGACCTCTTCCAGATCCTCTGCAGAACCAGAGACGATCTCCCCTAGCCGGCGGTGTAGATCTTCGGCCGAGATCTTCTGCGTTTCGGGCGAGAGCTCGCGCATCATGCGGGCAAAATCGGCTTCGACGAGCAAGGCCAGCATCAGATGGCCGGATCGCACACGATTGACTCCGTACTCAATGGAGGCCAATGACCAGGCTTCATTGATGAGGCGCGGAACTTGAGGCGCCAAGGTCGGCGTCCTGGCGTTGCCCGTCTTGAACTGGTCGAGCGATCGCGTGAGGTCCCTAGCCAACCGCGAATGATCGATTCCATAGTGATGGCAAATCTTGTGGATATCCGTATTCGACATCTCAAGCAATTTGCTGAGAAGATGCTCGATGTCCACGTCATAATGGGTCCGGCTCAGACACAGCCCTGCCGCGCCCTCCAGTGCGCGACGACAGGTGTCATCGAGCTTGCCGATGAGTCCCTTCAAATTGATATTCATGCGTATCCTCTCAGCGATGGGTCATTACGCCGTCGCAGCCTGTGTCGTCATCGTGGAACCGGAGAACCTGACTTCGTCCGCGTGACGCTCAAACTGTTTGGTCTTCAACCACGTCGTCCAGCCCAGTCTCGGGGCATAGCTCTCTGTCGACTCGAGTCTTGTAGCCGGCACTTCGTCGGCGCGCAACAGGAGCTGCACGTCGAAATCCAGCTCCGGCCCGGCAAATAACTTCGTCAGCTGCACAAGCGTCGGATAGGCCCGGCCGGAGGGCAACAATCTGTTGAACTGTTCAAATTCCAACGGGCCCAGCTCCACCTTAAACCCTGCCTGCTGATCCCAGATCTTGGTTCCGGCCAGCGCGGAATGACCCAGAAGATTGTTGCTGCCCGTCACCCCAATCGTGGTCCAATCTGCTTCCTCCAAATTCAGCCAGGCTCCGACGAATTGTTTCACGCGCACCGGCACCTCAAAATAGTCTTTCAGGCAACGCTCCAAGGATTCAGCGGACCGCGGACGTTGTCCCAGCAGGCCGACATAGCGCAGAACCGATCGATCGTCGATGGTTAATCGATCCCGCAGCCCGCTCGTGCCGAGTCCGGCGAAGGCGAACAGACAACGGGCAAAGCGATCTTCTTTGCCTTTTAACAGCCACTGTTCAAACCCCACCGCGCAATGATGTTTTTCCCAGGCTCGAAAAAACAGCGAGATCATCCGATGGTTGAACGTGTCGAAGAAATCACGCAGCGTCTGGTCCTTGGCCTGTAGCCGCTCCAACATCAGTTCTGTGTAATAGAGAGGGAGAACTCCTTGAGGACCGGTCAGCCCCATGAACGCCACGGTCATTTCAGCCGGTCGTCGCTCATCGTGATCCTGGCGTACCTGAGCAATGGCGCTAGGAGGAAAGGCGAGGGATTGATGAGCACGGAAGCGAACGACTTCCTTCGAGGGGCTTGCGCTGTCGCCGACCACCTGCCGCTCAGGATAGATGCGAGCAAGCAGCCGGACCGCCTGAAAAAAATCAAAGCGGAAGCCTTGCTCAAGAAGTTCCTGTTTTAGATGAGAATCTGCTCCCCTGCTCTGGGCGGCCATTGTTTCAGCGGCCTTTCTCGCTGTTCCGTACGGGCGACGAACTGGGTGAACGAATTGAGCGACGCATAGAGCGCAAAAAACTTCTCCAGCACGCTCGCGAAGAGATAGACGCTACTCCCCACATACTTGTTCTCGTCGAACTCAAGGGTGACTTCCATTCCGCGACAGAAACCGCTCCACCCCAGCGACGTCGGCCGACGCGTCACCCGGCGGGAGGAGACTTTCGTAATTCCATCGATTTGTTGGTGAACCACGCTGGAATCAGAAAAGTCGTACAGCCGCAGGATTTCTTGTAAGGCATGGGGACCTCCCTCGGTCAACGAGAGGTAATTCAACGAGAGATGGGAAATGAATCTCCATTGCAGATCGCCTCCCAGCGGCGGCTGGATCGGCTGCGTTGGTTTCACCAGCGCTCGTATGCGCGCAACCGGCGCAGCCTTCTCCAGCTCAAAATCACCTCGGGGATCGTCCATTGGCAGCCGACCGGTGAGCCCCCTATTGGTGCAGGTCGTAGACAGCATGAGCGTATCGCCGGCGGGCACCGTGGGATTCAAGGCCAGATCCACGAGAGAGACATACACCTCGGTGCCGGCATCGCCCTTTCGATCTGACGGCCTGCGGGTGTGATACCAGAACGCGCTCTGGTCGCGATCTGTGCGCGTATGTTTCAACGAATAGATCGGTTGCACCGGCCTCACGGTTTGCGTCTCCCCGGACATGAGAGACACGGCATCAATGGAATAAATTTCGCTCGCCAGCGGTCGCCTCACCTCGGGGATGACTCGGTATTCGTGCTGTGTCTGGTCCAGTCGAATCGGTTCAGCCGTGTGCGAGAACAAATTCACCACCGGCGCACAGCCGAGTCGAAACGTCTCCACCGTCGGCATGTAATCCGACCGCGGCGACTGATCCAGGATGATCTCGATTTCCAGCTTATTCCCTACCCCTGCCTTGACCGCTCGCTGCAATCCACTCAGTTCCACGAACAGAAATTTCTGCGGGAAGGTAAAGTATTCGTGCAAGAGTCTATAGCCCAGCAAGGCCTGCGGAGGATATGGCAGCAACCCTTCGTCCTTCTCGAATCCAACCGAACGCAAGCAACCCGGCGGGAGCACGACCGGTTTCTCGCCCGGCTTCGCCCCAACCGCCCGGCAACGGACCTCATACGTGTGATTCAAGAGCAACTCATACAGGGCGTAGGCCAGCGGAGCCTCCCCGTTCAGATAGAAACGGAGTGCATCGACCTGCAGATCTTTGAACGTGTGACCGCCCAGCGAATGGAGTTCCAATTTGAGGGCCGTTCCCGGCTTTCCTCCAGGTAGGGCACGGTCAGCCGGCTGCACTTTGACGGAAGCCAGCGTGATCGGCCAAAGGGTCGTGGCATAGCATGTCCGGAATCGACATTGGGTGCCATCGATGGGGCGGGAATATAACTGCGTGCCTGCCGGCATGACATACCCACTCGTCAGTTTTCCCTGCTCCGGATCCAGAACGAATTCGACGACCGACATAGAGGGGATGGGAGCCAGGTAATGTGGATACAGCATCCCGAGCAGCGCATCGGTAATCTGAGGGAACTCCTCGTCGATCTTGAGATGGACCCTCGCGGCGAGGAATGCGAAAGCCTGGATCAGGCGCTCAACGTGCGGATCTTCGCATTTGTTGGGTTCAAGAAGGAGCCGGCCCGCTACCTTGGGATAGGCCTGAGCGAACTCTTGGCCCAATTGCCGGATAGCCGAGAGTTCCCGCTCATAGTATTCCAGCAATGTCTCCTGCACTAGACTTCTCCTCGCACGCTGTAAGACGACGTCCCTAGCTGCAGGGCTGCATCGAAGGTGACCGGTTCCGGCGCCGGATCCAGACGCAGCAGCGCATCGATACGGAAATGAAGCGCTGCATCGAACTTGCGCGGCGGTTCCAGCGTCACCTGCACGGATTTCAGCCGAGGCTCGAACTTGGTCAAGGCCTCCTCGACGGACCGGCGGATCAACTTTCGGTGTTCAGGGTTCAACAGGCTGTAGCTGGTGAAATCCGGCAAGCCGAACATCAAGAGCGAATTATTGACTTCTTTGTACTCAGAGGGTGCGCCGTCCAGGAGTTCACGCCTGGTATTCAGCAAGGCCTCAATATCCCGGGAAATCGATTTCTTCAGCTCGCGGATGTTCGTTGAGGAGGGGACAGGCTTCCGCATCTTGTATAGTTCGCCGGGGAAGATCTCATCCAGCAACCTACGATTCAGCAGCGCCACATGAGATGTTTTCCGGCTCTCTTCCATGAGACGCACCGTATCCTGGGAAAGTTTGACTCCTTCGAATCTCTTTCGCTCGTACAGCAGGGGTCCTCTGATAATGCGATTGAGCCCCTCGGTCAGGGCAAGCAGGAGGTCATTGGCCACAGCCCCTTCCCGATCCACGACCTCTCGCTCCTCCTGACCAAGCTGGTCCCGCAAGAACCGCGTCACAGAGTCCTGAGGATTCCGCAATTTCGCCGTCAGCTTCGAGGCATCCTTGAGATCCAGCGTGTCCAGATAGGGATCGCCTGCCCGAGGATCGTCATCGAGGAGACGGTCGAGAATTGAAGCAGTTAAACCCATTTCGCTCTGTGGCTTGCTCACTGACGATACCCAACCCATCGTCCCCGAAGTGTTTGCGTTCTTGGGATCAACTGCAGTTCCTTACAATCGACTAGTTCTCAGGTTGAACCGTTTCTATATCCCTATTTATATTGATGTCATCTGAGAAACCGTGGTGGAGTCGTTCTTCCAAATTCCACAAAATTCTCTACCCTGTAGGGGCTCGTCTGTTGTGTGTCTTTTCCAAAATGGAAATAACGAACCAGTACAGGACCAACATTGGGAGCATAAAAGAACTCAATACGACGACCTTGAATCAAATCAATTAGTTCAATGGCGAGACACTCATGAATATTCCTTCCACCAACATGCACTGTTGCATCTGTTGAAGTTATCCTATACCTCGCCGTCGTCTCCTCCTGTCCAGCAGGCCATTCATTTCCTATAGCTATCGGCCCTTTCAATAAAAAACCTCCACACTTCAGGCAATAGATCCCCTCTGTGCTCCTAACCTCATAACTCACAGGCTCATCAATTCGATTTTCGGGAGGGAGCGACTCGTCCAAGACAGAGAGGAGATAACTCTGCCTCTCAGAATTTTTTACACCCAATGACCCGCTGACAAGTACCTGCATACTAGCAGGCTCATCTTTACCCTCGATGTGTACCTCATAGACCCATGCCGCCCCAACATCTAAAGGATAATAATCGACTACGGAGGAAGAGGAGTCTTGCGCCCCCCGAGCGACGACCCCTGTAGAGGAGCAGCCGCACGCGGCCACTATGAGCAGCGCAGAAACGAGCAAGCGACATACCATCCATCTCACCCCGCTGAATACACACCCTTACCCGTCGCCTCCAGACCTTCTACTAGCCAACCAACTCCCACGCCCTCACTAAAGCGGCCAACATGGAGGTGTGGACCACCTGTAGCAGTATGCGTTCCGTGGTGTATAACCTCATACTTCTTATCGTTATCGAATATTTCTTTTTCGTGAGCCTTTAACTGCGCGAATGCGCTCCCGAGAGAGAAACCCGAAACTGAGAAGTCCGCTGCGCGCTTTCCTATATGAAGACTTGTCTGACTGCCTCCCTGTGGAACGTAATTACGGTCACCACTGGTCACAGACACATCGCCACCCAATCTTGTGGCAATGCGACCGAGAACGGTTTTTATATTTTCATCTGACACCGTCTTGCCGTTATAGTTAACCTGAGGCATCGCTCAACGTCCTCCCATCAATCTGGGTCTGGACATCAGAGTTTGAAGTCGCGAACTATTTCCCCTCTGAATCCTTGCCCTCAAGCAAACCTACGTCGCCAACTCTCAATCAGCTGTCCATTCAGAGTGAACCCGTCTTGAAGGACGTACCTACTCAGCAGCCCTATCACAGTCACCCTCTCTATCTACCCATTGAAATTTCATAAGTAGCCCCCGCTGTTTTTTTCAGGATCTGTGGCTGGCTTACTGAGCACGTATCCTGCTCTACTTCTTCACGCCCTTGCGCAGATCATATCCGGCCTTCGAGGTACCCCACTCCCACATGGCAGCGCGATATCGCAAGGCAATCGTTTCCGTGGGCCTGGCCTCTGCGCTATGAAACCCGACCGATACGTTGCTCACAATGACGTCATCCAGGGTCACCTTGCACATGACATCCTTACCCGAAATCAGTGTAATTTCCGCCTTGGGGATCTGTTCCTTCACCGCACAAGCCTTGGCGAGGGAAGGACTGGCCGCATCCATCTCTTTCACGATCACGAAGTCGGCAAAGGTCGTAATATTGCCGGACAACCGGTCGCCTTCTTCCCACTCGCCGGCTTGATTCACTCCATAGGACATCGATTGAAAGACGATCTGGTCTTTGAACTTATCGGTGGTCGCTTTACCTTTGATATCACCTAACTTTAAAAATGCGTTCTCCTGCCTCACCTCTGCCATGATGACCTCCTAATATGAGTCTGATTGACGGCCGTACAACTGTCCGTTTTGTGAACGATGTCTTGCCTATCACCAAAAGCAACAGACATGCCCGCCGAAGGTCCACTTATCGGCAGTTGAGAATCTCTCCTGAGCCCCTAAATCATCGGGAAGAACAATCATTCCGAGTCGCAACCAGACCAGGACGGGCACGGCCAGACTCGCTGCTTTATCCAAAGAGATACGCGATCGACACAATCGGATACGTAAGGCACCAGAAGGCTGTACGCAACGAGGCAGAGGTGAGGCAATCATCGACACTATGAAGCGGGAATAGATTGACCTGACGGACAGAGGCAATATTCAACTCGCGTACCGTTGCCATATCCTAGCTTTCACTCACGTCCGCCGGGATCGACACACCACCCGTGACAAAGCCGCACCAGCCGGCACTTGCAGTCATCCATATTGATGCTACGCCCCTCGTCTAGCTATCGCTTGGCCGGCGGCGGCAACTCAGCCACTAACCTGAGGGACAGCGTCAGTTCATCCAACTGGAAGTGAGGCTTCAAAAACGCAATGGCTCTGTAGACACCGGGCTTGCCCGCCACCTCTGCCACCTCCACCCGGGCCTCCTTCAGAGGAAACTTGGCTTTGATCTCCTGCCCGGCATCCTCCGTGCTCACAACATACTTGCTGATCCAGCGATTCAGGAAATCCTCACAATCTTTGCGTGTCATGAAGCTTCCGATTTTGTCCCGCATGATCGACTTGAGATAATGCGCGAAGCGTGACATCGCCAGAAGATATTGAAGTTGCGTTGAGAGCCGCGCATTGGCGTTCGCCGCATCCGTGTCATACTTCTTGGCTTTCTGGCAGGATTGGGCCCCGAAGAAGGCGGCAAAGTCTGTCCCCTTGCAATGGACGAGTGGAATAAACCCGAGATCCGATAGTTCCTTCTCGCGCCGGTCGGTAATCGCAATCTCTGTCGGACACTTCAGCGCGATCTCACCTTCATCAGTACGGAACGTATGGGTCGGCAGCCCATCCACGCGCCCTCCCCCCTCCACCCCGCGAATGGCCGCGGTCCAGCCATACTTTGCAAAGGCATCGGTGAGACGAGCCCCCATCGCATAAGCGGCATTTCCCCACAGATACTTGCTGTGATCCGTGCCATCGACGTCTTCTTTGAAATTGAAGCTTTCCACCGGCACCGTATCCGGCCCGTACGGCAGACGCATCAGCACATGGGGCAAGGTCAAACCCACATAACGCGAATCCTCCGATTCACGGAATGACTTCCACTTGGCGTAATCCGGCGTTTCAAACTTCTTGGCGAGATCACGAGGATTCGGCAGATCTGTGAAACTCTCAAGCCCGAGCAGACCGGGCGCCGCCGCCGAGAGAAAGGGCGCATGTGCCGCAGCGGCCACATTCGAGACCTTCTCGAGTAGAGCCAAATCCTGAGGATGCCGCCCGAACTCAAAGTCTCCAATCAAGGCCCCGTAGGGCGCTCCACCGAAGGTCCCGTACTCCTCCTCATACACTTTCTTGAAGAGTGCGCTTTGGTCGAATTCGACCGCTTTCTCGAGATCCTTGCGCAGTTCGTCCTTGCTGATATTCAGCACACGAATTTTCAGCATGGTGCTGGTTTCGCTTTGCATCACCAGATAGTGCAGTCCGCGCCAGGCCCCTTCGAGCTTCTGAAATTCCGGCGCATGCATGATGGCATTGAGTTGAGCGGAGAGGACCTTGTCGATGTCCGCGATGCGCGCGTTGATCGTCGCCTCGAGGTCTTTCGACACACGGAGGGTGCCTTTCATGACCTCATCAACGAGCGTCGCTATCTGCCGGCGAGACTGGTCCCGCTCCCAATCGTCCTTTCCGATGCGGGTCTCATTGATAATCTGATCCAAAAATCCGCTTTCTTCCGCTCCCGCGACCGCCGCTCCCTGAGGCTGCGCTTGTTTCGCTTCATCCGCCATGACTACCCCTCCTTCTGGGAACCACCCTCAGTTCCCAGCCCCGCCTCTTTTCCAATTTTTTGTTGCAACTCGGTATTGCCGATAATCTCCTGCAATTTTTCGGCAAGCTTGTCATTCCCATCTGTTTTGGCAAGCAGCGCAGAGAGTTGCTTCCTCACTTCCACAAGTTTTTTCAATGGCTCGACTTGTTCGGCCACCTGCTCGGGACTGAAGTCATCGATGTTGTTGAAGCGGATTTCCACGCCGATCTTGGTATCGTCATTGGTCAGCTTGTTATCCACTTTATAGGCGAGACGCGGCCCGATCCCTTTCATCACGTCATTAAAGTTATCCCGATCTGTTTCCACAAATTTGCGTTTGGGCTCCTTCAAGTTCGGGAGGGGCTGAGCCGGCTTTCCGGCCAAGTCCGCCATGACACCCACGACGAACGGCAACTCTTTCATCTCAATCGCGCCTCCGGTCTCCACGTCATAGGTAATCTGCACACGCGGCGGCCGAACCCGGTCCAACTTATGTTGAGTGCTTTCACGTGCCATGGGAATCCTCCGTACGTTGATTGCTAAGAAGTTTGCTCATTCGTTGGCCGGCTCTGTGTCAGTCCCAGCGTTTCACGAACGTTGCCGAGCACATCGTCGCTCTTGATGACCTCCTGCAGCCATTCTTCCAAGGGCATTTCTCCCCACCGCGCTGCGCGCTGGACGAGATAGGCCACAGGACTATGCGGTTCCGTCCGACGGAAGAACTCAGCCACGGCCCCCAGCCGCCGTAGGGCATCCGTGCGATCAACCGGCATAATGCCCGATCCGCTCGCCGTCATCTGTACCACTGGTGCCATATCGCCCTCCCGAGAGGCTGTGTCGAGTTGACTTTCCGTGGATGCCCCAACGCCCCCCTTTTTCCGAACAATTCCATTCATCAGAGACCGACATTCGGTTACGGCCTCCTTAATGGATCGCAAACTTGGCGCCTCCGGGCGATAGTTTTCATCCACGATTCGCTCAAACTGTTCGAATTCATCCCAACATTGGTTCAGGTTCTCAAGAATTGTTGAGCAATGGGTCAGAGGTGTCATTGCCACGGCCTTCTCGAACTTGTCACCTTCGAGCTTTCCTTCCTCCAACGCTTCAGCAAGTGCACGCTTCTTATCCCCATCCGTCGAGGCCCCGCGACGCAGGTTCTCAACCTCTTGGGACTCTTGATACTGCCAGTAGCTGTACGCCGGCCCGCCGGGTGGATGAATCAGAGGCATGTTGAGGACAGCGATCGGCAGGGTCTTGTTCAGTGCGTCGAGTCGCCCACCCCGAAAATCCAGATCACCGTCTTCGATCGCAGGGTAAAAATGATCCCAATACTGTTCATGTAATCCACGCAGAATCTTGAGGCCATCCCGGAGTCCAGCCGAGCCGTGCTTCTTGACTAATCCCTCAGTCAGCCAGGCCGCCACCTGAAGGTCCTTGCCCTCAGTCGACAGAATCTTTGTCGCGATTTGGATGGCCTTCTGCCAATCAGCGACCTTCACATCTCGCTTCCAGTCCCCCTGGCTTGCGGTATCCTCCTCCCGACGAGCTTCCTTCAGCAGATCAAAAGACACGCCATCGCGAGGATCGACTCCACAGGGCTTGTCGCCCGAAATCGGTTTAAGAATCGCATCGATATCGACTGTCGCTACGGAAGCCATGGTCTCCTTTGCGTATCACACCGCCGCCAGCACCTCGAACTCCACTTCCCCGATCTCCAGAATCGATACTTCACGGTCGTCCACGAGAAACGTCTTTTGACCGACTCCTCCTGCCAATCCTACGCCAAGATCAACCCATTCGGTGATCCGGCCGAGACGCACCTGATCATCCGGGTCTAACTCCGAACCGGCATAGAGCACCGGAAGAAATACATCACCCACCGGTCCGTCCTCGATTTCCAACGACGCCGGCGCCCACAATAAATCTCGCAAGTGCTTTGGCTGCGGGATGACAACTTTGCGAATCCGCTCGAATGGCACCCAGATGTATGAGTCACGTACGATGACTTCCAGAATGCCCGCCGTGCGGTCGTCGGTGTCGCGAAAAGACGTAAAGGGATGGCCCTTTATCCTGCCACGTATTTCGGGCCGTTCACGCTGAGCCCGCTCATACAGCGCCTTGGCTTCGGCCACGTGATGCTCGCGCAGCTGGTTATGCGCATCCATCGAGCGCACGACATGTTCAGGAGGATCAAACAGAAAGCCCGGCTTGATTCCCTCGGCAAACATTCGCCGCCGGATGCTTTCCGCACGGAGAATATTCTTGTAGATCTCCACACCGATGCCGACTTTTTCGTTTTGATGTCCGATGACGTCAAGCTGACGGTGAGCACGTTCATAGTCGCCGGCGAAGCACAGAAGTTCAAAGAGAAAGGTTCGCAGTCGGGCGTCCGTCGGATGCCGTTTGATATCCTGATTGAGTTCGCTAATTGCGGCGGAAAGGTGATGTTGATCGAGTAACTCCTTAGCTCCCATACAAACACCTCCGCTAGGCTGGAAGGGGTTCAATCCTAGTGAAATCACAGGAAAAGCGCAAGGCTATCCTGCGGCAAATACGTGTATTCCACGGTCTTTCCATCTCCCCATCGAAACTCGTGGGACCGGCGGTACGCTATGCAGCGCTGCCTTCGGCACAGAGAATTGACTTCTGCGCATCCCTTATGCCCTGAGTCCGGACACCCGTTGCAGGAACGCCTCCAATGTCACCTCGCCTTCCTCAAGAAGCGCGCGTCCCGGGTGGGACAATTCTTCCCCATCTGTGCCCGCACCGGGCGGCTCATTCTCCCAACTTTCCGGATGGATGAGATATAGCAACAATTGAGGGGTCGGGCATTCCAGCGACACAAACAACACGGGCTTGCCACTGGTAAGCCACCGATTCCAGAAGAGGAGCCCGGCATCGAGTCTGTGGTTGGACGCATGAGATACCACGTCCATCCAAAACGGCAGGTCATAGGTCTCCTCCTTGCTGGTAGACAACAGAGGCAATTTTGCCAGCCACTGGAGTGGAGTCGACGAATTGCATCCTGCTCCCCAGCGTAACAACGACTGCAGTGCCCGGCGTTTCCGGGAATTTTCAAACCCGCCAAATAGATCAGTCCAGTGATCACGCAGCCGGTGACGGAGCAGTTCTGCGTGGTATCGCGACTCGACAGAAGACGTCTCAGGCCCTTCCACCGGTGTCAGCGCCTGTAAGCGAAATTGCAACCGAGCCAGATCAGACTCGGCACCGACATCCGCCAACACACGGTGACTTTGCGCGAAGAACTCCTTGAAATGCATCGGCGCACACCAGGGGAGCTCATGAAACTCTTCCCTCTCCAACAGCAGATACACCAGGAATGGGAACTCCCGTCCCGCCTTATCCTGACTCGGCTTGAGGAGCCCGATCAGGAATCGCTTCCCGTGACGAGGCACGTATAAAAACCCCCATGGGTCCCCTTGTGTAAAATCCCTGGACCAGGAGGATCCCAGGTGCGATTTCGCGTGGTACATCCCTTCGCGAAGCCATCGGTCCAAGTCATCAATTTCGGCACCTGAGGCCTGACACCGGATAAATTCTGCGGACAGCGGGAGCTTTCCGTAATACCCAAGGGTAGAGCTATACATCTGAGTCACATGAGGTGCTGCGCGCAGTTGAACTGCTCAAAAAATCCGGAACGGAATGGATTCCTGGCACTCCGGCCCTTCACGTCATACCGAACTTGTAATGGCTTTGTATCCGGGGACTGCAGTTCCCATCGGACCTTGACCATGACGTCGCTATGATCGGCCGTCTCAACCAACCCGGCATTCATAAGTTTGAAGAGTCCCCAGACATCTTTGTACTCCTTTGTGACCCAGGCGTTGCCCACCTGGACAAGAAGCGTGGCTCCGACTGCAGGTGTGGGCCCCGGCCATTTCATCTCCCACCATTCCTGCGGTTCCATGCGATAACGGAGCGGTTGACCGCCCACATCCAGTCGGACCTCGGTGACAGTTCGACCGGCAAATCCCTGTGGCGGGTATGGATAGACCTCTAGAACCGTTCCCAGATCGGGAGAGCCTTTGGTAAAGAGACCATCTGAAATAAATTTGGCCCTCTCCATCGACTCCAAAAACGCATCCGAGAAAGTCATTCCGACTCCGTTCCAAGCCTTGCGAACCAGCCGTTCACCACTCTCCTCCATAAACGCCTTCAGTTCTGCCTGGTAAAAGCGCCACAGAGTGCCATTGGAGGGGTGAAAGAAATCCACGACGTCGGCAACCACCGCATCCTCGCCCGACGGACGAAACGGGAACCTCCCTTCAATCGTCCGTTGACAGGCCTGAAAGACGTCGGCGCCCCAGCGCCGATCGATATCCGATCGGGTTCGCTCCAGCACACCTCGCATGGTCATCAACCATGGTTCGGACAACACCGCCAACATCGACTCACGCAATTCAGCATCCAGCTTCTGGAGCAACGCGTCCGTTTTAATGATTCCTTGCAGAAGGTCATTGGACTCTCCCGCCACGATACTCCTCGCAAGGGCTTTCGTGTCCGGACCTACGGTCTCCGAGCGGAGAACTGGCCGAAACACCTGATGCGCCTTTCGTAACTCTGCCAGATATTGGGTAAAGGGAGCCTCCTCTTTCGCATCCTTCGGGACCGCGATCAGGTTATGCATGGCGAGAAAGTGTATGGTCACTCCGCCGGGAAATTCCGCGGAATCCGGGTCCCTTTTTGTCTTCTCAAATTTCTTGCCGACAGATTCCAACCCCAACTTCTCTTTGACCTTTCCCAGCAGACCGGCGGCCGTATCCTGGAGTTTTGCGATACCCTCTGGCTCAGGCACGGTATGATGGTCCACCGCTTCCAATATTCTCAGGAACGGCGAATCTGTCTGGCTCAGCGTTGAGAGCAATTCCTCCATATTCGCCGGAGTCACGGCCGGGCCAAGTTTCAGTGACTTCAGGAACGCGCGCCAATGAAGCACATAATCCTGGAAATAGAGCTTCTTCATGCCCCGCTCGAGATCGATCTGTTGCGTATCAGACTCACCAATGACCCAGGCTTCGTTTCCGAGACCTTCGAGCACCCGCGTCATGGCGCTCTGAAACGGTCCCTTCCACCCCTCATGGGTAAACACACCTGGGACACTATAGTCGCTCAGCAGACTGCCCTGATGACTGCCTTGAAGCGCTGTTTCGACGGAAAAGGGGCGCAGCGATTCGTCTATTTCACGAAGAGCGAGGCCATAGAGGCGTTCCACAATGGGAATATCACGCAGTTGCTCCTGCGCGCTTGCCACGAGATGCTTGTTTAATTCGACGCGTCCCTGCCGCACACGAGCCAGATACCTGGCGTAGAGGGTCATGTGCCGCCTGATACTTGATTGCACCCAGTCGGGAACAGCATAGGTCGCATACAGGCGGCTCAGTTGCTCGCTCCAGTGCGCACTCAGCCACCGCTCTAGATAGGCAGTGCTCACGCGCTTGGGCTCACCCAGCATGATGTAGGCCTTGAGCATGGCATAATAGTAATCACTCGAATGCCCTGCCGTTCGCGGGACATCCCCTGCCGTAAACCGATATAACTCGTCTTCCATGTAGCGCTTGGTTGGAATGAGGAAGATCTTTTCGAACTGTCTCGCATAGACCTCCTGAAGATCATCGAGAAGCCGTTCGCCACGATAAAAACCCCATAGACGCGGAGGCGCGCCGTTCTGGGTATAGGACAGAAGCTCGTCGAAACGATCGCCCAGCTTATCAAGGTACTCCGTGTTCCTTTCAAGACTTGCCGCATCCGTCAATGCGACGTCCGGCGCATTCAACGCTGCGGACAAGGTACCGCTGACCAGCGCCTTGTTCCCGATGTAGGACCATGCGAGCGCGACAACGGAAACGGCGATAAACACCGTCGCCGCGGCAAAGGAGGCAACGCGCAGGAAACCACGTTGCTTGTGGATGGTCGTCGTAGGCCCGGCCAGAAAGTGATCGGGAAAGATCACATCAGTAAAGAGATCCTTCAGGAAGTAGCTCTTCGTCTCTGCCGGCGAGAGCATTGAGGCGACCATCTCGCCAAGTCCGGAAGCCCTGCTGATGGCCCCCAAGATCCGATCGATCGGTGCGCCCTCCTGTGTCCCGCTCGTCAAATAGAATCCCCGGAACATCGGATTCTCCTGATACGGATTTGCTTGAAACAACACATCCACAAAATGGGTCAATTTGTCGGTCGCAGACGCCAGCTGGAGAGGAAACGTGAAAATATTGAGCTTGTACGGTCCCCGCGCGTTCACGAGGCGCACGAGCCGCCGGGATCTCACGGAGGTGAGCAACTGATCAAATTCGGCCTGAAAGCGTACATGCGCCGGTTCCTTGGCGGAGCTCTTGGAGAACGTGCAGCCCCAGACTTTCTCCCGTTCACTCTTCGTCAGCTCTTCAAAAAATTCAACAAAACCCCTTACCAAGTCGCACTTGGTAAAAATGAGATAGATGGGAAAGGTAATCCCGAGATGTGTCATCAATTCATCGACTCGGCTGCGGATTTTCTTGGCATGAGCCTCTAACTCTTCTTCACCGGCCTGCATCAGATCAGCAATACTGATCGCCACGAGGATTCCGTTGATGGGTTTCTCCTTCCGACATCGCTTCAACAGATCGAGAAAGCCCAGCCATTCTTTCTGATCTTCCTCATGCGTGACATAACGACCGGCCGTATCAAGCAGCACCGCGTCATTGGTAAACCACCAGTCGCAGTTTCTCGTTCCTCCCATACCCTGCAGTCCCTTACCCGACTCGCCGAGATAGGGAAACTGCAAACCAGAATGGCGCAGAGCTGTGGTCTTTCCCGACGCAGGCGGGCCGATAAACATATACCAGGGCAACGCGTAGAGAGCGGCTTTCCCCTTGAGCCCTTTCCCGATATTGGACTCTTTCAACGCCGCCACGCCCTTGTCGAACTGGCGACGCAACGCTTCCAGCTCTTCCTTATGATCTGCTCTGGCCGCCGCCACCTGTACCTGCGCTTGCTGTTGAAGCGATGCTTCCAATTGGGTTGCACGGCGCTGCGAGACCAGATGGTGAACGATATAAAAGATGAACCGAAGTAGGCCGATGAGGATGATCACCTGCACTCGGCTTTCGACTGATTCCAGCCCCATCTGAGGTCCGATCAACCACACCAGCCAGATCAGACAGACCACTCCGAACTCGATCACCAAGCGCGGATGCCGCAGTATGGCCACCACGAGCGATTTGAGCTTTGAGAATAACGCCATCATCCCCGCACCTCCTGCAGGAGGCGCTTCAATTCATGGTTCACATAATCGACGTCTTGTCCGATCAAGAATGACAATCCGATGTAGAACAAGAGCACCAAGGAAGCACTGGTCACCACAATGACCCACACAGGGAGTTCACGCTTGACCATCTCAAGCAACTCTTCCGGACGCCGCCCCCGCGGCGACAGCGGTGGGATCTCCCCGCGTTTTCCTTGAATTTGGCGTGTCACATCTTCAACCAGACCACGTAGTCGTTCACGATTTTCCAGCTTGTACTGCCCCTCGAACCCGAGCATCAGACAATAGGTATAGAGTTCCAGCAGATCGGCGTTGACCGGAATTCCCCCGCGAATATTCTCCACGCGTTTGAAAAACCCTTCCCCCGCAACAAATTCGCCGAAAAATTCATATTGCAGTGGCCGTGCCGCCCATTCGTCCTTGTGCGGCCAGCGCGAGTTGATGAGCATCTCGTCGATAAATGCGGCGACGGCATAGCGCGCTTGAGCCAACGTCTCTTGAGAGAGGCCAGCCGCGCGCCCACTTTCCTCTGCCGATTGAAACAATTGATGAAGCCGGGCTCGCAGGCTCTCAACGCTTCCTGGATTGGTCGCGTCACGTAGTTGTACGCCCAGGACCAAGAGGTCATTGAACACATCGCTCAGCGCACTCGTCTTCTCAGCCTGAACGGTAGCCATGGTTGTTCACTCCTTCGTCGCCAGCAGCTGCAGCCGAAGCGATTGCAAGCTTTGGGGAACATGCAGGGCCACAATCTGGGACCTTTTGATCTCTTCCCAGAACACGCCTCGATCGTCCAGGCGAAAGTATTGCTGGCCGACCCGGACCGGCAATGTGGCCGGCGGCCGCGGAGTATGGTACAGACGGACGCCCGGCATGGCGGCAGCCACAATCTCTTTCAGCTTCGTCGGCGAGCCAATCCTGATGAATTGCGGCACCTGCTGGCGAATCTGGTCCTCGCTCAAATCTCCGGCCACCACCAAGAAGAACTGAGACGATGCGAACGGGCGGCTTTCCGGTACTCGCCCGACCCATACATTGTCCCCGCTTGCCTCGAGTGGGATGGTCAGATAGTGCGTCGGCTGGAATCGGTCTAGGATGGCACGAATACGATGATCCAGCTCTTCGAACGTTGCCGACAGATTGTCATGGCGATAAGGAGGCACCTCCAGCGTCTCCATCGGACCCGCCAGCATCGTGAGCGCGCCAGCCAGCCGGGCAAGGACGAGGTAAAGATGTTCCGGATGCACCTTTTCGACGAGACTCATGTGCTGCAGGGTGGGCAACGTGGCCACGAGGGCGGCGATGAGGTGATATTTACCTAAATCCATCCCGATGGCTTCCAGTATCCCGCGCTGGGCGTTGCCATACGATCCGATTTGAGCAGCTAGGAGTTCAATGAGGCCGCGGAGCAGTCGCAGCAGGTACGGAGAAGCGGAAATCCACACGCATGACGGGATATAGGTCTCTTTCAGAGCGATGGCACCGGCCGGAGTTCTGAGCAACTCGCCGAGCTTCAGGACCACCATGTCGGTTGTCGGTTCACCAGAAAATAAAATACGGAGGGTTTTTTTTGCGACCAGGATCTCACGCGAATTTCCGCCCGTCGTGGTGTCCTTCCGTTCTATGTATGCAGAAGAATATCGAGCGGCTCGAGATCCCGAATCGCCCTCCAGCGCGCAGTTGATGCCTTCCGTCTGTTCAACCGGAACTGCCAGAAACACATCCAGATGATCGACCGAGGCCGGAAACATATCGCCGATGAGACGCGTTTGGGGGGCCGAATCATCTTCCGGAATCTTTACGATGAGTCCGTCCGGCAATACCCCATGAAAGCCGAGCAAGGTAACTCGCCCGTTCGACAACCCGTCATGATCGAAGTCCAGACGCAGCGCTCCAGAGCCAAAGGCAATCAACGCATGGAAACGCTCATTCAGCTGCCACTCGTAAGATTGGTCCCACTGTTGAAATAACTGCGGCGTGAGGAGCATCCCCTCACTCCAGACGACTCGTTGGTTGTTCTCCATTGTGATGTCCGGCACCCTTCCTGGTTAGTCCTTCAATGTCAGCTTGTGTTCATCCAAGATGAATTTGACTCTCGGAGTCCTGAACGGAACCCACGAGGACACGTCTGAAGATGTGATCTGTCGCCACAACTCCCCTTCCGGTTTGCGGAATAACGCCATGATTCCCAAAAACTGAACGCCCTTTTTCTGATCCACCTGCAACTCGACAGAGGTCTTGGTTTCAGGATAGACCGTGACTTCCTGACGTTCGAGAAGATCGCCCTCCAGCACTTTCTCATCATTCTTCCAAAGCGCTCGGAAATCAGCCCGCTCAAAACGCTCTCTGTTTTTCAGTTGATAGACGCGCACGACGACGGACAAGGGAGCGCCAGATTCATCTGGATTCAGTCGGTGGGTCGGCAGGAGCGTCACGCGGACATCTTTCACCCCGCTTCCGCAGCCGACTGTGATCCCTCCCATGAGGAGCATGAGCAGGCAGACAGAAAGGTTAAAGATCGCGTTTCGTCTTCTGTACATCCAAATACCCCTTCGCAAAATGTGGTGCCAATATTTGTTCAAAGATCCTGACCTCTTCCTCTGTAAATCGTCGATGTTTCTGCTTGAACTGCTTCCAGACGCCCCACTTTTTAAAGAGACGAAAGGACGGAGGAAGACGCAGCGGCCCGATTTTCACAGGAGCGAGTGCGAGGTCGGCTTCAATGACCGCAGGATCGAACTCTCTCAGCACGGCCCGAAGACTCTCTTCAAACCCTTTGATCAACCCGACCTGATGAAGGGCTAAATCTCGGAAGACTCGCTCGAGATCCTCCATAACCGCTTCTACCTCATTGGGATTGGACCCAGCGTCGAGGAGATAGGCCCCCACCTGTTGTTCGTTTTCTGACTGCTTGATCTGATTAGGGGCCCAATTGAGGATACGAGTCGCCTCCACCTCCAATTCACGGGCAAACTGACGCCGACCTCGCATGGACTCGACCAAATTGCCGAAGGTGATGTGGAGCACTCGATCGATTCGCCCGGCGAACTGACTCAGAAATTCAGCGCTCATCGGCGAGGGAACCCTCCGGCAATACTTCTGCGCAATAGCCAGGAGCCCTCGATACGCGGCCTCGTTGACAGTTGGAGGCGTACGCGCTGGTGGTTCATAGCTCACCTTCATGGGGGGCACATTCGCGGGCTGACCGAGGCGTAGAGATAACGCAGCACAAATTCTTTCGATTAGAGATCTACTGTCTGGTCCATTCTGTCGTCTCAACGCCCGGCGCAGCATATCTGACAATTCCGCTTCCCGCTCCAGCGGAGCGGCTCCACTTAATTCCGCGTAACGCCGACACAACTCATACGCAACCGCATCTGCATCTCCGCGCTGAGTCGCCGTGTGAGCTTCCTCCACCACACGATGCGCGGTGCCATTGGCTTCCGGCTTCTGCAAAGAAAAGAGAATGGTGAAATCACCAATGACAATCTGATCGCCTTCCTTCAACGGATATTCACGCTGCGGCACCAACTGCTGCTCGTTCATACAAGTGCCGTTGGTACTCCCGACATCCACCAGCACGCAGGCATGATCCTTTCGCCGGATTTCGGCATGACGCGAGGACACCATCCTCTGGGGATCCTGCAACGCCACATCGTTCGAGCAGGCCCGTCCGATGGTCACCTCCCCTTGATCAAAGACATGCACCCCTGTTTGGCCACCGCCAAGATCCTTGCGCGGCTGAATTTCCAATCGAATAGCCATCGAGCAAACTACATCCGCTCAGCCAACACGAGATCGCAGATTCGCAGGAGATCGCGATGACGGGTCGCGGCTTCAAACAGATCTATCCTCGCCTGTTCGGCCAAATGCTTCGCAGCCCGTACTGCGCCATCTACCGCTTCGGGCACAGATTTCTCATCTGTCCCACCCGTATTGTCACAGAAGCTGAAGCCCGGGATGCATGAGACCAGCCGCAATCCACAGATCAACGCGTCGTACCAGACGAATTCAGACATACAGACGGAGGGTGGAGTAAAGATTCCTCGCTGTTCTTCTAGTCGTCCGCTGACGCGCTTGAAGAGCGTCCAGTGATCATCCGGGTTCAGGCCCTGAACGAGCGGCTCCAATCTCTCAAGCACCGCACTCAGCTCGTGTTGCACGTGCTCGAATGGACGAGATGAATTCACAAGGAGGCATCGAAACAACAACATCCCCAAACTATGGAAATCGCATGCATGATTGAAGGCACGATAGATTTCTGTCCGGACGTCCGAAAACACCTGTTGTTTGGCCCGTTCCAATTGCGCCCAAGCGGCCTGTGAAATTGCATCTGTCACACCGCTGACGACCACCCCCCGTTCCGCCTCCTCTACTTTTCTTGCCCACAGTGAAATCGGTGTCATTCCACTTCCTGGCAGCCTCAGGGCTAGGCAAAATACATCGTGTTCGGAAAAATCAGCGAACGACACCGCATCGGAAAACACATGGGCTCGTATGAGGCCGCGTGAGGCTTGCTCATCCGCATCATAGGGAATTCGCTCAACTGAACGAAGCAGGACGGTGACCGGGACTTCACGCCCCATCGGCCATTGCTTGATGGCAGGCGCAGCATAGACGGCATCAACCTCTCCAGACGGAACAACAATTTCGCGAGCCATTTCCTTCGGCATGGTTTCATGAACCAAGGATCGAGCCCCTTCCGCCACATCCAACTTCACCGCGAATGACCATCGAGCCGGCAGCCACGTAAACGTAGAGTCGCTTGCAAGCGCACTGATATGGTGGGGCGCCAGCGACAAGTGAGGACGTTGATGCTGTTGATAGAATTCGGCTACAGAACGGCAGAGGCAGGCAAATCCGCTGAGCTTCAACCACAAAAACTCAAGTGGAAGCCGATTCGCATCGTCTTGGAAGAGAAACTGTCGACCTGATGAAAATTTGGTTTCTAGAGGCGGGCAGGAATGAATCGGCTCGGGGACCGTCGACCAGTCAGCGCCTCCTAGGAGATCACAGGCCATGTCCCATCGAAGGCAAGGAACAGCAGCTCCAGATTCGGGAATCTGTGGCGCAGGATCAGGCATAGAGCTTTCACCTTACAGAACAAAATCCCACACGACCGGTGCAGATGACTGGGTGCGTCTGTGACGGATCGGAAGGTAGTCCTTTCACCGAAACAAATCAAGCACATAGATAGTGGAATGGAAGTATTTCGCACTTCCTCGATCTACTTGCGGAGATGTCGTGACGGAGGACGTTGTTATGAAAGTGACGTGCATCAACGGCCTTGCTTCCCTTTGTCCCGGTGGACCAATTTTTCGCCTGACCAGAACCGGAATGTACGGATCACTCTGACAAATCGCTGCCCCATCAGACGATTGCGGACAAATCGCCGCCTGACGCTTGAAATTCGTACGGATAGAACAAATGGGAATAGGTATAGATTCTGCTTTGACACCAAAACACGATGGCGTCACACCTTGTAATCAGACCCCTCCAGCTGGCCCTGCTCGGAGTCTTCTTTCTGCAAGGTTGTGCTACTCCGGCGGGAAACTATCAGGAGCGGCACACAATCAAAAACCTGACGGTTGTGTTTCTGGATGAGGAAAGTCTTCACCGTGAATGGCAAGCGATGAGCGGACGCCAGCCGGTTATATTCGGTTCACAGTCAGGTACCGGGATCCCCACGCTGAAAACCTTACGAGGATTTTATGATTGGCCCTCCAATACCCTCTACTGTCCGAAGTGGAACTTTGAAGTATGTGGGCACGAACTGCACCATGCGGTTCTTGGACAGTTTCATTCGGATTAGCCTGCTTGGCAGCCCAGACATCAGCAATCCGCACCAAACACCCCGCGTATCTGACCTCTACTCTTTCAGATAGGGTCTTAGATCGGATGCCACGTCTCGCAAGACCTGGCTATCTCGTTCCCATGCCTCCATAAATAGCGCAAAGCGCGTTTTGTCATACAGCCCCGGCATCCAGGCACTCATAAATAAATGCCCCTCCGTCGTCCATACGGCTCGCGACACTTGTGTCCGTAGATTGACGCCGTTCGCCACTGCATGGCGCTTGGGCACATCTTCCTCAGCGCTCTTTCCTGGAAAGGCTGTCTGAACCAGAATCCCGCCCTTTTGATATGACACGATGATGTGTAGCTTGGAGAAATGTCGAGCCCGCACACCCTGTTCAACCACGTCACTCTGATATCCAAGGAAGTCGAGATGCGAAATAATTGGATCGTAGGCAGAATCAGCCCACGCCAGCGAACTTGCCCACATCGTCATGGCCGCAAGAAGGACGATGCAGAGACCAATTCGCATGGTCCTCCAGAGTGCAGTCCCTACATCCTTGCATTCATCCTGCTTCATACGCTAACAATCTCCGAATTATTTTTTCGCAACCGGTACACTGATGCGTAATTCGGAGCCGGGCTCGATCCGCAAGAGCGCCGCATGTTCATCCAATACCACGGTTGAAGTCGTCCCCGCAGGTGCGCGAAATGGCGTGAACCCCTGCGGAAGTTGTATATTAGTTTTGCTCCCTGCCACTTGGATGGCTTTGCCATTGGACGATTGGAACGGCGCATTAAGATGGTCGGTCAGGAGCCCGCATTCCCCGCTCGCGCACAAGGTATTTGTAAGCCTTAGCGTGTTGGCGGTTTGATCGAAAATCCCGAACGCATCACTGTTCAATCGAAAGACAGAGTTTCCAGTAAGGCTCAAGAGCGTACCGCCGATGTTTAAGGTGCCGGCATTCGCCAAAGAGAACAGGTAGCCGTTCACGGTCGCACCTGTCCTCGCCAGATTTAGGAAATTACCCGCGACATCCATGGTCTTCCCGTTCAGCCGGACCAAAGCGTCACCCGGGACGAGATTGGCCCGCAGCAATTCTTTGCTCGGCCCCGTCCCTGCCAGATCGATCAGATGCCCGGTGGCAGTGAATTGACTATTCGTCACCGTCAGAATGGGAGAGCTGGCGTCCAGCAAGGCACGATCCAGCACAAATCGTCCAATTCCCGATTCCGTAGCCCTGACGACGGCAGCAGACGAAACTTTAACCGTGGAGTCATTGACCTCCAGCAGCGGGGGGATTTCTCCCTTCGCCCGGTTGGGAATCAATTGTCCGCTTTCAAGTCGACCTGTGCCTGTGGAAAAATCCTCGATTTGAGTGGCACCAACTAGCGACGAGGTCGAGGAGTTCGGCCCTCTTAACTGACTGTCCAGCACACTTACCAGTGATATCCTAAGTTCTTCATTATTCACAATGTCTGGTCTGATAGAGCTGCCGCTTAGAACAGCGACGATCCTATCTTCGACTTCCACAAAAGCTGGTCTTTCTCCAACAGCAACGATAGCTGCCACCGAACCTTGCAATTCAGGCCTAGCGCTCTGATGCTCAAAATAACTCAATGTTCCACTAGGTGCCGGAAGAGGTTCAGGGTCACCGAAATGATAAGGATACGCGCCTCTCGTGATGGCATTCGTGACCGTAACGTCAGTGGCATCAGCTAGTACTATACCTCCTGATAGCTTAACGGGAGACAAGGGATCGGAATCACTTCTCGCCGTGAGTCTCGCGTCCACGAAGCTGAAGGGTGAAGTCCCAATCCCCTGGGATCGAGGCTCAAAAAATCCATTAGCCGTGGAAAACGAGTCACAATTGGCACACACTTTCCTGTCCGAACGGGAGCTGAAATCTCCCAAAATAGCGCCCTCAGCTGGGCCGGGGAAATTCGTGCTGAGAGAATCATTGACAACTGGCCTATTGTCAGTCGGAGAGCGCGCAATGATGGTCGGTAGTTTTCCAAGTGAGCCATCACTGAGCAGGGGATCAATGAATCCCCTATAGTCTTGGCTAATATTGACCCCAATATTTCCGTTTACCTCAATAGGCTTAGCGGTGATGCTAGAGACTGAGAGCCGCTGTCCTATTGATATTGATTGATTTTTCCCATCTAAACTAAACCGCAATTCTAAACCATCAAACTCGAGAAACGCGGTCGCACTGCCAATTCGTTGGGGTTCTCTTCCAAAATCAAGTAAAGAAGCAAAAATATTTGTTCGGAGTATACTTTTTTGATTCGTACCAATATTGGTTAATTCAAACACTCCTTGAGGTGATTCAGTGCTCGTACCAGGAGTTAAGGACAGAATTCGAATTTCGTAAGGTTGAAAAGTCAGCAACTTGGTATCGACGATCCGGATTGGTTCGGCGTCGAGCTGAATCTCTGTCAGCCCGGACGGGACAAACGTACTCACCTTCGGCAATTGAAACTGCAATCTATCTCTAATCCCTCGAGATACCAAACTACTTAAAGGAGCTAGGCCTCCATGTGGCGCAAATTCCCGTGCACCACTGTCTATAAAGACCAACTCTGTTCCCTTAAATTGACTGCGAGTTCCGTCCGCTCCTTTCGTGATTGAAACTAGCCCGAATCCACCTGGAACCGTGATTTCTGATGTAAGCGCCCTTGCATTTAGACTTGTATTAGAATCATTGCCGTCATCTCCAATCCCTGTCCCTGCCCGATTGATCGCCGAGAGTAGGGCGGCGGTGTAGGGGTTCCCAGTGCCGAACAAACTCGCCGTGGGATTGTTGGAATTCGATGAATTACTTGTTTGGGTCGGGTTGGTTCCAAACAGGGTCGAGATAATCGTGCCGCTTTGACTTTCTTTGCCTTCGACTGTCGTATCAGGGTCCCCATAGAGAGCCTGCTGCAGGGCACTAACCTGTTGCATTTGCCGCTCCGAGACCAGATCGAGTCCCGCCTGCGGGGTCGCGGCATGGTGCGTTGCCGCAAGCAACATCGGTCCAGTCCCGGCTAAGGCGCCCTCGATCCCACTCGGCGTTCCCAGTGTCCCGCCGGTCACCTGTACCGACTGGCCGGACTCGACAACGAATGGCGTTGCGCCTACGGCCCGAGTTCCAATCGTCGCCGGCCCTTCATAAACTTCAAAACGTTCGTTAAGGATCGCCTCCGTCTGCACTGGGTAGACCGGAGTATACGAGACCAGCAGTGCCCGTCCCTCTGGCTCCTGCTTCCGTTCGGTTTGCTGAGGCTCCGTGCCGACCGTGGCTTTGAGAAGACCGCCCCGGGTCGCGAGCTGCGCACCGGGCGTTTCCACGATCACCGTCTGCCCATCCCGTAAGGCACTGGCTGCGGCTGACACCAAGACGCTCCCTTTCGTGAGATGCACGACGGTATGGCCCTCTCGCTCTTCTAACATGACATCGGACTCGCTCAACAGGGTCACAACAGCGTGATTGTTGATCAAAACCTCAGCAGAACTGTCACGGGCCGTTCGCACCTGTTCGCCAAATAGAATCTGTTCACTGAACCGCACTGGTCTGGCCGTCTCCCCTGCCGATACCGTGAGATCGCTTCCGCGAATACCTGACACGACTGCCTGGTTGTGGCGCCGCACCTCCACCCCCCGTTGCTCCATGGCCCAGATAAATCCAGGCCCCGCGAATTGCAGTGCTGTCAGGGTCACCACAAGTAAACGGAAGAAGGGAGATGCCGGCATGATCGTCCTCCTCGCGTGAGAAATTGACTCGCATTCACAGCACGAATCTCTGCTTGACAGGCCTAGGTGACTTCTATACAAGGGCAACGGCTGCCAGTGAAATCACCACGGTATAGTACGTAGCAACGTTCCCTACAGATGGCGGAAGGAGGCTACAGTAATGGCTTTACAAGGTCAAGTGGCTCACCAGAAGAAAAGAATAAATGCGTGTATTTCGGGACTGCTCCTGTTCATTACGGTTATGGGAGTACACGTATTGTTTCTCCATCCTGCTCTTGCGCAGCCCTCAGAAGGGAACGTCTTAGTGGCACAGGCAGTCCTCGCGTACGAGGCGAAGCGATATGATGAAGCGCTGAATCTCTTGACCCGTGCCCGCACCCATGATCCGCACAATGCGCGTGGACTCTACTATCTGGGATTGACCCAATTGGCTCTTCAGCACCCGGATGACGCAATCGAGCCGCTTGAGGCAGCCAGGCAACTGCAGCCAACCGATGTGAATGTCCAGTATCAACTCGGCGTGGCTTATCTCGCAGCGAATCGCTATGACGAAGCCGCCCCTCTCTTTGAGCAGGTCTATCAGCAGGAACCGAATATGGATAATCTTAGTTATTATGTCGGATTAACCCGCTATAGAAGGAAAGAGTACAAGCCGGCGGTTGAAGCCTTTGACCAGGGCACTGTCACCGATCCCAATCTCCAACGCCTGGCAACCTTCTATCGAGGACTCGCCTTAGGCGTATCGGGAATGACACAGGAAGCTACGGCCGCCTTCCAGGATCTACAACGTAGCCGGGCAGTTGATCCGTTGACGCAGACAGCGATCAGGCTCAGTGAAAGTCTGGCCGCTCGGCAGGGGGTTCAACGAGAAGAAAAGCGCCTCCGCGCCAGCATCAGCGTGGGCGGCTACTATGATGACAACGTGGCCATCAATCCGGACCGTTGCGACCGCTGTAACCCGGCGGTGAGATCATTGGTTGACCAGTTCAGGGAGCGCCGAACCAATTCCCCGGGCGCCATCGCGACGGTGAATGCAGAATATTCTTTCCTCCGTCACGAAGGCTTTGAGAGTTCTGTGAGCTATTCGTTTCTGCAGACCTCCAACTATGCCGGGAATTTGGATCGGTTCAACATTCAGAGTCATCAACCCGGACTCCATAGTTACTATCGAACGACGCTGGCTGACATGCCCTTCCAATTGGGATTGGATTATACCTACGACTATGTGTTTCTCGATTTTAACGGATTTCTATCCCGGCACAGCCCGACCCTATCCGCGACGATTGTGGAACCGAACACAACTGTGCCTTTGTTAGGCAGTGTCGGTCATATGACCACCACGCTGGGCCGATACCAGAAGAAGAACTTCTTTGGCGAATTCGATCCACGATTTCCTTCCGAGCAACGCGACGGCTATAACACGATGGTCGGCCTGTTTCATTCGTTCCGTTTCGCAAGTGATCGGACCATCCTGCGCGTCGGATACGAATATGATATTGAACGCACAGAAGGGACCGCCTTCTCCTACAATGGCCATCGATTGGAGGCCGGACTCCAAGTGCGCCTTCCCTGGGATATGCATGCAGGTTATACTTTTAGCCTGCATTTCCGGGACTATCAAAATCCTCAGACGCTGTTTCTGGACAAAGACGCCGCTCTATCCAAACGCAAGGACACGCAATACGACCATTTGATCCAGCTGACCAAAGCATTGAGCGAACACTGGCTGATCACGGCCCAATTCTCCCATACCACCGCCGTGTCGAATGTTGCCATTTATGATTACTCAAAGAATGTGGCGACCGGCTTAGTAACCTGGGTTTATTAATGTATTAGGCTCCAACCCATTCTATCGACAAAGAGGTTGTTCGAATAACGGACGGATCGAACCATGTGGTTCAAGCTCCGATCGGTTCACGCTTCCGCTATCGCCACGGTCCTCGTGGGCTCAGCGGCTTTTTCGATTTATCCAGCATGGGGCGCCGCCCACGGATCTCCTGTATCCAATTCTCCGCCTGCCGAAGCAGAGTCGCTCGCGCGTGCCGATGAGCTGAACCGGCAAGCGCTCACGCTCCACCACTCCGGTAGATTTGCGGACGCGCTGCCTCTTGCGAAAGAGGCCCTAACGCTTCGAGAGGCGGCTCTCGTCCCCAAGGATCTGCTCATTGCGGAGAGTCTAAATACCCTAGGAATTGTCCTCCAAGAATCTGACTATAAAGCTGCTCGTCCTTTACTTGATCGCGCCCTCAAAATTCGCCAAGAAGCGTTCCCTTCGGATCCTCTCGCCATCGCAGAAAGCCTGACCAACCTTTCCCGTACGCTATACGCTGCAGGCCAATTCGCCCAAGCCCGGCCGATGCTTGACCAAGCGGTCCACATCAGAGAAACGTCCCTCGGGCCCACTGCACCACAAGTCGCGGTGAGCCTCGTTCATCTTTCGATTGTTGTAAGTCAACATGGTGACCTCCAGCATTCCCGCTCACTGATGGAAAGGGCCCTTTCCATTCTGAATCCTCTGGAACATGACCATTCGCTTGAACTTGCCATGGGGCTCAACTATTACGGCAACATTTTGCGTCGCCAGGGCGAATTCGCGGAGGCTCGTGTTCCCCTCGAACGTTCGCTCTCGATTCGGGAGCGAATTCTCGGTCCCTCACATCCCCATGTCGCGCGAACGTTATCCCGAATGGGCCAGCTCGAGGCAGTGACGGGGAATTATCAAGCAGCACTGCCCCTGTTCCAACGCGCTTTGCGAATCAATGAAGAATCTCTTGGCGCCACTCACGCTGAAATCGCCGGCGATTTGAACGAAATCGGTTCAGTGCATCGAGCACTGGGAAACTTTGCAGAGGCGAAGCGGTCCTTTGAGCGAGCACTTCGCATCCAGAAAGCCACTGTAGGCCCGCAGCATCCGTTCGTCGCCGTGACATTGAATGCCCTGGGACAGCTGGCAGCTCAAGTGAATAAGCCGGACGAAGCCAAGTCCTTGTTTCAAGAAGCGCTCGCGATCCAAGACCATGCACTGGGACATGGGCATATCTTCTCCACCGAAACCTTAACGGCCCTTGGCTATCTGGATGTTCAGCGTGGTGCCCTGAAAGAAGCAACGGATTACTTTGAACGTGCCAGTCGAATCAGGGAGTCGCTGCTAGGTTCGACTCATCCTGATGTGGCAGCCAGCTTATTCGATCTAGCTCGGGGTCTTCATGCGCAAGGCAAACTCAAGGCAGCACGTGAGCACTATGAACGCGCGCGCCGTAGCACCCTCATGCATATTTCTGCAAACCAGAATTTAGAGGAGGCCTCCCAGACTCGGGTATGGGCACAACAGTTAAAAGGCTTGTATGACTATGAATTACTCTTAGCCACCGTGGCGAACAAGCCTTCACTGGATACAACTCCGCCAACTGCTATGGCCGACAGCTTCCTCGTAGCCGAGCAAGCCCGCGGCTGGATGATTCAATCCGCCATAGCGAGAGCCATGGCAAGACAGTCTCTTGAAGGAGACACGCATCAGCTGGTGCTCAAGCTTGATAATTTGAGACGTCAGCGGCAGGCAGTGTGGGGCAAGCTGACCGAGCTATACTCACAATCCGTTGAACAGCGGAACGAAACCGACCTAGCCAATGTGCAGAGGGAACTTGAGACTGTTCAGGCGACAATCTTGTCAGATGAGAAAGATCTAGAACATGAATCTCCTCGTTACGCCGAATTTGCCTTGCCAAAGCCCGCAACAATATCTGGCACACAATCGCTGCTTACCCCAAATGAAGCGCTCATCAGCTGGCTAACACTTTCCGACCGTATCTGTATCTGGCTGGTACGATCAGGGCAGCCCCCGCTCTACCGGGAGAATTTCATCCCCCGGTCTAAATTGGCGGATTTGGTCAATCAAGTCAGAACAAGTCTGACACCTGCATTCACGTCGTCTCCCGATGTGGCAGGCCTTCCACCATTTGCCATTGATGCCTCACGCGAACTCTATCGGCTACTTATTGAGCCCGTCTCCTCCCAGCTTGATAAAATTGAGCATCTCGTCCTCATTCCTGATTCAGTGCTTATGCCCCTCCCACTCGCTGCATTGCTACATGACCAAACAAACCGATGGCCCAACGGACTAGCAGACTTTGCTCGGACAGGGGGAATCGTGCCTGTCAAAGATCTGGTCCGCTATAAAGATCTTCCGTGGCTCGGATCTGCCTACACCCTCACCGTCATTCCTTCCGCCTCAGCACTAAAACTACTGAGAGAAAGCACCAGTCTTAAGAATGGTCGTCGGGAACAATTTATCGGATTCGGCGATCCAGTACTCCAAGGAACCGGAATTTCTCGAGGTGGAGCTTTGCCGAAGCATCGAGGCGCGCGAGTGCTCCGCAGCGAGCTCGAGTTGCTGAATCGACTACCCGGTACCCGCGAAGAATTGCTTGCCGTTGCTGCCGCCATGAACGTGCCACCGGAAGGGCATGTTTTCCTCTCTGAGCAAGCTACGGAAACCCAAGTCACTCAACTCAATCGATCCGGCCGCCTCGGCTCTGCTAATGTGCTGTCGTTTGCTACTCATGGGCTTCTCTCTGGCGAACTTCTGGGCTTGAAACAGCCGGCATTGGTGTTGACCCCTCCGCCCTTCCCCACAGACGAAGATGATGGTCTGCTTTCGCTGGACGACATTCTTCATTTGAACCTTGCACGGACGAATTGGGTCATTCTCTCAGCCTGTAATACTGCAGGGGGTGACGGTAGCGGAGATAACCTGACAGGTTTGGCACGAGCGTTTTTCTTTGCCGGGGCGAAGGCCCTGTTGGTTTCTCAATGGAGCGTCGACGATCGAGCCACGCAGTTTCTCATGACAGAGACGTTTAAATACTATGGCGGGAATACTTCACATACCCCGGCGCAAGCTCTTCGTCGAGGGATGTTGGCTGTCATGGCCGAAGCAAACTCGAATCCGAAGCATGTCTACTTTGCCCATCCCTTCGCCTGGGCTGCGTTTTTCTTGGTAGGCGAGGGCCACTTGTAGGATAATCCTATTTCTTCACGAGATCCTTTGCCCAGTCCAGGGCTGCGGCGTACTCCTCCTCCTTCGGTTTGGTGCATTTTTTACCTCGAACACCGTAACTGATGGTGCCCGTGCGGATGGGACAGGTGCCGAAAGCGGTTCCGAACTCGACCACTCCTTCCAGCACTCGCAACGTCGTCTCGCCATCCTCCTGCACCTTGATGTCGAATTCGGTTTGTTTCACTCGCGCACTAGCTACCGGCGTTTCGACTTCCAATGGCTTGGGCCCTTCTGCGATCCTGACGAGTAACTCGCCTTTCTTGACTCGTAGAATTCTGATCAGGGGACGATGCTTCTCCCATCGAGAGAGCACCATCACCTCCGTCCCTTCGTTCAAATAGACTTGTATCGCGCCGTCCACGAGAATCTCTGCCTGGTTGCCCGGCTCTGTCTTCAGCACATCGAACTCATAGAGGGGCACCGCCCCCTTACCGCGCAGGGCCTCTTGAATTCCATCTTTTCTCACAATGAGAAGCGACCCGACGGCGTTTTGCGCCATTCCAGCCGCTTGTGACTGAGCCGACGCGTCTTCGTCCATGAGAAGCATCGCTCCCAAGGGCACCATGATTGCGAGACCAACGACTGCAAGAACGCGAACCAACCGAGCATCTGGCCTAGATGAGACATTGCGCATAATGCTGTTCTCCAAGAGCGGTTCGAATGTTGGTCAAATCCATGATCAGCGCTGGCTCTTGCTGATTGCCTCCATTCTGATTCTATCGAGAGACCACGACGCGAATCGGTTTCCGACCTAACGGCACGGTCGCGATGACCTGACTTGTCGCCGTATCGATCACCCGGAGATCGTTTGATTTCGAATGTGCGACGTAGACAAGCGAGCCCAGAGGATTCGACCAAATCCCATTGGGTTCCTCTCCGACATCAATCTGATCTCGAATCTTGAGATTTTTAGGGTCTGCCAATGTGGTCACGACTTTGTTGAGTCCTCCGACGGATATATAGGCCAATGGACCAGTCGTGCCTTTGTAACCGAAGGTGATTTGCTGTGGAGCCTGACCGACGTCCAACGTCCCCACAACCTTATTCTCTTTCGGATCAATCACAAACACATCGTTCTGCCCCGTATTCGTGCCCCAGATATACCCGTTCGGAGCGAGCACGAGAAAATGCGGGTTCGTGCCGACCGGAATTGTCTCGATAACCTGATGGGCCGCCACATCCACAACTGAGACGGTTTTGTTCATACTGCTGACATACGCGAATTGCCCATCCTGGGAAAACGTGATGCCCATTGCCTGTGGAATGGGAATAACGCCGAGGACCCGGTATCCGACTGTTTCAACGATGGAAACAGTTCCATCCGCAATGTTCGCAACCCAGGCATGTTTGCCATCGTTGGTGATGGCGACCACATGACTTCGCTTTCCCGTATATATCGAGGCAACAGTCTGTAAGGTGGGAGTGTCGATGACCGAGACGGCGCCTGAAGCAAGATTCGTTGCAAACAACTTTCGACCATCACGGGTCAAGGCCAGATCGTGGGTGGCATGATTGAGGGTTTCGATCTCCCCCACCGGCTTGAAGGTGTCGCCGTCAATAACCGACACCGTATTCGAGCTCTCATTGGCCACATAAATTCTCGTCGCATCACGCGGTGGCATGACATTGGAAACCGGTGGCGTCTCCGCACAGCCCACACTAAGACCTGTCAGAAGTATTGGCCACAACATGAACGAAAAGAGTGGCGAAGCTCTTGTGATCCGTTGCATCTTGGCCTCCCTGCCGGATAGCGGCTGGTGACATCAGCCCTATGATGGCTCCCCTGCGGCAATGAAGCTACTGGTACGCCTCACACTCAAAAAATTCAACCACTATTCCTCAATTCCTCCGAAGAAATAATTACACGTATTTCTCGGCCCTCCCTGGCAAGTCCTCATTGAGAAACGAACCTACTTGCGGTAGCTTATGAGCATTGTTCTTGCTGCCGGCCAAATCGTCCCAACAGGCAGGCGCAAGGATCCGAACGGATAGTTTCCCAGCCTTACTTGAACTAAATGATTCCTCATTCAGAGAACGCTCATCTTCCATGGCACGGTGCAGGGCTGAGTGATGTCGGCTTACTCCGCTCGTCCAATCAAGACGCGTTCGTCGTGGACAATGACCTAGGCGTATGGGTGGTGGCCGACGGCATGGGGGGGCGAGCCGGCGGCGACGTCGCCAGCAGGCTGACCGTCAAGGCGCTTATCGATCACTTCCAGCAGCACCAAGAAAGCGGCCGACCAGCTATCGTCAATGGAAACGATGGTGAGACATCAGTTCAATTGCGTAAAGCGATTCAACGGGCCGACGAGGCCATTCGAGGGAAAGCGCGTGAAGAACCGGCCTTGTCCGGCATGGGCACCACCATCGTCGCGGTGGTGGTGTCATCCTTATCCCCATTACAACTCGTGATCGGCCATGTCGGAGATAGTCGGGCGTATCTGTACCGCGATCAGGAGCTTCGACTTTTGACCCGCGATCATTCGTTGGTCGAGGATCTCCTTGCACGCGGTCACATTTCACCGGAGGAAGTTCCTTCTCATCCTCAGCGTCATATTCTTGTGCGTGCATTGGGCGTAGAGGGGCAGACAGACCCTGATATAGCCAGTCAGGCGGTCCAACCAGGGGATATCCTGCTGCTCTGCACCGACGGCATTACAAAAATGTTGAGCGATCAGCAAATCAGCGGCCATTTGAACCACGCCAGTCATTCACCACATGAGGCATGCAATAGGCTGGTCTCAGAAGCCAATGCAGAGGGAGGAAAGGACAATGCAACAGCTGTTGTTGTACGCTTCTCCTAACAACCTGGAACCAACATCTTGCTCCCGATAAGACACACTACCCGACAGCGAAGATGCCGGCGCATCGCAGCGTAACATTATGACATTTGATTTCGAATCCCTCAATTTAACCGAAATCATTCGGCTTCAAAATCAACTGTCGGAGTTGCTTGCCCGGCGTTTTGAAAGGACTCTCGCGCTTGCCTTCAGCGACGTGACCGGCTCGACGGCGTATTTTGCCCGCTTCGGAAATGAGGCGGGGCGCAGACTCCAGCAGCGCCATGTCGACCTCATCGTCAAGAGCCTGGATGGATCATCCGGCCGCATTGTGGATACAGTCGGCGATGGCGTGTTTCTCTGCTTCCCCCGCGTCGAGGCGGCGATAGAAGTGTTGGAACGTTTCCAGTCCCTGCGACTGCAGGAGAATTCTCATATTCCCCCTGAGCATCAGATGACAACGAGAATCGGCATCCACTGTGGCACCGTCTTGACGGATGGGGTCATCGTCACGGGCGACCCGGTCAACCTCTGCGCGAAACTCGCCGCTACCGCGCAACCAGGCGAGATTCGCATCACGAAACAGGCATTTCTCGAACTGACTGTCCAACGGCGGCTTCGCTGCCGGTCTATTGGCCCGGTAAAACTCGCCGGGGTAAACGAGCCGATGGACCTGTTCGCATACGCCTGGGCTGATCCCGTCCGCTTTCCCGTTGCCGTGCTCATTGCGGAAACAGGAGAACAGATCCCTCTGCCGCCACAGCCGATCATTACCTTCGGCCGGTTACGCGAACTGAACGGCACCCATGCGAATGATATTGTGCTCACCCACAAAGATCCGACTCGGGCGCAGCACATCAGCCGGTGGCATTTCGAAGTACGGCGGGCTCCGGAAGGACTGATTCTGCGCTCAGTTTCGACTCAACCGACCGAGGTGAATGGAAGGGCTATCTGCAAAGGAGAAGAAACAAGCGTCTCGGCAGGGACTATCGTTCGCTTATCAGATGTCCTGACCCTACAGTTTATTTCCAGCGCATCAGACGAGGCATCTGAAGACAACGCCGTGACCACCATTTCTTAGGGTTCCCGCACGGCCCTGTGAGCATCGTGCCTTGCCCCTGTTGCGGGAGAGTCCAACTACTTATCCAATGGAACTCCTCTCCGTTGCTTGCTGTAGGTATCGACTGTCTTGCTCGTTGTGAGTAGCGGCACGGAACGATCCACCCCGGTTAACTTCGCGCCTCGACGCCCCTTCCTGATGTCGGACTCCAGGCGTTGGAGGTAGTCTCGGCTTTCGTCGCACCCACGTCCGGCACTATCACCGCCCTCCTCGATCGGCACCGCACTCAACATCGCCTTAATGGTTTCAGCGCCAAACGGGTGCGTGATGAGGATATGTTCCGGATCTGCATCACCCCCGAACGAATAGGTCCGCCCACCATGAATCAGCGCCTGGCCGCGATACACATTCGGCGCCAAATGCACCACACAACCATCAGCCATGAAATAGTCAAGTTTGAGATAGGCATCGCGATCAGACTGCACGTACACGATCAGACGATCCCCCTCGATGTAATGGCCATCGGCCTTATCGACCCACACCCTCAACCCAAACCCTTGCGATTGCGGCATCAACGGAGTTTGCGCCTCTTGCGCAACCTGTTTGGCGTTTGCTCGTTGCTTGATCAAATCCTCGAATGAAACCGGGCTCAGTTTGGCGCTCACCGTAATACAAATTTCCTGCCCCTTCTTTTCTTCTTTTTCCACCCTGATCTGTTCCAACATTCCGGCGCTCACCGTTTGAATCAGGTCGTCTTCAAGCTTCAACTTCCTCACGGTGGAAGTGGATTCCACCAACACACGATGACTGCGAACGGCTTGCTCCTGCGCAATGGTCATTGCGGCCCTTTTGGCCTGAGCCGGTGTTTCGTTATCGCCGTAGGAATAACAGCCCTCGCCACGAACAGTCTCCAGCTCGTGACTCGCTGCCTTTGTGCCCGCAAGGACGATTGGGGAATCGAAAATCGACAAGACTACGCAGAGCGCAAGCGGTGCAGAGGACCATGGATGCAGCTTATTCATAGGTCACCCGTTACCCTGTCAATCAGCAATGAAGGTTATGGTTCTCACGCCGCCAAGGGAGTTCAGAAAATATAGACAATTGTGCCCCCCTTGTCGAGGAATGCCTCACGAGAAATACACGTATAGCGGCCGGAGTTTCCTCTTATTCATCGGCAATGTCCATTGCAGCAGTCCTGGCTTCCCGATACAATCATATCGGGCATCCAAGTGTTGCTCTTCCTATGGCATCCTGCAATAGGGAGCACCTACGCGCGATGCCGTCGATCAGCCGGGAAAGAAGGAGGTGCGTCATGGCCACGGTGCTTGCCCCTCCAACCATTCACAACAAACCCCTGCCGACGCCCTCTCACGGCCCGGCATCTTACGTGATCCCCGACATGAAAACTCTGACGCTTCTTGCGGTCTTCTTTGTCTGCATCGTCGTTGCCGGTCAGGACTGGGCACCAGACGCGCTCGCACAAGAGACCAGCTCTCCTGAGACGCTGATGGAACAAGGGCAATCCGCCTATCAGCAAGGGGCCTTCACCCAAGCGATGCAATATTGGACCGAGGCCGGCCTTCGTTATGAACGGGAGGGCAAAACACGAGAGCAAATCAAGGCGCAAGTGAATCTCTCGCAAGCGCTCTATCAAACCGGGCACTATAAGGAAGCGGGATCGATCTTGGTTGATTCGGGAAAACAAGTGGATCGAATTGGAGATCCCCTCCTTAAAGCCATTGTGCAGGGGCGGCTGGGCTCTGTCCTCTTTGCGCTAGGTGATAATAAAGAGGCGTTACGTGCAATCGAAGAGGGTCTCGCCTCGGCCAGAGCACTCGACAATTCGGCCCTTGCCGCGACCATGCTGAACGATCAGGGCAACATTCTCACGGCCGACGGACGATACTCTTCTGCGGTGGCTGCCTACACCGAATCGTCTATCCTGGCCAAAGCCTCTCGTCAACCATCGCTGACCACCATCGCCCTGATCAATGCCGGCCGAGCCACAATCCAAGAGGGGTCGCTCGACACAGCCAAGGCGCGCTTAGACCTCGCCGCGCAGGAAATCGCCTCGATGTCGGATTCGTTCGACAAGGCCAATGCCTGGCTCAGCCTTGGGGACGCCTATGAAGAAATCGTCCAGCCCCGCATCGGCGACGTCTCTTCGAGAAATGTCGTGCAACGGACGCTTCTTGCGGCCAAGAGTTCACGGGGTGTTGAACTACAGCCGGGGACACCTCCGACGCAGGGGCCGGGTGCGACCACACCTCCACCTGATACACAACCCCCTCCCAAAAAGCCTAGCCCTCTACCCACACTTCGCCAGGCGGCGGACGCCTACTGGAATGCGATCCAGGTCGCGACCAGGATCGGGGATGCACGAAACGAATCCTACGGGTGGGGCTACCTGGGTCACTTGTATGAAACGCAGCATCGCACGGATGAAGCGCTGGACCTGACCCGACGAGCCCTGCTCGCCGCTCAACAGGTCAGCTCTCCGGAGTCCCAATACCGGTGGCACTGGCAGACTGCACGTCTGCTGCGGTCCAAAGGCCAGATCAACGAGGCGATGGCTGCCTATCAGCGAGCGATTGAAACCTTGCAACCCATCAGGTCGGAGTTTACGGTGGGAGGCCACAACCGCCGGTTTTCCTTTCGCGAGACGACCGGCAATCTGTTCTTTGAGCTGTCAGATCTGTTACTGCAACGCGCAGCCTCAACACCAGACCTAGCGGCCCGCCAGCGTCTCCTCGGACAGGCGCAGGACACGGTTGAACTCTACAAGGCGGCGGAGCTGCAAGACTATTTCAGAGATGAGTGTGTCGCGACCGCCCGATCGACGAGCACGGCGGTCGCCCAGGAATCCAAGTCCACGGCTATCGTCTATCCCATTATCCTGGCAGACCGCATGGAGCTGCTCGTGAGCATGCCGGCCGGACTGAAACAGTTCATTGTGCCGGTGACCGGCGAGCAGCTGACGGAAGAAATACGCGCCTTCAGACTCGGCCTCGAAGATCGTTCCAACAACGCCTATCGTCCCCATGCCCAGAAGCTCTATCAGTGGTTGATTCGCCCCATGGAGGCAGACCTGACCAATGCGCACATCACCACCCTGGTTTTTGTACCGGACGGACCGCTACGGACGATTCCGATGGGGCCCTTGCATGACGGCACGAAGTTTTTGATTGAGCGCTATGCGGTGGCGACCACGCCGGGATTGACACTCACGGATCCGCGACCGCTCAACCGGAAGCAGATCCGCTTGTTCTCCATGGGGCTGACCGAGGCGGTGCAGGGCTTTTCGGCCTTGCCCTATGTCGGCAATGAATTAAAGGCGGTTCAGGCGATTTACGGTGGGAAACAGGTGCTGAATGAAGAGTTTCGCGCCGGGAAGGTCGAACGTGACCTTAATGAACAGCCATACAACATGATCCACATTGCCTCCCACGGCAAGGTTGAAAGTGATGTCACCAAGAGTTTTGTACTCACGTTTGACGACCGCATCACGATGGATCGCCTGAGCCATCTCGTGGGATTGTTCGAGATGCGCACGGTGCCTCTCGAATTGTTGACACTGAGCGCCTGCGAAACAGCCGCCGGGGACGATCGCGCGGCCTTAGGTTTGGCAGGAATGGCGATCAAGGCCGGCGCGAAAAGCGCCCTTGCGACCCTCTGGTTTATCGATGACGAAGCCACGGCCGAACTCATCACCGAGTTCTACAAGAATCTCCAGGACCCAGCCACATCCAAAGCGATGGCGTTGCAACAGGCTCAGCTCACGCTGCTGAAAAACCCCGAGCGAGCCCATCCCGGCTTGTGGGCGCCTTTCTTGTTGATTAACAATTGGTTGTAAGCTCGACTGCACGACCAGACCTCCTGCATCTACGTCCTGTCTCATCCTGATGCTCCTTCACGAGCAGAGCGGAACTCTTCGCCCCCGGTCCCCCTTCCTAGCCAGCTGAAAATCCCCTGCTATAGTTGATGGAGAGCAATGCTGCCTGCGTGGCACGTGATCTCTCCTGCCGTCGAGCATGCCGCTTCACGGATTCTAATGAGCAATTCCTTTTCTATTCCCATGCCTGCCTTCCGCATCTCTATCTTGATTGCTCTGTTCGTTCTGTCGAACTCCATCAGTGAGGCCGGTTTTTATACCGGAACAGAGAGCCTCACGGAAGTGTCGTCAACAACCGTCTCCTCCACCTGGCCTTCCCTTACGGATCTTTCAGCAAAAGAACGAGTCAAACCAAATCTCACCGGTGAAGAGTTCGGATACTTTTCACGGGTCGAAACAGGCTTTCTCGTGGCGACGGTAGAGGACAGTCCCATAGCCGGCACGAGAGCGGCCTCTGTCAGGCTTGCCCGCACGCAGGCCGTCCTTCATTCAGGAACCGGAACCACCGTACTCGGCGACCTCTACCTTGCCGACGATCATCCCATCGTGGCGGCAGAAGCGGCACAACTCCTGGCCTCGACAGCCCTGCTCCTTGATCGAGATCCAGGAACGCATCTGACGCTGGAAGCCTATTGTGATGAACGTGGGACAGAGGCCTATAGTTTCGTCATCGGCCAGGCCTGGGTATCAGATGTGAGCCGTCGATTGCAGGAGATGCGAGTAGGAGAGACGCAGGTCACGACAGTCAGTTACGGTCTACAACAACCAGCTTGCCAACAAAAGTCGACGACCTGTTGGGAAGACAATCTGCGTATGAAATGGTCCATCCGCCTGCTCTCTCCCGTCGAGTCCCAACAGGGCTGTCTAGTCCGCCTCAAACTTGCGACCAATGCTCCGCTCGGTGAGAATGCAATGGTCGCGGCCGGTCACCCCTACCTGCGTCGCATCCAACAGGGAGAACCCTATTCCGCCAAGGCTCCCGCCCCTAGCCCCCGATAAGCACACAGCAAGCTTTTCAGAAACAGCCCGCAGGATGCGCAAAAGGGCCATCCAGCAAGGCCACAGCGAGCGAAGAGGCGAATCGTACTCGTGCCGTACGGTGAGACTCTGAGGTTCACGACGCGCGGAATAACGCGCGTCACGTTTGTGAACGCCGCCGAGCCGGTGAGGCGGCAGTGTCTTGCGAGAGCGCCGCTGGCGAATTTTTCCGCATCCTGCTAGAGGATGTTGAGCACAAACTGGATATGCACCCCCTCATCCTGCAGACCGTTATGAGGGTTCGAGACATTATTCGTCACGAGACGCCGTCCCCAATACACATTGAGGTTTGCCACCGTGCTGATATTGAACCGGAGTCCGGCCCCCACGCTCGCCAACGTTTGCGGATCGCCGCTCACGCCCTTGGCCGACCAGGAATGGCCAACATCCGCGAAGGGACAGAACTGCACGTAAGGGAATCCTTCGCTTGAACTCCACAGAGGAAAGCGGGTCTCAAACTGATACACGAAGGCGTTGTCCCGAAGCAGGGTGTTTTCGCGATAGCCCCGCACGCTGTAGCGTCCCCCTACCGCCATTTGTTCGAGAGGAAACAGATGGTCATTGGCGAGCTGCATATTGAGAAAGTTTAATATTTCGATACGCGATTCAAAACGCTTCAACCATTCCGCCTGCCCGAGCCAGGAAAAAAACTGACCTTCCGCCGCTCCCGACGCTCCGTTGACCGTAGCCCCCAGGACATCGACCCCCGTGGAAAAGCGGGAGCGCACCGAAAATACGGACTCCGTGGTCCGATGGGTCCATTCCTGGATGAAGCGGAGCGCGGCGACATTCCCAAAGCCGTTCTTCATGCCAGTGACGAAGTCGAACGGCGTGCCAAGGAGACTATTGGCATTCTGCTCGTATTCGCCCACGAGCGCGATCGTAACCTCGTCGTTCAGGGTGCGATAGACCGGCTGGCGCAGCGACAGGGTGAAGATCTGTGTCTCGCTCTTGATATCCAGCGGCCGAAACGGATCTTCCACCACCTTGAACTTGAAATACCGGTAGCCCGCAAACAAAGTGGTGTCGTATCGGTTGAGGGGAATCGCATAGGAGGCATCCACCGCCGGGAACACGCCTATCTTAGCGGGGGAAGCCTGACCCGAAGCCCCGAAACTCATACTCAACACATCGCCACGGCCCGTGAGGTTGCGATGGGCCATCGTCCCGCGCAGCTGATTTTCGCCGACCGTGGGGTTGATGTAGTTGTTATACTCAACAAAAGCCCTGACGGGATTCGCCTCCTGCACCGCGACATCCAATATAGCTTCACCGGGAACTGTGCCCGGTTTGAGTTCGGCATTCAAGCGCTCCAGCCGGTCGTCCTGCAAAAGCAGCTGCAGCCGGTCCCGGAGCGGGTTCATGTTAAAGGGGGGCCCTGCGCTCAGCTCAATACGGTCGCGGAGGTAGGAGGGCCGAAACCATTTCGTGCCTTGAATTCTGACATCACTGAGCCTTCCTTCAATCACCTGCAGCGTGATCGTGCCATCGACCACCGCTTGATCAGGCAGCACCGCGCCTGAATTGGGATAGCCCTTGTCGATATAGGCCAGCGTAATGCGCCTTCGCAATTCCTCCAAATCTTCGGTCGTCACCTCCCGGTTTTCGTAGAGAGCGGTGAGTTGGGTCAACTCCTCCTGTGACAGTACGGTGCTGCCGACCACCTGGATCTGTCTGACAAAAACCCGCAATAGCGGGCCCTTCTGGCGGAGATCTCTCGGCGAAGGTTGGACCGGAGGAAGAATCTCCGTGGGAGGCTGCTCCGGACGCAAGGGCTGCTTCTGTTCCACCGGAGGTGGAAGGCCGGATCGGCCGGAAGGATCGATCACAGGGGGCAGGCCGACCTGCGCATAGTCAAGCTCAGGCATCAACAGACTGCAGGCAACCAGCATCAAGAGTTGGAAGAAGACGTTCCGGGAACAACCGCTCCACCCTCTCTGCATGCTGTTCGGCTGCGAGGAAGGCATAGGCTGATGCTCGGTGGCGTAATGGATGGTCCCCTCCTCCTGGCTCTTGACGATCAGGTGCCCCACCTTGCCGCCTTACGATCGACAGCCGACAAAGACTGTCAGGCTGCTGCGAGACGACTGCTCGAAATCAGGCAATCCGAGACGGATCGCTGACAGCTTTGATGGGGACTGTAGGCTACGGCTCAACGGAACCTCATCCAACTCCAGCAGCAACGGGCTCGGAATCAGATCCCCTGGCTGCGGCGGCACGCCGTCCCGCGCCCCTTGCACGAAGCTGCTGAATTGCCCGCCCTTCTCCGCAGCACAACGCTGGCCATAGAGATTGGTTGCGACCGCAAAGGCTTGCGGCAACGGCGCAATGGCACCGGCAAGTTGCTGGAGAGGTGCTTGAATGTTGACGGTACCATTGAGTGCCTGATTTCCAGAGTCGGCATTGATCACGCTTGCAGGGTCAGCCAACAGGACCCCAGCAACGATGGAAATCGCTCCGCCCTTCCCCTGAGTTGCCTGGGCAAGAATTTGGCTATTCTGAAGAACCACAAATTGTGGGTCAATCGTGATGTTACCACCACCACCCGTTCCAGCAGTTACCGAGGTGGTGATCTGGCTACTACGAAGGCGCACCAGATTCGGCGCAGTGAGGGTAATATTGCCGCCAGACGCTTCAGCCGCCGAGGTCGTCACCATACTATTCGCGATAGAGATACTACCACCTGAATTAAGAGTGATATCGCCGGCCTTTCCATCCCCAGTTGAGGAGGTGTTTATCGTGGAATGATCAGCCAGAACTATATTAGTTCCGGCGATTACAATGTTTCCTCCACTTGCTGCTGGATAAAGTTGACTGACACCTTGAGGGGAAGGAGCTATCCTATCGAGACCGGTTGTGGTTGCTTCCAGACTCGAGTTATTTGCGAATAATAAATTGTTGCCACGTATAGATATTCTTCCACCACCGCCTATACCTGCATGACTCACTGCCGCGTGTCCCGCATCGAAGACGACAGAATCGCCCTTTACACTGATGGAACCTGCAAATCCAAAACTATTATCAGAAGGGCCACTGCTCGATATCTTACTGTCATTCAGGACTTGAATGGTTTTGGCACCGACACCGTCTTCGACACCTGAAATAGTGATTGTGCCGGCAGCTCCTCCGCCATTCAACGGATCTGAGCCGGAATTCTTTGTGCTGATGACAGAATCATCAAAGACAACAATATCCCTAGCACGAATATCGATGTCACCCGCACTGCCGAGTGATCCACCGTCCGCAGATATCTTTGTCGCCCTAAAGGATAAAGTGGGGGCGGCAATGAGGATATTGTCTGGTGAAAAATGTGCCGAATGAATACTAGCGTGTTCAACAGCAGCCACGATGTCTCCTGCTGTCAGGGAAATAGACTCGCCAGCTTTCAATACGATGCCTTTGTGATCGGAAACATTTGCAGTGAATCCGAAGTCATTTTGAATCAGGTTCTGGCCACCGCTCCGGATGGTTCTTGCCGCCTCCAGCCTTATAGACCCTTGATTCGTCAGTACCTGGCTATTCGACATATCTATGTCGATTGCTTGAATACTGATCTGTCCGCCCTGTCTACCTCCCCCAACATCAAGAAACCATCCCTCGGTATCAAGCACGGTTTGGTTCCGCAGTAAGACATGATTTGAAAAGGAGTCGGTTCCCCCCAAACCTTGGACACGTATGTGCCCAGCACGATTCATATTCGGCCCTGGTACGTTGTACCCATCAGTAACAATCTGGGCGTGATCCAGCGCCACTTCGTTTGAACTAATGGTAACATCCCCCTGATTGTTCGTATAAATCGTTCTTCCTGAACTTCCCCCAGCACTTCCTTTCAACGAGACCGAGGCAGCAACAAGGTCGACTATTCCGCCTTTGCAGCAAGTCATAACAGTAAAAGTAGAGTCAAACTGACTAGAGGCGGTCGTAATTGCTTCAAGGCTTGCATTTTCCGACACTAACTGCCCTCCACGAACAAAAACCTGGCCAGCATCGCCTTTGCTAGAACTCGTTCTCAAGATCGCCCCTTCTGTGAGTTGAATCGTACCTTGTTTGGACACGTTGGCGAGACCAAGAGATGGCGTCTCACCTAGCTGATCGGGAATTACCTCGCCGGCTCCTGCCACACTCGCCAGGTCTAGCTGTCCACCCGGTGCGAAAACAGTTCGTCCAATTATCGAAATATCCCCGCCTATCAGCGAAATCGCCTTTCCTTCACCAACGGCAAGCGGCGATCCGGCTTGCACGGTAATGGGACCTGCCAAGCGCTCACCTAAAAATCCAAACGCCGTCACTGGTGCGCTCGTCAGTTGGCTTGTTTTGCCCAAATCCGCATAGAAGCGATCATTGCCGCTGCCAAGCCGCAAATAGTCGGCCGTGCTGAAATGCACCGAACCGCCGACATTCAGCGAGGCCGAGGGGCCAAAGACGATGCCGGCCGGATTAATCAGCCACAAGGCCGCCGTTCCAAACCCCGCCGTCTGAATGTTCCCATAGATGTTCGAGGTCTGGCCCCCCGTCACCCGACTCAGAATATTCGTCGTCGCAAGTCCGGAGTCATTTTGAAACAGAGCGCGGTCATGCGTGCCGACACTGAAGTCGCCAAAGCTATGGAAAAGGTTCGTGCCATTGCCCGGTCTCGTGCCGCCGGTAATGTTGTACGTCGGCACTGGCGCATTGGGGCTAAGGGCCACATTGGTGTTCAGCCCGGAAGACGTAATTGACGTGGTTTGCCCCTCGCTGCCCGTCACGGAGAACAAACTCATCATCACCGTCAGAACAAAAACTGCTCGAAATATTCCTGGGCTCCCGTCCATGGGAACTCCCCTTTCTCACTGAAGAAGCATGCGACACGGGATCATGCCCTGCGGTTCACACCACATGGCAACCCGTCATATCCTACTTGCCTCCCGTTCCCGCGCCGCAGCTTGCGTTGACGCTGCTCCTTGGCTTCCGATGGCAGATGGCGCGCCTCCCAACACCCGGCACGCCCTATTCAGAGGCCGACTTCTACCTCAGGTCTCCTGCAATTTGACAGAGCAATCCTTGTACCTCAGAAGAGCAGAGTCAGCAGGGCAAAGTACACCGGTTACACGGACGATTGCGGACTTTTCCGAGAGAAGAGCGGGAGCGACTGAGGGCAAGATGCTACAGATGAGGAATAATGCTCTGAGGCAGGAAGGGACAGGCCATTCCTGTGGATTTGGCTAACGATTCATCACCTCCTACCGCCAAGGATTATTCGTAGTGGCATTTTTTCGGTTTGGTAATTGCCGACGTTCAAAGGAAACGATCTTTAGAACCTCCCTAGTAACTTGGAGACAAGGTGTCTTCTTTAGAATTGACTCTGGTGTGGGCCTTGTATCCAGCTAGTCTTTACACAACGTATGAAAACCCATGAATCAATATCAGGCATATACCCATTCAGATTTGATACGGCTACGGAGTGGCCTGCTGCCGGTTTCAAAGACACCGAGTGAGGGATATGAAGGAAAGCGGAGGTGGGAATGGAACGACGCACACGAGAGCGTGTAGGCTGGAGGCGGTGAAACTCGGTCGAGAACGAGGCGTGACGGTGGCACAAGCGGCTCGGGATTTAACCGTGGAGGCCACCATGGTACGCCGATCGGTATGGGAGTGTGCAGCCGATGCGCAGCAGGCTTCCTCGGCCAGGGACAAATCAGCTGGAGATCGAACGCCTCCGTCGTGAGGTCACCAAGCTCAAAGCCGAGCGGAACAATCTAAAAAGGCCGCAGCCTACTTCGCGAGGGTGCCGCCGTGACGTGCGGCTTCATCGTGAAGCACCGGGGAGCTGTCAGCGCCGATGCTATAAGTCCTACGATCACCGAACTGAAAAGTCCTCTGAACACCGATCACAATGTCCCTTCACCGATTATCCAAGCGGAGGAGGGACGGATGCTGCGAAGGGAGGACTTCATGGTGATTGATGCCTTGGCACAACGGGGCCTCTATGTGTGTGACATCGCGAAACAGGTCGGCGTGCATCCCCGGACCATCCGCCGGGCGCTCGCCCGTGGTGGAGCGCCGGCTCCACGGCCCAGCCGGCGGAGCAGTCGGCTGGATCCCTATCGGGCCGACATCGACCGGCTGTTAGCTGAGGGGGTCTGGAACGCCGTGGTGATCTTTCGGGAGTTGCAGACCAAGGGCTATCCGGGCCGGCTCTCGATCCTCCGGGACTATATCCGACCGAAGCGAGTGCTGCGCGTCCGCCGGGCGACCGTACGGTTTGAGACGGCTCCGGGGCGGCAGCTGCAGAGCGATTGGGCCGAGCACCGGACGCGGATTGCCGGAGCGGAGACCACGGTCCACGTGATCGTCAACACGCTGGGATTCTCGCGGCGGTTCCATTTTTGGTGCACAGACGGCGCGGATGCGGAACATACCTATGACGGGCTGATCCGGAGCTTCGACTGGTTCGGCGGCGTCCCGGGGGAGGTCCTGGTGGATAATCAGAAGGCAGCGGTCCTGGAGCATCCCGTGGGCGGGCCCGTCCGGTTCCATCCGAGGTTTGTGGATCTCGCGGGCCACTATGGGTTTGTGCCGCGCGCCTGTCGGCCTGCACGGGCGCAGACCAAGGGCAAAGATGAGCGGATGGTCGGCTACGTCAAGCACCACTTCTTCGTGCGCTACCGCGCCTTCGAGAGCTGGGCCCATCTCAATCAGCTCGCCGAACAGTGGCTGCGGGAGGAGGCCGACCAACGGCGACATGGGACGGTCCAGGAGATTGTCGCCGACCGGTTTGCCCGCGAGGCCTCGACGCTGCGACCCTTGCCAGCCACACGTTACGACACGGCCTACCGAGAAATCCGGCAGGTCAGCTGGGACGCCTACATCGACGTCCGCGGCCGCCGCTACAGCGTGCCCGCCCACTTGGCCGGCCGCCCGGTCCAGATCCGGCTCACGCTCGACGGGGAGTTGGCCGTCTACGAGGGGGAGCACCTTGTGGCGAGCCATCGCGTGGTCCCCGGGGAGCGGGACTGGGTCACGGTCCCGGCGCATCATGCCGCCCTGTGGGCGAACATCTTCGAGGTTGAACGGCGTCCCTTGGCCGTCTACGAGGAGGTGGCGCCATGATGGAACTGAGTGTGCTCCTCGAACGCTTGAAGATGGAGCATCTGCTCACCCAGCTCGACGGCGTCTGTGAGCAGGCGGCCAAGGGCGATCTCGACTATCAAGGGTTCCTGGCCCAGGCGCTGGAAGCGGAATGGCGGGGGCGGCACCAGCGCGGGATCGACAGTCGCCTGCGGCTCGCCCGGTTCCCGTGGATCAAAACCCTCGACCAGTTCGACTTCGAGTTTCAGCCCTCACTCGACCGCAAAGTCGTGCGCGAGTTGGCGGGGGTGAGCTTTGTCGAACGCACCGAGAACGTGGTCCTCTTGGGGCCACCCGGCGTGGGCAAAACCCATCTCGCCATTGCCCTGGGGATCAAAGCCGTGGAAGCGGGCTACTCAGTGCTCTTCCCGACCTTCGAGAGTCTGATGGGCCGGTTAGTCCAGGCGCGGCACGAGAACCGACTGGAGCGGACGCTCCAACAGCTCGCCTACCCTCGGCTGCTGATCCTTGATGAATTGGGCTACCTGCCGCTCACGCGGGAAGAAGCCAGTCTCTTCTTCCGGCTCCTGGTTCGCCGCTACGAGCGAGGCAGCCTGATGGTGACCAGCAATAAGAGCTTTGCGGATTGGGGGGAGGTCTTCAACGATCACGTGCTCGCCACCGCGATCCTGGACCGGCTCCTGCATCACGCGACCACGTTGAACATCAAAGGCGAGAGTTATCGGCTGCGGGAGAAGAAGAAGGCCGGGCTCTTCGGCCGACGGCCACCCACCGAGCCGGGAGAGGTGACGACCGATGGGGCGATTTGAGTCAGTGGACTGGACAATCTCAACGGTGAAAAGTGGACATCTCACATCGGTGATTTGCGGACAACCAGCTTCGGTCTTGACAGGAGCTGGCCGACGATGTGGCGATACGAGGCGCTCGGTGTCTCGCGAGGTGGGTTCTCTGCATGGCTGACGCGGCCACGCAGTCAGCGCGTATATCGCGACGAGATGTGGGGCGACAAGATTCTGGCGAGTTTCCTGCAGAATCCCCGGACCTACGGCACGAGACATGTGCGCCACGACCTCCTGGCCGAGGGAGATGGATGCGGCATGCCTCGGATCGAGCAGCTGATGCGGCGACAGGCCTGGCGGGCGCATTCCAGACAGCGTCAGATGCCTGTCGATGCCGGCCCGCAATCGCCGCGCGCGGTGACACCGAATGTGCGCAATCGTCAGGTTGACGCCACGGCTCCAAACCGGGTGACTGACTTCACGTCTCACCTGAACGGCCGAAGGGAGGCTCTCCCTCGCGGCGGTCGTGGATCGCTTCCCCCGACGAGTGGCGGCTGGTCCATGAATGCGACGATGACGGCCCAATGAGTCACCCATGCGTTGGTAATGGCGATCTGGCGGCAAGGCAAACCGGAGGCCGTGTTGCATCACTCCGATGGGGCAGCCGTACACCAGCGAGCCGTTCCAACAATTGCTGGCCGACCCAGGTCTGGCTTTCACACTTTTTCACAGAAGAATCCGAAGAGTTCCTCACCATCACGATCCGTTCTCGTGACTCCCATTCCTGACTTGGCAACAGACGTAATCTACTTTTATCCAATGCATTGCTCCCGACAGCATCGTTCAGCGCGGCTTCTAAAACTCCACACTCTCGCGCTCTGCATCTGTTCATCCGACGACACACTCGCACCGGCGTTGTGCTTGCCGGGAACACTCCCGTTCTTAAGCGGAGACGACTCCCGCATGGTTGTGTTCTCCGGCGCCAGATATGCTGTTTTGTCCAAGTCCAGTGAGAATTCCGCCTTTGTCGCCTGCTTCAGAGACATGGCTGCCCCTATGACTCCTGCTGTTGCCTCCACCACCGCCACATGACATAGACCGGCGGAATGACAAACAACGTGAGCAGCATGGCGGAAAAAACCCCGCCAACTTGAGGCGCTGCGATGCGTTTCATCACATCGGCGCCAGTTCCAGTCGCCCACATCACAGGGATCAACCCAATCACATCCACAAGGCCGATCATCATCATGGGTCGAATCCGCTCCACCGCGCCGAATTGCACCGTCTCAATCACATCCTGAAGTGTCGTCAGTCGACCGGCCGCTTTGCGTCGCGAGCAGGCCTCATCCAGATAGGCCAACATGACGGCACTGGTCTCCGCCGCCGTCCCTACGACGGTGATAAGTCCTACCCACACCGCGATGCTCATGTTGTACCCTAGAAGCGACAGATACCAGATCGCGCCCACGAGGGAGAGCGGGACCCCAACCATGACCATGCAGGTTTGTGCGACCGACCGGAAGGCGAAATAGAATGTGACGAAAATGAAGATGAGCGTCAGCGGGACGACTAGCTTCAGCCGTTCTTTCACACGTTCCATAAATTCATACTGGCCTGACCAGACGATCGTATAGCCAGCCGGCAACACCACCTTTTCGGCCACAACTCTTTTGAGATCTTCCACATAGCCGCCGACATCTCGCCCTGCCATGTCGAGGAAGACGTATCCCGCAAGAATCCCATTTTCGTCCCGAATCATGGGAGGACCATGGACGAATCGAAGCGTCGCAAGCTGGGCGAGCGGCACTTGCGTACCAGTCGGCGTATCAACGAACACCCGCTCCAGCTTTTCCGGATCATCCCGCAATTCACGGAAATAGCGAACGTTGATGGGATAACGTTCTCGCCCCTCAATGGTCGTGGCAATATTTTCACCCCCGATGGCGGTCTCGATGATCTTTCCAACATCCATCAGTTTAAAGCCATAGCGCGCGATTTCCTCACGGTTGATCTCGAAATCGAGGAAGTATCCCCCGGATACACGCTCTGCATACGCACTCCTAGTCCCGGGTACGTCCTTGAGAACCATCTCCAGATGCTCGCCGATCTTTTCGATCTGCTTCAGATCCGGACCAAAGACCTTGATTCCGACCGGCGTCCGAATCCCGGTCGTCAGCATGTCGATCCGCGCCTTGATTGGCATCGTCCACGCGTTTGTCACCCCAGGAATCTGAAGCGCGCGGTCCATCTCATCCACGAGTCCCTCATAGCTCAACCCTGGTCGCCATTGATCCTTCGATTTCAGCGCCACCACCACTTCCATCATGCTGAAGGGTGCGGAGTCGGTGGATGTTTCCGCTCGTCCAGCTTTACCAAAGACCTGTTCCACCTCCGGAAAGGAGCGCAGCTTTTGATCCATGATTTGAAGTAGCCGGCTAGCCTCCGTCACCGACAAGCCCGGCAAGGTGGTCGGCATATAGAGGATCGTGCCTTCATATAAAGGCGGCATAAACTCGGAGCCCATTTGCTGGTAGACCGGCACGATACTGGCCATCAATACGATCGCACTCATCACGACCGCTTTTCGATAGTGCAACGCCGCGCCCAACATCGGGGCATAGAGCCGTTGCAGCGAGCGGGTGACAGGATGCTTCAGTTCCGGAAAGATCTTCCCTCGAATAAACGTCGGTAAGCAGGCAGGGACTAAGGTGATGGCCAGTACGGCACACATCACAATGGCCAGGTTGTTCGTCCAAGCCAGCGGCTTGAACATGCGACCTTCTTGCGCTTCAAGCGCAAAGACAGGGATGAATGAGATGGCAATGACGAGCACAGACGCAAAAATGGGTGGGCCGACTTCCTTGGCGGAATCGATCAGGACTTGGAGCCGGTCGCCAACCTTCCCATCCCGCTCCCATTCCTCAAGGCGCTTGTGTGCATTGTCCACCATCACGATGGCGGCATCGACCATATCGCCGATCGCCACGATGATACCGCCCAGAGACATGATGTTCATGCCGATGTTCATGAGATAGATCGGGATGAACGAGATCAGGACGGCGAGTGGAAGTGTCAGGATGGGGACGACTGCCGAACGCACATGGAGTAAGAACGCCAGGATCAAGACGCCGGTGACGATGAGTTCTTCCATCAAACTCTCGTTGGCAGTAGCGATTGACTCACGAATCAAATCGCTCCGGTCGTAGGTGCTGACCACTTTCACGCCTTTCGGCATAGAAGGTTCTAGCTCTTTGAGCTTGGCCTTGACCCGTTCGATGACAGTCAACGCATTCTCGCCGAACCGCATGACAACGATGCCGCCTGCCACCTCACCTTGGCCATTGAGTTCTGCCAGCCCCCGCCGCATGTCAGGCCCGAGCCGGATCGTTGCAACATCACGTAATAAAATCGGTGTCCCATTTTCGTTGACTGCCACGGCAATCTTCTCGATGTCCTCGACGTTCTTGATATAGCCGCGCCCGCGGACCACATATTCGATTCCAGAAAATTCTACGACACGGCCCCCCACGTCGTTATTGCTCTGGCGAATCGTTTCGACAATGGCAGGAAGTGACAGTCGATAGGCAGAGACCTTCGTAGGATCGAGGTTGACCTGGTACTGCCTGACAAATCCGCCAACACTGGCCACCTCGGCCACGCCTTCCACAGCTCGAACCCAATACTGCAGATACCAATCCTGGAAACTGCGAAGAGCGGCGAGATCGTGCTGACCGGATTCATCAATCAACGCATACTGAAAGACCCAGCCAACACCGGTCGCGTCGGGCCCCAACTGGGGCATGACACCTTCTGGCATCCGGCCAGAGAGTTGATTCAACCGTTCGAGAATGCGCGACCTGGCCCAATAGATATCCGTACCATCTTTGAAAAGAATGTAGACGTAGGAATAGCCAAAGTCCGAAAACCCTCGAACGACGGTGACGTTGGGTGCGGACAAGAGCGCCGTAACAATCGGATAGGTGATTTGGTCCTCGACCAAATCTGGAGACCGTCCCGGCCAGGTGGTGTACACGATCACCTGTGTATCGGAAATATCAGGCAGGGCATCAATAGGGGTCTGACGCATTGCCCAGAGGCCTACTGCTGAGAAGGAAAAGACCAGTAAGAAAACAATGAAACGATTTCTCGCGCTAAATTCGATGATCTGTTCAATCATGGAGGGCTTAATCCTTCATCTTCATGCCCGGCATGCCGCCCATGCCTTCGACCACTGACTTAAGCCGGCTTTCGCTATCGATCAGAAAGTTCGCCGAAGTCACAATGTGTTCCCCTTCTTTCAACCCTTCCAACACCTCAGACCATTCCCCCGTCTTCACGCCTGTCTTGATAACACGCGGTTCGAGTCGGCCCTCACCGAGATGAAGAAACACAACCTGCTTCTGACCTGACTCGATGATGGCTTCTTGAGGAATCGCGAGACGCTTGCCTAGTTCAACCCGAAACTCCACGTTCGCGTACATATCCGGTTTCAGCTTTTCATCGCGATTATCGAGTTCAAAGCGAACTTTGGCGGTACGAGTTTTTGGGTCAAGTGTGGGATAGATGAATCCCACCTTTCCCTTCAGGACGGTTCCCGGATCGTAGGAGAGCTTCACAGCCGCCTGTTGCCCGATCTTCACGAAGGACAACTCATATTCGTAGATATCCGCCAAGACCCACAGGTGGGAGAGATCTGCAATGGTATAGAGTTCTTCGCCTGGATCGACATGGGCACCGGCCAGCGCTTCTTTTCTGATGACCGTCCCTGTGATGGGCGAATGGATCGGAAGCGCTTTCATGACTTTGCCGGTATGTTCGAGCTCTCGAAGATGGTCCTCCGTGATATCCCACAATTGGAAACGACGCTTAGTGGCCTCAAGCAGATCCCGAGAACCGCGCGCGACCTCGGGAAACTCGCTGGCCCCCAGTTGCTTCTGTCCTTGCAACGCGAGGAGGTATTCTTCCTGACTTGCGACCAGGTCGGGACTGTAGATCGTAAAGAGCTGTTGTCCTCTCTTCACATGATCGCCCAGCGCGCTCACAAACAGCTCTTCAATCCAGCCGTGAAACTTGATGGTGACTTTCGCCAGCTTTCGTTCGTCGACCGCGACCCGCCCGACGGTCCGAATCAGCTTCTCCAACGGCCGTCTGACGACTGGTTGGTACTTCACCCCGATCATCTGCAGACGCTCGATCGGGATTGTCACGATGCCCGGCAACACCGAGGTAACTGCCGCCGCTTCAGGTCTGGGGTTTGACTCAGACTCCTCACTCTTTGGCGTGGCCTGGGGTGCCATCCCCGGCATGTTCGACATTGCGTCTTGTTTCGAATCCGCGGACGGAACCAACGCCGGGCGCCACCAGAGCAAAGCGAGTGAGGACATCACGAGGGCTAGCAACACGCCTGATCCAATAAGACTGCGACGAGTCATGATCCCGACTTCCTTTCCAGTAAGCCGCCGATCAATGGGCGGCCTGTCACGGCCTCAAGTCGTGCGAGCGCTTTCTCGTGGTTCACCATCTCCCCATGCAGTTCAAGCTGGCTGTCCTGAAGAGTCAACAGGCTATTGAGCAGCGTCAGAAAGTCTACCTTGCCCACCCCATAGCCGGCTTGGGCAGCCTGAAGCGCCAAGGTGGCTTGCGGAATAATCGCGTCACGTAAAATGGTGATCAAGCGCTCAGCCCGCTGCGCTTGCACAAACCCATCTTTGACTTGAAACAACAGGTCTTGGCGGGTCGCCGCGAACTCCTCACGCGCGCCTTCAAGGCCAGCCATTGCCTCACGCACGCCTTGTTTCTGCTTGGTCTCGTAGAACAGCGGAATCTTGATCCCCACCATAACTTGATAGCCGTTGTCGTTGATCCGGTCGTTTCGAAGTCCCAAAGCCGTGATATCAAAATCCGGGTAATACTGCCGCTTGGCGAGCGAGACCGATCGCTCGGAGCGATCGATGCCCTTGGCCGTCGCCAGGAGCGCGGGCGAAAATGCGTCGGCGCGTTCACTGAGTTCCTGCAAGGGAATGGTCAGAATCGTGGTGTGAATTTCGTCTGGTGTTCCAAGGGGGCCCGCAGGTGGACGATTGACCAGACGGTTGATCGCGGCATGGAGGCTTTCTTTTTGTTGATCTAACACCGCCAGCCGGTCCAAGACCCGTGAAATCTCGAGTTGAGCTCTGAAGACATCCTGTTGGGCGGCTTGTCCAACGCTGTACCGAGCTTTGGCAGTCTTCTCGAACTGCAGCAACAGCGCTTTATTCCGTTCGACAATCTCGATGCTTTTATGCACGAAATGCAGGGTGAAGTACCCCTCCTTCAAGGTTGCAACAAGTCTCAGCCGAGTGGCATTGAATTCCTGTTCCATCCGCTCGGCTTCACGTTGAGCGACCTCCCCTTTAAGACTCAGCTTACCGGGGAAGGGAATCTCCTGTCCGAATCCATACATGGCGCCTTGGAGTGGATCGGTCATCGGCATGCGTTGATATCCGAACTGGAGTCTCGGGTCGGGAAGCGCCTGGACTTGAGGCACCACAGCCTTGGCCGCCTCCCAACGTTGACGGGCTGCTTTGATTTCCGGATTCACGCCTTCCAGTTCTGCAATCAGGCTCGCGAGGTCGATGCGACGCTCACCCTGCGAACCGTGAACAGTGCTATTAGACGGAACATCCCCAGGATCTTCCTCGCCACGAACTGACCAGGGTGAGAGCACCACGATGAAAAAGAAGACAACTGGAAAAGACCAGACCGGATTTCTGGCGATTGATTGTGTCACGGCAGCACCTCCACAGTGCGTGAAAGAATAGGGGGGAATCGCTCGCTCAGCGAAAACAGCCGGGCGGCGACCGGAAGTACCGGAGGTATGGGATCAGATCCGGAGGACCGGGGAGGAGTCTATGGAGAGAGGCACAATTGAGCAGACGTTGCTCCGAGACCACTGCGTCGAGGTCGAGAAAACTGTGAGTACGGCAGCTGGACTGAGCAGGATCGTCGCATGAGCAACATCCATTGCGATGATGCTTGGCCTGAGCTGGCGCTCGGGAGACGAGGTGAGTGACGGCGGACACATGATCGTCCCCTCCATGGGGCAAGCCATGTGCTCTTCTACCAAGGTTGTGGTTTCTCCTGCCATCGACAGGTCCGGCAAGGTACACATCGAGCGCATCACCTGACAGAAGGTGAAGAACAGCAGCAAGGCGACATATTTCGTAGGCACTCGTCGGATCATACGAGCGACACTCTTCTTAGGATCTGCTCAAATGCAGGCATAGTTTCAAACAATTGCAGTGGGTCGTCAAGTCTGCCCAAGCTCGTATGGAAGGAAAGCACGGGTAGTGCCAGGAAAACTTCTATCGACACATCGTCTTAATATACTTGTCGTTTCAATAGGTTATACGGATCCTCCAACACAGTTCAGAATCTCAACGTATACTCGTTTTGAGGCATTTCTGGGCAACACAACATCTCCTGTCTGCGGTAAATCGCACCACGGCTTCCGTCTCCTGAGCCCGCTACTTGAGGCCCGTCTCCCAATTCCCTGAGTGTCTGAATGAACTCATTCCCCACCTGCGGAAGAGACTCGGCAACCGAACGTAGATGGGGCGATGATCTACGAAGCCTGCACATACGAATCATCCTGTTTCACATGACGAAGCCTTACTCACTACCCGCGATCTGGTCAGTTTATCTGTACTCTCCGTAGCCGCAGGCTGTTCATGACGGGGCTGACGGAGCTGAAGGCCATAGCTGCGCTCGCCAGTACGGGGCTTACCATCAGACCGGTGAACGGATACAACGCACCGGCCGCGACAGGGACGCCCACAACATTATAAATACACGCCAGAACAGATTCTGTTTCATCACCAGCATCGTCTTCCTGGCAAATCTGATCACGGAGGCGACGCCCTGCAGGTCACCGCGCATGAGCGTGACATCACTCGCTTCGATGACGATATCCGTGCCGCTCCCGATGGCCATTCCCACAGCGGCCTGTGCCAACGCCGGCGCATCATTGATACCATCTCCGACCATGGCGATCACCTCACCCGCCTCGCGCAGACGCCGGATCTCCGCCACCTTGCCCTCCGGCAACAGCCCCGCCACGACCCGGTCTACGCCAACCTGGCTCGCCACCGCCTACGCTGTACGCTCGAGATCGCCGCTCAACATTACGACAGTGAATCCCATGTGTTGAAGCTGCCGGATCGTCTCCCGCGACGTTGCCTTGACCGGGTCAGCCACCGCGATGAGTCCGGCCGGCTCGCCGTTGATGGCCACATACACCGGCGTCTTCCCTGCTCCGGCTCAGTCACTCTGGAATGGGGTGGTCGATCACAAGTCTTTTCTGTGGAGCTGTGCTTGATGCTCCTGACTCACTGGAAAGACAAGGGAGACGCGTTACCCGCGAGACTTACAGCCAGATGCAGGGGACACCACAACCCGGTAGGCATCAGAATGGTAAAACTGAGGCAAGGTGAACGAGAGGTCCCCGTCCACGAGCGGCAAGGCACGATCCAGCGTGACCACGGTCGAAGCGAGCGGTGCTGACCCCGTATCGGGAATCTGCTCGGCACAGAGATAGAGGCTACGTCCCTGCCCGAGTGAAAATGTTCGACCAGCATTTTTGAGGATCACGGTGGTATCGGCAGTCGAATACTCTTCGTATTTTCCCAACAACAACCGCAGGATGCCTGAGGTTGTATCGAAGGCCGCCAGGGCATGAAGTTTTGGACTGTCGGTCATCGTGTAAAGACGCACCCCTTCCATCTCCGCGTACGTCTTGTAAATGTGCCACCCCGGCCGCTTGGACTGCCGATCGACATACAGCAGACCATCCAGAGTGGGATTATCACAGGTATTTTCCACTCTGTCGCGGCTCGTGTCTTGAGGGTCCGGCCAACACGATCTCATCGCGCTGAGAATGTTGGCTCGCTCGTATGCCGCAAGAACGCCCACGGTATATCCTGCGATAGTCCACGTCTCTTGCCCCAGGATCTCATTCACAGAAATCGGCCTGGCCAGGCCTCGTTCCTTTAAGTAACTCCGTAAATCCTCCACGAGCCCGAGAGCATTGGACGGGTCGTCATATTCATGGTACGCCACGACGTCGGGAAACACATCGTGCTCCTGGCTCCATTCCAGGAACGGCTTCAGCAATCGATACCGGCTTACACTGGGCCCGACGATCTTCGCGCCTGGAATCCGGTATTTAATGCGCTGGTAGGCCAGCCGCCAGCCTTCTTTGAGTCGCTCGTTCTCATTGATCGGAAGCGCGGCTAAATCGGGCTCATTATAAATATCCCACAGAACAGACAGGTGACGATCCAACACCTGATCGATGACCCGATCCACATGCGCCAACCACGGTGCATAGGATCCATCGTGCCCTATGTGATTGATATCAAAAATTTGGAGGGGAAGATCCCTGAACACCAATCCAAGGGTCAGTTGAAACTCCGTCACCCCCGCCTGCTTGAGCCGATCGTAATTCTTCAGCACGTACCCGGCATTGCCGCGAAAACTGGTCGGCCTCAACGGAAGGATCAGTTCCATGCCCGGCTCAGTGGGCTCAATGCTCACCAGATACCCGTTCGCCCGATGATTCATCGGTCCCTGCTCAACAGCAACGTCGACCACGACCGTGCCGGCCTGACTCCCTGTGGCCCACAGCAGCACGAGCGCGTGGGCCACCGCCACCGCAAGGCGAACAACTCGAGATGTCCGATGCCGGATCATACCGCCTCATGAAGACATGCCTGAGAGATTGTGGTTGTACTGCGGGATACGAGTGAGGGTCAAGCTGAACAAGGTAGAATCAGGCTGCGGCGCAGAGCTCGCGCCAGCGGGGAACCCTGTCGAGAAGGTTTTCACGCACCAGGTAGCTCTGATCCAGGCTAAGCACCTTGCCAATGGCGGCGTCAGCGCTCGCGTGTGTTTCCGCTATGGCATTTCCAACGTGAACGGCCGTCAGTGCCTGAAACCCGGAAGCCTTGTAGTCTCCGGGATGTTGATGAAAGGCCACCGCCTCCACAATCCCGTCGCCGAGCCCCCAGATCCCTAACAAATAGGCGCCGACGTGGGCATGGTCTGCGCCGAAAATATCCCGCTCGGCGGCCCAGTCCGGCATCTGCTTGGCATGCATCAGCTCGATCACCCGCGCATAGTCGTCAGGTTTGTTCGCCACCAGCACCAGTACGCCCACGTCGTGCAATAGTGCGGCAGTAAAGGCTTCGTCGATCACCGGCTGACTTGCGCCGGCCTCCTTGGCGATCCGGCGCGCACAGGTTGCCGTCAGCATCGCATGCCGCCACAACTCCTCTAATGAAAATGCCGGCAATTTGGCCTGATCAAATTGCGCAAACACCTGACTGGAGAGCACGAGCGACTTAATCGTGTCAAAACCCAGAAGCGCCACTGCCTGCTCAGGATCAGACACATGGGTACGGAGACCGAAAAACGCGGAATTCACCAACTGGAGAATTTTGGTGACCATGCCGAGATCCTTCGCCACAATGCGCGAGGCTTTCTTCAGCGACGCCTGCGGCGCCTGCATCTCCTGCATCAAATCCTGATAAATTGAGGGCAGGCTCGGGAGCGACTTAATTTCACTGACCAGCGTCCTGAGCGCAGGATTGGCCAACACCACTCGCAATGCCTCGGCCTGCGCAATGGTCGATTTCAATGTCTCCACATCCACCGGCTTTTGCAAAAACCGATGCGCCACCGAGGCCGATCGCAAATAGTTCACCGGGCTCTGATCGCCGGACAGGACGATGCGGATCGTGTGCGGAGAGATCTTGCGCACTTCCGTCAGAAATTGAGCGCCGTCCATTCCCGGCATCGTCATGTCTGAAACGACGACATCACAGGGGGTCTCTCCCAAAGCGGCCAACGCGCTCTTGGCGGAGGGGAAAAACTCCATTGCCCATTCGGACTGCATGGGCGCCAAAATCCGTTGCAAGTGTTTGAGAATTTCCGGCGCATCGTCAACAAAACACACGCGGCGCATGGTCCCTCTCCTCCCGGCAGAATCCGTCTCTTCTCCTCATCGGTCGAGAGGCCGAGGACCTTAACTTATTTCCCGATACCCCAACCCCTGTCGTCATGACGGTGTGTCGTGTCTACAGCGGAAGCAGGCGGTGGTGGGCAGTCCCCTTGTGGATCCGGGAGGGGTTAGGCGAGACGCCGGGGCTAGTTGCGATCCAGATCCCAACTGACGATATCGGCATTCTTGCCGTCGCCGCCGGGAGTTCCATCGGCGCCGAACGAGATGATCTCAAATTCTGCGCCTTGCGGAGAGGGAACTGTGTATTTATAGGCAGTGCCCCAAGGATCGACCGGCACCTTCGCCAGATACCCACCCGCCTTCCAATTCGGCGCGGCTGGACCTGATGCGGGTCGTTCAACAAGCGCCTTCAGGCCCTGCTCGGTTGACGGCAGATTGCCGTTATCAAGCTTGTACAATTGAAGCGCGCTTTCAATGTTTGAAATTTGCGCCTTGGTGGCCGCCCGTTTGGCATCTTCCGTGCGCCCCATCACCCTGGGAATCAGAAGCGTCGCAAGGATAGCCAGGATCACGACAACGATCATCACCTCAATGAACGAAAATCCGTCAGGAACGCTCAGCCTCCTGACAGGTCCCGGACGCGCATCCCCAACTGATCCCCCGGGGCCTCGCCGGGAAGCCTTCGTATCATGGCGAAATCGCATACGTGCTGCTCCTTCTCTCAACCGATCACGGCGGTCCGCGCTCCGCACATCAGGACCGAGGTCGGATTGTAACAGGAACGTCGATGAGACTGTACTTGAATTCCCCGGTGTCATCTTCGTATCGTGGCTATCCGCCACATCTCGAAACGGTCATTCGACAGGAGATCACCGATTCAGGAACGGACGATCTGATACAGCATAATCCCAGGCTTGAGTTGGGCGCGAGGCAGCACGCTTTGATGCATGCGAAACGTCGGAAGCGAGGCTACCGGAGTCATGGCCTGCATGTGCACGCCAACCGTTCGACAACTATCTGCAACAGTCGGCGGGCCGACGATGAAGGCCACCGCCCCGGGCGACAGATGTCCGGCCAATTGCTGCACTCGGCGATTGATCGCCTCGGGCCGATCATAGAGATTGAACGGCGTCCATTCATATACAAGGTCGTACAACTCGTGGCTTTCCCATCCGGTTCCGCCTGCACGGGGCCGCATGCGCATCTGCGAGAGCCAGTCCAGTCGATGGGCGCGCGCCAGAAGGTTCCACCACATCTGCGCGTGGCGCTGGGCAAAGGCTGCCTGGTCATACAAGACCGTATACGCGCGCGGCCGGTCGATGCCGAGGCATGTCGTGATCGCACCATCAAATCCCGAGATCAGTACCTGCTCCGCACGGGCCACCATGGCAGCCAATAGCCGATCCTGTTCAATCAGATCTTGAAGGTAGTCGGCGACAAACGGCTGGGTCGCCAGTTCTCCAATTTCCTGTTCATCATCGGGATACAGCAGGACGGCGCCGAATGCCGCCTCCGGATCGACACGCGGCGGGGTCCCTTCGAACACCGATCTCCAATCAGCAGCGGGCAAAGAGACACCTGGCGCGGAGGGTCCGTCGACCTGTCCCCAGTTGTCCGGCAACGGAATCGTGTGCGTGGTGTTTCCATCGGTCAACTGGAGTTGACCTTCGCGGATCATCAATCCACGCCGGCACGGCGCCGCGCCTCTCTGGTCAAACGGTTGATAGGAGAGTCCCGCCGAATCGTCCCAACAGGTCGCTTTCAGCATCCGTTGCCCCTGAATCGTGACGCACAACTTCTGCGTTACATTCACATGTCTCCTCGGTGGATCCGGGACCGGCGCCCATGTCACCACGTGGGATCGAGGCGCATCCATAAATACCGGAAAGGGATCACCGCCGCCAGTCAGGCGCGGAGAAAAGAAGTTGCCGAACAGACGATACGCCGCTTCAGACGGATAGGTTGGGATACCGCGATATCGCAACGACCTCGGAGAGGATTGCCCACGATTCTGATCGTCATAGAGGCCGCGGATCAACTCAAACAGGGCGGATCCTGTGCCGGGTAGCAGCGAGAGAAACAACTCGACGACGGGCAAAAAATCGATGGCTTCCCAGTGCATGGCGCCCATGCAAGCCATAAACCGTTGGCTGTCGAAGGTTCCATCCGGCAGATGGTAGATCGCGTCTTTCCGGTGCCGGATCGTCGCGGTTCCCTTCGCATCAATGGTCATGTCCTGATCGCTGTAGAAAAACCGGACCTCATCCAGCGGGACCCGCATGGCCTGCGCCGCCATCCCACGAAGATCATCGGCTTTGAGCCGTTGCCATCCTGGCTTCCTGGACAGATCCAACGTCATCGTATTCACGAGCCCGCCGGGAATCAGACCAACCCACGCCCCCCAGTCCAGGTGTACGCGACTTCGAAGAAGACGCAGCCGGCCATTGACCGATTCCCACTCACATTCATGTAATGGGTACCCTTCCGGGTCCGTGGCCAGGATTCGACGACCATGACTTCCATACACAACCACCTGCCCTGCTGGCAGGCGAAGGAAAGAGGCTGCCGAGGCCGACAGGTCCGGCGCATCAGCAAGATTGGAAGGGAAGGTGAGCGTACCGGGGCGGCTCAGGATCTCCTGTAACGAGACATCAACGGGCATTTACTCGCGGATCTGCCCGCTCCCAAGCACCACAAATTTTGAACAGGTCAATTCCTCCAGCCCCATCGGCCCTCGCGCGTGAAGCCGGGATGTGCTAATGCCGATTTCAGCGCCCAGACCGAACTGGTACCCGTCATTGAGCCTCGTGGACGCGTTCACCAGAACCGCGCCGGCGTCGACTTCGCGCAAGAACCGCATCGCGCGGGAATAATCCTTTGTCACGATCGCTTCCGTATGACGGGAGCCGAATGCGGCAATATGCTCAAGCGCTTCATCCATGTGCTTGACCACCTTGACCGCGAGAATCAGATCGAGAAATTCGTGTCCAAAATCTGCGTCCACCGCCGGCTTGACCTCGGGACACAACTGGCAGGTCTTCGCGCAGCCGCGGACTTCCACCTTGGCAGCCGTGAGCTGCTTGACCAGGTGCGGAAGCCAGGTCCGCGCAATGCTGTGATGGACCAAGAGAGTCTCCATGGCATTGCAGGTTGAGGGACGCTGAACCTTGGCATTGATACAGATCTGTTCTGCCACCTTGGGGTCGGCATCCGCATCGACATAGGTATGACAGACGCCCTTATCATGTTTCAGCACCGGAATCGTGGCATGTTCGGCAATGGTCTTCATCAAGGAATCCCCGCCCCTGGGGATGATGAGGTCGATAGCCTGATCCTGCTTCAATAACAGCTGAACGATTTCACGCTCCGGACGGTCGACAAATGTGATCGCGCCGGCCGGCACACCGGCCTTTTCGGCTGACTCGCTCAAGACTTTGGCAATCGCCATGTTTGAGCGCAACGCCTCCGACCCTCCTCGCAGGAGACAGACATTTCCAGACTTGAGACAGAGGGCTGCCGAGTCCGCAGTCACATTAGGACGAGCTTCGTAAATGATCCCGATAACCCCGATAGGAACCCGCATCCGGCCGACCTGCATGCCATTCGGCCTGGTCCACATCTTGGGCATCTCGCCAAGCGGATCCGGCAAGCGGGCGACATCACGAATCCCTTCGGCCATATCACGAATACGCGCTGAGGTCAGTCGTAACCGGTCACCCAGCGCTTTGCGCTCAGGCGTGGCATCGAACTGCTCGAGATCCTTTTCGTTCTCGGCCAACAGCTCCGCCTCGTGCGCCTCAAGCCCCTCAGCCATGGCCTCTAACGCTTGGTTTTTCACAGCTGCCGAGAGGGTCGACAGCCGGCCGGCCGCGTTCTTGGCGCTGTGAACCAGGCCCTTCACATAATCTTCAGGGGAAAGTTCTTCAACGGGAGCATCCAGCTCCGGAGCCGGGGATTCGGTCAGGTCTTGTTCCATGTCGTGAATTCCTGCTGCCTGGCGATACGTGAGGCCATAGGCCAGCGTATCCGCCGATCAAGATGGTGAACGTAGGCGCGGCAAACTATAGCGAGATAGAATACTGTGGGGTTTGGAGTCGGGTCAAGGGTTACGGGGAGGTCCTGGCATCACGGGAGCGCTCTGTGGAGCGCCAGCCCCGGGAACTGCCCCCTGTGCACCGGGGTGGGTCGGCATGGTCCCGGGAGCCAGGCCCATCATGGGCGGCATCAGCAGAGATTGCGAGGAAGGATTGGGATGCTGGAACATCCAATCATGGTAGGTCTTGCGTCCTTCGAAATGGCGGACAGCCAGCGGAAAATCACGTTCCTTGATCGGTTTTACTTTGCTTTTGCTCCGCACCCCCATAATGCCTCCGGTGGGTGCGCGCATATACTCCCAATCACCGCCGCTGATCGGATCTTGATAGACTCTTCTCAAAAATGGTTTAGGCGTACGCGTCAATTCAGCGAGAGACTGGGGGTAGATTTCAGTGGTCATGATGCGCCCGATTTTCATCGAGGCGGAGTAGAGCGCCAGCGCGTTCTGAATTTCAATCCCCTTCGCCATGAGGTCGGCTTCTTTCTCGCGCTGCACCATCACCGTCCACTGGCGAGCCGCTGCAGAGACGGAAATGCCAATCAGGACGATCGAAAACATCAACGCCAGGTAGGTGATGCCGCGGGTATTTTGGAGATGGCCACGCAACCCCATCGCCCTCCTAGTTGGGTTGCCTCCCGGCGCCGGGGTCGTCCGTAACCGGAATGACCTGGGTAATTTTTGATCCCACATCCTGAAGCGTAATTTCCTTCAACGACACGTCCTTGACCAGGACCTCCCCGGAAATCACCTCTCCCGCCTGGACGACGTGCATCTCGTCATTTTTCACGACCACCGCCATATTCTTCTTTTTCTGCGCCCCTCCCCCCATCGCCATGAACCCGACATAGCGGTACTGATTGAGTTCGGTCGCAATCCGTAGCCGTTCGATTTCTTCAGGAGTCGGCCCCTTTGGCCCCTCCTCCACCACCGCTTCCTGCTCTTCTTCTGCGGGAGCCTGCTCCTGCGGCTCCTCGAGTGGCCCGGGTGCGGGAGGAGCGGCAGCCTTGGCAGGACCCCGTGAACGGCCTCGACGAGGAGCCGGAGGCGGAACCGCAACCGGCTCAATCTGGGGCAGCAGGCTGGCGAAAATGTTGCGCGGGGTCGAAAACATGGCTTCGCGTTGTCCCTTGATGGCAGCCAGACGGTCAAGATGAACCTGCACATTACCACCGGCAGCGGCTGGAGGCGCCTTGCTCGTGGCACGCTGTCCACTAACATGGGTCAATGGGACCCGTGCCTGTTCATTGGAATGGTCGAATTGCCAAATGAGCAACCCGATCCAGAAGACCACGAGGGTCAGCAACAGCAGCCCCTGATTTTTACTGACTCGATTCATGCGCGTTAGGGCGTCGGAGATTGCAGATGTTCTCCGCGTAAATACGTCGAAATTTTAATGTTAAAGGTGAGTTGCTGGTCCTGAATGTTGCCTGAGCGGACGAGGTTGAGATCCTCGATAAACAACAATTCCTGGGCCGATTCCAGGTTATAGAGGAAGCGGCGCAAATCCTCATACCGTCCGGTCACCGTCCCCTGCAACACCGCCTTGGTGGCGTCCGGAACCGACGTCTTCTCGGTCTTATAAGAGAGCGCGGGCAGTGTGACCTGATCGCGCTTGGCTTCTTCCGTCACACCGAGGGCGAGCGGCGCAAAATCACGAAACAACGGCAGGACAGCCCACACCCGCTGAAGATCCGCCTTCGCCTTCTTGGCTTCCCTGTGCCGATTCAATTGCTGCCGCGCCTTGACCGACTCGGCTTCGAGCCTCACTTGCTCTTCTTCCGCCGCTCCCAGCACCAGGGCGTGAATGCCGTAACTCATAATGAACAAAGCAGCGACGAAGGCCACCCAGGGAAGAATGGGCGCGTAGGGTTGACGCCACGTCAGTTGAAGCCGATCGAGTCCTGGAAACATCATTGATTACGATTCCGATACCGCAACGTGAGGTCGAACTCCACCAGGCCGTTCCCCATCACCCGGTGCTGCCCCAACACGGGATCCCGAAATTGGGGATGGTCTTGAAACATGACCGTCAAGGTGGTCACATCTTCCAGCGCTCTCGCAGATCCGGTGAGCATGATGGTGGCATTGGCCGGATCAAGCCGGATGCTATTGACGGCAATCCGCTGAGGAATCGCGCGCTCCAATTCCGTCAGGAACCGGGTCCATGAAAAATTCCGCTTCTCGATCAGGTGATTGGCAAACTCGATCTCCTTAGGCAGCAGTTGCAGCGCGGCTTCGGAAAGGTCCAGGCCTTCTTGCTGCGCTTCTTTGAGCAACTCTCTGTCCCGCTCCTGTACCTGCTGTAAGGCCGATTCTCGCGATTGAACGTCCTGCCACACCAGCCACGACTGCGAAATGTCCCAGAGTATGGCCACGCCGATCACTCCCGCCAATACCATGGTCAGCAATCGTGCCGGAGCCAGATACCAACGATAGCGGCTGCTCAGATTGATCGTGAACACACCGCTGCGGGCAGACGGCTGCCCGATACGCAAGACCACATCGCGAAGCACCGATGCCAGATTGTCCAACATCATGGCTTAGACAACCCCTGCAATCGCCGGCATCGCCGCGCTCGTCCGAGGCCCCGCGATCGGACCGCCGCCGAACTGTTGCACGCGCTCCCAATCCAACTCCTGCACGGGAACGCCCAATCCCTTCTCCAACTGCTGCCGCAACCCGGGTCCCATGGCTTCATCTGCAATCAGAATTGCCTGGCTGATCGCCAATTCCGGCGTCTGCTGCTGACAGGCATAAATGGAATCTGCGCACTCCTGCACAATCCGATTGATACCCAGCTGTTCCGACCCAGCCGGCCAGACCCCGCCCGAGCCCACTCCGCCCTGCAGCTTGGAGCGGAGAAAGACCAGGACTCCCTTGTGAAAGATCAACGCCGTGACTCCGCCGTCTGTCGCATTCACCCACAAGAAATCGGCAGTCGAGACGGCTGCGCGCCAGGCTCCATGAGACCACAGATTAAACAGGCGTAAACTCGCGACATCCACTTCCTGGGGGATGAGGCCGGCCGCTTCGCAGACGGCTTCATACTGCGCCAGCACAACCTCTTGGACGACTACCGCCAGCACAGTGCAGGGACCATCGCCGGACACGCCGGGCTCGGACAAGACTTGGGAAAAGACCTTGGCGCCGCTCAGTGACAGTAACTGCTCCTGCCCCAATCGCCAACGCACCAAGGCATCCCGCTCCTCGGAACTCCATGGAAGATCCTGCAGGCGAACGACCGCCAAACGCACGGCCAGGTCCGGCAAAATGACTGTCGCGGGGCGAGGCACTCCCGGAGTGGAAGAACGGCCAGGAGCCTGAGTGGTCGCCGAACCGGCGATTGCGCGGATGTGCGATTCCAATTCATGGGGGGACACCACGTTTTGCTCCAGCGGCGAGAGCCGCAGGATTCCATCAGGCAACGCAGAGACCACGCACTGATACCGTGGGCGCCCGCGCCAGTTCCGATGCACCTCCGCCCAGGCCAGATCGTGTGCTCCGATTTTCAGGCAATACTGCGGTCTGCTGGTGATCCAATCCCACATCGCCTATCGCTCTTCGCTGAAGGTCACGCGGTTAATTTCGCGCAGCGTCGTCTCCCCAGCCAGCACTTTTTTTACCGCGGACTGCCGGAGGGTAATCATCCCGTCGGTCACCGCGCGATACCGGATTTCCGACAATGCACGATCGGCCAGAATCATTTCCTTGATCTCGTCCGTCAGGTCTAAGAATTCGGTAATACACTTCCGGCCTCGATACCCGGTGTCGTGGCACTCGGAGCACCCTTTTCCTTCATAAAACGGCGAGGCCTTGAATTCGTCATAATCCAGGCCAGACTCCTCCGCCAGCGCCTGATCGAGAGTGACCTGATGGCGGCAGTCCGGGCAAATCACTCGAATCAACCGTTGCGCCAACACGCAGGTCAACGCCGCTAAGAAATTATAGGAGTCGATGCCCATCGAGGCGAACCGGCCGATCACATCGAACACGTTGTTGGCGTGCACTGTGGTCAACACCAAATGACCGGTGAGCGCGGATTGAATGGCGATCTGCGCGGTTTCAGCATCCCGGATTTCTCCGACCATGATTTTGTCGGGATCGTGGCGCAGAATGGACCGCAACCCGCGAGCAAATGTGAGGCCCTTTTTCTCATTCACCGGGATTTGCACCACGCCGGGCAGCTGATATTCCACCGGGTCTTCGATCGTAATCAGCTTGTCTTCCTGAATATTCATTTCGCTGATGGCGGCGTAGAGCGTCGTGGTCTTACCGCTTCCGGTCGGACCGGTCACGAGCACCATCCCGTAGGGTCGTGTAATCGCGCGCCGGAACCGTTTGAGATCTTCGGGGTTGAACCCCAGCCGATCCAGCCGCAATGTGGAGACGCCGGTCGTGATCGCCTCCCGGTCCAAAATTCTGATCACGACGGATTCACCGAAGACACTCGGGAGAATCGACACGCGGAAATCGACCGTTTTCCGGTCGAGGCGCATCCGGAAGCTCCCGTCCTGCGGCACCCGCCGCTCCGCAATATCGAGGTCGGACATGACCTTGAGGCGAGAGACCAGCGGCGGATGCAGTTTCACATCAAGCGGGTCCATGGCAGAGACGAGAATCCCGTCCACGCGAAATTTGACCGTGGTCGCACGATCCGTCGCTTCAATGTGAATATCACTCGCCCGCCGCTGCATGGCGCTCAACATGATCGTGTCGAGCAGCTTCACGACGGGGCTTTGGTCTTCACCGAAATGGTCCACCGTCAAGACTTCTTCGCCCCGTTCGTCTTCCTTGACCAGGACCGAGCGGTACTCCGCTTCCAGTTCGCGTAACGCCTGACTCGACCCTTCGCTCCGCTCCAGCGCGGCCTGAATGGCGTTCTTTGAACTCACCACATAGTGCAACGGACGATTGAGCAGAATTTCCAGTTCATCCAGCGCCAACAGGTTCTGGGGATCGGAAATCGCAATGGTTAAAACACCCGCCTCATCTTTCAGCGGCACAAACGGATGACGGCGCATCAATTTGACGGAAATGGTGTGATAGAACTCCGAATCCACACGGAAACCGGTGAGCGCGTCATACGGAAGGCCATACTGCGCAGCCAACGCCTGGGCCAACTGCGTCTCTGAAATGGTGCCGTCTTCAACAAGCGTCGGCCCCAAGGCGGTGGTACTGCCCCCGAGGCGAGCCACGACCTGGTCTACCGTACGGCGTGGCAGAATGCCTTCACGCACCAGCACATCGGCTAGTGACGGGCGAGTGAGATGACGTTGCATGGCCATACTACCGGTCTCCAACCCTGAAGAAATACGAGGCGATAGGCTGATGACATCCGCGTCGTCGCATTATTGAATCGTCCCGGCCATTTGAAAAATAGGCAAGTACATGATGATGACAATTCCGCCGACGAGCAACCCCATGACCAGCAGCAAGACCGGCTCAATCCAGGTGGTCAGCTGACTGAGCCGTACATCGAGATCGCCTTCATAAAATTCAGCGACATCCCTGAGCATCGGCTCAAGCGAGCCGGTTTCCTCCCCGACCGACAGCATTTCGATTGCCAGCTTGGGCAGGATTTTGGGCCGCTCAATAGCGGCCGCAAGCGTACTGCCTTCGCGAATTTCGTTGACCGCGGACACCAGCCCTCGTGACACAAAGCGGTTCGATACAGCGCCCCGCGCAATCTCCAGCGCCTCCACGATCGGGGTGCCTCCCGCTAATACCGTGGCGAGCGTACGCGTCAATTGGATTGTATGATGCTCCACAAGAATGATCCCGAGTAACGGCAACCGCAACAGGTTCCGGTCTACGGACAAGCGTCCGGCCGATGTTTGGTACCATGCGCGGCCCATCACCAGCGCCACGATGACGATGATGGCCACGGGAATCAATTGCGCCTCCCCCATATGAATCACGGAGATGAGCAACCGCGTGGGCGTCGGCAGATTCGCGGATGATTCGCCGTAGACAGAGATGAACGTCGGCATGACATAACTCAGTAGAAATCCGACCACCGCCACGCCGACCACCACGAGAAAACCCGGATACGCCAATGCCTTCGTCACCTTTTGGCGAAGGCTGATCATGAGTTTCAAATAGGCAATGTACCGCTGCAGCACCTCCGCCAAGTTTCCTGACTGTTCACCGGCGCGGATGGTGGCCAGGTAGAGATCTGAAAAATAGGTCGCATGCTTCCCCAAGGCCTCAGATGCCGAGGCCCCGCCACGAATATCCTGCCGGACGGCCTTGAGCGCTTCTCGAAAAGGCGCACGCTGGGTGCGATCAATGAGGAGATCCCACACCCGCAACACCGGCAGCCCCGCCTTGATCAAGGCCAGTAGCTCTTGATTGAACACGAGAAAGTCTTGAAGGGGAAGCTTTCCCCAACGGCCGGCGGACAGGCCCGGCACACCGAAGCCCGCTCCGCTTCGGGAAAGACGAAATACCAGCAGACCGTCTGCCTCGAGCTTGGCCCTGGCCACATGCTCGTCATCGCCTTCGATGTGGCCCTCGAAGGTCGTTCCATCCGCGCGAGCCGCTCTATAGGAGAAGACAGCCATGAGTTCATTCGGCCCGGCACATCACGCGATGATCCTCAGCCTTTATTGAATCAGCGTGCCGAGAGTAGGCGTCGGCACAGCCGCCTGCTGCAGACCCTGCTCCGGCAAACGGAGCGTTCGTCCGGCCACGATAAGGTTACCTGACAAGCCGTTGAGGGCGCGGATGGCCTCTAACTCAACCTTGTGCCGGCGCGCAAGCCGCCACAACGTATCCCCGCCTTGCACCACGATCGTTCGCCCCAACGGCTTTCCTTTGGGAAGTGGGGAGCCAGGGAGTGCTGCCGCCGGTGCGACAAGTACGTCGGATGCGGCCTCGCGATTGCGCGGCAGGGGTTGCGGAGTCGCTTCTTCTTGCACCGGGGATCCCTCGCTCATGTGCTCCTGCGTGTCGACGGACGTCGGAGTTGTGATATCCCGACCAGCCATCAGGCTCTTGCTGCGCGAAGGCGCTGTCCCAGATGATGCCCTGCCCTGCCCGCTGAACGGCTGAACCGCCTGAGCTACCCGTTCCCGTTCTTCGCGGGCTGAGGTGAGCTCCTCACGCTGCAACTCGATGATCTGACGGGCCTCCGTTAATCGCCGCTCGGTTTCTCGCAGCATGCCCTGAAGTTGTGCCCGCGCCACTTGCGCGTCGGCAAGTTCTTTTCTTTGCTCATCCAGTTCCGTACGCAACTCCGCTGCCGTGCGCTGCGCCTCGCGGACCGCCACCTTGAGGGAGTCTGCCGCCACCTGCAGGTCGGTGGGAGCCGGTTCGTGATTGGGCGTGACCCTCGCACAACCTCCCCAGGACTCACACAGCAGCAATGCGGCCAACCAGCACCCGAATCGTAACCCGACGCCCATCCGTCGCGCAGGAACCTGTGGCTGTATCATGATGTTCATCGCCTTACCATTGGTTGTAGGGTACCCCGTTGCTACCGACCAGTTCGGACCCTGAAAACACATCGACCATCCCGCCCTCGGCTTCATCGACCATCTCTTGCCACGATGTGGTGGCGCCGGTCAACGGATCGGTCGGGACCCTCCGGAGATAGCCGGCTGATACTAAGGCTTGAATACTTTCCGGATACTTCCCCTTGTCGGCGCGGTGCTGATCGATCACATCGCGTAACGAAAACAAATCCTGACGCAAGGCCCCTTCCTTCGCTTTGATGATTGCCGCGTGGTAGGAGGGCACCGCCAATGTGGCAAGAATCCCCACAATCGTCACCACAATCATCAACTCGATAATCGTAAAACCCTGCGAGGACGACAAGGCCCCTGCACATTTACCACTCTCGGTATTTCGAGCCATCCAACGCCAATTCTTGACTCTGCGTCGTAACATCGTAAATGTCTTCTCCACACCAGTCTTTCACACTGGCAGGATCCCGGTAGCAACGCAGGCGCCAATCGGCTGCTCCGGTCATCGGATCCACGGGGACTGAACGCAGGTAGCGCCGAATCGTCGTCCCCCGCACCGTCGCTTGCTCGCCTGTGAGTTTGACGCCCAGTAAGGCATCGAGCGACTTCGGATAGCCGTACGGGCCGGTGACGTCTTTGCAACTCAACCGGTTCTTGACGCAGGCCGGACCGATCAGCGTGTCGCCGTCACGCGCCCATTCCAGATGAAACGCGTCGATTGCCGCCCGAATCACCCTGAGATTCTGCCGTAGCTCGATCTCCTTCGTCCGCTTGGTGGAAACCTTGGTAAACGGCAGCGCAACTGCAGCAAGGATGGAGAGAATCGTCAGGGTCACGAGCAACTCAAGCAGCGTCACGCCGGACTGTTTCACCGCACTCTCACCACTCCTGAGGCTTCGCCGGCTCCCTCCGGCACGTTTTGGCCGGGATGTTTGGCCATCTGCAGCCGCACCGGCGAGACCCCCGGGGACTTGGCGAGGAAGGTCAATCGTAACAGGCGGCCTTCTTCTTTGGTGGCAGTCGCCGATCGGTGCAGCCGCAGTTCGACAATGCCTTCTGTTACAGACGATGTTGCGGCCACCGGAGCTTTGCCGGCCTCGGTGCCTAAGACTTCACCAAGCGTCGCATCTCGAAACTCGAGAATCTTCGGGTCAAACTCCAATGTGAACGTTTCCGTGTCGAACCCGTGGGCCTGAGTGGCCACCACATCCACACGAATCTCTTTCTCCATCTGAACCGTGGCGTCCGGAGGTTGAATGGACAACTGAAGCCGGGGCGAAGCGACGTCTGAACTCGTCGCGCTCGTGTGTGATGTCTTCGACCCGCTTTTCTCAATGGCCGTTCCGGGAACCGTCGGGACTGCGACCCGGGTCGAGATCGGCTTTGGTTGCATGGCAAATAATGGTGACGTGGAATACACGGATTCGGTTCCTGACCAAAACGCCTGCCCCTGCGGCCCTGGAATGCGCAGTGAATTGACGATGTGCGGAGTAATCGTCAGGATCACCTCCGTCGTCACCCGTTGGGTCTTGAAGGAACTCAGAAGATTTCCAAGAAATGGGATGTCGCCGATCCATGGAATGGTCACCCTGGTGCGACGATCCTCTTCTTGCAGCAAGCCGCCCAGGATGATGGTTTCGCCATCGCGCACGTTCAACATGGTCTCCGCTGAGCGATTGCCGAATTTGAACTGCGTGATCGGCGGAGATTGCTGCAGCAGGACAGTATCTCCCAGGCGAATCACCTCGATCTTCATCTTTAAGGAAAGCTCGTTCGCGAGGTGAATGTTCGGCTCCACCGTCAGCTTCACACCGGTATCCCGGAATTCTATCGACGTCACCGTCGAGGTGGTTGGCACCGCGCCGGTCGCGGCCTGCCCAGGCAGCACATTCGTGGTCGACAACAGAATCGGCTGTTTATCGCCGATGTTGACTTCTGCCTTCTTATTATTCAGCACTCGCACTTTCGGCGCGGCGAGTGTTTTGGCATCTGTGATCTGCTTAAAGAAATCCAATTGCACATTCGTGGGGACCTTGAACAGGTAACTGTCCTGACCTAAGCTGGCCAAATTGCGGTAGGTAAACTGCTGTGCAAGGTCGCCGGCGATCGCCCCTGTAAATCCGGGAGGAACGAGCGCAGCCCCAATTTGCTTGGGGTACGAAAGCCCGTACTGCTGATCGACCGTCCGGTTCACCTCCAGCACTTCCACATCAAACAGGACTTCTGAATCTTCGCGATCGTTGGCCTGAATGATTTTTTCGGCCAACTCCACTTTTTCCGGTTGATCGCGAACGACGATCGTATTGAGCGCCTCATTGCCATGGATATGCTTCACATCCAGCATGGATTTCAGGAGCGCCACCATATCTTTCGCCTTCGCGGACGACAGATAGAATGTCCGGATCATGAGATCCTGATACTGTTCCTGCTTCTGCTTGGTGTTGGGACTGATGATGAAGAGCGTCGGGCCCGCCTTCTGCGCGAACAGGCTGTTACTGTTCAAGACCAGCGACAACGCCTCGTCGAAGGGTTTTTCTTCCAGCGATACGGTGATGGGATCGTTTCGCACATCCTTATCGAACACGAAATTGACGTGAGCCGCCTTCCCCAGCGCCTCTACCACTTCCTTCAGCCCGGCATTGCGAAACTGCAGCGTCACCGGCTGTTTTTGGCGATCATCCCGGTCGGCGGCATGCTGTTCAGCGGACAGACGGGCGACTCCTTCGAGTGCATCCTTATAGGTGGGATCCAACTCCACGGCCCGCATATACCCCGTCATGGCCTCGGTCACACGTCCCAGCTGCGCCAGTCGTTCCGCTTCTCGATACCGGTCGCGCGATTCTTTGAATCGCAATGCCTCGGTCAAGCCAGCTTCGTGCTCCTTGCTCGTCGGCTCAATCGTCAAGGCGCGCTTGAACTCCTCGGCCGCCTGATCAAACTGACGATCCTTCAGCAATTGGCGGCCGCGTTCATCATGCGCCGCGGCGGCACGTTCTCTCGCGATGCGATACTTGTTCTGAAGCGACGGCTCGAACGGATCATCCTTGAGCGCCTGCCGGAACGCGACACTGGCCTCCTCCCAATTTCCTGCCGCGAGATGTTGATCCCCGCGTTTGACGTCGGGAGAAGTGAATGTGCCGCAGGCCGCGAGCGCCAGACACCATGCCCAACCGGCAACGGCCATAGCCAGCCGGCGAAGCCACTTACAGTCGATGTCGACGCGTGTAGAACGGAAGGGTGACTGCATACATCTGATCAACAAGGTTACAACCTCTTTGGTATACCAAACTGATACACACGCGACAATCAGTTTCTCGCTTTGGACGGTGCCGCCATAAATCCTCGTCTCATACCTGTTTCGGCAGGTATGAGACGAGGATTTAGCTGTTGGGAGATTTGACCGGCAGAAAAGCTGGGAGACCGGCTACAGATATTCGGCAAGAAGTGTGGAGCAGCCCTCCGGCCGGTTGAGAACAGCCTACAGTCGCCAATATTTCACGGACCCAGGCAAGGCATCCGGACTCAGGACGCTCTTGACGTCAACCACGACATTGTTGCGTTGCTTCCGCAACGGCTTGAGCAGCTCCGGCACGCTCATGCTTAAATATTCGCGATGGGCAACCGCCAGAACAATGCAGTCGAGTTGCTTCAACTGGTCCCAGGAGGAGAGGCGAAGCCCATACTCTCCAACCGCCTCCTCAGGCTCTGCGAGCGGATCGTGCACGACAACTTGAATCCCATACTCCTTCAACTCATTGATGATATCAGGGACTCGGCTGTTGCGAAGATCCGGAACATTTTCCTTGAACGTCAGTCCGAGCACGCCGACCCGTAAATCACTGACCGGTCGTTCGACCTGGCTCAAGAGCTTCATGGTTTGTTCGGCTACATACTTCCCCATGCTGTTGTTGATACGCCGACCCGCCAGGATGACTTGGGGGTGATACCCTACTGATTCTGCTTTCGCGGTCAGATAATAGGGGTCTACACCTATACAATGTCCCCCGACCAGACCGGGACTGAACCTCAAAAAATTCCATTTCGTTCCGGCCGCCGCCAGCACATCTCTCGTATCAATGCTTAAGCGGTGAAAAATCAATGCCAGTTCGTTCATGAGGGCAATATTCAAATCTCGTTGCGTGTTTTCAATCACCTTCGCCGCTTCCGCCACTTTGATGCTGGAGGCCCGGTGAATACCGGCCTTGACCACCAGGCCGTACGTCTGCGCGACGATTTCCAAAGACTCCTCGTCCTGCGCAGAGACGACCTTGATAATGCGCTCCAGCGTATGTTCTTTGTCACCGGGATTGATGCGCTCCGGTGAATACCCAATCTTAAAGTCGATGCCGCTCTTCATGCCGGAAGCTTTCTCGAGGATCGGCAGACAATCTTCCTCAGTCGCGCCGGGATACACCGTGGATTCATAGACGACGATGGCCCCAGGAGAAAGATTCGCACCGATCAGTTCAGAAGCTTTCTTCAGCGCAGTCAGATCTGGCTGCAGCGCATCATTGATCGGAGTCGGCACTGCGACGATAATAAAATCAGCCGTCTTCAGGTCGCTCGGCTCGCACGTATAGCGAACCCGGCTGGATTTCAAGTCCTGCTGTGAGACCTCCCCTGTCCGATCCACCCCTTTGCGCAATTCATCGATCTTCGCCTTATTGATGTCGAACCCAATCACCGATGCAGACTTACCGAATGCCACCGCAATCGGCAATCCGACATATCCCAATCCCACTACCGCAATCTGCCGCTGCATCTTCTTGGCCATGTCACTCCCCTCGTCAGTCGCCGCGCCACTCGGTCAATGTTGAAAAAAGAATGGCAGAATATCGCCAATCCGTCAACGATTTCCCATGAGCATCTTTCTCTGATTTCTCCCGGTCCACTCGCGCAATACCGTCGCGATACCTTCTCATGCCAAGGAAAGAGGCCGGCACTCACATCAAAATAATCTCTTCTGATATAAACCCGCCGAGACAGTTTGGCGCCCCATGTTGCGCGTCAATAAAAGTGCGTACTCATGCTTCCTGACTCTGCCATGCGGCACATGGAACGATTTTGGCCGCCAATGACCTCTCGCGCACACACTAGGGCGGTGGTCGCTCGAAGCCTCGAATCGGATTGACTCAGGTGAGCCACCGAAGAATCATGAAACCATTTGCAAGCTTATGGACGCTATTGTATGGTAGGAGCGTTTGGGCTTCTGCAGGCATTGATCTTGCTCACCGTGACCAACGATCAGGCATTTCTTCAGGAAGGGAATTGGTTCCGTAAGCTCATCTACTCCTGCCGGATTGCCGCTGTAGTTCCGACAGACTGATTTGCATGACCACATTAGCGACCACCACCATTCTCACTGCGAAGAAGAGGACAATCATGGACGGCAACGCAACACTTCACGCCTCCAAGAGGTTGGCTACTATTGTGGCCCTGCTGACCCTGACCTTCGGGCTTTCCACAACACAGACTCAGGCAGCCGGGGTTTGGACGAATGAACCGTCGGGGGCCAGCGTCGTAATGGACTGCCCGTTTAATAGCGTGAGTGGTTGTGGAATTCTTGACGCTTACTCATCGTCCGAGATAGCTTCCGATTCATCTGCCCCCATTTCGCCTGGGAATGTTGTGAAATCTACCATCTATGCCGGTAATTCCTCAGGTGGTATGCAGCTCAATTACCAGATGCCACAAATTTATAGTGAGATGTATGTCGGCCTTATCTGGCGCACCAATCCAGAGTTTCAAGGACGCCCACAGGGGAACAAAACGTTCTTCATGCGCGGGCCTGGTAGTAATGGAGTTTTCCTCTTTAATAACGCAGTGCTGAACAACGGTTCGGGGGCAATGATCTTCGGACACAATACAGGCGGGATTAATAATAACCATGCGTGTGCTTTTGCCCTGGGCGAAGCTTGCTACCCCAACGTCGGATCCGGCACGCTCACGGTCGGAGTATGGACCAAGCTGGAAGCGTACATTAAGAAAAGTACGACCGCCACATCCCGCGATGGCATCGTTCGTTGGTGGGTCAATGGAGTTCCAGCCGGGAACTACACCAATTTGAATTATGCACCAGCTGGCCTAAATGAATGGGCTTGGTCCGAAACCTGGGATGGTTATCTTAACCCCCTGCCGACCGTTAATTGGAGCCACTTTGTCGATCACCTTCATATATCCGTAGGTGGCGGAGGAGCCTCGACCGATCAACCTCCTGGACCTCCTGCCAATCCGACAATTAGAAGCGTGACGACCCCATAATCAACACTTGCTATCCACGTGGACTGGACTCGCTCCGATAGCTAAAGGGACCGCAATCTGATAAACATCGATTGCGGTCCGCTACAGAGCAATCCATCTGATTGCAACCGATAACCACAAGCTTTCCGCATCACCTGCTCGTGCCTTGAAACCGACCACTTCTTCGATGCCCTCAACATTGACGCGGAGGAGACATCCGTTACCACACCAGACGTATAGGTTTTGCCGAGTATAACAGGTGATCCGCTATCAATTACTGGTCGGAAGCGAAAATTTCGTGTACAGTCTGCCCCTCTAAATGTATTCTACTTTTGCCCCCTTACGCTGTGCATGCCTACCATGGCAGGAGCATCGATCTTAGCTATGGTGATCCACCGGACGCACATAGCATGACCCTCGCAACACTCTGCATCGTTTCCCAACATTCACAACACACGTGGTCTCGAAGTGATGGGGGCGCTCTCTACTGTTTTTGCCTGAATTTCCTTGGTTTCATCCCATCCACAAACTCCGTTACCACATGAATTTCTCTCTGCTGCGCGTACTCGTGTTGGGACTTTTCTACCTGGTGCTTATCGAAAGCGCCTTGGAGATCCGCGCCCATTTCCGCGGATTTGATACGATTGCTTTCGGCACTTTCCAGCGACAGGATATATCCGACACCACTGCGTCTCCCTCTCCTCAAAATCCAAAGGCCACCCCTGCCTCAGACGCACCCGACAAAAAAAAGGGGGAAACCCGCTACTGGATCGCATCATCCTCGCATGCTGAGGATATCTATCTGAGCCGGGAACTGGTTTTTCCCTCACGACTGGAGACATTGCTCAAGACCACAGGACAACCGGTCACAGTCATCAATGCCAGCCATGCCGGGATGGATATAGAAGCCAATCGGACAGAATTAGCGACACGTGGTGTGCTTGCTCAACCGGATGTCGTAATCCTGTATCAAATGTCGACCCAAATCACCAAACTCTCTAAACAGCTGCTGTCGGGAAAGCACCCCAGCCCCCCCAAGGAACAAGTATCAAACAATCCACCATCGCCCCCCCAAGCGAGCCGTATCGCACAATGGTACGAAGCCACCTCCGTATACGCCCTCCTAAAAGGAAATGTCTCCAACAAGCTGACGGGACAGCGAGTCTTAGCTGATACCTTAGGGGACCGTGCAGACGAGGAGTTTGAACGACAGGTGAAAGAGTTTGTGAATACGGTGAGACAGGTGGGAGCGCAGCCTATTTTGTGCACATTCGCAACCAGTCACACCCGGAAAAGCCTGCCGAATGTTCCCCCTGAGGTTCCGGACCTGCTATTCCGGTACAACGTGTATCTGTCTCTTCCCGGCTGGTTCGATACGATCACACGCTTCAATCATATTTTGAAGCGTGTAGCAAATGAGGAGCATGTCCTCGTGGTTGACATCGATGCTTCGGTATCGGGTCATCCAGAATATTTTCGAGATTTTGTCCACTTCACTCCGGACGGACATCAGAAAGTTGCACAGACAATTTTTGCAGAACTTCACACCCAGACTCCCAAACAGCTTGCCGGCGGGATACTGAGCATCCACTAGAGAACGACCGTGAACTTTAATTCAATCGAGTTTGCAGCATTCTTTATCTGCGTGTTGATACTGTACACCCTCGTCTTTTACCGCGAGCGGTGGCGAGATGTGTTATTGCTGGCCGCCAGCTATTTCTTTTACATGAGCTGGAACTGGAAATATGCGGGCTTGCTTGCATTCTCAACCATCGTCGACTACTCAGTAGGCTTGGTGCTCGCGCGTGAGCAGCGTCCGCGCGCCAGGCTTGGCATTCTGATCGTAAGCCTGACTTCTAACTTAGGCCTGCTCGGGCTATTCAAATACTACAATTTTTTCATGGACGTCTCAGGGCCGGCGATGGCTCTCTTTGGGTGGGACATGTCTCTGTTTAGACATGAACTCCTATTGCCGGTCGGCATTTCCTTTTATACGTTTCAAACGATGAGTTACACCATCGACATCTATCGCGGAGAACACGTCCTCGAGCGAAGTTTTCTAAAGTTTGCCGTCTTCGTCGCCTTTTTCCCCCAACTCATTGCTGGCCCCATTGTGCGAGCGAAGCAATTTCTCCCACAGCTACACCATCTTCCCAACGTCACCACCCAGCGGTTCCACGACGGACTATTTCTCGTCTTCAAGGGCCTTTCAAAAAAGGTGCTGATTGCCGATCTCCTCGCCACCCTCGCGGTCGACAACATCTTCACTCACCCCCTCACGTTCTCATCCTGGGATCTATTGATCGGCCTCTATGCGTACACGTTCCAGATTTATTACGATTTTTCAGGCTACAGTGATATAGCGATTGGACTCGCCAAGATGCTCGGCTACGATCTACCCCAGAATTTTAACCGACCTTATTTGTCACAAAACGTTCGAGAGTTCTGGACTCGTTGGCATATCTCTCTTTCAACATGGTTGAGAGATTACCTCTATATCTCCCTCGGCGGAAATCGAGCGGCGCCCTGGCGAGTGAAAATGAACTTGATGATCACGATGTTTTTGGGGGGCTTGTGGCATGGTGCCGCACTTCATTTCATTTGTTGGGGCCTATACCATGGCTTCCTGCTTTCTATTGCCAGACAAGGAGCCAAGACCGGCAGCCCACAAACTGCTATACAAAGACTTTTACGGCAAATCGGGTGCTTCCATTTGATCGCCTTCGGTTGGCTGCTGTTTCGAGTCCAGGACTTCAACAATTTCCTGGATTTTATTGAGGGATGGAGCCGGCTCACAGTGGGCACAAGACTAAGCGGCGTATTTTACATTGTATTGGGACTGGGTATAGTTCTTCACCTCTTACCGACACCGAGCTTGGAGAGATTTGCACAGTGGTGGATCATGAGACCTGTGCCGGTTCAAGCTGTCACCTATGCCACCTTGCTGCTGATCTATGCGGGAATGACGCTCGAAGCGCCATCCTTTATCTATTTTCAATTTTAGCGGACATAGGTGATAGGTCGTTAATAGCGACCTCGTCGGGATTCTCTAGGGAAGATATGCGAAATCGATCCGGCAACAGGATGGTTTACCTGGATAGTTTTCGTGGTATGGCGATCGGTATGGTCGTCGCAACTCACGCCCTCGGATATTCCCAACTTACCCAAGAAAATGCTCAACTCCTTGGATTTCTCTCCCGCACTGTCGCTGTACCGGTGTTTTTTCTCGTCGATGGAATCCTATTCGCGTTAGGTCATCAATCCAGTGGCGCCCTCAACTACGGAACCTATGTTCGCAAAAGTGCACGACGGTTACTGTTGCCTTGGATGGTATTTACCCTTGCTTATTGCATTCTACGCATGGGCTTTGAATATATGGACAACAGTTCGACGCATATCGTGTACGGGCAGAATTGGCGTGACGTATTCTTAGCTGGCTACCTGTCTTCATTTTCATCCCAGATGTATTTTCTCTTATCTCTTTTTTTTATCCGTACTGCGTCAAAGATCACTTATCGAGTGACCCATGCCAGCCCGGTTCATCAGATCGCAATAGTCGTAGTCTATATAATTCTCTTTCACACTCTCCCGCTCCAATCCTGGTTCTTTCCCGGACTCGACCCCATCTATCACGCACTTTGGGGAATGCAGTTTTATCTCGCCGGAGTGGCGGTCGTTCCGTGGATACCAGTGCTAAAGGCACCAGCCTCATGGTTGTCGGCTGTCGCTATTGCCGTAGGGCTCTTGCTCGCATCGTTCTTTGACGGAATGGCTGTTTTCAGTCAATTTCTTCTCTTGTTCGGATCCTATCTTTTTTTCTTTTCACGGCCTGATCAATTCCAACTTCTCTCCAGTCTCGGACGGAGATCTATGGGAATTTATCTTGTACATATTCCTCTCGTCATGAAAATATTCTCCTTGATTCTCGTTCGTCTGCTTTCCCCGTCCACCCCCTTATTCTTTATCTTCCTGACAACGGCAACCTTGTCCGCTTCCGCTCTCTTCACGAGTCTTCTCTTTCAACACCCTTATGGCCGGATACTGTTCGGAGAATCCCTCCGGCCTTCTCCGCCACCCGTTCCTGCATCATAATGGACAATCTTCAGCATAATGCAGTTTCTTCAAGTGGGATTGACCTTACCCGAAAATCCAGCATTGGCTGGGCAGTCCAGCTGTGGGGTGATGGGTCCACACGATGGGGAGCATAACACTAGAGCCAGGGGGCTCAGAGCACAGGCTAAATCCAAGTCAAATAATCTAGCTTTGCGGAGGGACGGTCCATGAGGCTCGACGAACAATTGTGCGGAAAATCGGGAAACAGCGAACTGGGAAGCAGATCCCTGAGAGGTGGCCCCGGTTGGTTAGACAGAATGTTTTCTTTCTTAGGTGGAGCCTGGCGGTGTTCTACCTATGCAGCGGTGTGCTGTGTCGGTAGGTGGTCAAAGTACACTCCATCGGGTGTGTGGCC
>WBZN01000048.1_pt1 | contig 189566 bp, 176 predicted proteins | sample 5204281 | NCBI WGS metagenome assembly WBZN01 (sample SAMN12344347, study PRJNA552823) | activated sludge metagenome | biome: Activated sludge suspended growth; feature: Nitrification reactor; material: Wastewater; isolation source: activated sludge from nitrification reactor of wastewater...
ACCCTTGAGCAGGATCTCCATGTCGTCGAGCGAGTCGATCGCCACGCCGACCTTGCCGACCTCGCCCTCGGAGCGGGGGTGGTCGGAGTCGTAACCCATCTGGGTGGGCAGGTCGAAGGCGCACGACAGGCCGGTCTGGCCGGCGCCGAGCAGGAAGTGGAACCGCTCGTTGGTCTCGGCCGCGGTGCCGAAGCCCGAGTACTGGCGCATCGTCCACGGGCGGCTGCGGTACATCTGGCCGTACACGCCGCGGGTGTACGGGGGCCTGCCCGCCTCGCCGAGCGACTCGGTGGGGCTCCAGCCCTCGAGGTCGGCCGCCGTGTACTGCGGCTTGATCTCGATGCCGGAATCGGTGCGGCGGGGGGTGTCGTCAGCCATGGCGCGGATGGTACCGGCGCGCCGCGCGGGCGCCCCAGCCCGCCGAGCGGCCAGGATGGGGCGGTGCGCCGCCGTCTCCCGACCCTCGCCGTCACGGGCGCGCTGCTCGTGCTCGCCGCGTGCGGGAGCAGCGGTGGCAGCTCGGCCGAGCCGTCGTCGACGACCGCGCCCGCGCTCGCCGCGGCCCGGCGGATCGCACGCGCCGGGCTCGTGACCGACGCCGATTTGCCCGACTGGAACCGGACGAAGGCGGGCGCCACCGAGGTGACCGATCTCGACCGGCTCGGCGCCGACGTCCCCGAGTGCCGCACGTTCGTCGCCGGCCACGAGGCGGGAGAGGCCCGGGCGACCGCGCCCGGCCACCAGCAGGGCGCCACGCACGTCGACAGCGGCGCGGTCGTCTACGCGACCGGCGCGCGGGCCGCGAAGGAGCTGGACCTGTACCGCGACCCGACGATCGTCGACTGCATCCGCGCGGTGTCGCTGAAGACGTTCCAGCCGCTCGGCGTGAACGCGGTGTCGGTGAGCCCGGTCGCGGCCGAGGGCGTGACCGACGGGTTCGGCTTCCTCGTCACCGCCGACCTGCCCGCCACGGGCGCACCGGCGGCCTCGCTCGCGATGGGCGTCCAGGGTGTGCGCGCCGGACGGGCGCTCGCGTCCGTCACCGTCACCGGTACGCCCGAGCAGATCGCCCAGGTGATGAGCACGACGCTGCCGCCGATCGAGCAGCGACTGCAGGCGGCGCAGCGGTAGCGATCTCAGCCGGTGCGCGGCGACGCCGTCGCGTGCGCGCCGATCCGCTGGGCGTGCAGCCCCGCGAGGCCGAGGAACAGCGGGTGCACCGGGCGGTTCAGCTGCACCGTGACCCGATCGTCGGCGACCCGGACGTCGACGGCGAGGGAGGTCGGCGCCTGCGATGCACGCAGCACGTCGCTCACGGCGGCCCGCACCGCGGCCGGGTCGAGCCGGACCTCGGTACCACCGGTCGCCCGGTACGTCGCGTCGTCGATCGCCGACGCGCCTGCGAGCGCGGCGCTGTCGGCGAGGTTCTGCAGGTCCCGTCGGGCCGTGAAGAGGCGGGCGCCGTCCACGGCGAGCCCGACCACCATCAGTCCGATGAGCAGCACGCCGACGAGGAGCACCGACGCCTGCCCCCGTTCGCCCCGCCTCACGTCCCGCTCCGGTAGCGGTCGAGTCGGACCGCATGGGTCGCCTCCACGGGGACCGCGAGACCCGGGACGACCGAACCGAGGAACGGGATCCGTGCCACCGCGACCTCGGTCCGCACGCGCACCAGCAGCACCGCACCACGCCGGCGGAGCCCGACGACCGTCGCGTCGAGGGACCGGGGCGGTAGCCCGTGACTCCGCGCGACGAGCCCGACCGCGATCGCGCCGCGCCGGGCCGCTTCCGACTCGCCGTCGGCGACGACGATCGCCCGCCCGTACTCCCGCGCCGCGGCGCTCGTGGCGAGCGTGGCCCGGTGCAGGGCGCCGAAGAGCACGAGCAGGTGGAGGAGCACCCCGAAGACCAGGGTGCCGAGGATCGCCATCTCGACGACCGCGGTGCCGTCCTCACGCTCCCTCACGGCGCCGCGGAGTCCTCGTCGAGCGCCCGACCCTCGGCGGTGACGGGGAACGGTGGGAGGAACGGCACGAACGACGGCGCGACGCCCCGGGCGCGGACGACGACCGCGTCGCCGTCCTGGGCGGCGTCCACCGCGAAGTGCCGGGCCGTGGCCCCGAGACCGTCCCGGAGCACCGACCGCGCCCGGGCCGAGCCCTCGTCGACGGATCGCCCCGACTCGGCCGCGAGACGCGCGCCCTCGTCGGCTGCGTTCACCGCGACGTCGCGGGCCCACAGCCACACCGCCAGCTGGAGGAGCACGGTCAGCGCGAGCGCGACGAGCACCAGCACGCCGAGGAACTCGACCACCGTGGCGCCCCGCTGGTGTCCACCGCGGTCCCCCGGGTCATCCACGCAGCTGGTTCAGCGCGTCGCTGACGATCGACACGAGGTCCGGCTGCACGATGGCCCACAACGCCATGACGATGCCGATGCCCATCACGAGCAGCATCACCCACTCGGGGATCGATCCCCGGTCGTCCCGTTCGATTCGCATCCTTGCTCCTTGGTTGGTGATTCCCGCGCGCCTACCGCGCGAGTGTCCGGATGGCCACGACGCCCGGGTAGAACGCGAACACGATCGCGACCGGGAGGATCAGTACGACCACCGGGACCAGCATCGACACCTGCTTGCGACCGGCCGTCTCGATCAGGCCGCGACGCTCGAACTCGCGCAGATCGAATGCCAGGGCCCGCAGCACGTCGGCGAGGGGGAGCCCACGTTCCTGCGCGGCGGCGATCGCGCCCACCAACCGGTCGAGCTCCGGCAGCCCGATCGGCCGGGCGCGCGCCTCGAGCGCCGCGACGAGCGGTTGGCCCGCCCGGGCGGTCCGCAACGCCGCACGCAGCTCGTCGCCGAGCGGGCCGGCGACCGCGTCGGCCGTCATCCCGAGCGCGGTCCGCAGGCTCTCCCCGGCGGTCACGCCCAGGCACAGCAGGTCGACGACGGTCGGCAACGCGAGGCGGATCTCCGTCCGGCGCCGATCGGTCCGACGGGTCAGGTCGCGGTCGCAGGCGATCACACCGCCGACCGCGCCCACCAGCGCCAACCCGGCCGCGAGCGCCGGCGCCGTCGACCGACCCGCGACGAGCAGCACGCCGAGCGCGAGACCACCCGCGAGCCCGCACAGTCCCCACGTCACCTGGCGGCTGCGGAAGGCCGACGCGTCGCTCGTCATTCCCGCTGCGGCGAGCCGCTCGGACAGCTCGATGCCGTCGTCGAACATCCGGTGGAGCCGCTGCGCCAGCGCATCGCGCATGGGATCGAGCGTGCGCCAGATGCCGGGCGTGGGCACGCCACCGTCCAGCAGGTTCGACCGCTGCGGCCCGAGCGCGCCGAGGTACGGGACCAGACGGCGGGCGAGCGTCGTCCGGCGGAAGCGCGGCAGGGCGGTGACGACCACCACGATGCCGCTCAGCCCGAGGAGCACCACGACGATGCCGCGCATCGCGGTCACGACCCGGCTCCGGCCAGGACCCGTGGCTCCTCCGGGAGGCGGGCGATCCGCAGCATCAGGCGGTACCCGACGACCGTGACCGCGGCGCCGACGCCGAGCACGACGAGGCCGGTCGGGGTGTCGAAGGCGCGGGCACCCTGCGGACGGCTCGCGACCAGGAACAGGACGACCCAGGGCGCGGCGGCCGAGACGCGGGCGGCGACGACGGTCCAGGACTGACGCGACACGATCTCGCGTCGCGTCGCGAGGTCCTCCCGGAGGAAGTCGGCGAGGGTGCGGAGCACCCGACCGAGCTCGCGACCTCCGACCCGGTGCGCGAGGACGAGCGTGCGGGTGACCCGGTCGGCGACGGGATCGCCGGCGGCGACACCCATCCGCTCGAGCGCGCCCGCGAGATCACCGCTCACGCGCTGGTCGCGGACCACCGCGGCGAAGACGGGCCGCAGCGACTCCGGGCCCCGGGTCGCCACGACGGCGATCGCGGCGGACAGCGTGTCGCCGGCGCGGACGGCGCCGGCGAGCAGATCGACCGCATCCGGCCAGGCCCGCCGTCGTTCGGTGCGGAGCTGCCGTCGGCGACGCCGGAAGTAGGTGGTCGGCACCATCGCCGCGGCCACGGCGGCGACGAGCGCGATCCCCGCGGAGCCCACGAGGGCCACCGCCGTCGCGCCGGCGACGAGCGCCAGCGTCGCACTCGCGCCGACGAACTGCACGGGCCGCACCGGGCCCGCACCGCATTCGTCGAGCCAGTCCGCGAGCCGGGCCCGTCGCGGACCCGCACGACGTGTCCCCCGCCCGCGCGTGACGCCGTCGAACACCAGGAAGACGCCGAGCCCGAGGAGCAACGCGACGACCGCACTCATCGGAGCAGCTCCGCGAGGTCGATGCCGGCGTCGTCGAACCGGTCCCGACGCTGCGGGTACTCACCGGTCCACCGGAGATCGCGGCCCGAACCGGTGAACAGGGACCCGGCCGTGATGTGCTCACCGTCGCCGACCGGCTCGGCGACTGCGAGGATCTCCGTCAGCTCCCGACCACGGGGTCCGCGGCGGCAGAACACGACGAGGTCCACGCCCGCGGCGACGCTCGACGCGACGAACCGGCGATCGAGGTTGTCCCCGGCGAGGAGCGGCAGAGTGGTGAGCTTCCGCAGCGCCTCACGAGCGGAGTTCGCGTGCACGGAGGTCATCCCCACGGCACCGCTGTTCAGCGCGAGGAGCATGTCGAGCGACTCCGCGCCGCGCACCTCGCCGACGACGATGCGGTCCGGGCGCATGCGCAGCGCCTCGCGCACGAGGTCGCGCAGGGTGACCGCGCCCTCGCCCTCGAGGTTGGGCTGACGGCACTGCATCGCCACGACGTCGGGCCGGTCGACGCGCAGCTCGAAGACCTCCTCGCAGGTCACGATGCGATCGTGCGCCGGGACCGCCCCCAGCAGGCAGTTGAGCAGGGTCGTCTTGCCCGCACCCACGGCGCCGGCCACGACGATCGAGAGCCCGGCCCGCACCGCGCCCTCGAGGAACCGCACCGCGGCGTCCGAGCAGCTCCCGAGCCCCACGAGCTCCCGGCAGGTGTGCGCGCGCAGCCCCACGAACTTCCGGATGTTGACCGCCCAGTGGTCGGTGACCGGTGGGATCACCACGTGGAGTCGGCTCCCGTCGGGCAGCCGGGCGTCGACGAAGGGATGCGCGCGATCGAGGCGCCGACCCGCGCGGGCGAGCATCCGCTCGACCAGCTCCTCGACCTCGTGGGGATCGAGCACCAGGCCCGTCAGCTCGTGCTCGCCGTCACGCGCGATGAACACCCGACCCGGCTCGTTGATCCAGATCTCCTCGACCGACGGATCCTCGAGCAACGGCGTCACCGCGCCGAACCCGACGATGCGCTGGCGCAGCAGCTCGACCTCGCGGTCGGCGAGCGCAGGGAGCCCCCCGGCCAGGTAGCGACCTCGGTAGTCGGTCACGACCTCGTCGACGAGCGCGTGCAGGACCCGGTCCTCGTCGATCGGGAGGTTCCGCCGGATCAGCAGCTCCCGCACGTCGGCCTCGACACGGTCGACGGCACGGGCCGGCGTAGGACCGCTCATGCGGCCGCTCCGCCCAGCTCCAGGACCAGTGCGCGCAGCTCGCGCAGCCAACGCGACCGTGGCGCGATCTCGTGGAGCGGCCGGCCCTCCCACACGCTGCGCGCCAGCAGGGGCTCGTCCGGGAGGAGCGCGACGGGCGGGACACCGGTCCACTCCCCGACCGCGTGCGAGCAGTCCTGCAGCCGTCGACCCGGACGCGGTGCGCGGTTCAGCACGACGCGCACGGTGTCGGCCCGCGGGTCCCGTCGGTCCTGCAGACGGCGGTGCGCGACGACGGACCTCCGCAGGCCGACGGGATCCGCCGCCGCGACGAGCACGATGTCGTCGGCACGGTCGAGCGTCACGGTCGTCATGACGTTGCGACGGATCGGCATCCGGTCCACGACGAGCTCCTCGTCCTCCTCGCCGGCCGCGGCCACGTCGACGACGACGAGGTCGAACTGCGCGGCGGCCGCGGTGAGCACGGCCTCCCATGCCGACGCCGTGACCTCGGCCCAGAGGTCCGGGTGCGGGAGACCGGCGAGGACGGTCGTTCCGGCGGGCCCACGCTGCAGGAAGTCGTCCAGCGGGCACGGCCAGTCCGCCTCGGCCGCGTGCGCGGCCTGGGCCAGCGACGGCGATTCGTCGAGCCCGAGCAGTTGGGCGATCGACGCGCCCCACGTGTCGCCGTCGACCAGCAGCACCTGCCGACCGGCGCGTGCCGCGTCGACCGCCAGATGGATCGCCACGGTCGTGCGGCCCGGCGCACCCGGTCCGCTCCAGACCGCGACGGTGCGGCCCCACGCCCGGGCGGCACGTTTGACGTCCTCGGCCGCGGCGCCGGCGACCGGGACTTCGTGCGCCGGGACTCCGGCCGGGGCGACCAACGCCGCGACCACCTCTTCGACGTCGGCGTCCGCGGGGACGACCTGCACCAGGCCCGAGTGGACGCCCGGGTCCCCGCCGACCGCCACGACGCGGGCGCCGGTCCGTCGCAACGCGAGCAGCACCTCGCGGTCGAGCCACGGCAGCGTGCCGTCGACGAGGACGGCATCGGGCCGGTCCCGTCGGGTCACGCCGATGAGCTCACCGACCTCGCTGCAACGACGGCGCACGTGCACGCCCAGCTCGCGCCGACCCAGCTGCTGCAGCAGCACGTGCTCCCAGGGCGCACCCGCGGCACCGACGATCACGGTCACGTCGCGGCTCATCGCAGCGAGTCCACGTCGAAGCGCGACCGCGGCCGCACGGCGGTCCCACGGGTGCGGACGATGTCGAGCTCACCGTTGCGCGCGGCGAACGCGAGGGCGACGGCCGAGTCGGGCAGCACCGTCACCGTGATCGCGGTGACGCTCCCCTCCTGCTGCCCGAAGATCCCGTCGGCGCGTGTCACGCTGCGGACGGTCGCATCGCGTGCGACGGTCAGTGTGCGGGCCGCGTCAGTGCCCTTGTCGAAGCTCGCGAGCACGTCGACGCGATCGCCGGCCCGGAGCGCACCACCCAGCGCGTGCTCGGGCGTCACCGGCACCGTCAGCTCCCGTCCGGGCGGCTCGGCGTCGCCCAACGCGTCGAGCGGGATCGGCGCGCCGACGCGTACGGGCGTGCGGAGGACCCGGCCGAGGGGAGGCCCGGACGCGACCCGCTCGAGCGTGCGGGTGACCGACTCCGGCCCGCGCATCTCGACCGGCGTCAGATCGGCCCGCGTCAGGACGTGCCCGGCCTCGAGGTCGGTCGCCGCGGCATAGACCGCCGTCGCCGGTGCCGGATCCGCGGTGAGGCGCAGGCCGCCGATGATCGACACGGCGACGAGGAGGATTCCCGTGACGACGCGCAGATCGAGGGCGGGCAGGCGCAGGCCGGTGAATCGGTGCCGGGCCGGGTCCACGACGCTCATCGGACGGCCGCCGAACGCGTCGGGAGGGTCGACCGGGCCGGTACGCTTCCCGAGTCAAGCTCGCGCAACCGGACGCAACCCGGGTCCGAGGGAGCCAACGCCACCGTGACCGACGATCTGCCGCCGCCGCTCCTCAAGCCGGCCGACGTCGCGCAGGTCCTCAACGTGACCGTCACGCAGGTGTACACCCTCATGCGCTCGGGCGAGCTGCCGGCGTTGAAGATCGGTCGGAAGGGCGTCTGGCGCATCAGCCGGGAGACGCTCGACGCGTACCTCGCGGGGCTCGAGGCCGAGGCCCGCAGCCGCTCCGGCATCACCCAACCCATCCACGACTGACCCGGATCACGGCGTCGAGCCGGATCTCGTGGAGTCGGCGCGGCCGGGCTCCGAGCCGCTCCTCGACCTCGGCCAACCGCAGACCGTCGCGTCCGACCCGGACGATCCGGCCCCGGATCGTCACGCCGTCGGTCAGCGTCAGCGCCACGACCTCGGTCGGTGGGATCCTCCCCAGCACCTCGGAGTAGGCCCGCTCTCCGTCGGCCGCCGCCAGGATCTCCCGTGCGAGCCGCACCTGCTCCAGCCGTGCGTCGGCGGTCAGGCCGGCGGTGATCGCCTCGAACTCGTCCATTCCCTGGACGCCTCCCTGTCACCTGATCCCACCCTCCGTGGTGGATCGGGCTCGGAGAGTAGTGACCTCCGCCACGAAAGTCCGCGCGCGTGCCGAATGACCTACTTGACGGCGTTCGTCGGATTCAGCAGTATTCCCGGCGCAATACGTCGGAACCAGACGAATCACGATGGAACCAGAGGGTTGGTATGCACCATCAGCTGGACGTGGCACTCAGGCACGTGACGGCGCTCGTCGCCACCGGCGTCGGCACGCTGACGGCGGTGACACTGCTCGCCGCCGTGATCACCGAGGTCCTCCGCCGCCGCCGGATCGCGTCGGAGTTCGTCCGGCGGGCCGACCGTCTGCTCCCGGCGCCCGGCCGCCGACTGGCGGCGGCGGTCGTCACGACCGTCGCGCTCGCGCTCCCGGGGACCGCCGGCGTCGCCGGAGCCGCCCGAACTCCGGCCACCGGCGTCACCGTGCCCACGGCCGACGGACCGACCGGCGCGGGATCGCTCCGGGAGTGGTTGACCGAACCCGCTCCCGAGCCGGCACCGCACCCGGATCGCGCGCCGTCACTCCCGACGAGCACCACGTCGACCACCACCAGCTCGACCACCCGGCCGCACGATCCGCCCGCCTCCCGATCGCAACCGCCCGACCGGGTTCGACCGCGCCGCCCGGTCCCGACCGCTCCGTCACCGGAGCCGGTCCCCGGCGCCGCGCCGACGGTGGCGCCGGCCGCTGCCCCACCGGTCGTCACCGTGACCGTGCAGCCCGGCGACTGCCTCTGGTCGATCGCGGCGCGGCGCCTGGCTCCGGCCGCGACCAATGCCGAGATCGATCGCACGTGGCGCGCCATCTGGGCCGTCAACCGCGATGCGATCGGCGCGGATCCCGACCTCATCCATCCCGGGCTGATCCTCGTCGTCGGCCCGTCCGTCCCCTGAGCCTCCGGAGGAACACCGTGTCCGTCATCACCGTCAGCGCATGGCCCGACCCCGTCATCGACACCCTCGGCCACGACCCGAGATCCGAGTACGTCGAGCGCTTCTGGCTCCCGACCCTCGGACCGACGACGCTCCTGCTGCTCCGCCGGCTCGCCAACCACTTCGACCGGGCGGCGGAGCCGCTGGAGCTCGATGCGCCGGACCTGTCGCAGTCGCTCGGCGTGGGCGCGCGCGACGGGGCCTCGACCCCGCTGCTCCGCAGCTTCGAGCGGCTCGTCATGTTCGACCTCGCCACCACCACGGGCCCACGCGCCTACGCCGTCCGGCGCACCGTGCCCCCCGTCAACCGTCGTCACCTGCACCGTCTGCCCATGTCGCTCCAGCGCGACCACGACGAATGGGTTGCCGACCAGCTGACCAGCTCGGCGCTCGAGCACGCGCGTCGCCGGGCCCGGCGCCTGGCGTTCGCGCTGTTCGAACAGGGCGACGATCTCGACCACGTCGAGCGCGTGCTGCTCGGCGTGGGGTTCCACCCCACGGTCTGCCGTGAGAGCGCCCAGTGGGCCTACGACCGTCACGACGCTGCGTTGGCCGCGCTCGATTCGGTGCCGACCGCGGTCGCGACTGCGTCGGCGATCGCGGCGCCGACCGAGGACTCGGCGGCCTAGCTCGCGGGTGGAGCGACGCGTCGGGGACCTCCCATCCTCCGTCCGCCCGACCGGCGTGTCGCTCCACCCGTTCCCCCCACCCCCGGTACCCTCGGCCGCGTGACCGCCGAGGACCCCACCGCCGGTTCGCTCGACACCGTCGCGGGATGGCTGCGCGGCGCGCGGGCCGTCGTGATCCTCACCGGCGCCGGCATCTCCACCGACAGCGGCATCCCCGACTTCCGCGGGCCGCAGGGCGTGTGGACGAAGAACCCCGCCGCGGAGAAGACCGCGCACATCGACCACTACGTGAACGACCCCGACGTGCGGAAGGCCGCGTGGCAGAACCGGCTGCACTCGGGGATGTGGGCCGCCGAGCCGAACGAGGGCCACCGCGCGATCGTCGAGATCGCGGCGAGGGCCGACGTGCGGCTGCTCGTCACGCAGAACATCGACGGTCTCCACCAGGCCGCGGGCTTCGACCCCGACCGCATCGTCGAGATCCACGGCACCGTCCACGACGCCAAGTGCCTCCGCTGCGGATGGCGCGGGCCGATGGGGCCGGTGCTCGACCGCGTCCGGGCCGGTGAGGAGGATCCCGCCTGCGAGCAGTGTGGCGGGATGCTGAAGTCGGCCACCATCAGCTTCGGCGAGAACCTCGTCCCCGCCGACCTCGCCCGCGCCCAGCACGCGGCCGAGGACTGCGACCTGTTCCTGGCCGTCGGCACGTCGCTCGGCGTGTACCCGGCCGCCGGCCTCCCCGAGATCGCGCTCTCCCGTGGGGCCCGGCTGATCGTCCTGAACGGCCAGGAGACGCCGTTCGACGCCTACGCCGACGCCGTGAGCCACGAGCCGCTCGGCCGGATCCTCCCCGCCCTCGCCGCCGCCATCTGACCGGCGCCAGCACCACGCGCCCCCGCCCATTCCGCGACTTCGGCGAGGAAGCAGTCCCCCACGGGTCGTGTTGCTCGCCAAAGTCCGGGGGGAGGGGGGCGACGGGCGCCCGGTCCGGGAACCGGGAGTTGGGAATATCCGACCGTCAAGGTAGGATTTCACCTCCCGAATCGCGACCCACTCCGACCCCACCCGGGAGCGCCCCGATGCCCTCGTTCCGCGAGCTGCTCACCGAGACCAAGTCCGGTATCACCGAGATCAGCCCCGCCGACGCCGAGACCAAGCTCGGCGAGGTCACGTTCCTCGACGTCCGCGAGCAGGACGAGCACGACGCCGGCACCATCCCCGGCGCGGTGTTCATCCCGCGCGGCCACCTCGAGAGCCAGGTGGAGAACAAGATCCCGAGCCGCGACGGCGAGATCGTCGTCTACTGCGCGGGTGGCGTGCGGTCGGCGTTCGCCGCCAAGACGCTCCAGGAGCTCGGCTACACGAACGTCGTGTCGATGGCCGGCGGCTTCGGCCAGTGGAAGAACGAGGGCCGCGCGTGGATCACGCCCGCAGTGCTCACCGCCGAGCAGCGCGACCGCTACAAGCGCCACATCCTCCTGCCCGAGGTCGGTGAGGAGGGTCAGCAGAAGCTGCTCGAGTCCAAGGTGCTGCTCCTCGGCGCCGGTGGTCTCGGCTCGCCGGCCGCGCTGTACCTCGCAGCGGCGGGCGTCGGCACGCTCGGCATCGTCGACATGGACGTCGTCGACGCGTCGAACCTGCAGCGCCAGATCCTCCACAACATGGACCGCATCGGCGAGCGCAAGGTCGACAGCGCGAAGAAGACGCTCACGCTGCTCAACCCCGACGTCAACGTGGTCACCCACGACGTGCGCTTCGGCGCCGACAACGTGATGGAGATCATCGGGGACTACGACGTCGTCCTCGACGGCACCGACAACTTTCCGACGCGCTACCTGCTCAACGACGCGTCCCTGCTCGCGCGCATCCCCGTCGTGCACGGGTCGATCTTCCGGTTCGAGGGTCAGGTCACCGTCTTCGACCCGTACCACGGCCCGTGCTACCGCTGCCTGCTCCCGGAGCCGCCGCCGCCCGAGCTCGCCCCGAGCTGCGCGGAGGCCGGCGTCCTCGGCGTGCTGCCCGGCATCGTCGGCAGCATCCAGGCGCTCGAGACGATCAAGCTGCTGCTCGGCCTCGGCGACCCGCTCGCCGGCCGCCTCCTCGCGTACGACGCGCTCGAGCAGTCGTTCCGCACGTTCAAGGTGCGCCGCGACCCGGCGTGCCCGGCGTGTTCGGACGGCGCCCCGCCGATCGTGATCGCCGAGTACGACCAGCACTGCCTGCCGCACGCCGTCCTCGCCGACGGCACCACGCTCGGCCACTGACGGTCCGGCGCCGAGCGGCGCCACCCCGACGGGTTTCCACGCGCGGAACGCGACGTTTTCGTCGCGCTTTCCGCGCGGAAAGCGGTCGGGGGGTGGGACGAACCGGACAGGTGGGACCGGCCGGGGACGGGCGCTGAAGATCCGCGGCCGGGATGCCGATCAACCGCACAGCACCGGGGAGAGCCCGGTCCGGTTGGGAGGCCGACAGATGGACACCGCGAGCGCCCCGGGGGCGCGTGGGCAGCAGCACCGGCGCATCGCCGTCGTCACGCTCGTCAGCACCGCCGCGGTGGTGCTCACCCTGGTCCTCGCCGCGTGCGGGTTCACGACCGGCGCCGCCGAGGCGAGCGGTCCGGCCGGCGACCGCCGTCCGGTGCGGACCTCCGACGGACCGCGCCGCCACCGCCCGACCGCCGCCGAGCGCGAGGCCGCGCGCCGGGTGCGCGACCGCGACCTCATCGCCACCGTCGCCGCGTTCACCACGACCACGACCCGACCCGCGGTGAGCCCGTTCGGTCCCCCGCCGGACGCGAATGTCGGCAAGCGGATCGTGTACTGCAACTCGTGCCAGACCGCGTGGCTCGTCGACGAGACCAACTACGTGGTGTGGAGCTTCAAGGTGAGCGGTCACCGCGGGATGCCGGCCGCGGGCACGTACCACGTGTTCCGCAAGCTCGAGATGGGACGGTCGAAGCACAACCCGTCGCTGCGCCTGCCGTACTTCACCGGCTTCGCGTGGGGCAGCACCACCGACATCGGGTTCCACGGCATCCCGCTGCGACCCGACAACTCCCAGATCGAGGCCGACAGCCAGCTCGGGCAGCCGCTCAGCTCCGGGTGCGTGCGGGTGGCCCAGCCGGTGGCGAAGACCGTCTACGACTTCGCGCCGATCGGGACCACCGTCGTCGTCCTGCCGTGAGCGACCGCTACAGCGGCGCGAGCATCGTCGGCGGCCGGGTACCCGTGAGGCGCTCGATGCGGTCGGCCTCGCGGACCACGCCGTAGGGTGAGCCGGCCACGAGCACGGGCCCGAGGGCACCGACCTGCGCGTCGGTCATCATGCTCAACGCGTTGCTCGTCACGATCGTCGGGATCTTCGCGAGGTCCGGGGACGCGAGCCGGTAGAACCGGGCCCAGTCGAGCGCGTCGAGCCGGCCGGACGCGTCCGTCGGTTCGAAGCCGGCGGCGGCGCCCGACGAGTGCAGCCACCGGGCGAGCGCGATCGGCCCGAGCCGGTGACGGCCGGAGAGCACCAACGCGTCGGCGCCGGTGAGCGCGCGCGTGAGCTTCTCGCGGGGCAGGCCGTGGAACTGCCCGTTCGCCCAGTCGATCCACACGTACTGCGACCCGTCGCCGAACTCGGTCGGGTCGTCGAAGCCGATCCCCCGCAGGGTGACGTGGTCGCCGACGCGCGCCCAGACCTGCGCCTTGTAGCGGAACGTGGAGGCGACCCGGCCGGCGTCCCGTGCGTCGATCCAACGGGCGACGGTGACGTCGAGCGGTGACTCCGCGATCGGCTCCGTGCGCACGTGCACGGACACCACCGGCACGGCGAGCAGCACCAGCGCGACCGCCCCGAGCACCACCGCGGCGGCCGTGCGCCACGCGCCCGGCACCGTGGCGAGCACGCGTCGGGCCACTTCCGCGAGCGCGAGTCCGAGCACCACCGCGCCGAGCAGCGCGATCGGTGCGAACTGCCGGACCGCCAGCTCCTGGCGCCACGCGATCGCGGTCGCCGGCACCATCGCGACGAACCCGGCGAGCGTCACGCGCGCGCCGACGTCGCGCCGGCGCAGCAGCAGGAGCACGACTGCGGCGATCACCCATGCGGCGACGAGCGCGATCGCGGCGGTGTCGAGGCTCCAGCGGCGCGGCACCGACCGTTGCTCGGCCTGCGCGACCCCCTGGAACGGGAACACCTCGCCCCGCACGACGAGCACGACGACGAACCACCAGGCGACGGTGACGACGAACGCGCCCACGTAGCGCCGGGCGAGCCGCCACCAGTCGGCGAGCGGGAGCGCGCCCAGCCAGGCGAGCGGGAGCAGCACCATCGGCGCGCTCGTCTCCTTGACCAGCATCGTGAGCCCGGCGACCAGCCCGGCGAGCAGCGCCCGTCGGGGTGACGGGCGGATCGCGAGGAGCAGGGTGGCGATCAGGCCGGCCAGGAGCGCGACGTCGACGCGCGTGGAGAGTGCGATCTCCCAGAGGACGGGGGTGACGAGGACGGCGGCGGCGACGCCGAGGGCCCCGAGGGCGCGCCCGACCCGTCGGCCCAGCTCCACCGCGCCGAGCAGCGCCCCCAGTCCGAGCAGCACGCCCAGCACCCGCGGTCCCGTGAACGGGTCACTGCCGAAGTGGCTCGCGCCGCCGACGAGGAGCGGCCAGACCCACGAGCGGATCGTGAAGAGCGTGCCGTCGATGCCGTTCGGCGCGTGCGCGGCCAGGAGCCGCCGGCCGACGCCGATGTACTCGGCGTCGTCGGGCGCGACCGGCAGGACCCCGACGGAGATCAGGCGCGCGCCGAGCGCGACTGCGACGGCGAGGAAGGCGACGGCCGCCCCGACGCGCTCGGCACGCTGGTCCGGCGCCGCGTCAGCGGCGGCGGACCGGCGCATTCGCGATGAGCTCGATCAGGGTGCGGACGCCGAAGCCCGTCCCGCCCTTGCGGACCACACCGTCGTCCGCGCCCGCCCGTGCCGGTCCGGCGATGTCGAGGTGGGCCCACGGCACGCCGTTCACGAACTCCTCGAGGAACAGCCCGGCGGTGAGCGCGCCGCCGTAGCCCCCGCCGCTGATGTTCTTCATGTCGGCGATCTCGGAGTCGAGGAGCTTGCGGTACTCCTTCGGGAGCGGCAGCGGCCACACCAGCTCGCCCGCCGCCTTCGCCGCGTCCTCGACGCGCGTGCGCAACGCGTCGTCGTTGGCCATGACGCCGGCGATCTTGTCGCCGAGCGCCACCATGCACGCGCCCGTGAGGGTGGCGAGGTCGATGATCGCGTCGGGCTTCTGCTCGGCGGCGAGCGACAGCCCGTCGGCGAGGATGAGGCGACCCTCGGCGTCGGTGTTGAGCACCTCGGCCGTCTTGCCGTTGCGGAACGTGAGCACGTCGCCGGGCCGGATCGCCTCGCCGCTCGGCATGTTCTCGACCATCGGCGCGTACGCGATGACCTTGGTCCGCACGTCGAGGTCGGAGAGCGCGGACATCGTCGCGATGACCGCGGCCGCGCCGCCCATGTCGGTCTTCATGGTCTCCATGCCGGCGCCGGTCTTGAGCGAGAGCCCGCCGGAGTCGAACACCACGCCCTTGCCGACGAGCGCGATCGCGCCGCGTGCGCCGGCCGGCGCGTACGTCATCTTCACGAGGCGGGGCGGCTGCTTGGAGCCCTGCCCGACCCCGAGGATCCCACCGAGTCGCTGCCGGCGCAGCGCCGGCACGTCGAGCACCTCGACGCGCACGTTGCGACCGCGCAGGAGCCGCTGCGCGGCCTTGGCGAATGCGTCGGGTGAGAGCTCACGTGCCGGGGTGTTCACCATGTCGCGCGCCCAGGCGACGGCACCGGCGACCACCTCGCCGCGCCCCACGCCCCGCCGGACCGCGGCCGCGCCGTCGGCGGCGAGCACGGTGAGGCGGGTGATCTTCGTGGCCTTCTTGGTCGAGCGGTACTCGTCGAACGAGTAGCTGCCGAGCAGCACGCCCTCGGCGACCGCCTGACCGACCGCAGCCCGGTCGAGCGCCCCGGGGGCGGCGTCGACGAGCGTCGTCGCCACGTGCGCCATGCCCGACGCCCGCTGCGCGATCGTGGCCGCCGCGGTGCGGATGCCGTCGACGGTGACCTCGGCGGCGGCACCGAGACCGACGAGCAGTGCCGCGCCGGTCGGACCCTCGAGCGGCACGAGCACCGCCTGCCCGGCCGTGCCCTCGAACCCCGCGCGCTCGAGGTAACGGGCCAGGTCGCCGCCGAAGCCCGCGGTGACGGCGTCGCCGCCCGGGCCGAGCTCGCGACCGGCGTACGCGCCGACGGCGAGCACGTCGGCGCGGACGCGACCGGGCGCGGTGGACGAGACGCGACAGGAGATCGACACGGGGTGGTCCTTTCTCAGTGGTCGCCGCGCGCGGCGCGGTGGTGCCCCTCCTGCCAGCGCCCGAGCGTCCAGCAGAGGTCGGCGAGTCGGTTGAGGTACGGCACGACCCGGCTCTCGGGTCCGAGCCAGCCGTCGCGCGCGGCGGTGACGCACGCGCGCTCGGCCCGTCGGGTGGTCGTGCGGGCGACGTCGAGCGCGGCCGAGATCCGGTTCTCGCCCGGCAGCACGAACTCGGTGGGCGGCTCGAAGCGGGCGGAGACGTCGTCGATCACCTGCTCGAGCGCCGTCACCATGTCCGCGGTGACGAGGGTGGTCCCGGCGGTGAGCTTCACCCGGTTCTCCGGGGCCGTCGCCAGCTCGGCACCGACCACGAACAGCTCGCGCTGGAGGCGGATCAGCAGTGCGCCCAGCTCCGAGTCGGGCGCGCACTCGGCGCGGGCGAGGCCGAGGGCCGAGACGATCTCGTCGGTGGTGCCGTACGCCTCCGGACCCGGTCCATCCTTCGCAGTTCGCCCGCCGTAGAACAAACCGGTCGAGCCGTCGTCGCCGGTGCGCGTGTAGACCTTCACGAGCGGCGCGATCCCGACATCCCGGCGATTGTACGGCCGGTCGGTGACGCTTCCGGGACACGGCCACCGGCCAACATGGACCGATGGAGCCGTCCCGATCCCAGCGCCGCCTGCGCCGTCACCGGCGCCGGCTCGTCGTGGGGGCGGGAATCGTCGCGGTGCTCGTGGTCGGCGGGCTCGGGGCCACCGCGTTGGCGAACCGCGGCGGCGACGGCGCGAGCGCCGCGTCCACGACCACCACCACCCGGCGCCCGACCCCGTCGAGGACGGCGCGGTCGACGCAGGGGGCCACCGGGCCGGAGATCGCCGCGGTCCCGACCCCGGACACGGGGACACGGGAGAACGTGGCGTTCTTCTACCAGGGGATCAAACGGGACACCGACTTCTCCAAGCTGGGCGCGGTCAGCACGGTCATCGCCGGCAAGGCGGCACCCGACTACGCGCCGGCGCTCATCCACCGCAGCGGGGCCAAGGCGTACCTCGGTGTCCAGATGTACTGGTTCTCGACCGGCTCCTCCTACGAGGGGCGCGAGATCCCGAAGCGCGCGGATCTCGCCGTGTGCCTCGACGGCGACCACCCGCTCATCGCCCGGACCGACGTGCGGCACCAGCCGTGGGTGTACGTCGACGGGAACGAGCGCGAGGTCCAGCTCCTGTTCGCCAAGCGGCTCGCCGTGCTGAAGGCCCAGGGCTGGGACGGGATCTTCTTCGACCGCGGCTTCGCGGCGATGACGGGCATCGACGACCAACCGAACCCGGCGTGGAACAAGACCTCGACGTGCACCCAGAACCCGGTCACGCCCGGTGCGACGATGAGCGACGCGTACCTCGCGCTCGCCGCGGAGGTGCGCGCCGCCGGGCTCGACGTCGTCGTCAACTACGGCATGTCGCCGTTCGACCAGCGCCACCCGATGCGGCCCGACCCGCGCGACCCGGCGTGCGACCCGATCAAGAACACCCCGTGCCGCCGGCTCGACGACCCCTGGAACGTCACCAACTGGGTGCTCGACGAGGCGATCGCGCACGTCGACGACAAGGACTGGGACGCCGACTTCGCCGCGAACCAGGCGAACGAGGCCGGCGCGATCGCCGGCAAGCACGTCATGGGACTGATCACCAACGCGAACCTCGACGGGCGCCAGGACCGCCAGTCCGCGGTGTACGCGTTCGCGCGCGTGAAGCTCTTCCCGATCCCCGTCGGCATCAACACCGGTGACGACGACTGCCCACAGTCGCCGCCGGGTTCGCTGTGCAACCGGCACGGCGTCTATCCGGAGCTCGTCGGCATGCAACTCGGAGCCACGGTCGACTCACGCCCGTCGAGCGCCGGCTGTCAGGGCCGGGATCCGCACTGCGTCTGGTACCGCCGCTACGCGAACGGCGCGTCGGTCGTGAACGCGTCGCCGCGGCCCGGCACCGTCACCTTCCCCATCGGCACGCCCGGCTGCCGGTACGTGAAGGACCTCGGAACCGGTGAGGTGCTCGGCCAGAATGCCTGCATCGAACAGGTCACCGTCGCCGCCGGGCCCTACACGGGCCATCCGCTCGCGTACGCCACGCACGCGTGGTGAGACCCGCCGCCCGCGGCGAGCGCATCGCCGCGTGGGTCGTCCTCGGCGTCACGCTGGCGTACGCGCTCACGGTCCACACGCTGTGGTTCCACCGCGCGCACGCGATCCACGGCGACCTCGCGTACCACCGCGGCGTCGCGTACTCGATGGTGGGCGGGAACCTCGACGGCGAAGGCCCGATCACGGGACTCATCTCGTACTTCGGCGGCCTGTTCCCGATGGTCCTCGGCGCCGGCGCGCACCTCGTCGGCGTCTCGTTCGACACGTTCGTCTCGGTGGTGTCGTGGCCGGCGACGCTGATGCTGCCGCTGGCGCTGTGGTTCCTCGGCCGCCAGATCTGGGACGGACCCCTGCCGCCCGCGCTGCTCGCGCTGCTCGGCACCGTCACCGGACCGATCGGCGACGACCCCGCAGCCCGGTGGGTCCGCAGCGTGCTGCCGTCCGGGGCCAACTTCTGGCCGATCTTCCCGCGCGACGTCGGCCTCGTCCTCGTGATCGTGGCGGTGGCGCTCGCGCTGCGGCCGTTGCGCACGTGGACGACGGTGGCGATCGGTGCCATCGCCGCGGTCGCGCTGTGCGTCCAGGTGCAGTTCGGCGTCTACGCGGTCGTCGCAGCGGGCGGCGCGTTGCTGTGGCAGCACACGCGCGGCCTCGGCCGCGACGGGCTGCGCCGCGTCGCGCAGCAGGGCGCGCTCATGGTCGTGGTCGCGGTGGCCCTCTCGGCCTGGTGGTGGTGGCCGCGCCTGCAGGCGTACCGCGAGAGCGGCGGCCTGCTGCTGAAGAGCTTCCCCGGCAACACCGATCCGCCCGCGACGTTGTTCGGGCTGATCGGCGCGTTCGGGCTGCTCGGGATCCTCGGGGTGATCGGGCTGGTGCTCGGCTTCCGGTCCGGCAGCGCACGCGAGCGCCTCTTCGTGTGCTGGTTGGCGGTGTTCCTGCCGGTCGCGGCGATCGGCCTCGTCGTAGGCGACTCCGGCGTCCTCACCGGCCGGCGGGTGCTGTTCCTCATGAGCATCCCGATCGCGGTGTGCGCCACGGTCGCGGTGGTCCGGCTGCTGCGGGTCGTCGACCTGCGCATCGCGCTGCCGATCCTCGTGGTGCTCGTCGCGCTGCCGGGATTCGGGGAGGCGCACTGGATCTCCGACCGGGTCGACGCAGCGTGGGCGCCGGCGGAGCCACCGAGCCCGTTCGCGGCCTCGCTGTGGCAGCCGACGCTCGACGCGCTGCGCGCCCGGACCGAGGCGGGCGACACGCCGACGGTCGTCGCGCCCGACAACGACGCGGAGTACATCTGGGAGACCACGGGGGCGCAGCCGACGAGTCTGTGGCTCCCCGGCTGGGTGAAGCTCGGGTTCCGGCTCGAACCGCTCACCGGGACCGGCTACCTGCCGCGCGTCCGTGCCGCGCAGACCGCGTTCTCGTCCGGCGCGGCCGGGCTCTGTCGCCTCGCCCGACGCAGCCACGCGGACCGGGTGGTCCTGCGGCGCTCGGGTGACGCCGTCGGCCTCTACGACGTCCGGCCGTCGGCGCGCTGGCGCGTCGACCCGGCCGACCGCTCCACGCGCACGATCCACCGGCGCATCCGGCCCGGGGTCATCTACCTCGACGTCAACGACACCGAGCTGGTCTCCATGGGTCCGGGGGCGTCGCTCCCACTGGCGTGGGACGCGCCCGACGTCCGGTTCGTCGACCTCGACTTCGCGCCGCGCGCCGACCAGGCGGCGGTGCCGCCGGTCCGCCTCGAGGCCGCCGGGGTCACCGGGCCGCCCGAGATCATCCCGATCGGACCCGGCCGCGTCCGGGCCCGCTTCCGCACACCGCAGGGCATCACGCGGGACGCACGGATCGTCGCCGACGGGAAGATGACGGTGGAGCGCGCGACCGGCTACGTGCCGGCGCCCGGGCTGCTCGCGCGCGCCGGGGCCACCGGCGACGCGCCCGTGGCCTTCACCCGGGCCGAGATCTGCGCACCGGTCACCTGACCACCTCGTACAGCGCGTACCCGTCGCCCGAGCGGATCAGCCGCAGGTCGGGTCGGTGCGTCAGCGCGGCGACGTCGGTGGGGAACTGCGATCCCGCGCCGAGGCTCCACGGACCCGTGCCCACGAGCACGTGCGTGATCCCGTCCACCGGCAGTGGCGGCGCCGCGCCGTCGGGGGGCGCCGGATGCGCGAAGAAGTCGATCGACGACCGCAGCACACCGTTGACCCGCTCGAGCACGCCCCGCTCGGTGTACGGCGCCCGCCCGTCGACGACGCCACGGGCGCCGGTCACCACCGGCACGTAGCCCTCGCTGTAGGAGTTCGTGAGCACGAGCGAGCCGGCGGGCAGGTCGAGGTTCCGCAACTGGCCGAGCGTCGCGGTGGCCGGCTGCTGCACGTCGAGCGAGTGCGTCCAGCGCGCCGCCGGGATCCCGACCCCGAGCGCGACGACCACCGCGATGACCGCGGCGAGGGCCCGGTGGGTGCGGCCCAGCGCGGACACGGCGAGCGCGCCCGCGATCGGCACGAAGACGAATGCGAGGGGCAGCACGCGGGCGAAGCCGGTCCGTCGCGGCACGTCGGTGGAGTACGACGCAGCGAGGAACCACGAGAACGCCAGCACCACCGCCAGTGCGACCACGACCGAGATCAGGAACCGGACCGCGGCGCGCCGGTCCTCACCGCCGCGGACCACGAGCGCGATCACCCCGGCGAGCGCGAGGCCCGCCGCGAGCGCCCACCAGCCCCAGCCGAGGCCCGCGAAGCCCAGCCGGAGCGACGACCGGGCCAGCGCCGCCATCGACGGGGGCGAACCGACGGTCGTGACACCCACGGTCAGCTCCCGGAACGCCCAGGTGGGATCGCCGTCGGCCCCCACCGACGGCAGGCGGCCGAGCTTCTCCGCGCCGGACAGCCCGCCGCCGAGGAGCAGGTTGCCGAGCAGCCAGGTCCCGCCCAGCGCCGCGGCCAGGCCCACGACCGACCACCCCACGGTCCGGCGCCGGCCCCGACCGGCCGCGACGAGCGCGGCGACCGCGAGCCCGACGACCCACGCGATCGTGAACACCCAGTCGACGCCGTGCGTCTCGCCGAGGGCGAGCGACGCGGCGGCGAGGACGACGAGCGTGACCGGCTCGCGCCGGCGGAGCCAGAGCACCGCGAGCGCGGGGATGAGCAGCATCAGCGCGTAGCCCGCGGACTCGGGCCGGAACGATGCGAGCTTCGTGGCGAACGTGGTCCCGCTCGCGATGACGATCGCGGCCATGGCCGACGCGATGCGGCGCGCACCGAGCACGCGCGCGAGGAGATACCCGGCGCCGACCGTGGCCACCGCGGCCAGCACCCGGACCAGTTGCGCGGCGACGAGCGTCCCGGGGTGCCGCGTGGCGACGGCCAGCAGCGCGGAGCCGGCGGTGAAGCCCGGGTAGTCGTCGAGGAACGGCAACCGGGTCGCCCACTCGAGCGACCAGTGCGGCACGCCCCGGGCGAGCACGGTCTCGCGGGTGAGCTGCCAGTAGTACCAGGGCGTGGAACCCAGCAACGTGTCGCGGCGCGCCACGACGAGTGCGACGGCCGGACCGGCCGCGAGCGCGACGGCGAGGCCCGCGACGACCAGGCCGCGCCCGACTCCCTCCCGGTCGCCACCCCGCCATGCTCGCGGCGCGAGCCGGACGACGACGACGGTCGAGACGAGCGCGAGCCCGCCGACGACGGCCCAGACCCCGGTCGGGGTGAGCCCGCCCGCCCGCACGAGCACGACCGCGGCGATCGTCCAGACCGACAGCCCGCCGGCCAGGCCCACCGTCGCGGCCCGCACGAGCGACGGCGACGAGGCGTCGCGCTCGGCGAGGAGCGCGATCGCGACGGCCGGGAGCAGGAGACCGCCGGCGAGCGCGAGCGCGCCGAGCAGGTAGCCGGTCACCGCCGTGGATTCAGGACGCGCGTCCGCGCCGGGCGGTGCGCACGATCACGCCGAGGAACCCGAGCGGGTAGCCGAGCCGGCGCGGCTTCTTGCTCTCGCCGTGCGACCGGCTGCGGATGTGCACCGGCACCTCCAGCATGCGCAGGCCCTGGCGCGACGACTCGATGAGGATCTCCGGCGCGGAGAAGCGCGGCTCGTGCAGCTGCATCGCCGCGAGGCTCTTGCCGCGGATGGCGCGGTAGCCGTTCGTGCAGTCCGTGATCTCGGTGCGACCGACCTGGTTGATGAGCGCGGTGAAGCCGCGGATACCGAGGTCGCGCGCCCCGCCGGCGTCGTCGTACTCGCCGAGAAAGCGCGAGCCCTGCACGTAGTCGGCGCGGTCCTCGAGGATCGGCGCCACGAGGTCGGCCATCTGGTCGGGGCGGTGCTGACCGTCGGCGTCCATCGTCATCACGACGTCGGCCTCGCGCGCGAGCGCGATCGCGAACCCCGTGCGGAGCGCGTCGCCCTGACCCCGGTTGACCGGGTGGACCGCGGTGGTGAACCCGGCGGCGCGTGCGACCGCGGCGGTTTCGTCGCTGCCGCCGTCGACCACCACGATGGGCTCGACCCGCAGCCCCAGCACCTCGGCCGGGAGCTCCTCGAGCACGTCGACGATCCCGTCGGCCTCGTTGTACGCCGGGATGACGACCGCGAGGGTCGGCACCCCGACGGGCTCGATCGTCCCCACGCTCTCGATCGCGAGGCCGACCACCAGGTCGCCGAGCGTCTGGTCGAGCTTGCGGTACCTGCTGCTCATCGTGCGTACTCCTGCCGGAACCAGTCGGCCGTCGTCTTCAGGCCGTCGACCAGGGGGGTGTCGGGCGCGTACCCGAGGTCCGCCCGCGCGCGCGTGATGTCGGAGAAGGCGCGGCGGATCTCGCCCGGACGCTCCGGCTCGTGCACGACCTGCACCCCGGCGTCGGCCATGACGTCGCCGAGGAGGCCCATCAGCGTGTTGATCGACGTCTCCGTCCCGGTGCCGAGCTGGTACAGCCCGCCGGTGGGCCGGCGCACGATCGCGGCGACGACCGCGTCGCACAGGTCGTCGACGTAGAGGAAGTCACGCGTCTGCTCGCCGTCGCCGTAGACCACGAGCGGCCGGCCGTCCATGATCCGCTTCATGCACAGCGCCACCACACTGCCCTTGTGGTAGCTGTACGGGCCGTAGACGTTCGTGAACCGCAGCGCGGTGGCGCTGATGCCGTACGACCCCTGGAACGCGGAGCACAGACCCTCACCGGCGAGCTTCGACGCGCCGTACGGTGAGAGCGGCCGGGGTGCGAGACCCTCGTGGCCGGGCGGCTCGACCGAGCCGAGCGGCGCGCCCGAGCTCGCGAACACGAACGCGCCGGCGCCTCCGTCGCGTGCGGCGAGCAGTGCGTTGAGCGTGCCCATCACGTTGACCTCGGCGTCGCCGCGTGGGTCCTCGACCGAGTCGACGACGCCGGTGCGGGCCGCGAGGTGGACGATCGCGTCCACGCCGCGCGCCGCAGCCGCGAGCGCATCGGCGTCCCGGACGTCGCCCTCGACGATCTCGGCGTAGCCCGCGGCCTCGGCGTCGGCGACGCGGCCGGTCACGAAGCTGTCGAAGCAGGCGGCGCGGGCGCCGCCGGCGCGCAGCACGCGCCCGAGGTTCACGCCGATGAAGCCGGCCCCGCCGGTGACCAGCACGGAACGGCCGGCGAGCGCGTCCGCGCCAGGAGTCGCAGAGGTGTCGATCGGGTGAATCTACCGGTCGAGACCGCCGGACCGGGGACCGACGCACACGGTCAGCGGCCGGTCACGAGGTACCAGGGGAAGGGCGATCCGCTCGGCGGCGCCGCGTTCGCGGCCAGTCCGCTCACGGCCTCCGCCTGGCGCCGCAGCCCGCGCTCGGTGCGCGGGTGCGTCTCGGAGACGTACCACGGCAGCACCACCGCCGGCGCGGTGCGGTCCCCCGCGATCACCTGGAGATCCGGCACCGAGTTGAGCGTCCGCGGGTGGAACGTGCGGCGGTCGGGTTCGCTCGGCGTGATCCACACGACGCGCCCCGAGGGTGGTCGACCAAGGCGCGGGACCGCCTCGCCCGCCACGATGAACCGCACCGGTCGGTCCACGCCCTGCCACCCCAGGTAGCGCCGGATCGACTGCTTCCAGCGGACGTCGATCGGGCCGATCACGACCAGGGTGTCGTCCGGCGTCCGGTCCACGACCCCCGCGACCGCGCGGTACGCCGACTTCTCGGTCGTGTAGTAGGCGGCCGTGGCCGCCAGTGACAGGACGAGGAGCACGATCGGGACCAGGTGGGTCACCACCCGCGCGGCGCGGTCGTGGCGGCGCGCGGTCAACCAGGCCCCGCACCCGTCGACGGCGAGCACCGCGAGCAGGACGAACGGCGCGAGCACGAACTCGACGCGGCGCACCGCGAGCGGGGTGCGCAGCACCCACGCGAGCGGCACCAGCACCACCAGGAAGCCGAAGGTGTAGATCGCGACCGCCCGGGCCACCGGCCGCAGGCTCCGACGTGCGACGAACGGCGCCGCGACCGCGAGCACCACCAGCGCCGCGACGAGGGGCGTCATGCGCCCGGTGTTACCGAGGACCCACTCGACGATGCGCTTGAACAGGTCGAGGTTCAACGTCACCCGGGCCCGACCCGGTGGGTTCAGCGCGTACGACCGGCCGTCGGCGAGGTCCGGGATCCACCGGATCAGCCCCCACAGGTACCACGGGAGCGCGAGCAGCGCCGCGACCGCGACCGTGAGCCGGGTGTGCGCCCGCACGCGCTCGGGCCGGGTGACGAAGCCGAGGCGCGTGCCCCGGCGGATCCACCACCAGGCTCCGAGGACCTGCACCAGCAGCACGAGCGGGGCGAACGGGTGGGCGAGCAGCAGGAGGGCGAGCCCGACACCCCAGAGCACGAAGTCCCGCGTGCGGTCGTTCTCGATCGCACGCGTCAGCAGCCACCAGGTGACCAGGTGCAGCGCGGAGAAGGTCGTGTAGTAGCGCGCCTCCTGCGAGTAGCGGACCGCGAACGGGGCGACCGCGAGGAGCGCGCCCGCGAGCAGCGCCAGGTCGGCCCGCCGGGTGAGCCGTCGGGTCAACCCGATGAGCGCGACGACCTCCAGGGTGCCGAAGAGCGCGGCCGGGACCCGCGCCGCCGCCTCGAAGGACATCGGGAGCACCTCGGTGGCGAGCCAGACCGAGGCGAAGTGCAGTGGCGGCTCGAACGGCCCACCCCGGGCGCGCAGGTCGGAGAGCAGATGGCCCGACCGCACGAACGACGCGACGTTGATCTCGTCGATCCAGAAGCTGTTCGCGCCGAGGTGGACGAGCCGCAGCACGAGCGCGACCGCGACGACGACCACCGCTCCGGCGGTGAAGTGGCGGGTCAGACCGCCGGGCGCGACCGTCGATGCGGCGACGGGGGTGCGACTAGCGCCAGCGGGTCGCGGGGTCGATCGCGCGGAGGTTGACACGATCCTTGAACCGCTCGACGGTGTGCAGGACGGTCTCGATGAGCTCCTCCGACAGCAACCGCGGCTTCAGCCCGAGTTCGAGCAGCCCCGTGTGCGTCGGGTTGTAGTAGTGGTCCTCGAGCTCCCAGCGCGGGTTGTCGACGTGCGCGAGCTCGGCGTTGTAGCCGAGGTGGCGGGCCGCGGTGACGACCTCCTCGGCGAGCTGCAGCACCGAGAACGTCTCCGTGAACTGGTTGAACACCCGCATCTCGCCCTCGGCGGCGGGGTTGCGCGTCGCGAGGTCGATGCACTGGATCGTGTCACGGATGTTGAGGAAGCCACGCGTCTGCGAGCCGTTGCCGTAGACCGTGATCGGGTGCCCGATCACCGCCTGCACGCAGAAGCGGTTGAGCGCGGTCCCGAAGATCTCGTCGTAGTCGAAGCGCGTGAGCAGGCGGTCGTCGATCTCGGTCTCGTCGGTGTGGATGCCGTACACCACACCCTGGTTGAGATCGGTCGCCCGCAGTCCCCACACGCGGCACGCGAAGTGGATGTTGTGCGAGTCGTGCACCTTCGAGAGGTGGTACATGCTCCCGGGGAGCTTCGGGAACGGGAGCCGGTCGCGGCGGCCGTTGTGCTCGATGTCGAGGTAGCCCTCCTCGATGTCGATGTTCGGCGTGCCGTACTCGCCCATGGTGCCGAGCTTCACGAGGTGCGCATCGGGCGTGATGTCCTTCATCGCCCAGATCACGTTCATGCAGCCCTCGACGTTGTTGCGCTGCGTCTCCCACGCGTGGTCGCGGTCGATCATCGAGTACGGCGCCGACGGGATCTCGCCGTAGTGGACGATCGCGTCGGGCCGGAACTCCGAGAAGAGCGAGCAGATGCCCTCCCAGTCGCAGATGTCGAGGACGCGCGAGTCGATGTCCCTGCCGGAGATCTGCTTCCACGCGTCGACGCGCTCCTGCATCGTCGCGATCGGCGTGAGGCTGTCCGTGCCCCGCTCGAGGTGCCCGCGCCGGCGGGTGAAGTCGTCGACGATGCACACCTCGTCACCCTGTTGGGAGAAGTGCATCGCCGTCGGCCACCCGAGATAGCCGTCCCCACCCAGAATCAGAACCCTCACGTGTGACCTCCGCGGTCGTGTCGTGCGCGCTCCCCCGGGGGTGGGCGACACCCCGCGCGCTGGTACCGGTCCGGCCCGGAGGCTATCGGGACCCTTCGCCCGGTTCTGGGACCGGCGCGGAGTTCCTCAGGTCACGTCGCGCCCGCCGCAACGGACCCCGGACGAGCACCCCCATCGCCCCGGCCGCCGCCACGGTGCCGGCCAGGAAGCCGATCTCGACCCGGTCGAGCGTGTTCGACCCGAGCGCGACCCCGACGAGGAGCACGACCACGCCGACCGCCCATCCGTAACTCACGCGATTGGGACGTTCGAGGGCGATCAGGGCACTCGCGAACGTCACGGCGATGAGGTAGACGCACGACGCGGCCGCCAGCACCGCCATGTCGGCCCCGCTCAGCGCGAAGTCGGGACCCCAGCCGATCTCGACCACGGTGGGACCGAGGAGCCAGGCCCCCGCGGCGGCGATCACGACGAGACCGAGGAGCGCGAGCACGAGCGCCCGGGTCTCCGCGGCCAGCGCGTGGCCCTGGCCGCCGCCCGCGTGGTGGGACAGCCGCGGCACGAGCGCCGCCTGCGCGGCCTGGAAGAGGAACACCGGGACGCGCGCGACGATGAGGCTCGCGACGAACGCGCTCACGAGGTCGGAGTCGTCCGGCGCGAGCAGGCGCACCAGCACCGGCGCCAGGTTCACGAGCACCTGGGCGAGCACCGATGCGGCGAGCAGCCATCCGAGCGCGGTCGACACCTCCCGCCACGACGCCTCGGGCCCGTCCTGGCGCACGACCGCACCGTCCCCGCCGACGAGCGCAGCCGCGATCCCGGCGAACGGCGCGAGCGCGAGCACCGCCGCGTAGGCCACGGGACTGTCGACGCCGGCAGCGATCAGCAGCAGCACGACGACGACCCGCGACCCCGCCTCCACCCCGAGCAGGCGGCCGTAGGCGTTGAAGCGCGCCTCCCCGGCGAGGACGCCGCGCACGAGGTACTCGAGCATCGTCGCGGTGAAGAGCACGACGAGCGCGATCACGAACGCCCAGCTCCCGTCGAAGAGCTGGTCGGCCAGCACCTGGCCCGTGGCCAGGATGAGCAGGTCGACGGCGATCGTGAACACGGCGGCGGCGGCCGCGGCCCGGCGGATGACGGGCCCCACGCCCTCACCCTGGGCCCGCCGGCTCGCGAGCGCGCGGGACACCTCCTGCTCGACGGGCAGCCCGGCGGCGTTGCCGACCAGGAACCCCACGACCCAGAGCGTCGAGAGACCCGACGCCGCCGAGGCCCCGAGCGCCCGGCCGGTGGCGGCCAGGAACACGTAGGCGAGCACGCCGCTGACGCCGACCCAGAGACCGACGGTGCCGGTGCCCGCCGGCAGCACCCGGGCGACGCGCCGGACCGCGCCGCCGACCCCCGCGCCGTCGACGCTCGGGGCGGGCGAGGGCTCCACGGCGCCGACCGTACCGGAGCGCCGCCCCGCACACCGGTGATCGGACCCGGTATTCCGGGGGAAAGTGGCCCCCCGGGAGCCGGTAACCTCGTCCGCTCCATGACGGATTTCCTCGCCACCCTGCCCGAGCGGGTCCTGATCCTCGACGGCGCCTTCGGCACCTGGGTCCAGGGCCGCGATCTCGGCCCCGACGACTTCGGCGGCCCCGACCTCGAGGGCTGCAACGAGCACCTCGTGCTGACCCGTCCGGACCTGATCCGCGAGATGCACGGCGAGTACTTCGCCGCCGGCGTCGACGCGGTCGAGACCGCCACGTTCGGCTCCTTCGGGCTCGTGCTCGCCGAGTACGACCTCGCCGGCAAGGCCTACGAGATGAACGTGACCGCCGCCCGCCTGGCGAAGGAGGCGGCCGAGGAGTGGAGCACCCCCGACCGCCCCCGCTGGGTCGTCGGCTCGATCGGCCCGGGCACCCGGCTGCCGTCGCTCGGGGCGATCACGTTCGACGCCCTGCGCACGGACTACCAGGAGCAGGCGGCCGGCCTCATCGCGGGCGGGGCCGACGTGCTGCTCGTCGAGACCGTCTACGACCTGCTCCAGGCCAAGGCCGCGCTCGTCGCCGCCCGGCGCGCGATGGCCGACGCCGGCCGGGAGCTGCCGCTCATGGTCCAGGTCACCATGGAGACCACGGGCCGGATGCTCGTGGGCTCGGAGATCGGCGCCGCGCTCACCGCGCTCGAAGCGATGCGTCCCGACGTCATCGGCCTGAACTGCGCGACCGGCCCGGTCGAGATGACCGAGCACCTGCGCTACCTCTCGCAGCACGCCCGCACGTTCCTGTCGTGCCTACCGAATGCCGGGCTGCCGTCGGTCGTCGACGGGCACACGCACTACGACCTCACCCCCGACCTGCTCGCCGACGCGCACGAGCGCTTCGTGACCGAATTCGGGATCAACGTCGTCGGCGGGTGCTGCGGCACCACGCCCGCCCACCTCGCCGCGGTCGTCGAGCGACTCGGCACCGACCGGGCACCCACCGCCCGCACGCCGGAGTTCGAGCCCGGCTGCTCGAGCATCTACAGCCACGTGCCGTTCCACCAGGACCTCGCGTACCTGGCGATCGGCGAGCGCACCAACGCCAACGGGTCGAAGAAGTTCCGCGAGGCCATGCTCGCCGAGGACTGGGACACGTGCGTGCAGATGGCGCGCGAGCAGGTGAAGGAGGGCGCGCACGTCCTCGACGTGTGCGTGGACTACGTCGGCCGGGACGGGACCGTCGACATGGACCAGGTCGCGTCGCGCTTCGCGACGCAGGCCGCGCTCCCGCTCGTGTTCGACTCGACCGAGCCCGAGGTCCTCGAGACGGGCCTGCGCCACTCCGGCGGCAAGGCGATCCTGAACTCGGCCAACCTCGAGGACGGCGAGCACCCCGGCTCGCGCCTCGACCGCGTGTTCACCCTGGCCCGCGAGTACGGCGCCGCGGTGATCTGCCTCCTGATCGACGAGGACGGCCAGGCGCGCGACGTCGAATGGAAGATGCGGGTCTGCCACCGCATCCACGACCTCGCGACGAAGCGCTACGGCCTCGACCCGACCGACCTGATCTTCGACCCGCTCACGTTCCCGCTGGGCTCCGGCCAGGAGGACCTGCGCCGCGACGGCATCGAGACCATCGAGGCGATCCGCCGGATCAAGACCGAGCTGCCCGGCGTGTCGACCGTGCTCGGGCTCTCCAACGTGAGCTTCGGGCTCAAGCCCGCGATCCGCCACGTGCTGAACAGCGTGTTCCTGCACGAGTGCCGCGAGGCCGGCCTCGACGCCGCCATCGCGCACGCGGCCCGCATCATCCCGATGCACAAGATCGACGACCACGTGCGCGAGGTCACCCTCGATCTGATCTACGACCGCCGCCGCGACGGCTACGACCCGCTCACCGAGCTGCTCTCGCTGTTCGAGGGCGTCGAGGCGGGCGCGGTCGAGCGCGAGGACCGCAGCGGCTGGCCGGTGGAGCAGCGACTCGAGCACCGCATCATCGACGGCGAGCGCGACGGCATCGAGGCCGACCTCGACGAGTCGCTCGCCGGCGGCCGCGCCGCGCTGTCGATCATCAACGACGTGCTGCTCGAGGGGATGAAGGTGGTCGGCGACCTCTTCGGCCGGGGCGAGATGCAGCTCCCGTTCGTGCTCCAGAGCGCGGAGACGATGAAGACCGCGGTCGCGCACCTCGAGCCGCACCTCGAGAAGACCGACGGCGGCGGCAAGGGCGTCGTGGTGCTCGGCACCGTCAAGGGCGACGTCCACGACATCGGCAAGAACCTCGTCGACATCATCCTCACGAACAACGGCTACGAGGTCCACAACATCGGGATCAAGGCGCCCCTGCAGGACTTCGTCGACAAGGCGAAGGAGGTGAACGCCGACGCGATCGGCATGAGCGGCCTGCTCGTCAAGAGCACGCTGATCATGCGCGAGAACCTCCAGGAGATGAACGAGCTCGGCCTCGCCGAGGTGCCCGTGATGCTCGGTGGCGCGGCACTGACCCGCAACTACGTCGAGGTCGACCTGCGCGAGGTCTACGAGGGCCGCCTCTTCTACGGCAAGGACGCCTTCGAGGGCCTGCACACCATGGACTCGCTCATGGAGGGCAAGCGCACCGGCGGGCTCGACCCCGACTTCGGCCGCGCGCCGGGCGGCCGCCGGCTGCCGCCGCGCAAGTCCGAGCTCGACGCGGCCGCGACACCGGTCGAGGTCCCCGAGCGCTCCGACGTCGCCACCGACGTCGAGCTGTTCACGCCGCCGTTCCTCGGTGCCCGCGTGGCGAAGGGCATCTCGCTCGACGAGATCGCCGGCTTCGTCAACGAGACCGCGCTGTTCCGCAACCAGTGGCAGTTCCGCCCCGAGGGCGGCGAGAACGACCAGGAGTTCAAGGACCGCATCCGCCCGCAGCTGCGCGCCGCGCTCGACGGCGCGAAGTCCGAGGGGTGGCTCATCCCTGCGGTCGCGTGGGGCTACTTCCCCGTGAACGCCGAGGGCGACTCGCTCATCGTGTGGACCGACGACGACCGGCGCACCGAGCGCATGCGGTTCTCGTTCCCGCGCCAGCAGAAGGACCGGTTCCTCTGCATCGCCGACTTCTTCCGTCCGGCCGCGTCCGGCGACAAGGACTACGCCGCGTTCCACGTCGTGACGGTCGGCTCCGAGGCCACCCGCCGGGAGCGGGAGCTGTTCGCGGCGAACCGGTACCAGGAGTACCTGCTCACGCACGGCCTGTCCGTCGAGATGACCGAAGCGCTCGCCGAGCTGTGGCACAAGCGCATCCGCGAGGAGTGGGGCTACGTGGCCGAGGACGGTCCGAGCCTCGCCGGCCTCTTCCGCCAGCAGTACCGCGGCTCGCGCTACTCGTGGGGCTACCCCGCGTGCCCCGACCTCGAGGACCAGGCCCTGCTGGTGGACCTGCTCGAGGTCGACCGCATCGGCGTGACCCTCACCGAGGAGTTCCAGCTCGACCCCGAGCAGTCGACGTCGGCGATCATCGTCCCCCACCCCGAGGCCAAGTACTTCGTCGTCTGAGGGCCACCACCGCGCCGGGGCGCGCCCCGGACGGGTCGGTAGAGTCCGGCACGCATGGGCGCCTCCGATCCGCACCGCTGGCGTCGCCGCGCCCTGCTGGCGCTGCTCTTCGTGGCGCTCCTCGGCCTCATGTGGCGACCGAGCTGGCACTCGGTCACCCACAAGCTCGCCGACATCGGCGACCCGGTGCTCTACGGGTGGACGTGGAACTTCGCGCGCCACCAGGTGCTGTCGAACCCGCTGCACCTCTTCGACGGCAACATCTTCGCCCACCACCCGCTGACCGTCGCCTACACGGACAACATGCTCCTGCTGCTGCCGCCGTTCGCGGTGCTGCGGGCGCTGGGTGCGGGCTGGGCGCTGCAGCTCAACGCGATCTCACTCGGCCTGATGCTGTTCAGCCTCGCCGCCACCTACTCGCTCGCGCGCCGGCTGAGCGGCCGCGTCGACGCCGCGGTGTTCGCCGCGATCGCCTACACGTTCGGCAGCTACACGTTCGCCCACGCCGGCCATCTCCAGCTGCTCCTGCTCGGCCAGTTCCCCTTCGCGTTCCTGCTCGCGTTCCGCTGGCTCGAACGACGACGTCCGCTCGACGCGGTGTGGTTCGGGCTCGTGAACGCGTCGTTCTTCCTCGGCGCGCTCTACTACGCCGCGATCTGGATGGTGTGCGCCGCGATCGTGATCGTCGGCTCCCTCCTCGCCACGCGGTTCCGGCCGGGACCCCGGTTCTGGACCGGGCTCGGGATCGTCGCGCTCGCCAGCCTCACTGCGATCCCGTTCGTCCTGCCCTACCTGGACCTGGACCAGAGCCGGCCGCTCGTGAAGGAGTGGGGTCTCCAACCGCGTGATCTCGCGATCGTGGCGCCGGGCAGCTTCCTGTACGGCGGCCTCGACTCGTGGTCGGACCGGAGCGTCGCGCGCGGCGAGCACTCCTTCTTCCCCGGGTTCAGCACCGAGCTGCTCGCGCTCGTCGGCGGCGTCGGCCTCGTGGTGACCACGGTGACCCGTCGGCGCCGGCGGGGCGAACCCGACCCGGCGTCGGAGCCGGAGCCGACCGGGCTGCTCGACCGCGATCGTCGGCGCGAGCTCTGGCTGCTCCTCGTGGCCGGGGTGGCGTCGTTCGTGCTCGCGCTCGGGCCCGAGGTCCACGGCCGCCGGATGCCCTTCGCGTGGTTCCACGACCACGTCCCCGGCTTCCAGGGCATCCGGGTCTCCGCGCGCCTCGCCGTCCCCGGCCTGCTCGCGGTCAGCGTGCTCGCGGCGGTCGGCATCGCGTTCGTCGTGTCGCGTCTGCGGTCGAAGGGGGTCGCCGTGGCGATCGCGGTCGGGCTCTGTGGGTTCCTGCTGCTGGAGCTCGCCGCGCCGCTCGAGCACTTCGTGCTCCCGGACGACGCCGCCACCCTCGCCGTGTACCGCGCGCTGGAGCGCCGACCGGACGGCACCGTCGCCGAGCTCCCGATGATCGATCCCACCAAGCCGTACGACTGGGCCCACGTCGAGGCGCCGCGCATGCTCTACGGCACCCTCGACCTCAACACCCGCGTCAACGGCTACTCGGGCAGCTGGCCCGACGACTACCCGGGCCGCGTCGCGACGCTCGACACCTTCCCGGCCGCGCCCTCGCTCGCGCTGGCGCGGAAGCTCGGCGTCCGCTACGTGATCCTGCACACCGGGCCGTACAGCGGCGTCGCGCAGTACACACCGGAGCAGGCGCGGGCGATCGTCGCGACCCTCCCGGCCGGCGCGCACGCCCGCCGGTACGGCAACGCCTGGCTGATCGAGCTGCCCGCGCGCTGAGCGGTCAGCGGCAGCCGGCGGCGAGCTCCTGGAGCGTGGTGCGGAACGCGTCGAGCGCGGCCGACGACGGCTGCTCGCTCGACAGCGCGGTGCCCACGAACTGCGCGTAGTCGCTGCGGTCGACCGCGTGGTCGGTGAGACAGACCGCCGCTCCGGCCGGCACGCCCCCCTGGAGCATCGAGGCCTGGAGGAACGACCGCTCGCCCGCGAAGTCGAGCGCGCGCTCGGCCGGGTTCGGCGGGGCGCTCGCCGCCGCGTCCCCGGGATCGCAGACCCGCAGCTCCCGCCCGTGGCCGGTGAGCCGTACCGCGCCCGCGGGCATCGCCGCCCGCCACTGCGCGAGCGCGTCGGCGATGCGCCGGCTGCCGGCCTCGTCCCGGCCCACGAACGCGACCTGGGTGCACACGGTGCCGTCCTCGCGGCTGCGGCTGACGAGCTCCCGGCCATTGCCCCACGCGTCGGCCGCCCGGATCGCGGTCGCGTCGGGCAGCCGGCTCGCGAGCAGGAAGTACAGGTCCATGGCGCCCCAGTCGGGGGGACCGGCGGACAGCTTCCGATAGCCGGGCGCCGGCCGGGGCGACCGGAGCGGGCGCGGGTGCACCGTCGTGGTGGCGAGGGCCGGGGCGAGGGTCTGCAGCTGGGTCGTGGGCGGCCGGTGGAACGCGGCGGTCAAGCCGGCCCGGTGCCGGCGGGCGAGGATCGCGGCGACCATGGACGGGCCGGTGGCGTACGGCGCGTCCAGCTGGGCGGTGACGAACGAGTTGCCGGCGTCGACGCTCTCGTCGGGATTCTGCGGTCCGCCGGCCGCGGCGCCGGCACCCTTGGTCGCTCCCGACTCCGCGGCGTCCACCGCCTTCTGGTCGGCCGAGCTCATGCGCCGGTAGTAGAGGTCCTCGACCCGCATCGCGTCACCCTCGACGAGCGCGGTCAGCGCGTCGTCGGCACCACTCGTCCGCGCGCCGTGCTGGAGCCTGGTCAGGTCGTAGTTCTGGTCCTGGAGCCCGTGGGTCAGCTCGTGGGCGAGCGTGATGCGGTGCTCCGGGTCCAGGTGGGTGCCCCGCACCACGATCTTCTTCTCGTCGGAGTCGTAGAACGCGAGGATGTCCGAGCCGTTGACGTCCGAGACCGTGCGCCGCAGGTCGAAGCCGGGTCCCACGAGCCCCAGGCCGCGCAGCTCGGCCTCGACGACCGCGGCCCGCCGGCGACCCGGCCGCGAGTCGTCACCGCTCACGAGCTTGCGGAACGCGCGGTCCGAGAGGAACCGCGCCGGGATCGGATGCTCGAAGCGCAGGTGCCGGAGCTGCTCGACCTCCTTCGCGATCGGCGCGAGCCGCGGGTCCCAACCGTCGGCGCGCGCAGGGCGGGCGCCGGCCGCGACCGACGCCGCGCTCAGCACGAGGACGACGACGAGAGTGAGCGCGCCGGGGATCGTCCATCGGGATCCGTCCCGTCCGGCGCCGGTCATCGCAGGGAGGGTACGCGGATCAGGGCGCGAGCACCGCGCGCGCGACGAGATCCGTGCCGAACGCCGTGAGGATCGCGAGGTAGAGCAGGCCGGTCGCGGCCATGACCGCCGAGTAGTACCGCTCGCGCAGTGCGGCCCACGTGACGCCGATCAGGACCCCGGTCGTGATCGCGCACACGACCCACATCCACCCGAGCAGGCCGCCGTAGCCGTCGCTGTGCGTCCCGGCCACGACGCCGATCATCCCGGGCGGGAGGAGCAGCACGACCACCTCGGCCGGCCAGATCCAGCCCGCCCAGCGCACGAGCTCGCGGATCGGCTCCCGGGGCAGCCCGGGCTGGGTGAGGTACCAGTGGCCGAGCAGCATCGCGTCGGTCACCACCCCGAGGAAGGCGGCGCCGACCAGCAGCCGGAGCCCGGCGAGCCAGAACGCACCACCGGTGAACTGGGCGGCGGCGACGAGACCGATCGCCCCGATGACGGGCGCGGGCAGGTCGAGGGCGGGCGGGAACTCCCGGCCCCGGCGCGGCGCGACCGGCGGCGACACCGGTGCGGTCGCGGTCTCCGCGGGGCCCGCGGTGTCGGCGCCGGTCATCGCGGCGACGCGCGCGGCCTTGCGCTCCGCCCGCTCGTGCACGCCCGAGACCCCGGCCGCGCGCCGCACGACGCTGACGACGAGCGCGAGCGCCGCGGCGAGCACCACCCCGGCCGCGCTCACCAGGAACACCGCGTGGCCGGCCCCGTGGTGCCCCGACCGGAGCTCCGCGCCGAAGGCGAGCAGGGCGAGCGAGCCGTAGACGATGCGCAGGAGCCAGCCGTACCCGAGGCTCACCTCGCGACGGCGGGTGGTGACCCATCCGAACGCGAGACCTCCCGTGGCCCACTGCAGCAGGATCGTGGCCGCGTCGAGATGCACGTCAGTCGACCGACGCGAGCTCGCGCGTCGCCTCGTTGAGCCGGTCCGGTCCGGCGTCGGTGGCGACGACGATGTCCTCGAGCCGCATCCCGAACCGGCCGGGGAAGTAGACGCCGGGCTCGATGCTGAACGCGTGTCCGGCTCGGAGGGGACGGTCGTTGCCGGCGACGAGGTACGGCTCCTCGTGCTCCTCGAGCCCGATGCCGTGGCCGATGCGGTGGATGAACGCGTCGGCGAGCCCGGCGGGGGCGAGCGCCCGGCGCGCGACCGCGTCGACCTCCTCGAGCGGCGTGCCCACGACCGCGGCCTGCACCGCGAGCTCCTGGGCGCCGGCGAGGGCGGCGTAGGTGTCGGCGATCTCGGCGCTCGGTTCGCCCACGCTGAACACGCGCGTGATGTCCGAGCAGTAGCCGGCCATCGTCCCGCCGAAGTCGCAGACGACGACGTCGCCCCGGAGGATGACGCGGTCCCCCGCGTCGTGGTGCGGGGACGCGCCGTTCGGACCGGACCCGACGATCGCGAAGTTGGGCCGGTCGTGCCCGTGGGCCAGCATCCGGTCGACGAGCTCCCGGCTCACGTCCGCCTCGGTGCGGCCGGCGAACGGGCGCTCGCGCATCTCCGCGACGACGGCGTCCACCGCGCGCGCCGCCGCGCGCAGGGCGGCGATCTCGACCGCGTCCTTGACCTCACGGAGCGGTGCGGTGACGGTGCTCGCCGGGACCCAGGCCGAGCCGGGCATCGCGGCCTGGAGCGCGAGCGTGAACTGCGACCAGGTGCGGTCGCCGACGGCGAGCGTGCGGGCGCCGCCGACCGCGTCGACGACGCGTGCGATCGGATCCGTCGCCTCGGGCCACGGGCGGACGTCGCAGACCCCCGTGTCCGGGACGCGCGGCGCCTCGAGCTCGGGCACGACGAGCACGGCCTCACCGTCTCGCGGCAGGACCAGCATGGTGAGGCGCTCGAGCGGCATCGCCTCGTAGCCGGTGAGGTACGGGAGATCGGCGCCCACGGAGAGCAGGAGCGCGTCCACGCCGGCCGCGGTCATCGCGTCGCGCGCCCGGTGCTGGCGGTCCCGCAGGACGGCGGGCTCGGTCACGTGCCCACCAGCGCGACGTCGGCACCGTCGCGCGCGTGGTAGCTCGACCGCACCAGCGGTCCGGACTCGACGTGCGCGAAGCCGAGCGAGCGCGCGTAGTCGCCGAGCTCGGCGAACTCGTCAGGGGTGACCCAGCGCGCGACCGGCAGGTGGCCGGCCGATGGTCGCAGGTACTGGCCGAGCGTGAGGATGTCGACGCCGACCGCCCGGAGGTCGGCGATCGCGGCGCGCACCTCGGCGGTCTCCTCCCCCATGCCCAGGATGATCCCGGACTTGGTCACGAGCCCGGCCGCCTTGGCGCGCCCGAGCACGCCGAGCGAGCGCGCGTACCCGGCCGACGGCCGGGCGACACGCTGGAGCCGCGCCACCGTCTCGAGATTGTGGTTCAGCACGTCGGGCCGGGCGGCGAACAGGGTTCCGAGCGACTCGGCGTCGCCCTTGCAGTCCGGGATCAGCACCTCGATCGTGGTGCCGGGGTTGCGCTCGCGCACCGCTGCGATCGTGGCGGCGAACGCACCCGCGCCGCCGTCGGCGACGTCGTCGCGCGCCACGCTGGTGATCACCGCGTGGGCGAGCCCGAGCGACTCGACGGCGGCGGCGACCCGCGCCGGCTCGCCGGGATCGACGGGGAACGGCTTGCGGGTGTCGACGAGGCAGAAGCCGCAGGCCCGCGTGCAGCGGTCGCCGAGGATCATGAACGTCGCCGTGCGTTGCGACCAGCACTCGTAGATGTTCGGACAGCCCGCCTCCTGGCAGACCGTGTGCAGCTCCTGGTCGGCGACGAGCCGCTCCATCCGCCGGTACTCCCCGCCGAGGTCGGCCCGTACCCGCATCCACCCGGGCCGCCGGCCCGGGCCGACGCCGACGCCGGGATCGACGCGCCCGTCGGCCACCCCGACCCGTTCGACCTGGAGCGCGCGCGAGGACGCGGCCCACGCGCGGGTGACCGCGTCGATCACCCCCGCGCGGTCGGGCGCGGCACCGAGCTGCGCAGCCATCGACGTGACGCCCGCGTCGCGGATCCCGCACGGGACGATGTGGTCGAACATGCCGAGGTCGCAGTCGACGTTGAGGGCGAAGCCGTGCATCGTGCGCCCGCGGGCCACGCGCACCCCGATCGCGGCGATCTTCTCGTCAGCGATCCAGACCCCACTCCGCCCGTCGACGCGCGTTCCCGCAATGCCGAACTCGGCCAGCGCGGCGATGAGCGCGTCTTCGATCCGGCGCACGTGCGCGACGACGTCGCGCATGCCCGCCGGGGACTCGACGAGGTCGCCGATCGGGTACCCGACGAGCTGGCCGGGACCGTGGTAGGTGACGTCGCCGCCGCGGTCGGCCTCGATCAGCTCGGCACCCACGGACGCCGGGTCGACGAGCACGTGGCGACGGTCGGCCCGCTTGCCGAGCGTGTAGGTGTGCGGGTGCTCGAGCAGCAGGAGGTAGTCGTCGGCCGCGTGCGCGTGGATCGCCCGCTGCAGCACGAGCGCCTCGTCGTACCCGACCCGGCCCAGCCAGCGGACCCGCAACGTCCCCACTAGCGGAGCTCGGCTTCCCAGTCGCGGGTCTCGACGACCTCGGCGACCGTCCGGAGGAACGACGCGGCGTACGCCCCGTCGAACGCACGGTGGTCCCACGTGAGCGTGAGCATGCCGACGGCGTGGATCGCGATCGCGTCGCCGTCCTCGTGCTCGACGACGACCGGCCGCTTCCTGATCGCGTCGGTCGCGAGGATCGCCACCTGCGGTTGGTTGATGATCGGCACGGTGAAGGTCGTGCCGAACGGGCCCATGTTCGTGATGGTGAACGTCCCGCCCATGATCTCGTCGGGGCCGAGCTGCTTGGAGCGCGCGCGGCGGGCGAGGTCGTCGATCTCGCGCGCGACGGTCCGAAGCCGCTTGGTGTCGGCGGCCCGCACGACGGGCGCGATCAGGCCGGTGAACTCGAGATCGACCGCGATGCCGAGATTGACGTCGTGGTGCACGACCAGCGTGTCGCCGTCGACGCTGGCGTTCACGGCCGGGTAGTCGTGCACCGCGTCGCAGAACGCACGGGCGATGAAGGGCAGGTAGGTGAGCCCGAAGCCCTCCTCGGCCCGGAACGCCTCGCCGTGCGCGCGCCGGACGCGCTCCACCGCCTCGAAGTCGACCTCGATCGCGGTCGCGACGTGCGCGCTCGTGGCCTTCGACCGCACCATGTGCTCGGCCGTGCGGCGGCGGATGTTGTCGAACGGGACCCGCTCGTCGCCGGTCGTGACCCGGGGCGCGGCGTACGAGACCGGGGCCGCGGGACGGGCGGGCGCCGGCGCGCCCCGGCCGGCCGACTCCACGTCGTGGCGGGTGATGCGGCCCCCGGGCCCGGTGGCGGTGATCGCCGCGGGGTCGAGACCGCGCTCGGTGATCAGGCGCCGGACCAGCGGCGAGGCGACGACCGGCGCCCCGGCGGGAGCGGGCGGGCTCGCGGGTGCCGGCGCGGGGGTGGGTGCGGGCGCCCTCGTCGGGGGCGGGGTGGGTGCCGGGGTGGACGGGGTGGGCGGCGCAGGCGACTCGGCCACCGGTGACCCGGCCGCCGGTGCGGCGGGCGCAGGTCGGGCGGGCGCGGGTTGCGGCTCGGACGCAGGTTGCGGCTCGGGCGCGGGTTGCGGCTCGGGCGCGGCCTCGGCCGTCGGTGCGGCGGCCGGCGCGCCGGCGCCGTCGCCGATCACCGCGAGCCGGGCGCCGACCTCGGCGGTGTCGCCCTCGGCGACGACGATCTCGCTCAGCACGCCCGCCACCGGGGAGGGCACCTCCGAGTCGACCTTGTCGGTGGAGACCTCGAAGAGCGGCTCGTCGACGGCGACGGTGTCGCCGACCTGCTTCAGCCAGCGCGTGATGGTGCCTTCGGTGACCGTCTCGCCGAGCTGTGGCATCGTCACGTCCATCCGGCGTTCTCCTCGATCTCGGGTCGGGGCCGGCGGACCGCGCCGCCGACGGGGTCAGCCGTGCAGTGAGCGGCCGGTGAGCGCGAGCGCGGACTCGCCGAAGAGCTCACCGAGGGTCGGGTGCGGATGGATCAGCGCGCCGAGGTCCGCGGCGGTCGCCTCCCAGTTGACCGCGAGGTAGCCCTCGCCGATCAGCTCGGTGGCCCACGGGCCGGCGATGTGCACGCCCAGGATGGGCCCGTCGCGCTCGGCGACGATCTTCACGACGCCGTCGGGCTCGCCGATGATGAGCGCCCGGCCGTTGCCGACGAACCGGTGCACCGACGTCTCGACGTCGTACCCGCGCTCGGTGGCGGCGGCCTCGGTCAGTCCCGTGAACGCGACCTCGGGGTGGCAGTAGATCCCCCACGGCACCCGCTCGTAGTCGACCGCGGGCACGTCCTCGCCGAGGATCGTTCGGATCGCGACGATCGCCTCGGCGAACGCGACGTGGGCCAGCGCGGGCGTCGGCACGAGGTCGCCGACCGCGAAGATCCCGGGGACGCTCGTGCGGAGGTGGTCGTCGACGACGACGAACCCCCGGGCGTCGGTCTCGACGCCCACCGACTCGAGCCCGATCCCGGCCGAGCGCGGCGCACGCCCGACGCTGACGATCACGACGTCGACCTCGAGCTCCGCGTCGACGTCGTTCTTGCGCACGTGCAGGGTGAGGTGCTCGCCGCGGTCGACGCCCTGGACCTGCACGCCGGTCTCGACGACGATGCCCCGCTTCTTGAACGAGCGGGCGACGACCTTGGCCACCTCGGCGTCGACCCCCGGCAGGATGCTCGGCAGGGCCTCGAGGACCGTGACCTCGCTGCCCACGTCCGCGAGGTACGACGCGAACTCGCAGCCGATCGCGCCGCCGCCGATGATCGCGGTGCGGCCGGGGACGGTGTCGCGCTGGAGCACGTGGTCGGACGAGAGGATGCGCTCGCCGTCGAAGTCGAAGCCCGGGATCGAGCGGGGTGACGAGCCGGTGGCGACGATCAGCGCGTCACCCGTCACCTCGGTGCCGTCCGAGACGCGCACGCGCCGGGTGGCGGCGTCGACGATCGTGCCGGTGCCGGGGATCACCGTGACCTTGCGCCCCTTGAGAAGGCTCTCGAGTCCCTTGGTGAGCCGGTCCACGACCTGCTGCTTGCGGGCGAGGCTGGTCGCGAGGTCCACACCCGGCTGGCCCGCGTCGACACCGAACTCCTTCGCGGTGCGCACGGTGCGGAGCACCTCGGCGGTCTGCAGCAGCTCCTTCGCGGGGATGCAGCCCTTGTGGAGGCAGGTGCCGCCCACGCGGGACTCCTCGATCATCGCGATCTCGAGGCCGGCGGACGCGCCGTAGAGGGCGGCGGCGTATCCCCCCGGCCCACCGCCGAGCACCACCACGTCGAAGTGATCAGTCACGGGGACCTCCGGGAGAAGCGGACGGGCGTCGGGGGGTCATTCTCTCGCACCGGAGGGTGGGTGTACCCGGCCGCGGGCCGGATCCGACGCCGAGCCGGCCGCGTCATCGGGCGAGCATGATCTGGAGCGCCCCGGCGGCGACGATCAGCAGGCCGGTGACGGCGGCGAGGATCAGCAGCGTCCGGGTCTTCACGGTGCAATCTTCGCGGCTGTGCCCGGCCGCCGTCCGCATCGCCCGCCCGCACGCGCGGCCGACGCGCCGCGCGGTCGGAGGGCCCGGCGGAGGGTCCGCCGGGGACCTGGGGGTCCGTGATTCCGGGGCCTCCACGGGTACACTCGGCCTGCGTTCGGGGCGATCGCCGAGGTCGGTCGCCCTCGCCGCCCACCTCACCTCTCCGGGGTCGCACCGCGTGAAGGACCGCGCCGACAATCTGATCGGGAAGGCCCGCGACGCGGTGCCCGAGGGCACGTTCGCCGTCGGCGGCGGCCTCATCGTCGCCGCGGCCACCGCGTACGTCTTCCTCATCGTCGCCAACGCCGCGCTCGACAACCAGCAGTACTCGGCGTTCAGCGCGTTCTGGGCGTTCATCTTCGTCGCCGGCCCGGGCCTGTTCCTCCCGCTCGAGCAGGAGGTCGGGCGCGCGCTCGCCCACCGCCACGCGCAGGGGATCGGCGGCGGGCCCCTCGTGAGCCGGGCCGGACGCCTCGGCGCGCTCCTGACGGTCGTGATGGTCGTCCTCGCGGTGGTGCTCGCCCCGCTCTACGTCGACAGCCAGTTCCACGGCGACTGGCTCCTGGTGGCGAGCCTCGCACTGGGTCTCGTCGGCTTCGCGGTGATGCACCTCACCCGGGGCGTGCTCTCCGGCAACGGGCGGTTCATGCCGTACGGCGTGATGCTCGGCGTCGACGGGGTGGCCAAGCTCGTGGGCGCGCTCATCCTGCTGGCCCTCGGCGTGAGCAACGCCGGCGCGTACGGCCTGTGCATGGCGCTGTCGCCGTTCGTCGCGACCGCGTTCGCGCTCTACCGCCAGCACGGGCTGCTCACCCCCGGCCCGCCCGCGCCGTACTCCGAGCTCTCGACGACGCTCGGGTGGCTGCTCGCCGGCTCGCTGCTGATGCAGGGGCTCGGCTACTCCGCGCTCGTCGGCATGAACGTGCTGAAGACCCCGGAGGACGCCGCGCTGGTGGCCGGCCTCACGTCGGCGTTCTTCATCGCGCGGATCCCACCCCTGCTGTTCCAGGCCGTTCAGGGCACGCTGTTGCCCAAGCTGGCCGGCCTCGCCGGCGCGGGCCGCCACGACGACTTCCGTACCGGCCTCAAGCAGCTGCTCATGATCGTGATCGGGATCGCGATCGTCGGAACCGTGCTCGCGTTCGCCATCGGCGTGCCGATCGGCCAGAAGCTCTTCCCGCCGTTCGACGTCAGCGCCCGCGACCTCGGCCTGCTCGCGGCCGGCAGCGGCATGTTCATCATCGCCCTGACCGTCGCGCAGGCCCTGATCGCGCTGCACGGCCACCGGATGGCGGCCGTCGCGTGGGGCCTCGGCGTCGTGACGTTCGTCCTCGTCGCCATCCCGATCCCGGAGCTCGACCTGCGGGTCGAGATGGGGTTCCTGGTCGGCGCGGCGGTGAGTACCCTCGTCATGGCCTGGGCACTGCTCGTGCGGCTGCGCGCGGGCGTCGACGAGGGCATCGACTCGCTCATCAGCCAGATCGAGCACGAGCCGCTCGAGCTCTAGGCGCGGCCCCCGGTCACGGCACCGCGGCGACGCCGGCGGTGAACCACGGGGACGTGATCGGACGGGCGCCCGGCCACGTGGCGCGGCCCTGACTCACGGCCGGCGCACCGCCGAAGCGCGCCACCGATCCGTCGTCGCGCACGGTGTAGCCCCGGCCGCCGGACAGCAACGCCACCCCGACCGCCCGATCGCTCCCGAAGTAGGGCGTCCCACTCAGCGCCGGTGCTCCGCCGACGGCGGTGATCCCGCCGTAGCCGTCGAGCAGGTAGCCGCCCTTCCCGTCCGGGTTCGGGCGCACGTCGCGCGCGATCTGCCATCCCGGCCAGTACGGGCCGGCGATGCCCGGCGCGCCGCCGACCGGGTGCAGCGCGCCGAACGCGTCGAGCACGTACCACCCCTGCGTGAAGTGCACGAGCTTGCGCGCGACGTCCATGCCCGGGAAGTACGGGCCGGCACCGAGCGACGGGGCCCCGCCGAACGGATGGATCCCGCCGTACCCGTCGAGGACGTACCCGCGACCCGAGCCGGAGAGGGCGAGGTCGCGGGCGATGTCGAAGCCGGGCCAGTACGGCCCGCCGGACACGCCGCTCGCGTAGCCGAACGGGTGGATCCCGCCGAAGCCGTCGAGCGTGAGTCCGCCCGTACCCGCGGCGTTGAGCTCCAGGTCCCGGCCGATGGGGAACCCGGGCCAGGTCGCGCCGGCGCGGTACTCGATCGCCCCGCCGGCCGGATAGATGGTCCCGTACCGGCTCATCACGGCGAGCTTCGGTCGGGTGGTCTGCGCGCGGTGGTTCGCCACGGCGTCGATGCCGCCGCTCAGGATCCGGTTCGCGACGTCGAGGCGGACCGCGGGCAGCAGGCGGTAGAGGTTGTCCCCGGGACAGTCGGTCTGGCCCGGGTCCCGGTGCCCGACGATGAAGGGCAGCGTGTGCGTCGAGCCCGCGGGCCACCGGTCGGTGCCGCTGATCGTCGTGTAGTCGACAGTGCGGGTCGGGTCGACCCCGTGCCAGTTGAGCTTCCAGGCGAGCAGGCGGTCGAGCGCGTCGACGGCGGCCGGCGGGACGCCGCTGGTCTGGAAATTGCCGATCAACGCCACGCCGACCGAGCCCGTGTTCATGCCGGTGGTGTGCGCGGCGCGCACCGGGTCCCACACGCTGCCGGCCCGACCCTCGAAGATCTGGCCGTACCGGTCGACGAAGAAGTTGTAGTGCGTGTCGCAGTAGTGCAGGGTCTGGGTCGCGTACGCGTACAGGCCGCGCACGATCGCGGGTGTGTCACCCGGTCCGTAGTTGTTGCTGCCCCCGGTGTGGTGCACGACCGCGATCTTCACGTTGGTCGAGATGTCGGGCGGCTCGGGGCAGTTGTTGAGCCGGAGCGACTCGTCGGCGTGCCATTCCGCACGGGAGATGATGCCCGGCATCGCCACCGATGCGGCGCCCGCCGTGGCGGCCGGCACGGTCGCCGCCGGGCTCTGCACCCGCTCGACAGTGACCGCGCGCGCGGTCGCGTGCACGAGCCGGACGCGGACGCGCGGCGCGCCGCCCACCCACACGGGCTCGGTCGCGGGCTGCGCGTCCGACACCGCGACGCGCGCGGCCTCGGCGGAGTCGGGGTCGGGCCGGTGGTCGCGCTCGTAGCCGACCTCGGCCACCTGCTTCCATCCGCCGTGCGCGCCGGCGGTCTCGACCGCGAAGCGCGCGCCGGGGTCGCCCTGCCACCGCACGCCGACCAGATCGCTCGAGCCGGTGACGGCACGCGCCCAGCCGGGTCGGAGGGTCGCGGTCCCGCTCAGGCGCTGCGCCGAGATCGACGTGCGCGGCTCGGAGCCGGCGGGCTGCACCGCCGGGAGCACGGTCAGCGCGGTACCGCCCAGCGCGCCCAGCACGATCGCGGTCAGCCCGCGTCGGAGTCCTCGGATCGTCACGCTCATCCTCCTGCTGTCCGACCGTGCTTAGCATCGACGGTTCGCGCCCGCTCGCTGGAGTCGGCGCGCCGATCGGACCGTGACCAGGGACGCCGGCCGGGATCCGCCGGGGGCGACCGGTAGGCTCGGCCCGATCGACCCCGTGCGGATCGCGATCGACGGCACTCCTCTGCTCGGCCACCGAACGGGCGTGGGCGAGGTGACCGCAGGACTCCTCGACGCCCTGGCGGTCCGCGCCGACGTCGAGGTGCGCGCCTACGCGCTCACGTGGCGCGGGCGCTCGGAGCTGGCGGCGGTCGTGCCCGCCGGGATCCGGGCCGCCACCCGGCCCATCCCGGCCAGCGTCGTGCGGGAGGCCTGGGAGCGTGGCCTCGGCCGCCCCCGGGCCGAGGACTGGACCGGCCCCGTCGACGTGGTGCACGCCACCAACTTCGTCGCGCCGCCCGCCCGGGCGCCGGTCGTGGTGACGGTCCACGACGTCACGTTCGTGCGCTCCCCGGAGCTCTGCACGGCGGACACGCTGCGGTACCCGGCGCTCATCCGGCGGGCGCTGGCCCGGGGCGCGACCGTGCACACGCCGAGCGAGTTCGTCGCCGACGAGGTCCGCGAGCACTTCGGGGTCGCCACGGACCGGGTCGTGGCGATCCACTCGGGGATCCCCTCGGTCCGGCACGGCGACGCGGCGCGTGGGATGCAGGCCGCCGGCGGCGACCGCTACGTCCTCGCGCTCGGGACCATCGAGCCCCGCAAGAACTTCGCGACCCTCGTCCGCGCCTTCGACCGGGTCGCCGCCGACGATCCGGACCTGCGGCTCGTGATCGCCGGACCGCCCGGCTGGGACGCGGCGCGCGTGCAGTCGGCCATCGACAGCATCGCGGCGCGTGCCCGGGTGGTGCAGACGGGCTTCGTCGGGGAGGCCGCGCGCGCCGACCTCCTCGCCGGTGCCACCGTCTTCGCCTACCCGTCGGTGTACGAGGGGTTCGGCTTCCCTCCGCTCGAGGCCATGGTGTGTCGCGTCCCCGTCGTCGCCGGACGCGCCGGCGCGTTGCCGGAGGTGCTCGGCGACGCCGCCGCCTTCGTCGACCCCCTCGACGTCGACGCGCTCGCGTCGGCCGTCGCGGCGCTCGCCGACCCGGACGCGCCGGGCCGGGCCGGGCTGATCGCGCGTGGCGTCGACCGCGCGGCCCGGTACGACTGGTCGACCACCGCGGACCGGATGGTCGAGCTGTACCGGAGCCTCGGGTGAGGGTCGGCCTGCACGTCGGCCAGCTGCTCCAACCGGTCCCCGGCGGCATCGGCCGCTACACCGTCCACCTCGTCCGCAACCTGCCGGCGGCCGACGTCGACGTCGTCAGCTTCGGCGCCGGGACCCCGTCGGCCCGGGTACGCGCGCTCATCGGCGACACCGTCGACCTCGGTTGGCCGCGGGGCCCGCTGCGCTACGAGCTGTGGCACCGGCTGCACCGCCCGCTCGTCCGGCTCGACGTCGACCTGGTCCACGCGCCGAGCCTGGCCGTCCCACCCGTGCGCGACCGGCCCCTCGTCGTGACGGTCCACGACGTGGCCTTCCTGCGCGAGCCGGCGGCGTTCACCCGCCGGGGGCTGTCGTTCCACCAGCGCGGCCTCGAGATCGCCCACCGGGAGGCCGCCGCGATCATCACCGCGTCGCGCTCGGCACGCGACGAGTTGATCGACGTCGGCTTCGAGCGCGAGCGCATCCACCTCGCGCCGCACGGCGTCGAGGTGCGGGTCCCGGACCCACCGGAGGAGATCGACGCCCGGCTCCGGAAGCTGGGGATCGGGTCCCGCTTCGTCCTCTCGGTCGGCACCGTCGAGCCCCGCAAGGGGTTCGACACCCTGGCGGACGCGATGCAGCTCGTCCGGCGCAAGGAGCCCGACCTCGTGCTCGCCGTCGTCGGACCGTCGGGATGGCTCGAGGTGCACGGCCTGGACCAGCCGGGCATCGTGCGGCTCGGCACCGTCGACGAGCACTCGCTCGACGCGCTCTACCGCCGGGCCGAGGTGTGTGCGATCGCGTCGCGCTACGAGGGCTTCGGCCTGCCGGTGCTCGAGGCGATGGCCCGCGGCTGTCCCGTCGTGGCGAGCAACGCGACGAGCCTGCCCGAGGTCGTGGGCACGGCGGGCACGCTGGTGCCCCCGGGGGACGTCGACCTCTGGGCGCACGCGCTGCTCGAGGTCGTCCGCGACCGGTCGCTGCGCGACGAGATGTCCCGGCGCGGGGTCGCGCGGGCCGAGACGTTCACCTGGCGCGGCTCGGCCCACGCGCACGCGGCGGCGTACCAGGCCGCGATCGACGCCTACTGAGTGGATCCCACCGGGCTGCGCGGTCGCCCGCGACCGCCGGGCCGTCCGTAGAATCCGCCGCGTGCGCCTCCTCCTCGACGTCTCGGCGGTGCCCGCGCGCCCCGTCGGCGCCGGGGTCTACACCGTCGAGATCGTGCGGGAGCTCGACCGGCGCGGCGGCGTCGACCTGCACCTCGCGAGCCGGCGCGACGACGGGACCCGCTGGCACGCTCTCGCGCCGGGGGCGACCGTGCACGCCGAGGTCCCCGTGCACCGACCGGCGCGCCTCGCGTGGGAGCAGACCCGCGCGCCCGCGCTCGCGAAGCGGGTCGGCGCCGACCTCTGGCACGGGCCCCATTACACGCTGCCGCTCCGGCTCGGGATCCCGGCGGTCGTGACCGTCCACGACCTCACGTTCTTCGAGCACCCCGAGTGGCACGAGCGGTCGAAGGTCGCGTTCTTCCGGTCGATGATCCGGTCGTCGACCCGCCGGGCCGGCGCCATCATCGCGGTGAGCGGGCACACACGGGACCGGCTCGACGCGGTCCTGCACCCGCACCCGCCGGTCTTCGTGGCGGCGCACGGCGTCGACCATGACCGGTTCACGACCGCCGACCGCCAGGACCTCCGGCGGCTCGCCGCGATCGGCATCCGGCCCCCCTACCTCGCCTTCGCCGCCACGCTCGAGCCCCGCAAGGACGTCCCGAGCCTCATCGCGGCGTTCACCCGCCTCGCGCCCCGCCACCGCGACCTCACGCTCGTGATCGCGGGACGCGACGGCTGGGGCGCGCTGGCCGTGCGCGACGCCGCCGCCCGCAGCGGCGTCACCACCCGCATCGCCCGGGTCGGGTGGATGGACGACGACGTGCTGCCGGCCTTCTTCCGGCGTGCCGAGGTGGTCGCCTACCCGTCGCTCGAGGAGGGCTTCGGGCTCCCCGCGCTCGAGGCGTTGGCCTGCGGCGCCGCGCTCGTCACGACGACGGGCTCCGCGATGGAGGAGGTGGTGGGCGGGGCCGCCGTGCTGGTCCGCCCGCGCGACCCCGAGGCGCTCGCCGGTGCGATCGAGCGCCTCGTCGTCGACCGCGCCGGACGCGAGCGGCTCCGCGCCGCCGGGCCGCCGCGCGCCGCGGAATTCACCTGGGCGGCGTCGGTGGACCAACATCTCGTGGCCTACGAGCGGGCGAGCGCCGGATCGCGAACGGGGGACTCAGGATGAGGGCGACGGTCACGGGCGCCGGCGGGTTCGTCGGTCCGCACCTGGTGGCACACCTCCGGGCGCAGGGCGACGACGTCACCGAGATGGACGTCGCCGGTCCGGTGACCCTCGACGTGACCGACGCCGACGGCACCCTCGGCGCCATCGGGGCCGCCCGCCCCGAGGTCGTCTACCACCTCGCCGCGCTGAGTCACGTGGGCGCGAGCTGGTCCAGCCCGGGCACGTCGTTCCGTGTGAACGCGGAGGGCACGCTGCACGTGCTGCGCGCGTGCCTCGAGACCAAGGTGCCGCGGGTCGTCGTCATCCTCAGCTCCGAGGTGCACGGCCACGCCGACCCGGACCGGCTCCCGCTCCGGGAGGACGCGCCGCTCCGGCCGGTGACCCCGTACGGCGCGAGCAAGGCCGCGGCCGACGTCGTCGCGCTGCAGATGCACCTCGCCGACGGGCTCGACGTGGTCCGGGTCCGGCCGTTCGGCCACACCGGGCCGGGCCAGTCGGACCAGTTCGTCGTCCCGGCGCTCGCGACGCGCATCGCCCGGGCCGAGCGCGACGGCGTCGACGAGATCCCGGTCGGATCGCTCACCGCTGTGCGCGACCTGTCGGACGTGCGCGACGTCGTGCGGGCCTACCGGCTGCTCGCCGAACGGGGCGTCGCGGGCGAGGCCTACAACGTCTGCTCGGGTGTCGGGGTGAGCATCCAGCAGATCGCCGACGCGCTGCTCGCCCACGCGCGCCGGCCGATCCGGCTGGTCACCGACCCCGCGCTCGTCCGGCCGGTCGACGCGCCGCGCATGGTGGGCGACAACGCCAAGCTGCGCGCCGCGACGGGCTGGAGCCCGGAGCACCCGCTGGCCCGGACCCTCGCCGACGTGCTCGACGCCGCCCGGGAGCGCGTGGCGGCCGAGTCCCGCGACTGAGCCGGCCGGGGCTCAGAGGGCCTGGCGGTCCAACCACCCGAGCACGGACGCGACCGCGCGCGGGTCGTGGCGCAGGCGGCGCCCCGCGTTCACGAGGATGCGCAGCTCCGCGGCGCCGTGCGCGTCGGCGAGTGCCTGCGCGTCGCTGACGTCCACGACGTCGTCGTCGGTGCCGTGCAGGATCAGCAGCGGACGCGGCGCGAACCGACGCGCCCACTCGACGGCGTCGACGCCCGCGATCTCGCGCGCCCACGCCCCGACGTCGGCGGGCCCGCGCTCGCTGTGGAACACCCCCATCGCCCGGCAGTGCCGCACGAAGCGGGCGGGGTCGCGGGCCCAGTCGCGCAGGTCGACCGGGGCGCCGAGCGCCGCGATGCCCCGCACGCGCTCGTCCTCGGCGCCGACGCCGAGCGCGAGCGAGCCGCCCACTCCGGTGCCCACGATCCACACGCCGCCCTCGCCCGCGTCGGCGGCCATCGTGTCGACGGCGAAGCGCAGATCCGCCTGCCATCCCGAGATCGAGAAGTCACCGGCCGAGCCGCCGGTCCCGCGGAAGTTGAAGGTGAGCACGCGCCACCCGGTGCTGAGCGCGATGCGGTCCGCGAACTCCGGGAACGTGAGCCCCGACGCGAGCGACCCGCGCGGCGGCGTCGGGAAGTCGTGCACGAGCACCAGCCCGCGCTCGCCGCCCCCCGCGACCGGGCGCGCCCAGTGGGCGGCGAGCACGGTGCCGTCGGGATGTTCGATCGTGGTGTCCACGGATCTCCTCGCGTCGGGGGGCATTATCCTGCGCGGCCGTGACCGCGACCGCACTCCCCGTCCCCGCACTCAAGGAGTGGGCGGTCATCGTGCAGGCGCTGCTCCACGGCGAGCAGGTCGTCGACATCCGCAAGGGCGGACTCCGCGAGGACGGCCGGCACTTCTCGGTGCAGTCGGAGCGGCTCTGGCTGTACCCGACGGTCGAGCACCAGCAGGTCGACCTGGTGAAGCCCGCCTACCGGCGCTGGGTGGGATCCACCGAGGCGACGGCGCCGCCCGACCGGGCGATCACGGTCGCCGGGTGGGCCGACGTCGTGGGCGTCGCGACCGTCGACGACGCGGCGGCGCTCGACGCGCTCGACGGCAAGGTCATCTGGACCCGGGAGTACGTCGAGACGCGGTTCCGCTGGAAGTCACGCGACCCGCTGCACGTCCTCGCACTGCGCGTCCACCGGCTCCGGGAGCCGGTCACGGTCCCCTTCCGCGACGAGTACGGCGGCTGCACGTCGTGGGTCGACCTCGCCGGCCTCCCGGACCCCGTCACGACGCCGTCGGTCCCGGCCCTCTCCGACGAGGCCTTCGCCGCCCGGCTGAAGGGTGCCGACGAGGCCGTCGGCGGCTTCGCGTCGCCCTGAGGCTCAGCCCACCGACGGGTGGACGAGCGAGGCGGCGACCGCGCGCGCCGACTCGAGGTCGGCGGCGAGATGCTCGAGGCGGTACTCACGGGAGCGGCCCGGGTAGTGCTTCACCCGCGGGTGCGGCGCCGGGTCGGCGAGGATCGAGTTCCAGCCGCGGTCGACGTGACGGACGCGCTCACGCATCCGGTTCGGGCGCACGATCTCGACGCGGGGCTCGACGGAGTAGCCCAGCTCCTCGAGCACGGCCGCGTTCTCCCACCAGTGGTGGTCGAGGTACTCGGTGTGGGTCCAGACCGCCTCGAGGAACCGCCGGGTCGCCCGGTGGTTGCGCAGCACCCACACCCCGCAGTTCGGGATCACCTGGCCGTCGTACTCGTGGGCGACCATGCCCATCAGGTCGCGCGGTCCGAGCTCGTCAGCGATGTCGAGGGTCGGATCGACGATGGCCGCGTCGGCGTCGATCCACACGACGACGTCGTACTCGCGGAACAGCTCCTGGAACAGCAGGATCCGGCTCCACGACGGCGGCCGGTCCAGGGTCAGCAGCTCGTGGCGCAACGCCAGCTCGTAGTCGTGGCGCGCGGCGTAGAGGGCGAAGGTCTCACCGGAGAGCTCGAGCAGCTCCTGGTGCGGGCCCGCACCGATGGAGCACAACACCTTGCGCACAGGAGGTCCCTCGGGCGGGTGGTCGTCAGGCGGGCCGGTAGCCGCGGTTGCGGGCTTCGGATGGCTGGTCGGGCCCGAAGCAGATGAACTGCTCCGAGGCCATGAGCTCGTCGATCACGGCCGGGTCGAGGTCCGAGGCGTCGAGGTCGTAGTAGCGCTGCGTGCGCTTGTCGCCGACGTAGCGGAACTCCTCGAACTTCGTGGGTCGACTCATACGGTCGAGGATACGGGACGCGGAAGGGGGAGGGCCGGACAGCCCTCCCCCTTCCGGTTGAGTCTTCGTTGCGGTGCACGTCGCGAGGGTTGCTCGGGAGGGACCACTCCCCGACCTCGGGTTCGACGCGGGTGCGGCGGGTTGGATTCCGCCGGTCCGTCGAGGACGGGCCTAGCGGCCGCGCACCTCCAGGGTCCCATGTTGATCATGCATGTGGTGGACCACCCCCTTTCTCTGGTCCGGCATTCGTAGCACGCCGGATGGGCCGTGAGAACGGATTTCCGCGACGGGTCGGTGACGGTCGGGTGACGCCCGTCATCCGGGTGCCGACGACGACCCGTCCTCGTCGGCCTCGCGGCCCACCGCGCCGATGAAGCGCAGGTAGTCCATCTGGCACGCCATGACCGCCTCGACCTGCTCGGGGTGGTAGGCCTCGCCGGTCGCAGCGCAGCGCTCGACGATGTAGGCCACCGCCTCGTCGGTCGCGAACACGACCGGGACCTCCTCGTGCGCCGGGTCGCCGTTCTGACTCACGCCCCGCTCCCGGAAGAACTCCATCTGCGCGTCGATGATGCGCTTCGCGTCCGCCGGGGTCAGCGTGGCCGCGATGCGGTCGTCGAGATGCTCGATGACCCACTGCAGCGCGTCGTCGGGGTCGAAGACCGCCTCGGGCGGGTCCTCGCTCAGCCGGATGGCCTCCCGGAACACGAACACCGCCGCGATCGCGGCGACGATCCCGAGGACGACGAACACCACGATCCAGATCACGACGGGTCATCCCATCCGTCGGCGTTCCGACGCGCGGAACGCGACGTTTTCGTCGCGTATTGCGCGCGCAAAGCGGTGAACGGGCTCAGATGCCGATGCGCTGGGCGAGGAGCTCGCGGTGGTACGTGGCGTCGCCGAGGAGGATCTCGGAGCTCTTCGCCCGCTTGAAGTACAGGTGCGCGTCGTGCTCCCACGTGAAGCCGATGCCCCCGTGGATCTGGATGTTCTCCGCGGCGGCGTGGAAGTAGGCGTCCGAGCAGTAGGCCTTGGCCAGCGACGCGACCACCGGCAGCTCGTCGTTGTCCTCCGCCGCGCACCACGACGCGTAGTAGGCGGCCGACTTCGCCGACTCGACCTCGAGCAGCATGTCCGCGCACTTGTGCTTGATGGCCTGGAACGAGCCGATCGGGCGGCCGAACTGGACGCGGTCCTTGGCGTACTGCACCGACTCCTCGAGCACGTACTGGGCACCGCCGACCATCTCGTTGCACAGGCCGACCGCGGCCTGGTCGAGGGTCTTGCTCAGCGCGTCCCAACCCGCGCCCTCGGTGCCGAGCAGCTGCGCCTCGACGCCGTCGAAGGTGAGCTTCGCCTGCTTGCGGGTCTGGTCCATCGTGGCGAGGGCCTCACGCGTGAGCCCGGCCGCGTCGCCGGCGACGGTGTAGAAGCTGATGCCGTCGGTGCCCGTGGAGCCCTTCGTGCGGGCGACGACCACGATGAGGTCCGCGGTGTGGCCGTCGATCACGAACATCTTCGTGCCGGTGAGCTTGCCCCCGTCGGCCTCGAGCGTGATGCCCGAGGCGTCCCACTTGCCGTTCGGCTCCGTGAAGGCGAGCGTGGCCCGCGTCTCGCCGCTCGCGATCCCGGGGAGGAGCGCCTGCTTCTGGTCCTCGGTGCCGGCATTCAGGATCGCGTTCGCCGCGAGCACGACAGTCGAGAAGTACGGCGCGCACAGCAGCGCCCGTCCCATCTCCTCGAGCACGATGCCGAGCTCGACCCAGCCGAACCCCTGGCCGCCGTAGCTCTCCGGGATGTGGAGGCTCTGCAGGCCCAGCTCGTTCGCCATCTGCGCCCAGACCGCCGGGTCGTAGCCCTCGGTGGTCTCCATCAGGGTGCGCACCGTGGCCTCGGGACTCTTGGCCTCGAGGAACTTGCGGACGGCGTCACGCAGCTGGTCCTGCTCTTCGGAGAAGGCGAAGTTCACGGAGGGGTCCTTTCCCGGCAGTGCTCACGGTGAGCGGGTGGCGCAGCTTGCCATGCCCGCCGATGGGCGCTCCACTTGCAATCCCGAGGCGTCCGGACGTTCGTCAAACCCCGAGGCGCCCGGACGAACCTTCGCTCGGCCGGGAAGACCGGACCCAGGTGGCTTCGAGACGAACCGGAGCGAGGCGCCTCGGCCCACCCGGGAGGCGTGATGGCTACCGGGGCTCCCGGGGCAGGCCCAACACCCGCTCGCCGATGATGTTGCGCTGGATCTCGGAGGCGCCGGCGTAGATCGTCTCGGAGCGGCTGGTCATGAACACGGCGTGCAGCTCGTCGAGCTCGTAGCCGCCGTCCGGCCCGCCCGCGACCAGGCCGGCGTCGGCGCCGAGGACGTGCATCGCCCGTTCCCCCAGGGTGCGGTGCCAGTTGCTCCAGTAGAGCTTCCCGATGCTGCTCGACGGTCCCAGCACGCCCCTGTGCACGAGGTCCGTCAGCATCCGCTGGCCGTTGTACTTCATGATCTGGACGCCGATCCACGAATCGGCGAGCTCCTGGCGGATGAGCGGGTCGCCCGCCTTCCCGCTCGCCTGCGCCGTGGCGATGATCAGCGCGACCTCGTTGGCGAAGCCGAGCTGTTGGGACAGGAACGCGGTGCCGCGCTCGAAGCCGAGCGTCGCCATCGCGACCTTCCAGCCGTCGTCGACGTCACCGAGGACGTTGTCCTTCGCGGTGCGGGCATCGTCGAAGAACACCTCGTTGAACTCGGCGGTCCCCGTCATCTGCCGCAGCGGTCGGATCTCGATCCCCGGCTGGTCCATCGGGACGAGGAGGTAGGACAGGCCGCGGTGGCCGGTGCTGTCGGGGTCGGTGCGCACGACGGCGAAGCACCACTGCGCCCGGTGGGCCACGGTCGTCCACACCTTCTGGCCGTTGACGACCCACTCGTCGCCGTCGAGCTCCGCACGCGTCTGCACGTTGGAGAGGTCCGAGCCGGCGTCGGGCTCCGAATAGCCCTGGCACCACATCTCCTCGACCGACTGGATCTTCGGCAGGAAGCGCCGCTTCTGGTCCTCGCGCCCGAACGCGAGGAGCGTTGGCGAGAAGAGCCCCTCGCCGAAGAAGCTGAGGCGCGCCGGCGCCCCCGCCTTCGCGTACTCCTCGTTGAAGATGATCTGCTGCGCGAAGTCGAGCCCGCGCCCGCCGTACTCCTCCGGCCACGCCATGCCGACCCACCGGTCGCGCCCGAGGACGCGCTCCCACTCGAGCCGGACGTCGTAGTGGTCGTCGGCGGTCGCGGAGCTCCCGAGGGTCGCGAACTCGCCGACGAGGTGCTCCGCGAGCCAGTCCTGCACCAGCGTGCGGAACTCGGCCTCGGCGGGCGTGTCACGGAAGTCCATGGCCGCGGACGGTAGTCCCGGCGGTCTCGGAACCCTCAGGTCGAGCGGGCGGCCCAGGGCGCGGCGGCGCGCTTCGACAGCTTCCGCCCGATGCGGATCGCCGGCTGCTCGATGCCGTAGTACGTGCAGGCCGAGATCACGATCGCCGCGCCGACCCAGATCGAGAAGTCGACGACGCGGTTCCCGGTGACGCGCCCGAACCCGTAGATGGGGATTGCGTGCACCAGGTACAGCGAGTAGCTGATCGTGCCGAGCCAGAGCACCCAGGCCGGGAACCGTCGCGATCGGAGCAGCAACGCGAGCCCGAATGTCGCGTAGGCCGCGACGAAGGTCGTGATCTCCGCGGTCTTGAACGAACCGACGGCCACGCCGTCGGGCAGCGGTGCCCAGTAGATGTCGGCCGTCACCCAGAACACGACGATCGCGACCACGCCGAGCGCGGCGATGCCGAGGATGGCCCGGTTCGACAGGTCGCCGTGCAGCCAGCGGTACAGGCACGTGCCGAAGAACAGCGTCCCGAAGAAGAACATCGCGAGCGACAGGGTCTCGGGGCGGTTGAGCACGAGCAGGATCGACGCCGCCACGATCAGGATGCTCAGCCAGCGCTGCGGCCCGGAGTCGCGGGTGGCCCACACCGTGACCCCCACGCCCACCACCAGCGCGCCGAGCGTGATCGCCGGGACCCGCGACCCGCCGTGCTCGACGAACTGGCGGATCGCCTCGGTGGGCACGTGCCGGGTGTTCACGACCATCGCGAGCAGGAACCCGAGCGACGACCACAGCAGCGAGCGGGTGTGCCACGCGACGACGAACAGGGCCGAGACGAGCCCGTAGAAGACGAGCTCGTAGGCGAGACTCCACGACTGACCCAGCGCGAGGTACTGCGGCCCGAGGACGAAGTTCTGCAGCATCGTCGCGTTGACGACCGTGGCCTTCACCGGGTGGTCCAGGTACGCCTGGGGCAGGGGGTACTTGTCGAAGCCGTAGTGCAGGATCAGCACCGCGGCGAGCACCGACAGGTAGAGCGGGTAGAGCCGGAACAGGCGGCCGACCCAGAAGCGCACCTGCGAGCCCTGGCGCTCGATCGACGCCGGGATGATGAAGCCCGAGCAGAGGAAGAACACGACCACGCCGTACTCGCCCAGGCGGAACCGCTCGAGCGAGAACTTGGCCCAGGTGGGCGAGAGCAGCTCCAGCGAGTGCTGGATCACGACGCACATCGCGGCGAGGCCGCGGAGCGCGTCGAGGAACTCCATCCGGGGCCCGACCCGGGTCTGCTCGACCGCGGTGCCGGCCAGGACCGGGTTGAGGCCCGCGTCCGACGGGTCGGGCGCGGCGGACGGCTCCGGGGGCTTCACGGCGATCCCCCGATGCTAGGCGGGGGCCGCCTCTTCGGGCGCTCCGCTCGGCTGCCGCCGGGCATCGGTGGGTCGGGACGCTCCGCGCCGGCTCGCCTCCGCTGCGCTCCGGCTCGGTCCCCGGACCGTCCGGACCGCCCTGGCTCAGGCCGGACACCGGGACACCGTCCGGCACCCCGAGCCGGAGCGAGGAACGAGCGGAGGCGAGCAGGCTCGGAGCCGTCCCGATCCGTCGGGCGGTCTTGTCCCGCCGAACGAGCGCCCAGGGAGGCGGAGAGCCCGAAGAGGCGGAGCGGAATGTCACACCCCGGAAGTAGGTTTCCCGAGCGATGGTTGCGCACTACGAGACCGCCGGCGTCCGCATCGACAAGTACGTCGTCGGGCCCTACGAGAACAACGTGTTCGTCGTACGCGACAAGGGTACGGGTGAGGCCGTGATCGTCGACGCGGCGAACGAGCACGAGCTGCTCCTGGAGGTCTCGCGCGCCACGGGCGTGCGGCGCGTCCTGACCACGCACGGGCACTGGGACCACATCCAGGCGGTCACCGCGATGCGCGACGCCGGGATCGACGTGGGCGTGGCCGAGGCCGATGCGGCGATGCTGCCGAGCTACGACTTCACGATCCCGGACGACGACGTGATCGGTGTCGGCCACCTCCGGCTGCGCACGATCCACACCCCCGGCCACACCCCCGGCTCCACGTGCTTCCTGCTCGAGGGGCACCCGGTCCTGTTCAGCGGCGACACGCTGTTCCCCGGCGGCCCGGGCAACACGAAGTTCGAGAACGCGAGCTTCGACGAGATCATCGGATCGATCGACCGCCGGCTGTTCACGCTGCCGGCGGAGACCCTCGTGCTGCCGGGCCACGGGCTCGACACGACGGTCGGCACCGAGCGGCCGCACCTCGACGAGTGGATCGAACGCGGCTGGTGACGGGGAGCGCGACGTGATCCGGACGCTGGCCTGTAACGAACTGCACGCGGGCAGGACTGTGCTCCCCGTGCGCACCGCCGTCTGGCTCGCCCCCGTCCGCAACCTCGTGTGGGTCGCCGCCCACTTCGGGCACCGGTAGGACCAGATGACGCCGCTCAGCCTCGCCGCCGCCACCGCCGTCATCGAACGGGCCGGTTTCGGGCCCTGCCCGTACGGCGTGGGGCTCGAGCTCGAGTGGTTCGTCACCGACGAGGCGGGCCGGGCGGTCACCGACATCGCCCGCATCCGGGCCGCGCTCGACGCCGACGGCCCCCTGCCCGCGGGGAGCCGGCTCACGTTCGAACCGGGCGGCCAGGTCGAGATCAGCACCGCGTGCGCCGACTCCGGACCCGAGGCGCTCGGCGCCGCCGACCGGGACGCCGCCGCGGTGCGGGCCCGGCTCGCCCGCGCAGGGCTGCGCTGCGTGGCGGTGGGAGTGGATGCCGGCGGTCAGCGACCCCGGGTGCTCGACGAGCCCCGCTACCGGGCGATGGCCGACTACTTCGCCCGGCAGGGCTGCGCCGGCGCCACGATGATGCGCAACACGGCGTCGCTGCAGGTGAACGTCGGGTTCGCCGACGACGTCGACGCCCACTGGGACTACGCCCACGATCTCGCGCCGGTGCTCGCGGCGGTGTTCGCCAACTCGCCGCTGCTCGACGGACGCCCGACCGGCTGGCAGTCGAGCCGGCTCGCGACGTGGCTCGCGCTCGACCCGGCACGGACCGCGCCGGTCGCCCGCCCGGGCGCGCCGGCCCGGGAGGCCTGGACCGCGTACGCGCTCGACGCGCCGGTGATGCTCGTGGAGCACGACGCCGAGCGTCCGGTCCCGCACCCGGCGCCGTCGCTCCGGGAGTGGATCGGCGCCGAGCGGGGGACCGCGCTCACTGCGGCCGACGTCGAGTACCACCTCACCACCCTCTTCCCGCCCGTGCGGCCGCGGGGCTGGATCGAGCTGCGGGTGATGGACGCGATCGGCGACCCGTGGTGGCCCGTGGCCGCGGCGGTCGCCTGCGTCGCGCTCGGCGACGACGCGACCCGGGCCCGCCTCACCCCGGTCGTCGCCGGCTGGGGGGACCGCAACCTCACCGCCGCGTGGCACGGCGTGCACGACCCGACGATCGCGGCGGCGGGAGCCACGCTGCTCGACGCGGTCTCCGACGCGCTGGGCCGGTGCGGCTATGCGGCCGAGGTGGCCGACGCGCTCGGCGCGTTCCGCGACCGGTACACCGGCCGCGGCCGGTCCCCCGCCGACGACCTGCTCGACGGCTGGACCGCCACCGGCCGCATCGCGCCGGACCCCGAGCCCGTCCCCACCGCCGCACGATGAACGAGTCGTCGCAAAAGGCGCTGGCCGACGCGCGCGCCCGCACGCTCGCGCTGCTCGAGCCGTTCGACGACGCCGTGCTGACGACCCAGCACTCGCCGCTCATGTCCCCCCTCGTCTGGGACCTCGCCCACATCGCGCACTACGAGGAGCTGTGGATGCTCCGCGAGCTGCGACGCGGCGAGGAGACCGACCCGCGCTTCGACGACGTCTACGACGCGTTCAAGCACCCGCGCGCCGAGCGCCCCGAGCTCGACCTGCTCGACCCCGGGGCCGCCCGGGCCTTCGGGCGCTCGGTGCGCGACCGCGTGCTGGCCGCCCACGCCCGAGCGGACGGACCCGACGACGACGCGCGTCTCGCCGCACTGCTCGCGGACGACTTCGTCGCCGGGCTGGTGGTCCGCCACGAACACCAGCACGTCGAGACGATGCTCGCCACGATCCAGCTGATGACGGGCGCGCCACCGGTTCCCGACGGTCCCCTCCGCACGAGCTGTGACCCGTCGGTGGTCGGGCGCGAGGTGCTGATCCCCGCCGGCCCCTTCGTCATGGGCACCGACACCGACCCGTGGGCCTACGACAACGAGCGACCGGAGCACGCGGTCGAGCTCGCCGCGTTCCGCATCGACGCGACGCCGGTCACCAACGGGCAGTACCGCGCGTTCGTCGACGCCGGCGGCTACGACGATCCCCGGTGGTGGACCGACGCCGGCTGGGCCTGGCGCCGGGAGGCGGACCTCGTCGCGCCCCAGTTCTGGGCGCCGGGTCCCGACGGCTGGACCCGGCGCCGGTTCGGCCACGAGGAGCCGGCGCCCGACCTCGAGCCGGTGCAGCACGTCTGCTGGTACGAGGCCGACGCCTACGCCCGCTGGGCGGACCGGCGCCTCCCCACCGAGGCGGAGTGGGAGAAGGCCGCGAGCTGGGATCCCGCGGCCGGCGAGGCGGTCAAGCGGCCCCGACCGTGGGACCCCGCGCGGATCCCGGTCGCGGAGGCGACCGCGCTCTGGACCGACGGCCGCCGGCTCGGCCCCGACGAGGTCGGCGCCCATCCCGCCGGCGCCACGGCGGCGGGGGTCCACGACGTCGTCGGCGGCGTGTGGGAGTGGACCGCGTCCGACTTCGGCCCGTACCCCGGGTTCACGAGCTTCCCGTACCGCGAGTACTCCGAGGTCTTCTTCGGCCCCGAGTACAAGGTCCTGCGCGGCGGCTCGTGGGCCACCCACCCCGCGGCGGTGAGCACGACGTTCCGCAACTGGGACTTCCCGATCCGCCGACAGATCTTCAGCGGCTTCCGCTGCGCTCGGGACGCCTGACGTGTGCCGCCACCTCGGCTACCTCGGCCCGCCCCGCCCGATCGGCGACCTCCTCTTCGACGCGCCGCACGCGCTCGTCGACCAGGGGCGCGCCCCGCGCGAGATGGTGGTGGCCAAGGACAACCCGGACGGGTGGGGCGTCGCGTGGTGGACGAGCGTCAATCTCCCACCGCTGCACCACCGCAGCCCGGTCCCCATGTGGGAGGACACCGGGTTCCGGGCGGCACGTGACGCCTCGGGCGCGGTGCTCGCCGCGGTGCGGAAGGCGTCGCCGAACACCACGTTGCGCGCCGAGAACAACGCGCCGTTCGTCGGGGCGTCCCGCGTCGGCGCGCTCGCGTTCTCGCTCAACGGCCACGCGTTCCACGAGTCCTGCGCCGCCCGCGTGAAGGCGGCGGTCCGGCCCGGCACCGTGCTCGCCGGCGACACCGACTCCGAGGTGTTGTTCGCGCTCGTGCGCGACCGCATCGACGACGGGATGGAGCCGGCCGCGGCGGTCGCGGCGGTCCACCACGTCGTCGCGCCCGGGACCGCGGTGTACGTGAACCTCCTCCTGGTGTCGGCGCACACGCTCGTGGCCACCACGTGGCAGCACACCCTCTACCTCCGGGCCGGCGCGGATGGCGTCACCGTCGCGTCGGAGCCCCTGGACGACGATCCCGCGTGGCGGCGCGTCCCCGACGCCCACCTGGTGACCGCCACGGCCACCGACGCCACCTGGACCCCGCTGGAGGGAACCCGATGACCACGACCGGTCTCCGCCTCGACTCGCACCTCGATCCGGCCGACTTCGGCGACGCGTTGCGTGCCGACGCCCGCCGCGGCCTCACCGCCGTTCCGAAGGACCTGCCCCCCAAGTGGTTCTACGACGCGCGCGGCTCCGAGCTGTTCGACGACATCACCCGCCTGCCCGAGTACTACCCGACCCGCACCGAGCGCTCGATCCTCGCCGAGCGGGCCGTCGAGCTCGTCGACGCGAGCGGCGCGGACACGGTCGTGGAGCTCGGGAGCGGCACCTCGGAGAAGACGCGCATCATCCTCGACGCGTTCCACGGGGCGGGGCGCCTCACGACGTTCGTGCCCTTCGACGTGTCCGAGACGACCCTGCGCGACGCGGCCGGCGCGATCGCCACCGACTACCCGGGCACCGCCGTGCACGCGGTGGCGGGCGACTTCGAGCGCCATCTCCGTCTCCTGCCGGTCACCGGCACCCGCCTCGTCGTGTTCCTCGGCGGCACCATCGGCAACTTCGCACCGGCACCTCGCGCCGCGTTCCTCTCGACGCTCGCGTCGACGCTGCGACCGGGCGAGACGCTGCTGCTCGGCACCGACCTCGTGAAGGAGCCCGCCCGCCTCGTGCGTGCGTACGACGACGCGGCCGGCGTCACGGCCGAGTTCAACAAGAACGTCCTCGCGGTGTTGAACCGCGAGCTCGGCGCGACCTTCGACCCGGCCGACTTCGAGCACGTGGCCCGCTGGGACCCCGACGAGGAGTGGATCGAGATGCGGCTCCGGGCCCGGCGCGCGCTGCACGTCCCGGTCCCCGCGATCGACCTGACCGCGACGTTCGCCGCCGGCGAGGAGATGCGCACCGAGATCTCCGCCAAGTTCCGGCGCGAGCGGGTCGAGCAGGAGCTCGCGACGGCCGGGCTCGAGCTGATCACCTGGTGGACCGACCCGTCCGGCGACTTCGCGCTCTCCCTGAGTCGCCGCCCGAACTGACGCCCGGAACCGCGGACCTGCGGTCGGGCGACCCGGGCCGGAGCGCCCGACGCGGCGACGCGCCCGAGGAACGGTCCGCCGCGACCACGGGCGCCGGTACCCTGACCCGCCGTGGGTCGGCTGAACGGGGGTGCCACGCGACGCGCACGAGTGGCGGTCGTCGTCCTGGGCGCGCTGCTGCTCGCCGCGTGCGCCGGCTCGGGGCACGAGGCGGCCCCGGCCGCCAACCGGCGGACCCGGGTGCTCGGCCGGCAGGTGACCCGTCCGACGGTTGCGGTCACGCCGGAGGAGAAGGCGGCCTTCGTGGAGATGACGCTGGTGCCCGCCGTGCCCGGCGCCGGCCACACGGCGTTCCTCGAGCGCTGGACCCACGCCCCGTCGGTGGTGGTCACCGGACAGCCCACCCCCACCGACGTCGCCCACGTGAACGCGGCGCTGCAACAGTGGGCGCTGATCACCGGCCTGCGCCTGCACGTGGTCGCGCACGACGGTGACGTCACGCTGCACTTCGTGCCGCGCGCCGGGTTCGGGTCGACGCTCGGCATCCCACACCCCGATCCCACCGCTGTCGGCCTGACCCGCCTCACGCTCGACCGCCACCGACCGGGAGTGATCACCCGCGCCGACATCGTGGTGGCGGCCGACGACCTGCAGGTGGCCCGGAACCGCACGATCGCCCACGAGCTCGGGCACGCGGTCGGACTGCAGCACTCGACGTGCGCGAGCAGCCTCATGGACGGGACGAGCGACGTCCGGCGGAGCGTGCGCTGGTCCCCGACGCCGCTCGACATCCGGGTGGGCCGGCTGCTGTACGACCCGGCGCTCCGGCCCGGGCTCGACCGGGCCGGGGTCGACGCCGTCGTCGTCGCGGACGCGACCACCGGGGCCACCTGCGCGCCCGTCGACCTCGAGCTCGTCCGGGCCACGGGCACCGATCGCCACTACTTCTGCGTCCGCAGCGTCGCGCCGGTCCGGCCCTGTACCGCCGACCTCTCGATCGAGCCGACGCTGCCGCTGCGCCGGGCGGACGCGTGGACCGACGGCACGTCGCTGACCTCCCGACCGCCCCGCTGACGCCCCCCGGAGCCCGGAACTCCGAGTTTCCACTACGGGGATAGTGGTATTACCATGGGTCCCGTGAGCACGCCGTCGGAGCCCGCCCTCGAGATCGTCGACCTCCACGTGGAGGCCGACGGCCAGCCGATCCTGCGGGGCGTCGATCTCGCGGCCGGACCGGGCGAGGTCCACGTCCTGATGGGACCGAACGGGTCGGGCAAGAGCACCCTGGCGAACACGCTGCTCGCGAACCCGGCGTACCGGGTCACCCGGGGCGGCATCCGGTTCCTCGGCGAGGACGTCACGGACCTGCCCACCGACCAGCGGGCGGCCCGCGGCCTGTTCCTGGGGTTCCAGCACCCCGAGGCGATCGCCGGCGTCAGCGTCCTCAACTTCCTGCGTCAGGCGCTCGCCGTGCGCAGAGGGATCCCGGACCTCTCGGTCCTCGAGGTGCGCATGGACCTCATCAAGTGGACCGAGCGCCTCGGCATGGACGAGCGGTTCACCCAGCGCTACCTCAACGAGGGCTTCTCCGGCGGGGAGCGCAAGCGCAACGAGATCCTGCAGATGGCGCTGATGGAGCCCGAGTTCGCGGTGCTCGACGAGACCGACTCCGGTCTCGACATCGACGCGCTGCGGGCCGTCTCCGACGGGATCAACATCGTCCGCGAGGACCGGCCCGAGATGGGCATCCTGCTGATCACGCACTACCAGCGGATCCTGGAGCACCTCACGCCCGACGTCGTCCACATCCTGCTCGACGGCCGCATCGTGCAGTCGGGCGGCATCGAGCTGGCCGCGCAGCTCGAGCGCGAGGGCTTCGACAGCTTCCGGAACGCGGCGTGAGGCGGCCATGACCCTCGACGTCGCCCGCATCCGCGCCGACTTCCCGCTGCTCGGCCAGAGCCAGGGCGGGCGGCGCCTCGTGTACCTCGACAGCGCATCCTCCGCGCAGAAGCCCCAGGCCGTGCTCGACGCGATGGACGGGCTCATGAGCACGACCTACGCCAACGTGCACCGGGGCGTCTACGCGATCGCCGAGACCACCACCGCCCGCTTCGAGGCCGCCCGCACCCGCGTGGCGCAGTTCCTCGGGGCGCGCGAGTCGGCCGAGGTCGTCTTCACCCGCAACGCGACCGAGGCGATCAACCTCGTCGCCTACTCCTGGGGGCGCGCCAACCTCACCGCCGGTGACGTGGTGGTGCTGAGCGAGATGGAGCACCACGCCAACATCATCCCGTGGCACATGCTCGCCGCCGAGCGCGGCATCGAGCTGCGCTGGATCCCGCTGACCGACGACTACCGCCTCGACGTCTCGGGCCTCGACGAGCTGCTCGCCGGCGCCAAGCTGCTGGCGGTCACGGCGATGTCCAACGTGCTCGGGACGGTGAACGACGTCCCCGCGCTGGTCGCCGCGGCCCGTGCGGCCGGCGCGCACGTGCTCATCGACGCGTCCCAGGCCGCCCCCCACCTGCCGATCGACGTGCAGGCGTGGGACGCCGACTTCGTCGCCGTCACCGCACACAAGATGCTCGGACCGTCGGGCATCGGCGCGCTGTGGGCGAAGCGTGAGCACCTCGACGCGATGCCGCCGTTCCTCGGCGGCGGCGAGATGATCCGCGACGTCCGCAAGGACGGCTTCACCACCAACGCCGTGCCCTGGAAGTTCGAGGCCGGGACCCCGGCCATCACCGAGGCGATCGGCTGGCACGCCGCCCTCGACTACCTCGAGGGCGTCGGGCTCGACGCCGTCCACGCGCACGAGCAGGCGATCACCGCCTACGCGCTCGACGCGCTGCGCGCCGAGTTCTCCGACCGGCTCACCGTGTACGGACCGCCCACCGTCGAGGGACGCGGCGGCGTGCTGTCGTTCCTGTTCCCCGACATCCACGCGCACGACGTCTCCCAGGTGCTCGACGAGGAGGCGGTCTGCGTGCGGGCCGGGCACCACTGCGCGAAGCCGCTGATGCGGGTACTCGGCATCCCGGCGACGAGCCGGGCGTCCTTCTACCTGTACAACGACACCGACGACGTCGACGCCCTGGTCGCGGCGCTCGGCAAGGCCGAGCGCTTCTTCGCGATCTGACCCCCACCCCACCTAGGATCACCACCGCCATGGCCGGACTCGAAGACCTCTACCGCGAGATCATCCTCGACCACTACCGGGCCCCGCGGAACCGCGGCGAGCTGCCGGTACCGCCCGCGCACCGGGTCGAGGGGTTCAACCCGCTGTGCGGCGACGAGGTCGTGCTGTACCTCGACGTCACCGACGGCGTGGTGACCGACGTCAAGATCGCGGGTCAGGGCTGCTCGATCAGCCAGGCGTCGACCTCGATGATGAGCGCGGCGGTCAAGGGCAAGCCGGTGGCGGAGGCCCGCAATCTGATCCGGGCGTTCAAGGCCCTGATGAGCATCCACGAGTCCAAGATCGGCGGCGAGGACGGCGTCGCGGACGAGGCCGCGGCCGACGACCTCGCCGGCGTGCGCCTCGGTGATCTCGAAGCACTGCAGGGCGTCGTCAAGTTCCCGGTGCGGATCAAGTGCGCCACGCTGTCCTGGAACACCCTGGCCCAGGGTCTCGACGAGATCGAGGGATCCGGGGCCTGACCGGCGGCGGCGCCCCGACCGGGCGACACACGTCACGGATGCAATCCGGCGTTCACACCGTTGAACCGGAAGTTGACCATTTTGGGGAGTCCCGACCGGGTACGCTCGGGTCTCCGGACCCCGAAGGGAGCGGCATGACCGAGCAGACCTCGACCGAAGCGCTGGATCTGGTGGCCTCGATCGACGCGGCCCTCGAGCGCTTCGGCGCCCGGGACCTCGTGTCCGGATCCGAGGTCGTCGACTTCCTGCTCGACCTGCGCCTGACCGTGGTGAACAGCTCCGATCGCGCGATCGCCCGGCTCCTCGAGGAAGAGGCGCAGCCGACCGCCTGAGTCCACCGCACCCGGCGGGGGTGCACCGGGCGGCCCGGGGGGCGCCGCTACCCTGAGCGGACCCCCAGGGAGACCCATGGACGAGATCGTTCCGGAAGGCAGCCGTCGCGAGCGGCGCCAGGCCCATCACGGGCGTACCAAGTGGATCGCCGCCGCCGTGGCCGGCGTCGTCGGCCTCGCCGGGGCGGCGGTCATCGCGGTCACCGTCGGCGGCGACTCGCACGACGACGCCTCGGCCTCGGCCACTCCCGCCCGGCACGTCGACCGCCCCTCGACCACGACGTCGTCGACGGCGCCCACGACCACGACGACCACGTTGCCGCCGCTCCAACAGCCGGCCGCGGCCGCGCTCCCCGCCTTCACCGGCACCCTGGGTCCGGGCTCGGACCACGACGTGGTGCGGGTCTACCAGCAGCGACTCGCCGACCTGCACTTCGATCCGGGTCCGGTCGACGGCAACTACGGGCAGGCCACGATGTACGCGGTCCAGGCCCTGCAGAAGATCGGCAACCTGCCGCGCACCGGGCGCATCGGCACCGCCGAGGCGATCGGCCTGTCCGCCTTCAACTACCCGCAGCCGTTGCAGCCGACCGGTGAGGGCAACCGCACCGAGATCGACGTGACGAAGCAGGTGCTGACGCTGTACCAGGACTACCAGGTGCGTCTGATCACGACGACGTCGACGGGCTCCGGCGAGCACTACTGCTACAACACGCCCCGCGACAATCCGACCCGGCACGTCTGCGAGGTCGCGACGACCCCGTCGGGCCGGTTCACCTACACCCGCTTCGTCAAGGGCTGGGACAAGTCGCCGCTCGGTCAGCTGTACCAGCCGTACTACTTCAACGGTGGCATCGCCGTGCACGGGTATCCCCAGGTGCCCACCACGCCGGCCTCGCACGGCTGCGCGCGGATCCCGATGCACATCGCCGAGTACTACCCGCTGCTCGTGAAGGTCGGTGACCCGGTCTACGTCTTCGGTGGGACACCGGCGCAGATCCTGTCGAGCTCGCCGATCGCGCCGGCCGCGCCGCCGACGACCACCGCTCCGGCACCGCCGACGACGGCCCCGGCGACCCCGCCGCCGTCCCAGCCGACGCCACCGGCCAGCTGAACCCCGCCCCGGGCTCAGGGGCGCGGACGTCCCTCGTGATCAGAACCCGGGTTCGGCGAAGGGGTCGGCCTCGGCCGGGACGGTGACCGCACCCGGGACCTCGATGCCGAGGCGGGCGGCGAGCCCGTCGTAGCCGCTCGCCTCGAGTTCGTCGGCGAGCTCGGGACCACCCGAGGTGACCACCCGACCGCCCATGAACACGTGCACCCGGTCCGGCCGCAGCTCCGTGAGGAGCCGGGCGTAGTGCGTGATCGCGAGCACGCCGAGGTCGGAATCGTCGGTCATCGCCTCGATGCGGCGGGCGACGTCGCGCACCGCGTCGACGTCGAGGCCGGAGTCGATCTCGTCGAGCACGGCGAACTTCGGTTGCAACACCGCCAGCTGGAGCGTCTCGGCCCGTTTCTGCTCACCGCCCGAGAACTCCACGTTCACGCCGCGGGTCAGGAACTCGTCGCGCACCCCGAGCCTGCGGGCCTCGGTCGCGATGCGACCGCGCGCCGCGTCGTCGGCGTCCGTGGCCGCGCCGACGAGCTCCTCGATGCGCACGCCCGCGACCTCGACGGGGTACTGGTGCGTGAGGAACAGGCCGGCGCGGGCGCGCTCCCACGTGGGCCGGCCGAGCAGCTCCTCGCCGTCGATGGTGACCGAGCCGGCGGTCACCGTGTAGTCACCGCGCCCGAGGAGCACGTGCGACAGCGTGGACTTGCCCGATCCGTTCGGGCCCATCAGCGCGTGCACCTCGCCGGACGCGACCTCGAGGTCGACGCCGCGCAGGATCTCGATGCCTGCGACGGACGCGTGCAGGTCGGCGACCTTCAGGACACTCATCTCGTCCCCTCGCTCACGACTCGATCTCCACCGTCACGTCGTCGCCGGAGACCCGGACGGCGTACACCGGCACCGGCTGGGTCGCGGGCAGGGTCTGGGGCTCACCCGTCGTCAGCGAGAACGTCGAGCCGTGCTTCGGGCACTCGATCTCGCACTCGTCCTCCCAGACGTCGCCCTCGGCCAGCGAGTAGTCCGCGTGGGAGCACTCGTCGCCGATGACGTACCAGTCGTCGCCGAGCCGGACCACGCACAGCCGGTGACCGGCGACGTCCACCCGCTTCGCCGTTCCGGGGGCGACCTCGTCGGTCGCGCACACCCTCACCTCAGCCATGCAGGTGGCCGACCTTCTCGTGCACCGCCCGGCGCAGCGGCGCCGCGAGCGCCGGGACGGGCAGGCGGGCGAAGACGTCCTCGAAGAAGCCGAGCACGATGAGGCGCTCCGCGTCCTCGGGCCGCACGCCGCGGGTCTCGAGGTAGTAGCGCTGGTCGTCGTCGATCGGACCGACCGTCGACGCGTGCGAGCAGCGGACGTCGTCGGCCTCGATCTCGAGGTTCGGGATCGACTCGGCGCCGGCGCCCTCGGTGAGCACCAGGTTCCGGTTCGACTGCGTCGCCTCGACCTTCTGCGCGTCGGGCCGAATGCGGATCAGGCCGCTGTAGACCGATCGGGCGGTGTCCTCGACCGCGCCCTTGAACAGCAGGTCGCTGCGCGTGCGCGGGGCGACGTGGTCCTGGAAGGTCCGGAAGTCGTGCATCTGCTCGCCGTCGCCGAAGTACACCGCGAGCGACTCGCTCTCCGCGCCCTGACCGTCGAGCCGGGCCTCGGTGCGCAGCCGGGCGTAGTCACCGCCGAGCACCACCGCCGACGACGCGACGGTGGCGTCGCGGCCGAGGTGGGCACGCTGGAACCCGATCGACCACGTGCGGGCGCCGTACTCCTGGACCGACACGTGCTTCACGTGGGCGCCGTCGCCGACGGCCAGCTCCACGACGCTGTCGACGAGATGCGTCGCCTGCGGCGCGGACGCGTGCCGTTCGAGCACGGTGACCTCGCTGGCCTCGTCGGCGACGACGAGGGTGTGCGGGAAGGACGCCCGCCCGTCACCGTCGGCCCAGTGCAGGACGACGATCGGTCGGTCCACGGCGACGCCACGCGGGACGTGCACGAACGCACCGCCGGCGAGGAACGCGTCGTGCAGCAACGTGAACGGGTCGGCGGACGCGTCGGCGACGGTCCCGAGCCAGGGCTCGATCGTCGCGGGCTCGCACCGCGCGATCCCGCAGACGGTGACGCCCTTCGCCTCGAGCGCCGGGTCGAGCTCGTGGTGCACCACCCGGCCGTCGCGTACGACCACGAGCGCGGCGCGCTCGCCGAGCTCGGCGCCGAACGGGCCGCCGCCCGGGACCGGCTCGTCCCCCGGGTCCCCGAGCTCGGCGGCGGTGAACGGGCGGAACCGGCCGAGATCGAGCTCGTTGATGCGCGAGTAGCGCCAGATCTCCTCGGCGTCGGTCGGCCACGAGACGGCACCGAGCCGCTCGGCCGCCGCCAGGCGCCGGGCGCTCAGCCAGTCCGGACCGCCGAGGGCACGTGCGGCGTCAGGGGTGAAGGCGTGGCTCATCGGTTCCGTCGTGCCGCGGTCAGCCGACCGCGCCCTCCATCGCTCCGGTCGGCTGCGGTCGGAATCCCGCGTCGAGTCGCAACTGCGTCATCCGACCGCGCCCTCCATGTTCAGCTCGATCAGGCGGGAGAGCTCGACCGCGTACTCCATCGGCAGCGTCTTGGTCACCGGCTCGATGAAGCCGTTGACGATCATCGCGGTCGCCTGCTGCTCGGTGAGGCCGCGGCTCATCAGGTAGAAGAGCTGGTCGTCGCCGACCTTGGACACCGTCGCCTCGTGGCCGATGCGCGCGTCCTGCTCGTCGATCTCCATGTACGGATAGGTGTCCGACCGGGAGTGGTCGTCGAGGATCAGCGCGTCGCAGCGGACGTGGCTCTTCACGCCGTAGGCGCCGTCCTCCACGCGCACCAGACCGCGGTAGGTGGTGCGACCGCCGTCCTTGGAGATCGACTTGCTGTCGATCACCGACGTCGTCTCGGGCGCGGCGTGGGTCATCTTCGCCCCCGCGTCCTGGTGCTGGCCCGGGCCCGCGTACGCGACCGACAGCACCTCACCGTGCGCCTTCGGCCCGGTCATCACCACCGCCGGGTACTTCATCGTCAGCTTCGAGCCCAGGTTGCCGTCGATCCACTCGACCGTCGCCTCGGCTTCCGCCCGCGCCCGCTTGGTGACGAGGTTGTAGACGTTCGGCGACCAGTTCTGGATCGTGGTGTACCGGATGCGTGCGCCCGGCTTCGCGATCAGCTCGACCACCGCGGAGTGCAGCGAGTCGGTGGAGTACACCGGCGCCGAGCAGCCCTCGACGTAGTGCACCGACGCGCCCTCGTCGGCGATGATCAACGTCCGCTCGAACTGGCCGGCGTTCTCGGCGTTGATGCGGAAGTAGGCCTGGAGCGGCATCTCGACGTGCACGCCCGGCGGGACGTAGATGAACGAGCCCCCGCTCCACACCGCGGAGTTGAGCGCCGCGAACTTGTTGTCACCCGGCGGGATGACCGTCCCGAAGTGCTCCCGCACCAGCTCGGGATAGTCCCGGAGCGCCTGGTCCATGCTCGTGAAGTAGACGCCCTGGGCCTCGAGGTCCTCGCGGTTCTTGTGGTAGACGACCTCGCTCTCGAACTGGGCCGTCACCCCCGCGAGGTACTTGCGCTCGGCCTCGGGGATGCCGAGCCGCTCGTAGGTCGTCTTCATGCTCTCGGGGAGCATGTCCCAGTCCGAGACCGCCTCACCTGCGGTGGGCTTCAGGTAGTAGTAGATGTCGTCGAAGTCGATGTCGGGCATGTTCCGGGCGAACCAGTCGAGCATCGGCTTGCGCTCGAAGCGCGCCAACGCGTTGAGCCGGAACTTCGTCATCCACTCCGGCTCGTCCTTGTGGGACGAGATGTCGCGGACGGTCTGCTCGTTGAGGCCCTTCTGGGGCGTGTAGACGTAGTCGTCGGTGGTGTCGTGCCAACCGAGCTGGTACTTGCCGAGATCGATGCCCTTGACCGCCATGGGGCGCTCCGTAGGAGTCGGGGATCCGGCCGGGGGGCGGCCGGGGGATTTCCACTACGGAGATAGTAACAATCCCCGGCCCGCCCGGTCGATGCCGGATCTAGCGGCCGAGCGCCTGGGTCCCGCTCCCCTTGGGCCGGGTCGTCGTGGTCGTCGAGCTCGCCGTCGGTGACTTCCCGGTCTCCGCGGCGCGGGCGTCGACGAGCTGGGACAGCACGTCGGAGAGGTCCTTGACCTTCTGCTGGTAGGTGCCGAGGTCCTTGGCGTCGAGCGCGGCCTGGGCCTCCTTCGAGAGCTGGCTCGCCCGGGCGAGCAGCTCGTCGACCGTCTGGTTCCCGCCCCCGGACGGGTTCGTCGGCGTGGTGGGCGTGGTGGGCGTGGTGGGCGTCGTGCCCTGCGCGATGCCGGCGAACTCGGGGAACTGGTTCAGGGCCTCGGCGACCGTCTTGCCGATGTGGGCCTGGTTGTCGTACACGACGATGGCGTAGCGGAGGGCGGGCTGCTGCACGTTCTGGGCGACCACGTAGAACGGCTCGACGTAGATCAGCGAGTCCTTCACCGGGATGATCTGCAGCGACCCGAGCAGCACCTGGGAGCCCTGCTGGCCGAGCAGCGTGATCTCCCGGCTGATCTGGTCGGTGTTGTTGATGATCGAGTCGACCTGGACCGGGCCGGGCACCGTCGAGCCCTCCGGCATCTGGAGGCTCTGGAGCTGGTCGGGCGCGTTCGGTTCCGGGCGCGCCACCATGAACGCGGAGAGCCGGTTCTGGCTGTTGCCCGCCGACACGGGGACGAACGGACGCAGGAGCAGGAACTCCTCCTGGGTCTGGCCGGGCAGGCGCGTGAGCACGTAGAGCGGATCGATGCGCTTGCTGTTCGACGACGCGTCCTGCGGGACCCGCGTCGACACCGTGCTGTCACCCGTGTCGCCCGCGCCGATCGGATCGGCCGACACCTCCCAGAACGAGGTTCCCGCGAAGAACGTCGACGGGTTCGTGATGTGGTACTTGCGGTACATGTCGGTCTGGTACGTGAACATGTCCTGCGGGTACCGGAGGTGCAGCCGCACGTCGGCCGGCATCTTGGCGAAGTCGGTGAACAGCTTCGGGAACGCGGCGCGGTACGCCTTGATCATCGGGTCCTTCGGGTCGACCACGTAGAACGTGATCGTGCCGTCGTAGGCGTCGATGGTCGCCTTCACCGAGTTGCGGATGTAGTTGAGCTTCTGGCCCGCCGCGCCCCCGCTCGCCGGGGTCTGGGACTGCGAATACGGGTAGTTGGCGCTGGTGGTGAAGCCGTCGAGCACCCAGACCATCCGCGTCTTGCCGTCGGGGCCCTTGTGGATGACGGGGTACGGGTCCTGGTCGAACGTGAGGAACGGCGCCGCGGCCTTGACCCGCTCCATGATGTCGCGCTGGTAGACGATCCGGGTCTTGCTCTGGATCTGGCTCGAGATGAGCAGGTTGAAGTCGTTGAACCGGAGCGCGAACGCGGCGCGGCGCAACCACGACGACATGTCGACGCCGCCGTTGCCCCGGAACCGGGTGGTGGCGTCGAGGCCCTGGCGGGGGTAGTTGAACTCGCGCAGCTTCGCGTCGACGAGCGTGTACCCGTCGAGGCCCTCGCCGAAGTACACCTCGGGCACGTCGAGCGGCACCGCGCCGCGACCGGGGATGTCGGACAGCAGGTAGTTGGGTTGGCCGTCGACGTTCGCGGTGTTCGCCGGGGACACGACCGCGCCGTAGCCGTGCGTGTAGACGACGTGCCGGTTCACCCAGCTCTGCGACGGCAGGTCGGCCCGGTTCAGCTCACGCGCCGCGACCTGCACCTGCTGGAGCTTGCCGTCCACGACGTAGCGGTCGGTGTCCGCGTCGAGGAACCGGTAGTAGGTCTGCAGGCTCTGGAAGATCTGGAAGTTCCGCTTGATGACGTCGCGGTCCCACAGCCGGGCGTTGCCGATCGTCTGGCTGTCGGCCTCGAGATCGGCGAGCGTGAGGTTGTTCTTGTAGTCGAAGTTCTTCACCGCGACGCGGTCGAGGTTGAACGCGTCGCGGGTCGCGTGGATGTTGCGTGCGATGTACGGCTTCTCCTTCGTCAGCTCGTTCGGGTTGACGAAGAACTGCTGGTACACGGCCGGGACGATCGTGCCGACCACGAGTGACACGAAGCCCCACAGGCCGACGGCGATGACGGGCAGCACCCAGCCCCGACGCCAGATGTTCCACACGAACAGCCCGGCCGCGACCACCGAGATGATCATCAGCAGGTTGTACGCCGGCAGCTGGGCGGCGACATCGGTCTTGCTTGCGCCCTCGACCACGCCGCGCGTCGAGAAGTCGAGCTCGTAGCGGGCGAGCCAGTACTGCGCGGTCTTGATCAGCGCCATGAGGGCGAGGATCACCGAGAGGTGCGCCTTCACCTGCGGCGTGACCCGCTGGAACGGCGACTGCAGCCGGATCCCGCCGTTCAGGTAGTGCGCGGCGGCCGTCACCACGAGGATCACGAGCAGCCCGGCGAAGAGCCAGTCGAACACGAACGTGAGGAACGGCAGCCGGAAGACGAAGAACCCGACGTCGAGGTGGAACTGCGGGTCCTTGATCCCGAAGTCCTGCGCGTGGGTGAACAGGATCCACTTCTGCCACTCGCCCGACACGCTCGCGCCGGCGAGGAACGCGAAGAGCAACGACACGCCGATCCGGATCCGTCCCGAGTAGGGGGCGACGGTGAGCTGGTAGCGCGCCAGCATCTCGTCCTCCGGCCCGAGCGCCCGGGTGTTGGGCGCCAGCCGGTCGGCGATCGTGAGGCTCGCGAACATGAGCACGAAGAAGACGACCGCGAACACGGCCGCCGGCGCGAACCGGGCCCAGAGCAGGCCGCGGAACGTGGCGCCGAAGCCGACGGAGTCGAACCAGAGGTAGTCGGTGTAGAAGCCGGCGAGGCTGCGTGCCGACAGGAACAGCACGACGAGGACGGCGACGACCACCACCATCCAGACGCGGATCCGGAACCGCCGTTCGCCCGAGCGTCGGCGTTGCATGGGGGGCACGCGCATTCACCGGAGCCTAGAAGGCACCGGGACCCGACCGGGATCGGGCGCGCCGGGCGTGGGTCAGGGCTGGGGGACGAGCAGGCAACGGCAGCCCGGGTGCGCCGGCGGGTGCGGCTGTCCGGTCGGGAACGGGTCGCCCCGGCGGGTCGGCTCGAGCGCGTTGTCGTCGCAGTCCGGACAGCGGCCGACCTCGTCGGGCACCCAGCGCAGCGTGGACCCGGCGGGCGTGGCGTCGTAGACGCCGAGCGCCCAGGCCGCGGCGAGCGTGTCGCCGACGATCGCATCGAGCTCCTGGCCCTTGAACTCCCGGTAGCGGGCGCCGAGCCGCTGGGTGACCGCGGCGTCGTCGCCGGCGCCGTCGATCGCGTCGACCAGCCGCTCGTGGAGGCGCTCGACCATCGTCGCGGCCAGCCCCTCGACCATCGAGCCCGGCGCCCCGGCCCCGGCGTCGACGCCCCCGGCCGCGGCCCGACCCGAGCGGTAGGCCGCCTCGACCGGGCCGCGCAGCGTGGCCGCGATGACGTCGGCCTGCGCGGCCGCGGTGGGCAGGACGTCGGTGGCCACCGGGCGGCCCTTGACGGTGCGGATCCGGTCGAGCACGTCGTTCTGCTCGTCCTGGAGCGCACGCTTCACCTTGCGGCCGAGCTCGCGCCGCAGCGGCCCCAGCACGTCGTCCCGGCCGGCCCGGGCCGCGTCGTCGGACACGTCGGGCCCGAGGACGAGCACCGCGTCGGTCTCGATCGCGATCACCTCGACCGTCTCCACGACCTCGATGATCTCGATCTCGGGCTCCCCCGACGCCGCCGCCACGAGGTCGATGTCGGGCTCCGGCTCCGGTGCGGGCTCCGGCTCCGGTGCGGGCTCGGGCTCCGGTGCGGGCTCCGGCTCCGGTGCAGGTTCGGGCTCCGGCTCGGGCTCGGGCGCCGGCGACGCGGCCGCCGCGGACGGGGTCGGGAGCTCGTCGTCGATCTCGGCCGTCGGCTCCGGTTCCGGCTCGGGCTGGGGCTCCGGCTCGGGTGCGGGCTCCGGCGCGGCGCCGGACCCGACGGAGGTCGGGCCGGGCCCGGTGGACTGCTCGCGCAGGCGTGCGAAGAGGGCCTCGACGTCGGGTGAGACCGGTCCGGACTCGCCGGTGAGCTCACCGGCGAGCGCGGCGAGCTCACCGTCGACGGGCGGGACGTCGAGCGACGGCGGCGGACCGGACAGCTCGGTGGCGGCGCGCGACTCGACCTGCACCAGCGCCTCGGTCGCGTCGCCGAGCGTGCGCTTCACCACGCGGTACGCGTCGAGCAGCCGGTCCCGCCCGGCGCGCAGCTCGTCGATCTGCGCCTGCAACAGGATCCGCCTCCGACCGAGGTCGGCGAGGATGCGCTCGCGCACGGCGCGCGCCTCGTTGACGAGGTCGCGTCCCGCCGACTTCGCCGCCTCGATCTCGGCGGCGGCGGCGGACTCCGCGTCCGCCCGGGCCGCAGCGACCTCCTCCTCGGCGCGCGCCCGCAGCTCGGCGACCTCGGCGTCGGCCGCGCCGCGCGTCTCGGTCGAGTACTGCTCCGCCTCCTGCTCGCGCGCCGCCGCCGCGGTCTGCGCGGCGTCGCGCATCGCGGCCGCGTCCGAGTCGGCGTCCTCCCGGGTCCGGGTCGCGGCGGCGTCCGCGTCGGCGACGAGGGTGTCGGCCTGCTCCTGCGCCTTCGTGCGGATCTGCTCGGCCGATTCCTGCGCGGAGCGCAGGACGCGGGCCGTCTCCTCGCCGAGCGCCTCGAGGAGCCGGTCCTCGGTGACCTTCGGCGGGTGCTCGAGCTGCTCCTGCAGCTGCGCCACCTGGGTCTCGAGCGCCGCTTCGCGCTCGAGCGCCGTCGTCATCTCGTCGGCCACCCGCTTGAGGAAGTTGCGCACCTCGAGCTCGGAGATCCCCCGGAACGCAGCCGCGAAGCCGCGGGTCGAGATCTCGTCGGGCGTCAACCGGGGCGCGCTCGCCGCGGCTCGGCGGTGGACGTCAGGCACGGGCGCTCCTCGGGGCAGTCACGACAACCCATGGTATTGGCGGGTTTCGTGAGGACGAAGGACCGCGGGACGCGGCGCTCGCCTTCAGGTCGACGACGCAGGGATCGCGGCGCCGCCGTGGGCCCGGAGCACGCGCAGCGCATCGTTCAGCGTCTTGACCCCCACGACCGGCATCGAGCCGGCCTTGCTGCGCGCGTCCTTGACCTCGGACGCCGGGACGATCATCAGCGTCGCCCCTGCGTTCCGGGCCGCCACCGCCTTCTGCGGAACGCCACCGACCTCGGTGACGCTCCCGTCGTCGTGGATCTCGCCGGTGACCGCGACCAACTTCGGGCCCGAGAGGTTGCCGGGGGTGAGGTCGTCGATGATCGACAGTGCGAACGCGAGACCGCCCGAGGGGCCGCTCACGTCGCCCGCGTCGATCTTGACGTCGATCGGGTACTGCACCCGCCGGTGGTCGGTCACCGACGAGATGCCGAGGAAGGGCTTGCCCTTGATCGCGCCCGACGGCGCGGTCCCGCTCGTGATGCTGACCGGCCGCTCGTTGCCGTTCCGCCGGACCGAGAGCTGGAAGGTCGTGCCGACCGGGCTGCCCTGCACGAGCGGTCCGACCTGGTCCGCGAGCTGGATCGGATTGCCGTCGACGCTCGTGATCACGTCACCGGGGTGCAGGCCGGCGGCGTGCGCAGGCGAGTCGTCGAGCACGGCGGCGACGAGCGCGCCGCGGCCTGACTCCTTCACCGTGTAGCCGAGGCGGGTCAGCGCGGCGATCGCGGCGGCGTGCTGCGAGTCCTCCATCTCCTGCACGTCGCGCTGGTTGACGCGCTTGCGCGGGGTCGTGCCCAGGTACTGGTCCTCGCCGATGACCTTCGAGTCGTCGTCGAGGCTCGCCTGCACGAACCGCCAGACGTTCGGGCGACCGTTGCTCACCCGCACGGTGAGGAGCAGGAACCCGCCGGCGTGCCGGTAGGTGCGCGCACCGGAGATGCGCAGGTAGTCGTCGATCGGGGTCGCGTCGCCGGGCGAGAAGATCACGTACGGCACCGTGATGCGGGCGCCGACCACGCCCACGAGGGCGATCATCACCGCGAGGAGGAACAGCCAACGACCGCGGCCCGGACGTCTCCCGGCGTCGTCCGGCTCCGCCGCCGACGGCGGGCCGGTCTCCCCCTCGGACGCGTGGTCCGGCGCGCTGACGGTGGGCGCGTCGGTGGAGTCGGGCGGGATGGTCATGGCGGTGGCTCAGCCTGCCACGTGGCGGGCCGGAATCGCGGTCGCGTCGCGTGGGCGACGCCGCGCCGGTGGCCGGCCGGCGCCCGCCGCTCAGGCGCCGGGCCGCGGCCGGGTGCGGAGCTCCGCGTGCACGACGAGGCGCTCGGCGGAGGACCCGATCGGGTGACAGGTGAAGATCGTGAGCGTGCGGCCCGGGTGCTGGTCGACGATCCACATCGCCGTGTTGGGGACCACCTCCACCTTCGTCACCGCGTAGTGGTAGGTCCCGGTCGCGTCGGACAGCACGACGTCGTCGCCCGGCGCCAGCTCCGCGTTGCGCAGGAACGGCTCCGTGTGCGAGGTCCGGTGGCCCGCGAGCACGACGTTGCCCCAGCCGCCGAAGGATGCGGTGCCCGGCCAGTGCGCCGGTCCGGCGTCGATCACCATCTGCTCGACGCCCTCCCGCACCGGCTGGTCCACCCCGGTCCGGGGAATCTGGATCCGGCCGATCTCGACGAGGTCCCGGTGCGCCGACGGGTTCGGCAGCGCCGCGGGGACCGGCAGCGGCGGGGGCGGCGGGGGGTGCTCGGCCGTCCAGGCCGCAGCGGCGACGGCCGGGTCCGCGGTGGGCAGCGCGGCCGGGACGGACGCGGCCGCCCGGCGCGCCGGCGCGACCGCACGGGTCATCGGCGCGGCGACGGGCGCGTCGCCCGAGCCCGCGAGCGGGACGGCGAGCGCGACGCCGGAGGCCACGACCGCGGCGCCGAGCGCCAGCCGTGCCCAATTCCTCGTGATCCGATCAGCCAGTCCCATCCGATAGGCATCGGCATCCGGGCCCGGAATCCTGAAGCGGACCGGTAGCGTCGCCGGATCGCCAGCGCCGGCGGGCCCGCCCGCCCGATCGATCGAGCCGCGCGGTACGCCGCGATCGGGACGAAACGTCGCGCGGTGCGCGAGCACCGGGACGAGCTGGCGGCGGCGGTCGTCGATCCCACCGTCGACCCGAGGATCCGCATCGCGGCCCTCGGGGCGCTCGTGCGCTCGGGAACCCGGGCCGACGCCCGGCGCGCCTGGATCGCGGCGACCGGCGACCCGGATCCGGCGGCCCGGCGGCGGGCGGCGGAGCACGCGCCCGCGCTCGGGTCACCTCCGATCGGCCGACTCCTCGCGCTGGTGGCCGATGCCGACGATCTCGTCGCCGAGGCCGCGTGCTTCGCACTCGGCGAGATCGACTGGACCGGCACCGCACGCACGCGCGCGGTCACCGCGCTCATCGCGGCCGCCCGCCATCACGATCCGCTGGTCCGGGAGGCCGCCGTCGCGGCCCTCGGCGCCATCGGCGACGAGCGGGGCCGGGACGCGGTGCTGCGGGCCTGCACCGACCGGCCTGCCATCCGGCGCCGCGCGGTGCTCGCGCTCGCGCCGTTCGCCGGCCCGGAGGTGGACGCGGCGCTCGAGCGCGCGCTCGAGGACCCCGACTGGCAGACGCGTCAAGCCGCCGAAGATCTCCTCTGACGGTCGCGCCCGCTCGGCGCCGGAATCCCCGATCGGCTCAGCGGGGGCGGCGCATGAACATGTCCTCGACCTGGTCGAAGATCTCCACGCACCGGCCGGCGCCGAGGACCACGCACTCGAGCGGCGCGTCGACGAGATGGACCGGCAGCTTGGTCTCCTGCGCGATCCGCAGGTCGAGGCCGCGCAGCATCCCGCCGCCGCCGACCAGGTGGATGCCGTGCACGATGAGGTCGTGGGCGAGTTCGGGCGGGGTGCGGGCGAGCGCCGAGATGACCGCGTCGCAGATCGCGCGGACCTGTTCCTCGATCGCCTCCCGCACCTCCTCGGGCGTGAGGATGACGGTCTTGGGCAGCCCCGACATCAGGTCACGGCCCCGGACCTCCGCCTTGTACTCGTCGGGCGTCGGGAACGCGGAGCCGATCGCGAGCTTGATCTCCTCGGCGGTGCGCTCGCCGATGGCGATGCCGTACTCGCGCCGTACGTAGGTCTGGATCGCGGCGTCGATGTCGAAGGACCCGACGCGCTCCGCCTCGAGCGCGACGACCCCCCGCAACGAGATCACCGCGACCTCGGTGGTCCCGCCGCCGATGTCGACGACCATGTTGCCGAGCGGCTCGTGGATCGGCAGGCCGGCGCCGATCGCCGCCGCCATCGGCTGCTCGAGCAGGTACGTGGACGCGGCGCCGGCGAGGCGGGCCGCCTCGAGCACCGCGCGCTGCTCGACGTGGGTGATCGCCGACGGCACGCAGATGAGCACGCGGGCGCGCGACAGGCGCGACACGCCGGCGCGCTGGAACAGCAGGCGGATCATCCGCTGCGTGATCTCGTAGTCGGTGATCGCACCGCCGCGCAGGGGGCGGACCGCGACGATGTGGCCGGGCGTGCGCCCGATCATCTGCCACGCCTCGTGCCCCATCGCGAGCACGTCGTTGGACCGGCTGTTCAGCGCGATCACGGTGGGTTCGTTGAGGATGATCCCCTGGCCCCGCGCGTAGACGAGCGTGTTGGCGGTGCCGAGGTCGATCGCGAGGTCCCTAGCCAGCGCGCCGACCTCGTGATCGGGGCGCGTCGGGGTCGAGCGCCTCCCGCCGGGCGGCGAAGTCGTCGATGCTCGCGTTGATGCCGGTCGGCCGGCGGTGCCGCAGCATCACGATGGTCACGCCGACGACGATCAGCACGAGGGCCAGCCCGAGGAATTCCACGTCAGCTCCGTTCGGCTCCGACCGGTCGCACATTGTGCGCGCCGGTCCCCCAGTCGTCACCACCGGCGTGGTGCTCCTGCTTCCAGATCGGGACCGATTCCTTCAGCGTGTCGATGCAGTAGCGGGCGGCGTCGAAGGCGTCGCCGCGGTGCGGACTCGACACGACGACGACCACCGACGTCTCGCTCAACGCGAGCCGGCCGACGCGGTGCAGCACCGCGACGCGCTCGAGCTCCGGCCAGCGGGACCGCGCCGCGGCCACGATCTCGGTCATGACCCGAACCGCCTCCGGCTCGTAGGCCTCGTAGGTGAGCGCGGTGACGCCGGTCCGGCCCTCGGCGTGGTCACGGACGATCCCCGAGAAGCTCACCACCGCGCCGGCGCCGGGCACGGAGGCCCAGGTCGCAGCCTCGGCGGCGGGCAGGGGCGCACCGTCGAGCAGGATCCAGTCGCGCCCGGCGGGCGCGCGGCGATCGGTCACGGCGTCATCGTAGGACGCGACCGCCGGTGCGCTCCGGGCCCGGCGGGCCTCACGGGGGCGCGGATCAATCCGCGCGGGGCGTCGGTAGGCTTCCCGAAATGCCGAGGTTCGACCCGGACGACGAGGAATCTCGGCCCGTTCCGCATCCCCTGGATCGCCCGTGGATCCATCCGTCCGAGCTCCGGGGCGGCGGGGTCGGCGGACCGCCGCGACCCGTGGCCGGCCCGCCCGGCCGCCGGCGGCCGTGGCGGCGCGACACCCTGCTCGCGCTGACCGCCGGGGCGATGGGCGCCCTCGCCACCGTCACCGTGCTCGCGGTCGCCGGCGCGTTCGAGCGGAGCCCCGGGCCCGCGCGCACGGCCGCGGCCACCACCGCCGTCGCCACCGACGCCGCGGCCGTCGCCGGCCAGGTCGCGCCGGGGATCGGCGCGGTCGTCACCGCGCTCGGGACGAGCGACGAGCGGCGCGGCTCGGGCATCGTCGTCGGGCCCCACGAGGTCCTGACCACGGCCGACGTGGTCGCCCCGGCCGCCATGGGCGTGCCCGTGCGCGTCCTCGTCGGCGACGGCAAGCCGTTGGTGGCCAACGTGCGCGCCGTCGACGACCTCACCGACCTCGCCGTCGTCGAGGTGCCCCACCGGGTGCTCCGCCCCGCGCAGCTCGCGGCGTCGTCGACGGTGCGGGCGGGTGACTGGATCGTGGTCGTCGGGCGGACCCCCACGAACGGACCGTGGGTGTCGAGCGGGGTCGTGACCGCGACCGGCGGGTGGACCCGCGACGCGCAGGGCGCGAGCCACCCCGGCCTCATCACCACGAACACCGACCTCACCGAGGACGCCCGCGGCGGCGCGCTCGTCGACGCCGGCGGGCACATCGTCGGGATCCTCGCCATGGTCAATGCCGGCAGCCAGCGTGCGGTGGCGATGCCCTCCGGCATGGCCGGCGACATCGCCACCCAGCTCACGACCCAGGGGCGCGCCACCCACGGCGCGGCTCGGGGTGCGCGCCTCCGACGCGGACGGCGCACCCGTCGTCGCCGCGGTCGACGACGGCTCCGCGGCCGATCGCGCCGGGCTGCGCGTCGGGGACACCATCGTGGCCATCGACGGGACCCGCACCGCCGACACCGCGACGCTCGTCTACGAGCTGCGCCGCCGCCCGGCGGGGACCCGTTCGGTGATCGAGGTCGAGCGCCACGCCAAGCAGCTGCGGGTGCCGGTGACGCTCGACGACGCGGACGACGCGACCGGCGCCACGACGCTGACCCTGAGCGCCGGCGGCAGCACCTGAGGCGGTGGCGCCACGGCCGGTGGGACGGACCCCCGCCGCCGGTGCGAGAATGGGCCCTCATGGAGCTCACCGATCTCGACGCCGACCTCCTCAACGCGGTCCAGTGGTCCTTCCCGCTGACTGCGACGCCGTACGCCGACCTCGCCGAGCGCCTCGGTCGCCGTGAGGAGGACGTCATCAGCGCCCTGCAGGCGGCCAAGGACGCCGGGGTGCTCCGGCAGCTCTCGGCCATCTTCGACACGCGGGCGCTCGGCTACTCCTCGGCGCTGATCGCGGCGAAGGTCGATCCGGAGCGCATCGACGAGGCCGCCGAGGTGATCAGCCGTCACCCGGGCGTGAGCCACAACTACAAGCGCAACCACGCCTACAACCTCTGGTACACGCTGGCGGTCCCGCCGGGCGAGGACTTCGACGAACACCTCGACACCCTCCATCGCGAGTCCGGCGCCCTCGTCACCCGCAAGCTGCCGACGCTCACGCTCTACAAGATCGGCGTGAAGCTCGACATGACCGGCAAGACCGCGGCCGACGCGAAGGCCGAGGTGCTCGACCACGAGAAGCCCGAGCGGCGGCCCGACATGGAGGCGCCGGACCTCAGCGACCGGGACCTCGCCGCGATCCGCATCGCCCAGCAGGACCTGCCCCTGGTCCCCCGCCCGTTCGCGGTGCTGGCGGAGGAGGTCGGGCTCACCGAGGCCGAGCTGCTCGACACGCTGCGGTCGTTCATCGACCGCAAGCTGATGCGACGCTTCGCCGCGGTGATGAACCACCGCAGCGCCGGCTTCAAGGCCAACGCGATGGGCGTGTGGGCCGTCGACGAGGGCGACCTCGCCGAGATCGGCCCGCAGATGGCCGGCTTCGCCGCGGTGTCGCACTGCTACCGCCGCCCCACCTACGACGACTGGCCCTACACCGTCTTCACCATGATCCACGGTCGCAGCGCGCGCGAGTGCGAGGAGACCGTCGAGGCCATCGCGAGCGAGACCGGCGTCGACGAGTACACGTTGTTGTGGTCGGTCAAGGAGTACAAGAAGACGCGCGTGCGCTACTTCACCCCCGAGTGGGACGACTGGCGCGCCGAGCACCTGACCGCCGCGACGGCCTGAGCCGACGACCGGCGGGCGTTCCGTTCAGCGGGAGTGGCGGCGACGCCGGTAGAGCGCGTACGCGCCGGCCGCAGCGGATGCGGCCACCGCGGCGGACGCGGCCGCGAGCGGCAGCACCGGAGGACCGGAGGGCGCGAGCGCGTCGTGGGTCTCGAGCAGGGTCTCCTCGTTCGTGTGCGCCGGCTCCCATCCCAGCGCCTCCAGCCGGTCCGTCGCGATGACCCACGGCTGCACCAGGTACGGCAGGACCGACGGCGGCACGTCGCCCACGCCGGCCTGCCAGCTGCGCGCGAGGACCCGACGCACGACGTCGAGCGGTGCGGCGGGCAACGAGCCTCGCCCCAGCAGCGCGCGGACCTCGTCGGCACCGAGCCACCCCGCGGCGGCGACGTCGAACACCCCGGCATGGCCGCCGCCGGCGACGAGCGTGATCGCGGCCACGAGATCGTCGACGTGCACCACCTGGACCGGCGCGCCCTCGCCCCGGACCCGCGGCCGGTGCCACCCGGCGAGCAGGCGGGCCCACAGGTGCTCCGCCCCGGCTCCGAGCACCGGTGCGGCCCGCAGCAGGGTGATCGACGCGTCGGGGTGCTCGAGCCCGTACTCGTGCAACAGGCGCTCGACCTCGGCGGCGTGCACCGCCGGACCGAAGCCCTGGTTGGGCCGGACCGGGGCGTCCTCGGTGAGCGGGACCGGGTTGGTCGCGTACGCGCCGTACACCGCGGCGGTCGAGACCCGCACGATCCGCTGCGCCCCGACGGCCGCCGCGGCGGCGAGCACGCGTCGCGTGCCCTCGATGTTCACCCGCGCCATCAGCACGTCGTCGTCGATGGGGTCGGTGACCGCCGCGAGATGGACGATCGTGTCCACCCCCCGCAGGTGCGTCTCGAGGTCGCGGCCCGCGACGTCGACGAGCACGTGCTCGTACCCGGCCACGGAGCGGGACGGCTCGCGCATGTCGAGGCCGACGATCCGGTCCACGCCGGTCGCGGCGAGCGCAGGGACGAGCCGGCTGCCGATGAATCCGGCCGCACCGGTGACGGCGACCGTGCGGGCGACGGAAGGAGGCGACATGGGGGTCCCTAGACTGGCCGCGTGGCCGACGATCCTCAAGCCGGGGCGGGCGATTCCCGCGACGAACCGACCGGCGCGGGCGGCACCGGGCCCTTCGGCCTGCCCTTCGACCTCAACCAGTTCGACCTCGCGGAGGCGATGCGGATCCTGCAGTCACCGGGCCCGCTCAACTGGGAGGTCGCCCGCCAGACCGCCGAGCAGGTGGCCGTCGAGGCCGACGAGGACGAGGTCCCGGTCGACGAGTCGATCGACGCCACGACCCGCTCGGAGCTGCTCGAGCTCGCCCACACGGTCGCCGGTCCCGTCATCACCGAGACCGGCCTCGACGAGGTCCTGACCCTGCCGGTCGAGGTGATCGACCGCCGCACGTGGGCGCGGCGACACCTCGACGGACTGCGTCCCGTGCTCGAGACGCTCGCGGTCACGATGCAGGAGTCCCTCGCCGCCGACCTCGACGCCGCCGACGACGCCGAGGTCGAGGAGATGACGTCAGGGATGCTCGGCCTGCCCCTCGGCGCCGGCGGCATGCGCGGGCTCATGGGGATGCTCGGGCCACTCCTCCTCGGCGCCCAGGCGGGCTCCATGATCGGCTACCTCGCCCGGTACGCCCTCGGGGCCTACGACCTGCCGCTCCCCTCGGTCGACGCGCCGACCATCACCTTCGTCGCGCCGAACCTCGACGCGTTCGCCGACGCCTGGTCGCTCGACCGACGCGAGGTGCGCCTCGCGGTCGCGGTCAGCGAGACGGTGCGAGCCGCGCAACGGACGGTGCCCTGGGTCCGCGACCGCCTGGTCGCGATCGCGCGCGATTACGTCGGTGCGTTCGCGCTCGACCCGCGCGCGTTCGACGAGGCGTTCGGTGACCTCGACCCGACCGACGCCGAGGCGATGGGTCGGGTTGCCCAACGGCCCGAGCTCCTGCTCGGCGCGCTGCGCAACGACGAGCAGCGGACCATCCTGGAGCGCAACCAGCAGTTCACGATGGTGCTGGAGGGACACGCCGACCTCGTCACCGAGCGGATCACCGACCACCTCGTACCCGACGCGGCCCGCGTGCACGAGGCGCTCCGGCGACACCACGTCGAGCGCGGCGAGGCCGGTCGGTTCGTCGAGGGCATGCTCGGCGTGGAGCTCGACCGCGAGCACTACGAACGCGGGCACGCGTTCTGCGCCGGGGTCGTCGAGCGGGCCGGGTCGAGCGGCCTGCAGCAACTCTGGACCGCGCCGGGTCGCCTCCCCACCCCGAGCGAGCTCGACGCGCCGGGACTCTGGCTGGCGCGCCTCGAGTTCGACGATCCGGCCTGACGGCGCGCTCAGCCGGCCGGACCCGATTCGTCGGGCGCGTCGGGCGTCGGGGCGTCCGCGGGCGGCGCCAGCAACCGTCGGGCCCGGTCCGGCAGCCTCCGCGTCCGTGAGCGTCGGCGCGTCGCCCGCTCCGGGCCTTCCGTCCCGTCGACCGTCGGCGAGACCTTCCGGGCGCGCAGCCCGGCGACGTAGGACAGACCCGCGAACGACAGCAGCAGCGCGAGGACGAAGAACCCCCACCGGCGGTTGAGCCACCCGAGCATCACCACCGGCACCAGCGCGCCGGCGACCCAGGCGAGCTGGAACCGCGTCTCGAAGCGCGCGAACGCCCGGCCCCGCAGGTGCTCCGGGCCGTCGCGGTGGACGAGGCTGTCGAACGCGATGCGACCGGACGACGCGCCGGCCGCCATCGTGAACCCGAGTGCCATCGCGCCCAACGTTCCCCCGTCGCGTGCCGACAGCAGCGCGACGAGGGCGACCGCGAGCAGGGAACCGGCCAGGATCGACTCCTCCCGCAGGCTGCGCCGCAGTCGCGGGGTCACGATCACCCCGACGAACCCACCGAGGGCGCTCGCCGCGAGGACGACGCCGAAGATGATCGGGCTCTCCCCCCGCTGCTTCAACACGAACGCGAGGAGGAACGTGAGGAAGCCCACGCAGAATCGCAGCACGGCCATGGCCGACCCGGCGTAGCGGATGCTCGGGATCGAGAGCTCGGCCCGCTCCTCCACCGTCTCCGGCGGATTCGTGTGCTTGGCCGACGGGATGCGCAACGCGAGGATGCCGGCCACGACGAAGATGACCGAGGCGAGCAGCAGGGAGAAGCGGGCGTCGAAGATGCCCACCAGCGCGGCGGCCGGGAGGCCACCGACAACGCTCGCCACCACCGCGATGAGGGAGAGCCGGGAGTTCGCCTCGACGAGCTCCGCGTCGGAGCGCACCACCGCCGGCACGAGCGACGCCTTCGCGACCGAGTGACCCTTCGCCAGCACGAGCATGAGGAAGGCGAGCGGGAACAGCAGCACCGTGTGGAGCTGGCTCACCATCAGGAAGCCGACGACCGACCGCCCGAAGCAACCCATCGCGAGCAGGGTCCGCCGGCCCGCCTTGCTCCGGTCGAGCGCGGGACCGATCACCGGGGCGACGACCGCGAACGGCGCCAGCGTCAGCACGAGGTACAGCAGCACCTGCGTGCGCGACTCGCCGATGCTCTGGGTGAAGAAGATGGAGCCGGCGAGCGACACGGTCACGCACGCGTCGCCGATCGCGGACGCCGCGTGCGTCACCGCCAGCCGGCCGAATGGGTTCAGTTGGTAGGTGCGGGAATCGCGCGTCTCCATCGGCGCCTCGAGGCTACCGATCGGTCGCTGACGCCATGGTCCGGCGCCGGGGCGGCGCCGCCGCGGGTCCGTTGTTCACCGCACGTTCGCCCGGAGTCCATCCCGGCGCAGGCGGCTCGCCACGTGGCCTCCGTATCCTGGGGCCCGGTTGATCCCGCACCCGTCGGGATCCCGCCGGAAGGCCCGACCCGCTCCGGGCCGACGGCCCCCCGATCCGCCCACCTCCCCGGGTGGATCGCGCGTTCATGCGGGCGGCCGAGGTCTCCTACGATGAAGCCCGTGGAACCCCACGAACGGCTCCTCAACCGAGAGCTCTCGTGGCTGGCGTTCAACCACCGCGTCCTGCAGCTCGCGCAGGACGCCCACCGCCCGATCCTCGAGCGGGCGAAGTTCCTCGCCATCTTCTCGACCAACCTCGACGAGTTCGTGCAGGTGCGGCTGTCCGGTCTCCAGGAGCAGCTGCAGGCCGGCGTGCGCACGACGACCGCGGACGGCATGCGCACGGACGACCAGCTCGACGCGGTGCGCGCCGAGATCCAGCGCCTCGTGGAGCACCACACCGAGGTGTTCACCACCGAGGTCGCACCCGAGCTCGCGGCCAATGGCGTGGTGTTCTCCGACTGGGCCGACCTCGACGACGACGACCGCAAGTACGTGGTCGACGTGTTCCAGACGCACGTCTTCCCGGTCCTCACCCCACTCGCGGTCGACCCGGCGCACCCCTTCCCCTACATCTCGAACCTCTCGCTCAACCTCGCGGTGACCGTGGAGGACCCGGCGACGCTCGAGCAGCGCTTCGCGCGCGTCAAGGTGCCCCCCTTGCTCCCCCGGTTCGTCGTGATGCCCGACGGTGAGCGCTTCGTCGCGCTCGAGCAGGTGATCGCGGCGCACCTCGACCAGCTCTTCCCCGGGATGCGGATCGTCTCGCACCATCCGTTCCGGGTGACGCGCGACGCCGACTTCGAGCTCGACGACGAGAACGAGGACCTCCTCGAGGCCATCGAGAGCGTGCTCACCCTCCGCCAGCGGTCGGGCCACGTGGTGCGGCTCGAGATCGACGCCACGATGCCCGATCAGATCCGGGAGCTGCTCGTGCGCGAGCTCGAGCTGCACCCGGGCGACGTCACCTGCGTCGACGGTCCGCTCGACCTCTCCGGTCTCTGGAACATCTACGCGATCGACCGGCCCGAGCTGCAGGACGACCGCTGGATCCCCCAGACCCAGGCCGTGCTCACCCGCACGGAGCCGCCTGCGGACCTCTTCCGCGTCCTGCAGTCGGGCGACGTCCTCGTGCACCACCCGTACGACTCGTTCGGCTCGAGCGTCGCCGAGTTCGTCGACCAGGCCGCCCGCGATCCGAAGGTCCTCGCGATCAAGCAGACCCTGTACCGGACCGGCGGCCAGGAGTCCGACATCATCGCCTCGCTGGTACGCGCCGCCGAGGCCGGCAAGCAGGTGGTCGTGCTGGTCGAGCTCAAGGCGCGCTTCGACGAGGCGGTCAACCTCGAGCGCGCCCGCGAGCTCGAGAAGGCGGGCGTGCACGTCGTGTACGGCATCGTCGGGCTCAAGACCCACGCCAAAGTCCTGCTCGTCGTCCGTGAAGAGCACACCGGTGTCCGGCGCTACTGCCACGTCGGCACGGGCAACTACAACCCGGTCACCGCGAACCTCTACGAGGACGTCGGGCTGCTCACCGCCGACCCCGAGATCGGTGCCGACCTCACCGAGCTGTTCAACTCGCTCACCGGTTACTCGCGGCCGCAGAGCTACCGCAGGTTGGTCGTCGCGCCGCAACGACTCCGCGACGCGATCATCGAGCGGATCGAGGCGCAGGCGGCGCTCGGACCCGCCGGCCGGATCGTGATGAAGATGAACTCGCTCGTCGACGAGCGCACGATCGACGCGCTCTACGCCGCGTCCGCAGCCGGCACGCCGGTTGAGCTCCTCGTGCGCGGCATCTGCTGTCTCCGCCCCGGAGTGCCCGGCCTGTCGGACACGATCCGCGTGCGCTCGCTCGTGGGCCGGTTCCTCGAGCACTCGCGGATCTTCAGCTTCGGCGCCGACCCGGACGAGGCCGAGTACCTCATCGGCTCGGCCGACATGATGCCCCGCAACCTCGACCGCCGGGTCGAGGCGCTGGTGCCGGTGCGCTCGGTCACGCTGAAGCGCCGCCTCGCGGAGATCTTCGAGATCGAGCTCGCCGACGACCGCCAGGTGTGGGAGCTCGCGCCCGACGGTGGCTGGCACCGCGTGCCGTGCGTGCGCGACGTCGATGCGCACCGCGTGCTCATGGACCGTGCACTCGTGCGCAGTCGCGAGCTCCGGCTCGACGGCATATGAGCGAGGTCGAGGTCCTGCTCATCCGGCACGCCCACGCCGGGTCGCGCGGGGACGGGCACGACGAGCTCCGTCCCCTGAGTGCGAAGGGACGACGCCAGGCCGGCGGACTCGCCGACCGATACCGCGACGTCAGGCTCTGCCGCACCGTCACGAGTCCCTACGTGCGCTGCGTCGAGACCATCGTCCCCCTGGCCGCGGTCGCCGGGACCGACGTCGAGGAGATCACGGAGCTCGGTGAGGGCCACGGTCCGGGCGCCGCACTGGCGCTCATCGAGGACGCGACGGAACCGCTCGCGCTGTGCACGCACGGGGACGTGATCGGTGAGGTGCTGATGCTGCTCGGCCGCCGCGGCGTCCCCCTCGACGCGGACGCGATGCAGAAGGGCAGCACCTGGCGGCTGACCGTCGCCGACGGCGCGGTCCTCGCCGGAAGGTACGACCCTCCACCCCGCTGAGCGCACGATCTACACGAATCGGACAGCCCGGAGCCGTCGTCGGCCCGGCGGCCGGCCCCGGATCCGGCGACGCTCAAGAGCGGCCGCGCCGGCGTCGACAACGGCCACGACGAACCACCGCGACGGCAGTCCCGCCGTCGGGACCAACCCGTACACTGCGATCGATCCACCCCTTCGATCCAGGAGCACACCTTGACCATCGAGATCGGGCAGCCCGCCCCGGAGTTCACGCTGAAGGACCAGGCCGGCAACGACGTCAGCCTGTCCGACTACCGGGGCTCCGCACCCGTGGTGCTGGTCTTCTACCCGTTCACGTTCACCGGTGTGTGCCAGGGCGAGCTCTGCGAGATCCGGGACGACCCGTCGGTCTTCGACGGTGCGGGCGCGCAGGTGCTCGCGGTCAGCTGCGACACCCGCCACGCGCAGGCGCAGTGGGCCGAGCAGCAGGGCTTCACGTTCCCGATCCTCTCGGACTTCTGGCCCCACGGCGAGGTCGCCAAGGCGTACGGGGTCTTCAACGAGCAGCTCGGTTGCGCGAACCGCGGGACGTTCGTCATCGACCGCGACGGGCTCGTCGCGGCGAAGTTCGAATCGGCCGGCCTCGCGACGCCGCGTGCGCGTGAGGACTACGAGCAGGCACTGGCGAAGGTGACATGAAGTTCTCCGACATGATGGGTCCCGACGACGAGGCGGCTGCGGTGGACGCCGGGGTGACGACCGAAGCCGGCGCGCCGGCGGTCCCGGCCACGGTCCGCACCACCCCACCGGCAGCGGAGACACCCGTGCGCCTGAGCGGCGGGCGCTCGCCGCTCGAGGAGGCCGTCGCCGGGCTCACCCGCGTGGCGGACCCGCCGTCGCCCGAGACGCCGCGCGCGTTCGGCGCCCCCGCCGGGGTGCCGCCACTCCCTCCCGCGCCGCCCGCCCCGCCCGCGGTCCCGGACGCGACGGCCGAGGTCGTCGCCGACCCCGACCCTGCGACCGGGCCCGGGTCCTCCGAGTCCTCCGAGCCGGCCGCACCCGCGCCCGAGGGTGTTGCCGCGGTGCCGACCGGCGGGACGATCGCCGCCGAGACCGTCGCCGAGCCGCCCCCGAGCGGCACCGTCACCGCCGGGGCCGAGCCGGCCGTCGAGCCGGCGGCGCCCGCCGAGCGCTCGCGGCCTGCGGTCGCCGCCGCCTTCGCGACCATCTCGACCGCCACCGTTCCGGAGCCCGCGCCGCCGACGGTCGCCGAGGTCGCGCGGCCCGAGGCGCCGACCGCCGCCGCACCCGACGAGACGGACGACGAGCTCCCCGCCCTGCACGACGTCATGGCCGAGCTCGGGCCGCGCACCCAGACCTTCGACGAGCTCACGGCGTCGGCGCCCCCGCCCGACGCCGCCTCGTGGCTCGACGGGCTCGGCTCGATCGACGACGACCTGCTGCCGCGCTGACGCGGCCGGACGTCAGCGCTCGTACCGGTAGCCGACGCCCCGCACCGTGACGATGCGGGTCGGTGAGGCCGGATCGTCCTCCACCTTGGCGCGCAGGCGCTTGATGTGGACGTCCAGGGTCTTGGTGTCACCGAAATAGTTCGGGCCCCAGATGCGGTCGATCAGCACGTCGCGCGTGAGCACCCGGCCGGCGTTGAGCATCAGCAGCTCGAGCAGCTCGAACTCCTTGAGGGGCAGCGCCACGAGGTCGCCCCGCACCGTGACCTCGTGACGCGCGACGTCGACCACGACGTCGCCGACCTCGACGAGGTCCTCACGGTCGGCGACCGGAGCCTCGGCCGTGTGCCCGCGCCGGATCGCCGCCCGCACGCGCGCCACCAGCTCCCGCAGCCGGAACGGCTTGGCCACGTAGTCGTCGGCGCCCACCTCGAGGCCCACGACCGCGTCGATCTCGGATCCCTTGGCCGTGACCATGATGATCGGCACCTTCGAGCTCGTCCGGATCTGGCGGCACACGTCGATCCCCGAGATCCGGGGCAGCATCACGTCGAGCAGGATCAACGCAGGTCGCGTCTGCTCGAACTTCTCGAGCGCCTCGACGCCGTCGGCGGCGGTCTCGACCGAGAAGCCCTCGGCGGACAGCGCGACGGACAGGGCGTCACGGTACGACGACTCGTCGTCGACGACGAGTACGAGCGGCGGATCAGCCATCAACCGTCCTCACGGAAGAGCGGGGCCACGGACGCGAGCATCGGCACGCGCAGCCGGAACGTCGAACCCTCCCCCTCACGCGACTCGACGGTGACGTCACCGTCGTGCGCGTGTGCGACGTTCCGGACGATCGCGAGTCCGAGACCGGTACCGCCCGTACTGCGGCTGCGGGCCCGGTCGACCCGGTAGAAGCGCTCGAAGATGCGGTCGAGATCCCGGGACGGGATCCCGACCCCCCGGTCCCGGACCTCGATGGTGAGCCAGCCGTCAGCGGCCCGCGCCGTGAGCGCCACCGGGGCACCCGGCTCGGAGTACTTGATCGCGTTGTCGAGCAGGTTCGCGATGGCGCTCACCATCTGGCGGCGGTCGCACACCAGCGTGCCCGCGCAGGTCGACACCTCGAGTTCGTGACCCGCGGCCGAGGCCGCGGCCGCGATCCGCTCGACCGCGGCGTCGACGAGCTCCCCGACGGCCACGGGCTCGCGGGTGGCGACGTGGGACTCGATCTGCCCGAGGTCGAGGAGGTCGTCGACGATGGCGCCGACTCGGGTGGCCTCGGCGGCGATCCGCTCGGCGAGTCCCCGGGCCACGGCCGGGTCCTCGACGGCCGCGAGCGTCTCGGCCAGCAGCGCCAGGGCGCCGACCGGGGTCTTGAGCTCGTGACTGACGTTCGCCACGAAGTCGCGCCGCACCGTCTCGATCCGGCGGGCCTCGGTGACGTCGCGCACCATGCCGACCGCTCCGATCCGGCGTCCCTCGGCCGTCAGCGGACGCGCCGTCATCCAGAACACCTCCGGCGGCGGGCCGAACAGCTGCAGCTCCCGGGAGCATTCCTCACCGCTGCGCGCGCGGTCGAGCAGCTCGCGCAGGGCGCCGCCCGCGAGCGCGTCGGCGTGACGCGCGTCCTGGAACCGCTCCGCGGTGCGGTTGCGCAGCACGACCTCACCCTGGGCGTCGACCACGACGATGGCGTCACCGACCGCGTCGAGCGCCTCGGCGAGGCGGCGACGGTCGAGGTCGGCAGCATCAGCGGGCTCGAAGGGACGGTCGTCGGGCGTTCCGCCCCGACGACGCATGTTCATCCGAAGCGACCCGTGATGTAGCCCTCGGTCCGGGGATCGGAGGGCGAGGTGAAGATGGTCTGCGTCGGGCCGATCTCGACGAGCCGCCCGGTGCGGTTCCCCGAGTCGTCGACATCGGTCGTGAAGAACGCGGTGCGGTCCGACACGCGCGCGGCCTGCTGCATGTTGTGGGTCACGATGACGATCGTGTAGTCGCGCTTGAGCTCGACCATCAGGTCCTCGATGCGCGAGGTCGCGATGGGGTCGAGCGCCGAGCACGGCTCGTCCATGAGCACGACGTCGGGTGAGACGGCCAACGTGCGTGCGATGCACAGCCGCTGCTGCTGACCCCCGGAGAGCGCGAACGCGCTCTTCTTCAGCTTGTCCTTCACCTCGTCCCACAGGGCGGCACGGGTGAGCGCCTCCTCGACCAGGTCCCCGAGGTCGCCCTTCACCTTGTTGATGCGGGGTCCGTACGCGACGTTGTCGTAGATCGACTTCGGGAACGGGTTGGGACGCTGGAACACCATGCCGATGCGGCGGCGCACCTCGGCGGCGTCGACCTTCGGCCCGTAGAGGTCCTCACCGCGGTAGTGGACGCGACCGGACACCTTCGCGGCCGGGATGAAGTCGTTCATCCGGTTGAGGCAGCGCAGGAACGTCGACTTGCCGCAGCCCGAGGGGCCGATGATCGCGGTGATCTCGCGCTCGGCGATGTCGAGCGTGACACCGTCGACCGCGCGGTGCGCGCCGTAGTCGACGGCACCGTCGCGGATCTGGAACACGAGGTCCTCCGGCACCGCCGGCTGGTCCTCCGTCGCCTCGTTCACCGGAAAGACGTTAGTGGGCAGGCTCAATGCGTCATTCACCCTGACATCAGTCATCGTTGGTGCTTCCGTCCGAGAAGAGTGGACACGACCCGGGCCAGGATCGTGAAGATGAACACGATGCCGATCAGCGTGAGCGCGGCACCCCACGCCCGGTCCTGGGCACCGGGATAGACCTGGGTCGCGTTCTTGAAGATCTGGGCCGACAGCGCCGTCGTGGGCCCGTTGAACAGACTCGTGTTGGTCTCGTTGACGAACCCGATCGTGAACAGCAGCGGCGCCGTCTCGCCGGCGGCGCGCGCCACCGCGAGCAGCGCACCCGAGATGATCCCGGGCGCCGCCGCCGGCAGGACCACCCGCACGATCGTGCCGCCCTTGCGGCCGCCGAGCGCGTACGCCGACTCGCGCAGCTCTTGGGGCACGAGCCGCAGCATCTCGTCACTGGTGCGGATGACGACGGGCAGCATCAGGCAGGCGAGCGCGAGCGCGCCGGCGAACGCCGACTGCCCGAAGGTCAGCACCCAGATCGTGAACACGAAGATGCCCATGACGATCGACGGCACGCCGGTCATGACGTCGGCGAGGAACCGGATGAAGTGACCGAACTTCGTCCGGGCGCTGTACTCGTTGAGGTAGATGCCGCCGAGGACGCCGAGCGGCACCGCGATCAACGTGGCCACGCCGGTGATCATGAGCGTCCCGATGATCGCCGGACGCATGCCCGGGCCCTCGGAGCGCGTGAGGATCGGGATCGACGAGGTGAACCAGCCGTTCTGGGTCACCGCGGCCCAGCCCCGGCTGAAGACGTACCCGACGATGAACACGAGCGGGATCAGCGCGACGAACAGCGACGCGACGATGAGCGTCGACGCGACGCCGCTCTTCAGCCGGCGCGTGAAGGACGCGCTGCTGACGGTGATCGAGGGGGTGACTGCGCTCACACGTACCCCCCGGTGTCGCGCTCGGCCCGGGCGAGGACGCCGCGGGCGATGACGCCGACGACGAGCGTCAACACGAACAGCACGACGGCCATGCCGATGAGCGCAGCGCGGTAGGTCCCGCCCGTCGCCTCACCGAACTGGTTGGCGATCACCGCGGCGAGCGCGTCGCCGGACGAGAAGAGCTTCGCGCTGATCTGCGGGCTCGAGCCGATCACGAGCGCGACGGCGATGGTCTCGCCCAGCGCCCGGCCGAGGCCGATGAGCACGCCGGCCATGACCCCGCTGCGGCTGTGCGGGAGCACCGAGGCGCGGATCGTCTCCCACCGCGTTGCGCCGAGCGCGTGCGCGGCGTCCTTGAGGGACTGCGGCACCGTCGTGAAGGTCTCACGGGCGACGGCGGTCACGATCGGCGTGATCATGATCGCCAGGATCAGACCCGCGGTCATGAACGAGCGACCCGAGACCGGGTCGCCCGAGAAGAGCGTGTTGAGCACCGGGATCGGCGCCACGATGTCGTGCACGTCGGCGTAGAAGCCGGGCAGGACCGGAGCGAGCACGAGGATGCCCCACAGGCCGTACACGACCGACGGCACCGCAGCCAGCAGGTCGATCACGTAGGTGATCGGCGTGCGCAGCCACTTCGGGGCGACCTCGGTGGTGAACAGCGCGATCCCGAGGCTCACCGGGACCGCGATGACGACGGCGATCGCCGAGACGACGATGGTCCCGAACGCGAACGCGAGCGTGCCGAACTGGTTCGACTGCGGGTCCCAGACGTCGCTCGTGAAGTAGGAGAGGCCCTGGTCCGTGAAGGCGGGCCACGCCTTCACGATCATCGTGACCGCGATCAGGGCCAGGATGACCAGGACGAGCGAGCCGGCGACGAGCGCGACGATGCGGAACACCCGGTCGAACGTGCGACCGGGTGGATGGGTGGCGCCGAGACTGGTGGGCGGTGCGTCGAGTGCGACGGTCATGGGATCCGGTGGTGGTCGGAACCGGGTGCGGGCCCCGGAGTCGGGACCCGCACCCAGCCGGGGGGAACGGTTACTTGATGTCCTTCACCTGGGCCTGGGCCTTCGACAGCAGGCTCGAGGGGAGCTTGGCGAAGTCGACCGAGGCGGCCAGGTCCTGACCCGCGCCGTAGATGTAGTCCAGGAAGCCCTGCAGGGCCGCCTTCACGTTGGCGTCGCTCTGCGTCGTGTACACGAGGATGTACGTCGGCGCCGTGATCGGGTAGGCGTCGGCACCCGACGAGTTGAGCGGGTTGTAGGTCAGGTTGCTGTTGACCGTGGCACCGGCCAGCGCCGCGGTGGCGCTGTCGAGCGTCGGGGCGACGTACTTGCCGCTCTTGTTCTTGATCGAGGCGAACACGAGTCCCGAGGCCTTGGCGTCGGAGTAGTCGACGTAGCCGATCGAGCCGTTGGTGCTCTTCACGATCTGCGCGACACCCGCGTTCGCGGTCCCGGCCTGCTGGCCGGTCGGCCAGTTGACGACCTTGTCGGTGCCGAGCGTCCAGTCGGTACCGGCCGCCGCCACCAGGTAGGCGGTGAAGTTCGCCGTGGTCCCCGAGCCGTCGGCGCGGTGCGCCACCGTGATCGCGGTCGACGGCAGCGTCGCCTTCGGGTTGTCGGTCTTGATCGCCTGATCGTCCCACGTGGTGATCTTGCCCGAGAAGATGCCGGCAAGCGTCGACGCCGACAGCTGCAGGTTCTTCACGCCCGCGAGGTTGTACGACACCGTGATCGGCGCCGCGACCGTCGGGAAGTAGAGGAACGGGCCCTTGAACTTCGGCTCGTCCTCCGGCTTCACGGTGCTGTCCGAGCCGGCCCACTGGACGAGGCCCGCCTGCAGGTCGGTCTGACCCTTGCCCGAGCCGCCGCCGCCGCCGTAGGTGACGGTGACGTTCGGCTGCGCCGTCTTGAACTCCTGGATCACGGTCTCGTAGAACGCCTGGGGGAACGTGGCGCCGGAGCCGTTGAGCGTCGCGGCAGCAAGCTCCTTCGCAGGTGCCGTCGTGGACGACGAGTTGCCACTGCCTCCGCCTCCACTCTTCTTGTCGGAACCGCAGGCGGTGGCCACGAGGCCGACCGCCAGGACGAGCACGACCAGCCATCGTGCGCGTGAGCGAACCATGCGAGAACTCCTGTGGGTCGCCGACGTCGCTGTCGTGACGTCGGTGGTCGGATGGATGTTGTTCATCGGTTCGCAGGGTACGGACGCCGGTTGGACTCGCTCTGTCCCCGAGTTGACATCCAGGTGAACACGGGGTGGCGATCGGGTGTTCGGCGGTCCGGGGAGCGCGCCACGGGCATCCCCGGTCGCACCGGAGGTGAACAGCGGGCAAACTGGCGACGAACGCCCGGGTGGATCGCCCGATGCGACTCGCTGTCCAGTCAAGATGGGCGGGATGAACGGAGACGACCCCGTGACCGACACCGGCGAAGCCCGGCGACCGCTCCAGGACGAGCTCGACGAGGTGCGGGCCGACATCATCCGGCTCGGCGCCATGACGACCGAGGCCATCACCGCCGGCACCCAGGCGTTCCTCGACTTCGACCTGCAGATGGCGGAGCGGGTGATCGCGGCCGACGACGACGTCGACGACCTCTACCACGCGATCGAGGACCGCATCTTCCTGATCCTCGCGACGCAGTCACCCGTGGCGGCCGACCTCCGCACGGTCCTCACGATGATGCGGATCAACCACGAGCTCGAGCGCGACTGCGACCTCATGGTCAACGTCTGCAAGACGGCCCGCCGCATCTACCCGCACGAGCTCGATCCCAAGACGCGCGGCATCGTCGACCGCATGGGCGTGCAGGCGGCCAACCAGACGCGGCTCGCGATCGACGCATTCGCCGACCGCGACCCGAGCTGGGCGTCGACGCTCGCCGACATGGACGACGCGATGGACGAGCTCACCAAGAGCCTGTTCCGGCACTCCCTCACCGTCGGCGCCAACGCCGACGAGGGCACGATCGTGAAGGCGATGCAGATCGCGCTGCTCGCCCGCCACTACGAGCGGATCGCCGACCACGCGGTGACGATCGCCGAGCGGGTGCAGTTCATGGTCACCGGCCAGCATCCGGGCCAGGACGACCACGACCGCGACTAGCTACTCCTCGTCGTAGCCGAGGTCCCAGTCGAGGATGAGGTGCTCGCGCTCGGCATCGCGCGCCACGCGCTCGCGGTTGCGGCGGAACTGCGGGTCGTGCGGCGGGAGCAGCTGCAGCCGGGCCATCGCCCGCTGGCGGAACTCGTCGACCACCACCCGGTCGCCGAAGATCCCGTGCACCTCCCAGTGGGGCGCCACGGGGCCGAGGTAGACCACCCGCACGTGTCCCTGCGGCGGAACTTCCTCGATCGCTTCGGGTTCCTGGGCCATGACGAGCCTTTCGGGGAGATCGGTGGGTCCGGGCCGCACGGGCCCGGACCACGAGCCGATCGAGGCTAGCCGACCGAGTCCGGACGGGCCGCGAGCGTCACGGACACGGTCGTGTCCTTGCCCCCGCGCTCGACGGTGACGTCGACCTTGTCACCGGGGGCGTACCGGCGGATCTCGGCGCCGACGTCCTGCGGACCGTGCACCGGACGACCGCCGATGGCGACGATCACGTCGTTGGCCTTCAGGCCCGCGCTGTCGGCCGCCGCACCCTTGGTCACCCGGCGGATGACGGCGCCGGTCTTGGTCTGGAGGTTCAGGGACTTCGCGATCGCCGGTGTGACGTCGCTCGTCTCCACGCCGAGGAACGCCACCCGCACCGACTTGCCGGCGCGCAGCGACTCGATGACGGACTTCGCCGAGTCGATGCTGATCGCGAAGCCGACGTTCTGGCTGTCACCGGCGAGCGCGGTGTTGATCCCGATGACCTCACCGCCGGCGTTGAGCAGCGGACCACCCGAGTTGCCGGGGTTGATCGCGGCGTCGGTCTGGAGCATGTCGTAGAGCACCTGACCGGTCTCGTCCTCGGGGACCACGCGGCCCTTGCCGCTGATGATGCCCTGGGTCACGCTCAGCCCGCCCTGGAGTGCCAGCGCGTTCCCGACCGCGACGACCTGGTCACCGACCTGGATCGAGTCGGAGTCACCGAGCTTCACGTACGGCAGGTTCCGCCCGTCGACCTTGATGACCGCGAGGTCGTACTCGGGCGCGCGGCCGAGGAGCTCGGCGGCCTGCTTGGTGCCGTCGGGGAACTCGACCTCGATGCGGCCGTTCGCGTCGGCGACGACGTGGTTGTTGGTGACGATGACGCCGTCGGGCGAGATGACGAACCCGGTCCCGGCACCACCCGAGCCGTCGCCCGAGTTGTTGTTGCCCGAGAAGAGACCCTGGTCGACGGCCGAGCCCACCTGGACCGCGACGACCGCGCCGTTGACCTTCGCGAGCACGGCCTGGACGTCCTTGGCCTTGCCGATGACCGACGTGTTGCTCACGGGCTTCGCGGTGTTGCCCACGACGACGGTCCGGGTCGGGCCGGAGTCGTCGTCCTTGGTCGCCTCGCTGATGCCCGCGGCGACCCCGCCGCCGACGAGCGCGCTCACGACGGCGACGACCACCAGCTGGCGCCAGCCGAGACGCCCGCCTCGCGCGCCGCGGTCACCGGACCCGGCGACCGGCGCCGGGGCGGCCGGTGGCGGCGTCGTGGGGGGAACGGGTGCGGTCGCCTCCGCCGCCGGAGGGTTCGGCGTGCCCGCCGCCACCCACGGTGACGCGGGCGGCGCCGGCGCCACGGGGGTCACCGGCTCGGCGTCGACCGCCTCGGCCGTGACCGGCTCCGTCGCCGGTACTTCGGGGTTCGTGGGCTCGTCGTTCACGGGATGCGACCTCGACAGATCTCGGGGGCAGGTGTCCGGTCAACGCCTGAAGGGGTGGCGAGGGTTCCACACGCACCTGAATCGGTTCTGAGAGCAGCGGGCATCATCTCCTGGGAACCAAAGCCGTACGCGTACCGTTGAACGCACCGTGGACGAGCAACCGATTCCCGAATACGACGCCGAGCACACGTGGATGCTCACGGGCCTCTGCCGTGATCGCGACCCGTCGTTCTTCTTCCCCTCCGACGGCGTCGGCGTCGACCGCGCCCGGCGCGTCTGCGCGCAGTGCCCGGTGAAGGAGGAGTGCCTCGAGTACGCCCTCCGCTACCGGATCGAGCACGGGGTGTGGGGCGGCGCCTCCGAGCGGGAGCGCCGACGCATCCTGCGGCGCCGCCGGGTCGCCGTCGCCTCCGCCTGATCCGTCCCCCTCCCCCCGAACGCCCGCGCCGACGCGGGCGTTCGGCGCGTCCGGGCTCAGACCCAGCGGAACGGCGCGGTGAGGAAGCGGGACACCTGCGACCACGCGCTCTCGTCGTCGTGCGAGAGCGCCGCCACCATCGCGGCCCGGTCCGCGAGCGGCGCGTCGGTGACGCAGGTCCACGTGTGGCCGTTCGCCTGCCACGCGAGCACCGAGCCCTCGGCCGTGCGGTAGGCGCGCACGCGGACCGTTCCGAGTCGGGTGTCGCGCCCGCCGGCGGGGAGCGCCGACCAGTCGAGGGCGCCGTCGCGCCGGAAGACCGATGCGTTGAACACGCCGTCGCTGTACCGGAGCTGCCGCTCGTCGGCGACGCGGTTCGCGCCGATCAGCGAGTATCCGTCACCGAGCCGGCGGGGCGCGCCGTCGGCCCGGGCCGGGGCCGGCGCATCGCTCCCGACGTCGGGGGTGGCGAAGTCGCCGGTGCGCTCCCGGAGGTTCGTGAGGGAGACGAACTCGCTCCGGAGCGCCGGGCGCCCGTCGTCGTACAGCACGCGGCGCAGGACGAGTCCCGTCGCCTGGTCCACGACGACCCGCTCGGCCGCCTTCCCGCGGTGGCGCACGACCAGCACCCGGGTCGGCCGATCGACGACCGGCGGGCCCGCGACGGTCGCGGTCTCGTACTTCTCGCCCAGGCTCGGCGCGCGCGGGTCGCGCTGCTGGGCCCAGAGCGTGTCCCAGCGGCGGCCGTCCCGCATCCACGCCCGGCCGTCGTCGCCGATCACCGCCCCGTCCGCGAGCTTCAGCGCACCGGCCGTCGCCACGACCGGGACGTCACGGTGACGAGGACCGCTCGAGTCCCACCAGGTCACGCGCACAACCCCGCTGAACTCGTGGGACGCGAGTGCGGCGCGGGCGCGGTCGAGCAGCGTGTCGGCCGGGTTGCCCGACGCGGCGTGACCGGTCGCGACCACGCCGAGGAGCAGACCGGCGCCCAGCCCGCAGGCCAGGAGGGTGGCACCGAGCTTCCGGATCATCGGCCGAACCGCACCGGACCGGTGAGCGGTGCGAGACCCGAGACCGGATCGCCCGACGCCGCGGTGCCCGCCTGGTGGACCCGCACCTGGGTCGCGAGCGCGGGCGCGCCGCGCTCCGGGCCGGGCAGGGCCACGGCGGCGACGACCGCGACACCGGCGGCGACCCCGACCGCCGCCGCGGCGAAGCGGGTCCACCCGCGGCGGCGACTCGAACGGGCCGCGCCGATCGCCACGACCGGCGCGGCGTCGCCCGCGACCGAGGTGGCCGCATCGGCGTCCGCAGCGCCCGCGGCGAGCAGCCGGTCGACGAGGTCGTCGGGCATCGCCGGCGCATCGAGACCCCGGACCAGGTCACGGACCTCGCGCACCTCGTCGAGCTCGGTCCGCAGCGACGGGTCCTGATCGAGCGCGGCGGTGAACGACGCGCGCTCGACGGCGTCGAGCTCGCCGTCGAGGTAGGCGGAGACGTCGTCGCTCATGACGCGAGCACCCCCCTCGTCTCGAGCTCACGGCGCAGCAGCTTGCGCCCGCGGTGCAACCGCGACCGCACCGTGCCGATGGGGACGTCGAGGGTCGTGGCGATGTCCTCGTACGAGCGGTCGGCGACGTCACACAGCACGAGCGGCACGCGGAACTCCTCGGGCAACGCGGCGATCGCCGCCTGGATCTCGGTGGACAGGCCCGCGGCGTCGGCCGCGTCGTCGGCGGCCGCGCTCGGCGGCAGGACCAGATCCGGGTTCTCGGGGAGCGAGGCGGTCGGGCGGCGGGCCCGGCGGCGCATCTCGTCCAGGAACACGTTCGTCACGATCCTCGCCAACCATCCCTCGAGCGAACCCGGCTCGTAGGTGGCGAGACCACGGCGCACCCGCAGCAACGACTCCTGGACCAGATCCTGTGCCTCTTCGCTGTTGCCCGTCAGCCGGTACGCGACGGTGTAGAGGAACCGGCCGTGATCACGGGCGACCTCCTCCCACGTCGGAACGGCCGGCAGCCCGGGCGACGCTTCCGGACCATCGGACGGCATCACAACGACATCAGGACTGGAACCGGTTCCCGTTCCGGGAGGGAAATCTCCGGAGCGGCAGCGACGGACGGGCGGTGCGCCTCGGCGCGGCCGGCCCCGGTCGGCCCGGTCAGCTCGTGGACTCGTCCGACTTCGAGGCGGCGTCGCCCTTCCCGCCCTCGTCGAGCCCGGCCTTGAACTCCTTCTGGGCCTGGCCGAGGGATCGGGCGAGCTTCGGGATCTTGGCGCCACCGAAGATCACCACGACGACCGCGAGGATGATCAGCAGTTCCGGGGCTCCGAGTCCACCCATGACGACGGTCCTCTCGTAGGGGTTCGGGAACGAGCCTACCCCGCTGCCGCAGGGATCCCCGACGCACCGACGGCGTGGGCCAGCAACTCCACGTCGTCGACGGTCCCGACGTGGAACGGCACCGCGCCGGCGCCGAGGATGATCGTCTCGACCCCCAGATCGGACCAGGTTCCGACCTGCTCCCGGACCTGCTCGACCGTGCCGACGAGGCGACCCCGGCGCCAGTCGGCCAGGGTCACACCGTCGAGCACACCGGCCGGCGTCCAGGTCCGGAGCCGCTCGAAGCGCCGCTCGAGGTCACGCTCGTCCTCGCCGCAGAGCGCGTAGAGACCGAGCGAGCACCAGACCGACGCGGGATCCCGTCCGACGGCCTCGCACTCGCGGTCGAGCACGGCCCGGCGCTCGGCGTAGGCCTCCGGCGTCCACGACCAGCAGGTGTTCCAGCCGTCGGCGTGGCGGGCGATCAGCCCGAGGAGGCGGTCACCCTTGCCGCCGACGAACAGCGGCGGGTGCGGTCGCTGGACCGCGGTGGGACGGTTGCGGGCGCCGGCGGACGCATGGAACTCGCCGTCGAGGGTGAACGGCCCACCCGTCTCGCCGAGCAGGCCGGCGAGGACCTCGATCGCCTCGCGCATGCGCCGCAGGCGGACACCCGGCGACGGGAACTCCATGCCGATCGCCTCGTACTCGGGCTCGTACCAACCGGCGCCGACACCGACGTCGATGCGACCGCCCGAGATCCGGTCGAGACTGGCGAGCGCCTTGGCGAGCACCGACGCCGGCCGCAGCGCCTCGCAGAACACCAGCGTGCCGAGTCGCACGCGTGGGACCTCGCGTGCCAGCGCGGCGAGCGTGGTGATCGGCTCGTACGCGAACTCGCGCCGGTCGGAGCCGCCGTACTTGCCGATGTCGAGGAAGAGGTGGTCCGAGACCCAGACCGAGTCGAGGCCGAGCGCCTCGGCCCGCCGCGCCGTGTCGCGCACCGTGGTCCACGGGAGCGGGCGCTCGTCGACGATCGAGTAGTCGTACTGCGGGAGGGCGAGTCCGAAGCGCACGGCCGCCAGCCTACGGAGGCCGGCGGGTGGACCGCGACCCCGATGACCGCGTCCGCTCGCCGGCGCCGGGCGGCCGGTGGATACGGTGCGGGCGTGCTCGAGGCCGTGGTCAACGTGTCGGAGGGTCGGGACGCGCGCCGGATCCGTGCGATCGGCGCAGCCGCCGGCGCGGCGCTCCTCGACGTGCACGACGATCTCGACCACCACCGCAGCGTGTTCACCGTGTGCGCCCGGGAGGCGGCGGCGACGGAGGCCGCCGTGCACCGGCTGGTGACCGTGGCGTGCGAGGACCTCGACCTGCGCGACCACGCCGGGGTGCACCCACGGCTCGGTGTCGTGGACGTGGTGCCGTTCGTCGCGCTGCCGCCCACGCCCGCCGACGTCGCCGTCTCGGCCGCCCGCGCCTTCGGCGCGTGGCTCGTGCGGACCTTCGCCGTGCCCGTCTTCCTCTACGGCGCGGCGTCACCCGGGGGCCACACGCTGCCCGAGGTGCGGCGGGACGCGTTCGGGTCGCTGTCCCCGGACCTCGGTCCCGACCGGCCGCACCCGCGCTACGGCGCGACGGCGGTGGGCGCGCGTCCGCCGCTGGTGGCGGTCAACGTGGAGCTCGCGACCGACGACCTGGACCTCGCCCGCACGATCGCTCGCGAGACCCGCGAGCGCGACGGCGGGCTGTTGGGGGTCCGGGCGCTCGGGCTGCCGCTCGGGTCGCGTGGGACGGTGCAGGTCAGCATGAACCTGGTCGACCTCGCGGCCACGGGCGTGGAGCGCGCGTGCGAGGAGGTGCGGGAGCGGGCCCACCTGCGCGACGTGGACGTGGCCCGCGTCGAGCTGGTGGGGCTGATGCCGGCGGCGGAGCTGGCGCGCTGTTCGGCGCGCTTCCGGGACCGGGCGGGCCTCGACGAGTCGCTGACGATCGAGGGCCGGGTCCCGCGCTGAGGACTCAGGCGGTGGCGGCCGCCGCGGTCTCGGCGGCCGCCCGCCGGGCGAGTGCCCGCTGACGCCGCAGCCGGCGCCGCTCGCGCTCGCTCAGACCGCCCCAGATGCCGAACTTCTCGCCGTTCACGAGGGCGTACTCGAGGCAGTCGGCCCGGACCTCGCAGTTGGAGCACACCGATTTCGCCTCACGAGTCGAGGCGCCCCGCTCCGGGAAGAAGAGGTCCGGATCCACTCCGAGGCAGTTCGCGTTCTCCTGCCAGCGTTTGTCACCCGTCTGTGCGGAATGCACGTGGGCGACGATCATCTCTCTCACCGGCGATCCCCTCTCACTTCGACGCCGATGGCACGCAAAATCACGCCCCTGGAACTACAACCGTGTCACTTTGACAGCGCAAAGCGCCCGATGCAAGTGGAAGCCGAGGATTTCCGGACCTTTTCGACGTTCGGACCGGGGGTCCGGACGGGTCCGGGTTCAGACGCGGGCGCGGGAGGGCTTCACGCGCGCCAGGACGTCGCGGATCACCTGGACGAGGTCGTCGGGCTCGAACGGCTTGGTGACGTACTCGTCGGCACCGAGCTCCCGGGAGCGGGCGCGGTCGGTCTCACCGGACTTCGCCGAGCAGACCACCACCGCCGGACGCACCGGCCGGCCCCCGAGCTCGGCGAGGACGAACCAGCCGTCGAGCACCGGCATCATGATGTCGAGCACGACCAGCTCGGGTCGCTCCTCGTCGATGCGCCGCAGCGCGGTCTCGCCGTCGGCGGCCAGGAGCGGGTCGAAGCCCTCCGACTCCAGGATCATCCGCAGGGTCAGGAGCACGTCCGGCTCGTCGTCGACGATGAGCACCTTCGGATGCTCAGACATGCACCACCTCCGCTCGCTGGTCGGCGGTCGTGCCCGCCCGCAGCGAGACGCGGAACGCCGCGCCGCCGCCGGGGGCGTCCTCGACCCAGACCGTTCCACCACAGGACTCCACCAGACCGCGCACGATCGACAGTCCGAGGCCCATTCCGGGCTTCGTGCCGTTCGGGTCGACGCGATAGAAGCGCTCGAAGATCCGCTCGCGCTGGTCGGGCGCGATGCCGGGACCCCGGTCGATGACCGAGATGACGACCTGCTCGTCCGCGACCTGCACCGCGACGCGCACGGGAGCGACGCCGTACTTGTGCGCGTTCTCGATCAGGTTCGTCAGGATCCGGCGGACCGCCTCGGGCTCGGCGCGCACCACGGCGCGCTCGGGCAGCTCGAGCGAGACCGGCCGGTTCGCGAGCTCCGAGTCCATGGCGGTGACCCGTACGAGCTCGCAGAGGTCGATCGAGCCCATCGTGGGACGGCTCGCCTCCTCCTGCATCCGGGCGGCGACGAGCATCTCCTCGACCATCGCCTGCAGCCGGCCCGACTGGCGGTCGACCACGTCGAGCAGCTCCTCGCGCTGCTCCGGGACGTCGGTCCGGCGGGACGCGGCGACCGCACCGCGGATCGACGTGATCGGCGTGCGCAGCTCGTGGCTCACGGACGCGACGAACTGGGACTTCATGCGGTCCGACTCGAGCAGCTTGGCGACGTTCGCCCGCTCGGCCTCGTACAGGCCGGCCTTGGCGATCGCGGCCGCGACCGACTCGGCGAACAGGCTCAGGATGTCCAGGTCCTCGTCCTCGAACTCGACCCCGGTCGCCGCGAGGATCGTGAGGACACCGAGGAGCTGGCCCCGGTTCACGAGCGGGACGCACATCGCACTGCCGATCTCGAAGTCGGGCGCCGTGCCGCAGGCGTCGCTCGTGGCGAGGGTGGGCGGAACGAGGAGCGGCTCGCGAGTCTGCGCGACCCGACCGGGGATCGCCTGACCGAGCCGCAGCCGCAGCTCGCGGTCGATGCCCTCCCCGCGGACGGCGACGACCCGCAGGGAGTCGCGGTCCTCGAGCAGCATCACCGCGCCGCCCACCGCGCCGAGGAGATCGGCCGTGTTGGCGAGGATGGCGTCGAGCACCTCGTCGAGGTCGAGCACCGAGTTGAGCGCCTTGCCCGCGGCGAACAGCGCCGAGTTCATCTGCAGGCGCTTCGCCATCGAGTTGCTCAGCAGCCGCTCGTCGACGAGCAGGCGCGACAGGCGGTGGAGGTGGACCTCCTTCTCGACCGCGTAGATGCCGAAGCCGAACCCGAGCACCACGACCCCGGCCGCGAGGATCATCGGCTGCCCGGTGATCCACGAGACGTTGCCGGTGGCGCCGGAGACGGCGAGCGCCGCGAGCCCCGAGGCGATGATCACGACGATCGTCAGGGACCAGAGCTGCAGGCGCCGGCGCTCGACCATCTCGATCGAGGGCGCGTGGTCGTGCAGGCCGGCGACGCGCGCCTCGTGGCGGATGCGTTGACTGATCTCGACTGGCAGATGGTCCATGAACGCCTCGGCAGCCTCGTTCGGGCTCGACCGGTGCATCGACCCGGCCGGGTGGCTGCTTGAGCGGCAGTCGTCCCGATTGTCCGGGTTCCCGAGGCTGATCCGAGGGATGATTCGCGGGGCGCCGGCGGGGTCAGGCCAGGCCCGCGTACGGGGGCGCCGGGTCGTACTCCATCAGGTACTGGGTGGTCCGGGCGTGCTCGACCGAGGTCACCTGGCCCAGCACCCACAGCGCCATGTCGATCCCGGCGCTCACGCCGGCGGCGGTCACGACGTTGCCGTCCCTCACGTAGCGGGTGTGCTCGAGGACCTCGAGGTGGGGTGCGGCCTCGCGCAGCTCGGGAACGGACGCCCAGTGGGTCGTCACCCGCCGGTCGCCGAGGAGGCCGGCGCCGTCGAGGACGAAGGCGCCGGTGCACACGCTCGTGACCCAGGTGCACCCCGGCGCGGTCCGGCGCAGGAACTCGAGCATCACGGGGTTGGTGCGCTCGACCTTCCGGCCACGCCCGCCCGGCACGACGAGCACGTCGAGCGGCGGGGCGTCGACGAAGGTCCGGTCGGGCAGCACCCGCATGCCCTTGGCGCACACGATCGGACGGTCGTGCTCGGCGACCGTCACGACGGCGTCGCCCGCGCGGCGACCCATGGTGAACACCTCCCACGGCCCGACGAAGTCGAGCTCCTCCGCCCCGTCGAACAGCACGATCCCGGTGGTGATGCCGTCGGTCGTCACGATGCCTCCCATCGGTCGGTCCGGCTCCCGTGGAGCCGGCGGTACTCGGTCGGTGCGACGTGCAGCACGCGCAGGAACACGCGCCGCATCGTCTCGGCGGTGCCGAAGCCGCACCCGCGCGCGACGGCCTCGACCCCGGCGTCGGTCTCCTCGAGCCGCCGCCGCGCCGCCTCGAGCCGCACGCCCTCGACGTGGCGGGCCGGCGTCGTCCCGACGCCCGCACGGAAGACGCGCGCGAAGTGCCGCGGGCTCATCGCGACCCGCGCCGCGAGCGCGCCGACCGACAGGTCGGCGTCGAGGTGGTCGGCGATCCAGGCCAGCGTCTCGCCGAGGTCGTCGCGGTCCGCGGTCTGCGCGCTCAGCGCGGAGGAGAACTGCGCCTGGCCACCGGGCCGCTTGAGGAAGACGACGAGGCGCCGGGCGATCGCCATCGCGACGTCGTGGCCCGCGTCGTCCTCCACGAGCGCGAGCGCGAGGTCGATCCCGGCGGTGACGCCGGCCGACGTCCAGACGTCGCCGTCGCGCACGAAGATCGGGTCGGGCTCCACGGTCACCTGCGGGTGGAGCCGCGAGAGGGTGGCGCACGCCGACCAGTGCGTGGTGGCCCGCCGCCCGTCGAGCAGACCTGCGGCCGCGAGCACGAACGCGCCCGAGCAGACCGACGCGGTCCGACGCGCCCCGGCGGCCACCCGGCGGACGTGGTGCAGCGTGACCTCGTCGGCGACGACCGCGGCCACCCCGTCGGTCTCGCCGCCGGCGACCACGAACGTGTCGACCGGGCCCTGGACCTCCGCGAGCGATCGCTCGGCCACGAGGCCCAGGCCGCTCGCCATGGTGACGGTGCCGGCGCGGGGCGCCACCAGCTCGACCGAGCAGTGCGCCGACGGACCGAAGCGGCGGGTGGCGGCGAAGACCTCGAGGGGGCCGCTGACGTCGAGGCTCTGCCCGCCCTCGTACGTGAGGATCACGATCCTGCGCATGCGGCCATCCTGTGGGATCCGGCCGGTGACCGCAATGCCCCTGACCCCACAGATCGAGACACGATACTCTCGAACTGGCGCTCAGAACTGAGACAGGAGTGCCCGGAATGGGTGCCAATTGGAGGACGCCCGTAGGGCAAGCCGAGCCGGAGCGAGGAACGAGCGGAGGCGAGCCGCTCGGGAGCGAGCTCCGTCAGATCGATCCGGCAGAGCGGCGAGCGGACGAGCCGAGCATCAGGCGCTGCGGCGGTGGGCCTGGCGGTGCTCGAGGAAGTCGACGAGGACGTAGTCGCCGAGGGTCTCGGGGGAGACGAAGAACGCACGGCCGCGGTTCATGGCCATCATGCGGCGGACGAAGTCCTGGAGGTACGGCGACTCGTCGAGCATGAAGGTGTTGATGCGGATGCCCGCCTTCGTGCAGCGCTGCACCTCCTTCAGCGTCTGCTCGATGGTGGTGTAGCTCGGCGGGTACTGGAAGATCGCCTCGCCGCGCTCGATGTGGGCGGTGGGCTCGCCGTCGGTGACCATGATGATCTGCTTGGTGCCGGACTGGCGCTCGAGCTGCTGGCGGGCGAGCAGCAGCGCGTGCTGCATGTTGGTCCCCCACTCGAAGTCCCAGCCCATCTCGGGGAGCAGCTGCGGCTTGACCTCGCGGGCGACCCGGCCGAACGACACGAGCCCGAAGTAGTCGCGCGGGAACTGCGTCGTGATGAGCGAGTGGAGCGCCATCGCGACCTTCTTGGCGGGGAGGAAGTTGTCGCGCATCGGCATCGACATCGACACGTCGAGCATCAACACGGTGGCCGAGCGGGTGGAGATCTCGGTCTGCTCGACCTCGAAGTCCTGGGGCGAGAGCCGGACGGGCGTGCCCGATCCCTGGCGCCAGATGGCGTTGCGCACGGTCTGCTCGACGTTGAGGTGGAACGGGTCGCCGAACTCGTACGGCTTGTGCTCGTACGTACGCTCGTGCCCGGCGCCGGTGCGCTCGACCTGGTGCCGGCCGGGCCGGTCCTTCAGCATCTTGCGGAACAGGTCGCCGAGCGCCTTCTGACCGAGCGCACGCACGCCCTTGGGCGTGAGCTCGTACCGGCCGTCGCGCTGGTCGATCAGGCCCGCCTCCTTCAGCATGTCGGCGAGCTGCTGGAGCCGCTCGAGCGACCGGGCCGCGTCGTCACCGAGGAGATCGCGCGCCTGGTCGACGTCGACCTCCGCGAGCTGGCCGGGCTGGGTGGCGTTTTGGAGCATCTGCTCGAGCGAGTCGAGGTCGCCGATGGTCTGCAGCACGCTCGACATCTGGCCCATCGACATCGGCTGGTCACCGGAGAAGTCGAGCGACTGCCCCCAGTTCATGTTGGGGAACGCGCTCTGCAGGTTGCGGGACAGTTCGTCCATCTGCCACCGCAGGTCCATGTCCTCCATCAGCGCGTCCGCGAGCTGCTGGAGCTGCGCGCGCTGCTCGGGGGTCATGGAGTTGAGCATCTGCTGCATCGCGGCCATGGACTGCGCCATCTGCTCGAGCAGCTCGTCGAGGCTCTCGGGATTGCCGGGGAAGAAGTCGCCGTACTCGTCCATGAACTTCTGGAAGTCGGGCTCCTCGCCCCGCTCGCGTTGCTCGAGCATCCGATTGAGCTCGGCGAGCATGTCCTTCATCCGCGCCATCTGCTCGGGGGTCATGTTCTGCATGCCCTCGGACATCTGGTTGAAGAAGGACTGCATCAGCTCGTCGCGGAGCTTCTCCATGAGCTCCTCGAAGTGCTGACGCGCGGCATCGTCCATGAAGTCGTAGTGCTGGAGGCTCTGCACCTGACCGGCGAGGTCGTCCGGGAGGAGGTCGAGCTCCATCCCCCGCTCCTGGGCGAGGTTCTCGACGATCTCCTGGCGCCGGGGGTCGCCCGACTGCCGGGCCTCCTCCATCCGCCGGTCCATGCCGGCGCGCTCCTCCTCCACGACCTGCTGCAGCTCCTCGGCGATCTCGTCGTACATGCCGCCGAGGTTGCGGTTCTCGAGCTCCTGCCGCCGGCGCTCCCGGAGCCGCTCGAGCATCTCCCGCATGCCCATCAGCTCCTCGCCGTTGCGGTCGCGGAAGCCCTGCTGGAGCATGCGACGCAGCGCGGCGTTGAGGTCGCCGTGGTACATCAGCTCGTCGGCCATCTCGTCGAGCAGCGCGTCGGCGTCGAGGTCGAAGCCGACCTGGGTGCCGTCCCACGCGGAGTACCGGAAGGCGGGCCCCTCACGACGGTTCCGACGACTGCGCACGGGTCGAGGGTAACCCTCCCGGCCGCGCCGTGCGGCGGCGTTCGCGGGCCTATCGGTGCGGGTCGGCGAGGTGGGCGAGGAGGAACGGCAGGTGCCGGTCCCGCAGCTGCTCGCGCCAGGACCACCACTGGTGCGCGCCGTCCGTCTCGCGATACCGGAGCCCGGCGCGGTGCGGTCGCGCCCGCAGCGCCGCGACGAAGGCGCGGTTCGGTGGCAGGAACACGGCGTCGAGGGTCTGGGTGAAGCACAGCGCGGCGGCGTCGGAGCGCGTGCACCGCGACGCGATGTCGATGACGAGCGGGGTGCGGTCGAGCCGGTCGGCGTAGGTGATCGGGTGGTTCTGCTCGTAGTACGGCCCACCGGCCGGTCCGAGGCCCGGCAGGGTCAGCGCGTCGAGGTTCGCCGACATGCCGCCGGCGGCGCCGAAGGTGTCCGGGTGCTTCCCGGCGAAGAGCAGCGCGCCGAGACCACCGTTGGACACGCCGTCGACGCCTCGTCCCCTGCGTGACGCGATCGTCCGGAAGCGGGCGTCCACGAAGGGCACGACGTGGTCGACGACGTAGGTCTCGTTCCGGAAGGTCCCGTCCTGCGCGTCGTACCAGAGGCCGACGTCGCCGTCGGGCATCACGACGATCGCGGCGTCGGCCGCGCGTCGGGCGATGCGCGCGTCCATCAGCGCACGGATGCGGCCGAACGTGACCGCGTCCGCCGCGTCGCCTCCGCCGCCGTGGAGCAGGTAGATCGTCGGGTAGCGCAGCCCGCTCGTCGCGTAGCCCGGCGGAAGGTACACGCAGACGCCGGACGTGAACGCGAGCGTCCCGTCGGGCCGCCGGGGCCCGTCCACCAGCACGCGGGTGACGAGCGAACGTGACGACGGGTGGACCCGGTCGCCGCACGCCCGCGCGGGCGGCAGGTGGCCGGGCAGTTCCGACTGGTTCAGCCCCGCCGCGCCGTTGTCGAGGCGGGCCGGGAGCGGGCGCGCGGCCTCGGCCACGCGGCCGCGGGTGCCGGTCGGGCGCGCGGCCGGGTCCGGACCCGACCCTCCGCACGCCACCAGCACGAGCAGACCGACGAACGCGCCGGCGACCACTCGTCCGGCGCGCCGGTGGCCGGTCACGGTACGAGCACCTCGGCCGGCGCGACCGCGAGGGCGTAGCGGTCGATCGCGAACAGCACGACGAGGCACCCGGCGGACGCGGCGGCGACGGTCCACGGGAGGGCGCTCGCGCCCGTCGAGTCGAACAGCGCGCCGATCAGCGGTGGCAGGACCATGCCGCCGAGCGCGCTCCCGGCGATGCACCAGGCGGTCACCGGGCCCGTCAGCGGGAACGCCCGGTGGAGGTGGGCGAGCATCGTCGGGAACTGCGGGGCGATCGCGAAGCCGAACAGCGCGGAGAGCACGAGCAGCGCCACCGCGACGTCGCCGACGAGCGCGATCGCCACGGCGAGGACGGTCGCGAGGACCCCGGTGACCCAGAGCACCGCGCCGGTGTCCCACCGGTCCCCGCGCCACGCCATCACCAGCCGTCCGACCAGGAATCCGCCCCAGAAGGTGGCGGTCAGCAGCGTGGGCCAGCCCGCACCCAGGTGCAGCTCGTCGGCGTAGGTGGCGATCCAGCCCGCGTACCCGACCTCGAGCCCGACGTAGAGGAAGAAGTAGGCGGCGACGAAGGCGAGCCGCCACGCCGCCGGGGTGGCGCCCGCCTCCTCGTGCTGCTCGGCCGCGCGCCGTGCACCCTCCTCGCGGTCGTGCCGCCAGAGCGCGACACCGACGAGCGCGAGGAGCACGGCGAAGGTCACGGTGGCCAGGTCGAGCCCGTCCGTGGCCCCCACCGACAGGCCGACGAGGAGCGGCGTGGCGACCGCACCCACCGCGAAGCAGAGGTGGAGCGTGTTCATCCGGGACACCAGCACGTCCGGTTCGACGAGCGTCGGGACGACGGTGTTCGCGCTGACGTCCATCGTCCCGGCCCCGGCGCCGATCGCCGCGCCGCACACGATCACCACGGCCAGGGAGGTGGCCACCCCGACCGCCGCCATGGCCACGGCGAGCACCAGGACCGCCACCGCGACCAGGTGCGGGCCCCCGAACCGGCGGAACAACCGGCCGGCGACGATCGACCCGACGAACCCGCCCAGGGACTGGGCGGCGAACACGAGGCCCATCTGACCGACGGTCGAGTGCGTCTGGTCCCGCAGCGTGGGGAGCGCCGGACCGAAGAAGCTCAGCGCCACTCCCAGCCCGCCGAAGGCCGCGAAGTACGGGAGGACGGCCCGGTCCGGGACCCCTCGACTGCGCACGGCTCTCCTCCGCGACTGGGTGGGCGGTGGCTCAGCGTTGCACAATTGGCGCCGTGAAGATCGCGCTCTGGGTCATCGGCATCGTCGTGCTGGCCACCGTCGCCGCCATCGCCGGCTCCGGACGCGGCGGCGACGACGTCGCGTCCGACCTCCCCCGACCCTCGGTGGCGTTCTGCCGGGCGGCCACGAGGTACGACGACGCGATCTCCGGCTCGGACCGGAAGCTCTCGCTCGCCCGGCATGCGGCGATGACGAAGGCGATCGCCGACGCCGCGCCGAAGGACACGAAGGCGGACGCGGTCCTCGTCCATCAGTCGTTCGTGAAGCTCGCGGCGGGCGACCGCTCCGTGGTCGACGACCCGGACGTGAAGGCCGCCATCCAGCACGTCAACCGGCGCGCCGGTCAGGACTGCGGCTGGTTCAAGCGGCAGGGTCTCTGACGTGACGTTCCCCGACGACTTCTGGTGGGGCACCGGCGCGTCCTCGACCCAGTGCGAGGGTGCCGCACCGGCGGGTGACTGGTACCGCGAGGAGCAGCGCGGCACCTACCCCCGATCGGGCGACGGGAACGGCTTCGGTGCGCGGTACGCGGAGGACTTCGCGAACTTCGCCGCGCTGGGCCTCACCCACCATCGCCTCTCGATCGAGTGGGCGCGCATCGAGCCGGAGCCCGGTCGGCGCGACGACGCCGCCGTCGAGCACTACCGCGCCGTGCTCACCGCGGCGCGCGACGCGGGCGTCTCGCCGTGGGTCTGTCTCCACCACTTCACGTTGCCGGGCTGGTTCACCGAGATCGGCGAGGGCGCGTTCCGGGACGACCGGGCCCGGTCGTACCACTGGGCACGCCACGTCGCGTTCTGCGCCGAGACCTTCGGTGACCTCGTCTTCGGGTGGAAGCCGATCAACGAGCCGTTCGCCTACGCCGCGCTCGGCTACCAGCTCGGGGTGCTCCCACCCCGCCGGCGCGACTTCGGGCAGATGCTCGAGGCGTACCGGGGGATCCTGCTCGCCCAGCGCGACGCCTGGCGCGAGCTGCGCGGCGGCGGTGCGCCGGTGGCGACGGTGCACAACCTGTCACCGCTGTTCCCCGTCGACGACTCGGTGCCGGCGGAGCACAACACGCGTGACATCGACCGCCTCATGTGGGGCGTGTGGATGCAGGCCGACCGCGAGGGCGTCATCGAGCTCCCGGGCCGGGCGCCCGAGGTCGTGCCCGACCTGCGCGAGTGCGCCGACCTCGTCGGCTTCTCGTACTACAACGCGAACGCCGTCGGGCGCGACCGTCGCTTCACCCCGTTCCCGCGCGACGCGCGTGTCGGACCGCTCGGCTACGCGCCGTGGAGCGAGGGGCTCGCGCTCGTCCTGCGGCGGCTCGCCGACGAGCTGCCGGGTCGCCCGCTCCTCATCGCGGAGCACGGGGTCGGCACGGAGGACGACGCCTGGCGCGAGTCGGTGCTGCGGGAATCGCTCGGCCTCGTCGCCGAGGCGGTCGCCGACGGGGTCGACGTACGGGGCTTCTTCCACTGGACCGGGGTCGACAACTACGAGTGGACGTACGGCTACGACGTCCCGTTCGGCGTGTTCACCCGCGAGCGTGAGCTCCGGCCGAGCGGCGAGGTGCTCCGGGAGCACGCGCTCGGCGCCTGACCCCGGGTCCCGGGTCGGTCGGGACCTTCGGCCCTGACGCGCCGGGAACGCGTCGCGGACCATGCCGGGAGCCGTTCCCGACCAGGAGTGTCGCCATGATCGCCTCCCCCGCCTCCGTTCCCGACGACCTCGCCGACGGCCGCCAGACCCAGGCCGAGCGCACGTTCTGGCACAAGGCCGCGATCGGCGGCGCCATCGGCGCCGTCGCCGGGGCGCTCTTCTACGCCGCGGTCGTGGCGATCGCCCTGGCCGGCAGCGCGTTCGACATGGGCCCGGCGGTGTGGATCGGCGCCGCGGTCGGCGTCTTCGGTGGCGTGTTCCTCGGCAGCTGGGCCGGCGTGATGGCGGGCCTCAAGGGCCTCGAGGAGACCGAGCACGACCTGATCATGGAGCGCCGGGGCACGAGCCACTGACGCGCCGCCGCTGACCCGTTCCGGCGCCTCGGGACGTCAGCGGATCTCCGGGGGTGGGAGCAGCTCGAGGCTGCCCTCGCCGCGCGCGACCGACTGGTAGTGCCGCGCCGCGAACCGCCAGTGCCGGGCGCGTGACGGGACCCGCACCACGACGTCCTGGTACACACCGAACGCGCGGCTCGGCGTGCCCGCGTGGTCCTGGCGCAGCTCGCACATCCAGGTGCGGACCGTCGCCCGGTCGGGGTCGCCGCCGGCACGCAGCGCGACCCGCACGTTGAGCGCGACGAACTCGAAGAACGGGAAGCGCTCGATCGCGCCGGCGATGAAGTCGCCGATCTCGCGCGGGCCGGTCGTGCGACGCGGCGCACCCGCGCGCAGGTCCAGCTCGACCGGCGCGTCGGGGAGGAACAGCGCGTCGAGCTCCGCCCAGTCGCGCCGGTTGACGACGTCGGCGTAGGCGGCGATCAGGGCGCGGACCGCGACCTCGTCGACCGTGTCGCGCAGCTCGCGGTCCGTGGGCGATCCGACCGGGGGCTCAGCCACGGCCGCGGTAGGTGGCCTTGCCGCCGATCGAGTCCTTGTTGAGCCGCTTCGAGAGGTGCAGGCCCTCGAGCACGAACTCGACGACCGACGCGACCTGGGCGGGGCTCTCGCCGACGCCGAGCTCGGCGAGGACGTCGCGCATCCCCGGCATCGACGTGACCAGGTCGGCGTAGTCGGCGGCGGCCACGTCGGCGCCGGTGTGCACGACGCGCCCGTCCTCGAACGCGGTGACGAGCGACCCGAGCCGCTCGGCCGGCACCGTCGCACGGAAGACCTCGAGCACCGACGTCTTCACGATGCGCTCGAGCACCTGCCCGTCGCGGCCGTCGTCGACGGTCTCGATCTCGATCTTGCCCGACGTGGAGGCGACCAGCGCGTCGAGATCGCTGATGCGCGGGACGACCTCGGTCTCGTGCGCACGCAGCGCCCGCCGGGTCGCGTTGGCGACGAGCGTCTCGTAGTTGGCGACCGAGAGCCGCACCGACACGCCGGACCGCTGGTTCACGTGCGGCGACCGCCGGGCCTGCTGGCTGATCTCCGCGACGATCTCGGTCATGAAGTCGGGGACGCTGACCGTCAGCGACCCCGCCGCGAGCGGGTGGGCCTCCTGCTCGATGACGTCCATCTCGATCTCGACGTCGAGCGGGTAGTGGGTGCGGATCTGGGACCCGAAGCGGTCCTTCAGCGGCGTGATGATGCGCCCGCGGTTCGTGTAGTCCTCGGGGTTCGCGGAGGCGACGAGCATCACGTCGATCGGGAGCTGGATCTTGTACCCCCGGATCTGGACGTCCCGCTCCTCGAGGACGTTGAGCAGCCCCACCTGGATCCGCTCGGCGAGGTCGGGGAGCTCGTTGATCGCGAAGATGCCCCGGTTCGTGCGCGGCACGAGGCCGTAGTGGATCGTCAGCTCGTCGGAGAGGTAGCGCCCCTCGGCGACCTTGATCGGGTCCACCTCGCCGATGAGGTCCGCGATCGAGGTGTCCGGGGTGGCGAGCTTCTCGCCGAAGCGGCGGTCCCGGTGCACCCACTCGATGGGGGTCTCGTCACCGCGCTCGGCGACGAGCAGACGCGCGTGGTGCGACACCGGCGCGTAGGGGTCGTCGTTGATCTCGCTCCCGGCGACGATCGGCATCCACTCGTCGAGCAGGTTGGTGAGCGAGCGGATCATGCGGGTCTTCGCCTGACCGCGCTCGCCGAGGAAGATCACGTCGTGGCCGGCGAGGAGCGCGTTCTCGAGCTGGGGCAGGACGGTGTCCTCGTAGCCGAGCACGCCCTCGACGAGCGGCTCCCCCGCCGCGATGCGCGCGACGGCGTTCTCGCGCAGCTCGTCTCCGACCGGGCGCGACACCCAGCCGGACTCGCGCAGCTCACCGAGGGTCGAGGAACGGCTCATCGGAACTCCACCATTGGGGCGATCGGGGTCACGCGCACCCTATCGAGATGCCGCGGGGCGCGTCGCCGGGCTTCTCAGCGGAGGAACGCCTCGAGCGGGTCCGCCGCCTCGTGCCCGCGACGGTCGAGGTCGGCGATCGCGCTCGTGACGTCGACCCGGGGGACCGGCACCGCCTCGCGCAGGTAGACGAACGCGGCCGCGCTGTAGTCGTCGACGCGCTCGAAGAGGCCGGCGCCGCACAGACCCGGTGCCGGGGCCATCCATCCGTTCCCCGCGAGCGGATTCGTCGAAACGTACGCGTCCCGCTCGACTTCGCGGCCCGCCGCGAAGAGGTGCATGCCGATCTGCTGGATGGTCACGCGGGCCTCGGTACCGAACACGACCGGATCGGGCACGTGCCACCGGTAGAACCCGACGAAGTCGGGGAGACCGACGAGCCCGCCCGCCCGGCCGGGCGGGCGCACGTCGAGCGGCGCACCGCCGTACGGCGCGTGGTGCGCGCCCATGCCCCACGCGGTCCCGACGTAGTCCTCGAGGCCGGTCCCGCAGATGGTGGGCAGGTCGGTGTCGCCGTCCCGGTAGACCTTGACCTCGCCCTCGCCGTACCAGGTGCCCGCGTCGATCGTGCGGATCCCGACGACGCAGCCGAGGAACCGGCCGGGCCCCGGGACGGTGTCGAGGATCGCGAAGTCGCGGCCCATCGTGGTCGGGTTCTCCCGCCGGAAGGCCACGTGCAGCAGTCCGCGGTCGGCGGCGACCGGTCCGAGCGTCACGTCGAGTTGGAAGTAGAGCGTGACCGCGCGCGGCGCGCCGTTCACGAGCTCGACTCGCACGGAGCCGGGGAACGGCATCGGGAAGTACGCGTTGAACCCGCGGCCCTCCTGGATCGCGGTGAGCGCCGACGAGTACGCGCGCGGCCGGCCGCAGGGCGCTCCGAAGAAGTCGAGCAGCGGCACGCTCACCGCGGGCAGCTCGGCGCCGTCGTAGAAGACCTCGAGGACCAGCGCGCGCATCACCTCCGGCGGCGCGGGCGGGACGGTGCACCAGAAGTGGCGGATCGTGCCGGGACCCTCGAGGTCGGCGAGCACGACGCGCTCACCGGCCGCGAGACTCCGGGACGGCGCGCCCTTCCGGCCGCCGGCGGTCGCGCCACCGGCGCCGCGCGCACCGGTCGGGTTCTCGAAGGTCACCGCGCGGGAGTCGAGCTCCGGGTCGATCACGGACGGGTCGGTGAACATCGCGCCTCCGCGGGTTCTCACGTGGTCCTGCCGCAGGCCATGCCACGGTTCTTACACGGCGCACCGACACTGCGCCCATGACCTCCTCCTCGGCCGCTGCGCTCGAACCCGACGACCGTCGGCGGGTCGGGACGCTCCGCGGCGGCCCGCCTCCGCTCGTTCCTCACTCCGGCTCGGGACCTCCGCTCGTTCCTCGGTCCGGCCCGACTCCCGAGGTCGCGTCGGCGCGACGTCCCCTGCTGGAACGACTGGCGTGCAGCCTCGGCGTCTCGCTGGTGACGACCGTCGTGAGCAACGCGATCCTCGTCCTGCTCGCGGTGGTCGTCGGCCTCACGGCCGGGCCCGCCAACGCGATCGGCGTGACCTGCGGCATCCCGCTGTCCTACGTCGGCAACCGCCGGTGGGTGTGGCGCCGCTCCGGGCGCAGCGCGTTCCTCCGCGAGGTCGTGCCGTTCTGGGTGATGTGCCTGGTCGGCCTGGTGGTCTCGACCGCCGTGGTCGGCCGGGTCGGCGCGCTCACCGCCGTGTTCCCGCCCGCATGGCGCGCCGTGATCCTCCCGCTGGCGAACATCGCCACCTTCGGCGCGCTCTGGGTCGTGCAGTTCGTGCTGCTCGACCGCGTGATCTTCGCCCACCGCAACCACCCCGGCCGCACGGCGGCCACCCCCCGACCCGCCACCCCGACCGGCCGCCGCGCGGCCTGACCCAGGAGTCCACCGTGACCAGCACGCTCGTCCCCGATCCCGTCGTCGAAGCCCCTGCGTACGCGCTCGACGACGACGCGCCCGTCGTCGCGCCGCCCGCCCCCCGTCGGGCGGCGCGGCGGCGGCGCGCCCACGATCCGCGCTGGTACCGGCCCGCGCTGCTCGCGCTGCTCGTGGCGACCGCCCTGCTCTACTTGTGGGGCCTCGGCGCCTCCGGCTGGGCGAACCCGTACTACTCCGCCGCGGTCCAGGCCGCGACCCGGAGCTGGAAGGCGTTCCTCTTCGGCTCGACGGACTCGTCGAACTTCATCACCGTCGACAAGACCCCCGCCTCGTTGTGGGTCATGGGACTGTCGGCGCGCGTGTTCGGCGTGAGCTCGTGGAGCATCCTCGTCCCGCAGGCGCTCGAGGGGGTCGCCGCCGTCGCGCTGCTCGTGGCGACGGTGAAGCGGTGGTCCTCGGCCGCCGCCGCGCTCGCGGCCGGCGCGGTCCTCGCCCTCACGCCCGTCGCGACGCTGATGTTCCGGTTCAACAACCCGGACGCGTTGCTCGTGCTCCTCCTCGTCGCCGGGGCGTACGGGATCACCCGGGCGGTCGACGACGGTCGGACGCGGTGGCTCGTCCTCGCCGGGACCGCGGTCGGCTTCGCGTTCCTCGCCAAGGAGCTCCAGGCGTTCCTCGTGCTGCCCGGCTTCGCGTCCGCGTACCTGCTCGCCGGTCCGCCCCGCCTCACGAAGCGGATCGGCCAGCTCGCGGCGATGGGCGCCGCGCTGCTGGTGAGCGCCGGCTGGTGGGTCGCGCTCGTGCAGCTCTGGCCCGCGTCGGACCGTCCGTACCTCGGCGGGTCGCAGGACAACAGCTTCTGGAACGTGCTGTTCGGCTACAACGGCTTCGGTCGGCTCACGGGCTCCGAGACGGGCAGCGTCGGCGGCGCCGGCAACGGCACCGGGCGCTGGGGGGCGACCGGCATCGGCCGGCTCTTCAACACCGAGTTCGGCGGCCAGGCTTCGTGGTTGATCCCGACCGCGCTCGTCCTGCTCGTCGGGGGGCTGGTCCTCACCGCCCGCCGGCCCCGCACCGACCGCACCCGGGCCGCGCTCGTGCTCTGGGGCGGGTGGCTGCTGCTCACCGGCGCCGCGATCAGCTTCGGCGCCGGGATCATCCATCCCTATTACACGGTGGCGCTCGCGCCCGCGATCGGCGCGCTCGTCGCCGGCGGCGGCTGGATCTGCTGGCGGCACCGCGACTCGTGGGTCGGACGGGGCTCCCTCTCGGCCGCGGTCGCGATCGGCACGTGGTGGTCGGCCCAGCTGCTCGCCCGCACCCCGGACTGGGCGCCCGGGCTCCGTACCGCCGTCGTCGTCGGCGGCGTCGGGACCGCGGTGTTCCTCCTGATCCCCCAGCGCTCGGTCCGCGCTTTCACGGTCGCGACGCTCGTCGGCCTCGCCGTGCTGCTCTCCGGTCCCGCCGCCTACTCGCTGTCGACCGCGTCGACCGCACACAGCGGGGCGCTGCCCACGGCCGGCCCGACCGTCGCGGGCGCCATGGGTGGTCCCGGCGGGGCGCCCGGCGGCACGGCGGGTGGCGGCCCGGGCGGGGCGCCCGGCGGGGTGCCCACCAACGGCTCGACGACGAACGGGATGGCCGCCGGCGGGCCCCCGAACGGCTTCGGCCCGTCGGGGTCGACCGTGCCGTCGGGCACCGGCGCCGCGCCGACGACGAACGGGGGCTTCGGCCCGCAGTCGTCGACCGGCGCCACGGCGGGCGGCCGGCCGGGCGGCGGCATGGGCGGACTGCTCGGCGGCACGACGGTCGGCGCGAAGCTCACGAAGCTGCTGCGGACCGACGCGTCGGAGTACCGGTGGACGGCTGCGGCCGTCGGTGCGAACACCGCGGCGAGCTACCAGCTCGCCAGTGACGAGCCGGTGATGGCGATCGGCGGATTCAACGGCAGCGACCCCGCGCCCACGCTCGCCCAGTTCGAGGCGTACGTGAAGGCCGGGAGGATCCACTGGTTCATCAGCAGCGGTGGCACGGGCGGCCCGGGCGCCGGCTCCGGCACGACGAGCTCCATCGCCTCCTGGGTGCAGTCGCATTTCGCCGGCCGCACCCTGGACGGCGTCACCCTCTACGACCTGACCTCACCGACGACCGTGTGACGGCCGCTCCGCCCGGCCGGGGACACCCCGGCCGGGCTCCGACCGGGAGCTCAGCGCGGCAGCTCGGGATACCGCCGGCGCAGCTCCGCGGCGAACGAGTCGACCAGCGGGGTGCCGGCGCCGAAGTACCAGGCCTCGAACGCCTCGGCGAAGAGCTCCTGGCAGTTCGTCGTCGCGTAGGCCGACAGCTGCTCGACGAGCGCGCGCCGGGCGGGCTCGTCGGCCGGGGTCCGCGGCACCACCGCGGGCTCGATCGACGCGAGGCCGAGCGCGGCACCGAGCGCCCGCCGCCACTCCGTCGTGTCGCTCAGCGCGCCGAAGCTGCCCGCGTCGTCGAGCGAGTGACCGATCTCGTGGGCGACCACGGCGTCGATCGCGAGCCACGCGCTGTCCACCCGGCGCGGCGCGCGGAACGCCGACCGGCCGGCACCGTCGAGGCGCTGTCGCACCCGCGTGACCGCGGCCCGGTCGACGTACCACGGACTGAGCGCGATCGACGCGCCCGCGTTGCTCCCCGCCACGTGCCCGATCGCGGTCCGTTGATCGGGCACCGCGAACGTGATCGACGGGATCCGCGCCGCGACGGGCCCGAGCCGGAGACTCACCGCGAGGACCGTGTCGACGGTCGCGGCCACCGACTCGGTCATCGTCGTCGGTCCGATCGGTGCGATGACCGTGACGGTGATCCCCGCACGCGTCGCCACGACCGGTCGCAGATCGTCGACGCCCGACGCGAGCCGTCGCACGCCGCGACGCCAGGCCGACTCCCGCCGGACCGTGACGTCGGTCCCCGGCAGGTAGCGGTCGAGGGTCTCGGCGACCGGAGTGCCGGTGAACCGCAGGTCGGCCCGGAGACCGCCGTCGTACCCGCACGCCCGGGCGCGGTCGCGCAGCAGGCCGTCGCGTGCCCGCAGGCGGGTCGCGCCGGTCCGGGCCCGCTCGGACCCGACCCGGTCGAGCACGCGCGCCGCCTCGTCGTCCACGAGCGGGTACCGGAACGGCTCGACGACGAGCACGGGGTCGTCGCCCGGCACCGTGTGCACCCGCGCCAGCGGTCCGTCGGCGTCGTGCACCTCGACCGGAGCGTCCACGGTGCAAGTGTGGCCCGGGGCCGCCGGCGCCCGGACGGCGCGCCCCGGGCGGCGGGACACCGGGTGGGTAGCCTCGGCCGCCATGCCCGAGGCGCCGAATCCGTCCCCGCGCGACCTGTCGGGCCAGTGGCGGGTGCACGTCGAGGACGGCGATCTCGCCCGCCGGTTCCTTGAGCCCGGCTACTCCGACGCCGACTGGCCCACGATCGACGTCCCGGGCCACTGGCGCGCCAACCCGCTCTTCGCCGACACCGACGGGCCGGTCCTCTACCGCCGTCGGCTCGAGCCCGCGCCGCTCGCCGAGGGTCACCGCCGGTTCCTCACCTTCGACGGAATCTTCTACTTCGGCGACGTGTGGCTCGACGGCCACTACCTCGGGGCCACGGAGGGCTACTTCTCGCCCCACACCTTCGAGGTGACCCGCTTCGCCGCGACCCCACCGGACGAGCACACGCTCGCGGTCGAGGTCGCGAGCCCGAAGCAGTCCGACCGCACCGCCAAGCGCACGGTCACCGGCGTGTTCTCCCACTGGGACAACCTCGATCCGGACTGGAACCCCGGCGGGATCTGGCGGCCGGTCCGCATCCGCGACACGGGCCCCGTCCGCATCTCCTGGCTCCGGGTCCTGTGCACCGAGGCGAGCGAGGCACGCGGCCAGTTGCAGCTCGACGTCACGCTCGATCCCGGCGAGACCGTCCCCGACGCGCCGGTCACGCTTCTCGCGACCGTCACGGACTCCACGGGCCGCACGCTCGTCGAGCAGGAGACCGACGTCGACCTCGCCGCCGGCGGCACCACGCTCACGGTCCCGGTGACCGTCGACCACCCCGACCGATGGTGGCCGTGGCGGCACGGCGGCCAGCCGCGGGTGCACGTGGAGGTGCGCGCGCTGGTGGACGGGGTCCGCAGCGACCATCGCCGGGTGACGACCGCGTTCCGCACCGTCGCGGTCCGCGACTGGCAGTGGTGGGTCAACGGCGAGCCGATCTTCGTGATGGGCGCGAACCACGGGCCCACGCGCATGGCGCTCGCCGAGGCCACGAAGGACGAGCTGGCGCGCGACGTCGAGCTCGCCCGGCTCGCGAACCTCGACCTGCTGCGGGTGCACGCGCACGTCACCCGTCCGGAGTTCTACGACGCCGCCGACGCCGCGGGACTGCTGCTCTGGCAGGACTTCCCGCTGCAGTGGGGCTACGGCCGCGGCGCCCGCAAGCAGGCCGCCCGCCAGGCGCGGGACATGGTCGACCGGCTCGGGCACCACCCGAGCGTCGCGATGTGGTGCGCGCACAACGAGCCGCTGGCCGTCGCCTTCCAGCCGGGCGAGCCGATGACCGCCGGCCAGGTCGCGCGCGTCGGGGCGAGCATGTTCCTGCCGAGCTGGAACAAGGACGTACTCGACCGTTCGGTCACGCACGCGATCCACAAGGCGGACCCGACCCGCTTCGTCGACGTGCACTCCGGGATCCTGCCGGGCGTCGGCAGCCTCGGCACCGACAGCCACTTCTACTTCGGCTGGTACCACGGCGAGATGGACGGACTCGCGCCGGCGCTGCGGGCCGTCCCGCGCCTCGCACGCTTCGTGTCCGAGTTCGGCGCGCAGGCGGTGCCCCCGACCGACGACTTCATGGAACCCGAGCGGTGGCCCCTCCTCGACTGGGACCGGCTCTTCGAGCGCCACGCCTGCCAGAAGCGCCGGTTCGACGAGTACGTCCCGCCCGCCGCGTTCGCCGACTACGACACGTGGAAGCTCGCGACCCAGCGGTACCAGGCCGCGCTGATCCAGCTCCAGGTGGAGGACCTGCGCCGGCTGCGGCTCGCACCCACCGGCGGGTTCTGCCAGTTCTGCTTCGCCGACGGCCACCCGTCGGTCACGTGGTCGGTTCTCGACCACCGGCGCATCCCGAAGGTCGGATACGCGGCGTTGCGCAGCTCCTGCCGGTCGGTCCTGCCGATGCTGGAGCCGCGCGAGGGCCTGGTCCACGTGGTGAACGAGACGCGCGACGAGCTCGCCGACGCCACCGTCGAGGTCACGATCGACGGGCGGACCCGCACGTTCACGGGCACGATCGCCGCCACCGGCGTGACCTTCGTCGGGCGCGTCCACCTCGACCACCGGACCGGTGAGGTCACGCTGCGGCTGCGCCATCCCGCGGTCGGGACCGTCGAGCACCGCTACGACGACGTGCTCGACTGGCTCCGGGTCGTCCACGACACGCCGTAACCGGTAGGTTCGCCGCCGCTTCTGCGCAGGATCGAAGGAGGCGTGAGCGGCGATGACAGCCACGCAATCGACGGCACCGGCCGGGCAACCGGCGCCCGTCAACCCCCAGAGGAACACCGGCCACCCGGTCCTGCGCTTCTGGCGCTCGGCCGTGGGCAAGAAGTGGGTCATGGCCGTGACCGGGATCATGCTGCTCGGCTTCGTGCTGGCCCACATGGTCGGGAACCTCAAGATCTACCTCGGGGCCTCCCACATGAACGCCTACGCAGAGTGGCTCCGGACGCTCGGGGAGCCCGCCCTGCCGCGCACGGTCCTGCTCTGGGGCATGCGGATCGGGCTCGCGCTGGCGTTCGTGTTCCACATCGTGAGCGCGGCCCAGCTGACCCGGATGAACCACCGGGCGCGACCGACGAGGTACCAGGCGCCCCGGGACTACGTCGCCGCCAACTTCGCCTCCCGCACCATGCGCTGGACCGGCGTCATCGTCGGGCTGTTCGTGATCTTCCACCTGCTCGACCTCACCTGGGGCGGCACGGGCGAGCACTTCGTACGGGGCAACGCGTACGAGAACGTGATCCACAGCTTCCAGCGGGTGCCGGTGGCGATCGTCTACATCCTCGCCAACATCGCGCTGGCGATCCACATCTTCCACGGCGCCTGGTCGATGTTCCAGAGCCTCGGGTGGAACAACCCGAAGTGGAACGACGCCCGCCGCAAGTTCGCGATCGCCTTCGCGCTCGTCATCGGCATCGCCAACGTGAGCTTCCCGCTCCTCGTCGTCACGGGAGTGGTCGGCTGATGAGCGAAGCGGAGAACACCATGACCTTCAGCCGTTCGGACAGCGAAGCGTGGCCCCGAAGCGCCGCCCGGCCGTCAGGCCCGGCGATACGGCGGCCCGCCCCGAAGGGGCAGGAGCGGGTTCGATGATTGGAACTCTCGATTCCCACGAGCCCGACGGCCCGATCGCGGAGCGGTGGGACAAGCACAAGTTCGAGGTCAAGCTCGTCAACCCGGCGAACAAGCGGCGCTTCCACGTGCTCGTGGTGGGCTCCGGTCTCGCCGGCGCGAGCGCCGCGGCCACGCTCGGCGAGCTCGGCTACCGGGTGACGATGCTCACCTTCCACGACTCGCCCCGGCGCGCCCACTCGATCGCCGCCCAGGGCGGCATCAACGCGGCGAAGAACTACCGCAACGACGGCGACTCGGTGCAGCGCCTCTTCTACGACACGGTCAAGGGCGGCGACTTCCGCGCCCGTGAGGCCAACGTGTACCGCCTCGCGCAGGTGTCGGTGAACATCATCGACCAGTGCGTCGCGCAGGGCGTCCCGTTCGCCCGTGAGTACGGCGGCCTGCTCGACAACCGCTCGTTCGGTGGCGCGCAGGTGTCCCGCACGTTCTACGCCCGGGGCCAGACCGGCCAGCAGCTGCTGCTCGGCGCCTACCAGGCGCTCGCGCGGCAGGTGCACCTCGGCAACGTCGAGCTGCACAACCGCACCGAGATGCTCGACCTCGTGGTCAAGGACGGCCGGGCCGTCGGCGTCGTGGCCCGCCACCTCGTCACCGGCGAGGTCAAGTCGTTCAACGCCCACGCCGTCGTGCTGGCCACGGGCGGCTACGGCAACGTCTTCTTCCTCTCCACCAACGCGAAGGCGAGCAACGTCACCGCGGCGTGGCGCGCGCACAAGCGCGGCGCGCTGATGGCGAACCCGTGCTTCACGCAGATCCACCCGACCTGCATCCCCGCGAGCGACGACTTCCAGTCGAAGCTCACGCTGATGAGCGAGTCGCTCCGCAACGACGGCCGCATCTGGGTGCCGAAGTCCGAGACCGACACCCGCTCCCCCGACCAGATCCCCGAGGACGAGCGCGACTACTACCTCGAGCGCCGGTACCCGGCCTTCGGCAACCTCGTCCCGCGTGACGTCGCCTCCCGTGCCGCGAAGCGCGAGGTCGACGAGGGTCGCGGCGTCGGGCCGATCAAGAACGGCGTGTACCTCGACTTCGGCGCCGCGATCGACCGGCTCGGCCGGCACGTCATCGAGGAGCGCTACGGCAACCTCTTCCAGATGTACGAGCGCATCACGGGCGAGGACCCGTACGTCGTGCCGATGCGCATCTATCCCGCCGTCCACTACACGATGGGCGGGCTCTGGGTGGACTACAACCTGATGAGCAACCTGCCCGGGCTCTTCGTGCTCGGCGAGGCGAACTTCTCGGACCACGGCGCCAACCGCCTGGGCGCGAGCGCGCTGATGCAGGGCCTGGCCGACGGCTACTTCGTGCTCCCGGCCACGATCAACGACTACCTCGCCCCGCTCCTCGGCGACGCCCCGGTCGGTCTCGACGACCCGGCGTTCAAGGAGGCCGAGGCGAACGTCGCCGACACCACCGCCCGCCTGCTCGGCGTGAACGGCACCCGGACCGTCGACGACTTCCACCGCCAGCTCGGCAAGATCATGTGGGACGAGTGCGGCATGGCCCGCAGCGCCGAGAGCCTCGACCGTGCGATCGCCGAGATCCCGAGGCTCCGCGAGGAGTTCTGGAACGACGTGCGCATCCTCGGCGACGGCGAGAGCTTCAACCAGAGCCTCGAGAAGGCCGGTCGCGTGGCCGACTTCCTCGAGTTCGGCGAGCTGCTCGTGCGCGACGCCCGTCACCGCGACGAGTCGTGCGGCGGTCACTTCCGCGTCGAGTACCAGACCGAGGAGGGTGAGGCCCTGCGGCGCGACGACGAGTTCGCCTACGCCGCGGCGTGGGAGTGGAAGGGGCCGGACTCCGACCCCGAGCTCCACAAGGAGCAACTCACCTTCGAGAACGTCCACCTCGCCCAGCGCAGCTACAAGTAGGGAGGCCGAACGATGGATCTGACCCTGCGAGTGTGGCGCCAGGCCGGCCCGGACGAGCCCGGCCGCTTCGAGACCTACGCGATGCCCGGCGTGAGCGAGGACATGTCGTTCCTCGAGCTCTTCGACGTGCTGAACGACAAGCTCACCGCCGAGGGCGAGGAGCCGGTGGCGTTCGACCACGACTGCCGTGAGGGCATCTGCGGCTCGTGCGCCATGATGATCGACGGGCGGGCGCACGGCCCCGAGCTCGGCACCGCCACCTGTCAGCTGCACCTGCGCAAGCTGCGCGACGGCGCCGTGATCACCGTCGAGCCGTGGCGGGCGGCGGGCTTCCCGATCATCAAGGACCTCGCCGTCGACCGCGCTGCGTTCGACCGCATCGTCGAGGCCGGCGGCTACATCACCGCGCCCACCGGTGCGGCGCGCGACGCCAACGAGATCCTGGTGCCGAAGGAGGCCGCCGACGCGGCGATGGACGCCGCCGCCTGCATCGGGTGCGGCGCCTGCGTCGCGGCGTGCCCCAACGGCGCGGCCCAGCTGTTCACCGCGGCGAAGTACTCACACCTCTCGCTGCTCCCCCAGGGTCAGCCCGAGCGCTACACGCGGGTCGTGGCCATGGTGGAGGAGATGGAGCGGTACTTCGGGTCCTGCACGAACCACGGTGAGTGCCAGGAGGCGTGCCCGAAGGAGATCTCGATCGACTTCATCGCGTTGCTGAACCGCGACTACGTCAAGGCGCAGTTCAAGAACACCCGCCTCACCGGCCAGAAGCGCTGACGCCGCAGGCCCGCCGGGCCCTCCCCGCTTTGCGCGCGCAATACGCGACGGAAACGTCGCGTTCCGCGCGTCGGAACCGGTTCAGGGCGTGACGTCGACGGGCCGCGGCGGTCAGTACTCGACGATGGGGACGATCTTGCCGCCGCGCCAGTAGGGCGTGCCGTTGACCCGGGGCGCGCCGCCGAACGGGTGCAGCGCGCCGTCGAGGTCCATGACGTAGCCCCGCCCGGCCACCCAGTCGGTGACCATGATCCGGCGGGCGACGTCCTGGCCGGGCCAGTAGCCGGAGCCGGTGGCCGCGACCGCCTTCCCGAAGTTGTGGATGCCGCCCCACCGGTCGAGCGTGTAGCCGCTCGTCGGGTCGGACGGATTGAGGATCACATCGACGGCCATGCCGTGTTCCACGTCGTCCTCCTGCGTGGGTGCTTCCTGGAGACAGGGCTTGTTGTGGTTGGCGGTCGAGTCGTCGACCGCCACGGTCGGTGCGCAGTTGCCGACCACGAGGACGGCGGGGTCGCACGACACCAGCCGGCACGCGATGCGGCCGACGGTGGCGACCTGCTGGTTGCACTGCCCGTAGCGGAACTGCGTGCACCCGGCCTTGCGGTTGTTGCAGTCACCCTTGGCGCAGCCGCAGCCCCACGGGGCGTTCGAGCAGCTGTCGGGGCAGATGCGACCGGAACCGCAGTGGCAGGTGGCGTTGCAGTCGATGTAGTAGCGGGGCCCGGAGCAGTACGACGACCCGTCGGCCTTCCACCAGCCGGCCGCGAGCGTCCCGGGCGGGCACGCGTTGAGACCGGTCAGCGTGCAGCAGAACTCCGTGTAGCCGTCGCAGCAGAGCGAGCCGCACTGGCACGACGACCCGGAGCAGTTGCAGATCGCGGCGTACGCCGTCCCGGGCCGGAGCGCGAAGTCGGTGGGTGCGACCGCGACGGCGGTCGAGACCATGGCCGTGCGCTCGAGGAAGGTCCGGCGCGTGATGTGCCGCCCGATGAACGCCGCGGCGCGGTCCGCGAGGTGGACGCTCACCGGTGGGTCCTCAGCGCGGTCAGCTGCGGCACGACGGTCATCGCGGCGAACGCGGCGTAGGCACCGACGCCGACGAGCAGCAGGAACGGGAGACCCGCGAGCGGGAGGTCGCCGTATCCGTCGACGAGCCCGGCGGCGCCACCCGCGGTCATGGCACCGATCGCGGCGACGACCGCGCCCAGGTCCAGCACGACGTGCAGCGGGCTCGGGGGAGTGTCGACCCGGCCGAAGCAGCCGCAGCTGCCGATGGGGAGCCGCCGCGTCAGCGCCACGAGGACGAAGCCGGTGAAGGCCAGGTAGGACAGCGCGACGGCCGCGGCGAGCACCGGCGCGCCCGTCAGCGCGGCTGCGACGGCGACGACCGCCTCGAGCGCACCGCCGACCCGGACCGCACCGCCCGGGACCCGCAGGCCCGCGCCCCGCAGCGCCCCGACCGTGGTGACCGGGTCGATCGCCTTCGCGAGGCCGGCCGCGCCGAGCAGGACGCAGGCGACGAGGAACGGACCGGACCACGCGCTCATCAGGGGACGGAACCTACCGGGTCGGACCCGGGTCGAGCGCGACGCCGGCGAGCACGCGGTTGACCATGGGGACGAGCTTGTGGCGGTGGGCGTGCGAGCCGAGCACCACGTACAGGCAGAACGCGCGGCCGGACTCCTGGAAGAACGCCTGGTAGGCGCTCTGGCCGGGGATGCCCCGGCGGCAGTTGTACGGGTCGAACTCACCCGGCGCGGGTGCGGGCAGCCCGACGGAACGGAACAGCGCGGTCCCCACGGCCTCGGGCCCGTGCTCGAAGAGGACGACGAACACGTCGCCGTCGCCCATGAGCTCGACGGCGCCGCTGCCGAAGTCGCCGCGGTCGTTCGGCAGTCCGAAGTTGGCGACGTGGAGCACCGGTCGCGCCTGCAGCGTGCCCACCCGGGTGCCGGTGGCGGAGACCGCGAGCTGGGGTGTGCCGTCGCGCCGCACCGAGATGCGCCCGTCCCAGCCCGCGGGCAGGCCGACGCCGATGCCGTGGGCGCGCAGGTCGGCCATCAGAGCACCACCGCGGCCAGGAGGACACCGGCGGCCAGGGCCTCGACGAGGACGGTCACGGCGCGGAAGTTACCGTCCCACCGGTCGAGGCGCCCGACTCGCGCGGCGAGCTGGTCGGGGCCGGTGACCCGCAGGCCCCCGAAGAGGGGGAGCGCCCGGGCCAGCCCGAACGCGAATCCGATCGCCGCCCCTGCGAGGGTCGATCCGCTGAGCAGGGCGGCGGCCCCGGTCAGGTACACGGACGCGGTGGTCACGATGGTGACCACGCCGAGCCCGAGCTGGAACCCGAAGCCGAGGCCGTACACCCAGCCGCGGTACTCCGACAGCCAGTCCTCGTTCACCTGGCGGTGCCACGACGGGATGCGCCGCTCCCGCCGGTCGACGAGCACCGCACCGACCGCGAGGAGCCCGAGGGTCCCGGCGCGGACCGCGACCGCGACGCCGCTCAGCGTCACCTGCCCGAGCAGCCCCAGCGCCGTACCGACGAGCACCCCGCCCGCCACCGATCCGATGACGTACGCCGTCGCGGTGACGGCGAACCGTTGTCCCCGTGCCCGCTCCCCGAGCGGGCTGATGCTCGCGAGCATCGACTCACCTCAGGGTGACCACGTGCTGCGCAGGCCTGCGATCACCGCGACCAGCAACGCGACCGCGGCGAGGACGATCACGAGTCGCCGGCGTCGGGACCCGATGCGCCGGCCGCCTCGGGACCACCCGTGGCCGGATAGAGCCGCGGGTCGCCGGGCTCGATGCCCGCCTCCCGCAGCGCGTCGTCGGCACGCGACTCGCGCTGACGGTCGGCCAGGTGGCGCCGGGCGGCACGCGCCTGGCGCGACGCGGCCCGGCGGCGGCTCGCGGCCAGCGCACCGTCGTCGACCGAGTCGTCCACCATCTCGCGCACCCGCTGCCAACTGGTCGCGGTGCCCTCGCCCACCACCGCGCCGCTCCGGCCGTCGACGTAGACGAAGTACGGCGACCCTTCGACCTCGTAGGCCTCCCACGCCGGCGTCGACATCACGACCGTCGTGTGCTCGGTGGTCAGGCGACGGATCGCGGCGACGTTCTCGTCCTCGGGGCTCATGGTCACGACGACGAGCCGTGCGCCACCGGGCACGTCGCGTCGCCGCTCGCCGAACGTCTCCCAGAACTCCCGGCAGGTGAGACAGCCGCTCGAGAGGAACGCGAGCAACGTCGGCTGCTCCGCACCGAGCACACCGATCGCGACCGCGTCGCCGTCGGGCGACACGCCGGTGAGGTCGGAGGCCTCCGGGCTCGGACCCCGCGGCGGCTCGCTCGGCGCCACGCCACCCCGGTCGCGCACGCGCGCCGCTCCCGCCGCGCCGGGCGTGCCCTCGTGCCCGAGGCCCGCGTCGTGGAGGGTGCGCAGGATCTCGGCGTGGGAGCGCAGCAGGCTCACGACGAGCACCACCAGGAGCGCCACCACCACTGCGAGCACCACGACCACCGCCGTCACGGCGGGTCAGCGTACGCGGGCGTGACCGCCGGACTTCAGGCGAGCGCGCGCTCGAGGTCGGCGAGCAGGTCGTCGACGGACTCGAGCCCCACCGAGAGGCGGATCAGCGCCGGATCGACCTCCAACGGCGATCCGGCGGCCGACGCGTGCGTCATCCGGCCCGGATGCTCGATGAGCGACTCCACCGCGCCGAGCGACTCGGCGAGCGTGAAGATCTCGGTGCGGGCGACGATGTCGAGCGCCGCCTCCTCCCCGCCCGCGGCGAGGAAGCTGACCATCCCGCCGAACGCGCGCATCTGGCGCGCCGCGACCTCGTGGCCCGGATGTGACGCGAGCCCGGGGTAGCGCACCTGCGCGACCGCCGGGTGGGCATCGAGCATCGCCGCGACCGCGTCCGCGTTGTCGCAGTGCCGGTCCATGCGCACCGCGAGCGTCTTGATGCCGCGCAGCACCAGGTAGCAGTCGAAGGGTCCCGGCACCGCGCCCATCGAGTTCTGGAGGAACGCGATCTGCTCACCGAGGACGTCGTCCGCGGCGGCGACGAAGCCGCCGACCGTGTCGGAGTGACCACCGAGGTACTTGGTGGTCGAGTGGACGACGAGGTCCGCGCCGAGCGCGAGCGGCTGCTGCAGGTACGGCGTCGCGAACGTGTTGTCCACGACGAGGCGCGCACCGCCGGCGTGCGCCGTCGCCGCGACCGCCGCGATGTCCACGACACCGAGCGCGGGGTTCGTGGGGGTCTCGACCCACACGACGCGCGTCCGGTCGGTGACCGCCGCGGCGAGCGCGTCCTGGTCGGTCACGTCGACCGCGCTCCACGTGACCCCCTGCTCGGCGTAGACCCGGGCGACGAGCCGGAACGTGCCGCCGTACGCGTCGAGCGGGAGCACCACGTGGTCGCCCGGGCGCACGAGCGCCCGCAGGACCGCGTCCTCCGCCGCCATGCCGCTCGCGAACGCGAGACCGCGCGCCGCGCCCTCCAGCGACGCGAGGCACTCCTCGAGCGCGGCCCGCGTCGGGTTGCCGGTGCGGCCGTATTCGAAGCCCGCGTGCTTGCCGACCGCATCCTGGGCGAACGTCGTCGCGAGGCTGATCGGCGTCACCACCGCACCGGTCGCGGGATCCGCCGGCTGGCCCGCGTGGATCGCCCGCGTCTCGAACTTCCCGCTCACGGCCCCTTCGGGGCCGGGCCGCTCGGGCCCCGTTCGGCCAGGTGGACGGGGGTGCTCGGGAGTCGAGGCCTCACTCTCGTTCCCGCTCACGTTCTCGTCGCGGGTCACGCCAGGCCCTTCGCGGCCAGGAAGCCGAGGAGGTCACTGCGGCTGAGGAGACCGACGGGATGGCCACCGTCGAGCACGAGCAGGGTGGCCGACGAGTCGAGCGCGCCCACCACCTTCGCCACCGGCTCGCCCACCCCGATCATCGGCATCGCCGGGCTCATGACGTCGCCGACCGGGCGGTCGAGCACGCTCGGGTCGCGGAACGCGCGGTCCATGAGCGCCAGCTCGTCGAGCATGCCGCTCACCTCCTTCGCCGCGAGCGGTGGCTCCTTGCTCACGGCCACGACCACCTGCGACACCCCGAGGTCCCGCATCAGCGCCCAGGCCCGTCGGGCCGGCTCGTCGGGCGTCACCAGCACGAGGTCGGGGATGGCGTCCGACTTGGTGGCGAGCACGTCGCCCGCGCAGTCACCCTCGCAGCGGATGAAGCCGAAGTCCATCATCCACTCGTCGTTGAAGATCTTCGACAGGTAGCCGCGCCCCGAGTCGGGCAGCAGCACCACGACCCGGTCGTCGGGACCGAGCTCGGCGCCGACGACCAGCGCGGCGTGGACCGCGGTGCCGCCGGACCCACCGATGAGCAGGCCCTCCTCGCGGGTCACCCGGCGGGCGGCGGCGAACGACTCGGCGTCGGTCACCATCACCGTGCGGTCCACGAGCGCGGGGTCGAACGTCGTCGGCCAGAAGTCCTCGCCCACGCCCTCGACCAGGTACGGCCGGCCGGTGCCGCCCGAGTACACCGACCCCTCCGGATCCGCACCGACGATCTGCACGTCCGGGTTCATGCGCTTCAGGTAACGGGCGATGCCCGTGATCGTCCCGCCCGTGCCGATCCCGGCGACGAGGTGGGTGACGCTCCCCTCGGTCTGCTCCCAGATCTCCGGGCCGGTCGAGCGCTCGTGCTCGATCGGGTTGTTCGGGTTCGAGTACTGGTCGGGCCGGAACGAGTTCGGGGTCTCACGGGTGAGCCGGTCCGCGACCGAGTAGTAGGAGTCCGGGTGCTCGGGCGGCACCGCGGTGGGGCACACCACCACCTCGGCGCCGTAGGCGCGGAGCAGCGCGACCTTCTCCGGGCTCATCTTGTCGGACATCACGAAGATGCACCGGTAGCCGCGCTGCGCCGCGACGATGGCGAGCCCGACGCCGGTGTTGCCCGACGTCGGCTCCACGATGGTGCCGCCGGGCGGCAGCAGCCCGTCCCGCTCGGCTGCGTCGATCATCGCCACCGCGGGCCGGTCCTTCACGCTGCCGCCCGGGTTGAACTGCTCGAGCTTGGCGACGAGGTCGCACGCCAGGTCCCGGCCGACGCGGCCGAGGCGCACCATCGGGGTGTGCCCGACGAGGTCGAGCAGCGAGTTCGCGATGAGCGGACGATCGGCCACGGACCGACCGTAGCCTCGCGGGAACTTCCTCGGCCCGGGGTTCGTCGGAGTGCACATGCGGACACGACTCGTCATCGCCGGCCTCCTCGTCCTGGCCCTCGCCGCGTGCGGCGGAAGTGCGGGTGAGCACGGTGGGAAGGTGGCGACCCGCGATCTTCCGACCGCCCCCGACGCCGTGATCTTCCGCGTCGACACCCGGGGTGGATACACGACGGTCGAGTCGCAGCTCGCGATCGTCCCGCAGACCACCGTGTTCGGCGACGGGCGCGTCGTGGTGACCGGCCCCACCACCGAGCAGTATCCGCCACACGCGCTGCCGAACCTGCTGACCGGCTCCTTGTCGCAGGCCGAGGTGCTCCGGCTCTCGGAACGGGCGTTCTCACTCGGCCTGTTCCAGCCGCACGACTACGGGCAGCCGGGCATCGCCGACGCGCCGACCACGACCGTGACCATCGGCGTCAACGGCCGGCACGAGCAGGCGGCGTACGCGCTCGACTTCGACGCGGGGCCGGCGCCGGGACTCACCGACGCGCAGCGGGCGGGACGCCGGAACCTGTCGGCCTTCGTGCGGGCGGTCGAGGACGCGGCGACCGGCGTCGCGACCGAGCCGTACTCGCCCACGGAGGTCGCGGTCGTCGTCCGGCGCGTCACCGGGCTCGAGGACGGCGCGGGGGTCACCCCCGGCCGGGCCGACTGGCCGCTCGCCGCCGACCTCGCGACCATCGGCGCGCCGCTCGCGAACCTCGACGGCTACCGGTGCGCGGTGCTCACGGGCGACGACGCGCGGACCGCGCTCGCGTCCGCGGCGGACGTGACGTCGATCACGCGATGGCAGTCGGGCGGTGCGGCGTACAACGTGACGTGGCGGCCGCTGCTCGCGGACGAGCACAGCTGCCCGATCGGTACCTAGAGTCGTCGGCCGTGGGGATCGGCCGGCTGCGCACCGCGGTGATCGACTGTGCCGACCCGGTCGCGCTGGCCGGCTTCTGGGCCGAGGTGCTCGGGACCGGGATCGCGTACGCCGACGACGAGTGGGTGTCCCTCGTCGCCGCCGGTGACGGCCACCCGCGCGTCGCGTTCCAGAAGGTGCCCGAGGGCAAGACCGGCAAGAACCGCGTGCATCTCGACGTGTGGGTGCCCGACATCGCCGCGGCCACCGTCGCGGCCGAGGCGATCGGCGCCACGCGGGTCGGCGACCTCGTGCCGGTCGCGGTGTCGCCCGAGCCGTTCCAGGTCATGGCCGACCCCGAGGGCAACGAGTTCTGCTTCGTCCACGTCCCGGGCTCGACGGGACCCTGATGCAGGAGCACCGGTTCTCCGTCGACCTGCCCGCCCCGCCCGCCGAGGTGTGGGAGATCTTCTGGTACCGGGGCCCCGACCGTCCGCAGCCGCCGCCGGGTTCGGGGACGCGCATCGACATCCTCCACCCCGGCGACGAGACCGGCGAGGGACTCGTGCGGCACTGCACGTTCCCGGTGCCGAAGGTGCTGCTCTCGGGCGGCGTCGGGCAGTCGTGGGAGTGGCTCACGCAGGTGCGGTTGCACGAGTCGTGGCGCTACGACGCGGTCGGCAAGCCGCTGTGGTCGCGCGCCGAGGGGTTCACGCGGCTCGAGGACCTCGGCGACGGGCGGACGCGCGTGCACTTCACCGAGCGCTACGAGTGCTTCAACCCGTGGATGCGCCGGATCGGCATGGAGCGGTGGGTGCACGGTCGTATCTCCCGTGACAACGACGCGATCCTGCGCGCGTTGGAGGGCGGCCTGAAGTGGCACCGCCGCCGGCGGGCGCGCGCCGCGATGCCGATCGCGCCCGGGACCACGCCGGTCGCCGGGAGCGGGATCACGCCCGAAGCCGCGGCCTCGGCGTCCCAGCCGCCGATGGACGCCACCGACGAGGGCTGAGCCGGTCCTCGTTCGCCCGGGCTACTCCTCCCGGAGGATGGACGCCGGTCGCAGTCGCGCGGCCCGCACCGCCGGGAGGGCGGCCGATCCGCCGGCGACCACGAACGCGCCGAGGACGGTAATCCCCACCACCGCCCACGACGCCGCCGGATCCGTGGCGACCCCCAACGCGTCCGCGATCCGCTCCCAGACGAACCGGCCGAGCACCAGGCCGCTCGGGATCCCGACGACGAGACCGACCGCGGCCACGATCGCGGCCTGCCAGAGGACCGAGCCCACCACCTGCCGGCCGGTGAAGCCGAGCACCCGGAGCAGCGCGAGATCCCGGCGCCGACGACGCACCGTCACGATGAGCGCGAGGCCGAGAACCACCGCCCCGATGACGGCGAGTATCGCAGCCAGCGTGCGGGGCAGCGACTGCACCTCCCGCAGCCGGGCCACCTCGGGGGGCGGCGCCGGCGTCGACACGTCGAACCCGGCCGCACGCAGCGCCCGGAGTCCCGCCTCGCGGGACACACCCGGGCGGAACCGCACGACGACGCGGCGGAACGCGTCGTCGGTCTCACCGAGTCCGAGCGATCGCGCCGTCGCCGGCGTGACGAGGAATCCGCTCGCGACGAGCGCCGGGTCGTCGACGGTCGGGAGCAGCGCCTCGCCGACGACGGTCATCCGACGCGACCGGCCGGAGCCCGTCAACGTGACGTGGTCGCCGGGGCCCACCCCGAGCCGCGCCGCGCTGTCGGCACCGAGTGCGATCTCCCCCGGCGCGCTCGGCACCGACCCCGAACGCGTGACCGGGGAGATGGACCCCCGAACCGGCTCGACCGCCGCACCGCTCCCGTCGGACCGGCCGTCGAGCAGACCTTCGAGCTGTGCGTGCACGACGGCGATCCCGCCCACCGCCGGGATCTGCTCGAGCCGAGCGACATCGCGACGGACCGTCTCGTCTCGACCGTGAGAGACGGTCGCGTCCCACGGAACGCCGTAGCGCGCCGGATGGCTCACGAGCCGTCCCAGCCCGGCCGCGAACCCACCGACCGCGACCACGCCGGCGATCGCGACGGCCACCCCCGCCACGGCCGACCGCACCGGCACGAGATCCCGGCCGTGGCCTCGCGCCGTGGCGAGCCGAATCCCCGTGGCGGGAACGGGCGGGAGTGCCGCGAGGGAGACGCGGGACCGCGGCGTGCGCGGCCGGGCGACGTCTGATCGGCCGGCGACGCGCCACGCCACGAGTGCGCTGACCAGTCCGACGAGGACCAGCACGATCGCGACGCCACCAGCGAGCACGGCGCCGTCGAAGGACCAGCCGGGATCCGGCTCCGCGCGCCGGGCGAGCCCGATCGGCATGAAGGGCGACCATGCCGACGCCAGCCCGAGGGCGCCCACGGCGCCGAGCCCGAGCGCGGGCGCCACCGCCAACAGCATCGCGGTCGCCCGCTCCCGCCGGGTCGCGCCGAGTCCGCGTAGGACGTCCAGGTCGGCCACGGATCCGGAGGCGTGCCGCTCGACCGCCTGAACGACTGCGACCAGCCCCGCGATCGCGGCGACGAGCGCGAACAGGCGAAGACCGTCGACGATCACCGCGATCGAGTCCTCGACGGGGGCGGCAGAGAACAACGGCGTCGGATGCGACGACACATCGGCCTCGGGGACGGCCGACCGCGACCATGCGCCGAACGCATCCGGGCCCCCGCGGAGCCGCACCACGGTCCCCTCACCCACGACCGCGATGCGCGGACCGTACCGCTGGACCCAGGCCGGGGTCAGGTAGATGAACTGGAGATCCCGGTCACGGACGGCGAGACCCGCGGCGCTGCGCGAGATCCCGACGATTCGCAGCGTGAACCGCGGACCCTTCGCGACCGGTGGACCGCTGTCGACCGAGGCGGCGTCGCCGCGCGCGACCGAGACGAACCGCATTCGGTCGCCGACCGCGAGGCCGTTGCTCCGCGCGACTCCCTCGGGGATGACGACCTCGTGCGGCGCGCCCGGGTCGGCGCGCCGGCCCGCCAGGATCAGCGGCCGCTCGATCGTGCGGCCGAAGGCATCGTCCCGTGGCTCGATGAACGGGAAGAGGTCGCGGTTCCCTACGAACGCGATTGCGGCGATTGCGAATCGAGCCGACGCGGCGACCCGCCCATCGGCCACCGCGGCGCGTTGGCTCGGACCGCTCCCGAACACGGCGGCGTCCATCGCGAGCGTCCGCTCCCGCAGGCGCTCGTAGGCGGTCGCCGCCCGCTGCGCACCGGCGAGCGTGGCCATCGTGGCCCCACCGGAGAGGGCGATCAGGAGCGCGAGGCCCATCAGCGTGCCGATCCGCCGTCGCGCATCCGCCCGGCTCCAGATCAGCAGCGCCCGCATTGCCCGCCCCTCGTGCCCATCGGTGCACTCTCCCCGGCCCGGCCGCCGAGGCCCAGGGTGCTACCACACCCCGCAGGGGCAATTTCTGCACCGCGGGGTCGGTACGCTCCGGGCCACGGGTCGTCGAAGCGGGGGGACGGTCGATGCCGGCACCGATCGGTCGGAGTCAGCGCACGCGATCGATCGCGGTTCTCCTGCTCGCCCTCGTCGCCACCTCCGCGTGCTCGTCGTCGAGCGGCTCGGGCGGTGCTCCTCCGACCCGGGGCGACGCGACGAGCACGTCGACGACCACCGCGACGATTCCCGACTCCCCTGCGCCGCCCTGCACGACCGATGCCGCCACGGCGGCGATGACCGCCGGCAACCGCGCGCTCGGGATCGTGTGCGGCCGCGGCTGGGCGTCGGGCCCGTACAGCACTGGCATCATCGAGGCGGCGTACCTCGCGCAGGCCGACGGCCCGGCCTGGCGGATCCTCGACTCGTCGGAGTTCGCGCGGGCCTGCGGGCGGGGCAACCCGTTGCGGATACCTGCGGACGTGCTCGCCCAGTCACCGTGCGGCGTGAGCTGACGCCCGCGACCTCGACGCGTCGGCCCGGCACCCAGGCGTTCCTCGACGTCGCCTGAGCAAGCGTCCGGGCGCTGACCCTCGGAACGCGACGGCGACTGCCCGGACCGGCGGCCGCTGGTTCGACGATTCCTCGGCGTCAGGGCTCTGACCATCGGGAATCGACGGTGACGTCCCGGACACTGCTTCACCGGCACTCAGACCGGGCGGCGCCAGACGAGCGAGTAGCGCCAGAGGACGCGACGGCGGTACTCGACCCCGGGAAGCGTCGCCTCCGCGACTCGCCGGCAGTCGGTGAACGTGAGCGGGGGCGGCCAGCACATCGGCGCGGTGTGCTCCCACAGTCCCTTCGTGCGCTGGTGCCAGCGGGTGCCGACCGCACCGGCCAGATCGCGCGGGAGGTCGATCGCGCGCCGGGAGCGCGCGATCCCGATGACCGCGAGCACGCCGCCGGGGCGGAGCAGTGCACCGAGCGCGCGCAGGCCGTCGACCATGTCGACGTGATGGAGGGTCGCGACCGAGACCACCGCGTCGAAGGTGCCGGGCGCGAACGGTGCGTGGAGCAGATCGCCACGGACGTACGCGACCGCCGGGTCGATCGCCCGGGCGCGCGCCAGCGTCGCCTCGTCGCGCTCGAGTCCGACGACCGTCGCACCGGCGCGGGCGATCGCCCGGGTGAGCACACCGTCGCCGCTGCCGACGTCGAGCACGCGGCGACACCCGCCGATCGCGTCGAGCAGCACCGGTTGGTAGTGGATGTTGTGGTTCCACTTCCCGGCGTCGGGATCGGTCACCCCGGTGACCGTACGCGGCGGCGACGCCGCCGTCAGGCCTTCAGGTCGCGCACCGCTGCGTAGCGGTCACGGACCTCGGCCGCCGCGTCCTCGGACGCACCGGGGACGACCTCGTGTCCCCGACCGAGGTTCCAGGCGTCCTGGACGTCGGCGAGCGGGCGACCGGTCGCGAGCGCCGCGGCCTGGACGCACGCACCGAGCGCGACGAGCTCGGCGGCGTCGACGAGTGTGACCGCGCGCTGCGCGAGGTCGGCGATCACCTGCGGGTACGCCGCACTGTGCGCCCCGCCGCCGACCACGAAGCAGCGGCCGTCGACCGCGACCCCGGCGGCGCGCAGGGCGTCGAGTCCGTCGAGCAGCCCGCACGCCACGCCCTCGTACGCAGCACGCGCGAGGTCGTCGCGCGTGGTCCCGCTGCGCAGGCCGGTCATCGTCCCGGTCGCACCGGGCCGGTTCGGCGTGCGCTCGCCGTCGAGGTACGGGAGCAGCGTCGTCCCGTGCGCGCCCACCGGCGCGGCGACCGCGAGCGCGTCGAGCTCCGCGTGGTCGGCGCCGAGCCAGCGCCCCACGGTGTCGGTGACCTTCGTCGCGTTGAGCGTGCAGACGAGCGGGAGATACCGACCGGTCGCGTCCGCGAAGCCGGCGACGTGACCAGTGGGGTCCGCCGTCGGCGTGTCGCTCACCGCGAAGACCGTGCCCGACGTGCCGAGCGAGATCGCGACGTCACCGGGACGCAGACCGAGACCGAGCGCAGCCGCCATGTTGTCGCCGGTACCGTGGGCATCCGCCGGCCCGAGCACCGACGGGAGCGCCGACGACCAGTCGAGGTCGCGGTCGATGATCGCGAGGAGGTCGTCGCGGTACGACCCGCTCGCCGGCGACCAGTATCCGGTGCCGGACGCGTCGCCGCGATCCGTCCCGTACTCCCCCGTCAGCTTCCACGCGAGCCAGTCGTGGGGGAGCATCACGCGCTCGATACGGGCGAACACGTCGGGCTCGGTGCGATGCAGCCACGAGAGCTTCGTGACGGTGAATGCGGCCACCGGCACGGAGCCCACCGCCTCCGCCCATTCGGCGGCGCCGCCGGGAAGCTGCTGCAGGAGCCAGCCGGCGTCGGGCGCGGACTCGGTGTCGTTCCAGAGCTTCGCCGGCCGCAACGGCTCGCCCACCGCGTCGGTGACGACGAGTCCGTGCTGCTGCGCTGCGACCGACGTGGTCACGACCTCGTCGTCGTGACCGGCCTCGGCGCGCGCCGCGGTGAGCGCGTCCCACCAGGCCCGGGGGTCCTGCTCCGAGCACGGGGGCGTGGTCGGCGGGTGCGGCGCGCGACCCGAGCCGACCAACGCGCCCGTCTCGGCGTCGCGGACCTCGACCTTGCACGACTGCGTCGACGAGTCGACGCCGGCGATCAGCGCCATCGCGGCGCGGCCCGGCCGTTCCGACGCGCGAATCGCGCCGTTTCCGTCGCGTATTGCGCGCGCAAAGCGGGCGGGGTCACGGGTGGGATCACCGGATGCCGAGGAGGAGCTCGGTCACGAGCTGGTCGAGGCGCTCGTGGCCGTAGCCACGGCGCGCCATCCCGTCGACGTCGAACTCCTCGGCGCGCAGGTCGGCGAAGCGGGTCTCGGGCGGCTCGGGCAACGTCGGCTCGCCGAGGCGGTCGACCATCGCAACCTGCAGCGCCTCCTGGATGTCGTCGTCGACACGGAACTGCGCGGCCTTCTCCTTCAGGATCAGGTACGTGCGCATGCAGCCACGCACGAAGTCCCACACCCCGTCCTCGTCCTCGACTCGGTAGGCGTGCGCGTCGAAGTGGCGCATCCCGCCCCACTCCGAGTCCTCGAGGAGACGGACGAGGTAGAACGCGTCCTTGATGCCCTCCGAGCCGAAGCGGAAGTCCTGGTCGTACTTCGACGGCACCTGACCGTTGAGGTCGATGTGGAACAGCTTGTCGGCCCACAGCGCCTGCGCGACGGCGTGGTGGAAGTTGAGCCCGCTCATGGTCTCGTGGGCGAACTCGGGGTTGAGGCCGACCATCTCCGGATACTCGAGCTCGTGGATGAACGCGAGCGCGTGGCCGACCGTCGGCAGGAAGAGGTTGCCGCGCGGCTCGTTGGGCTTCGGCTCGAGCGCGATCTCCATCGCGTAGCCCTGCTCGGTGATGTACGCGCAGCAGGCATTGACGGCCTCGGCGTAGCAGTCGAGCGCGGCCGGGACATCCGTGGCGGCGTCGCACTCCACACCCTCGCGGCCGCCCCACATCACGTACACCTGCGCGCCGAGCTCGGCCCCGAGGTCGATCGCGTCGAGCGTCTTGCGCAGCGCGTACCGGCGCACCTTCGGGTCGTTGGCGGTGAACGCGCCGTCCTTGAACACCGGCTGGGAGAACAGGTTGGTGGTGGCCATCGGCACGCGCAGCCCGTGCTCCTCGAGCGCCCGCCGGAACCGGCTCACGATCTGGTCCCGCTCCGCGGCGGAGGAGCCGGGCGGGACGAGGTCGTCGTCGTGGAAGTTCACGCCGTACGCGCCGAGCTCGGCGAGGCGGCGGACGGACTCGACCGGGTCGAGTGGTGGGCGCGTCTCGTGGCCGAACGGGTCCCGGCCGCGGTTGCCGACGGTCCAGAGTCCGAAGGTGAACAGGTCCGTCGGGCGGGGGTCGAAATCCATCCCCGATGACTAGCACTCACCTCCGGCGCCGTGCGGCCCGCCGACGCTCTGCCCGGTTCGGACCGTGGTGACGCGTCGTGGCGCGGGTGGTCCTTCTCGTCCGCCAGGGCGCATCCGGCTCCCGCGACACGACCTCGATCGCCGCGATCAGACCCGGCGGATCTCCTCGCCAGCGGTAGAAGTGGGTCCACATCGCGCAGAGTCCGTCCTGCAATCGTTCGGGAGTCACCGCACGGAACGCGAGGCGGAGCTCGCCGAGGTCACACGTCTCGCCTGCCCGGAACACCTCCCCGGCGACGATCGCGTCACCGAGACGGTTGAGCATCTGCGTCCCCAACTCGGGTTCCGCGTCCACGAGCACCAACTCGGGGTGACTGATCGACTCCTGGAGACCGACGGTGTACACCCACGGCGCCTCGCCCGAGACGCCCTGGACGAACCAACCGTGGGTCGCGATCAGATGGTCACAACGCTCGAACATGTCCTCGTAGGAGGATCCGTCACAGATTTCGCACATGTCCGCAGTGTGCACCGGGGGTGTGACTCTTCCCTCGGGCGGACCCGGTCAGGTCACCTTCGCGATCGCGATCATGGCGCCGACGAGGGCGAGTTGGCTCGTGAAGAGCCACAGCATGAGGCGGTGGAGGTCGGCGATCCGACCCTCGGTCGTGCCCATCCGCTCATGGAGGCGCTCCAGGTCGTGACGGGTGGCGAGATCGGCCCATCCCGCCGGCGGGAGGTGGGCCATGAGTGCGTCAGCCACGTCCGCTCCCAACTTCTCAGTAGCTGCGCAGTCGAGCTGCGCCGGTTGCTGTCGACTCGAAGGGCATGTGAAGCCGTCCTTGGTCGTGGACGGAGCAGTGCATCAGGGCGAGACCCGAGTACATCTCGTGTCGTGTCCGCTCGTCGATCGCCATCGTAGGGCTCCGTGATCAGGGTCCGGTTCGGGGCGGGGAAGCCGAGGGGAAGTGCCGGAGCATCGCACGGCTCTGCGACACCGTCTTGCCGGTCGGTGGGGGCGACGGGCAGGCTCGCGCCATGGCCACTCCCGAGATCGACGCCCTGCTCGCCCGTGCCCAGCGCGAGATCGACGCCGGGCTGCTGCCCAGCTGCCAGATCGCCCTCGCCCGCAACGGTGAGCTCGAGGTGTTCGAGACCTACGGCGACGCGACGAGCGACACGCGCTACATCGTGTTCTCCGCGACGAAGGCCTTCGTGGCGTCGCTGGTGTGGCAGCTGATCGGCGAGGGTCTGATCGACGTCTCGAAGCGGGTCGTCGACTACATCCCGGAGTTCGCACCCAACGGCAAGGACGTCATCACCGTCGAGCAGGTGATGCTGCACACGAGCGGGTTCCCGTACGCGCCGATCCCGGTCGCGGACATGCGGACGCGTGAGGGCCGGGTCCGGCGCATGGCGCAGTGGCGGCTCAACTGGGAGCCCGACTCCACCTACGAGTACCACCCCGAGTCGGCGCACTGGGTGCTCGTCGAGATCGTGGACCGGGTGACCGGCGGCGACTACCGCGACCTCCTGGAGGAACGCGTCACCCGCCCGGCGGGGATCGACCACCGCGTGCTCGGCGTCACCGACCCGGCCGCGACGGTCGGCGAGGTCGGTGAGGAGGCGACGCCCGACGAGCTCGAGGCGGTGCTCGGCGTGCGCGAGCTGCCGATCACCACGGTGACGCCCGAGGGGCTGATCACGCTGAGCCGGCCGGACGCGACCCCGATCGGCCACCCGGGCGGCGGCGGCGTGATGACCGCGGCCGACCTCGTCACCTTCTACCAGGCGCTCCTGCACGACGACGCCGGCCTCTGGAAGCCCGAGGTGCTCGCCGACGCGACCGGCCGCGTGCGCAACGACAAGCCCGACCGGTGGACCGGGGTGACCGCGAACCGCGGTCTCGGGGTCGTCATCGCGGGTGGCGACGGGAAGTCGAACCTGCGCGGCTTCGGCCACACCAACTCGGCCGCCACGTTCGGCCACAACGGCGCCGGCGGCCAGATCGCGTGGGCCGATCCCGAGTCCGGCATCTCGTTCGCGTACGTCACGAACGGCCTCGACGCGCACATCATCCGCCAGGGCCGGCGCGGGATCGCGTTGAGCAGCCTGGCCGCGGTCTGCTGATCCGCGGCCCGGCGACGGCCCGGTGACCGGACGGAGCACGAGCGGAGCCGCCGCGGGATCGCCGACGGGTCGCTGACACGCACGTCAGGAATGCGCGAGGCTGCGCCGGGTATGGGTGCACTCGACGGCATCAGGATCCTCGACCTCTCGTGGGGCATCGCCGGCCCCCTCGGTGTGATGCTCCTCGCGGAGCAGGGCGCCGACGTGATCAAGGTCGAGCCACCCGGCGGCGACCCGTTCCGCGCGTACAGCGGCTACGCGGTGTGGAACCGGTCCCGCCGGTCCGTGACGATCGACCTGAAGCGGGCTGCGGGACGCGAGGCGTTCGCGCGCCTCGTCGACGACGCCGACGTGCTCGTGGAGACCTTCCGGCCGGGCGTGACCGACCGCCTGGGGATCGGGTACGAGGCGATGCACGCGCGCAACCCCCGTCTCGTCTACTGCTCCTGCCCGGCGTACCCCGAGGGCCACCACCTCGCGGACCGGCCCGGCTACGACGCGCTGGTCCAGGCGAGCAGCGGCCAGCAGTGGGAGCAGCCGGGTTGGCGCATGGGGCCGATCTTCCTGCACATGCCGATGCCGTCGATGGGCTCGGCGTTCCTGATCCCGAGCGGGATCCTCTCGGCGCTGATCGCCCGCGAGGACACCGGGCGCGGCCAGCACGTGCGGACGTCGCTGTTCCAGGGCGCGCTGCTCTACACCACGCAGATCTGGCAGCAGGTGGAGAAGGCACCGGCCGCCTTCCACGACCTGATGGGCAAGAGCTACCCGCCCGGCATCCACCAGCAGATGCTCTTCGAGTGCGCCGACGGGTGGGTGCACACGAGCGTCATGAGCGGGCTCACGCCCACCGAGAGCCAGGACCACCTGCTCGGCCTCGCCGACGCACCCGAGCCGTACGAGTTCATGTCGCTGCCGCCCGAGGAGCGCGAGGCGTTCACGGTGCGCCGGCGGGAGGCCTACCGCGGGCACGCGCGCGACGCGCTCGTCGAGAACTTCCAGTCGCACAATCACGCGATCGAGGCGGTGATCACCGCGGAGGAGGCGCTCGGCGCCGGCGGCCGGCCGCATCCCCAGCTCGTCGCGAACGGGATGGTCGCGACGGTCGACGATCCCGAGCTCGGGCGCACGACCCAGATCGGCGTCCCGATCAACCTGCACGGGACCCCGGGAGCGATCCAGGGACCCCAGCCGCTGCCCGGCGAGCACACCACCGAGATCCTCGGGGTGCTCGGCTACTCCGACGACGAGATCGCCACCATCACGGGAGGGGCGAGCTGATGGGCGCACTCGACGGCGTGGTCGTGCTCGACTTCGGCCAGTACCTCGCGGGCCCGTTCGGGCCGATGGTGCTGAGCGACCTCGGCGCCGACGTCATCAAGATCGAGCCGGTGACGGGCGACGGCATGCGCCTCGCGGGCAAGCCGTTCTTCGGCTGCCAGCGCGGCAAGCGCGACATCGCCCTCGACCTCAAGTCCGAACGCGGTCACGAGCTCGCGCTCGAGCTCATCGCGAGGGCGGACATCGTCCACCACAACATGACGGCCGGCGTGGCGAAGAAGCTCGGCATCGCGTACGAGGACGCGAAGCGCGTCAACCCCGACGTCGTCTACTGCAACACCTGGGCCTACGGCCTCGAGGGACCGCTCGCGCACTTCGGCGGGCTCGATCCGCTCTACCAGGCGTCCGCCGGCCTCGAGTACGAGGCCGGGGCGGTGCACACCGGCAACGCGCCGCTCTACTACCGGTTCGGGATGTGCGACGCCGCGAACGCGATGCTCTCAGTGGTGGGCAGCCTCGCGGCGCTGTTCCACCAGCGCCGCACCGGTGAGGGCCAGGAGCTCTGGACCTCGCTGATGGACGGCGGCGCGGTCTTCGCGTCCGACGCGCTGCTCGTCGACGGCGAGCCGGTCGAGCGGCCGCACCTCGACCGGGGACTGCACGGCATCGACGCGTGCTACCGCCTCTACGGGACCCAGGACGACGGCTGGATCCAGATCGCCGCGGTGAAGGAGTCCGAGTGGACCGCGCTGTGCGGCGCGCTCGGCGTGCCCGAGCTCGCCGACGACGGACGGTTCGCGGTCGCGGAGCTCCGCCGCGAGCACCGCGAAGAGCTCGAGGCGCTGCTCGCCGAGCGGTTCCGAACCCGCACCGCGCTCTCGTGGAGCCACGCCCTCGACGACGCGGGCGTGCCCAACGAGATCCCGGTCGATGTGCACGGCGGCGACGGTTGGATGTACGACGTCGACAACGTCCGGCTCGGCCTCGTCGCCGAGTACGAGCACCCGCTCATGGGGACGCTGCGCCAGTTCGGGACCCTCGTCGACTTCTCCGACGCGCCGCACACCCCCACCCTGGCGCCACCGCTCGTCGGCCAGCACACCCGCGAGATCCTCGAGTGGCTCGGCAAGGACGCGGACGAGATCCAGGCGCTCAAGGACGCCGACGTCGTGACCTGGCCCGGCGACGAGTACCCCTGGACGGTGTGACCGCGCCTCCGGCCGGGTGGAGCGGTCAGGACGCGACGTCGAGGAGGAACATCGCGGCCTCGTAGCGGCGGGCGTTGACGAGGGCGGTCGCGGCCTCGGTGCCGAAGCGGCCGAGCACGGCCTCGAGATCACGGGTCAGGCGCGCGGCGAGCACCTCGGGGAGCACGAGCACCGCGACCAGCTCGCCCCGGTGGATCAGCGGGACCCCGATGTCGGTGCCGTCGGTCTCGCTGATGGACACGACGGCCCGGCGGCCGGCGACGAGCTCCGCGACCGGCGCCGCCATGGCGGCGAGCGCCTCCGGATCGTGCACGGGCTCGAGCCCGCCGTGCTCGTCCCGGGCGAACAGCAGACCGTGGTCCCCGCCGACGAGCCCACGACCCTGGTCGACGATCGCCGTGAGCACCCCGTCCAGGTCGACCGAGGCGTGGACCGCGCAGACCGAGTCGAGCACGAGGCCGGCGGTCAGGAGGTTGCTGGCGATGTCCGACTCGAGTGCGACGAGCTGGTCCCGGCGGTCCTCGACCTTGCGCAGATGCCGCTCCTGGTCGAACGCGTAGACGACCATGGCGACCCCGAAGCCGACCGTGGCGAGGCGGGCGAGGTCGCGGTCGATCCAGCCGCTGCCCGTGCCGAGCTGGACGACGCCGGCGGCCAGCAGGACGGCGAACAGCATCCCCACCGCGACGACCAGTCCGACCGCCGCGATCTGGTGGCGGCGGCGGCCGACGGCCTCGGCGCTCGCGATCCCGTCCCGGCGCAGGTTGGCCCGGCGCTGCTCGGTCGCCAGCTCTTCACGCAACAACTCGTCGGTGACCACGTTCCGTACGTTCCTTCCGTCGGATTGTCGGTTCTGTCCGTCTATCGGCAGGCCGTCCGACCCACTTGACCACTCTGCGTATCCGTGGGTGAGCGTTTACCGTTGCCGCCGTGGAGCCGACCGTCCTCGGACCCGACGCGATCGAGGCGGTCGCCGCGCTCGGGGAGATCGCGCTGCTCGATCCGCCGTCGGTGAGCGAGCTCGCACGCGCCTTCGACCCCGCCGACCAGCCCGCGGTGTGGCTCGGCGACCCGGCGGTCGGGGTCGTCGGCGCCACGTGGAGCGGCGACGCCGGGTTCCTCCGCTTCCTCGCGGTCGCACCCGACGCGCAGGGGCGGGGGATCGGCCGGGCGCTCGTCGCGCGCGCCGAGGCCGAGCTGCACGCACGCGGCGCCCGCTCGGTCTCGACCGGTGCCGACGCGCCGTACTACCTCTGGCCGGGGATCGACACCCGGGAGCTCGCCGCGGTCTGCCTCTTCGAACGCCTCCGGTACGCGCGCCGCGAGACGAACTTCAACATGGACGTCGATCTCGCCGCGCTGCCGCCCGACCCCGGAGGGTGGCGGGTCGCCACCCCCGCCGACCGCGCCGCCGTCGCCACGTGGTCGGACACCCACTGGCCGCACTGGCGCGCGGAGATGCTCCGCGGGCTCGAGCAGGGCGGGCTCGTCGTCACCGAGGACGCCGACGGCATCGCGGCCGTGTGCGCGACCGGTGTGAACCGCGATCGCCTCGTCGGCCCCGTCGCGGTCCGCCGGGACCGGCTCGGTCGGGGTGCCGGCGTCGCGCCCCTGCTCGGCGCGCTGCACCGCCTGCGCGACGCCGGCCACACCCGCGTCGAGATCGCATGGGTGGGACCGGTCGTCCCCTACGCGCGCATCGGCGCCACGATCGGGCGGACGTTCGTCGTCGCCCGGAAGGAGCTGCGGTGAACCTCCTGCCCGTCCCCCGCGAGGTGGACCTGAGCGACGAGACGGTGCCGGTCGCCGAGCCCGTCGTCCGGGTCGGTGCCGGCGGGCTGCCCTCCGAAGGCGCCCGCATCACGATCACGGCCGACGGGGTGACGGTCGACGCCACCGACGCCGCGGGCGCGTTCTACGCGCAGGCCACGCTCCGCCAGCTCGCGCGGCTGCACGACGGCCGGCTCCCGATCGGCACGGTCACCGACTGGCCCGACCTGCCCCAGCGCGGGGTGATGCTCGACGTGTCGCGCGACAAGGTGCCGACGATGAGCACCCTGCTCGCGCTCGTCGACCGGCTCGCGGAGTGGAAGATCAACCACCTCGAGCTCTACGCGGAGCACACCTTCGCCTACCGGGACCACGAGATCGTGTGGCGGGACGCGAGCCCGTTCACCCCCGACGAGATCGACGCGCTCGCGGCGTACTGCCGGGCGCGTCACGTGACGCTCGTCCCCAACCAGAACTGCCTCGGCCACATGAACCGTTGGCTGCTGCACCCCGAGTACCTCGACCTCGCGATGGATCCCGAGGGCTACGTGATGATGGGGATGCGGCGGGGGCCGAGCACGATCGAGCCGACGAACCCGCGGTCGCTCGAGCTGGTGCGGGAGCTCCTCGCCGAGCTGCTGCCCCACTTCCCGGACGCGCCCTTCGTCCACGTCGGCCTCGACGAGCCGTGGGAGCTGCCGGCCGAGCGCTTCGACGACTACCTCGCCTGGGTCCACACCCTGCGCGACCTGCCGGAGACCGACGGGCGCGAGCTGCTCGTGTGGGGCGACATCCTGGCGCCGCACCCCGACCGGCTGGGTGAGCTCCCGGCCGGGGTGACGGTGTGCGAATGGGGGTACGACGCCGGGCACCCGTGGGACGCCCGGCTCGGTGCGCTGGCCGACGCCGGCGTCCCACGGTGGGTCGCCCCGGGCACGTCGGCGTGGCTCACGATCCTCGGACGGACGGCGAACATGCGCGCCGACATCGCCGAGGCCGCCGACGCGGCGGTCGCGCACGGCGCCGGCGGCCTGCTCACCACCGACTGGGGCGACAACGGCCACCTGCAGTACCCGGCGGTGAGCGACCCGGGCCTGGCGTTCGGCGCGGCGATGAGCTGGTGCGCGGCCACCAACCGCGGCCTCGACCTCGGTGGCGCGCTCGGGGCCCACTGCTACGACGACCCGACCGGTGAGCTGGGCGAGGTCGTGGTGGGACTCGGTGACGTGCACCGGGCACTCACCCCGCAGGTGTGGAACGTCGCGACCCTGGCCCTGCACCTCTACTACCCCCAGCTCGACATCGGACGGGGGCCGCTGCTCGGCGCGACCGCCGAGGAGTACGACGCGGTGGACGCCGCGCTCGACGCGCTCGTCGCCCGCCTCGACCGGTCCGGCTCCCGGCGACCCGACGCGGCGCTGATCGCCGCCGAGCTCCGCAACTCGATCGCGCTGGTGCGGGTCCTGACCGCCGACGCGCGCGCCCGGCTCGCCGCCGACGGCTCCATCGCGTCGGTCGCCGGCGCCACGCGCGCCGAGCTGCGCACCCGGCTCGAGCCGGTCATCGCGGAGCACGAGCGGGTGTGGCTCGAGCGCAACCGGCCGGGTGGGCTGCGCGAGTCACGCGCCTGGCTCGAGCACCTCGCCGACGTCTACGCGACCGGCGTCGCCGATCGCGGCTGGGCCGGCCCGCAGTAGCTACAGGCCGACGCCGCGCGCGACCGGCCGGCTCCACGTCGCCACCCCCGCCGCGGTGGGCGCGACCGGGTTCGTCGCCCCGACGGCGAACGGGTGGAGCCCGCCGCGGTCGTCGAGCGTGTAGCCGCCGGTGCCGTCGGGCAGCAGCACGACGCCGCGCACCACCGCGGTGCTTGCGCTGAACGCGCCCCGGGTCCCCGGCGGACGCGCGGCGCCGCCGAAGGCCACGCGGCGGAGCGCGCCGGTCGAGGTCACCACGTAGCCGCGCGTCCCGTCGGGCAGCAGCGCGAGACCACGGGCGACGTCCCGGCCGGGCCAGCCGACCGTCGTCGTCGCCGGCGGCGGGGCCGCGCCGGCCCGACCGACGCGGAAGGGGTGCAGCCCACCGAAGCCGTCGACGACGTAGCCGCCCCTCCCGCCGGGCAGCACGGTGACGCCCCGGGCGATGTCCCAGCCGCGCCAGTACGGGCCGCCCACGGCGGCCGGTGGCATCGGCGCGGTGCCGATCGCGAACGGGTGGAGCCCACCGAAGCCGTCGAGCACGTACCCGCCCGTGTGGTCGGGCAGGAGCGCGACGCCCCGGGCGATGTCCCACCCGGGCCAGCTCGGAGCGCCGCGTGGCGCGGCGAGGCGCGGCCCGCCGCCGACCCGGTACCGGTACAGACCGCCGTCGGCATCGATGGTGAGCCCGCCGGTCACGTCGGTGCGCGGCGGGCTCGGCGCGACCACCCGGCCGGTGTCGGGCCCGGTCATCAGCGACGACGGGTCGACGAACTCGAAGTCCGAGCCGCGCAACGCCCCGAGCGTGTGGAGGTCGTCGTTGTCGAAGCGGTCGTCGGGCGCGCCGGAGACGTACCAGGACGATCCGTTGTCGGCGACGATCGCGCCGTGCACCTGCAGCGCCCGGGCGACCACCCGCGCCTGCGGCCCGAGACGCGACAGGTCGGCGCTGCGCTTGAGGCGCAGCCACGCACCCATCGGCGCGGCGGTCGCGTCGGTCACCCCGGCCTGGTGACGGGCCGGCCACACGTACCGGCGGTCGGTGCGGCGCAGCGTGATGCGGATCGCGTGGTCGATCTCGCCCGAGGCGACCTCGTCGTAGCGGACCAGCCCGGGGAGGATCGGCAGGCCGGCGGCGTCGGCGCTGGTCCACGTCGCCGGACGCATCGCGTTGCTCGTCAGATCGAAGACCGCGCCCGACCCCGCGGTCCAGCTCGCCCCGCCGCGTTGGGGGTACGACGACCACGTCTCGTACAGGCGGCACGCGTCGCGGTCGACCACGAGCACGTGGCGGTCGCCGCTGCTCGCGCTCCCGCCCTCGACGGGTGCGTTCGCCGGGATCGGGTACGGACCGGGATCGCTCTCGTCGGCGTAGTCGAAGTCCACCGGGACCTTCGGCTGCGCGCCCGGCACCGTGACGAACGGGATGCCGATCGGGCCACCGTCGTAGAGCCCGGCGCCGAAGTCGGCGTGCACCCCGCTCGTCGCGCCCGCGTTCGCCACGTAGGTCGCCGAGTTCGGATCGGCCGGGAGGGCGTCGACCCGCGCGTGCCAGTACGAGTCGGCCGGGAACATGGGGCAGGTCGGCGCGCCGGGGAGCGACGCGGCGCCCGCGCTCGGCCCGGCCATCGCCGCCACCAGCGCGGCCGCGGTCAGGACGGTCCCCCAGACGCGGCGCATCACCGGGGTATCGGCGTCCGGACCCTCGGACTGGACCGCCGCGACGCGGTTCGGCTCAGGTCGCGGCCGCCGACGCCGTGCGCAGGGCGCGGTAGAGCACGTCGGCGTCGCCGAGCCGATGGCGCAGGTCGCGCTCGAGCCCGCCGACCGGATACAGGTTCTGGGGCGCCCGGGCGTCCTTGTGCGCCTCGCTCGCATAGCGCGGCAGGGTGGCCGTGACGGTCTCGGCGAGCGCGATCGCGTCGACGGGCGCGAGCGACGCGCTGCACTCGCACCGGACCACGCCGGCCCACGGCGCGTCCGGCGCGCCCGGCAGGCGGACGTACCACGAGTGGCGGGAGCCCCGACCCCCAATCGTGAACATCGGCGTGCGGCAGTTGGCCGGGAGGTCGCCGACGAGCAGGTGCAGCTCACGCGGGAGGTAGGCGGTGGCGTGGGTCTTGATCACGCCGACCGCACCGCTGATGTGGGTGCGGTTGGTGACGGGGCCGTCGAGCAGGACGAGGGCGTCGGGATCCACCTCGGCGCGCGCCGCGCCGGCCATCTCGATCTCGACGCGGGCCATCTGCTCCTGGATGGCGATCCAGAGCGACTCGGGGGTCCCGTCGGCGGCGGCGTGCGGCGCGTACGTCACCGCGGCGTGACGCGTCGTGATCGGCCGCATCGCGCGGGACGCGCTGAACAGCCCGCGCCGGACCGCGGTCTGCACCACCTCGGCCTGCGCGCCCGCGCGCACCACGCCGGCGGCGTAGCTCGCGCACACGCCGGGCTCGGACACACCCTCGTCGTCGGTGATCCACACGCGCGCGTCGATGCGCCGCACCCCGTCGACGAACAGGACCTCGGCCACGGCCGCGGCCGTCGCCTCGATCGGTCCCCACGCGTCGGCGGCACACTCGATCTCCGCGTTGACCGGGACCTCGCTCGGATCGAGCTGGGTCTCCACCGACCCGCCGTAGCTCGGATCCCACGGATCGACCGTGAACCTCATCGGACCATCGACTCGCTTTGTCGCCGATTCCGGGGGTCAGGGGCCTGAGAATCGGCGAGAAATGGGGTCATGAGTCGATCCGCTCGACGGTGGCGCCACTGCCCACGCGGCGGACCCGGAACTGCACCGGCACGCGGGCGGCGAGCTCGGGCACGTGCGTGACGATCCCGACCATGCGATCGCCGGCGCCCAGGTTCTCGATCGCGCCGGCCACGGTGTCGAGCGTGTCGGCGTCGAGGGTGCCGAACCCCTCGTCGAGGAAGATCGACCCGAGGCGGTGGTCGGCGCCCGGCGCGAGCTCGGCCAGCTGGTCCGAGAGCGCCAGCGCGAGCGCGAGCGACGCCATGAAGGTCTCGCCGCCCGAGAGCGTCCGCACGGAGCGACGCTCGTCGGCCTGCGTGTGGTCGACGACCTGGAAGTCCCGGCCGTCGGTGAACGCGAACGAGTACCGCTGGTTCGAGAGCTCCCGGAGCCGGACGGACGCGTCGGCCACGAGCCGGGTCAGCGCCTCGGTCACGAGCCAGCGCTCGAAGTGGCTCGCGTCCAGGAGGCGGGCGAGCTCGTTGGCGACCTCGGCGTCGGCGGCCCGGCCGGCGATCGCCTGCTCGAGCTGCGCCCGCTCCTTCAGGTCCGCGTCGAGCCGGTCCCGCCGCTCCTCCGTGACGCGACGTTCGCCGTGCAGCGCGTTGAGCAGGTCGGCGAGCGTGGCGTCGTCGCCGACCGGGAGGTCGAGGGCGCGCGCCGCGGCGATCAGGGTCGCCAGCCGGGCCGCGCGCGCGGCCTCGGCCTCGGTCGCGGTCCGGCGCGTGGCGGTGAGCCCGGCGTCGATCCGCTCGACCTCGGTGACCGCCCACGCCGCGAGCGACTCCCAGCTCGCACCGAGGTCGTCGACCTCGGTGGGCGGGGCGAGCCCGAGCCCGACGAGCGCGTCGCGCGCGTCGCGGAACTCCCGGCGCCGGCCCTCCGCGGCGCGTTCGAGCCGGGCGAGCGCACCGGACGCGGCCTGCTCGGCCTTCCGGGCCGACTGCTCCGCCGCCCCCGCCTCCTTCACCGCGGCCTGGGCCCGCGCGACGGCGTCGAGCGCGGCCGTCACGGCCTCGAGCGAGGGCGCGGTGGCCAGCCGGACGGTGTACGCGTCGAGGTCCCGGGTCGTGCCCTCGACGGTGGACGCCGCCTTCGCACGCGCCTCGGATGCCCGGGCGGCGGCCTTCGCCACCGTGGCCGCCCGCTCGCGCGCCGCGGCGATGTCGGCGATCGCGCCGACCGGGGGGACCGTCGCCACGGTCTGCTCGCAGACCGGGCAGACGTCGCCGTCGTGCAGGTGCTCGCGCACGACGACCGTCGCGTTGGCGGCGCGCGTCTCCTCCAGCGCCGCCTCCGCCTGGTCGCGCGCCGCGCCCGCCTCGTCCTCCGCGACCTGCGCGGCGGCGAGCGCGGCCTGCTCCTCGCCGAGCCGGGCGGTGAGCTGCGCGTGCGTCGTCCAGGCGTCGCGGAACGTCCGCAGGTCGCCGGGGTCGCCCGCGGCCTCCCGCGCGGCGTCCGCCTCCGAGCGTGCGGTCACCGCGGCGGCGACCCGTTCCGACGCCTCCGCCAGCGCGGCGCGGGCCCCCGCCAGCACCTCGGCGTCGTCGCCCACGCCCTCCGGCGGCGCGACGGCACCCAGGGCCCCGATCCGCTGCTCCGCCTGCCGGACGTCGGCCCGCGCCGCGTCGACCCGCTCCGTGAGACCGGCGAGGTCGGTCTCGGCGCCGCGCCACTCGGCCTCGGCCGCGGTGAGCGCCTCGGTCCGGGCGGTCAGCTGCGCACGGGCGTCGGGCGTGGAGGCCGCGAGTGCGTCCAGCCGCTCCCGCTCCGCCCGCACGCGCGCGCCGGCGTCACTGCCGACGGCACGGGCGCGCTGGGCGACCCGCTCGTACACGTCGAGACCGAGCAGCTGCGCGAGCAGGTCCTGACGGTCGGCCGGCTTGTCGTGCAGGAACCGGGCGAACTCCCCCTGGGGCAGCACCACGGCCCGGGTGAACTGCTCGAAGCTCAGCCCGAGCAGCGCGACCACCGCCGGCTCCATCTCCTTGGCCGCCCCGGCGAGCACCGGACCGTCGACCTGCTCGAGGCGCACGTCACGGGTCGTCGCCTTGCCCTTCGCGTCGCGCCGGACGACGCGCAGTGCCACGTACTCGGCCCCACCGAGCTCGAACGTGAAGGCGACACGCGCCTCGCTCGCGAGCGCGTGCACCACCGAGCCGACGAGGCGGCGGTCGTCGTAGCGCGGCACCGACCCGTAGAGCGCGAAGCACATCGCGTCGATGACCGTCGACTTCCCCGCGCCCGTCGGTCCGACCAGCGCGAACAGCTCGACATCGGTGAAGTCGAGGTCGACGGGCTCGGCGAACGGACCGAAGCCCTGCAGCTGGAGCCGGCGGGGCCTCACGGTGACTGCTCGGCGTCGAGCAGCTCGGCGAAGAGCGCGCCGAGCCGCGGATCGTCGACGCCCTCGTGGGCGAGGAACTCGGCGAACAGCTCGTGGGGCGTCGAGCCCACCCGCCGGGGACCCGGCCCGGGCTCGTCGGTGGCCGAGCCACCCAGCACCCGCACGTCGACGACGCGGTCACCGAACCACGTCCGGAGGTCCTCGACCAGCCCGGCCCGGCCCGGCCCCTCGACCCGCACCCGGACCCACGCGTCACCGAGGTCCTCACCGGCGCGCGCCTCGAGCTCGGTGATCGTGCCGGTCAGCGTCACCAGCTCGACGCCGGTCGTGAGCGGCACCTCGCGGACCTGGGCGGGCGTGGTGGCGGTGACGTCGACGAGCAGCACGTGCTTCCCGGCGCCCGCCTCGCCGAAGTCGACCTGGATCGGCGATCCCGAGTACCAGACCGGCGCGCCGGTGGGGACGCGCTGGGCGAGGTGCAGGTGACCGAGCGCGCCGTACGCGAGCGACGCCGGGAACGCCGTGGCCGACAGCCAGTACGGCTCGAACGACGTCTGGGCCGCGCGCTCGCCGCCGCCGGTCCTCCCGTCTCGCACCATGCAGTGTGCGACGAGGAGGTTCACCGCTCCGGGGTCGGGATCGGCGCACAGCGCCGCGACGATCGCGCCGAGCTTCGCCGCGTACTCGCCGCTCGCCGCCGCCGCGTCGAGGTCCATCAGCTCGGCGGCCCGCACCGCGTGGCGCGGCGAGCAGAACGGCAGCAGCGCGATCCGCGCCCGCTCCCCACTCGCGACCTCGAGCTCGACCACCCCGCCGGCCGTGGGGGCGGCGACCCGCCCCCGCACGACGATGCCCATGCGCTCGAACACCGGCCGGATCGCCTCGAAGCGGCCGCCGTGGTCGTGGTTGCCGGCGATCACCACGACGGGCGCGGCCGCCCGCAGCGCGAGCAGCGCGTCGAACACGACCCGATCCGCCTCGGCCACCGGCGACGCCGTCTCGTAGAGGTCGCCGGCGACGACCACGAGGTCGACGGACTCCCGCTCGGCGATCGCCGCGATCTCCGCCAGGACCGCGACGTGCTCGTCGAGGCGCGACTGCCCGCGCATCCCCTTGCCGACGTGCCAGTCGGAGGTGTGCAGCAGGCGCACGACTAGTCCGCGAACGCGGCGAAGGGGTCGGCGTCGGCGGGGTCGGGCGCCCGCTCCTCGGGGCGCGTCGCCCACGCCGGGAACGGGAACTCGACCACGAGCGGCACCGGCAGCTGCGGCTGGGACACGAACATCGTCCCCGGCTTCGCGATCCGCGCCCGCTCGCGGTGCGCAGTGGGGAGGAACCCGTACTCGGGGCGCATCGCCTCGGCGGGGTCGAGCCGGCCCGCGACGCGCAGCGCCGAGTTCGCGATGACCCGTCGCTCCACCTCGCTCGCGGTCTGCTGCGCGCCGACGAGGATCATGCCCAGGCTGCGCCCGCGCTCGGCGACGTCGAGGAGGATCTCCTTGATCGGGCTCGTGCCCTCCCGCGGTGCGTACTTGTTCAGCTCGTCGAGCACGAGGAACAGGAGCGGCTTGCGGGTCCCGGTCTCCTCCTTCTCCTCGAACGCGCGCTTCACCGTCACGCCGACGACGAAACGCTGCGCGCGGTCGGCGAGGTTGTGGATGTCGACCACGGTCACCTGCGCGCCGTTCACCGTGTCGATGGTGCGGTCGTCGCGACGGGGGACGTCGGCGCGGATCAATGCGCCGAGCGCGCGCTGCGACGACAGGAGCCGGCGGACGAACGCGTTGATCGTGCCCGAGCCGACGGCGCGGCCCGCCCAGTCGGACACCACCAGCGGGTCCTCGTCGTTGAGCTTCTCGACGATCAGCTCGACCAGCTGGTGATAGGTGCGCAGCGTCACGCCGTCGATCTGCCAGGCGCCGTCGTCGCCGACCGGCTCCCCGTCGAGCAGGCGGCGCATCACCTGGTGGATGACCATCGTGTACTGCTGGCGCTCGTCCTCGGCGTCGGCGAAGACGAACGGCAGCAGCTCCGACTCCACGAAGTCCTGCAGCGTCCAGAAGAAGCTCGACACGCCGCGCTGGCGGGTGGCGGTGTCGGGGCCGGCGTTGACGTCGCCCCGCTTCGGCGGCGCCTTGATCGCCACGCTCGGGAACGGCGCCGGTTCGAGGCCGAGCTGTGCGTACCGCTCACGCGCGTCGAGGTCGAGCTGGGTGTTCTCGTGGTCGAGGAACAGGAGGTCCTCGCCCTTGACGTTGAAGATCAGCGCCTTCGTGTTGTTGGCCTCCGCGCCGAGGACCCCCGAGCGGAACAACGAGTAGAGCAGGAACGTGGCGTACGTGGTCTTGGTGGCGACGCCGGACACCCCGCTGATGTTGACGTGCGCGCCGCGCGTGCCGTCGAGGAAGTCGACGTTGGCGTACACCGGCATGCCGTCGCGCCCCACCCCGATCGGGAGCTTGCGCTCCATCGCGTCGAACATCAGGGCGTGGTCCCGCTCCGCGCCGATGGCCCGACGGACCGCGGCGCCCGGAAGCGGCGGGACGAACGTCTCGGGCTCCACCCGGGTGGTGGAGATCTCGGCCGCCTCGACGGTCTGGGCGGGCAGGACGCCGTCGGCCACGAGGAAGACGTCGGAATCGAAGCTCGCGCCCTCCTGGCGGGCCCGGACCTGGGTGACGACCCCCGAGAGGGTGACAGGCTCGGCGTCGCCCGGCAGCTCGCGGTCGGTCACCACGACGTCGTCGAGCTGGAGGTACTGGTCGGGAGCGAGCGCGACCCAGTAGGTGAGCGGGGTGCTGTCCTCGGTTCCGATGACCCGGCCGACGGCTCCGCCGGACCCGTCGTGCTCCGCCTCCGCCACGCCGTCGACCGTACCAACCCCGGTGCGCGCCGACGCGGCTGCGGCCTCGTGACGACGTGCGCCCGCCCCGGTCCCCGGATCGGGTCGAACGACCCTGAAGTCGGAGCCCGTCCCGGCCGATGCACGCGGCATGAGGATCCGGATGCTCCTCGGACCGGTCGCGGCCGGGCTCCTGCTCTTCGGTGCCGCGACCCCGGCGCACGCCGCTCCGGCGGCCGAGCTGATCACGCCCGTCGCGCCGGTGGGCTTCACGCCGGCGAGCCTGCCCGGCGGGACGGGCGACGGCTCCTTCGACCTGGACCGGATGGCGAGCCTCGCCGGGGTCGACCCGCCCTCCGGACTCGACGACGTCGGGTGGAGCGGCGCGGCCCGCCTGTGGAGCGGCCCGGGCGGTCAGGTCGCCATGGTCATCGCCGGACGGACCGACGACCCGGCCACGGCCCAGGAGGGGGCGGCCGGGGCACTGGCCGGTGCCCTCGACGTGGACGGCTCGTCGACGTTCGCCAGCTCGCTCCCCGACGTCGACGGGGTGACGGCCACCAGGAACGGGGCGCGTGCGGAGTTCGTCGCGTGGAGCCAGGGGCAGTACCTGGTGATGGCGGTCGCCGCGACGACCGGCGACGACACCCACGCCCTCATCGACGACCTCGTCACCCGTCAGTCGGACTTCCTGCGCACGCGCTACGGGGCCTCGACGGTCGCCAACCGCGCCGCGGACTCCGGGATCGACCCGAAGCTGCTCGTCGGCGGCGGGGTCCTGCTGCTCGTGCTGTTCGGGATCGGGTTCGGCGCGGCCCGCCGACGGCGGTCGGCGACGGAGCCGCCCGCGCCCTTCGCACCCGCGGGCGTCGCCGCGACCGGGCGCGCGGTGGCGGCCCCGGACCCGCCGACCGCCCCCCGCGCCCCTCGCCCCGCGCCGGCCCCGATCCCGTTCGTCCGGGACCCGAAGCCGGCGCCCCCGCCCGTCCCGTTCCGTCCCGGGCGCGGTCCCGGCGGCCGCGCGGTCGCCACTGCGCCGCGGACCGACGCGCCGGCGCCGGCCGGTGGCACCCCCAGCTGGGACGACCGGTTCCCGACCGGGCCGGCGGACTGACCCTCCACACGTCGAGCAGGCTTCGGACTACGGTCCCCGGCCGCTGACGAGAGGGAGGCCGACGTGCTCGAACGGTTCCGGTTGGACGGCAAGACGGCGATCGTCACCGGCGCGGGCCGGGGCATCGGCGCGGCGAGCGCCCGCGTGCTGGCCGAGGCCGGTGCCGACGTGGTGATCAGCTCCCGGACCGCCGAACAGCTGGAGGTGGTCGCCGACGAGATCCGGGCCTTCGGCCGGCGCGCGCTGGTGATCCCGACCGACGTGAACGAGAACGCGAACATCGAGGCGCTCGTCCCGGCCGCGATCGAGGAGTTCGGCCGGATCGACATCGTGGTGAACAACGCCGGCGGCACCCCGCCGCGGCCGTTCCTCGACACCAGCGCCGGCTACCTCGAGCGCGCCTTCCACTTCAACACCACCACGGCGTTCGTGCTGTCGAAGGCGGCGGTGCCGCACATGCTCGAGCAGGGCGAGGGCGCGATCGTCAACATCTCCTCCGCGATCGGCCGGCTGCGCGACCGCGGCTTCGTCGCCTACGGCACCGCCAAGGCCGCGCTCACGCACATGACCCGCCTGATGGCCGCCGACCTCGCGCCCCGGATCCGCGTGAACGGCATCGCGGTCGGCTCGATCGCCACCAGCGCGCTCGAGACCGTGCTCACCGACGACGGCCTGCGCAACGAGATGGTCGACGGCACGCCCCTCAAGCGCCTCGGCCAGCCCGAGGACATCGCGCTGTGCGTGCTCTACCTCGCGTCCCCGGCGGCCGGCTTCGTCACCGGCAAGCTCTTCGAGGTCGACGGCGGCCTCGAGGAGGCCAACCTCGCCCTCGGCCTCCCCGACCTGTAACCCGAGCACCTGGAGAGTCCCGACGATGCGTTGGACCGTCGCGTTCCCGATGTTCCCGGTCGACCACCTGATCCCGATGGCGCGCGCCGCCGAGGAGGCGGGCTTCGACACCATCACGGTGCCGGACTCGATCTTCTACCCGGAGCGCGTCTCGGCCGACTACCCGTACTCGGCCGACGGCGGCCGCTTCTGGGCGCCCGAGACGTCGTTCCCCGACCCGTTCGTGTCGATCAGCGCCATGATCGCGGTCACCGAGCGCATCCGGTTCCTCACCAACGTGGTGAAGCTCGCGATCCGGGAGCCGCTCAGCGTGGCGAAGCAGCTGTCGTCGATGGCCGCGCTCTCCCACGACCGCGTCGGGCTCGGTGTCGGCCTCTCGTGGATCCCGGAGGAGTTCGCCTGGACCCACAACGACATGCGGACCCGCGGCAAGCGGGCCGACGAGATGATCGAGATCCTGCAGCTCGTGTGCTCGGGCGGCGGTCCGAAGTGGGTCGAGTACCACGGGGCGTTCTACGACTTCGACCGGCTGATGATGTCGCCCGCGCCGGAGCTGCCCGTGCCGATCTACGTGGGCGGGCTGTCCGAGCCGGGCTTCAAGCGCGCGGCGCGCCTCGCCGACGGCTGGATCTCGGTCCAGAACACGACCGCGGAGATCACGCACGCGTGCGAGCGGCTCGGCGAGCTGCGCGCGGAGTACGGCCGTGCGGACCTCCCGTTCGAGATCAACGCGCTCCCCACCGACGCGTGGGAGGTCGACGGGTACCGCCGGCTCGCCGACGTCGGCGTCACCGAGATCCAGTGCGTCCCGTGGTACTTCACCGGCAAGGACCCCGACGACCTCCAGAACCGCATCGACTCGCTCTTCTGGTTCGCCGAGAACGTGATCACGACGTTCTGATGGGCGCGCCGGACCAGGTCGGAGCGATCGAGCCCGTCGACGCTCGGGAGGTCACCTTCACCGAGACCGCGGACGTCGTGGTGGTGGGCCTCGGCATCGCTGGCACCTGCGCGGCGATCGACGCGAGCGAGGCGGGCGCGGAGGTGCTCGCGCTCGAGCGCGGGACCACCGCGGGCGGCACGTCCGCGCTCTCCGGCGGTCTGATCTACCTCGGGGGCGGCACCCCGGTGCAGGAGGCCTGCGGGTACACCGACACCGCCGAGGACATGGAGCGGTTCCTCCTCGCCGCGCTCGGCGGGCGCACCGATCCGGTCAAGGTGCACGAGTACTGCGCCGGATCGCTCGCGCACTACCACTGGCTCGTCGGGCACGGGGTGCCGTTCAAGGGGCAGTTCTCCGACGAGCCCAACCGCGAGCCCTTCGACGACTCCGGGCTCGTCTTCTCCGGTGGCGAGGACTCGTGGCCTTTCACCGACATCGCGCCCGCCGTGCCCCGGGGCCACCACCCCGAGTTCCCGGACACCGCCGGCGGGTTCCTCATGGAGTGCCTCGGCGGCGCGCGCGAGCGCACCGCGACGCGCACCGTCACCGACGCGCGCGTCGACCGCCTCGTGGTCGACGACGGCGCGGTCGTCGGGGCGGTCGCGCAGGTCGACGGGAGCACCGTCGCCATCCGGGCCCGCGGCGGCGTGGTCCTCGCGGCGGGCGGCTTCGTCTACAACGAACCGATGGCGGCGCACTACTGCCCGCCGGTCCTGCGCCCGAACCCGGCCTGGCGGGTCGGCCAGCCGAACGACGACGGACGCGGCATCCGCCTCGGGCAGGGCGCCGGCGGCGCGTTGCGCAACATGGACGCGGTCGAGTGCGCACTGCCGATCGGGCCGCCGCACCGGCTCTGTCGGGCCATCCTCGTCAACCGGCACGGCGAGCGCTTCGTGAACGAGGACACCTACACCGGCCGCATCGGCATGCGCGCGCTGCTCGAGCAGGACGGCGAGGTGTACATGGTGGTGAGCGAGGAGATCTTCGAGGTCAACTTCGTGGGCATGCGCCTGCAGTGGGCGGCCGAGACCGCCGAGGAGCTGGCCCGGGACCTGGGCCTGCCCGAGGCCGCCCTCGCCCGCACGATCGCGACGTACAACCGCGACGCCGAGCGCGGCGACGACACCGCGTGGCACAAGGCCCCGCAATGGCTGATCCCGCTCCGCGCGCCGCTCGGCGCGGTGGACCTGCGCGTGGACCGCGACGCGATCTATGCGCCGTTCACGCTCGGCGGACTCGCCACCGACGCGAACGGACGCGTGCTCGACGCCGACGGCACCGCCGTGCCCGGGCTGTTCGCCGCGGGCCGCACCACCGCGGGGCTCGCCGCCGACGGGTACGTCAGCGGCATCTCGCTCGGTGACGGCAGCTTCTTCGGCCGCCGGGCCGGCCGGGCCGCGGCGTCCGCGCGCTGAGCCGCCGGCCGCTCCACTCCCCGATCGAAGAGACATCCAAGATTCGTCCCGGATTCGTCAGGATCGGTGCGGATCGGACACTGAGCCGCCGTTAGGAGGGCGTCCAGCTCCCGCCCCGAGGTCGCTCCATGCGGTCCGCCAACCGATCGTCTCCGGCCCATCCCAGGAGAGCCGCCCGTCCCCCACGCGCGCGCCGACCCTGGCACGCGCGCGGGGACGAGCGTGGGTTCGGGCTGATCGAGCTGATCATCGCGATGTCGGTGTTCACCATCATGATCGGCGGGATCACCGTCAGCCTCGGTGCCGGCTTCGCGCTCGCCCGCAACAACCGCGAGCGGTCGGTCGCCGCCAACCTGGCGTCCGACGAGATGGACGACATCCGCCAGACCGACTTCACGAAGCTCACGGCCGGCTTCACCACGAAGAACGTGGCGGTCGACGGCGTGACGTTCGCGGTCGACCGCAACCTGGAGTGGGTCAACACCAACGCGACGACCGGCGCGTGCGACTCGTCGACCTCGCAACCGCAGGTGATGCGCGCGACGGTCGAGGTGAGCTGGACCAACATGCGCGCGATCCAGCCGGTGCGGACCTCCACCGAGCTCGCACCGCCCATCGGGTCCTACAGCTCCAACCTCGGTCACATCGCGGTCAAGGTGCGCAACAGCGACGCGCAGCCCTCCAGCGGGGTGCCCGTCTCCGTCGTGAACAACTCGCTGGCGGTGAACCAGTCCCTCAACACGACGGACGCGTCCTCGTCGAGCCCGGGCTGTGCGTTCTTCGGATTCCTGACCCCGGCCACCTACACGGTCGGCCTCAACAGCGCCGGCTACGTGGACCGCCAGGGCACGGTCAATCCGTCGAAGTCCGTCGGCGTGGTGGCCGGTCAGATCGCCTCCGTCGCGTTCGACTACGACCGCGCCGCCTCGCTGGCCCTCACCCTCGTCGGCCAGAACGGTGGAACCCCCGCCAACGCGGTCGCAGTGTCGCTTGGCAACACCGGCTACGTGCCCTCCGGGTGGAAGGTGTTCACCGGCACCGGGGCGAGCCGCACACTGTCGAACCTCTACCCGTACAACGACGGGTACGACGCGTGGGCCGGCGACTGCGCCGACGCCGACCCCGAGGGGACCAACGCCAGCGGCGTGGCCTACTGGCCCGGCGCCGCCCGCCCCGACCCGTTCGGCGTCGACCCGAACAACACCACGAGCGGCACGATCACCATGCCCACCGTCCAGGTGAACTTCACGCGCGCCTCCGGGACCTCGGCGGTCAGCCTGGTGGCCGTGCACGCCTCGGGCGATCCCCGGTGCACGTCCGGCGAGACGCTCACGCTCGCGAGCCTCACCACGAGCGGGACGACCACCGTCGCGCTGCCCTACGGCACCTGGACCCTGCAGGTGAGCGGCAAGAGCCCGGTCGGGTCGTGGCCGGTCGTCACCCTCGATCCGCGGTCGGCCGCGACGACCAACGCGAACGTGAGCATCTGATGCGCCGCCGCCGGATCGGCCGGGACGAGCGGGGCGTGACGATGGTCGAGATGGCGGCCACGTTGATGCTCCTCTCGATCGTCTTCGCGTTCGTGTACAAGACGGTCGACACCACCACGTACGCGATCGCCGGGCAGGCCGCGCGTCTCGTCAACCTCGACGAGGCCCGCACGATCATGTCGACGACGACCAAGGACATCCGGACCGCCACCCGCCTCACCGCGGGAACCTCGCCGTTCATCATGGGTCAGGACAAGGAGGTCCAGTTCTACGCCAACCTCAACAACACCACGGGCGGACCCCGCAAGATCCGGATCTACGTCGACAGCTCGAACACGTTCATCTCGCAGATGTGGACGCCGGACGCGAACTCGGTGGCGCCGAACTACACGTACACCGGCACGCCGACACCCCGCTACGTCGGCCGGTACGTGGCCAACGGGTCGACGCCGCTCTTCGAGTACTACGACATCAACGGCACCAAGCTCGCGACGCCGCTGACCTCGGCCGGCCTGCTGGCGGTGTACTCGGTGAAGGTCACCCTCGTCGTCCGCAAGCAGACGACGATGCCGTTGCGTCCGGTCACCCTCGTGAACCAGGTCCGGCTCCCGAACGTCGACTACCAACCGGTGACGGGGTAGGAGGTCCTTTCCGTGCGTGCGCGATCCGACGAGTCCGGCATGGCGATGGTCACGGTCATCCTCGCGATGTCCGTGCTGCTCGCCCTCGCCGTGGCGGCCATCAACTACGGCCTCGGCTCCCAGAACGTCTCCAAGCGCGACCAGGACTCGCAGGCCGCGCTGAACGCGGCGGAGGCCGGCCTCGACAACTACGCGTTCCACATGAACGAGAACGCGGGCTACACCGGGTACAGCGCCACGAGTCCACCCCCCGACGGCAACAAGGCGTTCCAGCAGTACGTGAGCATCCCGGGCGGCAACACGAAGGGGCAGTACCGCTACACCGCGGACACGTCCCGGTTCGGCACCGACGGCACCATCACGCTCACCGCCACCGGCAAGGTCGGGAACATGAAGCGGACGGTGCAGTCCGTGGTCCGGCGCCGCAGCTTCCTCGACTACCTGTACTTCACCGACTACGAGACCCAGGACCCGGCGTCGTACACGGGCAGCCCGTACACCTCCACCCAGGCCCAGACCTACTGCGCGCTCCATTACTACGAGAGCCGCAACAGCAACTGCAACGACATCCAGTTCATCACCGCCGACACGATCAACGGCCCCCTGCACTCGAACGACGCGATCCTCATGTGCGGCTCGCCGAACTTCAACGGCGCGGTGTCCTCGAGCTGGGACACCACCGGCACGCGGTACCGGTCCGGCTGCGGAGGGACCAGCCCGGACTTCGCGAACCCCGGCGACCCGCGGTACGTCCCGGCCCTGGCGATGCCGCCGAGCAACGCCGCGCTCAAGGGGTACACGGCCGCCGGTCAGGGCGGCTGTCTCTACACCGGGCCGACGCGCATCGTGCTGAAGTCCAACGGCCAGATGACGGTGAAGAGCCCGTTCAGCAAGCAGACGAACAACAGCTGCCCCACCAACGGAACGGGCAACCTGCCGAGCAACGGCGTGATCTACGTGCAGAACGTGCCGTCGACCTCCAGCGACCCCAACTACACGAGCGGGTGTCCCTACAACGTGAGCAGCCGGGCCCATCCGCTCGGCCTGCCGATCACGAACGACAACACCACCTACGGCTGCCGCAACGGCGACGTGTTCGTCGAGGGCACGCTGAAGGGCCAGCTGTCGATCGCGGCCGACAACAACATCGACGTCACGTGGAACCTGACCTACAACGGCGGGACCGCGGGTACCGACCTGTTGGGCCTGATCGCCAACAACTACATCGAGATCTACCACCCGGTGTCCTGCACCTCGGGTTCGAACTCGTCGTGCAACCTGAACGCGAACTTCCCGGGCGAGACGGCGCGCAACGCGACGTTCAGCAACCCGACGGTGCAGTCGGCGCTGCTCGCGGTCAACCACGGCTTCCGGGTCCAGAACTACAACCTCGGGGGACCGCTCGGGACGCTCAGCGTCACCGGCGCGATCGCCCAGCGCTACCGCGGCGCGGTCGGGACCGGCTCGAACGGCAACGTGAGCACCGGCTTCGGGAAGAACTACCTCTACGACCAGCGCCTGCGCTACCAGTCCCCGCCCAAGTACCCGGACCCGGTGTCGGCACCGTGGAACATCGCGGTATGGAAGGAGATCCCGACCCCGGCCGGCACGTAGGCCGAACGCACCATTTGCCCCCCGACACCCCTCAGGTGGTCGGACTGATCCGTCGATAGGCACAGCGACGTCCAAGAAACGTCCAATGTCGAGTCGAGCGAGATCGAGGGCGAACCAGCCGTGCGCGCCACCTCCGAGCCCCAGGGTCCCGGCCGCCGACTTCGCCGCGCGCTCCGGGATCCCGAGGCCGGCATGACCCTCGTCGAGCTCATGGTCGCCGTGTCGGTGATCGCGCTCATCATGACCGGGCTCGCGCTGTCGATCGGCGTGAACTACAAGGCCGTCGCCCTCGCGAGGAACCGCCAGACCGCCGAGTCGGTGGCGAACCAGCGCCTCGAGGCGATGCGCGACATCGACTACGCGTCGCTCGCGCTCGACAGTCAGCCCACGCACAGCACCGACGCGACGAACCCCGACTACTTCGTCAGCGCCAACGGCGTGAACTACGACGTGAACGGCAAGGGCAGCAACGAGGTCCTCATCGTCAACTCGGGCAGCGGCCCCGTCCAGCACATCGAGACGCCCGTGCGGGTCGGCAACACGGTCGTCGACGTGTACCAGTACGTCACGTGGGTCGACGATCCCAACATCGCCGGGTCCCAGAACCTGAAGCGCATCACCGTGGTCGTGCAGTACCACAACGTGCCCCAGATCGGGCTCTCGAACATGCTGCGCGAGTCGGTGGTCCTCACCCCCGGCAACGTGACCCTCTCGTCGAGCGCGACCACCACGACGTCGAGCACGTCGAGCACGACCAGCACCACCTCGACGTCGACCACGACCACGGCGGCGGTCTGCGGCTCCTTCAGCGTGGCCGGGAGCAGCGGCGGCAGCGTCGGGTACACGGCGAGCACGACGGTGACGATCACGCTGAACGCGCAGACCTGCGGCGGCAGCGTCATCGCCAACTTCTCCAACAACGGCGGAACCTCGTGGGCCGCCGACGTCAGCTACACCACGAACCCGACCACGCTCGCGTGGACGCTCTCCTCGGGTGACGGCACCAAGACGATTTCGGCCCGCCTGCGCAACGGTGCCGCCGGGACGCCGTGGAACCTCGCCTCGCAGACGATCATCCTCGACACGACCGCACCCACGACGCCGGCGTCCCTGAGCCGCACCGTCTCGTGCTCGGGCTCGACCCGCACCGTCACCCTCAACTGGACGGCATCCACCGACACGTACCTCACCGGGTACCACGTGTACGTCTCGTCCGGCGGCGCCTACACCCTGCTCACCAGCACGGCCTCGCTCGCCACGACCACGACCAACTCCAAGACCGCCAACACCACCATCTCCTACTACGTCAAGGCGTACGACGCCGCCGGGAACGAGTCCAGTGCCTCTCCGACGATCAGCCTCGTCAAGAACCAGTGCTCCTGACGTGGTGACCGCCGACGAGGCGGGCACCACGATCGTGGAGATGGTGATCACCAGCGCCCTGCTGATCATCGTGATCCTCACGGTGCTGGGCGCGTTCGACCATGTCTCGAAGTCGCAGGCGTTCCAGGCCGACCGGACGCAGTCGCTCGACGACATGCGCAACGCGCTCAACAAGATGACCCACGAGCTGCGGCAGGCGACCGCGATCACCGACTGCGGCACCGACGCATCCAGCGTCACGTTCACCACCTACGTGAACGGCACGCCGACGGCGGTGACCTACGCGGTCTCGGGCACGACGCTCACCCGCAAGGTCGGGACGGCGACCGCTTTCACGTTCCTCAAGTACGTCGCCGACCCGAAGGTGTTCTCGTGCCGCAGCGCGACCTCGGTCACGGGCGTGCAGTGGGTCGACATCGACCTCAACGTGACCCCGAGGAAGATGCCCACCACGAACCTCGAGCTCACGACGACCGTCAATCTCCGCAACCGCACCGCGAACCTCGCCGGAGGGGGATCATGAACCGCGTGTTCCACCGTCGGGACGAGCGCGGTGTCGCGCTCGTCACTGCGCTGCTCGTCGCCTTCGTCGCGACGCTGTTCGTCACCACGACGATGTACGTGGCGTTCCACGACCAGACCGGCTCCGCGCACAACCGCTCGTGGGGCCAGGCCCTCCACGTGGCCGAGTCCGGCGTCCACGAGGCGATCGCCTACCTGCAGAACTCGAACGGCGTCGTCCCGGCGACGACCCAGACCGGCACGACCGACGAGGGCACGTACCAGTACCGCATCGTGGCCAAGAGCCGGAACCGCTACCAGATCGACGCGGTCGGGACGGTCGGCACCGCCAGCAGCACCCAGGCGAGCCGCCGGCTGCGGGTGCAGATGGCGCCGCCCATCTCGTTCAAGTACGCGCTGTTCTCGCTGTCGGACGTCACGACGAAGAACAACAACACCGTCTGTGGCGACATCTACGCCGGGACCTACGTCGAGGTCTACAACAACGACTCGGTGAAGAACCCGGCCAGCGCGTCGTGTCCGAGCGGCGGCACGGTCGGGACCGGCAGTGTGACCGCGGCGACCGGCTACATCCAGATGGACAACAACTCGACCGTCGACGGCGACGCGTGGTCAGGTGGCTACAACGCGAGCGGCAACGGGATCGACAACAGCGGGTCGATCGGCGGGAACGCGAAGGCGTCCGACGCGACCCCGGGCTGCAGTGACGACTCCGGCCACGCCAAGTACAAGATCAGCGGTGGCACCATCGCGGGCGACGCCACCGCCTGGGGCGCGATCACCTCGTCGGTGAGCGGCACCAAGACCCAGAACTCCTGCACCCTGGCGGCACCGACCCAGTCGATGCCGACGTTCACCTTCAACGCGGCGAACTATCCGGCCGGCACGGTGCACACGTACTCGTTCCCGGCCGACTACGCCACGTTCAACAGCTACATCGCCGCCAACAAGGCCAACCTGTCCGGGACCTTCTACATCACGGGCGGCAACGCGACCTACCCGGTCAGCCTCGACGGCGCGACCGTGACGGGGGACCTGACCGTGATCGCGACCGACGCCCCCATCGACATGTCGAGTGGTGGGCTCGGTGGGAGCGCGACGACGGACAAGGTCGTCGTGCTCGCCACCTGGTACGCGGCGCCGGCCTCGGGTTGCAGCACCAACGGCGGCAACCCCGGCGACTGCGCGATCGGGATCAAGAACAACTTCGCGCCCAGCTCGTCGAGCCTGACGGGCAGCACCAACACCAGCGTGCTGCTCTACGCCCCGAACGGGCCGGTCTCGTTCAAGAACAACGCCGACTTCCAGGGCGCGGTCTACGCCAACAACATCCAGGTGAAGAACAACATGAACGTCACCTACGACCCGCGGCTCGAGCAGGTGGTGGGCTTCGGGACGTCGACCCTCACGGTCACCGACTGGCAGGAGTGCGACCCGGGCACGGTCACGACGAGCGGCTGCGGCTCCTAGCCCGCGGTCACCGCTTCGCCCGACCGGGCGGCGTCCCGCCGTTGCCGTTCCCGTTGCCGTTCCCGTTGCCCGGGGGGTCCCCGGTGCCGACCGGTGCGGTGGCGGTCCCGGCGGGATCCTGCTTCGCCTGACCGGGCGGCGTCCCGGCGTTGCCGTTGCCCCGCGCCGCGCCGGCGCCGGCCGCGCCGGTGCCGTTCGCGGCGCCGGCCCCGTTGCCCCGACCCTGGCCCGGCGGGGTGCCGCCGTTGCCGACGCCGTTCGTCGCACCGGTCCCAACGCCACCGTTGCCGTTGCCGTTGCCGGAGCCGTTGCCGTTCCCCGCGCCGTTGCCGTTGCCGTTGCCGGCGCCATTCCCCGCGCCGTTGCCGTTGCCGGCACCGTTCCCCGTGCCGTTGCCGTTGCCGGCGCCGTTCCCGGGCGACGGGTCCGCCCCGCCCGTCCCCGACGGTCCGGGCGCGCTCGTGGCCGTCGTCTCCGGAACCGTCATCGGATCCTGACCCTGCATCGCCGGGGTGTCCGCACCCCGGCCGCGGGAGCCGGTGCCGGTGGCCGCGCCCGCCGTTGGTCGGGGCGCCCGCCGCGACGACGGGCGGTCGGCCGCCGGGACCGGCACCGAGACCCCCACCGAGTCGAGCGTGCGGGCGACGCCGCGCTGGAGCGGTGCCGGGAGCGAGCCGGTGGCGGCGGCGGTCCCGGCACCGGCGACGACCAGGCCGAACGCCAGCGCACCGACCTTCGCGGCGGTGTCGCGCCGTGCGGCCCGGGCGCGCCGGCCGCGTCGCAGCAGACCCCGCACCTCACGCGGGCTCACCCCGAGGACCGCGGCGATCTGGCCGGCATCCAGACCACCGGCGGTCTCGAGCAGCGTCGCATCCGCGGCGAGGTCGATGGGGTCGAGGTGATCCCGTGCCGCGGCGAAGGCGTGCACCGTGCCGTCGCCGTCCGGGTCGGGGTCGGCGGCGAGCTCGTGCTCGACGGCGGCACCCACGGCGGCCGCGCGACCGGGGTCGCGCTCGCGCAGGTAGTCGACGAGCCGACCCGGAAGGGCGCCCCTCTGGTCGAGCCCGCCGGTGCCGTCCGGACCGTCACCGCCGCCGGTGGCGGCCTCGAGGGTGACGACGACCCGGAGCCCCCCGTCGGCGGGCGCCTCGAGCACGACGTCGCCGCGGCACGCGTAGACGAGGTCGTGCACGATCGTGAGCCCGAGGCCCAGTCCGTCCCCGTCTCCGCCGGCACCACGCCAGAACCGGTCGAACGCGTGCGACCGCTCGGCCTCGGTCATCCCCGGGCCGCGGTCGCGGACGGTCAGGAGGGCGGCCGCTCCCCGGTGCTCGACCGCCACGACCACGGCGGTGCCGCCCGGCGCCACCGTCAGTGCGTTGTCGACGAGGTTGTCGACGACCTGCTCGAGGGCGCCCGCGACCACCATCACCGGTTGCGGACCGTCGACCTCCGCCACCAGGGCGATGCCCTGCTCCTCGGCGAGCGCCGACCACGTGGCGACCCGCTCGCGCACGACCGCGCCCAGGTCGACCACCTCGCGCGGCGCGTCGGCGAGCGACACGCGGGTCAGGACCAGGAGCCCCTCGACCAGGTGGTGCATCCGGTCGAGCTCGTTGCGGGCGAGCGCAAGGCTCGTCCGGGCGCCGGCGGCGTCACCCCGGCCCAACTTGCCGTCGGCGTTGTCGAGCGCGACCCCGATCGTGGTGACCGGGGTGCGGAGCTGGTGGGACACGTCGCTCGCGAACGACCGCTGCCGGTCCACGAGGTCCCGGACGCGCAGCGACATGGCGTTGAACGCCTCCGCCAGCTCCCGCGTCTCCGGGGTCCCCCGGGGCTCGACGCTCGGCGCGCCGCTGCCCTCACGCGCGACCCGTCGCGTCGCGGCGACCAGCTGCTCGAGCGGTCGCGTGAGCAACCGGGCGAAGATCCACGCACCGAGCGCCGACACCAGCACCGCGACGAGGAAGGTGGGGGTCAGGAACCCGAGCCGGTCCCGCTCCGAGCGGTCGAGCACCTCACTGCGCTCGACCATCACGACGGCACCGATGACGCCCTGGTTCGCGGCGATCGGGACCGCGACGACCTCGTAGGCGGTCCCGCGCACGTGCTCGACCCGCGACGTCGTGCGCTCGTCCCGCAGGACCGCGTCGGCGCTGCGGGCGGCCTGCCGGCGCAACGCCGGGGCGGTCGCGCGCGGATGGATCTCGATGAGGTTGCCGTGACGGTCGGTGACCGCCGCGATCGCGCCGGATCGCCTCGCGATGCGGTGCGCCTGGGCGTTGACGAGCCTGCCGCGTGGGCCGTCGTCGGGCTCGAGGTCGTCCTGCGCGTAGAGCGCGAGCCGGAACGCCTTGCGCTCCAGGCCGATCACGGCACCGCGACGCTCGGCGGTGACGCTCTCCCCCGAGCGGAGGACGTCGTGCAGCAGGAGCACGCCGGTCGCGAGGACCAGGAAGGCGACGAAGAGCCGCCGGGTCACGCCACCACGTCGGCGCGGAAGCCGACCCCGCGGAGCGCGGTGATCGACAGCACGCCGTCGAGCTTGCGCCGGATCGCGGCGACGTGCGCGTCCAGCGTCTTGGTGGGTCCGAACCAGTGGCCGCCCCACACGTGCTCGATGATCTCCGAGCGGGTGCGGACCGCACCGGCGTCCTCGCAGAGGTAGGCGAGGACGTCGAACTCCTTCGTCGTGAGGTGCACCTCGGCGCCGTCGACGGTGACCCGGCGCGCCCGCCGGTCGAGCTGGAGGCGCCCCAGCACCTGGGTCGCGTCCCGCGCGCGCTCGAGCCCGGCCCGGCGGGCCAGCGCCCGGATCCGCACCTGGAGCTCCCGCACGCTGAACGGCTTGACGAGGTAGTCGTCGGCGCCCAGCTCGAATCCGAGGATCCGGTCCATCTCCGCGCCGGCGGCGGAGACGATCACGATGGGCAGGTCCGGATCCCGGCCCCGCATCTGGCGGCAGACCTCGCGGCCGTCGAGGTCCGGCAGGCCGAGGTCCAGGAGGACGAGCTGGTACTCACGCGCCGCGAGCGCGTCCGCACCGGTGGCGACCCGCTGGACGCTGTGACCCGCCGCGCCGAGCGCCTCGGAGACGACCGTCGCGAGCGCAGCGTCGTCCTCCACGAGGAGTACCTGCATGCCCGGAGTGTGGCGGTACGGGCGCTCCCGATCCGGGATCCTCACTCGTTCTTGGATCAACACTGCCTCTCGGTGCACGGGCCCGATCCGCACGCTACCTGCTCAGACGCCACTTCCGGTGCGTTCCGGCGCGATCTCCTCGTCGCGCACCCGGAGCTCGTCGGGTGAGGGCACCAGCCCGGCCGCGCGGTCGATGAGCCGGTGCGCGCTCGAGAGGATGTCGTCGTGGTCGTCGTGGTGCCGGTGGCGGGCCAGCCACGCCGTGACCAGGCAGCCCAGGGCGAAGGCGACGAGCGGGACGAGCACGCCGAGCAGGTCGCCGAAGACGGTGGAGAGCAGATGGCCGAAGCCCGACGCGACCGCCGACCAGCCCTGATCGAGCACGGTGCCGACCGCCCACGCGGCGACCCCGACGAGCAGGATCGTGGCCGCCAGCACCAGGGGTCGACGCATCACCTGGAGGGGGTGGGCGCTCACCGCGACGAGTCGGCGCCGCCGCCACAACGACACCGCGAGCACCAGTCCGGCGACGCCCGCACCGAGCGGCGCGCCGGCGCGCAGCAACGCGAGCGTCGGGCTGTCCCCGCTGACCCCCACGATCTCGACGTGGTCGGGATGCGCGCGGTCGTAGCGGATCCGGGTCGACCCGTCGATCCACTTGCCGTCCGCGTCGCCGACGAACACGTCGGCGTGGCGCACCCCACCGTCGGCGGTGCGGTAGCGGACGCCCACCACGAGGCCGTCGGAGATCCGCACGCGCGTGACGGTCGCGTCGGCGTGGCGCCAGTGGATCCGGGAGCTCGTCCGCCAGTCCATCGTCGCCCGCCCGACGCGGGTCAGGCCGGTGACGGTCAGGGGGATCGAGAGCGCGAGGAGCGCGACGACGGCGAGGACCGGCAGCACCCGCAGCGGATCACGGGCGAGCACCGCGAGCCGGGCGACGGCGCGACGCGCCGCGCCCCGGAGCGTGTCCCACCACGCCGCGAGCCGGTCCATCCCCTTCGTCATCGACCACCTTCCGGAGCGCCTGTACGGCCGGTACCCAGCATCGTCGTCCGGGACCCAGTTGTCCGGACAGGGCCGAACTGCCACAGTTCCCGGGTGCGAACCCGCACCACGCTGTTACCCGACCCGGCCCCGGCCGATCGCAGCTTCACGATCATCTCGGTGGACGACCACCTCATCGAGCCCCGGCACCTGTTCGAGGGGCGGCTCCCGGCCGCCCTGCAGGAGCGGGCCCCCCGGGTCGTCGAGACCGGCTCCGGCGACGAGGTGTGGGAGTTCGACGGCCGCCGGTACCCGCAGGTCGGGCTCAACGCCGTCGCCGGGCGCCCGCCGGACGAGTGGTCGATGGAACCGGCACGCTTCGACGAGATGCGCCGCGGCTGCTGGGACCCGGCCGCCCGCCTCGCCGACATGGATCTCGACGGCGTCCACGCATCGCTGTGCTTCCCGTCGCTCATCGCCGGCTTCGCCGGCACGGTCTTCGCGACCGCGTCGGACCCGGCGCTCGGCCGGGCCTGCGTCCGCGCGTGGAACGACTGGATGCACGAGGAGTGGGCCGGCCACGACCGGACCCGGCTCATCGCGAACCAGCTGCCGTGGCTGCTCGACCCCGCGCTCGCCGCCGACGACGTGCGGGCGAACGCGGAACGCGGCTTCGTCGCGGTCTCGTTCCCCGAGAACCCGGTCGACCTCGGCCTGCCGTCGCTGCACACCGACCACTGGGACCCGTTCCTGCGCGCCTGCGAGGAGACCGGGACCGTCGTCTGCCTGCACAACGCGTCGAGCAGCTGGACCGCGGCCCGCGCGCCCGGCGCGCCCCTCGAGCTGTTCACGACCCTGTTCCCCGTGAACGCGATGGTCGCGGCGGCCGACTGGCTCTGGGCGGGGATCCCCACGCGCTTCCCGACGCTCGCGGTCGCGTTCTCCGAGGGCGGGATCGGGTGGGTGCCGATGCTCATCGACCGCATCGACTACGTCATGGACCACAGCGCGCGGGGCGAGTCGGCGTGGACGGATCCGGAGCTGTCCCCCACCGATGCGCTCCGCCGGAACTTCTGGTTCTGCACGATCGACCTCGGATCGACCTTCGCGCTGCGCGACCACATCGGGGTCGACCACGTCATGCTCGAGAGCGACTACCCGCACGCGGACTCCACCTGGCCCGCCACCCAGGCGGCGGCGCGGGCCGGCCTCGCGGGCTGCGGGGCCGACGACGTCCGCCGGGTGACGTGGGAGAACGCGTCCCGCCTGTTCCGGGTCGACGTGCCCGTCGCGCTGCGGATCCCCGGATGAGCGTCGATCTGCTGATCCGGGGCGGGACGGTCGTCGACGGCACCGGCTCGCCGGCCCGGCCCGCCGACGTCGCGGTGACCGGGGGGCGCGTCGTCGCGATCGGGCCCGACGCGCGGTCCGAGCACGCGGATCGCGTCGTCGACGCCGACGGCCTCGCGGTGACCCCCGGCTTCGTCGACCTCCACACGCACTACGACGCGCAGATCCTCTGGGACCCGAGCGCGAGCCCGTCCCCGGCCCACGGCGTCACCACCGTGTTCGGCGGCAACTGCGGCTTCGGCCTGGCTCCCGTCGCTCCCGAGCACACCGCGTACCTCGCGGAGCTCATGGCGCGCGTCGAGGGCATCCCGCTCCCCGCCCTGCGCGCCGGCGTGCCGTGGGACTGGGCCGGCTTCGGGGACTACCTCGATGCGTTGACCACGCGCGGCACCGCGGTCAACGCCGGCTTCCTCGTGGGTCACAGCGCGGTCCGCCGGCTGACGATGGGCGAGGCGGCGACGGGCGAGCGCGCGACGCCGGACCAGGTCGCGGACATGGCCGCGCTCGTGCGCGGCGCGCTCGAGTCCGGCGCGTTCGGGTTCTCCAGCTCCCGGGCGCCCACCCATCACGACGGCAACGGCGACCCCGTGCCCTCACGTGCCGCCGCACCGGACGAGCTGCTCGCGCTCGCGGCGGAGCTGGCGCCGTTCCCCGGCACCCAGCTCGAGCTGATCCTCCCGGGCTGCCTGAACGGCTTCACCGACGACGAGGTCGACCTGATGACCGAGCTCGCCCTCGCCGCCGCGAGCCCGCTCAACTGGAACGTCCTCGGCGTGAGCGCCACCGGCGACCACGAGCGGCAGCTCGCCGCCTCGACCCGTGCGGCCGCACGCGGCGCGACGGTCGTCGCGCTCACGATCCCGCAGTCGATGCGCATCCGGCTCTCGTTCCTCACCGGCTTCGTGCTCGACGGGCTCCCGGGCTGGGCCGACGTCCTCGGCCGGCCGGTCCCGGAGCGCCTGCGGCTCCTCGCCGATCCCGCGGTGCGCGCCCGCCTCGACGCCGGGGCCCACGCGCCCGAGGCCGGGGTCCTGTCCGGGCTCGCGCGGTGGGAGCGCTTCACCGTGGTGGAGGGGTTCACCCCCGGGACCCGGGCGTATGAGGGGCGGACCGTCGGATCGATTGCGGCGGAGACCGGCCGCGCCCCGTTCGACGTGCTGTGCGACATCGTCGTGGCCGACGGCCTGCGCACCGGGCTGCGGCCCGAGCTCCCCGCCGAGGACGACGCGACCTGGCGCGCGCGGGCCGCGGTGTGGAGGGATCCGCGCGCGGTGGTCGGCGCCTCCGACGCCGGTGCGCACCTCGACATGTTCTGCATGGCCGGCTACTCGACGTTCCTCGTCGGTCCCGCGGTGCGCGACCTCGGCCTGCTCGGCCTCGAGGAAGCGGTGCGACTCCTCACCGACGTCCCGGCGCGGCTCTACGGGCTCACGGGACGCGGCCGCATCGCGCCGGGCGCGGCCGCGGACCTCGTGCTGTTCGATCCGGCCACCGTCGGTCCCGGTCGCGAGCACACCGTCGACGACCTCCCCGGGGGGTCCGGTCGCATCGTGGTCGACGCGGTGGGGGTCGAGCGCGTGCTCGTCGCCGGAGCCGACGTCATGGTCGGGGGCGCGTACACCGGCGCCCGGCCGGGCGCCGTGCTCCGGCGCGGTCGATCGACGTGAGTGTCCCGGTCGCGCTCGAGGACCTCGCGGACCTCGTGACCGCGTACGGTCCCGAGGCGCTGCTCGCCACCGTCACTCCGGCGGGCACGCCGCACGTCGTCGCGGTCGCGGTCCGCTGGACGGCGTCCGGGATCGACGCGGGCGCGGGGCGGCGGACGGCGGCGAACCTCGCGGCGAACGCCGCCTGTGCGCTCGTGTTCCCGGCCCTGGACGCGCAGGACCTCCGGCTGATCGTCGACGGGACGGCGTCGGTCAGCGGGGACCGGCTGGTGATCCGTCCCCACTCGGCGATCCGGCACCGACGGGCGACGCGTCCCGACTGAGCGGGGCGACGCCGGGCGCGACGAGCGGCCAGGGGAAGTCCCGCTCCGCCGCGCGCGCCAGGTCGAGCAGCACGGCGTCCTCGTGGTGCCGCGCGAGCACCTGCAGGCCGACCGGGAGCCCACCGATCGTGCCGGCGGGGATCGACACCGCCGGGTTGCCGTAGATGTTCGAGATGATCGTCAGCGCGCCCATCGTGACCAGGTCGGGGAACCGCCGGCCCGCGGCGGCGAGCACCGCGTGAGGGAGCCGGGGCGCGAAGCCCCCGGCGACGCGGGTGCCGAACATGACGCTGCGGAGGATCCCGATCCCGGCCCGGCTCGTGATCATCCAGTCGGCGAGCCGGGTCTGCTCCGCGCTGGTGCGCGCGTCGGCCGGGAACGCCGGACCCGGGTTGGTCGCCGCGATGACGAAGTCGACCTGGTCGAACGCGCTCGCCATCGCCTCGTTCGCCTGGACGCGCAGCGCCTCGGCGGCGGCCGCCGTGTTGAGGTTGTAGAAGGTCTGCGACAGCCGCAGCCCGAACGCGACCTCCTCGGTCAGCTCGCCGGCGCAGTGCGGCCAGCGGTCACCGAGCTCCGCGAGCAGCGTGGCGAGGTTGCCCATCGCCCACTCGAGCGCGAGGTTCGGCGGCTCGATCCGCAGCTCGACCTCCACCATGCCGGTGGCGCGGATCAGCTCGTCGGCCCGGGCCCGCGTGTGCGCCTCGACCCCCGGCTCGAGCTGCGCGCCGCCCAGTCCGGGGACGACGGCGACCTTGCGGCCGCGCAGCTCGTGTGCGCCGAGCTGCGCCTCCCACGGTCCCGCGGGCGGGAGCGTCGACGGGTCGGCCGGGTGCGGCCCGGCGGCGACGTCGAAGTAGCGCGCCGCGTCCCGCACCGACCGCGCGAGGCATCCCAGCACGACGGTGTTGGGCCGCATGTACGCGTGCGGGCTGCGCGGGACGCGGCCGAACGTGCCCTTCATGCCGAGCAGGCCCGTGTAGCCGGCCGGGATCCGGATCGACCCGCCCCCGTCGCCGCCGGTGGCGAGGGTCACGAGCCCGCCGGCGACCGCGGCGGCCGAGCCGGCCGACGAGCCTCCGACCGTGCGGTCGCGACGCCACGGGTTGTGGGTGGTGCCGTGGATGCGGGTGACGCTGACGTTGAGGCCGCCGAACTCGCTCGCGGTGGTCGCGCCGACCGGGACCGCGCCGCCGCGCTCGAGCAGGCGCTCGACGGAGTGCCCGGTGCGATCGGCGATGCGGTCGCGGAACACGAGGGACGCCTCGCTGAACGGCCAGCCCGTCACCGGGTCGAGCTCCTTGATGCCCACGGGGACGCCGCCGAAGGGTCGCTGCACGTCGGCGGCACGCGCCGCGTCACGCGCCCGGTCGAGATCGAGGAACGCGAACGCGTTCAGATCGGACCGCTCGACGGCGGCCGCGGTCGCCTCGAGCTCCTCGACGGGGGTGCGCTCACCGCGCCGGAAGGCGTCGACGAGCGAGCTGGCGTCACCGGTCCAGGGCGTGTCGGCCATCCGGACATCCTCGCACCCCCACCGGGGTCCGGGCCGAGCCGGGTCGACGACGCGTCAGGCGCGGCGGCGGGCGAAGTACCAGACCGTCGCCAGATCACCGACGGTCGGTGAGGGCGCCCGCGCCGCGGAGTCGACGATCTCGAAGCCCGCGGCGTCGAGCAGGTCGGCACTGGCCGCCGCCGGGAAGCCGCTCCACTGCATCGGGCCGGCGCCCCGCCAGTCCGGGTCGACGAGCAGGGGGACGTCGAGCGCGGTGAACGAGCCTGCGAACACGCCACCGGGACGGACCCACCGGCCGATCTCGCCGAGCAGGTCGGCATGGCGCACCCGGTCGACGTTCGGGAAGAGGCCGAAGGCCACGACCGCTCCGAGCGAGTCCGCCGGGAACCGGAGCGTCGTGGCGTCGGCGCACGTGAACGCCGCGGTCGGGAGGAGCTCACCGGCGCGCTCGATCATGCGCCGGGACACGTCGACCCCGATGTAGCGGTACCGGTCCGCCAGGAACCCTCCGACCGGCACCCCGGTCGCGCAGCCGAGCTCCACCACCGGCTCGTGCGCGTCGACGAACCGCTCGACGGGGCGGATCCAGTCGAGGCGGGCGTCGGGGCCGGCGCCGGAGCGGTCGTCCCAGTCGGCGGCGAGCGTGTCGTAGGTCGCGGCGACCGTGGGGGGACGCAGGGACGCGGTGTCGATGCGCATCAGGTACCCAGCGCCGCGGCCCGCCATGTCCCGCCGCCCACGACTGCGTCCGCCTGCGACCCGGACGCGTCCGGCCGCCGGCGCGCGCCGTGCACCGCGAGTGCGACCAGCACGACGAGCCGGACGCCCACGAGGATCGGCAGCGCGACGTCGAGCGTGTCGCGTGCCACCTGCCCGTGGAAGTAGCCGAAGACCGTCACGTAGACCCCGAGGTCCACGAGCCAGAACGCCGTCCACCACCGCCGCCTGACGGGGAGCAGCACGAAGAACGGGACCAGCCAGAGGTCGTAGGTCGGCGAGTACACCTTGTTCGCCATCACGAACAGGACGAGCGCCATCGCGGCGGCGCCGAGCCAGTCGAGCCGGCGACGGGCGGTGAGCACCACGATGACCGCGAGGCCGATGCCGATCACGAGGAACGACGCCGTGTTCGCGTGGCCGGGACGCGCGACCGGGAGCCGGAGCCAGCGCTCGAGGTACGGCCACATGCTGCCCCACGTCGCGGCGCGGGCACCCTGGAACCGCGCGGGCCACAGCCAGTTGCGGGTGTTCGCGAGCGCGAACGGCAGGTTGCACACGACCACCACGCCCGCGGCGATCCCTGCGAGCCGGACCGCGCCGCGCCGGTCCCCGCGGCCGAGCCGGTCGGCGACGAGCACCGGGATGAGGACGCCGGGGAACAGCTTCACGACCGTGCCGATCCCGAGCAGCGCGCCGGCGGACCCGAACCGGCCCCGGCGGTACAGCAGGATCCCGGCCACCATCGCCGCCATCGCGAACATGTCCCAGTTCTGGAACGCGTACAGCAGGATCGGCGGGCCGATCATCCAGCGCCACGCCCGCCCTCCGACGGCGTGGCGCAGCGCCAGCCCCACGAGCACCGAGAGCGTGCCCGCCGCCAGCGCCGTCACCGTGAGCACGCCGAGCGGTGTGCCCCGGATCAGCGCGGCCACGTACAGCAGCAGGCCCGCGCCGACGGGGTACTCGACGACCCGGTCGACGTACGGGAGGTGCGACGCGTCGACGCCACGGTGGAGGAACACTCGGGGCAGGTCGCTCAGCGCCGAGGAACCGCCGCGCGAGTAGACGGCGAGCTGCAACGCGAATCCGGCGACCAGCCAGAGGATCCCGGCTCCGACGAAGAGGAGCGTCGAGCGGTCGACCCGGCCTCGTTCCACCCCGCCACACTAGGGACCGGGCAGTCAAGGACGGACCCGGCCCGGGTCAAACGACGGCAAACGGGGACGACGCGGCCGGCAGCACCAACACGAAGACCGGCCGCGGTCCGGCGTTGCGCAGCACGAGCCGCCCGCCCTCCGCCTCGGCGAGCGAGCGCGCCAGCGCGAGCCCGATCCCGGTGCCCCCACCCGACGAGACGCGCCGCTCGAACACCGATTCGGGATCGCCGACGACGCCGGGACCCTCGTCGGCGACCTCCACCATCACGCCGCCGCTCGCCGGCCGGGCCGAGATCGTGATGGTCCCGGCACCGTGGCGCGCCGCGTTGTCGACGAGCACGTCGAGGATCTGGCCGACCGCGCGATCGGAGACCGCGACGGTGGGCAGCCCGCGCTCGAACGACACCCGCAGGGTCCGGCGCACGCGCGCGAGCCGGGCCTCCCAGGCCGAGTCGACGCGCCGCAGGACCTCGTCGAGCTCGGTCTCGGGCCGTACCGACGGCTCGGCGCGCGCGAGGGCCAGCAGGTCGTCGATCGTGCGCTCGAGCCGGTCGACCTCGACGATCGCCTCGTCGATGGCGCGGTCGCGATCCGCGGCCGGATCGAGCCGGGCGGCCTCGAGGGTCACCCGCAGGCTCGTGACCGGCGTGCGGAGCTGGTGGGACACGTCCTCGCTCAGTCGCCGCTCGCGGGTGATGAGCCGGTCGATCCGGCGCGCCGTGCGGTCGAGCGCCTCACCGACCGCGTCCACCTCCGGGACCCCGCTCTTCTCGGTGGTGACCGTGAAGTCGCCGTGACCGAGACGGGTCGCGACCCCGGCCAGGCGGGCGACCGGGCGGGCGAGGCGGCGGGACTGCCACACCGCGATCCCGGCGCTGATCCCCACGACCGCCACGCCGAGCAGCGTCATCAGGAGCACCGACCGACGGGTGCGGTCGGTGACGACCGACCGGTCGACCGAGACCCGGAACGCGCCGACCACCTTCTCCGCGCGGGTGACGGGCAGCGACGCGACCAGCCGGGGTCCGGTCTCGAGGTCCTTCACCTCGCCGCGCAGGCCGGCCCGCACGATCGCGTCGCCCCGCAGGGGACCCGAGCCGGCGATCCGCCGGCCCTGCGCGTCGTAGAGGCCGATGAGGCGGGCGCCGTGGCGACGGACCTCGACGCGGTCACCCAGCTTCGGGAACCCCAGCGGGATCTCGGTCGCGGCCTGTGCGGCCGCCCGCTCCATGCGGACGAACTCCTCCTCCCGGTGCAGGTCGCCGAGCGCGATCGCGAGCGGGATCGCGAAGAGCACGATCGCCACGACGGTGACCGCCACCATCGCGACGAGGATGCGACGCCTCACGGCAGCTCGAAGCGGTACCCGACCCCGCGCAGCGTCGTGATGCGGCTGGGCGCGTCGTCGTCACCGACCGTCTCGCCGAACTTCCGCCGGAGCGCGGAGATGTGCATGTCGAGCGTCTTGGTCGAACCGAACCAGTGCTCGTCCCAGACCTCGGTCATGATCCGCTCGCGCGTGACCGCGGACCCGGCGTTCCGGGCGAGGAAGACGAGCAGGTCGAACTCCCGCGCGCGCAGGTCGATCTCGGCGCCGTCGACGCGGACGCGCCGCGCTCCGGTGTCGATGTCGACGTCGCCGACGACGAGGTGCCCACCGACATCGGCCGTCTCGGACCGGCGGAGGTGCGCGCGGACGCGCGCGAGCAGCTCGGCGAGCCGGAACGGCTTGGTCACGTAGTCGTCCGCGCCGGCGTCGAGACCGAGGACGACGTCGACCTCGTCGTGCCGCGCCGTGAGGATCACGATGCGCACCGCCGGGTCGAGGGCGCGCAGCCGCCGGCACACCTCGATGCCGTCGAGGTCCGGGAGCCCGAGGTCGAGCAGCACGAGGCCGGGCCGCTCCGTGTCGGCGAGCGTGAGCGCCGACGCGCCGTCGTGCGCCCAGTGGGTCGTGAAGCCCTGGCCCGTGAGGGTCCCGACCAGCGCCCGCCCGATCGCGTCGTCGTCCTCGACGACGACGATGCCGCTTCCGGTCATGGCCGAAGCGTAGGACCCCGCCGGTGCCCGGACCGGCGGTCGGACGGTGCGATTTTGCCCGTCGTTGACCGCGCCGCGGTCCTGAGGTGACCGCTCGCTCCCTACCGTCGGCATCCCTCCCCCCGGAGCGTGTCCGATGACCGAGACCCTGCTGCGCACCCACCCGTCCCCCGCCCCCCGGCCGGACCCCGCCCTCCCGGTGGGACGGGTGCTCGTGATCGTGCCGACCTACGACGAGCGCGAGACGATCGTCCCGCTCGTCACCGGCATCCGCGCCGCCGTCCCCGCCGCCGACATCCTGGTGGTCGACGACGGCAGCCCGGACGGCACGGCGGAGATCGCCGATGCACTCGGGGTCCGGCTCGGACACGTCACGGTGATGCGCCGGGAGGAGAAGCAGGGCCTCGGCGCCGCGTACCGCGCCGGCTTCGAGTACGGGCTCGCGCACGGCTACGACGTGCTCGTCGAGATGGACGCCGACCTCTCCCACGATCCGCTCGCGCTGCCGGCGCTGCTCGACGCGATCCGTGACGGCGCCGATCTCGCGATCGGGGCCCGCTACGTCCCCGGCGCGTCGATCCCCGACTGGAGCGCGTCGCGCCGGGCGCTGTCGCGGTTCGGCAACCGCTACGCCGGACTGGTGCTGGGCCACGACGTGACCGACCTCACGTCGGGCTACCGCGCGTACCGCGCCGACGCGCTCCGGACCGTCGACGCGGCGTCGAGCACCGCCGCCGGCTACGCGTTCCAGATCGAGCTCGCCCACCGCGTCGCCGACGCCGGGCTCACCATCACCGAGGTGCCGATCACCTTCACCGATCGCGTGCTCGGCCGCTCGAAGATGTCCTGGCGCATCGCGGTCGAGGCCCTCGTGCTGGTGACCTGGTGGCGCCTGCGCGAGCGGTCGCACCCGGGGCCGGTGCGCGCCACGACGTGACCCCGACCAGCTCTCCGGTCGCGGTCCCGGGCCACGTGACCCCAACCACGTGGCCATGCCGGGTGCGATCGAGGACGACCGGCCTCACCCTGGTCGTCCTCGTCGCAGCCGGCGCCCTCCTCCGGCTCTGGCACCTCGGTGACTCGCGCCTCGGCTACGACGAGTCGTTCACCGCGATGGCCGGACGCCGTTCCCTCGGCTCGATGTTCGGCTACCTCACCGCGCACGACTCCCACCCGCCGCTCGACTACCTGCTCCACCTCCCGCTCGCGCGCGCCGGGGTCGCCGAGGTGTGGTTCCGGATGCCGTCGGCGCTGTGCTCGATCGGCGCGCTCGCGCTGCTCGCCTGGTGGCTGCGTGACCGACCCTGGCTCGCGATCACCGCGACCGCCGTGCTCGCCGTCGCCCCGTTCGAGCTGGCGCACGGTCGGACCGCGCGGATGTACGCCGAGCTCGAGGTCCTCGGCGTCGCCGTCGCCTTCCTCACCACGTGCTGGCTGCGCCGGCCCCGGCGCGCCCACGCCGTCGGCCTCGCGGCGCTGGTCACGCTCGGGCTGCTCACCCACGTGTCGACGTTCCTGCTGATCGCCGGCCTCGTCGTGGTCGCCGGGCGGCGCCGGGACCGCGCCGCGCGGGAGTGGCGCCTCGCGCTCACGGCCGCGATCACGGTCTGGGCCCTCGCCTGGGGTCCCGAGTTCCTCGTCCAGGCTCGGGGCGGACACTCGGCGTGGATCCCCCGCACGTCGTTCGCGACGCTCACGACCGCGGTCGGCAACGCGCTCAGCCCGCAGCACGCGCTTCTCGCGTTCGGCGTGGTCGTCGCCGGAATCGCGGTGATGGTGCACCGGCGGGACCCGCTCACGCGCGTGGTGGTCGGCCTCGCGGTGGTCCCCGTCGCCGTCGGCGCGCTCGCCGGGCTCGTCGTGCCGGTCACGCTCGACCGCACCTTCACGCTCATGGCCTGGGCACCGGCCGTGGCCGTCGGCCTCCTCGTCGAGGCGGTGGCGGCGCGACGGGCGCGGATCCTCGCGCTCGCGCTCGGGCTGGCGGTGGTCGCGCTCGTCGCCACGGGCGTCCCTGCGGTCGTCGGCGGCCACACCGGCCCCGACGTCCCCCTGCGGCTGGTGGCGGAGCACGCTCGATCCGGCGACGTCATCGCGGTCCGCCCCGCCTCCAAGGCGCCGGAGCTGGAGTGGTCACTCGGCGTGCGGGCCCATCCCGACTCGGACCGGGTCCGGCTGCCCGGGCGGCGCGCCTACGCGCTCCGTCTGGGCGACCGTCGGCTGTCGGGCCGCGTCTGGCTGCTCGACTGGCACCGGTACGGCGCGCCGCGCGCGTGGGGCGCCGGGTCGTGCCATCACCCGGTCGCGTGGCGCGCGACGAGCATCCGCTGCGTCGACCTCACCCCTGCGGCCCGGGCCGCGCTGACCGCTCCCCGGGACGGGCGGCAGGTGGCCGCGGGTCAGCGGTAGAACGCCGGACTGAACGCACCCTTCGGGATCGCGTCGAGCGGGGTCGCGACCTCCTCCACCGAGGGTCCGACCTCGGCGCCGATCGGGTCGAGCACGTCGAGGTCGAAGCCGTACACGTCGGCCGCGGTGCGCGAGAAGATCTGGCGCAGGTCCTCCGGGTCCCAGTCGTGGAACGAGCGGCGCAGGCTCTCGCGCGTGTACGGCGAGGTGCCCTCGTTGTGCGGGTAGTCCGAGCCCCACATCACCTTGTGCAGCCCGAGCTTCCGCAGCACGCCCGCCTCCCGCACCCCCGGGAAGCTGCAGCCGACCCACACGTTGCGCTGGAAGTACTCGGTGGGCGTGAGCGGCAGGAGCATGTCGTTCTTGAGGTTCATCTCACCGATGCGCCCCGACTGCATCTGCAGGTGGAACATGTCGAGCTGCTTGAGCATCCCGGGGATCCAGTCGCAGCCCTGCTCGGTGAGCACGAGCTTGAGGTCCGGGAACCGCTCGAACGTCCCGCTCATCAGGATCTGCCACAGCGGCCGGTGCGCGTACCACGACGTCTCGATCATCCACTGGATGGTGGAGCTGGGGTACTTGCCGTAGTCGGGCAGGCCGGTGCCGGTGGTGTGGTGGTTCAGCACGACGCCCCGCTCCTGGCACACCGCCCACAGCCGGTCGTAGTGGTCGGAGTAGTAGGGCGGCATGTCGGCGTCGTCGGGGATGCCGGGGATGAGCACGCCCCCGCGGATCCCGTGGTCGTGCATCCACTCGACCTCGGCGATCGCCTTGTCGACGTCGTCGAGGAAGACCTGGCCGATGCCGGCGCGCCGCTCGGGGTGCCGGCCGCACCAGTCGGCGAGCCACCGGTTGTGCGCCTGCAGCCCGGCCCAACGGCGGCGGTAGTCCTCCGCGTCCTGCGGGGCGCGAGCGATCACCACGCCGGTCGGGAAGAACGGCGGCACCGTGTTGGGGAACGTGACCTCCGCGACCTGCCCGTCGGCCTCGAGGTCGCTGATCCGGCGGTCGTCGTCCCAGTTGCGCGAGCGGCCGTCGTCCTGGAGGTCGCGGAACGGGTTCGAGTACTTGCCCCGCCACGCGTCGAACTCGTCGACCCACTCCGCGGCCAGGTACTCCCGGTACTGCTCGTGCGAACCGCCGGCGTGGCAGTCCGACGAGATGATCGTGTAGCGATCGGTGGCGGTGCTCATGAGACGACTCCCGTGATCGGCGGGCCGCTGACGCGGCGCACCACCTGACGCTACCGTCAGGTCCCATGACCGGTACAACGCCAGACCGCTCCGGAGCGGACGACGCGGCCCCGCAGGACCGGGCCGCCGTACTCGAGGCACGGAGGCGGGCCGTCACGGCGGCCCTCCCGGAGGGCGCCTCCCCGCACCCTGGAGGTGACCGAGCGTGACCGAGGCGATGGACGTCGTCGACATCTGGGTGAACCTGGTGACGAGCCAGGGCGCGCAGGATTTCCTGGGCCAGGAGCAGTTCGCCAACATCCCCGGCTACCTGGGGTCGAGCAGCACGGAGGGCATCGGCGTCGACGGCCTGCTCGGGGTGATGGACGACCTCGGGGTGGCCACCGGGATCCTCTGCGCCGGCCTCGACCGCAGCGCCGAGCACGCGCTGGAGGTCGCGGACGCGCACCCGGGCCGGTTCCTCGTCGCGGTCGGGCTCACGGCCGCGGACCGCCCGACCCGCAACGTGCGGCGGTTGCGCACCCTCGCCGAGCATCCCCGCCTGTCGATGCTGCGGATCATGCCGCTCAACAACCAGGTCGCGATCGACGACGCGCGGCACTACCCCGTGTACAGCCTGTGCGAGGAGCTGGGCATCCCGGTCGGCGTCAACGTCGGCATCCCCGGCCCGCGCGTGCGCTCCCGGGTGCAGCATCCCGAGCTGCTCGAGGGCGTGCTCATCGACTTCCCGGACCTCGTGGTGATCGGCGCGCACATGGGCCACCCCTACGAGGAACTGCTCATGAACTACATGCGCAAGTGGCCGAACCTCTACCTCTCGTGCACCGCCTACGCGCCGCAGTACCTCGACCCGAACCTGGTCGCGTTCATGAACTCGCGGACCTACCGGGGACGCGTGCTGTGGGGCAGCGACGAGCCGTGGTTCCCGATGCGGCGCTCGCTGACCGAGGCGCGCGCCCTCCCGCTCGACGACGACGCGATGGCCCGGTTCCTCGGCGGCACGGCGCGCCGGCTCCTCGACCGGACGGCGTCGTGACGGTCCGGCACCTCCCGCCCGACGCGTCGCCGGACGCGGTCGCCGCGGTGATCGCGGAGGACGGGTGCGTCGTCGTCGACGACCGCGCCCCGGCCGCGCTGCTGGACCGCGTCGACGCGCAGATGGCCGCGTACGTCGACGCCACGCCGTTCGGCACCGACGACTTCGCCGGGCCGCGCACCCGCCGGACCGGCGGGCTCGTCGCCCGGTCGGCCGCGGCCCGCGATCTGGTGCTCGACGACCTCGTGCTCGACACGTGCGACCGCGTGCTGGCGCACGTGAACAACTACCAGCTGCACCTCACGCAGCTGATCCGGATCGGCCCCGGCGGGCCGGCCCAGATCGTGCACCGCGACCAGTGGGCGTTCGACTTCTTCACGTTCCCGACCGGCTACCAGATCCAGTGCAACTCGATCTGGGCGGCGACCGACTTCACCGAGGAGAACGGGGCGACCCGCGTCGTCCCGGGCAGCCACCTCGCGGAGGACAAGCTGCGGTACGAGGTCGCCGACACCGAGCCGGCGGAGATGGCGCGTGGGTCCGTGCTGCTCTACGTCGGGTCGCTGTACCACGGTGGGGGTGCGAACCGGTCGGACGCCGACCGCGTCGGGATCAACGTGACGTACAGCGCCGGGTGGGTGCGCCAGGAGGAGAACCAGTACCTCACGGTGCCGCCCGAGACGGTCCGGATCCTGCCGGAGCGGCTGCAGAGGCTGCTCGGCTACCAGCGCGGCGCGTACGCGCTGGGCTACGTCGACGACCTGCGGGACCCGCTCGACGTGCTCATGGGCCGCAGCGAGTCGAGCGCGTCGTTCGCGCCGGCGGACGCGAAGGCGGGCTGAAGCTCCGGCTCGCGCACCTCCACCGGGCCGTCGACGCCGGCCCCGGCGGGCGCGCCCCGCCACCGGCGCCACGACCTGCGGAAGGCCGTGTCGATCGCGACCGCCATCGCGAGCAGCGCGCCCGCGACGATGCCGTCGGCCCACCAGTGGTTGGCGGTGGCGACGACGGCGAAGATCGTGGCGGCCGGGTGCGCGAGCACGAACCAGCGGAACCGGCTCGACGCGGCGTCGACCACGACCACCCCGACCCACAGCGCCCACGCCACGTGCACGGACGGCATCGCCGACAGCTGGTCGTTGATGCCCTGGCCGAGCGGGGGGTAGACGGACTGGCCGAACACCCGGGCCACGTCGACGTAGCCGAACTCCGGGTACATCCGTGGGGGCGCCACCGGTACGTACTGGATCACGAGGCAGGCCAGCGTGGTGATCGCGAGCGCGACCCGCCACTTCGAGTACTTGTCGCGATGGCTGAGGAACAGCCACAGGAGCGTGATCATCATCGCCGGGGCGTGGACGATCGCGTAGTACCCGTTGGTGAGGCGCGCCGGCCAGCCGTGGGCGAGCAACCAGTTCTGCAGGTGCGTCTCGTCCGGGAGGTGCAGCCACCGCTCGGCCTCGTACACCCACCGGCCGTTGGCGAGGCCCTGGTCGACGCGCACGATGGCGAAGCGTCCCGCGAGGATCCAGATCGTGTAGAGCACGAGCACCAGGGCCAGCTCGCGGGCGAAGGCGCCGACCCCGCGGAGCCAGCCCGCCTCGACGCGCCAGAGCGCGACGCCGACGATCGCGGCGATCGTCGCCATCACCACCGCCGGCTGCCACTCGAGCCAACCCACACCCGATGTTGCCACGCGCGGCGACCTACGCTTCCGGCGGCGCGGAGGTGGCCCATGCCCGAGACCCCGACCGACCGGGCCCGCCGGTTCCTGGACCTGCACCACGGCGACGGCCCGCTGCTCATGCCCAACCCGTGGGACCTCGGCTCCGCCCGGCTGCTGGTGTCGCTCGGCTTCGAGGCCCTCGCCACGACGAGCTCAGGGTCCGCGGCGACGCTCGGACGCGTGGACGGGGGCGTGACCCGCGACGAGGCGCTCGACCACGCCCGCGCCCTCGCCGCCGCCGTGCCGGTGCCGGTCAGCGCCGATCTCGAGGACGCCTTCGCCGACGATCCGGACGGCGTGGCCGAGACGGTCCGGCTCGCGGCGGGGACCGGGCTCGCCGGCTGCTCGGTCGAGGACTCGCCGGGCGGGGTCGGCATTCACGAGCGCGGCCTCGCGGTCGACCGGGTGCGCGCCGCGGCGGAGGCCGCGCACGCGGGACCGGTCCCGCTCGTGCTGACGGCGCGCGCCGAGAACTTCCTGCGCGGGAACCCGGACCTGACCGACACGATCGATCGGCTCCAGGCGTTCCAGGAGGCGGGCGCGGACGTGTTGTTCGCTCCCGGCGTCGTGGACGCCGCGGACCTCCGGGCCCTGCTGCGGTCGGTCGACCGGCCCGTGAACGTGCTCCCCCGCCCGGGGGCGCCGACCGTGGCCGAGCTCGGCGCGCTCGGCGTCGCCCGGATCAGCGTCGGCGGCTCGTTCGCGTGGTGCGCGTACGCCGCGGTGGTCGACGCCGCGACCGAGCTGCGCGACCACGGCACGTACGGCTACGCGACGCGGGTCCCCGACGGGCTGGCCGCGGCGCGCGCCGCGTTCACGGACAAATCCTGAGGCGCCCGGACGTCCGGCGTCGGACTGATCGCCCGGTACCAGGACTCCTGGCAGCCCGGCGGTCTGATGCGCCTCAGCCCATCCCGAGGCGCCCGGACATTCCGGTACCGGACTG